>Ga0179596_10000023_pt1 | contig 190379 bp, 132 predicted proteins | sample CZODoug1_1_08_16_FD_155494 | JGI IMG/M metagenome (GOLD analysis project Ga0179596, IMG submission 155494) | Vadose zone soil fungal communities from Angelo Coast Range Reserve, California, USA - CZODoug1_1_08_16fungal (Illumina Assembly) | ecosystem: Environmental > Terrestrial > Soil >... | reverse complement strand
ACGGATGGGGGAACGCTGCCGCAGCTGACCACGGATCGTTTTGGCCGGGCGAATATGGCTTATACTTTCAACAATGGGTCCCTGGTCCAGGTACCCTATGCCGCGGCCCTCAACCCCGGGAGCTTTACGATCAGCATGTGGGTACAGATGACGGCCAATACCAACGGAAGTTATATGATCTCTATGGATCGCTGGAATGGTTATAAGTTCAACCTCAACGGAACGGGAGTTCCCTTTCTGACGGTCAGTGTGGCCGGGACTATCTATGACAGAGATGCCGGCGCCGTCAATGTCTCCTCCGGCTGGACGCACCTGGCGGTCTCTTATACTTCCGGGACGGAAAAATTCTATGTGAATGGCAGCCTGGTAAAGACCTGGACGAATGTGCCGGGAGCAGCCCTGACGCTTAGCTCTCCGGTAGATCTTTCCATCGGCAATGAGATGCCCAAGGAATATTATAATGTTACGGATAGCAACAGTCCCAATTATTTCTGGGGGGCCAGCTATTGGATAGGCTCGATGGATGATATCCGTTTCTATAATACGGTTCTGACCGATATCGATATACAATCCATTTACACCATTGAAAGTACTTTATAGCGAAGACGAAAAATAGAAATTATGAAAAACAGATTCTGGCAATATTTCGCGGCAGGCGTAATCGTTGTATCGGGCGTTGCCTGTAATGGGCCCGGCAAGGGGGGCTCGGGGGCCGGGGCTTCTGCTTCCGGTGACTCTGCGACATCGGGGGCAGCGCCCGCTGCTTTATCGAATGCCGCCGATGCAGACTGGGCCCTCCTTCCGTTTACGAAGGTGGATAGCGTCAACCCCGTTCTTCAGCCGGGCAGCGGCAGTTTCCCCGACCCCATCCGTAAAGAGAAAGTTCTTTGGGAGGAAAAAGATGTATTCAACCCGGCCATCGTAGTCCGGGACGGCAAGGTTTACATGCTCTACCGGGCGCAGGACAAGATCGGCAAGCCCGGAGGTACTTCCCGGATAGGCCTTGCCGAGAGCACCGATGGACTTCACTTTACCCGCCACCCCTCGCCGGTGCTGTATCCCGCTGAAGATGCCGAAAAGAAATATGAATGGGAAGGGGGCTGCGAGGATCCCCGGGTCGTGGAAGACGCGCAGGGCGTCTATTATATGACCTATACGGCCTTTGACGGCAAGGTGGCCCGCCTGCTGATCGCCACTTCGAAAGATCTTTTGCATTGGACCAAGCAGGGGCCTGCTTTTGCAAAAGCCTATAATGGCAAATACAAGGAGGTCTGGTCGAAGTCGGGCGCCATTGTGTCCAAATATGAGAACGGAAAGATCGTGGCTACCAAGGTCAATGGAAAATACTGGATGTATTGGGGCGATCAGAATATATGGGCCGCCACCTCTGACGACCTGATCAGCTGGACGCCGGTAGAGAAAGGGGCCGGGGAAGCCGATCCGGTGGCGTTGAAAGGGCAGGCGCTCAATATGCCTGACCTGAAGATCGTCATTCCCACCCGCTCGAAGAAGTTCGACAGCGACCTGGTGGAATCCGGACCACCGGCCATGCTCACCGATAAAGGGATCCTGCTGATCTTCAATAGCAGGAATATTCCGGCCATCGGCGACAGCAGTCTGCCGGAAGGCACTTATGCCGCCTCCCAGGTGTTGCTGGACCCAAAAGACCCTGAAAAGATCGTGCACCGGCTGGACCATTATTTCATGAAGCCGGATAAGCCTTATGAGATAACGGGACAGGTAGGGGAGGTTTGTTTCCTGGAAGGGCTGGCCCAGTTCAAGGGACAGTGGTTCCTGTATTACGTGACTGCTGATTCGAAGATAGCCGTAGCCGTGAAGGCCCGGTAACGCCCGTTAATGCTTAGCTGGCGGATTCGGGGGCGGGCCCCGGCTGTACATTTTTTGAACCGGTTGGTTAACGATGTCGAAACCGTTTTCGCTTTAACGTGCTGAATTTTAGTCACTTGAACTAAATTCGGTAGCATTTATTCGTAGCCATTTAAAAACTTGGCATAGGCAGCGGGCCACCGATTCCGGGGTATAATGCACAACAAATTTTGGTGTATATTTGACCAGTGAACAGCACAACAATATATAATAAAATCCGGCAAACGGTACTATCCTACTTACCTGGAGCTCGCATTCTGCTGTTTGGTTCTCGTGCGAGAGGTGACCAGGATCGCTTTAGTGATTATGACCTGCTGATTATCACACCCACAACGTTCACGCCGCAGGAGAAGATACTTTGGAGCAGTCGGCTCGACCGGGCCATTGTTGGTGCCATTAAAGCGCCTGTTGACTTACTGCTTAATAGCGAAGAGGAAATACGCCAAAAACAAGAGTTGCCTGGACACATCATCCGTTCTGCGATCAGGGAGGGGGTGGCTTTATGACCCCTGCTCTCAAAATCTATATTGAATCATGGCTCGACAAAGCGGGACATGATCTTATTAGTGCCCAACGGTTGCTGGAGATAGAACCTATGATTCTGGACAATGCCTGTTTCCACTGCCAGCAAGCCATCGAAAAATGCCTCAAAGCTTTTTTAGTCTATAATGGTCGCGATATCGAACGGACGCATAATATTGTTTTCCTGTTGTCTGAATGTGCAAATTTCGATCCCATATTTGCAACCATTGATCCGCTGAATATCAATGCATATGCTGTACAAGGTCGTTACCCTGATTCCAATCTAATGCCGACAGCAGCGGAAGCTAAGAGTTATTACCAGTTGGCACTTCAGATTAAGACCGTGGTTACAGAAAGAATAGTTTTCCCCTGATTATTTTTCCTTCCAATTTTTATCAAAAGTAACAGTCTTGTATATTTTGAAGACTTCCATGGTTAAGAAAGATTTCGAAGGTCAATCCCGAATTAAAAAGGAGCAGGCCGAGTTTTTAAGGCATCATAGCTCACAAAATAAGTGGTGGGTAGACGCCCTGTCAGATGAAAGTAGTTTCTTATATTAAAGCCCTTCAAATTGCTGAATTTGAAGGGCTTTTCTGCTGTAACAGTACAATACAACCAAGGTGCTTAGAAATCCCCCGTCAAAGCAAAATCATTTTTCCGGTACATCCACTGACCTTCCGTAAAGTCAGGGAAATCCACGGTCTGATTGCCCAGCTGGATAGAGCTTTCGCTGAGGGGCGTGATGGCGCTCCAGGCGGCGGCGTCATATACGTCCATCGGCGTAGGCAGGCCTCTTTTGGCGGCCTCTATAAAAGCGTGTATTACGAAGAAATCCATTCCTCCATGACCGGCGCCTTCCGTGTCCTTGCTCCATTTCTGCCAGAGCGGGTGATCGTATTTGTCATACCATTGCTGTGCTGTATCCCATTCGTCGTCCTTGCTGACCCCTTCTACATAGATGCTATGATTTACGTCCATCCAGAGGCCATTGGTACCCTGTACCCGGAAGCCGAGGGAATAGGGGCGGGGCAGGTTGGTGTCGTGCTGTAATAAGATCGTCTCGCCGTTGGCGCATTTGATATTCGTCGTGACTACATCCCCGAGACTGAACCTGACTTTGGCATTGGGATGGTTCTCTCCTCCTTTCTTAACGATATAATTGTGCAGGCCTCTCGACTTGGTGGAGAAAGAGCTGAGGGACAGGAACCGGTTACCCCGGTTGATATCGACCATCATGGCCACAGGACCTATGCCATGGGTAGGGTAGAGGTCGCCATTGCGGTGAACGGAGTGGTTTGTGCGCCATTTTGCTTCCGAGAACCCCTTTTCGCCGAACTCTGCGCCGCCGCCATGGCCGGTGCCGTCATTGAACTTGACGCCCCGCAGATCGTGCTGGTATCCACCCTGCAGATGGATGATCTCCCCGAAGACTCCCTGGCGTACCATATTCAGCACCGCCATTACATCCCGGCGGTAACAGACATTCTCCAGCATCATGACATGCGCCTTGTTCTGCTCTGCCGCCTTGACTACATCCCAATGTTCCTGCAGGGTCAGGCCGAGGATCACTTCCGTTCCTACATATTTAATGCCGGCGGCCAGCGCATCCAGGATCATCGGAGCGTGCCATTCCCAGGGGGTAGCAATGATGACGGCATCCAGGTCTTTTAATTCAAGGAGTTTCCGGTAGGCATAATTGTCGCCAGTAAAGACCTTGGGCATGGGCTTGCCGGATTTTTTCAGCTCATCGTTGGTCATTTGCAGCATTTTCGCATCCACATCGCAGATAGCCACGATCTCTGTATCAGCTCTTCTCAATGCGAGGCCTACGTGACCCTGTCCCCGCAATCCCGTGCCGATAAATCCTAACCGTACTTTACGGTCGGGAGCGCCGGCAAACAGGTTATCCGGATTGATCATGGCTAACCCGGCTGTAGCCAGGGCAACATCTTTTACGAATTTTCTCCTGGAAGAATACATAGTTGTCAGAATTTGGGTTGAATTTCATACTAATTTGGCAATATTAGTACGTCAAACGTTTGCGTAAGTTTACGCTTACTGCTTATATTAGAGAAATAATCAAAGAAAGGATATGGCGACTCAAAAAAGGAAATTCCGAAACCTCCGAAACCTGGCATTAGTGATCCTGGTGAGTAGTATTGGCTATGGCGTTTATTATTGCTGGGTATCTTTCCCCATCATCAGCGGCTATGGGGCTAAAGTGCTTTGTTCCTCCGTATTTGTAGCGGGGCGTGCCGAACAGCAGGTAAGAAAGGAGGATATTGCCTCCTTCCCGCTCAGCCTGGGACATTATACAATAGATTACAAGGATTCGTCGGTGACGGGTTCCGTATGGGGGCTCGCTAAAACGAAGGCCATCTACCGGAGCGGGCTGGGGGCTACACTCGTCAGCGAATGGACGGAACAGCAGGTCCGGGAGGAGAAATTCCGGCTGGCGCAAAGACCAGCTTTACGGACGGATACTTTGTCCTGGCCCATGGGCGACCGGGTGGCGGATACCGTCCCTGCCGGTCTGGACATGGCGGCTTTACACAGTGCCATCGATGCGATCTTCATGGAGAAAGATACGGCGCATCCCATTAAGACCCGTGCCGTGATCGTATTATACAAGGGGCAGCTGGTGGGCGAACGGTATGCTCCTGGATTCACCAGGGATACCCGGCTGCTGGGCTGGAGCATGTCGAAAAGCATCACCAGCGCCCTGATCGGTATGCTGGTCGGGGATGGACGGCTCCATGTCGATGCGCCCGCCCCGGTGCCTGAATGGAAGAACCCGGACGATCCCAGGCATGCCATTACCCTGGTCAACTTATTACAGCAATGCAGTGGTCTGCAATTCGAAGAGAACTATACCAAGTCCAGCGACGCTACTAAAATGTTGTTCGAGCGGGCGGATATGGGCGCTTATACGGCTTCTCATCCTGAAAAGGATACGCCCGGCACGGTCTGGTACTATTCCAGCGGCAACAGCAATATCGTAGCGCGTATCGTCCGGCAGACGGTGGGGGAGGAAGGGTATCATGCTTTTCCTTATGAGCGATTGTTCTACAAGACGGGCATGTATAGCGCCGTATTGGAGCCGGATGCTTCCGGTACGTTCGTAGGGTCTTCCTATTCGTATGCTACGGCCCGGGATTGGGCCCGGTTCGGCCTCTTATATTTAAACGACGGCGTCTTCAATGGGGAACGCCTGCTGCCGGAAGGCTGGGTCAGGAGCACGGCCACTCCCGCCCCGGCGGCTCCCAAAGGAAAATATGGCTATATGTTCTGGCTGAATGCAGGGACAAAGGGAAATCCCGGTGACCGCACTTATCCGCATGCTCCCGCCGACCTGTTCTGTGCGGATGGGTTCGAAGGGCAGAATGTGTTCATCATCCCTTCCCGGCAGCTGGTGGTGGTGAGGCTGGGACTGACGACCCATGGGAAATTCAATGCGGATAGGTTTTTAGGGGAGATACTGGGTGCTTTGCGTTAGACAGCGTTAACGGAAGACATACTGTCTTTCGTTAACGGATCTAATGATGGCCCTTCGGGCAAAACGCCCGTGGCGTTTTTGCCAGCTTTATATCCGCCGACCGAATAATAAAAGATATAGAAATAGCAAGGCAGGACGCAAAGGAAGAAGGATAGATTATTTGGCAAATGCAGCTTGTCTTTGAGGGAACTATAGACGAGGGGAAAGACGGCTCCCCCGGCGATACCCATGATCAGTAAACCGCCCCCTGTCTTGGTGAATTTGCCCAGGCCGCTGATCGCCAGGGGGAAAATAGCCGGCCACATCAGGGCATTGGCCAGACCCAGCGCGGCAATGAAGCTGATCGCCACGTAACCCGTCGTGGCGAAGGCGCCAACCGAGAAGATCATGCCGAGGATCGCCGAGATCTTCAGACCTGTCTGCTGGGAAATAATCTTGGGGATGGTAAAGATACCGGCTATATAACCTACCAGCATGGCCATTAAGGTAAAGGAGGTGAAGTTCTTGGTGACATCCAGCGGCAATCCCTGGGCCTTGCCATAAGTACCGATCGCATCCCCCGCCAATACTTCCACTCCGACATAGACGAATATGCAAAGAACACCCAGCAGCAGATGAGGGAACTGGAAGATGCTGGTCCTGGCGACTTGTGGGATAAGCGTATCCTTATCGTCTTCTTTATCCGTATTGATCTCCGGAAGCGGTGACAGGCGGAGAAAGACAGCCAGGGCGATGATGATACCGCTCAGGATAACGTAAGGAGGAACGATCCTCGAAGCCAGCTCTGTCAGAAGCTCATTTTTTAAAACGAGATCGGTCGTTTTGGTAATGGTGGTTTCCAGGGAAGTAGCATTTTTTAACAAGACGGCGCTCAGGATGAACGGGCTGACCATTCCGGCTACTTTATTACAGATCCCCATGATGCTGATCCTTTTGGCTGCGCTCTCGATAGGGCCGATAATGCTCATATAGGGGTTCATGGCCGTCTGCAGGAGGGACATGCCCGTACTCTGTATGAATAGACCGGTAAGGAACAGGGGGAAGCTTCTGGAATGGGAGCCGGGGATAAAGATGATCGATCCGAAGGCGATGACCAGCAGTCCCAGGGCCAATCCCTTCTTATAGCCGATCTTTTTCAGCAGCCAGGAAGAAGGGAGGGCCAGAAAGAAATAGCCCATGTAAGAAGCAGAAGTGACAAAGAAGGCCTGTACATCGTTGTCCAGCTGGCAGGTAAGCTTCAGAAAAGGAATCAGGGTACTGTTCAGCCAGGTAATAAAGCCCAGCAAAAAATAGAGGACCCCCATAATACAGATCGCTTTGAAATTCGAAGCGGGCCTGCTGGCAGTTTGTACGGTTGCGTTCATGTCTTTACAAAAATTTGCGAGATGAATAAAAAAATGGGGCAACCGCCAGTTTCATGCGGACGCAATATAAGCTTTTATACGGGTGATTCGACATATTGGGTGACCAGTTGGCTCAATACCGTTTCTTTTTCTGTCAATCTTTGCAATAGGGTGATCTGGTTATTGGCCCTTACCAGGTTATGGCCCTCATATTTGGCTCCGTAATAGCTATCATTATTGAGATGGTCTGTCAGGAAGCGGATAGCCTGCATATAGATCATGAATTTCCCGGCATATACGACGTGCCGGAGCTCAGCGGAGCTCAGCTCATTTTTCATTTCACCCAGGTAGCCCCGTACGATGGCCTTGAAATAATCTTCCCGGATGTTGATCCGGCTGAAATCTTTCTCCTCCTCGCTGACGGGAGAAAGATAGGTACGCATCATATCCCCGAGATCGCTGATGAAATAGCCGGGCATCACGGTATCCAGGTCAATGACGCATATCCCTTTATTTTCCTTGTCGAACAGCACGTTGCTGATCTTGGTATCGTGATGCGTCACCCTGGCCTTGAAACCCGGATGATGTTTGATCTGTTCGAATTCTTCCTGTATATGCCGGGAGGCGCGGATGGTGGCGATGCTCTCTTTTGCCTCTGCGATCCGGTCCGCATTGCCCTGCTGCAATGCTGTCTCGAACTGCTGATAGCGAAGGGACAGGTTATGGAAATCCGGCAGGGTGGTATGCAGCCGGTCGGTTGGAAATCCTGCCAGCAATTTCGTGAACCTGCCGAATTCCAGGGCCGCTTCATAGGCCAGCTGGGTGGCCTCTACCACATCGTAGGTGTGAGAGCCGGCAACAAAGGGGCTTAAGCGAAAATATCCTTGCTCCTCGTTATAAACGAAACTTTTGCCGTCCAGTGCGGACAGCGGCTGTATAAACAGATATTCCGGGAAAAGCTGCCTCAGATAAGTCGCCAGGTTATCGATATTTTCCGCGATCAGTGCCGGCTGGCCGAATATTTCGTGGTTGATTTGCTGTAAAATATACTCTTTCCCGGCGCAGCTGATCTTAAAAGTCCTATTGATGAGACCTGTACCAAAGGGTCGGATGCTGCATTCTTCTTCTTTCAGGCCATAAGCTGCCAAGACATTAATGAACATATTGTATTTTCTCAATTTTATGATCGCCTCTTGCTGTCAAACTTAGGAAAGAAGAGGGGGATCCGATCAGGCAAACGATTGCGTTGTTTTCGGAGCGTCTTTCGGGTCGCTGACGATAAAATTAGGGGAAAATGGATAAGCTAACCAAAGATCTCTCCGGATGAGGGCCCGGGGCCGGAAATGGATAATTTTTTAATGCGGTCTTTTTGGACCTCAAAAATTTTGAAAAAATCTTTCATCTTGGGCCTTCCTTAGAAAAAAACGTAATGATAACGGCAGGCGATAAAAAAGCATTGAAAGAATTCGGCGAAAACTTGCGAAAACTGCGGAAGGACAAGGGTCTCAGTTTGCGGGAAATGTCGTATGCTTGCAGTATAGATAACAGTAAGATTGCCAAGATTGAGAAGGGGATGATCAATATAACCCTGACCACTCTTCTGCAATTAGCCGTCGCCCTCGAAATACACCCTTCCTCCTTGCTAGACTACGAGTTGAAGTAAACCTCTTTTATTCAATTACCCCTACATTCGTTCTGCATGGATCGGAAAGAAAAAGTATTGCAAAAATTTGGCAAACGCCTGATCGTATTAAGAAAAGAAAAAGGCCTGAGCACCCGCGAACTGGCCGAGGCCGCCGGTCTGGCGTACAGACAGGTACTTCAAGTCGAGGCAGGGAAGACTAACCTCCTCTTTACCACGATCTTATCCCTCGCGAAGGGATTGGACGTCCCCCCGGATAAATTATTTGAATCTCTTTGACGGGTGATCCCTGACCAGTCATGCTCCGGCGCCAACGGCGCCTGAACCGGCGTTTCATGACCCGTGCGGACCCACTGTCCGGGCTCATGCCCTGTCTATGCCTGGTATTTTTTACATCGGCTGGGAAAAATACCAGGCAATTTTCCTATAGGAGGGATAGGCCCCCTTGTGTATATTGAGATCGGTACCTGAATCCTATCCATGAAAAACTATATTCTATGACAACCCTTGTCGGCCTCTTTTTTTCCGTCATCTCGGTCTTCGGCCTTTTTAAATGCAAATCCAAACGGGCTATCAAAAAAATTCTGCTGGTAGGGTTCTCCATTTTCCTGATCCTCGCACAAATACTTTTTATGAATGACGTGCTGGAAATGAGCAGCCAGGAGTTTGTCGGCCTTTCCGGCCTGCTGAGCGGCATTATTTTAATATTGATCTTTCAACCGAATGACCCGGAGGAGTAGGAGGGATTTATCGCACGAAGACCTTTGCGCCCCCGGCGATAGCTTGTCCGTTTCCGGATAGTTGAAGCCAATAGATGCCGGGAACCAGCCCTCCGGAAGGCGGATCGATCCAGGCTTCCTGATTGAGGACATGGACCGGCACTTTCCGGGAACCGCCCCCGTAGTCGTAAAAAACCACCGTATAATCGCCATCCCTTATCCCCTGCAGCTTCAGCCGTTGTGAACGTTCAGCCACCGTAGGGTATATCTTCCAGCCGGCATCGGCTCCGTCCCCGTGAAGGGCCAGCGTATTACTGTATTGGGAAGACCCGGATGGGATGGTTACTTTCAACCGGTAATAAAAGACAGAACCGCTTATTCCACTCATATCGGTATATTTCATTGACAGTGAGGGGGCTGCACTGCTGATGGTAGTAGAATAGACAGTCGAAAAAGCCACTCCGTCGGCAGACCTTTCCAGGCATACCTGTTCGTCCCCTTCCACATTCCCCAGCTCCCATTGCAGCTGCCGGCCTGCCGGCGCCCCTGTTGCGTCCTGCTGCATGCTGCCGGTAAAAGAGGCGATCTGTACCGGTAAGACGATATAGGAGCCCGTGGAAAAAACTGTATTGACGGCTACCAGATCCAGGCCACCCTGCGCTTCCGTAGTGCCGGTCGGATAGACAGCCGTATTATTGAGGTTTAACAACTGTGCGGAGCTGGGGGAAGCCGTGCCATCCGCTGCTAAAAGAGCATATCCGTAAAGGGCCTGTCCGGCTGTAATACCCAGGTCGGCAAACGTATAGAATACCCCGCCGATCTCCTGGTTGAGATTCGAGGATACCTGCAGCCGGGGGGCAGACGCATCCTTGCGCAAGACATAGATAGAGAAGGAAAGGTTTCCATTGGCGGCGGAAGGATGCCCCCAGCTGCCATTGTTATTGGAGCCATTGCCACTGGTACAGGTTCTCACCGGACCAAAAGAAGCCGGATCTCCATTGGCATCCAGGCTGGTGATGGCCGCTATTTTAAAAGGATCATGCTGATAATTGTTTCCCCGGTCAAAGATCGCGAAGCCGGCCTCCGGGGGAGAAGCCGTGTTTAGTCCGGAAGAGAAGATGACATCCACCCGCTCGATATTATTGTTATTGCCGTCCCCGTTGCCCGCATTGGTGAAGATATTGTCCGTTCCCTGATTCAGCATCCCCACATTCAGCACCGTCTCCATCACGTCCAGGTAGGGCGGCTTAAAGTTCAGGGTTGCCGGCGAAGGACAGGCTGAGGCCGAAGGAGCAGTAGACTCCATATAAACGATAGACCGGTTGCCCGTCGCATTGGAATTATTGACCCTTCTTAGTTTTACGGTTGCGGAGGCGGCCGGGGCCACGAAATATGTGCTGCCATTGGCGTTAAAACTATTCAGCTTATACTGGTTGGACAGCCCGTTGCTGAACGTGTAAAGGTAAGAGGTCGGGGAGCATCCGCCGAAACTGCCCGGACTGGCGGGTAAGGCGGTATAGCTGCTGACAGAACTGCCTGTCGTCACATAGGACGCCGAAAAAGAGGTGACAGGGGATTGCCCGTAAAGGACGGTATAGCCTGAAAGGCTTGCCAATAACAATAGGGCAGGGGCGGATGATCGGATATGTTTTTTCAACGGTAGGGGATTATGAGCACAAATTAGCATGGAGCGGAACCTCCCCAAAATTCCCTTTTCCTTTTTAAATAAAATGAACGGCGGCTTCTAAAGTTTCTGCTTAGCGGGAAAAAATAACTGATAATTTCCGTGCAGTAAATATCAAAAATCAGGAAGGGCCAGGGGGCGATGTCGGCTATATTCGAACATGAAATTCAGAACGGTCCTTCTTTCCTGCCTGCTGGCCCCGGCTATCTGCCCTGCCCAAACACAGCCCAACCCGGATAGCGTTCGCGCCCAGCGCGCCCGCATGATCCTCAAAGCTACCGAAGAGTATAAGAACAGGGTATTTACCCATGCGGATACGCTGCGGGGGAGTATTACCCCCGAACGGGCCTGGTGGGATGTACAGCGGTATGACATTACGGTAAAACCCGATTTTATCAGCAAGTCGGCAACAGGGAAGAACCTGATCACGTACAAAGTGGTCAGCGACCGGCAGCCGGCCATGCAGCTGGACCTGCAGGAACCCCTGGTAATCGATAGCGTCCTGGATAACAGTGGTCATTCCCTCTCTTTCACCAAAGAAGGGAATGTCTGGCACGTACAGACCCCTAAACAAAAAATAGCGACCATCAACACGGTGGAAGTCTATTTCTCCGGCACCCCCCACGAAAGTGTCCGCCCGCCATGGAGCGGTGGATGGACCTTCGCCAAAGATTCCCTGGGCCGTCCCTGGATGACGGTCACCTGCCAGGGGATGGGCGCCTCCCTCTGGTATCCCTGTAAAGACCACCAGAGCGATGAACCCGACAAAGGCGCTTCCCTGACGATGATCGTGCCCGATACCCTGGTAGCCGTCGCCAATGGCAGGATGCAGTTTTCAAAGAACAACGGAGACGGCACGACCACGACAAAATGGGCGGTTGTCAATCCCATCAGCAATTACTGTATTATCCCTTATATCGGAAAATACGTTCACTTTCATGAAGACTTTCAGGGAGAGAAAGGCCCCCTGGACCTCGACTACTGGGTGCTGGATTATAACCTGGCCAGGGCAAAAGACTATATGCCCACGCAGGTACACAATATGATGCACAGCATGGAGCACTGGTTCGGCCCTTATGCTTTCTACGAGGATGGATATAAGCTGGTGGACGTGCAGCATACCGGCATGGAACACCAGAGCGCCGTCGCCTATGGCAACAGCTATGCTTTCGGATACCGCGGCAGGGATGGCTCCGGCACCGGTCTGGGCCTGAAATGGGATTTTATCATCATCCACGAGAGCGGTCACGAATGGTTCGGCAATAACATCACTACCAAAGACCTTGCGGATATGTATGTCCATGAAGGGTATACCAATTACAGCGAAACCCTCTTTGTGGATTATATGTATGGCACAGAGGCGGGCAATGCTTATAATTACGGTATCCGGCAGGGGATCCACAATGATCGCCCCATCATCGCCCGTTACAATGTGAACGAGCAGGGGAGTGGGGACATGTATCCCAAAGGCGGCAACATGCTTCATGCGATCCGTCACAGCATGGATGATGACGAGAAATTCCGGCAGATCTTACGGGGCATGAACAAGACTTTTTATCACCAGACCGTTACGACCCAACAGATCGAAAACTATCTTTCCCGACAAGCAGGTTATAATTATGGAAAAGTATTCGATCAATACCTGCGTACTACGCAGATCCCCGATCTGGAATTCTATTTCAGCGAAGACCATAAAAAAGTATTTTATCGCTGGACGAATTGTGTGAAAGGGTTTGATCTTCCGCTGGTCCTGAAAAGCGATAAGGCAAAGATACGGGTGATCCCCACCGAACAATGGAAGAGCAGTGAGCTGAAAGGAGAGGAGGCGGCCTTGTTCGACGAGACGGCTATCAAAAAAATGTATTACATCGGGGTGAAAGCGCCACAGGCGCTTGGGCCGAAGGCGGGCGCTCCCCAGGCGCAGCGCATGACCGGGATAAAATGGTCCAAAGACGGGAAAGGATATTATGTTACGGAAAATAAGTCCCTGGTAAAATATCAGCTGCCTGCTTTTCAGCGTCTCGTACTGGCGGATTCGGGACAGCTGACTCCGGAGGGACAAAGCAAGCCCCTGGACATTCAGGCTTTTTCTTTTACCGATGATGAGGAAAAATGTCTCCTCTACACCAATAGCAAAAAAGTATGGCGTCTCAATACCCGGGGAGACTATTGGATCCTGGATCGGACTGCTCATACGCTGCGGCAGTTGGGAAAAGAGCGGCCGGTATCTTCCCTTATGTTCGCTAAAATATCTCCGGACGGCACGAAAGCAGCGTATACCAGCGAACATAATATTTATATGGAAGACCTGGCTACCGGGAAAGTGACCGCCCTGACGACAGACGGGACGGCGCGATTGATCAACGGGACCTTCGACTGGGCTTATGAAGAAGAATTCAGCTGCCGGGACGGGTTCCGCTGGAGTCCGGACAGTAAGAGCATTGCCTACTGGCAGATCGACGCGTCGAAGATCCGAAACTTTCTGTTGATCAATAATACGGATTCCCTGTACTCTTTTACCGTACCCGTGGAATATCCCAAGGCCGGTGAAGACCCCTCTCCCTGTAAGGTAGGGGTGGTGATTCTTGCTACCGGCCAGACAGCGTGGATGGACGTACCCGGCGATAGCCGCCAGCATTATATTCCCCGGATGGAATGGGCGGCCAATAGCACTGAACTGATATTGGAACAGCTCAACCGCAAGCAGAACGATGCGAAGATCTTTGTCTGCAATGCGGCTACCGGCTCCGCCAGATCCATTTATGAAGAGACCGATGATGCCTGGATCGATTCGAAAGAGCGATGGAGTGAAGATCCTACCGGCTGGGAATGGATCAATGGAGGAAAGGATTTTCTCTGGGTCTCCGAAAAAGATGGCTGGCGGCATATTTACCGGATCAGCCGGGATGGCGCTAAGGCGGCCTTGCTGACTAAGGGCAACTATGATATGATCAGCCTGAAGGCGATCGATGAAAAGAATGGCTATATCTATTTCATGGCCTCTCCCGATAATGCCCTGCAACAATATCTGTACCGGGTGTCTTTGAAAGACGGTGCTTCTTCGAAAGGAGGAGGTTCCCCCAAAGACGGGGGACGGCCGGAATTGCTGTCGCCTGCCACGGAAAAAGGAACGCATAATTATGCCATTTCTCCCGGCGGCTTCTATGCCACCCATAATTTCTCGAACTATCAGTATGACAATGTTTCGGAATGGGTGAGCCTTCCCGGGCATCAGAATATCAAGACCAATGAACCGGCTGCTAACCTTTTCAAGCAGCCCCGGCCGAAAGTAGAATTGTTCCAGGTGACGACGGAAGACAATATCACCATGGATGGCTGGATGATCAAACCGGCTGATTTCGACAGCACAAAAAAATATCCCATTTTATTCCATGTGTATTCCGAGCCTGCGGGCGTTACGGTAAAAGATGCGGCCGGTTATGCAGGTACGCCCTTGTATGCCGGTGATATTGCCGCCGACGGATATATCCAGATCAGTGTCGATGGCCGTGGAACTCCCGTGCCCAAAGGAGCTGCCTGGAGAAAATCTATTTATCGGAAGATAGGTATTTTGAATATCCATGACCAGGCTATGGCCGCTAAGAAAATAATCCAATGGCCCTTTGTCGACCCCAGCCGGGTCGCCGTATATGGCTGGAGCGGCGGCGGCTCCACTACCCTGAACCTTCTGTTCCAATATCCTGATATCTATAAAACAGGTATCGCCATCGCGCCGGTTGCCAACCAACTGCTCTATGATAATATTTATCAGGAACGGTATATGGGACTTCCCCAGGAGAACCGGCAGGATTATATCAACGGTTCCCCTATCTCCCATGCAAAGGACCTGAAAGGAAATTTGCTGGTAGTGCATGGAACGGGAGATGACAACGTACATTTTCAGGGCACTGAAATGCTGATCAACGAGCTGGTAAAATACGATAAGACCTTCCAGATGATGAGCTATCCCAACCGGACGCATGCGATCCGGGAAGGCGAGGGCACCTCCCTGCACCTGATGCATCTCTTCACGAGCTACCTGAAAGAACATTGCCCCGGTGGTGGGCGTTAAGCGAGTAAGGTTAATATTCGGTTATATAATCATAAAATACGTGAACGGATTGTCCAAACCTCTGCGTAAATTTAATTAATTGTCTAAATGACAAATAAAATAGTTTAGCTGTAACCAAAGTGCTTTAAACTGCTTATTGACTAAAATTAACTGTGTATGCATCAATTATTTTTCAACGGTAAGTTGAAAACATGCGTTCTTTTGTCATGTTTTTTTCTACTCTACCTGGGCGCTTACGCTCAAAAAAAAATCGAACGTTCCGGGCATGTTCAGGAAGCCAAGGGTGATCCTGTTTCAGGGGCAACCATCGAGGATGTAAAAGGCCATGTCCTGGGTCAAACCGACAGCAAGGGAAATTTTACCGTTAGCGTGTCGGATACGGTAAGTCGTATCAAAGTGACTTATGCGGGGTATATGGCTTTGGTTGTTCCCATCGGCAAACTGGGAAACATAGTTTTATCGCAGGGAAAATCTCCCATGGATGAGGTGATCGTTATGGGGTATGGCAGCCAGACCAGGAAGAAGGTGACAGGATCTGTCGCCATTTTGGATGGAGATGCCATAAAAAATACCCCGGAAGTGAGTTTCGACGCTATGCTGGAAGGGCGTGTCGCCGGTATCAGTATACAATCCAGTTCGGGGGAACCGGGTGCAAAATCAAATGTTATCATTCGTGGTACGACCAACGTCGACTATGGAAATGCGAATGGCGGGAATACCCAGCCTTTGTATGTGATCGACGGAGTGATCTTCGATGTGAATAACATACAAGGGGCATACGCTTTATCGAATCCGTTGAGCCTGATCAACCCCAATGACATCGAGTCGATCGAGGTCTTAAAGGATGCTTCTGCCGCCGCCATTTACGGAGCAAGGGGTGGTAACGGGGTCATTATTGTTAAGACCCGGCGCGCTCTTTCCAAACGTCCTTTGGTTACTTTTAATACCTATGCGGGTGCGACTACGGCTCCAAGATTGATGGATGTGATCACCGGAAACGCGGAGCGTACGTTAAAGATGCGGCTATTGGCCAGCCAATTGGGTTATACGGATATTGCTAATGATGGGATCCCTATTCAATTGACCGACAGTTTGAATCCTGCATTTAACAACGACGTAGACTGGCAGTCTATGCTGATCAGAAAGAATGCCCTGGTGAACAACCAGGACCTTTCGGTGTCGGGGGCGTTTGATAACAGGAATAGCTATCGCATTGGCCTGAACCACTATGACGAACAAGGTGCCGTCAAAGGCTTTGGGGCGGATCGTATCGCACCCAACTTTGACCTGCAGTTGAATCCTGCCCCAAAATTCTCGGTCGGATTTACCCTGCAGATGTCCCAGGAAAAGAGGCATCACGGAGCGGGTACGAATGGTAATCCTTTTTCGTTTACCTCCAATAATTTTCCGACTTCCCTGGCCCAGATGTCCGCTTCGACGATGTCCTATTACAACGGGACCTCAAATCGATATGACGACAATAATATATTTCTATACAATGGTAGTATAAGACTTACAGATTCGGTCGCAAAGCACCTGACGGTGTCGACTACTTATTCACTGAATAATTCTATAGATAAGTATGCCTATTTTTCGCCGGTGGAATTGAATGGTATTCAAAATGAGGCGTTTGATATAACCGCGTCTAATCCAAACTGGGCATCGGAATCTCTTGTGACATATTATAACCATTTTGGGGATCATACCCTAACCCTGATTGGTGGATTTTCGGCTTATAATGCCAAGCAATATTACAACTATTCCGAGGCGGCCGGCATCAATGTATCTGGTATCTATACGTTGCAAACGGTGGCTCCGGGGGCTAATTTGACGGTCAACACGACTAACGCTTTCAAAAACACGGAATCCTATTATGGTCAGGTGGGGTATGATTACAAAAGCAAGTATTTGTTTCAGGCCTTATTCAGACGGGATGCCAGTTCTATATATAGTTCTGACTATCGTTGGGGCACCTTCTACGCATTCAGCGCGGGGTGGAATGTGTCTGACGAGGACTTTTTCCAACCGTTGAAGAAAGTGGTCAATGCGCTCAAGATTCGGGGTAGCTATGGTGTTACCGGGCAGGATCCCGGATCATGGTATGCAAAGTATCAGCAATTATACACCGATGCCAGCGGTTATGGGTCGACTACCGGTGCTGTTTACGGATCTGCCCTGTATGCTTATTTGGGCGGTGTGCCCGCTACCTATAATGGAACGACCGTCGTTTCTCCATACCCTTATGGTAACAACTATTCTAATTATGGAGCACAATCAAGTAACAGCGTTCATTGGGAAAAATACCCCCAGCTGGATCTTGGCGCCGATTGGTCGATGTTTAACAGCAGGCTGAATTTTGTCGTCGACTATTATCAAAAGGACTCGAAGGGCAAGTATCTGTGGTTGATACCGGCAGAGACCACCACGGGTTATCAATACTATTCCGGTAACTATGCTGACCTGACCAACAGAGGGGTGGAAGTCGCTGTTAATGCCAATGTGCTTGGTCCTAAATCTCCCTTTCAATGGAATACCAGCTTTAATATTGCCTTTAATAAAGGATGGGTTAGCAATCTGCCCAATGGTGGCCAGGACCTATTATATGGTGAATCCTGGTGGCAAAAGACGCTTTCCCGCGGAGAGCCTATTTTTACCTATCGTGATTATATAACAAAGGGTGTTTTTGCTACAGATGCCGATGTTCCGACGGACCCTATCACCGGAAAAAAGATGACTTATTTTGGAACTACCCTACATGCGGGAGATAGCAGGATCGTTGATCAGAACGGGGATTATAATATCGATTTGAACGATAAGGTCAATACCGGAAAATCGGCCGCGCCGAAGGTTACTGGAGGTTTCACGAATACATTTAGTTATAAAGGCTTTAGTCTTTCTGTGTTTGTCAACTATTCTTTTGGCAACTACCTGATCAATGGTACATTCTCCGATGCGTTAAACGGAAGTCCTTATTCCTCCTGGGGCGCCGTAGCGGGTCCTGCGGGTATCTATAGTTCAAGTTTAAGCCAGTTCTGGTCGCAGCCTGGTCAATCGACCACCTACCCCCGCCTGGTATATGGTACAGGATCTACTTCCCAGGACCCCTGGAATGTGGCCAGAGATTATTTTCTGAGTGACGGCGGTTATATAAAGATCCAGCAGGTAACGGTAGGATACACGGTTCCAGGCAAAATATCCAGTCGTCTTAATTTAAGAAGTCTTCGTTTTTATGGCTCTGTGAACAATCTTCATACATTCAAACGGTCCAAGTCGCTGGTTGATCCCACAGTATATGATTATACAACCGGTTCAAGCAATACTACTTATCCTACGGGCGTGAAGATCATCGGAGGTTTGAGTGTTGATCTGTAAAGAAATTTATTTGAACAATATTAAATTGATGAAAATGAAGTTGAAAAATAAATATATTAATTCATCCTTGCTGTTGGTTACCTTGTTATATAGCACGGCATGTCATAAATTCCTGGATCAGAATCCCATCAGCACACTCTCTGATCAGACTTCCTGGAAGACTGATGCTGATGCGAATTCCCAGGTGGCAGGATGCTACTCGCTGATCCGGTCTGCTTTTAATAATGCATGCTCTTATTACTCGTATGGCGACCTGCCTACGGATCTTTGGAGTTCAATTAACACAGGGGATTATGGTAACATTTACCAGGTAAATTGGGCTATTTCGATTCCTTCTGTCAATACGTACGATCCCAAATTGAAGTTAAGGTTGTGGACACCCTTTTATTCTTCTATTCAACAAAGCAACCGATGCCTGCATTTTCTCAACCAGATGTCGGATGCGGATTTTACGGGGAGTAGCTCGTCCGACCAGGAAGCCCGCAGAAATAAGTATTTGGCGGAAGCTAAATTCTGCCGGGCCTTTAATTATTTTTATATGGCTCGCGTGTGGGGAGACGTTCCATTAGATACTTCTTATCAGGCTGACGTTTCCTCTATCACCATTGATCCTCGGGTAGCCCAGGAAAAAGTCCTTCAGAGCGCGATCAGTGATCTCAATTGGGCCAAGAATTGGCTGAGCTATCGGGACAGGAATTCTACCGATCGTGTTGTGCGTGCTGATAAAGGGACTGTGTTTGCGTTGTTGGCGCATATCTACGCCTGGAGAGGTTCTTACGATAGCTGTCGAATAGCCTGCGATTCTGTCATCCAGCAAGGCGGATATGGGTTGGTCGCCGGGAGCAGCTATTCCAGTATTTATAAGGGGCAATCTATCGAAGGTATTTTCGAGGTCGCACAGAATACTTCAACTGAAGCGTTGAGTGCACAGAGCGATGCCAGCATTGTTCGCTGGACGATGGCTGCTCCTTATCTGCCGACTATTGCTATTCCCATCTGGCAGACCAGTGGCAATGTTTTGAGCAAATTATATTCGGATACAACGGATAAAAGATATACCAGCTCATTTGCCTATGTTACTTCCGGTTCGACTAACTACTATTTCTGTACTAAGTATTCTAATATTTCTTCCGAAACTGCAAATGGGGTAACCTACTATTTATCTGCAAACAACATCAACGTATTCCGATTGGCGGATATCTACTTGTTAAGGGCCGAAGCCAATGCGGCGAGTCCGGTTCCTGATTATGCCAGTGCTGTCGCAGATATAAATATAGTCAGAGAGCGTGCGGGAATAGCGGATCTGCAATTGAGTAATATTCCCGGAAGGATTGCCTTGATCAATGCCGTAACGGATGAGCGGGGCCGGGAACTATGGTTGGAAGGAAGCCGGTATTATGATCTTGTTCGCAATGCGCGCCTCACCCTTACGAGCCAACTACCTTATATCAATATATCTGATTTTCAGAAAGGGAAGTATTATTGGCCGATCGATCCAAGTTTAATGCTTACAAATTCCGGGTTAACACAGACACCTTACTGGCAGCAGCTGTTGGAGCAATAAGCATTTTTATTTAATCTATAATTTTATAAAATGAAAAGCAAAATATATAAAGCAGGCATTACCCCCTTTTTATTGGGAGCGGTCATCATCGGACTGGGATTTGCTTCCTGTAAGAAGGATGGTTACCGGACGGATGGCGGTCTGGCGAAGGCGACGACCACGCAAACTACGTATGATTATCTGGCTGGAAATGCGTATCATTATTTTGATACGCTGTTGTTAATCGTCGATCATTTTAATCTCAAAGATTCTTTGAATAAATCGGGTACATTCTTCGCGCCGACGGATTATGCCATTCACCTGCTGATGACGACGAACAGCATCACTTCGCTGAATGCCTTATATAAGCGGATCAACACCAAATTTTTAACACAGTACATGTTCAGTGATACGGGACTGACGTTGAATGGTGCGACTACCGCCGTCCAAACATACACGAGCTGGGCTGGCGATACGGCCGGTCTTACAAAGCTGGCTGGCACATATGGTGTGGCCAACAGTGTGTTGACCTATTATACGCTGGAATATGTAAAGATCAATGGTGTGTTGGATGGAAGTGCGGGAGCTCCGTCGAATGATCCGACGGACCTCAAACTTAAGTGCCAGACAACAGGCATTAAGACCGCCACGGGTACTAATTTGAATGTTTTGGATAATGCCTCAACGCTGAACCTTCACGGGGCGCCTACCTCATTGAGTTTGTCGTATAGCGTCAACGTGACCCAGAGTGCCACCGACTATAATTCAACAGATGTCCAATTGGATTCTGCAAAGATCGCCAGCTTCCTCGGGTTGACGGCCGCACAGATTGGGGATAGCATACAAAATGGCAGCACAAACGTATTGTATTATGAAATGGCGACGGATAGTACCCTTAGTAACAATTATACGGCGGATTTTCCGGGATTCTGGCTGGATAACCAGGGTAATGTGACCACTTGGGGAACGAATTCGTACATGTGGATCGATCTGAATACAACTCCGTTTACCTTGACTGTGGGCCAATACCCCGGAGGCGGAAGTGTCGGGGATAAATATACTTATGTACAAGTGTTTGTATATACGAATCCAGATGGTGTGAAGTTGAAGGTTTATATAACCATTAATGTGACCCTTATTTAACCTTGTTCGTAAAATGATCTTTTAGAATCGTTAAAACCACCCCTTATGTTTAATAAATTGAATATATTTAGCGCTATTGGCGTATGTGTTATCCTTCTCCTGGGGGCGGGATGTGCAAAAACCATACATGGCTACCTAAGCAATGATATCTATTACACGGTTAATCCTTTCCAGGTTCAGCAGGGCGTTACTACCGTGTCGGCGCCATTGGTTTTGAATGGCTCTTCTGCGCCTTTACACGTCGAATTATCTGCGCTGCGAGACTCTGCAGGCAATGATGCCGATAGTATATTGATGAAACCTCAATCTATCCTTACGTATAAATCCACGGTGACGGTCAATGATTCTACGCTGGATTTATTGAATGCTAAATTGAATGATAGCCTGGTCCGGCCATTTAATATCGCTGAAACAGGAGGCCGTCTCCAGTTTACTGCTGCGACGAATTATGTTCCTACCGGCTCCTACACCATGGATCTGACAGTGTCTAATATCAACGGGGTGAAGTTTTTGAAAAACGCCTGTACGATTGTGATAGAGCCCCTGACCATTACCTCCTCTTTGGGCTATTTTAGTTACAGACCAAACGATCCAACCGGTACGACCCAGCTATTCCGGACGGAGTCTGACCCGACTTACTCCAATTTCGACATTACGCATGAAGATACCCAGGGAGAAACGAAGATCGTGCTTAAGTTTGTCGATAAGAACGGCGTTCCGTTCAATCCAAATGCAGGTGAAGTCCAATATTGGTCTAATGTTGATAAAAGCACGACTTCTTTTCCGCAGTTGAATTTTTGGGCGCCGTATTATGCTCCTACTTATACGGATTCTACTATTGTCACGAAGCTCCCTAATATAGCCGTAAGCTTTCCTTATTTTGATCTCAATAATGCTTATCCGGCAGCCCGCGGGGCCAGAATTGATAATAAGATCACAGGGCTGAGTTCAAATGAGGTTATCCATACCGTCATGTATTTCACGCTGTACACCGTTGGAACTTATTATATCACTTATCACCTGCTCGTGGATACACATAAATAAAAGGTTGTGTGGCGGGCTTGTATCCTGGCCCGCCGCACAACCAACGATATCCTTCCTTTGCCACAGCAGCGGATATGCCAAGGGCAATTAATCTTCCCACCTCTTTCACTGTGACACACTGAATGGCACTGCTTAAATCACAAACAAACCTAAAAAGTATGAGAAAAAACATTTTCCCCATTAAAAACATGGCGATCCTCTTGTTCTCGTTGTTTGCAGCAAAGGAATCAAGCGCCCAGCGGTTCAGAATTCTGACTGATACCAGCTTTAAAAACTTTTATGATATAAAAGTAGCTTTCGAAACGGATTGGCAAAAAAAACATGGTAATGAAAGGCTTCCCGCAAAAAGCGAAACCTTTTCAAAAAAGATCGAGAAAAACGAGCCATTTGAGGATAAAGAGAAGGATAATGAGTACATACAATTTAAGAGATGGGAGGATTTTGTAATGCCAAGGGTCTATCCGAGCGGCGACCTGTCCCTGCTTAACCAAACGTATGCTAACTTTAAAGAGTACGAGGAATCCCGGGCAGCCGGTAGTCCTGCGACCGTGAATGCCCCCACCGGAACTACCGGCACACCCGTTACCACAGGCACTCCTGCTACTACCGGCACCCCTGTTGCTGCCAGTTACACCACTACCACCGCGGGAACATGGACTTGGGTTGGCCCATCGGGCACCAATACCAGCGGACGCAACGCCGGCCGTATGAATTTTATCCGTTTCAACCCTTCCAATACGAGTATCATCTATGCCGGCGCCCCCGCAGGCGGTTTATGGAAATCCACCGATGGCGGCAGTACCTGGACGACCAATACGGACTTTTTGCCTTCTGTGGGTTGTTCCGACCTGGCCATTAACCCCTTGAATACTTCTATCATGTACCTGGCGACAGGAGATGGAGATGCCGGCGATACCAAGAGTATCGGTCTGTTAAAGACCACCGACGGCGGAACGACCTGGTCCACCACCGGTCTCACCTTTACCGCAGGCCAGCTTGTTTTGCTCAGCAGGGTCATTGTAAACCCTACCAACCCTAACATCGTTATTACGGTAGGTACCAGCGGGATCTACCGGAGCACCGATGCCGGAGCGACCTTTACGCAGGTGTATAATGATGGCAGCGTATTCAGAGATGCTGAATTCAAGCCTGACAATCCGAATATCGTCTATGCAGGGAGCAATGCCATGTTCCGTTCCACCGATGGGGGCGCTACCTTTACCAAGATCTCCAACGGAGTGCCCACGACCGATGTAGGCCGTATATCCATAGCCGTAACAGTTAACAAAACCAGCTATGTGTATGCCTTGATAACGAACGCCGCCGGCGATATGAAAGGCTTTTACCGCTCGGTAGACTCCGGCGCCACTTATACCCTGCGTGCTTCCAGACCCAATATATTGGGCTATGATACAAGCTTCTCCGGCAACAACCAGGCTTATTATGACATGGGCCTTTCTGTGTGCTCGACAAACTACAATTATATACTTGCCAATGGCGTAATCAGTTATCTGTCTACGGACGGAGGAAAAACCTGGGTACAGGCGAACAAGGATTGCGTGGACACCACTCTCCAAATGCATTGGGATATTCATTATATGGAATGGATGCCCGGCGGCCATTTAAATGCCTTTGCCGCCACCGATGGAGGTGTATATAAGACGACGAATACCAGCGGCTGCTGGACAGCCGTCAACCAGAACAATATCAGCGTCAACCAGATCTATGGCTTCGGAATATCGGCTACCGATCCGGAAATTATGATCTCCGGTCACCAGGATGGCGCTACATTGGTATGGACGGACGGCTCCTATAACAATGTACTCGGCGGCGACGGATTCCAGGCTTTTGTAGACCGGACCAATAGTAAGACCATGTATGGCGAATTATACCTGGGCGGCTTCTGCAGGAGTACGGATGGAGGGGGCACCTGGACCTGGCTGGCCGATAATACGGGACTGGTGGGACTGGACGGCGGATGGAATACCCCCTGGTGCCAGGATCCGGTGACGGCCAATACTATTTGGGGAGGTTATGACCAGGTGTACAAGTCGACCAGTCAGGGTAATTCCTGGACGCAGGTAGGCACTATCCCCGGCTCCGGTTCTATGATAGACGTCAAAGTTGCGCCTTCCAATACGCAGTATGTTTATGCAGCCCGGGCGCTCGAAATCTACGTTACAAAGAATGGCGGCACTACCTGGACGAACATTACATCAGGACTGCCCTCTTTAGCCATAACCCGGGTAGCCGTTTGTGAAACGAACCCCCTCAAGGCATGGGTGACCTTTTCCGGATATACGGCCGGTCAAAAAATATATCAAACGACGAATGGCGGTACTTCCTGGACGAATATTTCCACCGGTCTGCCCAATATTCCCTGCAATGTAGTGCAGTATGTTCCCGGCTCCACCAGCAATGAAATATATGTGGGATGTGATATCGGGGTGTATTACAAAAATGACAGTCTCTCTTCCTGGGTAGCTAATTACAGCGGATTGGCCTATGCGCCGGTATCGGATATCCATATTTACAAACCCAGCAACCAGATAAGGGTCTCTACTTTTGGAAGAGGTATCTGGAAAGCATCGCTGACGACCACCACGGTAGCAGCGGTAACGGGTACAGCGGCAACATTAAACAATATCCCTGCTGTTGCTGTAGATAAAATGAGCGTATATCCCAATCCCGTAAACAATATGTTTATGGTGGTGGTGCCGGGTAGTATAAAGTCTGTTAAAATTTACGATGCAACAGGCAAATTAGCGGATAATCCTTCCTATGAATCCTCGGGCTTTGTGACTTTAAAGAATCAGTTGCAGAAAGGCGTCTATACTTTGGTCGTCGTTATTTCAGACGGAAGAACATGGACTAAGCAGATCGTTAAGTTGTAATAGCCTTCGGAATGATGGTCGCATCGACCTAAGGCGCCACGGGCGCCTTAGGTCGATGCGACATTTTGAAAATAGCTTTCTACATAATCGCTGGGCGATTTCCGTGTAACGCTCTTGAACACCCGGTTGAAATTAGTGATGCTGTTAAATCCGCAGTTATAGGCCACGGTGGCAATGCTGTCATAGTTTCCGTCCGTCAGCTTTTTGCAGGCTTCGTTGATGCGAACTTCGTTCAAAAAGGATACAAAAGTATGCAGCGTATGTTTCTTGAAATAACGGCAAAAAGCCTGCGGCGTCATATGCGCCTGCCTGGCGGCATCTTCCAGGGTGATGGGCTTGTCATATTGCTGCATGATGAAATTATAGATGGAGCCGATACGGATACCTTCGTGCTCGCTGTAGGCAGCCGGCTGGGAGCAGGACGATAAAGGCAGCAGTTCCTGGAACGTGCTGAGCTGTTTCAGGAGCTCGATAAAATGGATCAGCTGGTCGACACCCGTGCTGTTCTGGATGCGGAGCATCTTATTGGAGATCTCCGTCACGTGCTGAGTAGGCACTTTGAATCCGGTCTGCTGGTTCTGAAGGAAGTTCTTCACGTTCTTGATTTCCGGCAGGTCGAAAAAAGAATCCAGCTGCCCCTTGGTATTGAAGAAGATATTCAGGGTCTGTACTTTTTTACGGCTCTTCAGAGAGAAATAAGAAGGATCGCTCTTAAAAACATGCGGCAGGTTTGCTCCCAGCCAATAGATCTCATTGGACCGGAAGGCGTGCATATTGTTTTCCGCTACCAGCGTGCCTTCTCCCGACTGGATCCAGGTTAGCTGTACCTCCTGGTGACGGTGTAGATGAGGATAGAAGTGCGGCAGTACGTCTTTCTGTACGATGACAGTTTTATCATGCGGCACCGGGAGCGTAAATTGCAATACTTTCATGCTGCGTGGTTTGCAATAATGGTTAATGAATGTGTCTGGACCTCAATGTAAATATACATATTTTGCGAATATTAGCTTAGTAAGATCAATATGGGCTTAAAAGTGGCTAAAATATGGCTATAGTAGGTCAAATCCCGGGCATCCGGCTGTATCTTTGCATCTTAATTTTAGCACCTCATGGAAAATGTAATCGTCATCGGCGGAGGGATCATCGGATTGAGCTCTGCCTATTATTTGCAGGAAGCAGGCTATAAGGTCACTGTATTGGATAAAGCGGATTTTCTGGACAATTGTTCTTATGGGAACTGTGGATATGTTTGTCCCAGCCATTTTATTCCATTGGCCACACCAGGCATTGTGAGCCAGGGACTAAAATGGATGTTGAATTCAAAAAGCCCCTTTTATGTGCAACCCCGGCTGAGCCGCTCCCTGATAGACTGGGGCTGGAAATTTATGAAGAGCGCCACCAAAGAGCATGTGGAGCGTTCGGCCGTGCCGCTGCGGGATATAGCCCTCTTCAGCCAGCATCTCTATGAAGAGGACTGGATGAAACAGCCGGAATTTGATTCTGCTTATGAACACAAGGGATTACTGGAGATCTTTCAGACGGCCGCCGCTGCGGAGCATGCGCACCATACGGTAGACAAAGCAAAGGAGCTTGGCCTGGATGCCGACCTGCTGAATTATGAAGAAATGCAGGCCAAAGAACCTCATACGAAGATCAATGGCCTTGGCGCTATCTTTTTCAAATGCGATGCGCATCTGTATCCCAACAAGCTGATGAAAGCCCTGATCGGTATCCTGCAACGAAAAGGCGTAACCTTATTGCCCAATGAAGAAGTACTGCGTTTCGAAACGAACGGCTCTTCTATTCAACGGGTGATCACCGCGAAGAATGCCTACTCTGCTAACTCCGTCGTATTGGCGACAGGTTCCTGGAGCAGGGAAATGGCCGCATTGGTCGGAACCAACCTGCCCCTGATGCCCGGCAGGGGTTATTCTGTAACCCTGGAAGATTCTCCCTGGCGTGTCAACTATCCGGCAATCCTGGTAGAAGGCCGGGCTGCCATCACACCGATGGACGGTAATAAGATTCGTTTTGGCGGAACCATGGAGATCACTTCCATCACGGCTCCTCCCCGCTATAACCGCGTGCAGGGGATCCTCGATGCCGTCAAAAGATTCTTTCCCGAGTTCGACGTACCTATGCCGGCCCCTGAAAAAATATGGTATGGCTATCGCCCCTGTTCGGCGGATGGGCTGCCTTACATCGGCCGGATAAAGAAATATAACAACGTAGTAGTAGCCACCGGGCATTCCATGTTGGGACTGAGCCTGGGCGCCGGTACCGGCAAGCTGGTCAGCGAGCTGGTCAATGAAGATGCTCCGGGTATCGACCTGTCCCCCTTTGCCGTAGAAAGATTTGGCTGATTATCAGCAACCAGACGATCAATAACTCCTAAAAATAAAAGATTCCATTATGTATATCAGGAAACTATCGATATGCGCTTCCCTTTTGTTGGGGGCCGCCGTGACCGTATCGGCACAACAGAAGGACTATCCCATACAGCCTGTTGCTTTTACACGTGTTCATCTGACAGATGGTTTCTGGGAGCCGAAGATAGAAGTCAATGCGGCTGTCACGATCCCCTATATCCTGCAAAAATGCAGAGAGACAGGGAGGGTAGACAATTTTCTTCGTGCCTCCAAAAAACTCAGCGGGGATAAACTCACGGAGTTCCCATTCGACGATACCGACTTATATAAATTAATCGAAGGCGCTTCCTATGGCTTGCAGGTGAAGAAGAACCCGATCCTGGAAAGACAATTGGACACGCTGATCGGCATCATCGCCGCGGCACAGGAGCCGGATGGCTATTTATATACTTTTCGTACCGTACATGCCGCCAAGCCGCACGAGTGGATCGGCGCCCGGCGTTGGGAGAATGAAGAAATACTGAGTCATGAATTATATGACGCGGGCCATTTATATGAGTCTGCCGTAGCGCACTACCAGGCTACCGGAAAAAAGACGCTGCTGAATGTGGCGTTGAAGAATGCCGATTTGCTGGTGAAGACTTTTGGTTATGGGAAAGAGATAAAATATCCGGGACACCAGATCGTCGAAATAGGGCTTGTGAAACTCTACCGGGTAACAGGAGAGAAAAAGTACCTCGACCTGGCCAAATTCTTTTTGGATGTACGAGGTCCGAAAGGAGATGCCTATAACCAGGCGGACAAGCGGGTCGCCGATCAGCATGAGGCGGAGGGCCATGCGGTAAGAGCTGCTTATATGTATACGGGAATGGCGGATGTGGCTGCGCTGACGGGAGACGAAGCTTATCTCAAGGCGATCGACGACATCTGGAGCGATGTGGTCAATAAGAAATTATACGTTACCGGCGGTATCGGTGCTACAGGCAACGGAGAAGCCTTCGGGGATGCCTATGATCTGCCGAATATGTCGGCTTATGCAGAGACCTGCGCCGCTATCGGGAATGTATATTGGAACAACAGGATGTTCCTGCTTCACGGAGATTCCAGGTATATCGATGTGTTGGAGAGGACCCTGTATAACGGGCTTCTCTCAGGTATTTCCCTGAGTGGCAACCGTTTTTTTTATCCCAATCCGCTGGCATCGATGGGACAGCATTTGCGTAGCGCCTGGTTTAGCTGCGCCTGCTGCATCACCAATATGACGCGTTTTCTCCCTTCCGTACCGGGTTATGTTTATGCCCAGGATGGCGATAATCTGTATGTGAATCTTTTCATGAGTAATACGGCCAGTATTAAGCTGCATTCCGGTGCGGTGACCATTACGCAGCAGACCGATTATCCCTGGAACGGAAAGATCACGCTGACGGTAGACCCGGCGTCATCCTCTCCCTGGGATCTGCATATCCGGATCCCCGGATGGGCCAGAGGACAAGCCGTTCCGGGCGACCTGTATCATTTTGCAGGATACAGGGAATCTGTTATTCCGATCACCGTCAACGGGCAACCCGTGACCTACGATACCCAAAAAGGATATGCCGTCATCAATCGCAAATGGAAGAAAGGGGACAAGGTTGTCATCGACCTTCCTATGCCGGTGGAAAAAGTCATGGCCAACGAGCGGGTGAAAGCTGATTTGGGAAGATTTGCTTTTCAGAAAGGCCCGGTGGTGTATTGCCTGGAAGGACCGGACTACGCAGACAGCACTGTACAGAGCATTGTAGTAGATACCAGCGCTCCCGCCGCCTTTGCCTATAAGGATAACCTCCTTAACGGAGTTACGGTGCTGGTTACAAAGGGCAGCACTTCAACCCGCCAGCCGAAGAGCGATCTATTGATCACCAGGGACGAGGAAGTAAAGGCGATCCCTTACTATGCCTGGAACAACCGCGGCACCTGTGAAATGGAAGTATGGATCCCTTATGAGGCTTCTGCCGCCAGGCCTAAACCGGCTGCGACGATTGCCTCCGGTAGCACGGTAAGCGCTTCTATTCATAATAAAAGAATGTTTGCCGCGCTGAATGATCAATACGACCCGGTCGATTCCAAGGATAATAGTGCGCTGTATCTTCATTGGTGGCCGAAAAAAGATTCCAAAGAATGGGTGCAGTACGATTTCAACGGAGAATTTACCGTCTCTTCTTCTAAAGTGTATTGGTTTGACGACGGTCCCTGGGGCGGCTGCCGGGTGCCTGTATCCTGGAAAATTTATTATAAGAAAGACGGGCAATGGGTGCCGGTGAACAATACCAGCGCCTATGGAACGGAAAAGGATAAGTACAATAAGGTGACATTCGACCCGGTAAAGACGACCGCGCTGCGCCTGGAACTGCAGTTGCCTGCCGATAATTCATCCGGTATTCACGAATGGATCGTTGAATAACCTAAAAGACACCCCGACCATGCGCATACGTAAAAAAATAATAGTTTGCTGCCTTGCTTTTGCTGCCTCCGGGAATGTCGTCTTCGCCCAGGCGAAGGCCATCATCCGGATCGACCCCGCAAAGGAAGGGGCCAGGATATCGCCTACGCTGCACGGAATATTTTTCGAAGAGATCAGCCACGCCGGGGAAGGCGGACTGTATGCCGAATTGATACAGAACAGGGGATTTGAGGACAGCAGGCTACCCCAGGGTACTACCCTTCAGAATGGGAATATCGTACCGGAACGAACACCCCATTTTATGCTGATGCCGGAACAAGCCAGTGACTGGACGATGCCCTGGACCGTCAGGAGCCCCTGGCCCGCCTGGACATCCCGGACCACCGGTCAATCCACCCTGTCGCTTTCTTTAACGGCCGATCATCCTTTAAATGAGGCTACCCCCCATTCGCTGGAAGTAAAAGTGTCAGGGAAAGATACGGGGAAAGCGGAACTGATCAATGAAGGCTTCTGGGGTATGAATGCAATCGCCGGAGATGAGTATAATCTTAGTTTCTATGTACGAAATCCGGGCACTTATCAGGGGGCTCTTACCGCCTCCCTGCAATCAAAGGACGGAAAGGTATTGGCGGCCCATGTGTTTCCGGCTCTCCGCAAAGGGGAATGGACAAAGTATACCTGTATTTTACATGCGGATCAGTCCGATCCCGCAGCCCAATTTGTATTTTCCTTCGGAGGGAAAGGGACCTTATGGTTCGATATCGTTTCCCTTTTCCCACAGAAGACTTTTAAAAGCCGACCCAACGGTTTACGGGCCGACCTGGCCCAGTATATCGCCGATCTCAAACCTGCTTTTATCCGCTGGCCGGGAGGTTGTTATGTGGAGGGGATCAATATACAGAGCGCTCCGGACTGGAAGCGTACGCTGGGGCCTATAGAAACCAGGCCGGGTACTTTCAGCCCCTGGGGCTACTGGTCCAGCGATGGATTCGGCTACCACGAATACCTGCAATATTGCGAGGATATCGGCGCCGCTGCCCTCTATGTATTCAATGTCGGCGTCTCCTGTGAATTCCGGAGCGGGACTTTTATACAGGATGACAGCCTGGCGCCCGTCATTCAGAATGCGCTGGATGCCATCGAATATGCCATTGGTCCTGTCAGCTCCAAATGGGGAAAGCTGCGGGCGAAGAATGGTCATGCGGCTCCTTTTCCCCTGAAATATGTAGAAGTGGGCAATGAGCAGCATGGACCCCGGTATGCGCAGCGGTATAACCGGTTTTATGAAGCGATCCGGAAAAAATACCCGGCTATCCGGATCATTGCCAGCATGGGCATTGCGGATGTGAACAGGAATACGCTGAAGGACATGCAACAGCTGGACCTGGTAGATGAACATGCTTATAAAGGAGTTAACTGGTCTTTTACCCATAACGATCATTTTGACAACTATAAAAGAGGGAACTGGGATATGTATGTGGGCGAGTATGCCACCAATGGCGGGGTAGGAACAGGCAATATGGCCGCTACCCTGAGCGATGCGGTCTATATGATGGCCATGGAAAGAAATTCAGACCTGGTAAAGATGAGCAGCTATGCTCCTTTGCTGGTCAATGTAAATGATGTATCCTGGCCGGTGAACCTGATCAACTTCGATGCAGGTCACAGTTTCGCCCGTATCTCCTACTATGCCATCAAGCTATTCAATGAGAACAGGCCGGATGTAAACCTGGCGACCACCGTACAGGTGCTGCCGCCGGCTGAGAAAACCAATCAGTTTTCCGGTGGGATCGGCCTGGGTACCTGGGATACGCAAAGTGAATACAAAGATATCCAGGTGGAGAAGAACGGAAAAATCCTCTATAAGTCTGATTTCGGCAACAGAGGCTCCGACTGGCAGCCCATCCGGGGCGACTGGAAGAAGGGGGATAGCTCCATCCGGCAGACTGCAGCAGGAGCGCAGTTGCTGGTCGTATTGAAAGACAGTGTATTCGATACCTATACGCTTACACTGAAAGCCCGTAAGACGGATGGCTATAATGCGTTTATTATACCCTTTGCCATAAAGGACAGTAATAATTACCTGCGGGCGCATATCGGATCTTATGTGAACAGTCATTGCGTTTTTGAGAGCGTTTCCGGCGGCTATGAAGTATCGGACCTTACCGATCAGCGACCGTTGAATCAGCCGATTGTAAAAGATCGCTGGTATTCTATCCGATTGGAAGTGCAGGCGGATAAAGTGGCTTGTTACCTGGACGAAAAGCTGTTAATGGAGTATAAAGAGCCGGATAAAGTTTTTGCTATCTCCGGACGGGATGAAAAGACCGGTGACCTGCTTATTAAAATGGTCAATGCCACCGGCGCAGATTGTAACACGACCCTGCAGATAGCCGGCAACCCGCTCATCGATAAAGAGGCGCTGCTGACGACCCTGGCAGCCGGGGGAGAAAAATCGGAAAACTCATTCGAGCATCCTACGGCCACCGTGCCTGCCAACTCCTTAGTACACAATGCTTCCAACGAATTTCAGTTGAACCTGCCCCCCTATTCCGTCAACGTATTACGGTTGAAGGATAAACGGTAAACGATAGGTTAAAACGTTTGATGTCAGGCCCGTGCGGATACGTACGGGCCTTGCTGTTTGTAGTAATCTGTCCCGCGGGAAGTGAGCAGGTTAAAATTTGGTTATATAATCATAAAATGTGTGAACGGTATGTTTGGTTGTCTGAGTACATTTAATTGTCAAATAGACAGATAACAAAAATAGTTCAGCTTACTAAACAACCAAAACTAACACCATGAAGTATCTCAACAAAAGATTGCTTGCTTTGGCTATTAATTACTTTTCTGCACGGCCAATCTCAGACTCCCACTGTTATTAAAGATGTCGTTAAGGACGACCAGGGCAAAAATACCATCCGGTCATTAATTTAAGACGCCATTTCCGGCACCCTGTTTGACGCAGGCAAAAATAAAAGAATATGCGATTTACTATTTCCCCATATAGAAACCTGGCGTTCCTCTTGTTGTTGTTATCGGCAGCAAAGCAATCGAGCGCCCAGAGCTTCAAAATTTTGGCAGATACCCGGTTTAAAAATTTTTACGATATAAAAGCGGCTTTTGAGACCGACTGGCAAAATAAGCATGGCAATGAAAGACTCCCCGCAAAAATGGAGACCTTTAAAAAAAAGAGCGGGGAGAACGAGAAATTTGAAGAAAAAGAGGAAGAGAATGAGCGTGATAACGAGTACATACAATTCAAGAGATGGGAAGACTTTGTAATGCCAAGGGTGTACCCGAGCGGCGACCTGTCGCTGCTTACCCAAACGTATGCGAACTTCAAAAAATATGATGAAGCCGGGAAAGTAAGAGGTCGTGTGGTGACCGATGGCTATACGGTTACTAAGGCAGGAACATGGACTTTCGTAGGCCCTCCTGGCACCAATACCAGCGGACGCAATGCCGGCCGTATGAATTTCATTCGTTTCGATCCTTCCAATTCGAATGTTATATACGCAGGCGCCCCCGCAGGCGGTTTATGGAAATCCACCGATGGCGGCAGCACCTGGACGACCAACACGGACTTTTTACCCTCCGTGGGCTGTTCCGACCTGGCCATAGATCCCACGAACACTTCCGTCATGTACCTGGCGACAGGAGATGGAGATGCAGGCGCTACCAAGAGCATCGGCCTGTTAAAGACTACCGATGGCGGAACGACCTGGTCCACCACCGGTCTCACCTTTACCGAAGGTCAGCTGGTCCTGCTCAGCAGGGTAATCGTAAATCCTACCAACCCGAACATCGTTATGGTGGCAGGCACCAGCGGGATCTACCGAAGCACCGATGCCGGAGCGACCTTTACGCTGGTATATGCTGATGGCAGTGTATTCAGGGACGCTGAATTCAAGCCTGATAATCCGAATATCGTGTATGCGGGTAGCAATGCCCTATTCCGTTCCGTGGATGGAGGCGCTACTTTTTCCATGATTTCCAATGGGGTACCAACGAGTGACATTGGCCGCATATCCATAGCGGTAACGGCTAATCAAACCAGTTATGTGTATGCGTTAATTACAAATGGCGCCGGGGATATGAAAGGATTTTATTGTTCTACGGATTCCGGCGCCAGTTATTCCCTGCGTGCCTCCACCCCCAATATATTGGGCTATGATGCAAGCTTCTCTGGTAACAACCAGGCTTATTATGACATGGGGCTTTCCGTGAGCTCGGTAAACTACAATTACATACTTGCCAACGGTGTAATAAGCTACCTGTCCAAGGATGGGGGAGTCACCTGGGTGCAGGCTAATAAGGATTGTCTGGATGCCACCCTGCAAATGCATTGGGATATTCATTATATGGAATGGGTGCCCGGCAGTTCTACCAATGCCTTTGCTGCCAACGATGGCGGTGTGTATAGGACGACGAATACCAGCGGCTGCTGGACATCTCTCAACCAGAATAATATCAGTGTCAACCAGATCTATGGTTTCGGCATGTCGGCTACCGACCCTGAAATTATGATCTCCGGCCACCAGGATGGCGCCACCCTGGTATGGACGGATGGCTCTTATAATAATACGCTGGGGGGCGACGGGATGCAGGGTTTTGTAGACCGCACCAATAACAAGGTCATGTATGGCGAATTATACCTGGGTGGCCTTTGCAGGAGTACGGATGGGGGAGTGAACTGGACCTACCTGGCCAATAATACAGGGCTGGCGGGACTGAGCGGGGGATGGAATACGCCCTGGAGCCAGGATCCCGCTTCGGCCAATACCATTTGGGTAGGTTATGACCAGGTGTACAAGTCGACCAGTCAGGGCAACTCCTGGACTCAGGTAGGCGCTATCCCCGGCTCAGGCTCTATGGTAGATGTCAAAGTCGCTCCTTCCAATACGAAGGTGGTCTATGCGGCCCGGTACTCCGAACTATACGTTACACAGGACGGCGGCACTACCTGGACAAATAGTACAGCAGGACTGCCCTCCCAGGCGATTACCCGGGTAGCCGTCTCTGAAAAGAACCCCCTCAAAGCATGGGTGACCTTTTCCGGCTATACGGCGGGTGAAAAAATATATCAAACGATAGACGGCGGCGCTACCTGGACCAATATTTCCACCGGTCTGCCCAATATTCCTTGTAATGTAGTGCAGTATGTTCCGGGCTCCCGCTTTAACGAAATATATGTGGGTTGCGACATCGGGGTATACCATAAGAATGACAGCCTTTCTTCCTGGGTAGCCGACTACAGCGGGCTGGCCTATGCGCCGGTATCGGATATTCATATTTACAAACCCGGCAACGAAATAAGGGTCTCTACTTTTGGGAGAGGTCTCTGGAAAGCGTCGCTGGCGACGGACACGATAGGAACCTTAACAATCCAGACACCGGATGTCTTTCCGGTAGTTGATGCCGGAGCGGATAAAACAATCACGCTGCCTGTCAATTATACCATCCTGTCAGGATGGGCCTACGAGACGAACGGCAGTGTGCAGGCTATAAGCTGGACACAAATTTCCGGACCCTCTTCCGCTCTTATTGTTAGCCCGTATAGCGTGACCTGTGAAATGGATAATCTGGTAGCGGGAACCTACCGGTTTGTATTGACGGCAACGGACGGGCAGGGGACGAATGGTATGGATACGGTGAATGTCACCGTCAACAAAGCGACGGCGACCAATGGCAGTTCCTCCGCTGCATCGACCCTTACCTTGTATCCTGTTCCGGCTTCCGATCAGGTAGTGGTGAATTACCCGATAATCACCGGTGGGGTATTGGCCGTCTTCGACGAAAAAGGAAGGATGGTTTTGACAAGACAGCTGGAGGCTGGTTCTGTTACGGCTTCTTTCTCCGTAAAAAGTCTGAGCGCAGGGGCCTATTTCGTCAGGGTCATCGATACCAACAATGGGGATAGCTATAAATTAAAAATGGTGGTGACTCATTAATCATCCTTCATCTTTCTATTATGATCAATAAATTATTGAGAGACATCGTTATAGGCGTCTTTGTTTTGATGCTACAACAGGAGGGCCTTCTGGCGCAGAGCAGCGCTCCCGTAAATGTGGTGACTAGCAGCGTGCCCTTTCTACAGATTTCCCCGGATTCGCGTAGCGGAGGGATGGGGGATGTGGGCGTTGCCGTTTCTCCCGATGCGAATGCCATTTTCAGGAACCAGGCTAAGACGGCCTTTGCAGATTCCAAATTTGCTATCGGCGCCAATTATATTCCCTGGCTGAAAGATGTAGCAGACGGCGTGTCCATGACATCCCTGGCCGGATATTATAAGCTGGGTAAAAATGAAGCCGTCTCAGGTGGGCTCCGGTATTTCAACATGGGCAACATCAATTTTACCAATGATGGTACGACGATCCTGGGCTCCCAACGGCCCCGGGAGTATTCCATCGAAGGCGGGTATGCCCGTAAGCTGGATGAACACTTTGGCCTGGGCCTTACCTTTCGCTATATCAATTCCTCTTTGATCCAGGGAAGCGTGGGCGGTAAAGAGTATAAGACGGGCACAGCTTTCGCGGCCGACCTGTCTTTGTTTTACCAGCACAAGGATTCGAAAGGGCAGGGGGCCGCTGCGGGGTTGACGATTTCCAACCTGGGATCCAGGATCGGCTATACCAACGATAATACGAATAAGTCTTTCTTACCTGCCAACCTCTGTATGGGGGGCGCTTATACCTGGGTAGTGGAAGAAGATAACAAGCTTACCCTGGCTGTGGATGTGAATCATTTGCTGGTGCCTGCTTATGATTCTACCAACGGGGGCGCTGACTATTACCATCGCAGCGTGCTTAGCGGTATGGGTAAGTCCTTTGGTAATAAGGATTTTCAGGCTGCTGCCGGTATGGAATATAATTACAGGAACCAGTTCTTTGCCCGTGCGGGATATCATTGGGAAACAAAAGAGGCCGGGGATTTGAAGTTTTTCTCTGCCGGTCTGGGATTAAAGGTTAGCGAATGGGGATTTGATTTTTCTTACCTCGCTCCATCGGGACAGGGCGTGAATCGGAATCCGTTATCCAATACTTTGCGTTTTAGTGTACTATTCGAACTGTAATTGAGAATTATTAGCAGAAAAGAAAATGGCCCGCTTCCGGCGGGCCATTTTCTTTTCTGCTATTTTATTACTTTAAGATCAGTAATTTTTGAGTGAGGACCTGGCTGTTGCTGGAAGCTTTAATTAAATAGACACCCGGAAGCATATGTAGCGTATCCAGGCGTAAGGTTAATTTTCGGTTATTTCCCAGATCATGGGTCATCATCATCTTACCGGAACTGACATTATACAGATATAAGGTGACGTTGTCCTCTGCTTTGAATCCGCTTAACTCTACCGTAGCGGCTGACTTGGCAGGATTGGGATAAACATACAGGCCGGCAGGCTTTAAAGTTGCCGGAACCGCGGTTAATTCCCGGCTATTAGCGGACGCGGTGATCGTCGTAATATCCGTAAAAGAGAAAAGCTGGCTGGCGTCAGTGGTGCTGCAGGTAAATTGCTGGATCGCCGCGTCGTCGTTCAGGCTCGATCCGCTTACGCCCATGCATTTGCCGCTCGAGCGGGACTTGATATTAAAATATCCCGAACCGGCATCGACGAAGGTCCATTGCTGGTTAGTGGAAGTGCTGGTCCAGGTATATTGAATGATACTGGCGCCGTCGGCCGTTGATTTGCCATTTACGTCCAGCACTTTACCGGTGACATGCATTGGCGATAACTTGAAATAACTGCCGCCTCCTGCCGTGTCCACTTTAAACTGCTGGTGGGTTCCACCCTGGTAGGTATACTGCGTGAGCAGGGCGCTATTGGCGGTAGATACCCCCTGGATACAGAAACTTTTGCCGCTGTTCTTATTGGTTATTTTATACACGACGCCGGCTACCGGAGCGACGCTTGCTACGGAACATCCGATGGTGGTAGAGAAAGCCATTTGTGCGGCCGTGAAATTCGAATAAGTAGCATTTACATCAATGTTGGTCGGATCGGTAGCCCCTTTGCCATCACAATCTGTTCTTTGATTGCCTGTGTGCGGATCGGGTGTTTGCAGATAGACTCCTGCGGAGCAGCTAACTATTTCCGCATCGCCGCCTACGACGACAGCATTGCCGAAAGTGCCCCCAAATTCCAGCGCATCCCCTTTAAAAGTGGCGGTTCCTGAAACGATGGTACTATTTAAGACAACATTATCCGTAATGGTGGGCGAGCCGGTATAAGTACCGCCGTTCACCATCGCATTGCCGTTGATAATGACGCTATTGCTTACCGTAGCATTATCTACCCATGCGGTACCGTCGATCCGGGCAGTACCCGTAATATTGGAACTTCCCATTACCAAAGCCTTGGGACCGACATAAGCAGTAGACGCTACCGTAGCCGTAGACGCCACCCAGCCGCCTCCATTGGCATGGACGCTGCCGCTGGTTTTGAAAGAGGACCGGTAGCCGGACTGGAAACCTTCCGGAACGGCATTGGCGATCCGAAGCTCATACGGATATCGTTTAATCCTGGGCCAGCCGGCTTCCCAGACATAAGAGGTATGGGTGGTCGGAGCTCCGATCACTACCAGGTACATTTGCGCCTCTCCGCTGTTTAGCTGAAAGCTTATCTCACTTTCATTGGCGGTATTGACCGTGCCGTAACGGGAGACTGTACCGTCGCTGTTGGTAGATACGAACCCATAATTCCAGCCTGCCGTGCTGTTCACTTCGGTATGACCTTTGAATTTCACCGTAACGCTCTTGCTGGAACAGCTAGTGTATAAGGGAATGACGTTAAATCCGTAATCCTGCGGTGCGAAAGCATCCGGTACGATATACCTGTTTGTGGCAGAATCTACCTGCTTCAGGATGGTATAGGGCCGCCATACATTATCCGGCTCCTGGGCCCTTATGCGGTCTCTTTCCCCCCGCATGATATTGCCATAATTATTGGCGGTATAATCGAATGTCACCTGCCGCTTGGCATAATCGTAGATAAAACTGTTCAACTGCGCCTGGGTCCAGCCTTTCAGCCTTTTATAAGTCATTAGCGGATGCTCATTCGCTATGGATTCTTTCCAGAGACGGTTGACCATGGTAATCCCATCCACCTGCTGCATATAGAACAAAAGATCGAAGGCATCATAATGATGCCGGGTGCTGCTCCAATGGAACATCCCGGTTCCTATCCACCTTGGCAGGTCAACGATACAGTCTTGCGGATACATCTGGGCACGCATGAAATTAGCATGTGTTTCAAAGAAGAAGCCGCAGAGATCGTTATTCTGGAAGGCTCCGCCGCTGTTGGGATTCTCCTGGATGGCTTGCATGAACTGAAGGGTATGCGTAAATTCATGACTGGTTGCGCCCCCGTCCAGGGTGGCGCTCGCATCCACGAACATACCACCGATGATATTATCGAAACTGGTGGCAACGGCAAAATCATTGGGGCCTCCTGTGCCCCAGGTGTTTGTCATTACAATGATGATTTTATATTTCCCCAGGTTGGTGGTAGCGGCGTCCGAGCAGAAGCCGATGGTGGTGATGTATTTCGTGTAGATCTTTTCCAGCGTATCGCAGATCAGCGCTGGGTTGAATTTCAGACTGGCATTCGTGCCGGTATATCCCGCAGGGTTGGTACCGGCGTCGGCTCCCCAGAAGACGGCGAAATTAGCCGATTGATACAATCGGCTGTTAGACCAGTTCTTAAGGTAAGTGTCACTGGCCCAGTTGGTTGGGATGTACACTGTCTTGGCGGCCCATAGGCCGTGAACGCTCATCATGAGCAGTAAAGAGAAGAGTGCTCTTTTCATTTGGTTAGTTTTTAAATGTTAATAATACATTTAAAAATAATATTATAAAAGGTCTCTCTATGGCCTTATTTTAACCTATAGTCATCCGATATTGTCTACTAACCTTTATGCACAATCTCAGTGCACCGATAAGGGACGAATAACTACAATCGCGGCTTTCGGACTTGTCATGAGAGGCGGAAAATTGGTTAAACTATGACTATAGACGGTCAAATCCCGCTTACCCGGCTCCCCCTTTGTACCTTAATTTTAGACTGATTTATTGTTACACACACTAACTTCTTCATTGATGAGAACGCCGTTATTGTTAATCAGTCTGTTATCCCTGTCTTTTATCGATTGTCTGGCACAGCACCCGGATGCAGTCCCCCTGCCGGTCGCTAAATTCTCGACCGGCAATAATGCTGCCTGGAAGACGCCTTCGTTCGATGACAGCCAATGGAAGGAGATCAGGACCAATGAAGTATGGCAGGCACAGGGATATCCGGATTATCATGGCTATGCCTGGTATCGGATACATGTCAGGATCCCTTCTTCCTTGCGGGCCAATGGTCATTGGAAGGACAGCCTGCGTATTTTCCTGGCACATGTCAATGACGTGGATGAGACCTGGCTGAACGGGACCCGGATCGGAAAGATCGGCTCTTTCCCGGAGGATGCAGCCGGTTATATCAGTAAATGGCCTGCCGTAAGGGAATACCATATTTCCATGAAGGACCCGGCCATTAAATGGGATGAAGACAATGTGATCGCCGTTAAAGATTATGACGGCGGAGGCACTGGCGGCATTTTTATGGGCCATCCCTACCTGGATATGCTGGAAAGGACGGATGGGCTTACCCTGAATAGCCCTGCTGAAAATAATAAATACCGGCCGGATCAAAAGACCGAAGCTCCGATCACGATAGCTAACTCCTTCAATACGGTAGTGAAAGGGATGTTCACATGGAAAGTATACGATGCAGCCGCCGGAAAAGAGCTTAGCCGGAAGACGCTACCTGTTCAGTTACAGCCTCACGATAAAAAGAGTTTTGCGATCACCCTTCCTTCCAGGGCGGGGATCGAATACAGCTATACCTTTACCGAGGAGGGGACAGGCCTGTCCATCTCCGGCCGGCAGATCGTTCCTTACCTGCTGACGCCCGCTCCTGCTGAAAGCCCCCGCATCAATAGCGCGAAAGTATTCGGGGTAAGGCCTGGCTCTCCCTTTTTATTCAAAATTGCCGCTACCGGCAGAAGACCGCTTACCTATAGCGTTGTCAACCTTCCCGCCGGACTGGAACTGGATAAGAATACCGGCATCTTAAAAGGTGTACTGGATAATAAAGGAACATATACGTTGCAGATCTCCGCTACCAATACAGCAGGCAAGGCCGCGTCAACGTTGCTGGTGAAAGTAGGAGATGCCTTAGCTCTTACGCCGCCCATGGGATGGAATAGTTGGAATTGCTGGGGTTTGAGCGTAAGCGATGAGAAGGTACGGTCCTCTGCCCAGGCGCTGATAGACAAAGGCCTCATAGACCATGGGTGGACTTACATTAATATAGATGATGGCTGGCAGGCGCCTCAACGAAATGCCGACAGTACCATCATACCCAACGAAAAGTTCCCCGGTATGAAGACCCTGGGAGACTGGCTGCACGATCAGGGACTGAAATTCGGCATTTATTCTTCCCCCGGCCCCAGGACCTGCGGCGGCTACCTGGGTTCCTGGCTGAATGAAGAAAAAGACGCGAACAGTTATGCCACCTGGGGCGTCGACTACCTGAAATACGATTGGTGCAGCTATGACGGCATCGTGAAGGACGACACGACCCTGGCGGCTTACATAAAGCCCTACAGCCTTATGCAAAAGGCATTGCTTGCCCGTAAGAGAAGTATCGTCTACAGCCTGTGCCAGTATGGGATGAAGGATGTCTGGAAATGGGGCGCTGCCGTGGACGGACAAAGCTGGCGGACGACGGAAGATATAGAAGATACCTGGCAAAGCATGACTGGAATCGGTTTTCATCAAAACGAGCTGTATCCGTATGCAAAACCCGGTAACTGGAATGATCCGGATATGATGATTGTCGGACAGGTAGGGTGGGGCGAGAACCTGCACCCTTCCCGGCTGACTCCGGATGAGCAATATACGCATGTCAGCTTGTGGTCGCTGCTGGCGGCTCCGCTCCTGATCGGTTGTGATATCAGCCGGTTGGATCCGTTCACCCTGAACCTGCTCACCAATGACGAGGTGCTGGCCATCGACCAGGACCCCATGGGCCGGCAGGCAATGCAGGTGATCCGGAAAGACGGGTACCAGGTCTGGGTTAAAGAGCTGGAAGACGGTACGAAAGCTATCGGCCTGTTCAATATGGATACGACGTATCAAAAGATCTCCGTGAATTTTAAAGAGTTGAACCTGCCGGATAGGATCAGTGCCCGGGATCTGTGGTCTCAGAAGGATCTGGGGATTTTCAATACCAGCTATAGTGAGCTGATCCCGCCCCACGGTGTGAAATTGTTAAAAGTGAAAGATTCTACAAGCCTGCAGGCCCAGCAGGTTCCCCTTCCTGCGTATCAACCTACGAAGGCGGAGATCCTTGAGCGTTACCGCAAAGCCAGGGTGCTGGATAGCCTGGCTCCCAAGTCGATTTACAAAGCTACCGTGCGTGCCCACTGGCGGCAGAACGGTACCGGCTTCTGGTATAAGAATATTCTCAAAGACAGCGTGCCGGAATATATCTATGTGGATATAACCAAGGGCACCCGGCAAAAAATGCCGGTTGACAGCCTGCCGAAGGATACCATTCGTTCCCGTGGGTTTGCAGAGCCCTGGGCGCGATGGGAATCTTTTTCAACGGACTCCCTTTCCCCGGACCGGCAATTCGTGGCCTATGTTAAAGACGGGAATGTCTTTGTCCGGCCGGCGGGTGGGGGCGGAACGCCCATTCAATTCACAACAGACGGAGATACCAGCCGGCCTTACGGCGAGCTGGCCTGGTCACCGGACAGCAAATATGTAGTGGGCTATCATATCCATCCCGTGGAGGATTCCGCCGTCTATTACGTGCTGTCTTCTGTGGGAGGGACTATGCGGGGACAGTTGCGTCAGCATCCCTATAAGCAACCGGGAGACCCCTTCACCTCCTATGAAATGTTCCTGTTCACGGTGGCAGGGCAAAAGACGACCAAAGTAAATACGCCCCTCATTGATTTCTTTGCATCGCCGCAATTGCACTGGCGCAACAAGGATAGCCGCTATTTTACCTACGAGAAGGTGGACAGAGGCCACCAGCGTTTCCGGATCATCGAGGTGGACGCCACAACGGCTGCCACCCGTACGATCCTGGATGAGCAGACGAATACCTTCATTTATGAGTCCAGGCTCTTTACCCATTACTTACCCGAGACCCATGAGCTGCTGCTTACCTCCGAGAAAGACGGCTGGCGGCATCTTTACCGGGTGGATGCTATCTCAGGGAAGGAACAGCAAATTACCCGCGGGCAATGGATCGTGCGCGATATCGACAGCATCGACGCCAAGAAAAGAGAAATATGGTTCTCCGCCAGCGGGATGAATCCCGGAGAGGATCCTTATTATATCCATTATTATAGAATCGGCTTCGACGGGCAGCATTTAGTAAACCTGACGGAAGCCAGGGCCAATCATATCGTCAGCTTCTCCCCGGATAAGAAATATTATCTCGATGCGTATTCGGAGATCAATGTCCCTACCATCACGGAACTGCACCGGACTTCTGACGGTAAAAAGATCCTGGAAGTGGAAAGGGCCGATGCCTCTGCTTATCTGGCTTCCGGTCTTCGTCTGCCCGAGCCCTTCCATGCCAAAGGCCGGGATGGAGTAACGGATATCTGGGGAGTGATCTGCCGTCCTGCCGACTTCGATTCCACTAAAAGGTATCCGGTCGTAGAAAATATTTACGCAGGGCCTCAGGCTTCTTTTGTACCGAAGGATTTCACCAGCCGTACCGGCGAGATGCAGAGCATCGCACAGCTGGGTTTCATCGTCGTGCAGATAGACGGTATGGGGACGGCCAACCGCTCCAAGGCTTTTCACGATGTCTGCTGGAAGAACCTGGCCGATGCGGGATTCCCCGACCGGATCCTGTGGATCAAGGCGCTGGCGGCCAGATATCCTTATGTAGACAGTTCCAGGGTGGGGCTATATGGCACTTCTGCCGGCGGCCAGAATTCGCTGGGAGGTTTATTATTCCATGGTGAGTTCTATAAGGCGGCTGTCTCTTCCTGCGGCTGTCATGATAACCGCATCGACAAGCAATGGTGGAATGAGCAATGGATGGGCTATCCGGTAGGCAAACACTATGATGAGCAATCCAATGTCACCAATGCCTGGAAGCTGCACGGCGATCTGCTGCTGATGGTAGGCGAGGGTGATAACAATGTTCCGCCTGAATCTACGTATCGCGTGGCCGATGCCCTGATAAAAGCCGGTAAGGTATTCGAATTCCTGCCGCTGCCAGGCATGGATCATACCGATGGCGGGCCTTACGGACGGATAAAAAGAAAGGACTTCTTTGTAAAACACCTGTTGGGCGTCGATCCTCCCCAACGAAATCTGTAACATACGACATAATTTACAAACGACATGTAGTAATCGATTTACCATTTTGTAGCGGGTCTTCTAACTGTATTTCATGTTGATAAAAAACACAATTTTCCTAAATAAAAAAAGGAATGATGGCGTTAGCACACAATAAAAGGTGTCGGTCACATGAACGGAGTAATGAAAGGTTTTTTTCGTTTTCATTTGAAGTTGAGAAATTTTGGATATAGCCCTTCTTTGAATGGTCATGAAAAACGAAAGCTGGGGATATTCAACCTGATGAATTTCTTTGGCCTTCTTATAGGTGTTGCGATCCCCATTATGGGTTGGAGCAAAGGATATTTCTTGTCCGCTTTTGCCTGGTGGGTAGCTTTCATTCCGGCGTTGATCAGTCTCACCGCGCTGATCTGCAATAGTTTTCGCAAATATGAACTGGCGCGGATGTGTTTTTTTACCTTATATCCCTTGCTGATCACCTGGATATATGCCCTGAAGATGGATATCGGCACAGACTTTTTCTTCATAGCCTTTGGGGTGGTGTCTGTATTCTTTCTCCAAAGCATTTATAATATTATCTTTTCTTTTTCCTTATCCATGACCTGCTATTTCCTGGCTCATGCGATCTGGAACGATTGCGAATACAAACTGGAGACGGTCAATTATTCTTTATACCAGTCGAGCCATTTACTGGCGATCTTTTTTATTTTTTACGGACTGTTCCTGATCAGGAATGAAAATGTCCGGCACCAGTTACAGATCTTAAATAAGAACCGGCAATTGCGCCGGAGTAATGGAAAAATCCAGTTACAAAAAAAGGATCTTGTAGAGCTGAATTATTTAAAGAATAAGTTGTTTTCTGTTGTCGCCCACGACCTTCGTGGCCCGGTGCATGCCTTGCATGCCCTTTTCAAAAATATGCAGCGTTATGATCTGCCGGGAGACGAGATAAAGACACTTCTTCCCGATGTGGTGAAAGACATTAGCTCTACCTGCGGGCAAATGGAAAATTTATTACATTGGGTCAAAAGCCAGATGCAGGAGGAATGCGTAGAGCCGCAGGTAATTGAAATATCAAAGATCATTACGGAGGTGCTGCAGTTCCTGCATTTACAGGTGATGGCGAAGCGTATTCATATCAGGAGCCGGATTGAAAAGCCGGCCTATATAAGCGGAGATAAGGAGATGGTGAACCTTGTATTGCGCAACCTGATCTCCAATGCTATTAAATTTACGCCAGAGGAGGGCACGATCACCCTGGATGCCAGGGAGGAATCGTCCTATATCGAGATCTTTGTGGAAGATACCGGCGTCGGCATCAGGCCGGAAACCCTGCAACAACTGATCGAGGACGTTCATTACACGACTCCGGGCACGGCCAATGAGTCGGGAACAGGGCTGGGACTTATGTTGTGTAAGGAATTCCTTTCCAGGAATGGGGGGCGTCTGAATATACATAGCGAACCGGGAAAGGGTAGCATTTTCTCTTTTACCCTGCCTAAGGGAATAGTCAATTCCTGATTTTACAATATTTTACTGATCAATCTAACCCGCGCACAATGGGGTTCCAGAAAGGCTTTAGTTTTATCTGCTCCTTGTCTTTCTGGATCTCCTGTCGGAAGTGCTGGTTGACGGAAAGGCATATTCGACTGTCTCCTGCGACATAGGCGATGTGCTTATCGGTCGGCCGCAGAAAAAAGGCGGATAGTTTTTCGATAATGGCATCCGTTGGATTGGCAGGTAGCTCATGAAAGTTTAACGGTATCCGGCCGTCTATATCCGGGAAAAGATCACTATGGCTTCCGGAATAAATAAAGCTGTCGACATTTTTATCTGCCGGCAGGTGGCGGCTTATTTCATAAAAATGTGCGAGTGTAGAAAGATCCCCGATGAGGAGATAATGATCACCTGTGTGATCGATGACAAACTTGCTCTTTTGCCAGCGGATGTAGACGGCATCGCCTGTCCGGCATAGCTTGGCCCAGTTGGCTCCGGGACCGCCGGAATGGGTGTCTACGGCTATATCGATAGTCTGGTCAGGTCGGTTGAAATTCCACACTGAATAACTCCTGTTTTTTTCACGACTGGCTCTGTCCTTGCTTATTCCACAGAATACCTGGATAAAATACCCCGGTTTGTAAGTGACCTTCTTAAGACTTTTGCATTGAATGCGGATATGATATACGCTTTTGGAAATTTTCTCTTTATGGACGATAACAGATTTTCGGAGTAACCCTTTCACAAGGATTTCGATAAAGCTCATGGGCGCAGAATTTTTAGATTGTTTTCTCTCAATTTCGGAGATCAGAACGTTCTGGTTTATACAACCTGGCTAATTCAGTAAGATCGATCAGGCTTTTTATTCTTAGCTTTCCGAACAACCGGGTCTTCAGGGTACCGATCGTCGAGGAGTGCAATTTGAGCATCTTTTTAATTTCTGTATGGGTATACCCCTTCAGGTAATATTTCGCGATCAACAGTTCTTTGTCCGAAAGCTTTTCAAATGGGTTATCCATTTTTTTTGACTTCAGATCGTGGAGGAAATGCTCTTTTACCTTTTGACTGGTATATAAAGTGCCATGGAGAACATCATAGATCGCTTTTTTTACTTCTTCCGTGCTGCATTGTTTATTCAGGTATCCCAGGGCCCCGAGCTTTAAAAATTTCTTTGCGTATAATTCATCCGGATTGACGCTGAATATGAGGACCCTGCTTCCCTCTTTATGGGCGAAGAGAGAATTGACGAGGGCAATGGGATCGGTTTCCGGCATTTTAATATCCAGTATGATCAGGTTGTAATCTTTGTTTCGGACGAATGTCTCGACTTCATTGGCATTACGCGCTTCATCGACCACCGCGAATGGGAATACATCTTTTATAACGAATTTAATGCCTGATCTGACAATCGTATGGTCATCTGCTACCAATATTCTTTTTTCTTTCATTCAGTATACGGATATTTTACAGGGTGCTCATTCCGGTTATGAATTTTCAGCAAGATATAATAGATTTTATTTGGATATTGTAGTAATCGTTCTATCCTGTCGCTGCCTTTTAAGCGGATTACTACAAGGAATGAGGAGGGTCCGGATTATATTCGTACATGAACAATGGCCCCGTTTTGTTCCGGTATCCTGTGGAATACTTGTAGCGGGGATAGTGCAGCTGTTACAACCATGACCCCTAAACCCCCGAATCTCCATATGAAAACCCTGATGGGCATTCTGTTCCTGTTGCTAATGGGTATTCACAAGCCTTTGGCCCAATCCACCGAATTAGAGAATTACCGCCCTCTCCTGGCCGAAAAACAAAAGATAAAAGGATTTGAGCGGGACACGGGATATATCCGCTTGCTGATCCGGTTTGCCAATGCTTTTTATTCGGTGAATGCGGATAGTCTGCTGTTCTATGCCCAAAAAGCTTATGGATATGCCGAAACGGTCCATTACGAGCAGGGTCTGACCAGATGCCTCAGCTCAGAAGGGAATTATTATTCTTTGATGGGGGATTATCCACAAATGCTGTCTTATTATCAGCAAGCCCTGTCCCTGGCCGAAAAGATAAAGGATCGGGACAGGGCTTCCTCTGTTCTCATGGATATCGGCAGGTATTACCTGGATGCTCAGGAGTATGACAAGGCCCGGGCTAATTATGAACAAGCTTACCGGATTATCAAAGAAGCCGGGGATAGCCTGGGAATGGCCTATGTGCTGACGGATATAGGGGTATTGTATTTCGTACAGGATAATTTCGATGAGACCCTGCTCTTTTACCGGCAGGCGCTGCGGATTGCCAGCGCTTTGAAGAGCCAGGAAGCCATAGCTTTTACACGGGCTGATATAGGATATGCGCTCTGTAGAAAGGGCCTATATAAGGAAGCTCTGGGGTATTTGCTCCCGGCCCTGCAGTATTACCAGCATACCGGCGACAAGCTGGGCAGAATGGAAACAGGAACCAGCCTGGTGGAGGCTTACCGGGGACTCGGCGAGATCGATACCGCGCTGACCTATGCCCTGGAAAGCCTTTCGCTGGCCCGGGAAACAAAAAATAAGGCCGGGATCGTCGATGCCGGTGAACACCTCACTCATCTATATGAACGAAAAGGAGATTATCGCAACAGTCTGAAATACTTCAAACTGTATAAAGACTATTCCGATAGCCTCTATAATGAGGACTCCAGGAAAAAAATAGTTGAGCAGGAGACGAAATATGTTTATGAGAAGAAGGAGGGGGTACTGAAGGCGCAACAAGCCAGCGAAAACTTATTACATAGCCAGCACCTGAAAAGTTTACAATTGGAGGTATCGATTACCGTCCTCGCCGCTTTGTTCCTGGGCGCCATCGCTCTGATCTTATACAGGAGCAGGGCCCTTAAGCAAAAAAGCAATCTCAGGCTTGAGGTCAAGAATAACGAGATTGCCCTGCAGAAAGCAGAAATAGAGCAGCAGGCTGCGCAGCTTAGAGGAAGCAATCAGCAAAAAGACCAGCTGTTTTCTATCATCGCCCATGATCTGAGCGGACCGCTGAATTCCCTAAAAGCCCTGCTGGACTTTTTGAAGGAGAAATCTTTATCCGAGGTGGAAATCGCAAAGACGATCAACAGCCTGAAGAACAATGTACATTATACGGCTGACCTGGTCAATAACCTGCTTTACTGGGCGCGTAACCAAATGGAAGGGATCAATGTTCAGCCTTCCCAATTAAATGTAGAAGAGCTCTCGGAGTCTGTACTTACATTATTTGCCCGACAGGCCGCGGATAAAAAAATAGAGACGGTGAATAAGCTGGATAAAGGTCTCAGCGTCTGCGCCGACAAGGATATGATGCAGGTGGTGATCCGCAACCTGGTTAGCAATGCCATAAAATTTTGCAGGCCCGGCGATACGATCACGGTGGAGCAGGGGGCGATCTCGAAAGAGCTTGTCGAAATATGCGTAGCGGACACCGGCACCGGAATAAAGGAGGAGGTGTTGTTGAAAATAAATAAAAGTGAAAGCATTACCACCTTCGGTACTTCCTCCGAGAAGGGGACAGGACTGGGCCTGCTGCTGTGCAGGGAATTTGTCGAAAAAAATAAAGGCCGGTTCCGTATCGAGAGTCAGTGGGGGCAGGGCAGCCGGTTCTATTTATCTCTGCCGGCCCAATACAATGATTGATTGCGAATTAGCAGACCCGCCCCGGGGCTTTAATATCCTGTATATATGAAAAATTTTATCTTGATTCCGGTCTTGCTGTTGGCCACCTCTTTTATTGGCAGGGCACAATCCCAAACCATTGAGAATCTCTTTAAGAAATTAGATTCCGAAAGTACGGATACGGGTAAAGCCCTGCTCTATTATTCTATTTCCTCCTTCTATTGGGATAAGAATGCTGACAGCGTGATGCTGATGAGTGATAAGGCTATGGAATTGGCGGGGAAGATACAGTACCAAAAAGGAATGGCCCTGGCCCTTCTTGGTAAGGGAGTTGGCTATAATATGAAGGAAGAATTCCCGGAGGCGCTCAACTGTGATCTGCAGGCGCTGCGGATCAGTGAAAAATCAGGCATGGTGGCGCTGACAGGGAATCTTTACGCGAATATGGCTAATGTATATACGGGTATGGTTAATTATGATAAAGCAAAGGAATATCTGCTTGCTTCTTTCTCCATAGCGAAAAAGATTGGTGACAGGTACCAAACGGCCATCCTGCTTATCAATTTATCGGAGGCATTCAAGCATATCGGACTATATGACTCTGCCATAGCCTATAATAAGGTGGCGTTACCTATTATGGAGTCATTCAGAGATTCAGGCATGGTTGCCGTCATCCTGCTGAATACGGGAGAGGATTACAATAAAAAGGGCCAGCCGGAAAGAGCACTGGCATATTTTCATAAATGTATGGCCCTGGCAGAAACCATCCATGATGAAGGGGACGTTGCCTGGGCACACTTGGATATTGCACAGACCTATTTACAGGAGGGGCTGTACAGCAAGAGCATCCCGCTTGCAATGACTGCTCTTGCGAAGGCCAGACAAAGTTCCTTTACCGAAATAATAAGGACATGTTATCCTGTCCTTTATTCCGATTACCGGAATCTGGGAAATTTTGAAAAAGCGTTGGATTACAGGAACCTTGAAATTGCCTTGAAAGACAGTATCTATACTATTGAAAAAGATAAAAAAATAAAGAACCTGGAATCCGGTTATGAACTGGAGAAAAAACAACATCAGATCGATCTGCTGAATAAGGACAGGCTCCTTCAGCAACAAGCCATTGCCGGCGGGCGGCAGAGGCATATTATGTTTGCCGCCAGCGCCCTCTTTTTTGGGATGTGGGCCTTCTTTTTATTCACGAGCAACCAGGAGAAAGAGCGGCTCAACAGGCAATTGAGCGCTCAGAACCGGGAGATCCAGCAATACAATGACAAGTTGGAGGAACTATATTCGAAATAATAAATATTTAAAAGTGTTTTACCCCTTCTGTGGCCGCTTCCTCCGGACGGAAATATAGATTGCGAACGACAGCCTTGTAGTAATAGAATTACAAGCAACCAGGGTCGATCCTCTTAATTTTAGCTTTATGCGGTAAATAACTTTTAAATTATTTTTTATGAAAAAGAAGTATCAGGAACTGTATGAAGAAATGTTGAATGAGATCGGAGTGAAGGTTTCCCGGCAATCTTATTTCCCTGAGTGGGTAGAGTATTATTTCAGCGTATGTGTCCAGGCCAGTGCAAGTCTCCTGAAAATGCGCCAGAATTATCCCTTTACCGATGAACAGGAAGAGATTGGGTTCTTTAAAACACTGGAGTCACAGTTCGGCGGGTTGGTGGAATATTTTACGCTGATCTATACGGCTGAATTGTTTATCCCGGAAGATTCATCCAAAAGAATGGAATACTGGAACCGTGAGTTAGGGAAGGCCTGGAATTTTTTGATGAAACATGAGAAATTTTACCTCTCTTATAAGGCAGGGCTCACGGAAGACGCCGTGAATGAGATGACCGACCCCGGTTCAAACGGAAGCCTGGCAGCTATGATCATCGCCAGGGAGAAATACATGGAATATATCCAGGAGAAACTGGCTGCGTTAAGAGGTCGCAGGCAGAACTGCTTACTTATGCGGGCATAAAAATAGTTAGAGTCTTGAAAGGTCTACCTGGTATAATTTGGCCAACTCACCCAGCTCAAACAGGTTTTTTATTTTGAGCTTTTCAAAGAACCGGATTCTATGGGTTCCGACGGTAGACGAATGCAGGTTGAGCGTTTTTTTGATTTCTGCATAGGAATAGCCCAGCAAAAGATACTTGGCAATCTGTATCTCTCTGTTGGAAAGTTTTTCGAATGGATTGTCTGTTCTTTTGGCCATCATATCCTCGTAAAAATGTTTCTTCAGATTCGGGCTCATATACATAGTCCCATTCAGTACATTTTCTATAGCCTTCTTTATTTCTTCGCCTTTGGATTCTTTATCGAGGTAACCCAGTACACCTAGTTTCAGGTACCTCTTGGCATACAACTCTTCCGACTGCATGCTAAAGATCAGAACCTTGCTTTTCTCTTTGTAAGCAAAGATGTTACTGACCATTGCTATGGAATCAGTCTCCGGCATATTGATATCCAGGATGATCATGTCATAGCTATTGTTTTTTACGAGATTGATCGCCTCGTCCCCATTGACGGCTTCATCACAATTAGAGAAGGGATGCATATCCTTCATGATCGTTTTGAGACCTGCCCTGACAATGGCGTGGTCGTCTGCTATCAGCCATTTGTTAGTTCTCATATATCATATGTTTGGTTAATTATCATATATACAAAAATATAGTTATTCCTGTGTTTCGCGTGTAGTAAATTGTCTACAATTTTGAGCTTTTCATTTCCATTTAAAATGTTTATCTAATTGATAGTCAATAATTTATGTTTTAAGGTGAAATAGTCTTACAGTATATTATGCAGCCTGGCCAGGCTGAGCAGTTCCATCGCATTGGAGAGCCCAAGCTTACTCATTATCCTTGATTTATGCGTTCCGACCGAGGATTTATTGATATGGAGGGTCTCCGCGATTTCGGAGATGGAGGATCCTTTGAGTATTTGTAATATTACTTCAAATTCTCTGTCGGTGAGCTCCTCGAAAGGGTTGCTTTTTTTATTGTTGATCAGGTCATCGGTAATGATCTCAGAGAGAAGATCACTTATATAGATCTGCCCGTCAAGTATCTGCTGAATGGCATATTTGATCTCCGCTTCTTTAGATTGTTTGGTCATATATCCACACACTCCCAATCTCAGAAACCTTTTTGCAAAGAAGATCTCCTGGGTCATAGTAAATATCAGGATCTTCAAAGCGGGAAATTCCTTTATAAGATAGCTGGTCAGGCTGAATGATTCGGTGTGGGGCATATTAATATCCAGTATGAGCAGATCGAATGGAGCCGATTTCAACTTTCCGATCACGGATTCTCCATTCATTGCTTCCTCGATATTGGCTTCGCTGTGTATGTTTCTGATCAGGATCTTCAGGCCGAGCCGGACAATTGAGTGGTCGTCGGCAACCAGGATATTGAGCGCTATTTTCTCAGCTTGTAGTGAGGGTTGGTCCGGTATGGAACTCATAAATGAATTTCTCTTTGTTCAAGACTAAAAGAAGATAATGGAAGATAAGCGTTTTTTTCAAGTTGTATATAATGCGGGAGCAATATTGATCGCTCTTCATAAGAATGTAAATGATTTTCTAATTTAAATGGGATGTTTTTCTACGTTTTTTATATAAAAAAGAGCCTGTAGACACAGGCCCTTTTTTTGAGTTTAGTACTTGAAAAACACATTTAATAAGTCGTTCCATTGAATGAACCACTATTGCGCATCCCACCAGACGCGATCCGTTAATTTGGCGGACTGCTGCGGCTGGGGATTGGTCAGGATATCACTTTCGGAGTATAATAACCTCCGCGGTATCTCTGAAAGGGCGCCCGATACTTTGGTCAACAGGGGAAAGCCCGTTCTTCTCCAATCCGTCCAGTTCTCTTCATTCAGGAAGTTGGCGACGCTTTTCTCTTCCATGATCCGCTGCAGGGCATTGGCGGCGGTAAGGGTGCCCCTGGTTACGACATAGGCATCTATGTCCGTTTGTGCGACGCCCAGTTTCAGCATATGTTGGGTGATGGCTTGCTGATATACAGGCTGTGCGGCGGAATAGCCCGATTTGATCAGGGTCGCTTCCGCTTGCAGGAATAAGGCTTCGTTATACGTGACGATATAGTTGGAAGCGCTGATTCCCGCATAATAATCCGAGGGATAGGAATAGGCATTCAGGTCTCCCGGGATGCTGCCGATCGTCCTGCCCGTATAGAGGCCGGTGTTCACAGCCGTCTTGGCCATCTTGGGCAACCGGGGGTCATTACGGGCCTTCAGGGAATCGATAACGGTGGAATTCATCACATAAGTGGATACCGGCGAAAAAGTCAGGTACCAGCTATTTTCCGTTCCGGCAGCTCCTGCATACGCGAAACCAAGGTCATCGCTATTGGCTTGCATACCCTTGGTCAGGGCATTTAAGGCGCTGTCAGCCTGTACAGCGGCAGTGTAACCGGGCGCCTTCGTTAAATGCATGAAGTAACGGGCTTTTAACACATAGGCTAATTTAAGCCAGGAGCTCATGGTCCCATTGTAGAAATAGTCGTCGGTCCCGGGTGTTACTGTGCTGGCCTGGCCGATCTCCGCGATCGCGCTGCTCAGGAGCGATTGCACATCTTTATAGATGTCTTCCTGTTTGTCATAAACAGGGGTGATCCTGGAAATGCCCTGGAAAGCCTGGCTATAGGGGATATCTCCCCAGAAGTCTGTAGCGGTACCCAGCGTATAGGCGGTGAGGATCTTGGCGATGGCCGCATAATTCAATTTAGCGTCGGCCTCCGCCTTGTCGTTGAGGATCTTCAGGTTATTCATCGTAATGACATAAAACGCATTCCAGTCACCGTCGAAATCCGTATTGAATACCTGGTAATTCCAGAACCCAGGATTGGGTTGGTTGGGAGCGATGCCTTGTATGAAATCCTGGATGATGACGGGGGCGTTGCCGGCGTAGACATTGTCCGAGATGGATACTTCTATAGGCGCCAGCAAAAGCGCTTCCTGCACATTCGTCGGGTTATTGGGATCTTTATTTACATTCAGGAATTTCTTACACCCGCTGAGCGATGTGATCAGAACGATCAACGATATAGTTATTTTTTTCATTTCTTTTGATTTTAATGGACTGACAGAGGGACCTAAAAAATAAGTTTTAAGGTAAAGTTGAACGAACGGGAATTAGGCGTGGAATAAGCATAGATGCCCTGGTTGCCATTCGCGCTGCCGTAAGAACTTACTTCCGGATCTCCGCCGGTGAAATGGGGGCTGTAGATCCACAAATTACGTCCGACCACGGATACCGTAGCTCCTTTGAAGGGCGTCTTGCCCAGTATAGACGGTTTTACGTCATAGGTCAACGTAATAGTCCGGAGCTTTATATACGTGCCGTCCTGGATGGAAGACTCGTATTGCCGGGTCGTATAATAATCATGAGCGTTGACCGCTACCGTATTCGGTTTGTTATCGACCACGCTGATCCCTTTCACGACAAGGGGACCCCTGTTCTCCGTTACTTTGGCGGTGCCATAGAAAAATCCGCCGGCCTCGACATCGTTCTGTACGTCTCCGCCCTGTTTCATATCAAAAAAGAAGGTAAGGCTCAGTTGTTTGTACCGGAAAGTATTGGAAAGACCTGCCAGCCAGTCGGGATTTACATTGCCGACAATGCCCTGGACCGTATCTACGAGCGGCATCCCGGTGGCATCGATCAGCAATTGTCCCTGCGGGTTGCGCTGATATTTGCTGCCATAGAAGATGTTGTAAGGCTGTCCGACAATGAGCCTGCCCAATTGGCTGACTCCGGGCATGAGCTGCAGCACTTTGTTGCGGATCCGGGTAAAATTAAAGGTGAAGTTCCAGCTGAAATCTTTGGTCTTAATGGGATTGGCATTCAGCAGGAGCTCGATTCCCTTGTTCTGGATCTGGGCCGAATTCACGGTCGTTCCGTTATAGCCCGTAGCATCGGAAATAGGGGCGCCAGGGATGATGCCGTGGTTGGATTTCCTGGAAAAATAAGATCCTTCAAAGCTTATCCGGTTATGCAGGAAACCCAGTTCAAGCCCCCCTTCATATTCATCGAGCCTTTCATTCTGCAAGGTTGGGTTGCCCAGGGTAGAGCTCAACAGGAATCCGGGCTGTCCCTGGAATGGATAGTTATTGCCATTCCTTTGCGCGAGAATATAAGGCGTGTTCAGTGAATAGGCGCCTACCTGTTCATTTCCCACCGTAGCATAGGAGAACCGCAGCTTGCCGAAGTTCATGACCTGCTGGACATTTTGAGGCAGCAGTTCGGAAAAGATAAAACCGGCGGCTGCGGAACCATAAGGGTAAAAACTTTTATTGGTGGCCAGGACCGAGCTTCCGTCATACCGGCCCGTGAGAGAAAGCACGAGGAATTTCCTGTACTCGATATTGGCCTGGGAATAGAAGCCTACCTTCCTGGTAAGGTAATGCGCTTCTGACATAGAAGGAGTGGCCCCTGCGGCTACATTGTAATAATCATTGATGGTCAGGCCCTGACTGGATAAGTTGACGGTCTGACTATAATTGGTTAAGATATTGTTGCCCAGCAGCAGATTGAGGTTGAAGTCCCCGACCTTTTTGCTGAGGTTGACGATCAGGTCATGATTGAACTGCCTGAAATTGATATTCTGGTCGAGGATCTTTCCCAGCAGGCCGATGGCGGGGCTGGGGGATTCGGTGTATTTATCCTGCTCGATATAGATATCGGCGCCGACCCGCTCCGTCACTGTCAGCCAGTCTGCGGGAGTGAAATTCACCGTCATGGCCGGCAGGAAACGGTTGACGACGGAGTTGTTGTTCATATTGTCGATGGCCCATAAAGGGGCGTTGCGGGAGTTGCGGTACAACCGCTGGCTTCCATCGGGGTTGACCACAGGGTAAGGGTTCCAACTGATGGGCTCATAGAGCAATACGAATAATGGACCGTTGCTGGCTCCTTCCGGCAGCCTGTTCTGATTGGAATTACTATATCCTAACTGGAAGGTGCTTGTCAGGGATTTATAGATCTTGTTGGTGTATTTGAAGAACAGCGAATTCCTTCTGAAATCATTCTTGGGCACGATACCCTTCTGATTCATATAGGAATAGGACATGAAATAACTGGAATTATTCCCACCGCCGGCAATGCTGATATTATTATTGGTGGTGACGCCCGTACGGAAGAAAATTTTATAAGGATCGTACCGGGGCGCCGGTTTACCATCGATCTTCAGGGTATCCATCAGGGGACCCCAGGAAGCGCTGGTTTTTTGAGATGCGTCATTCCCGTTGAAGAAAGTAGAATCATTGGGTCCCTGCGCGTACTTCCATTGCCTTTTGGGCAGAATGGGATGCTCGAAGGAGAGATCTGAAGATAAGGTAATGATCGGCTTCCTGTCGACGGCTCCGCTCTTGGTGGTAATGATCACCACGCCTTTGGCGCCTGCAGATCCGTATAAGGCCGTGGCAGCCGCTCCTTTCAATATATTCATGCTCTCGATGGTGGAAGGGTCGATGTCTACCAGCCGGTTGCTGCCCGAGCCGGCGGCGCCGCCGCCGATATTGCTGGTCTCGTCATTGTTAACAGGGATGCCGTCTACCACGAACAACGCTTGGTTGTCTCCAAGGGGCGACGTATTGCCCCTGATGACGATCCGGGACGAAGCTCCCGGCGTTCCCGAAGAGCTGGTCACCTGGACGCCCGACACCTTACCGGCCATGGCATTTACCAGGTTGGTCTCCTTGGTGGCCACCAGTTCGTCGCCTTTCAATTGCTGGGAGCTGAACGTGAGGTTTCTTTTATCCCGCCGGATACCCAGGGAGGTCACTACCACTTCGTCCATCGCCTGCGTGCTGCGCAGGAGCAGGATCTCCACGTGCGTTTGTTCTCTGACGGAAATCTCTTTCTCTTCATATCCGATGGCGCTGACGATCAATACGGCATTGTCTTTTGCCGATAAGGAGAAGGCGCCGTCCGTACCCGAGCTCGTTCCTGTCGTAGTACTCTTTACCCGGACGGAAACTCCTGCCAATGCATGACCCGCGCTGTCGATGATCTTACCTGTAATCGTTTTCGTCTGCCCTACGACATGCAGGGTGCAGGCGAAGATCAGGCAGAATAGCAGCAATCTTTCTTTTCTCATAGTAAATTTTTTCTTTTGGTTTGTAAAATGATGATTGTAGGAAGGGAGTGGATAAGTGGCGTGGAAGTAAAATAAATGTACTTACTACATTTATAAAATGCGCCCAAAAAAATCAAACAAAGACTTCTCTTGTTTGATTTTTCTCTCATGTGTGGTATTATACTAAAGCCGGTAGAGCAAATCTAAAAGAAGCAACCAGTCGGGACTTTGTTCTTTTTAACTTTTTATAGGCGGATTTTAACCCCAAACAAAAATTGATAAGCAAATGACCCTGAATGGCATATCAGGATCTTCAGGCCGAGCCGGACAATTGAGTGGTCGTCGGCAACCAGGATATTGAGCGGGTTTTTTATATAAAAAAGGGCCTGTAGACACAGGCCCTTGCTTGAGTTTAATACTCGAAAACACATTTATAAATCGTTCCATTGAACGAACTACTTCACTGTCATTAACCCGTAACGGATACTAGTTTCAAATAGTTGCTTTATGCTTGTTCAAAAGGGCAGAATAGAGGTAAACAGGCGGTATGTTGCGGTGAATGCCTGGACCTGCCGGCAATGGGATTGTCAAGATGCAAGAAGATAAAATATAATCATACTCGGTTAATATTGAGGAAGACCTCCGTTCTTTTTGGCGCTAGTTTTAAAATTCGTTTGGAAAAAATTGGGAAGTCTCTACCAACTTACAAAACAAGCCAAACAAAATTGACGGAAAAGATAAAGTGAACCTGGTCTTCACGCGCTTACGTGTGTAAAAATCACCTGCAAAAACAGTAGACCTTATCAGCCCCATACTAAAGGTATGAGTGAAATTCCTCCGGGTATGGAATTCAGCGAAAGTATTTGCATATATGAAAAAAGGAAGCCTCAGCGAAAGCGAAAGGGGTATTTAATTCTAAAACTAAACTAACATGAGAAAAAAAAGTTTTTCAAGACTATTTCTTTTTTGCCTTTTCATTTGCTTAAGTACATGGGGCCATGCCCAATCTCTTTTCAAATTAAAAGGAAAGATCACTGACACAAGCGGGATGCCTCTTCCCGGCGCCACTATTCAGATCAAAGGAAAGAAGGCGGCTGTTATTGCCGGTGGAGACGGCAGCTTCTCTATCTCTGCCCCTTCTCAGGGTACTATTAAAATATCCGCGGTCGGGTATGATCCCAAAGAAGTCTCTTTTAATGGAGGAGCCGAATTGAATATTACTTTGTCATCCGGGAACAAATCGTTGAGCGAAGTAGTCGTAACGGCCCTCGGTGTAAAAAAAGAGAAGAGGAATCTGACATTCAGCAGCCAGGAAGTGAAGTCGGAGGAGATCCTGAGGGCCCAGGAGCCCAACGTGTTGAATGCTATAACGGGGAAAGTAGCAGGCGTGCAAATAACCAGCTCGACCGGTGCGCCCGGCAGCAGCTCAGCCATTATTATCAGGGGGATCACTTCTTTGACAGGAGATAACGAGGCGTTGATCGTATTGGATGGCGTACCTATGAACAATGATGAAACTGATGGCGGCGGCAACGGCGGGTCGGGAAGCAACCGGCTTGCCGATATAGACCCCTCTATCATCGAGAGCATGAATATATTGAAAGGAGCGGCTGCCACGGCCTTATACGGATCTGCAGGCGCCCGTGGCGTTGTGCTCATTACGACCAAGAGCGGTGGCAAGAATAGCGGTAAACCTACTATTACCCTATCTTCCGGGCTCTCTTTCGAGACAGCCATTCTGGCTCCGAGGCAATACACGTATGCCCAGGGATCGAAAGGAGTCTATGTGGATGGCGTCACTGCTAAAACCAGCACCTCCTGGGGACCAAGGATCGATACGCTATATCAGAACGGGGTAAAAGTGCCTTTCTACAATCAGATGAAGGAGTTTTTTAAAACCGGTGTTACCAATAATAACACGATCAGCGTAGCCGGCGGCGGTCCGACATCCAATTATTTCGTGTCCTACTCTTATTTTGATCAGACTGGAACGGTGCCTACTGCCAAATTGGGTAGACATAGCCTGTTTACAAAATTCAATACGCAGATTACCGATAAACTTTCTCTTACTACGGAACTTACCTATACTTATTCCAGTAAAAACCTGATTAACGAGGGCTATGGGTTGCAAAACCCTTTGAATACGGTCTATATCGCGCCTATCTCGTATAACCTTAAGCCCTATCTAAATGCGGATGGCTCGCAACGTTTGTACCGCTATAGCCGGGATAATCCTTATTGGGTATTGGATAATGTCGGGAACACTTCCCTGGTCAACAGGTTTTTGCCCGTAGTGAACCTGGCTTACAATCCAACCAGTTGGTTGTCCGTAACGGAAAGGCTGGGCGCCGATATCTATACGGACAAATTCAATAACCATGTGAATATCGGGGATATTAGCTATCCTACCGGAAGGTTGTACAGTGTCGATGAGAACTTCCGGCAATTTAACCATGATCTTATCGCACAGATCAAAGGAAAATATGGCAAATTCAATGGAAGTCTGCTGGTTGGTAATAACGTCTGGAGCAAGCATTACGATTACATGTATGCTACGGGCTCGGGCCTGGCTAAAGCAGGTTATTACAACATGGCCAGCGCATCTACGGTGTCCTATAGTGAGAACAGCTCAATGCAACGTAAAGTAGGCTTTTACTCACAGGCGGAAATCGATTATGACAGGCTGCTTATACTTTCATTGAGCGGAAGGTACGATGGCTCCTCGGTACTGGCTACCAGTAATGCCTACTATCCGTATGGCTCCGCTGCAATTGGCTTTATTTTCTCCGAATTGCTAAAAGACAGGCTAAAGCAGATCATCAATTTTGGCAAGCTGCGCGTTTCTTATGCTTCGGTGGGTAACGATAATGTCGGTCCTTATGCCACAACCACCCCGTATGTTCAGGTTAATTCTACGAATGTTTATGCTACAAATATTACGTTCCCTTATAGTGGGCAAAATGGGTTTGTGATCAGTTCCGCTCTGGGGAATGCCACTTTAAAAAATGAGCTTCAAAAAGAATTTGAAATAGGGTTGGAAACAAAATTATTGGATAACCGGATAGGGTTCGAAGCTTCTTATTTTGATCGTCGCATGAGCGATGGTCTCGTACAGGGGGTTGCACTCGCTTCTTCTACGGGGTATGGTACCACTACCATCAATTCCGCCAGGATAAGGACCAAAGGTGTAGAGCTGTTGCTGACCGCTACCCCGGTAAGAACCAAAAACTTTAGCTGGGATGTGACCATCAATTATACAAAACTCAATACTAAAGTCCTGAAAGTGGCGCCTGGACTGACTCAAACGAACATTGGCTTTACCTATGCCGTGGAAGGCAAACCTTATGGTATGATATATGGTTCCAAGTATGCCCGTACGGCCAAAGGCGAGTTGTTACTGGACGACAACGGCCGGCCTTATAACGGGGGCAACGATTTTCTGGGTACTGCCACTCCGGACTGGACGGGAGGTATCACCAACCAATTCCATTACAAGCAATTCGGCCTGAGCTTTTTCTTCGATACCAGGCAGGGTGGGGTATTGGATAATGTGGATGAATACTATAACCTGTTTTACGGAGTGTCCAAAACAACGGAGAGTCGCGCAGACAGGATAGTATCGGGCATCAGCGCATCTACGGGACTGGCCAATAAGATAAGCACTACGGCGCAGGCCTATTATCAGACCGTTAGTTATATCACGGAAGCCCAGATCCAGGACGCCTCCTATATTAAGCTGCGCAATGTAAGCCTGAGCTACTCGGTGAAGAAATCGCTCCTGGTTTCGACGCCGTTTAAAGATGCGACGATCACTTTCACCGGCCGCAATCTGTGGATACACAAAGCCTCCAATTTTACGGGTTCCGATCCTGAATCGAATAATACCTACGGTACATCCAATGGGTCGCTGGGCGTTTATACTTTCGGCACTCCTACATCCAGGTCATTGGGCTGTACGGTAAAACTTGTTTTTTAAACCAAAACAATCTTCGGACGGAAGAATACCCAAACACAAAACACAATACAATGAGAAAAATAGCTGATATTTTATTTATACTATTTGCAACGGCAATGCTGACGGGTTGTAAAAAATACCTGGATGTAAATAGTAACCCGAATTCTTTAAGCGTGGCCTCGGAAGCTTTGATATTGTCGCCGGTGGAAGAAGGCATGTCCAGTTATGTTTGCGGCGGATACAATGCGATACTGGCAAATTACTGGATGCAGAATATGACGCTGAACCAGGCGGTGCCCAGTGATGTAACGTACGTGGTGAGCAATTCAGCTTTTGACCAGCCCTGGTACAATTTTTATGTGACATGCCTGAATAACCTGTACCTGCTCAATCAACAGGCTACCACCAACAACAATAGCAGCTATGCGGGCATTGCCAAGATATTGACTGCTTATACGCTGGGCTCTGCTACGGATCTATGGGGCGATATTCCTTATTCCCAAGCTTTCCAGGGTGTGAAGAAGACCACTCCATCCTATGATTCGCAGGAAAGCATTTATACCACCATACAGGTGTTGCTGGACAGCGCCATCGCCGAAGTGACCCGCGCTACGGGGACTGCGCCCGGATCCGACGATTTTTTCTATACCGGGGACATGACAAAATGGTCAAAATTCGCTTATAGCCTGAAGGCGCGTTATTATATGCACCTTACAAAAGCGTCCGGCTATACGGCGGCAGCGCAGTCCCAACTGGCATTGACCGCTTTAGGCAATGCCATGACAAGCTATGCGGACGACTGCTATTTTCCTTATACCGGTACGACTACTGCATCTGCTCCCTGGTACTGGAATTTCTTCAATACCTCGACGGCCATTTTTGCATCTACCTATATTGACTCGCTAAAGGCCCGCAGTGACCCCCGCATATCTGTATTAGCCACATTAGCTACTAATACAGGCCTTTACACGGGTAGCGTCATCGGCTCGGGATTCGGCAATTTAAATGATTACTCCGTTGCCGGAAGCGCCTATGGTAACGCCAATTCCAACGGTTATGTATTCAATTCCGATGAAGCCTTGTTCCTGAAAGCGGAAGCTACTTACCGTGTATCCGGCTATGTTGCCGCGACCCCCATTTACAGGAATGCCATTACCAACAATATGCTGAAACTGGGTGTCGATACGACTTCAACGGCAGCCCAGGCCTATTTAACCGCACGCGGTAGCCTTACAGCCACCAACGCCTTGCAGCTCATAATGGAAGAGAAAAGCGTCGCCAACTTTCTATCCATGGAAAACTGGGTCGACTGGCGCCGCACGGGTTATCCAAATTTAACGGTAATAAGCAGCGCCAATGGGGCAGCATCAGGCATCACTGAAATTCCGCGCAGATTTTTATACCCCTTAAATGAAACGACATCTAATCCGCAATCTGTGCAAAGTGCTACGATCACGGACAGGGTCTGGTGGGATACGAAATAACAATGATTTGATTATCAAGAGCTCATGGAACTATTAAAGCCATGAGTTCTTTTCCTTCTTTTAGGTCGATTATGGGGAGATATATGCTCATTGGTTAATATTTGCCCAGGATTGATTAAAAATGAAGACAAGAGCTTATAGCCTTATAAATACTTTTGAAAAAACTTTTTATGGCAATAGACTGGAGAGGGGTATTCCCTGCACTTACTACGAAATTCACGGCTAAGGACGAATTGGACCTGCCTTTGTTTGAAAAGAACCTCCGTTTTCAGCTGAAGTCCGGCGTTGACGGTATCATATTGGGAGGAAGTCTGGGCGAAGCCAGCTCCCTGACGCTGGAAGAAAAAGAGAAACTGGTTAAATTTACGGTAGAGACTGTAGAGGGTAAAGTGCCCGTGGTATTGGGCATCGCAGAAGGGGCTACCCGGGAAGCGCTGAAGCTGGCTGAACTGGCTCCTGCCTGGGGCGCGAAAGGACTGATGGTATTGCCCCCCATGCGCTATCGCGCCGACCACCGCGAGACTGTGACTTATTTTAAGGCAGTAGCGGATTCCACGGATCTCCCCATCATGATCTATAATAATCCTGTGGACTATAAGATTGAAGTCACTTTGGAAATGTTCGAAGAGCTGATCGAATGTAAAAATATACAGGCCGTCAAGGAATCCACCCGGGACGTGACCAATGTCACCCGGATGATCAATAAGTTTGGGGATCGTATCAAGATATTATGCGGAGTCGATACCCTGGCGATGGAAGAGCTGCTATTGGGCGCCGACGGCTGGGTAGCCGGACTGGTATGTGCTTTTCCTGCCGAGACGGTAGCTATCTACCGGTTGGTAAAAGCCGGAAGGATAGAAGAGGCCGTGGCCATCTATCGCTGGTTTATGCCCGTGCTGGAGCTGGACATTCATAGCAAGCTGGTACAATATATCAAGCTGGCTGAAGTGCAGACGGGCATTGGCAGCGAATATGTAAGAGCCCCTCGTTTGGCGCTGGTTGGAAAAGAAAGAGAAAACGTATTGCGCATTATCGGTGAAAGTGTGGCCAACAGACCCGCACTCCCGGATTACCTGGCTATCCAACTGGAGAAAACTTACGCTTGATGAGTGAAAAAAATGTTGATTTCCGACGGTCATTAGGACTGCTGGACGCCACCATGGTCGTGGTAGGTTCTATGATCGGCTCCGGTATCTTCATTGTAAGTGCCGATATCACCCGTAACGTGGGTTCCGCTGGCTGGCTGCTGCTGGTCTGGGTACTCACGGGACTGCTGACGCTGACAGCAGCGCTCAGCTATGGTGAATTGAGCAGTATGTACCCCAAGGCTGGCGGACAGTACGTTTATCTCAAAGAATCTTTTAACCCCCTTGTGGGGTTTTTGTATGGATGGAGCTTTTTCGCGGTGATTCAGACCGGCTCCATCGCGGCCGTAGGAGTGGCTTTTTCCAAGTTTGCCGCCTATATATTCCCTGCGCTGAGTGAGAAGCATATATTGATGGACCTGGGTTTTATGCAGATTTCTGCCGCCCAGCTGACCTCTATCTTACTGATCGTTTTCCTTACCTATATCAATACACGCGGTGTTAAGGGGGGTAAATGGATCCAGACGATCTTCACGCTCGCCAAGATCGCCGCGCTGGCCGGATTGATCCTGTTCGGATTTTTCCTGGCGACCCGTAAGGATATAACCATCGCCAACTGGAGCACCGGCTTTTCTTTGGGTAAGCTGGATGCCGCGGGTAGTCTTCTTCCTTATACGGGACTGGCGGCCCTGGGGGCCATCGCGGGCAGTATGGTAGGAAGTTTGTTCAGCAGCGATAGCTGGAATAATGTCACGTTTATCGCGGGAGAAATAAAAAGGCCGGAAAGGAATATCGGTTTGAGCCTTTTTCTGGGCACCTTGATCGTGACAGCCATCTATGTAGCCATCAACCTGATGTATACTACGGTACTGCCCCTTCACGAGATCGCATTTGCGGAAAATGACAGGGTAGGGGTAGCGGCTTCCCAGCAGATCTTCGGGAACAGTGGTACGCTGGTGATCGCATTTTTGTTGATGGTCTCGACTTTCGGATGTAATAACGGGCTGATCCTTTCGGGGGCCCGGGTTTATTATACCATGGCAAAGGATGGGCTGTTCTTCCGTCAGGTGGGACAGCTGAATAAGAATGCCGTACCGGCTAAAGCCCTGTGGATGCAATGTGCCTGGGCTTCCTTGCTCTGCCTGAGTGGTAAATATGGGGAATTGCTGGATTATGTCATCTTCGTGGTGCTGATCTTTTATATCCTTACCATCATCGGCATTTTCAGGTTGAGGAAGCGTAAACCCGAGCTGCCCCGCCCTTATAAGGCATTTGGCTATCCGGTCCTGCCGATGCTCTATATTATCCTGGCGAGCAGTATCTGTATCCTGCTGTTCATTTATAAACCTAAGTTCACCTGGCCCGGATTAGGCATTGTCCTGCTGGGTATTCCGATCTATTATTTTGTCAAAGGCCGTTATCCGGCGGATCCAGGGTCGGGAGAAACGGATGCCGATCACGTCTGATTTTAGTTGCTACATAAATGTTTAAGCTGGCATTACTGCTGGTTTTGGTTAATGAATCCCTGCCATTCCTGGCGGGGATTTTTGCATATATTTATAAACGCATAAAATGATCCTCATGAAAGGGACACGATTCTTTTGTTCTATGATAGGGAGCTTACTCCTTGTGTTTTCAGCTCAGGCGCAGATAACGGTTGACCTCCAACAAAAGAACGGTCCCCTAAAACCGATCTGGGCCTATTTCGGGTATGACGAACCGAACTATACCTATATGAAGGATGGTAAGAAGCTGTTGACCGAAATAGCGGCTCTCAGTCCTGTCCCCGTCTACGTTCGCTGTCATAATCTCCTGACCACCGGGGATGGCGCCGCCGCTTTGAAATGGGGTTCCACCAACGCTTATATGGAAGATGCGAAAGGCAGGCCCGTCTATGACTGGCGCCTGGTCGACAGCATCTTCGATACCTATATCCGGAGAGGGATGAAGCCGCTGGCGGAAATAGGCTTTATGCCCGAGGCCATTTCTACGCACCCGCAACCCTACCGGCATCACTGGCGTCCCGGAGTCCGGTATGACAGCGTCTATACCGGCTGGACTTACCCGCCCACGGACTATAAGAAATGGGGGGAGCTGGTCTATCAATGGGTCCGGCATTCCCTGCAGCGTTATGGTGAAAAGGAAGTGAATTCCTGGCTTTGGGAAGTATGGAATGAACCGAATATCGGCTACTGGAAGGGCACCCGGGATGAATATTGGAAATTGTATGATTATGCGGCCGATGCGGTAAAACGAGCCCTGCCTTCGGCCCGTATCGGGGGACCGGCCACTACCGGCCCGGGTTGGGACAAAGCGGCGGAATGGCTGCAAAATTTCCTCGTGCATTGTTCGGAAGGGACCAATTACGTTACCGGAAAGAAGGGCGCCCCCCTGGATTTCATCAGTTTCCATGCCAAAGGCAGTCCGAAGGTAGTGGAGGGACATGTGCGGATGAATATGACGCCACAGCTGGGCGATGTAGCCAAAGGCTTTGCCATAGTGACGGCGTCTCCGTTTAGCCGGCTCCCTATCTACATCACGGAATGCGACCCCGAAGGCTGCGCCGCCTGTGGCATGGCCACCAACCCGGAAAATGCCTACCGCAACGGTACGATGTATTCCAGCTATACGGCCGCCTCTTTTGCAAGGATCTATGACCTGGCGGACCAGTACAAAGCCAACCTGGCCGGGGCTATCAGCTGGTCTTTTGAATTCGAGGACCAGAAATGGTTTGACGGATTCCGTGACCTGGCTACCAATGGCATCGACAAACCGGTGCTGAGCGTCTTCCGCATGTATGGCCTTATGCAGGGTGACCGGGTTGGCGTTCAGAACGATGCTGCTATTTCCCCGGACAGTGCAGGACAGATGGGTATACGAGCTCATCGGACGACCTTACAAAGTGATGGAGCCATACAGGCCCTGGCGACGGCCGGTAAGAGCATGGCTGCAGTGATGGTATGGAATTACCATGATGATGCGACGGAGGGGCCGGCGGCCAACGTAACGCTCCTTATTAAGAACATCTCGTTTAAGAACAGCCGGATTAAGAATAGCCAGGCCCGGACAGCTCTTTTGCAACATTACCGTATCGACGAAGAACATAGCAATGCCTACGCCGCCTGGAAAAAAATGGGGTCGCCCCAGTCCGTCACGGACGAACAATATAAGACCCTTGAAAAGGCGGGAGGACTGCAATTATTGAATCCGGGGCCGCCGCAATCCATCCCGGTAAACGATTTGGGGGAGGCGACCATCTCCTTGACCCTGCCGGACCATGGAGTATCTCTGTTAAGATTAAATTGGTAATAACTCTGGAAATAATTCGCGGTTTCCGGCTACCTTTGGTTGGCTATCTTTTGGGATAACCTATAAATACACAAAAATGAAAGTAGTTTTAATCGGGACTACCGGTTTTGTAGGCAAAGCCATTCTTCTGGAACTCCTGGACCGTGACCACTATGTTACAGGTATTGCCCGCCATCCTGAAAAGCTGGGCATCCATCATCCCAGCCTCACCACCAAAGCAGGAGATATGCTGAATGAACAACAGGTCACGGCCCTGGTAAAAGGCCATGATGCCGTTGTCAGCGCGTATAACCCGGGATGGACCAACCCAAAGATCTATGAGGAATACCTCCAGGGAGCGCAGACAATACAAGCCGGCGTCAAGGCAGCCGGGGTAAAAAGGTTATTGGTCATCGGAGGCGCGGGCAGTCTGGAAATAAAGCCGGGTCTTCAACTGATCGACACGCCTGAATTCCCTGCCCAGTTTAAGCCTGGCTCTTCAGCAGCCCGCGATTACCTGGCGATCCTGAAAAAAGAAAAGGAGTTGGATTGGACTTATTTTAGTCCGGCTATCCTCATGAATCAAGGGACCTCCGGTATCCGCAAAGGCGTCTACCGCACCGGCCTCGATCAACCCGTCTTCGATCAACAGGGGAAAAGTGTATTGTCGGTGGAAGATCTTGCCGTGGCGATCGTAGATGAGCTGGAACATCCCAAACATATCCGGCAACGATTTACGGCGGCTTATTGAGGAGGGCGTTGGCGCCAGGTTGCCTTTCGATCTCACGGGGTCTTACCCGTTCGTATGGTTGCCGTCTTTGATGCTCGAATCCCGGATGGTCAGCTCCGTCTCCAGGATCCGCTTCTCAAACACCGTAACCGGCCGTTTGCTTTCGATGAGCTGGATGAGCATTTCCGTAGCCAGCTTCCCCATCTCCAGGGCGGGCTGAACTACCGCCGTCAGGGAAGGATTGAAGATATCCGCCGAAATGGAATTGGTAAACCCTACCAGTCCGATTTGCTGGGGGATGCGGATCTTTCTCTTGCTGAGCTGGCTTAACGTAGTGGTGCTCAGCCGGTCAGAAGCCGTGAAGATAGCGTCCGGCTTATCCGGCAACTGTAATAGCTCCTCTAAGGCCTGGCAGGTCTCTTCCTGGATCATACCCCCGTGCTGACAGAATTTGATATAGCGATCGTCTGGCTTCAACCCTGCGTCTTCCAATGCCTTCCTGTACCCGGCCAATCTCTCCAGGGTGATACTAAGGCTGCCGGAGCTGGTAATATGGGCAATACGCCTGAATCCCTGCTGCAGGAGGTGTTGGGTCGCTTCGTACGCTCCCTTATAATTATTGGCAATGACGGTATGCGTATGGATCTCGTCCGTTACCCGGTCGAAGAGGACAATGGGCAGTCCTTTTTGGTGCAGTTTTACCAGGTGATCTACATTCCTGGTCTCGGCGGAAAGCGAAATAATCAGTCCGTCTACCGACCGGGATGAAAGATGCTCGCTATTCGACACTTCCCGTTCATAGGACTCCTGACTTTGGGTAATGATAACATTGTAATCCTTGTTCTGGGCGATGGATTCGATCCCGTTGATCACCTGGGAGAAAAAATTGTTATCGATATTACAGACGATGACGCCGATGGATTTACTGCGCCCTCTTTTGAGGCTCTGGGCGATGGGGTTGGGCTTATAGTTGTGCTCGCTGGCATAAGCCATGACAGCTTTTTTCGTATCCCCGCTTATTTCATGGCTGCCGCGCAGCGCTTTGGAGACGGTGGATACGGATAGGTTCAGCGCTTTGGCAATATCCTTTATAGTTAAGGCCTCGAATTTCATCAGGTATTAATGTTTTTTCAAAGGTCTGATGGAGCCTTCGGGTTCATAATACTCTTTGCCGCAATCGTTTTCGTAAAAAAAGTCTGGTTTTTAGCCTTATTATATTCAATAACACTGTACTCTTGTTGTTTATTCCCCCCGGCCTATTGGCCAAAGGTAACGAACTGTTCATAAAGATGCTGGAAGCATCTTGTCCGAAGGACCGACTTTAAACATTGCCGGGGATGCGCTAAATTTCGGAAAGCGCATCTCCAGCACTTAAATGCAGGCTTGCTGAATCTATGAGCGATCTTTTTAATCTGAAAGGTAAAACGGCCCTGGTCACCGGTTGTAATAAGGGGATTGGCCGTGCCATGGCGGCGGGCCTGGCAGAAGCCGGTGCGGATATTATCGGCGTCTCAGCCTCCCTGGAATCGCAGGGCAGCGCCATCGAAAAAGACATATTAGCCCTGGGCAGAAAATTTTCGGCTTACCAGGCCGATCTCACCAGCCGCGAATCCCTCTATGAATTTATCGCCCGGGTCAAAAAAGACCATGGGAAGGTGGATATCCTTATCAATAATGCCGGGATGATCCTGCGACAGCCCGCTGCTGAGCATTCGGATGAATACTGGGACAAGGTCTTATCGATCAACCTGGACGCTGCTTTCATCCTGGCCAGGGAATTCGGCCGGGATATGATCGGCCGCGGTTCCGGGAAAATCATTTTTACCTGTTCCCTGCTTAGCTTTCAGGGAGGCATCAACGTTCCGGGATATGCCGCCAGCAAAGGCGCGCTCAGTAGCCTCGTCAAAGCGCTGGCTAATGAGTGGGCTTCAAAAGGCGTGAATGTGAATGGCATAGCTCCGGGATATATCAGCACCGATAATACGGAGGCTCTCCGGAATGACCCGGTGAGAAGTAAATCTATTTTGGACAGGATCCCTGCGGGCCGTTGGGGAGAGACTCAGGATTTTAAAGGACCGGTTGTATTCCTGGCTTCCGGGGCTGCCGACTATGTGCATGGAACGATCCTTACGGTTGACGGAGGCTGGATGGGAAGATAGAGCGAAATATAAAAATTTACAATAGTATATGGAAATACGATTCGAACATAGCCCCAGGGAGACCAGTGAAATGAAGACGGAAGAATTGCGGTCGGCCTTTATGACGGAGAATTTAATGCAGGACGATACCGTTCAATTGCTGTATACGCATTATGACCGTGTCATCGTCGGAGGTGTTAAGCCGGTAAAGACCAAACCGACCCTGGACACCCATCCGGAATTAAAAGCGGATTATTTTCTTCAACGCAGGGAGTTAGGGATCATCAATGTGGGAGGGGCAGGCAAGGTGCTGGCAGATGGTGCCTCGCACGAACTGGGCAAAATGGATTGCCTTTACCTGGGGAAAGGAGTGCAGAAAGTAAGCTTTGAAAGCGCCGACCCGCAGGACGCGGCCCTGTTCTATTTACTGTCTGCACCGGCCCATGCGGCTCATCCCATCCAGTTCCTCCCTAAGGAAAAGGCGCTGCCAACGGATATGGGAACCCTGGAGACTTCCAATGCCAGAACGATCTATAAATATATCCATGCGGAAGGCATTCAGAGCTGCCAGCTCGTTATGGGGCTGACTATCCTGAAGAAGGGAAGTGTCTGGAATACGATGCCTGCGCATACGCATACCCGGAGAATGGAAGCTTATTTTTATTTCGATGTCCCGGAGCAGCAGCGTGTTTTTCATTTCATGGGACTGCCTTCGGAGACCCGGCATCTGCTGATAGCCAATCACCAGGCTATCGTTTCGCCGCCCTGGTCGATCCATTCCGGATGCGGTACCAGCAACTATTCTTTTATCTGGGGCATGGCCGGTGAAAATTACACGTATACCGATATGGATCCGGTATCCATCGCCGACCTTCGGTGATTTTTATCTATATTGGACCTTATTAATAATTGTACGACATGTCACAAATCCCAATGGGAAGATACCGGTGGACGATTGTTGCCTTGCTGTTTTTTGCCACCAGTATTAATTATATCGACCGGCAGGTGATCGGGCTGCTGAAACCTACTTTGACAGAAGCTTTTGGCTGGGACAACACCACCTTCGGGACGATCAACGGCATATTCCAGTTCTTTTATGCTTTCGGTCTGCTGGCCTTCGGCAGGATCGTCGACAAGGTCGGTACCAAGATCGGGTATACTATTTCGATTATCATATGGAGTATTGCGGCGATGGCGCATGCGCTGGCCCGTTCTACTTTCGGGTTTACCATTGCCCGTTCGGGACTGGGGCTGGGAGAATCCGGTAACTTTCCTGCGGCTATCAAGACCGTGGCGGAATGGTTTCCCAAGAAAGAAAGGGCGCTGGCTACCGGTATTTTTAATTCCGGGGCGAATATCGGCGCTGTGATCGCACCGATCATGGTGCCCTGGATCCTGGGCGTTTACGGATGGCAGATGGCATTTATCCTCACGGGCGCCCTGGGATTTATCTGGTTGATCTTCTGGTGGATTGTTTATGAGATCCCCGCCCGTAAAAAAGGACTTAGTAAAGAAGAGTTCGATTATATACATAGCGATGAAGAAGAGCCGGTGCCGGCGTCCGGTTCTGTGGTCTCCTGGAGCAAATTACTCGGGGTAAGACAGACCTGGGCCTTTGTATTCGGCAAATTCCTGACGGATCCGATCTGGTGGTTCTTTCTGTTCTGGCTGCCGGGCTATTTCAGCGATACGTTTCATCTGGATCTCTCCAAGCCGGGGTGGCCGCTGGTGATCGTCTATTCTTCCACGACGGTGGGCAGTATCGGAGGCGGTTATCTGTCTTCCTGGCTGATCAAAAAAGGCTGGCCTATCTATAAAGCCCGTAAGACGGTGATGTTTCTTTTTGCGCTTTGCGTGGTGCCCATCGTTACGGCGAGGTTCTTTGGCAATATGTGGATCATCGTGGGGCTTATCAGCCTGGCGGCGGCGGCGCATCAGGCCTGGAGCGCGAATATCTTTACGACGGCCTCAGATATGTTCCCCAAGAGGGCGGTTAGCTCCATCATCGGTATCGGTGGAATGGCCGGCTCCGTGGGAGGCATCATCTTTCAGCCATTGGTGGGTTGGCTGCTGGATTATTTTACCCGGCAGGGGAATAAGACGCTGGGCTATAACCTGATCTTCCTTATCTGCGGCAGCGCATACCTGATGGCGTGGCTGGTGATGCATTTTTTCGCGCCTAAGATGAAGCGGGTGGAGTTGGATTGATTACAATCAAGAACTATTTTTTCAAAAAACACGATTTTTCAAAAGCGAATTTGGAAAGCTTTTATATTTGTCCCCTAAACTTTATTTTATGGGATTTGTATATAGCGAAGTTAATTTGGTCAATGCGGGAGACTTTGAAATGGCCCGTAGATGCATGCTGGGTGAGGATGAAATAAGATGTATCAATGTTACCGTTTTAGTGGATAGCGGCGCCTGGATGTTGACGATCAATGAAAATATCCAGGAATTCCTTCAATTGCCCTTTCTGAGAAAGGAAGGGGGGCATACTGCCGATGGTAGAAGGATCGAGTGTGATGTGGTAGGCCCAGTGAGGGTTGAATGGCAGAACAGGGTTTGCAATTGCAATGCCATGGTCCTGCCGGGAGACAGTGAGCCCTTATTGGGCGCGATACCCATGGAAGACATGGACCTGGCGATATTGCCGAATGAGGGGAAATTGGTAGGCAAGCATCATCCCGATTACCCCGTGCATCGGATCTGATAATTAATCGCAGGTCACGCCGTTTACCCTTTCACACTGGACGCTCTCACCGTCAGCTCAGTATTCAGCACCCTGGTCTCATATTTCTTAATAGGGTGTTTGCTCTCGATGATCTGGATGAGCATCTCCATCGCTACCTGTCCCATCTCAAATGCCGGTTGCCGGACACTGGAGAGAGGAGGGTGAAAGATCTCTGTCATCAGCGAATTGGTGAAACCGACAATACCCATATCGTCCGGAACTTTGATATTCCTTCGGGCAAGCGCGGTCAGGCAGCCGGTGGAGAGTTTGTCACTGGCAGCGACTATGGCGTCGGCCTTCTTGTTCAGGCTTAGCAGGGCATCGACGGCCTGCTCTGTCTCACTATAGATAAGCCCCCCGTAATTACAATATCGTACTAAGGATTCGTCGAAAGGCATGCCATGGTCGGCCAGCGCTGCCTTATATCCTGCCAGTCTTTCCTTGGTAATGGACAGGTGACTGGCGATGGTCACATGGGCGATCCGCTTGAAACCGGATTGCAGCAAATGTTCGGTAGCCTGGTACGCGCCATTGAAATTATTGGCGATCACTTTATGCGTCTGCATTTCTTCTGTGATCCGGTCGAAAAAGACAATGGGAAGTCCCCGGTCATGAAGCTTATTCAGATGCGAGAGATCGGTGGTCTCCGTAGAGAGGGAGACCAGCAACCCATCTACGGAACGGGAAGCCAGGTATTGCGTATTGGCCACTTCCCGTTCAAAAGACTCATGGCTTTGGGAAATGATGACATAATATCCTTGTTTGTAAGCCACGGACTCGATGCCATTGATCACCTGCGAGAAGAAGTTATTGGCGATCTCGCAGACGACGATGCCGATCGAACGGCTGCGTTTCTCTTTCAGGCTGAGCGCAATGGGATTGGGGCGGTAATTGAGCTTTTCCGCATATTCGATGACCAGCTTCTTTGTCTCGGCGCTGATCTCGTAACTGCCACGGAGAGCCCGGGAGACGGTAGAGGTAGAGAGGCCCAGGGCCCTGGCGATGTCTTTTATGGTAATAGCTTCAAACTTCATATGGAAAGGGAACTAAAATTAGTGTTATTTTCGGTTAATCAATAAATTGTCTGACATGCTTAGCTATCCCGTCCGTATTGCCCTGATTGCCGCCCTGGGCGGTTTCTTATTTGGTTTTGAGACCGCCGTAATCTCCGGCGCAGAGAAGATCATCGAAAAAATGTGGTCCCTTAGCTCCTTCTGGCAGGGTTTTACCGTTTCTTCCAGCCTGATCGGGACAGTATTAGGATCTTTGATAGCGGGAGTCCCCGCCAAAAAATACGGCCGTAAAAAGGTCCTGATGACGATTGCTGCTCTGTATTTCTTTGCCGCGATCGGCACTGCTTCCATCTCGGCCTGGGGATTGTTCATTCTCTTTCGTTTCGCCGGCGGCATTGCGGTGGGAGCCTCTTCCGTAGTCGGCCCTATGTATATCTCGGAGATTGCCCCGGCGCATTTGCGCGGCCGTCTGGCAGGCTCCTTCCAGCTGAATATCGTTGCCGGTATCTTTATCGCCTATCTGACGAACTTTCTGTTTGTGGGCCTGGGAGATAATGCCTGGCGCTGGATGCTGGGGATCATGGTCGTACCGGCCGCCCTTTTCTGGATCCTTCTTCGCAGCATCCCCGAAAGCCCCCGCTGGCTGGTACTGAATGGTCGCGATGCCGAAGCCATTCCTATCATGCAAAAATTAAAGGAGCAAAATGTAACGCTGGCGATCCAGGCTATCCGTGACTCCGTAAAGGAGCACAAAGAGGCCCTCTTCCAGGCAAGATACGCCAAGCCCATCCTCTATGCGGTCCTGCTGGCCATGTTCAACCAGCTCTCAGGGATCAATGCGATCCTGTATTATGCGCCCCGAATTTTTGAAATGGCAGGTTTCAGCAAGGCGGATGCCTACCTCCAACCCGTTTATATCGGTGCGGCCAACCTTTTCTTTACCCTGCTGGCTATGACGATGATCGATAAGTTCGGGCGTAAGAAATTATTGCTGATCGGTTCGGTAGGAATGATCCTCTTCCTCGGACTTACCGCCCATGCCTTCAGCGGCGGCAGCGTTGCCGGCAACAGTAATGTCCTTATTTACCTGATCGGCTTTATCGCCTTCTTCGCTTTCTCGCAGGGAGCCGTGATCTGGGTGTTCATCTCGGAAATATTCCCTAATGCGGTCCGTTCACAAGGGGGATCGCTGGGCAGCTTTACCCATTGGATCATGGCTGCTATCATTTCCTGGACTTTTCCGGTGATCGTGGAAGGAAGCTCCAAAGGAGGATTTTATTCTTTTGTATTTTATAGCGGGATGATGCTGGTCCACCTGATCTTTGTCTGGAAATTTTTACCCGAAACAAAGGGCAAATCGCTGGAGCAGATCCAAAAAGATCTGGGGATTGCCTAATATTCATTTATAAAAATAATAGTATATGAAATCAAACAACCTTTTCCTCGTACGTTTTCTGCTTCTCGCACTCCCTTTCCTGAGCTTACGCTCCTTTGCCCAGGATCAGGAGGAGCAGAGCGTCGCGAAGGCCGTCGAAAACCTTCGCAATGCCTTGATCAACCCTAATAAAGCCACCCTGGACAGGCTGGCGGCGGATGAGCTGAGCTATGGGCATTCCAGTGGAATGATCCAGAATAAGGCTGAATTCATAGAAGCGCTTACCAGCGGCAAGTCGGATTTTGTAACGATCGAATTAACCGGGCAGACGGTGAAAGTGGTCGGTAATACCGCCATCGTCCGGCATCTTTTCTCTGCTACTACCAATGACGGGGGTAAGCCGGGTGCGGTAAAGCTGTCTATCCTGCTGGTATGGCAAAAGCAAAAAGATGAGTGGAAACTACTGGCCCGCCAGGCGGTGAAAATTCAGTAACATGCATTGTGAAAATGAATAATATGTATAATTGTTTTATATAACTTTTTGGTATTGCACAATTTGCTTATGACCAGGTTTTTATAGTATTTTTGTCGACCACACTTACCTGCGTTATGCGAATAGGCTCTTTTCTTCTTTTTTTCTTGCTAAGCCTTCAGTATGTTAGGGCTCAACCCGGCGATAATCCGAATCTTCTCCGCAATGGAACCTATGACATCAAACAATATAACAGTGAAAATGGGTTACCGCAGAATAGTGCTTCCGACTTATTATTGGATCAAAATAATTTTCTTTGGATTGCAACCCAGAACGGCATTGTGCGGTTTGACGGACAGCGATTCCGGGTATATAACAGCTCGAATACTCCTGCCTTAAAAGTCAACCGGTTTTCAGTCATATCCTCGACAGGACAGCAGCTTCTTTTCAGGTCGAGTTTTGACGCGCCCGAAATTTACGAGGTGACACCGGATTATAAGATCCAGATCGATTCGGCGGCAATGCTGTTGAAACATAAATTGATCAGCATCCATTCCAACGGTATTTTTGATTGCAGCCCTATATTCAGCTACTATGCGAAGAATAAAGACCCCTTGATCGATACGGTCTTATTGAATGGACTTTTTAACTCCGATACTTACTGGGTCTTAAATGCGCGGGAAGCTGTGATCTGGGATCATGCTGATTTGTATTACCTGGATAATTTGTCTGCCCGTGTTACCAAATTACCCGTCACACAGGAACATTGGAAGATCCCGCCAGATTTTTTTATCAATGATATATTTTGCATAATCCGGGAGAATGGAGGAATATTGACCTTTAAAGACGGTAAACCCATCGATATAAAGGTCGATAGCATAGTTTACGGCCTCATAAAAGGGGCGGCTTCTCTTCCGGTGACACAATTTTCGGTTTATACGAAAGGAGATCATTGTATAATAAGGCTCCATAATGCCCTGTATGCAGTACGCATCGACGACAACCGGCTGACAGCAGAGCCTATTTTAAAAGACCTGCCATTGTTGGAGCACCTGCTCCCAAGTTCTATCCTGTATGATAAAGGAGCGAAAAGAATTTTTATCGGGACACTGAATGCCGGATTATTTATAATTACGAAAAAGATCTTTGCCACGCTGACGTTTAAGAACGAAAATCTCATTGAAAATGCCTTTATGGCCTTGCTACCTCTGTCCGGAGGCCGTATTCTCAGTCATAATGGGATATTGGACAGGAACGACCAGGATAAGAATCATTTGTTTAAAGAAGAGGGCCGGTTTGACAGGAATTGCTTGTACAAAGCAACGGATCGGTCTATATGGCTGAGCAGGGAGAAGCATTTGTTTAAAAATGACAGCAACTTTTCCGGGAGGCCAATGATGGATAGCACCAACCTGGATTCATACGTGACCTGTGTTGTTGAAGACCATTTGCATACGACCTGGGTCAGTACCCTGTACTCTTTATTAGAAATGAAAGATGGCAGGTTGCAATATGTGGTGAAACGCTATCCTGCCTTTGTTAGCCGTACCATTGAATCGATCGCGGAAGTATTGCCCGGGAAATTATGGATCGCAACCAGGAATGGACTGTACTCTTATGATATAGCGACCAATAAGATCGATGAACGCCCGGTGTTGCCGGAGGTATACGTCCGTAGTGTTTTTAAGGCAAAAGACAATAGTATCTGGATAGGTAGTTATGGCAACGGTTTTTTTAAATACCAACAGGAGGCTTTCATCCCACTTCCCCTGGATCCTGAAAAGTATCTTGCCACGGCTCACGCATTCCTGGAAGACGGCCATGGTTTTTTCTGGATCAGCACCAATCATGGGCTGTTCAAAATATGGAAAAAAGATCTTGACAACTTTACCGGCACGGGTAATAAAAACCTCTATTATTATTATCATGACAGGTCCTATGGCTTGAATACGAATGAATTCAATGGCGGGTGTAATCCTGCAGCGCTGAAAGACGAGGAAGGATATTTTTACTTTCCTTCCCTCAATGGAGTTGTTTATTTTCATCCGGACAGCAGCCGGTCTGAGCTTCCTGATAAGGCTATATTTATCGATAATATTTCAGTGGATTCCATCAGCCAGGATTATACACAAGCCCTTAAGCTCAAGCCTGATTTTAACCGTATTATTATAGACATTGCCACACCGTTCTACGGAGCGGCGGAAAACTTACAGCTTGAATATAAATTTAACGATATAAGCGAAAAATGGTATCCTGTTAACAGGGATGGCAGGATCATTATCAACAGATTGCCTTATGATAAGTATTCGCTTTTGATCAGGAAGGCCGGCGGTTGGGGGCAGGGGAATTATACCTATCGCAGCATATCTTTTGAAGTGCTGCCCAGGTGGTATAACACTGGGTGGTTTTACGGTTTGTTGATAGCTGCCATCCTTTATGCGGCATGGCTGTTGTATAAGCTGAGGGCGGGGATATTGATACGCCAGAACGACCGCTTGCAGATCAAGGTCAATGAAAGGACTTTCGAACTGGAACAAAGCATCCTGATAAGAGAAAGGCTGATAAGCGTCATTATGCACGACCTGCGGTCGCCATTGTACTCTCAGGATCTGTTGATCGGTTATTTATATGAACATGACAAAGAATTACCCGCTGCCGATTTAAAGGAACTCCTTCTTCAACTGAGGGATTCCAGTAAAAGGATCTGTCAGTTCAGCACGGATTTTCTCGCCTGGTATAATTCCCAGCAGCAGGGGTTTTTATTGGAGAGACGACCGGTGGAGTTAGCGGCATGTATAAAAGACGCCTCTTTTTTTTATCGGGAAATTGCGGAGAGACAAGGGCTGGCCTTCGGATATGATGTTACGCCCGGCCTCTTTTTGCTTTCCGACAGGAATATACTGACAATCATTATCCGCAACCTGGTCGATAATGCCGTTAAATATACCCGGTCCGGCAGCATTCATATTATCGCTTTTGCAAAGGATACGGATCTGTATATAAAAGTAAATGATACCGGTAGGGGCATATCTGCAGAGAAGATCGAACAGCTGATGGCTTACCCCGAATCGAATGCCAATAATACCAACTCCACTTTTGGCTATCGGTTTATAATGGAGCTTACGCGACAATTGGGAGGCGCTGTACACATTGAAAGTGAACCCCAGGTAGGTACGGTGGTCACACTGGCTTTCAAGGTTTAGGGGAATCCCTGCAGATAGGGGGAATTCGGAAAATCACTACAGGTATACCATTAAATTACTACAAGAGAGTATTAGGGTTATTGTATATTTATCCGATATATCAACCCCGAACTCCAACCCAATGAAAAGAATAACATTTGTTTTGCAGGTGCTGTCTTTACTTATACTCCTGCCGGGAATGCAGGCCCATGCTCAGATCAACGCCTATGCCAGGGTCACTGCAGTGGCAGGGACTACCCTGACCCTTTCCAATGCAAACCAGACTTACCACACCTTTGCGGCAGGCGAGCAAATTATCGTCATGCAGATGCAAGATACCGTCATAGGAGCGGATACTGCCAATAATTCCTCCTTCGGAGTTATTTCCAGTATCGTGAATGCCGGTAAATACGAAGTGGCAACCATCAGCTCGGTAGCCGGTATGCCCACCTCCATGATACTTACGGGAGGGCTTGCGAATACCTATAACACCAACCCGAATGCACGTGTACAGATCATCAGCTTTAATACACTGAGCACGACCAATTACACCACCGTTGCCAATATCACGGGGGTGGCCTGGAATGGGAATGTGGGAGGGGTGGTAGCTTTCCAGGTCGGGGGTACGCTCACCCTCGCGAATTCGGTCAGTGCGGATGGACTGGGGTTTCGCGGCGGAGCGGTTTCCTCCAACTATGAAGTCTCCTGTGAGCCGAATGTCTATGATATCACTTCTACTAATTATGCCTATAAAGGCGAAGGGATCTATGCTAGTCCCACTATAAGTTACACCACTCATATGGGCCGGGCCCCCCTTTTGAATGGTGGAGGCGGAGGCAGCGATGACAATGGGGGAGGAGGGGGAGGTGGTAATTATACCGCGGGCGGGCAGGGCGGCCAGGGCTGGACCTGTACTGCTGCCAACGCTTCCGGCGGTCTGGGAGGTGTCTCCCTTGGTTCCTATATGACCGGTTCCAGGATATTCATGGGCGGCGGTGGGGGCGGGGGACAGCAGAACAATAGTGTGGGAACGGCAGGGGCGGCCGGCGGTGGCATCGTCCTGATCAAAGCTAATATCCTTACTACCAGTTGCGCGGGCTCAGTGAATATATCCGCTGCAGGATTGGCGGCCGGCACCAGCGGGAATGATGGTGCAGGAGGCGGCGGTGCAGGAGGCACCATTGTTCTGAATGTTAATACATTCAGTGTTCCCGCTGCCTGTCCCCTGACGGTGCAGGCTAATGCGGGAAATGGGGGCAATGTCGGTAATACGAATGCTCACGGCGGCGGCGGAGGCGGAGGGCAGGGCGCCATCATCTACTCAGCGTCCATACCCACGACGAATGTGACTTCCACCGCCAATAATGGTACCGGCGGATTGAACAGCAGCAGTGGAGGGGCTACCAGTGCCGGTAATGGCAGCGGCACCAATAATTCGGGAATAGTGCTTACATCGACCATATTGCCCGTAAATTTTATTTCTTTTACCGCAGGAAAGAATGAGAAGGATGTCATGCTGAATTGGATCACAGGCACGGCTGCCTACCAGTATATATCCTTTAATGTTCAACGTTCCACCGACGGGCTCAGCTTCCAAACGATCGGGACGGTGAATGGCATAGTAGACGCTGCATCTGAGAATGTCTATTCCTTTACGGATGGGAACCCCGGCGCGGGCAACAACTTTTACCGGATCTCGGCAATAGGGCTGTCTGGCGGACAGGTTTATTCTACTATCGTATCGATCGATTTTTCCGGATCGGCCAATACATTCAATCTATTCCCAAATCCTTCCAACGGTCAATTCTCTATCCGCGTGCAGGACGCCGGTGATAAGCTTTTTTCGCTATCGATCGAAGACCTTGCAGGGAGGACCGTCTACGCACATGCGTTTCAATCCACCGGTAATCTTATTGCTGTTGCGATTGGAAAATCATTGGCGCCCGGTATCTATGTTGTGCGGTTAAAAGGCAATGGACCGGACAGGGCTGGCAAACTGATCATAAAATAAAAAAAGAAAGGGTAAGTAGACACAAACCCTTTCTAACCTTAATCCTCATTGTTATGAGACAGTTCATTACATATTACTACATGACAACGAACGCTGCTAATCTAGCTACTAAACCATTAAAGGGTTGTAGTAAAGAGTTGAATATCTTATCCAATTGATTGGAAAATAGATAAAGCCTGAATATTCGGCCCGCGACCAAAACTGGGTCGATGCCTGCTCGATATAGAAGAACCTTTCTTCGGGATCCTTGCATTTATTGAGAATGAGGATGTGGTGGGTGAAGCTGATTCCGAAAAATTGTTCCCTTAATTCAGTGGTATCAGGTTGCGCCGAAGACGACTCTTCTTTATCTCTACGAATCTTTCGTATTTCTGCAGTCACTGACTGCAGAAATGTAAGTGATTGATATTCATTGAATAACTTTTTCATGTTCATTAGATTACGATAAGAGAATCCCCGTAACCCCGGCAACTGCTTCTGCAAATCCTCCGCAATCTGCCCAATAACCTTCGCCCCCCATTTCTCCGCCGCTATCTTCTCAGACAGCATATCCCCGGTCTTGAAATACAACAACAGTTGTTCCCTGTTTACCAGCCTGGCGGCTATATACCGGCTCTGAATAATATTCTGCTTCAGATCGGTGATGAATTGAAGATATTTTTTGGTCATAGTAAGTAGGTTTAATAGTGAAGTAAAATATATGTAGCCGTTATAAAATTGCTAATATTATTAGCTTTAAAAATAAAAAAATTAGTATTCTGAAATTAATAAAGAACACATGACAGTACATGACGGATCAACGGTCATTCCGCTTTAAATTTGGCCATTGCCATATTGAAAATCTCTAACCCATGCAAGTTATATTCGGTATTATCTTTCACTTTATCGGCGGTTTCGCTTCCGGCAGTTTTTATATCCCTTACAAGAAGGTAAGAGAATGGGCCTGGGAAAGCTATTGGATCGTCGGCGGTCTGTTCTCCTGGCTGATCATTCCACCCCTGGCCGCTTATATCACCGTACCTCATTTTGCGGAGATCATCTCCGGCGCCTCCGCTTCTACATTCTGGTGGACTTATTTCTGGGGCATCTTATGGGGCATCGGCGGTTTAATGTATGGACTCGGTATGCGCTACCTGGGGATGTCCCTGGGTAACTCGGTCCTGCTGGGCTTCACCTCCGCTTTCGGAGCCCTGGTCCCCTCCATTTATTACAATATCGTTCACACACCCGGGAAGACCACCTTTCACGAATTGCTCACGACACCCTGGGGGCGTATTGCTTTAGCAGGTGTGGTACTTTGTTTGCTGGGAATATACATTTGCGGCAGGGCAGGGGTGCTGAAGGAAAGGGAATTACCCGAGGAAAAGAAAAAAGAAAGTATCAAGGAATTCAACCTGGTAAAAGGCCTGATCGTATGCACCATCTCCGGTATCCTCAGCGCCTGTTTCAACTACGGGATCGAAGCCGGCACCCCGATGGCCGAACTGGCCAACCAGTTCTGGAAGGAGGCCCATCCGCAGGCTACTACGGAATTTCTCTACCAGAACAATGTCACCTATATCGTATTGCTATGGGGGGGACTGACGACTAATTTTATCTGGTGCATGATCCTGAATGCACGCAATCGTACTTTTGGAGATTATACGAATAAAAAGACCCCGCTGGCCCGCAACTATTTTTTCGCTGCGCTGGCCGGTACGATCTGGTTCCTGCAATTCTTCTTTTATGGGATGGGAGAGAGCCGCCTGGGTAATGGCGCCAGCTCCTGGATCCTGCATATGGCCTTCATCATCCTCGTTGCGAATCTATGGGGTGTGGCCCTAAAGGAATGGAAAGGCGTGAGCGCCAAGACGCGACTCACGATCACATTAGGTATCATTACCATTTTCTTGTCGGTATTGCTGGTAGGTTATGGTAATTCATTAAAGTGAATTTAAAGCAAAGCATATGTCTGTTACAACAACGAAGTTTAAGCATGTCAGCTATTTATGGGATGAGAAAGCAGCGGCCGCGCTGGCTGGCGACGAAGTCGCCTTATTGATCTACCGGTCTAACCTCCTGGGAGCCGACCTCCGTCTTACGAATTATGGCGGCGGCAACACCTCCTGCAAGGCCATGGCCAAAGACCCGCTCACCGGCCAATCGACAGAGATCATGTGGGTAAAGGGATCCGGTGGTGACCTGGGAACACTGAAACGCAGCGGCCTGGCAGCCTTGTATGCCGATCGCCTCCTCAGCCTGAAGAACGTATATCGTGGAATAGAGTTCGAAGATGAAATGGTAGAGCTCTTCAATCATTGTATCTATGATCTCAGCTCCAAAGCTCCTTCTATCGACACTCCGCTGCATGGATTCCTGCCCTTTGCGCATATCGACCACCTGCATCCTGACGCAGCGATCGCCATTGCCGCCGCAAAGGATGGTAAGAAGATCACACAGGAATTGTTTGGCGGTAAGATCGGGTGGGTGGAATGGCAGCGACCCGGTTTCGACCTGGGACTGAAATTAAAAAAATGCCTGGACGAAAATCCCGGCATCCGGGGGATCATGCTGGGATCTCATGGTCTCTTTACCTGGGGAAATACGGCGTACGAAAGTTATATCAACACCCTGGAAGTGATCGAGACCTGTGCACAATACCTGGAAGATAATATCGGTAAAAAACGCGCTGTATTCGGAGGCGTCCGTCTGCAGGCATCCCCGAAAGAAGAGCGTATGACGAGAGCCGCCGCCCTTGCCCCCGTCCTGCGAGGCTTCTGTTCCTCGAAAGCCAGGATGGTAGGGCATTTTACGGATGACGAACGGGTGTTGGAATTCATCGACTCCCATGATATGGCCAGGCTGGCGCCAATGGGTACCAGCTGCCCGGACCATTTCCTCCGCACCAAGATCAGCCCTTTGGTGCTGGATATCAGCACCACGGAAGACCTGAAGGACGTTAAAAAGTTAAAAGAAAAGCTGGCGCCGCAGTTTGAAAGCTACCGCCAGATGTATGCTCAGTATTATGAGTCCTGCAAACATATCAACAGCCCTGCAATGCGGGATCCCAACCCTGTCGTGATCCTGTACCCCGGCATAGGGATGTTCACTTTTTCAAAGGACAAACAGACGGCCAGGGTAGCGGCGGAGTTTTATATCAACGCCATCAATGTAATGAAAGGAGCGGAAGCCGTCTCCTCCTATACTTCCCTGCCCCGGCAAGAGGCATTCAATATCGAATACTGGTTGCTGGAAGAGGCGAAACTACAGCGGATGCCAAAACCAAAAGCGCTGTCCGGAAGAATTGCCCTGGTTACAGGTAGTGCAGGGGGCATCGGGAAAGCCATTGCCAAAAAATTCGCGGATGAAGGCGCCTGTGTCGTTATCAATGACAATGACGCCACCCGTCTGGCTTCCGCCAAAGAGGAGTTTCAGAAACAATATGGTAAGGATGTATTTGTCGCGGACATCCTGGATGTGACGGACACTGCTACCATCCATAACACGTACCAATCCGCAGTCCTTGCATTCGGAGGCGTCGATATCGTGGTGAATTGCGCGGGTTTGTCCATCTCCAAGCCCATCGAAGAACACACCGAAAAAGATTGGGACCTGCTGTATGATGTATTGGTAAAAGGACAGTTCCTTGTGACGCAGGCAGGTGTGGAGGTGATGCGTAAGCAGGCCATCGGCGGAGATATCATCAATATCGTCAGCAAGAATGCCTTGGTATCCGGTCCGAACAATGCCGGCTATGGATCTGCGAAAGCGGCACAGCTTCATCTCAGCCGGCTGAATGCGGCAGAGCTGGGTGCGGATAAGATCCGGGTGAATGTGGTGAATCCCGATGCGGTCATTTCGGATAGTAAGATCTGGGCAGGAGCCTGGGCGGAAGGCCGCGCCAAAGCCTATGGCGTCAAGGTGGAAGAATTGCCTGCTTATTATGCAAAGCGGACATTGCTGAACGAGATCATTTTGCCGGAAGATATTGCCAACGCCTGCTTTGCCCTTACCGGCGGCCTTTTGCACAAGTCCACGGGCAACGTGCTGAATGTAGACGGCGGAGTAGCGATGGCATTTGTACGATAACTCACCCCCTTCCCCCTAAAGGGGGAATAAAAGATCCATATATGCAGCGAATCGCCTTTACGATGCAGCTCTTTCCCGGTTATGAAGCCGAATACCGGCAGCGTCATGCGAATATCTGGCCGGAACTGCAATCCCTGCTGAAAGAGGCGGGCATTACCGAATATTCGATATTTTTAGACGAAAAGACCTTATTGCTCTTCGCCTATATGGTGATCGAAGAACCGGCTAACCTTAACCGGATCGCCGGTCATCCGGTCATGCGGCGGTGGTGGGATCGGATGAAGGATATCATGGAATCCTATCCGGATGGTTCGCCGATAGTCCGCGGGTTGGAAGAAGTATTTTATTTGCCCTAATAAGGCGGACCTCCCTAATCGGGAGGCCTCGAATCGGTTTCCCCGAAAGGGTAACTACAAACTCAAACAACATGAAGCTCGAAAAACATACATTCGAACAGCACAATCAATCGGCCCTCAAAGAGCATCGCCGCAAATTTGATTTTGTCGCCGCCGGCCTTCCGGACGCAGAAGGCGTCCTCCAAAAGCTGATCGATTTCCAGGTCGCCATCCCCAGTTGGGCGCTCGGTACGGGCGGCACCCGCTTCGGACGTTTTTCCGGTGGCGGCGAACCCCGCAGCCTGGAAGAAAAAATAGAAGACATCGGCCTGTTGCATAGTCTCAATCGTTCCAGCGGGGCTATCTCCCTCCATATCCCCTGGGATATTCCCAAAAATCCGGCTGCTATCAAAGTGCTGGCCGCACAGCACGGGCTTCGTTTCGATGCGATGAACTCGAATACTTTCCAGGATCAGCCCGGACAAGCGCATAGTTATAAATTCGGTTCCCTGCAGCATGTCAATAAAGCGACGCGCCAGCAGGCCATCGACCACAATATCGAAGTGATCCGCCATGGGGTAGAGCTGGGCTCCGATTCCCTGACCGTCTGGCTATCGGATGGCTCCTGCTTTCCGGGGCAGCTGAACTTCCGCAAGGCATTCCAGCATACATTGGAAGGTTTGCAGGAGATCTATGCCGCCCTTCCGGCCGACTGGAAACTATTCGTCGAATACAAAGCCTTCGAACCCAACTTTTATTCGACCACCGTAGGAGATTGGGGACAATCCCTGCTCTATGCCTCCAAACTGGGGCCTAAAGCGTATACATTAGTGGACCTGGGCCATCATCTGCCCAATGCGAATATCGAACAGATCGTCGCCCTGTTATTGATGGAAGGGAAATTAGGCGGCTTTCATTTCAATGACTCCAAATACGGGGATGACGACCTCACCGTGGGAAGTATCAAGCCTTATCAGCTATTCCTCATCTTCAATGAACTGGTGGAAGGGATGGATGCCCGCGGCATGGACCACACGAAGGACCTGGGTTGGATGATCGACGCTTCGCACAACGTAAAAGATCCTCTGGAAGACCTGCTTCAATCCGTAGAAGCTATCCTGCTCACCTATGCACAGGCGTTGATCGTCGATCGGAAGAAGCTGACGGAAGCGCAGTTGTCCAATGATACCGTGGGCGCTCAGGAGATCCTGCAGCAGAGTTTCCGTTCCGACCTGCGGGCCCTGGTAGCAGAAGCGCGTCTGCGGGCCGGCGGTGCGCTGGATCCGCTGGCGTTGTACCGCAGTGCGAAGGTCCGGGAACAGTTGATCAAAGAAAGAGGGGCGAAGACTGTCGCTACCGGGTTATAAATTAATTATAGGGTTGGGGCTGCCGCCGGCCTGCCGACACTTGCCACAACATATTAACTATGTCTGCGACTCCCGTTATAGCGATACTGGATACCGGAAAGACGAATAAAAAGCTGTTCCTGTTTGACGAGCATTATAAGATCGTATGGGAACAGGCGACTTCCTTCTCCGAGACGACCGATGAACAAGGCGATGCCTGCGAAGACCTGGGCCAGCTTACGGCCTGGGTGCAGCAGTCTTTTCAGGAACTTGGCCGGTTCAGGGATTTTACGATCCGGGCGGTCAATTTCTCCGCGTATGGCGCCAGTATGGTTCATATAGACGCGAAGGGAGTGCCGGTGACCCCTTTGTATAATTATCTCAAGCCCTACCCGGCTGCCTTGCAAAAGAAGTTCTATGATAGTTATGGGGGAGAAGTCACCTTCTCTATGCTGACGGCTTCTCCGGTCCTGGGCAGCCTGAATTCCGGGATGCAGCTTTACCGGATAAAGGAAGAGCAGCCCGAATTGTTTGCAAAGATCAAATACTCGCTCCATCTGCCTCAATACATTAGTTTTTTGCTGACAGGGGAGAAATACTCGGAGATCACCAGTATCGGCTGTCATACCAATCTTTGGAATTTCTCCCAGGATCATTACCATGAATGGGTTTACCGGGAAGGGATAACGGATAAGCTGCCCCCTCTTGCTTCTTCCTCCAGCGTGATCCCCGTTCCGCGATCAGCCCCTCCTTTGCTCGCCGGTATCGGATTGCATGACAGCTCTGCTGCGATGATCCCCTACCTGGAGAGTTTCCAGGAACCCTTTGTCCTTATTTCCACGGGCACCTGGTGCATCAGCATGAACCCCTTTAACAAAACGCCCCTGACCGTGGCCGAACTGCAAAAGGATTGTTTGTGTTATATGAGTTATCAGGGACGGCCGGTAAAAGCCTCCCGCCTCTTTGCCGGATACGAGCATGAACAGCAGGGCAGGCGATTGGGCGACCATTTCCATAAGGCGGCCGGCTATGCGGCGGCGATCTCCTTCGATGCCGATATCGTGTCTTCTTTACGCCTGCGGGCGGAGGCGCAGGGCGTGACTTTTGACCGATCTCTGCGGGAGTCGGTATTTTCGCAAAGGAGCCTGAATGCCTTCGATAGTTATGAGCAGGCTTATCACCAGTTGATCATGGATATCATGGAACAGCAGATCGCCAGCACCCGGCTGGTCTTAACGGGTACGGAGGTGAAAAGGATTTTTGTGGACGGCGGGTTTGGAAGGAACCAGGTCTATATGCACCTGCTGGCCGGGGCCTTCCCCCATATAGAGGTATTTGCCGCTTCCATCCCCCAGGCAACCGCCATGGGCGCCGCCCTGGCTATTCATTCCCACTGGAATACCCGGTCCCTGCCCGGAGATATCATTGAGCTGAAATATTATAAATAGAACTTTAATTTCTCGCTTGCACCTTGTAGCTTGCATGTTGTGACCGAGACGAAGTCAAACAACACGCAAAATAAGTTACTGATGAAAGTAGGCCTGTTCATTCCCTGTTATGTCGACCAGTTTTACCCGCAGGTAGGTATCGCCACCTTACAATTATTGGAAAAATATGGATGCGAGGTCGTCTATCCCGCCGGCCAGACCTGTTGTGGTCAGCCAATGGCTAATTCGGGTTTCGAGCATCTCACGAAAGGGACCAATGAACTGTTCATAAAAAATTTCCAGGAGTTCGATTATATCGTCTGTCCTTCGGGCAGCTGCGTGCTGCATATCAAGGACCACTTGCATTCGGAACACCCTGCCTCTCCCGACCCGGCGGTAGGTATTCGAAAAAAAATATATGAGTTAGTGGAGTTCCTGACGGACATCCTGAAAATCGACCATCTCGAAGCGAAATTCCGGCATAAAGTAGGTTTACATCAGGCCTGCCACGGACAGCGGGGGCTTAAATTATCCCAGATGTCCGAGCTGGTGGCTCCTCCTTTTTCCAAGCCCGAGCATCTCCTGAAGATGGTGCAGGGCATCGAGCTGATCGAGCTGGATAGAAAGGATGAATGTTGTGGTTTCGGGGGGACTTTTTGCGTGGCCGAAGAGGCCGTCTCCGTCAAGATGGGCAAGGATAGGGTAGCGGACCACCTCCACAATGGGGCGGAGTACATCACCGGCGCGGACATGAGCTGTCTGATGCACCTGGAAGGGATCCTGCAGCGGCAGAAAAGTAAGACCCGGGTCAAACATATTGCAGAAATATTGAATAGTCAGGAGTGAATATGAAAGAAAGCACAAAAGATCACGCTGCATTAGCCAGCCAGTTCAACAAGGACGAGCCCAGGGTAGACTGGCATGACAAGACCCTTTGGTGGATCCGCGAGAAAAGGGATAAAGCGGCGCATGGGGTTCCCGAATGGGAATTATTACGGGACACGGCATCCGGCATAAAAGAGAATGTCTTATCCCGGCTCAGTGAATACCTGCTGCAATTCGAAGAGCAGGCTATCCGTAACGGCGTGAAAGTGCATTGGGCGGCGGATGCCAAAGAGCATAATGAGATCATTTCATCGATACTACGGCAGCATGCCGTCAATAAAATGGTGAAAAGTAAGTCCATGCTGACCGAAGAATGTCATCTCAACGAATACCTGCAAGAGCAAGGGATCGAGGTAGTGGATACCGACCTGGGGGAGCGCGTGGTGCAATTAGCGGGAGAGCCGCCCAGTCATATCGTGCTGCCTTGCATCCATTGGAAAAAAGAAGAAATCGGCGAGTTGTTTCATGAACACCTGGGCACTCCGGCGGGTAATGCCGACCCGCAGTTTTTAACTCATGCGGCCAGGCTGCATCTGCGGGAGAAATTCCTCACACGCAGAGTGGCCCTTACCGGCGTCAACTTCGCCGTCGCGGAGACCGGTGAATTCGTTGTTTGCACCAACGAAGGCAATGCCGATATGGGCGCTCATCTGGCGGATGTACATATTGCCTGCATGGGTATCGAAAAGCTGATCCCTCAGCGGAAGCATTTAGGTGTTTTCCTGCGGCTGCTGACACGAAGTGCGACGGGGCAGCCGATCACCACCTATTCCAGCCATTTTAAGAAGCCACGTCCCGGGCAGGAAATGCATATTGTATTAGTGGATAATGGCAGGAGCATACATCTGGGCAGACCCGATTTCAGGAGCTCGTTGAAATGTATCCGCTGCGCGGCCTGTTTCAATACCTGTCCCGTATATCGCCGGAGCGGCGGGCATAGCTATCATACGGCTGTCGCGGGGCCGATCGGTTCTATCCTGGCGCCAAACCTGGACATGAAGAAATATGCAGACCTTCCCTTTGCTTCCACGCTTTGCGGATCCTGCTCCAATGTATGCCCGGTGAAGATCGACATCCACGAGCAGCTTTACAAATGGCGACAGGTGATCGTACAGGCTGGCAATGCGCCCATCGCCAAGAAAGCGGCGATGCAGACGATGACCTGGGTCCTGTCGAATCCTTCGGTCTATCATACGGCCGGAAAGGCCGGCCGCTGGTTTATGGCCAACGTGCCTTTTACCGTCAACAACAGCCTGAACCCATGGTATAAACAACGTGAGATGCCCGAGCCTCCCGCTTCGTCTTTCGGGGAATGGTATAAAAAAAATAAGAAATGACTATGAGCAGCAGGGATAAAATTTTAGCCGCCGTAAAAAGCAATCAACCAGATTTTCGTGAATTGCCGCCTTTGCCCGGTGAGACCGCCTCCGCGGCGGACGCTTCGTCCGCCAACGCAGCGACACCGAATTTTTCCCCCGAGCAACTCGCTTCGAAGTTCATCGGTTTGCTGGAAGGGATCGGCGGCAGCGCTTATATCGTCTCCGGCTTCGACCGGATCACCCATATTTTACGGGAGGAGCATGCGGATGCTAAACGCATCGTCTCCGGCTGTCCGGAGTTAGCGTCTCTGGCAGAGACACCAGCTCATTACGATGACCCGCATACGCTGGAGAACATCGATCTTGCCGTGTTGCGTGCTCATTTCGGTGTGGCGGAGAATGGGGCTTGCTGGATCACAGAAGATCTTATGATCGAAAGGGCCCTTCCTTTTATCGCCCAGCATCTGGCCCTGGTCATTCATAAAAAGGATATCGTCGCCAATATGCATGAAGCCTATGAGCGCATTGCGAAGGCTGAGAAAGATGGTATGACCTATGGTTTCGCGACTTTCATCGCCGGCCCTTCCAAAACGGCCGATATCGAACAATCCCTTGTTCTTGGCGCCCATGGCCCCCGCAGTATGACGGTATTCCTGTTGGATGAAGAGATGTCGGATGCGGGATTTTATTAATCCATTTTAATAAAAAATATTTTTTGGGAAAAATACACTCCGTAAATTTACTAATATATTTAGTAAATCGTGGAAAAGGAATTGCCATCAGATCAATCTAGTGAAGATAGAGCCGTGGAGTTGGGATTTGAGCCTGCCAGGGATGTTTTCCTTTTATTAAACATCAGTCTCTTTGCGGCAGCTATTAAGGCTTGCCGGGAAGCGGTTACCGCCAGGATACGAAGGGCTGAAATACAAAAGCTTTTGGCGATCGGGTGGTTTGAGCATTATAAAGATAAAAAAACAGGAAGGCGGGTTCTATCTGAATCTAACTTTATTGAGCATGATCATGAAAAACGCACAGCTATTTGTCTTGCCCAAATGAATTATGATGTAATATTTGCTCCTGCTGGAATGTTTCAACGAGGAAAGAAAAAGTTTGATATTTATTTACTGAGAGATACAGTTATTCTTGAGGCCGATCTTAAATGTATATCCAGTAAAAACCCTCTGACAATAGCCTATCGTATTAAAGAAGGGTCTGAACAGGCTTCTAGGGTTGTAGTAGATATAAAATCAGATATTTATACTAACGATTTGATAGATGGATTACGAAGTGGCACTGGCAAGAACAACCTAATAAAAGAAATATTTCTATTTTATAAAAACAAATTCTACATCTTGCCCAAGAACCTGATATGGAGTAAGCAGATCTATAATATTCTTAAAAGCGAAAAGGGCTACACGTGAAGCCCTTTTCAAGTCTTTGTCGTTAGGGAGTTATAAAAAAAATAACTCAGCCGCCGATGCAACAAAGTTACTATTTTCTTTAAAACGTAAAAATTCTTTTTCAATCCAGCGCGGACAGCGCCACCTTCACAATATCGTCGTAGACGGTCTTATCCGCTCCGGATCGGGCGGCAACACGGATGCCGTTGATGGTATTGATAATGGACCTTGCCAATGCCCTTGCATCATTGCGGTTGGAGATCTCTCCCAATGCCTGGCCTTTTTTGATGGCCTCGTAGAAGGCTGCTTCGTAATCCTTTATATTATCCTGGACAATCTTTGCCACGACCTCGTCATGAGGGGCCGTCTCGACGCAGGTGTTTACCATGAAACAACCGCGCGGCATCTTATCGAACAAAGATTCATGGATAACCGTCTGGAATATTTCTTTGATGATGGCTTTAGGCGACGCGGCATGTTTGATCATTTGCAGCATCTCGGCTGCCGTCTGTTGGCGATACCTCTCCAATGATTTTACGAACAGGGTATATTTATCCGTATAGGTATCATACATGCTGGACCGGCTGATGCCAAGCCCCTCGACCAGATCCTGCATGGATGTGCCGTTATAGCCTTTCTGCCAGAAAATAGCCAGTGCTTTATTCAGCACTTCCTCCTCATTAAAATCTTTCGTTCTTGCCATAAAAAAACTTTACAAGGTGAACCGTGGCGCTTGGTGGCCGAATGCACGACCAGGATTCACCCTGCAAAGCTACTCTTTTCGGAACTTTCGTTCCAGAAATTTGCAAAAAAAAGGTCTGTGAATGGGAATGAATTAACCAAGAATGGGGTTCATAATCACACCTCCGTCGATGACATAATCGGTGCCGGTAATAAAGGCCGCATCGTCCGATGAAAGGAAGGTTACCAGTTTGGCTACTTCTTCGGAAGCCCCGAGTCTTTTCAAAGGAAGCCTCTGCGTGATGGCAGCTCCAAACTCCTCGGCAACTTCTTTCGACATGCCTACCTTACCAAAGATAGGTGTGCTGATAGGGCCAGGGCTGACAGAATTGACCCTTATTTTCCGCGGAGCGAGTTCGTAGGCCGCAATTCTCGCCAGGGAATTCAAGGCTGCTTTGCTCGTCCCATATACGCTGCTATTGGGCATTGCGGCGGTAGCATTCACCGAAGACAGGAATGTTACCGAAGCTCCTTCTTTCAGCAAAGGCAGGAATTTCTGCAAGGTGAAATAGGCTCCCTTAAAATTGATCCCATGGATACTATCGAATTGTTCCTCGGTGACGGCTTCAATCGGAGCAAAAGCCGCTATCCCTGCATTGATGAATAAGGTGTCTACCTTGCCATACCGGGCTCCGACTTCTGCCACCAGCTTGTCGATGGCCTTCAGATCTCCCTGATCGGAAACGATCCCCTCGGCATTGATCTCCGAAGCTGCCTTGTCTACCGCCTGCCTGTTACGACCTGTGATGACCACTTTTGCTCCTGCTGCAACAAATTCTTTGGCTGTTGCATATCCTATTCCGCTATTGCCACCTGTGACAACGACGACTTTGTTCTTAAAATTGCTCATTTTTTGTTATTTGGAATGTTTGTTCCACAAATGTAATTATATCGGAATGATTGTTCCAAATATATTTTGAACATCTTTTGAAAACCTTCTTTTAGAGTTTGCCGGAATCAATTGACTTTCTTTAACCAAAACTGCTTATTTTTAAACCGAAAGGATCTATCCCTATTATATTATAAAGCACGTTACGATATTACTGTTAGTAGTTTTTCTGAGTAAAATCGGTGCCGGGCAGTCCATAATTATCACTGGCACGGTGATGGACTCCCTTACCCACGCTCCCCTTCAAAATGTCAGCATCAGCACAAAAACTGGCTCGCATAGCACTCCGACTGACCGGGGTACTTTCACCGATGCGGAAGGGAAATTCAGGATCCGCATCGACAGGGCGATAAAAAAGCTGCAGATTACCTCCGCCGGCTACAAACCCCTAATCATCTCCCTGGCAAATCAGCCGAACCAGGCCGCCCAATCCAGTCAGTCCAATCAACCGGGGCAGCCGAACCAGCGAGATAGCACGGGCCAGCCGGAGCCTCCGGCCCAGCACATCACCGTCCTGCTGGGAAAAGCCTATACTACCTTGCAGGGAGTCGTCATTAAAGGTAAAAGAGGTAAATACCGGAATAAGAACAACCCCGCCGTCGAGCTGATCCGTAAAGTAATCGCGAACAAACCTTTTAACGGACCCGGCGCTCCCCCCTATACCTCCTATGGGCAATATGAGAAGATCCGGATGCTTCTGGACAAGCCGCCCCGCCTGATCGTCGATAACAAGTTGCTGAAGCAGTACCATTTCATGTTTGAGAACAAGGACTCGGTCCTGGTACCAGGAAAATCCCTCACACCGGTCTATATCGAAGAAATAGCTGCGGAAAAATATTACCGTAAACATCCCGAAAGCGATAAAAAGATCATTTTAGGCCGGAAAAGTGTCGATTTCGGGGAATACGTCGACATGAAGGGGATCAGCACAGCCCTCAACCGGCTCTATGAGGATATAAACATCTATGACAATGCGATCACGGCCTTTACCATGCAGTTCATCAGCCCTATCGCCGACCTCGCCCCTACCTTCTATATGTATTTCATCCGCGACACCATTGAGGAAAATGGAGAGAAACTCGTCCAATTATATTTTACCCCCCGTAATCCCGAGGATCTCCTGTTCCGGGGCACCCTATTTATTACCCTGGACGGGAACTATGCTGTCAAACGGGTCGAGTTGGGTGTAAGCCAGCACATCAACCTGAATTTCGTCCGGGACTTCCAGGTCAACCAGGAATTTGAGAAAGGAGTCGGGGAAGTTGCAAGACCCGGCACACCCGGCGACTCCGGAACTCGCAGCAACGGCGGCCGTTACCACCTGGCCACCTCACATGTAATCGCCCGATTCAGCCCCTTCCCGAAAAGCCCGGGTTTATTCGGAGAGCGGACGGTCATTATCAGCCATTTTAATAACGACACCCTTACGGACGCCTTTTTTAGAGGACCTTCGGTAGACAGCCTTCCCCAGGCCTCCCGCCAGACAGACAGCTTTTGGAACGGGGGACGTCCATCGCCGCTCACCGCCTCGGAGATACAAACCTATATCAATACAGAGCGGCTCCTGAAAATGCGTTCCTACCGGAGATTGATGGATTATGCCACCGCATTCACCGCCGGATACAAGTCTGCCGGTAAAGTGGACGTAGGACCTATCGGCACCTTTTATACCTTTAACCCCATCGAAGGGTCGCGGCTGCGATTGGGCGCCCGGACCAATACCAAACTGAGCACCCGCTATTACGGCGAGTCCTATGTAGCTTATGGATTCAAAGACGAGCGATGGAAGTACTTTGGCAGCGCCAGCTATGCACTGAATAACAAATCGATCTATACCTTCCCGCTTCATTATATACAGGCAAGCTATTTACACGATACGAGGAACCTGGGACAGGAGAACGTATTCGCCCAGGGCGGCAACTTCTTCTCCTCCTTCAACCGGGGCGATAACACTAAATTCCTCTACAATGATATCCTGAAGCTTTCTTATATCCACGAGTTTGCCAATCATCTTTCCTATACCTTCGGTGCAAAGTACTGGCAGCAGCGCCCTACTGGCTCCCTGAGCTACCGGTATGAACCGTTGCCCGACCAGTTCGACACCGTTCCGAAAATTACCACCTCCGAACTGTCGCTTACGGTACGATGGGCCCCCCACGAACAGTTCTTTCAAAATAAAGCAGGGCGTTCCGATATCACCAACAAGTACCCGATCATGACCTTTCTCTATGCTAAGGGAATCCAGGGCCTGGCCGGCGGGCAATACAATTATGACGCCTTCCACCTGAATATATACAAGCGGGTTTACCTGGCTCCTTTTGGATTTTCGGATATTACGGTCGATGGGGGCTGGCTGTCCGGTAACCTCCCTTTCCCCCTGCTGGTCATTCACCCTGCCAACCAATCTTTTTTTTATACGCAGAACTCCTATAACCTGATGAATATCGGCGAATTTGTAAGCGACCATTACGCTGCGCTGAATATCGATCATTTCTTCAACGGTTTCTTTTTCAACAAGATCCCCGGATTTAAAAGACTAAGGCTGAGAGAGGTGATCGCCGCGAAGGTACTCTACGGCGGACTCCGGGATGAGAACAACCCGGCGATTAATCCGGACCAGATGAGATTTCCCCTGACCAAGGGGCTGACGTCTACCTATGCACTGGGCAGCCGGCCCTATGTGGAAACCAGCGTCGGGATCTATAATATCTTCTCGATCATCCGGCTCGACCTGGTCAAAAGATGGACCTATCTGCAACATCCCGGTATTTCAGATGTCGGCCTCCGCATCAGCACTAACTTCAATTTTTAAACGTTATAGGTCAAGGGAAAGGTAAGCGACCGGCATTTTCCGGATCGATGTCCCGGCCGTCTGCCGGCTGCTGATAACTGGCGTCGTGAGAAGGAAGCTGAATTAACAATTGCGTAACAGCCGGCACTTAAAAAATCCTGTCTATGTAGGAATCTTTGCGCCTGATAAATTGTAAATTTAGTAGTGTATGAAACTCATTTTGCCCGCCTTCTTTTTGTTTTTATCAGCCGGTCCCCGGGACTCCGGTTTCGACGATCTGACCATCAATAAGGTGCAGGTCATCGGTTCGCATAATAGTTACAAACAGGCCATCGATTCGGCCTTGTTTTCCCAATTCAAGGCAAGGAACCCCGATGTCGCCATGGGGCTGGAATACAGCCATGTTCCTTTGGGCGAGCAGCTCGATCTCGGATTGCGCAACCTGGAAATAGATGTGTATGCCGATGAGAAAGGCGGAAAATATGCTCACCCCAGGGGCCTGGCCCTGGAAGCGGCAGCCCATCCCCCCGCTTATGATCCTGCCGGAGAAATGAACCAGCCCGGTTTTAAGGTCTTCCACGTACAGGACCTGGATTTCAGGAGCAATTGCCCTACCTTCTCCGGATGTCTCCGGCAATTGAAAACCTGGTCGGATCAGCATAAAGATCATTATCCCATCTATATCACCATGAATGCGAAGGACCAGGCGCTCAAAACTCCCGGTTTCAGCATCCCGGAGAAATTCACCCCGGAAGTATTCGACCGCCTGGACAAAGAGATCCTGGACAACCTCGGCCGCAGCTACCTTATTACGCCCGATGATATAAGAGACACCTACCCTACGCTGGAAAGCTCCGTGCTGGCGGGTCATTGGCCCACCATGCAGGCGGCGAGAGGAAAGTTCATTTTTATTCTCGATGAAAGTGGTGAACACCGCGATGATTATATCCGGAACCATCCTTCTCTGAAGGGTCGGGTCCTGTTTACCGATTCTCCGGAAGGTACGCCCGAGGCTGCTTTTATGATCATCAACAATTCGAAGCAGGAGAAGGCCCGGATCCAGGAAATGGTAAAGAAGGGATATATGGTTCGTACAAGGGCCGACTCCGACACCCGGGAAGCCCGCCAAAATGATCGCTCCGGCTTTATGGCAGCCTGTAGCTCCGGGGCCCAGATCATTACAACCGATTACTATTATAAGAGCACTTTCTTTCCCTCGGATTACACCGTTCAGTTCGACGGCGGGAAATATATCAGAAAAGATACCACTCCCTAGCTATTATGGCGGGAGATGCGAAGTCCTGCCAATTTCTTATATTCGGGCTTTATCATGAAGCACCTCAATATATTCGACTGGATCCGTGTAGATGAGTTTGCCGCTACGCCTAAATACCTGCAGCTCACCAATTCGATCTTAAAAGCGATCGAGATGGGCAAGATCAAAAAGAACGATCTGATGCCCTCCATCAACGAACTGAGCTTCGAACTGGAGATTTCCCGTGACACTGCCGAGAAAGGATATAAATACCTGAAAAAGATGGGCGTGCTGGGCTCCGTGCCCGGCAAGGGCTATTTTATACAAAATGCCGAACTCCATCAAACGCTGAAGATCTTTTTGCTTTTCAACAAGCTCAGCGCGCATAAGAAGATCATTTATGACGCTTTTATTGCCGCGCTGGGAGAATATGTGGTCGTGGACTTTTATATCTACAACAATGATTTTGGCTTGTTCCGGAAATTATTGACGGACCGGAAGGAGGATTACTCTCATTACGTGATCATCCCCCATTTCCCGGAAGGGGAGGAGTATGCCCCGGAGATCATTAACTCCATTCCCCGCGACAAGCTGGTCCTGCTGGATAAGACGATACCGGGTATCAGTGGGGAATATGCCGCCGTGTATGAGAATTTCGAGGAAGATATCTATGGCGCCCTGGAGAAGGCAAGGGAGGCTCTGAGCAAATACCATACGATCAAAGTCATTTTTCCCGCTTATACCTATCACCCGAAGGCGATCCTGAAAGGGTGCAGCCGTTTCTGCCAGGAATATGCCTTTACGTTCAAGGTCGTACAGAATATCGCCGAAGAGCCTATCCATGAAGGAGAGGTCTATATCAACGTCATGGAGGAAGACCTCGTGGTCCTCATCGAACGCATCATCTCCCTGAAGCTGGAATTGGGCCTGCAGGTCGGCGTCATCTCCTACAACGAGACGCCTTTAAAAAAGATCATTCTGAATGGCATTACGACGGTGTCCACGGACTTTCAGCAGATGGGTGCTATGGCGGCCCGGCTGGTGCTGGACAATGCCTACAGGCAGGAAGCCGTGCCCTTTCATCTGACGCTGCGGAATTCGCTGTAAGTCAGGTTTCCTCAGGGCTATTCTCTTTTAGCCTTTCGTCTATCCAGGGAAGAGAGATTGTTAAAAATCATACTTCACCCCCACCTGTTCCCGTATCGCATCCATGGTCCTGCTGAGGAGCAGGCTGTCGGCATGGGAATGCCGCGGACTTTCCAGCAAGCCCTTGTCCAGGCAGGCCGTCACCTCCCGGATCTGGTACTCAAATCCGTTCACCATCGGCTCTACCGTAAAAGTCTGCGCTTCCTCACCGGGGCGAATAAGGGTAAGCTTATCGTTCTTATACCAGGGAGTGGGTAACTGGATCATGCCGGCCGTTCCCGCGATCTCCGCCGTAATAGAGGTCTGACAGGCCAGGGTAGAGCTGATCATCGCGGATCGCCCATCCAGGTATTGCAGGATGGCCTGGCTGGTCTCATCGGCTCCCGTGGGCGCCAGATGGCCTGCCGCATGGATGGTATCTGGCTCTCCCAGCAGCAGCAGGCAGAGGAAGAGGGGATAGATCCCGATATCCAGCAGCGAGCCTCCCCCCAGCCGGAGATTATACAGTCTGCTTTCGGGATTGAAAGGGGCTAAAAAGCCAAAATCAGCCCGGACATATTTTACGGTTCCCAGTTGGCCGTCCCGGATCAGCTCCAGGGTCTTCTCTATAACCGGCAGGAAGCGGCTCCACATCGCCTCCATCAAAAAAGCCTTGTTTTCAAGGGCTGCGGTTATCATCGTTTGTACCTGCCGGGCGGATAAAGCCATCGGTTTTTCGCATAATACCGCCTTCCCCTGCTGCAGGCAAAGCAACGCATGCTCTGCATGAAAGCCGTGGGGGGTAGCCACATAAACGGCATCGATCAGCGGATCTGCGGCCAGGTCCTCATAGCGGGTATAGCTGCGGGCCGCGCCAAATTTGGCGGCAAACTCTTTTGCCCGGTCTGCATTGCTGGAGGCAACGGCTTCCAGGGTGGCTCTCCCCGCCAGGGGCAGGGCGGCGGCAAATTTGGCAGCAATCTTTCCGGGGCCGATGATACCCCATCTGTAATTTTTCATAGACCAAAGATAGCATCCTATCTTCGCAAAAAAATACTCCCTGCGCAATGGCTCTATACGACGCTTTTATTTTTGACCTCAACGGAACGATGATCGACGACATGAATTTCCACCTGAAAGCCTGGTACCATCTCCTGAACGATGAGCTGAAGGCCGGCCTTAGCTGGGAAGAAGTGAAGAGCCATATGTACGGAAAAAACCAGGAATTGCTCGACCGGATCTTCGGAAAAGGGCATTTCCCCCAGGAACAGGCCGATGCACTCTCCCTCGAAAAAGAAAAACGGTACCAGTCAGCGTTCAGACCCCACCTGAAGCTGATCGACGGCCTCCCCGTTTTCCTGGAAAGAGCGGCCAAAAACGACATTCTCATGGCCATCGGCTCGGCCGCCATTACCTTCAATATCGATTATATCCTGGATAATCTTTCCATCCGGCACTATTTCAAAACGATCGTCAGCGCCGACGATGTGGTCATCAGCAAACCCCATCCGGAGACCTTCCTGAAAGCCGCTGCCCAGCTGGGCGTTCCGCCTGCCTCCTGCCTCGTCTTCGAAGACGCTCCCAAAGGAGTGGAAGCGGCCCTGAATGCCGGAATGAAATGTATAGCCCTGACAACCATGCATACCAGGGAAGAATTTCATAATTATCCGAATATAGTCCGCTATATTGCCGATTATACTGATCCGTCACTGGACGAATTATTTACATAAAGAGCCTGCCATGTTATATCGTTCCTGTCAATGCGCGTCATACTCCGCAGGTATTCGCATATTGTTTGTTCTGATCAGCATCGTTCCGGCCCCCTTCCGTACCCAGGCACAACAAAAATATTCCGTCAACGGCACCATTCGCGATGGCAGGACCGGGGAAATCCTGATCGGCGCCACCGTCAACTTCCTGGAAATCCCCCGTGCAGGCAGCGCCAGCAATTCCTACGGGTTCTATTCCATTACCGCTCCGGCTGGAAAATATACGATGATCGTCAGCTTTACCGGCTATGACCCCGATACCCTGGCCCTCGACCTGCATAAAAATATCCTGCTTGCTGTAGAACTGTCTTCCGCCAACACCCAACTAACACAAGTGGTGGTCAGCGCCCGAAAAAGAGATGAGAACGTAACGAAGCCTTTGATGGGCGTTCAAAAGCTGACGACCAGCGAGATCCGGGATATCCCCGTTCTGTTCGGGGAAAAAGATGTGCTGAAGACCATCCAGCTGCTGCCGGGTATTCAATTCGCCGGAGATGGCAACAGCGGTTTTTATGTCAGGGGAGGGGGCTCCGACCAGAACCTGATCCTGCTCGACGAAGCTACCGTGTATAACCCCTCGCACTTATTGGGATTTTTCTCCACCTTCAATTCCGACGCCATAAAAGATATCACCGTTTACAAAGGAGGTATGCCGGCCGAATATGGAGGACGCCTCGCTTCGGTCGTGGATATTAAAATGAATGACGGGAATAGCAAGGACTATCATATCGGAGGAGGTATCGGCCTGATCTCTTCCCGGCTCAATGCGGAAGGGCCGATCGTGAAAGACAAAGGCTCTTTTTCCATCAGCGCCAGAAGGACATACGCCGATTTGTTCCTCAAATTCTCCAGCGACTCCTCCGTCAAAAACAACAGTCTTTATTTCTACGACCTGAATGTAAAAGCCAATTATACCTTCGATGAGAAGAACAGGGTCTATCTTTCCGGTTACTTCGGCCGGGACAACCTGGCCTTCGGGAATACCTTCGGCATCGACTATGGTAACGCTACCGGCACCATCCGATGGAACCATATCTACAACAGCCGCCTCTTTTCCAATACCTCTCTGATCTATAGCGACTATAGCTATAAGATCCGGATCAATTCCAACAACAACGATATTAATATTACTTCCAGGATCCGCGATCTCAATCTGAAAGAGGATTGGCAGTACTTTCTCAATGCCGATAGTAAGATCGACTTCGGAGTTGGCTCCATCCATCATACGATCTCGCCGGGCGTTATTTCCGCGTCACAGACGTCCAGCTATAACTCGCTGACGCTTCAAAACAAGTACAGCCTGGAAAGCGCCGCTTATGTCTCCCATGAATGGTCCCCCGCCGAAAAGATCCGCTTCAACTACGGGTTGCGTCTGACGGCCTTCTCCGTCCTGGGGCCGGGCAATTTTTACACCTATGACACGGCGGGCAATACGATCGACTCGGCTCACTATAATTCGGGACGATTCGTAAAGACCTATACCAACCTGGAGCCCCGCTGGTCCGCCAGCGTCCAGCTGAATGAGACCAGTTCCGTTAAAGTATCTTATACACGTAATACACAGGTGCTGCACCTGCTATCCAATTCCACTTCGGCCGACCCGACTGACCTGTGGATGCCCAGCAGCAACAATATAAAACCGGAAATCGCCGACCAGGTGGCCCTGGGCTATTACCGGAATTTCAGGGACAACCAATACGAGCTCTCTTCGGAAGTATATTACAAGGATATGCGGCACCAGATCGATTATAAGAACGGAGCCCAGCTGATAGCGAATGAGAATGTAGAGTCGCAGTTGTTATACGGCAAAGGCCGCGCCTATGGATTGGAATTGTTCTTTAAAAAGAAAGTGGGCAGGTTCACCGGCTGGGTAAGCTATACCCTGTCCCGTACCGAGCTGAAGATTGACGGAATCAACAGGAACGACTGGTATCCGGCCAAGCAGGACAGGACCCATGATATTTCCCTGGTCGGCATCTACAAGGCGAGCCCGAAATGGACCGTTTCCGCCACCTGGGTGTATTATACGGGCAATGCCGTGACCTTCCCCAGCGGAAAATACCAGGTCGACGGACAGACGGCTTTTTATTATACCGAAAGGAATGGCTACCGGATGCCGGCCTACCACCGGATGGATGTCGCCGCCACGCTACAGGGAAGGAAGAGAGCTGTAAAATCAAAAAGATTTGAAAGCAGCTGGACCTTCTCCGTTTACAATCTCTATGGACGTGAGAATGCTTACAGCATCGTCTTCCAGAATAATCCCGATGATCCGACAAAAACGCAGGCACTGCAATATGCCCTGTTCCGGTTCATCCCTGCCGTAACCTATAATTTTAAATTTTAATCGCATGAGGGTAAAATATATTGTCTTGTTCGCCCTGCTGGCCGGCTATGCCTGTAAAAAAGTGATCCAGGTGGACCTGAAGAATGCCGCCTCCCAGATCGTCATCGAGGGGGAGGTGACCAATCACACACAAACTTACCAGGTAAAGATCACTAAAACAGTCGATTTCAGTGCGGACAATACTTTTCCTCCTGTCAGCGGCGCAACGGTCCGGGTCACCGACAGCTCGACCGGACATACGACCAGCTATACGGAGTCTTCCCCCGGTGTATATACGACGACCCAGTTTACCGGGGTGCCTAAGCATATTTATAATTTATTGGTGATAGCGGAAGGCAAGGAATACAGGGCCACGTCTGTCATGCCCCTGCCGGTACCGCTGGATTCCGTCACTTTCGCCAGGAATACAGATCTTAGTAATAAGCAGTCGATCAATGCGATCGTGAATTTCCAGGACCCCCCGGGATTGGGAAACTATTATCAGTTCACGGAATATCGTAACGGCAGGCTGCTCCCCAATATTTTTGTTTTTGAAGACCGGCTTTCCGACGGAAGGTATATTCGGCAACCTCTTTTTAATGACAGCTCTTACCTGCAGCGAGGGGATACAATGCTGCTAAAAATGTATTGTATAGATAAGCCTGTCTTTGACTATTTCAATACGCTGATTGCGGTGACCGGCAGCAGCAACTTCCAGTCGGCTACGCCGGCCAATCCCATTTCCAACATCAGCAATGGGGCCCTGGGGTACTTCAGCGCGCATACGGTCTCGGAGAAGGAGCTGATTGTCTATTAACCCCCAGAAGGGGGAGTTTTAAACCTTCAGATGTATAAAAAATTTGAAGACTTAAAGCTCCCTTTAGGGCGGGGGGCGTTTTCCTATGGCTGATAACTTTTGATCTTATTGTACAGGGTCTTCCGGTCTATCTTCAGGATCTCGGCGGCCCTGGATTTATTATAATTGACCTGTTTGAGCACATTCATGATCGTATCGTATTCCGCCTGGGCGGCTGCATTCTTCAGGTCCGTCTCCTTATGCGTTACGGTATGATGCTGTTGCTGGATGGCGGGAGGGATAAAGGCCTCCGATGACGATTGCTGGGGATGGGCATATGCCTGGGCATCCACGATCTCCGGTGGCAGGGTGCGGGTCTTGATGGGCCCTTCCGAAGTCAGCAGCGCGGCGCGCCGGATCACATTGCGGAACTCGCGTAAATTGCCCGGCCAGGAATAATTCATGAATATTTCCATGACCTCCGGATCAAAACCTTCTACCTCTTTATTTAATTCTTTATTGGCCTTGACCAAAAAGAAGTCGGCAAATAAAGGAATGTCTTCCTTCCTGAAACGGAAGGCTGGCAATATGATGGAAAATTCATTAAAACGATGAAAAAGATCCTCTCTGAACCGGCCCTTGCGGTAAGCATCCTGCAGATTTTCATTGGAAGCGACGATGATCCGGACATCCACGTCCATTTCCTTGGTGCCGCCCACCCGCTTGAATTTCCGCTCCTGGATAACCCGTAAAAGGGAGGCCTGGATCTCATTCGAAAGGTTACCTACCTCATCCAAAAAGAGGGTACCTCCATTGGCCAGCTCAAAATGTCCTTCCTTATCGTTCAGGGCGCCGGTAAAAGCTCCTTTCACATGTCCGAATAATTCACTACCTGCCAATTCCTTGGACAGGGTGCCGCAATCCATCGCTATAAAAGGCTTGTCCTTACGGGTACTGTATTCATGGATGGTGCGGGCGATAACTTCTTTACCCGTACCGCTCTCCCCATATAAAATAATACTGTAATTGGTAGGGGCCACCAGCTCTACCTGGCGGTATAATTCCCTGGTGACAGGCGCCTGACCTACCAGGAACTCGCCTTCAGTGCCATATCTGCCATTCTTTTTGGCTGCCTGGGTTATGGCGGGCCCGGAGGCGTCGCTGCCAGGAGCAGGTTGTTGCAGCGCCCTGCCGATCACATTCAGGACTTCCTCGGGGATCAATGGTTTCGTGATATAATCGAATGCGCCCGCCTTTATGACATCCACGGCTGTCTTGATGTCGGAATAGCCGGTAATGATAATAACGACGGCATGGGGATCGATCTGCTTGATTTCCTTCAGCACTTCCCTTCCTTCCTTGTCACCCAGGCGAAAATCACAGAGCACCACATCGAATTTGGACTCCTTGAACTTCGCAATTCCTTTATTCCCGTTGTGACCCGCTTCTGTCTCAAACCCCTTTTTTTGTAGAAACCTGCCTAGTAGATTGCACATATCCATATCGTCATCTATAATCAGGATTCGCTTCATAAATGAAATTTTCTTATTTAAAATTACTGGAAAAAATACAAACAGGGATTAGTCGGTAAATTGTATAGGGGTATCTAATCGAAACATCTTGCCAAATTATGCCCGGCTTGAATCCCTTCATTCCACGGTCCGGATGGGGATAAAGTTACCCAATTTGGGGAATTTGACCCCTTTATGAGATACGCAAATCCCTTTTTAATAGATTCTTAATGCGATTGGGGGAGGATTTTAGCCTGTTCAATGTTGCACCGCTGTATGGCAATAAAATTGTTATTAGTAAGAAAGAATTGTGAAGATTTTTAAAAAAAAAGGTGGTTAAGTGGAAACGATTATTATGACAGAAACTTCAAAAGTTTTAATTGTAGACGATGAATTGGACATTTGCTATTTACTCAGCGGTATGTTAAAACAACGGAATTTCCGTACCGGCTTTGTGAATTCTCTATCCGATGCGGTAGTTGCTCTGCAAACAGATACGCCCTCCCTCTTATTTCTCGACAATCATTTGCCAGACGGGTTCGGCCTGGATTTTATTCCTTATGTAAAAAAGAATTATCCGGACGTAAAAGTGATCATGATCACTGCGCATGACGGGGCGGCCGAAAGAAAGATCGCTTACAATGGCGGTGTGGACCTTTTTATCGCCAAGCCCCTGAACAGGAAACTGATCAATGACGCTATCGATAAATTATACAGTTCGGACTCCATGGAAAAATTGCAGATCGCTTTGTAGAGTAAATTGCTCAATCTACACGTCCTTTCCCCATATCAGGTCCTTTCTTCCGCGTATTTTCCCTGGCAGGTTTTTTATACTATAGATGTTAATTCTTAAAACATTAACGTCTAAAAACTTTACAAATGGGAAATTTACTCTATCTCATTGCAGTAATTCTTGTAATAGCCTGGGCTATTGGTTTCTTAGGCTATCATGCCGGCGGAATCATCCATATATTACTGGTGATCGCGATCATTGCGCTGCTACTGAAGCTGATTCGCAGGGCGGGATAAGAAGATTTTAGAGCGGGCCTTCGGCGCTGTGCGCCTCGGGTCCGGGTCTCATGATGGCAGGACTTCGGTCTCAACACTGTTGAGCCCTCGTCCGCAACCTTCGCTTCGCTCGGTTGGGACAGACGCCCGTGGCGTCTTTACGCGAAATCCAACGTGATCATAAACGAAGTCCCCTTTCCCACTTCGCTTTCCATATTGATATGACCACTGTGGTTGAGGATGATATTCTGCGTATTGGTCAGCCCCAGCCCCGTACCCTTCGACTTCGTAGTGAAATAGGCCTCGAATAGTTTAGACTGAGATTCTTTATCGATGCCCGGGCCATTGTCCGTGATGATCACCATACATTTATTATCCTTACTGAGCGTCTTCAGCTGCAGGATACCTTTACCGGGCTCCATGGCTTCGATAGCGTTTACAATAAGGTTCAGGAAGGCGATGCGCATCCTCTCCACGTCGACGGCCACATCGCAGATATCCCCCGCATAATTTTTCGTGACGGTAATTGAATTCAGCCGGATCCTGTCCTCTGCCAGCTCCAGGGTCTCATCGAGGAGCTGGTTGACGGATATTCTCTTATAAACGAGCTCGGTGAATTTGGTGGAATTAAGCAGATCGGTGATAAGCTGGTTGATACGAAGACTGTTCCGGCTGATCATATCCAGCATGACCCCGTAGTTCTCGGGAAGGTTGCCGTTCAGGTCGGTTTTCAGCTGATCTACCGCCAGGTTGATATTGGTCAGGGGATTACGTACTTCATGGGCGATGGTACGGGCAATACGGCCGGTGGAGGCGAATTTTTCGATGCTGCGCATCTGGATAAGCTCTTTATTGGCCTTGTCCAGCTCCAATATCCGCTGTTTTAGCTGCTCCTGGTATTCGAAGACCCGCTCGTCGGCTTCCCGACGGGCCTTGTTTTCCCTGGAATAGGTGAGAAAGGCATAAACGGCCATCAGGACAGCAAGGACCAGCGAGGTGATGATGATCGTATTTAAAGCATAATACCGGGCCGTCATCTCATCCGATCTTTCTTTGAGCCGCGTCTGCTCCCTGTTATAGATCTGTTTAACGGTAGACCGGATACGTTCCATGATCTCTTTGTCAAAATATCCTTTCAGGGCGATCCGGTCCGTCATCCGGTAATCGTGCCTTTTGTAATTGGAAAGAGAAGAATCCATCAGCTCATACTTCTTCTTGATGAGCCCCCCCAGCGTAGTCATGGAAATCTGCCGGTCCGGGTCATTCAGGGTCTCATCCCAGAGCAGCCTGAATATCGAATCGGTTCCCTGCTTACTTTGCTCATAGGGATTCAGGAAACTTTCGTCCTTCATCAGCAAATACCCTCTCATCCCCGTCTCCGCGTCTTTCAGGGAGGAGATGAGCCCTTCTATCTGCAGAATGATCTTGTTGGAATTGTCTACCAGGTGGGCCTGCTTGAGAAGTTCGGAGTTCGCATAGAGGGTCAGCACGTAGGATAGCAACAGCAGGAGAAAGGCTGTTCCATAGCCAACGCGGATACGTAGGTCAACTGCGAATTTTCTTATTACCGTTTTCATTTATAGGTCCCTCTTCATCTAATCCCGATGCTGACCATAAGTGAACAATTTCCTTGCCAGTAACAATAAACGCTTTTCGCGCATCGAACGCTTTTCGCGCATCGGGCCCGCGAGGCCACTGCCTTCTTCCTCAACCTGTAGAAAATATTGCTCACCGGGCGGCGAACGGGACCCTGTATTCAGGCAGAAAAACTCCCTGGAGGCGTTATTTTAAGCGTAATGGATCTCCCAGGGGATATTTGGCAGGAAATTTTAGATAAATAATGGCGGAAACAAACTTTTAATTTTAAAAACGCAAGTATATGAGCAATTCAAAAGTATTAGTCGGATTTTTAGTCGGAGCCGCAGTTGGTGGAGCATTAGGAATTTTACTGGCCCCTGATAAAGGAACAGAGACACGTAAGAAGATCATGGAAAAAGGATCGGACCTGAGTGATTCCATTGCCGATCTCAGCAGCACGATAAAGGAAAAATTCAATGGAGTCGTAGACGGCGTTAAAGACAATTTCAGCAAGGCCAAGAGTTCCATGTCCTAGTTTTCTTATGCCCTAACTTTTATTACTATGGAAGATCAGGAAAATGATATTGATCTCTTATTATCCGATGCAGGGGATTTTATAGAGACAAGAACTAATCTTTTCAAACTGAAGGCCGTGGAAAGTCTTTCCGAGGTTTCATCCGACCTGGTGACCGGATTAGGATTGCTGGCTATCCTGGCCATTTTTCTGCTGATCCTGACCATCGGCTTTGCGCTGTTGATCGGAGACTGGCTGGGGAAGGGATTTTACGGATTTTTCATCATGGGCGGAGTATATGCCATAGCAGGCCTTATTGTCTACTTATGCCGCAACCGCTGGTTAAAAGAGCCCTTCAGCAATATGCTGATCCGGAAAATCTTTAATAAATAGAAATTATGAAGATCAGGAATGTTGAAGAGCTAAGGGAAGCGATCCGCGAATTGGAACATCAGAGTTATATCGATGAACAGCAAATGCGCAGGAGAGTGACCGGGATCCGGGACAAGCTCAAGCCGATTAATATCGCGAAGAATTTGTTTTCACAGGTGATAGGAGCCTCCAATACGAAAACGAATATCTTCCGCATGGCAGCTGGCTTTGCCACCAGCTTCCTGGTGAAAAAATTCCTTAAGAAAGGGGTTCCTGCTAAATAAATACAGGGGACCGCAGGTCTCCGGGCTATCTCTTCATCGCCAGGTAATCACTAGGCGTCATCCCAAACTGCTTGAAGAAATTCCGGCCAAAATTCGTTTGAGAGCCATAACCTACCATTTCAGCGACTTCATAGATCTTGTAATGATCCTCCAATAATAACTCCGTAGCCCTTTTGAGCCGGGTAATATTGATCAGCTCATTGGGACTGAGATCGGAAATGGATTTTATTTTCCGGTAGAGGGTAGGCCGGCTCATGTTCACCAGCTGGGCCAGCTTCTCTACATCCAGACTGGTATCTTCCAGGTTGTCATAGATCGCCTGGTTCAGTTTCTCCAGGAATAGTTCGTCGGCTTTTGAATAAGCCATGCTTTTGATATGCACAAGGGGAGAGCTTGCAAAATACTCCTTGATCTTGGCCCGGTTGGCCAATAAGTTAGCTATCTGCACCTGCAGGTATTCCGGAGAGAAAGGCTTTTCAATATAGGCATCCGCCCCCAGCTCAAGCCCTTCGATCTTGGATTGCAAGGTGTTTCGGGCCGTCAGCAGGATGACGGGGATATGGCTGTAATCGAAATGGCCTTTGATGCGCTTGCAAAGCTCAAAGCCATCCATCACCGGCATCATGACGTCACAGATCACCAGCTGGATAGCCTCTTCCTTCAGCAGGTCGAAGGCCAGCTGGCCATTCAGGGCCTTGATGACCGTGTACTTCTCATTTAATTCATGCTCGACGAACTCAAGGATCTCCTCATTGTCATCTACTAATAATATAACGGGTTTCATTTAATGGGTTTCATGAATTACTATTGGTTTTTTCAGGTCTGGTGGATAGATCGAATTCATTATCCTGATGGACAGGCAGGGTCAGGGAAAAAATATTCTGAGCCTTTTCCGCGTTCAGCCACCCGTCTTCCCGATTTTTCAGCACCAACAGTCCCTTATGAAGCTGTACCAGGGAAAGTGTCAGGGCCAGCCCGATACCGGTTCCTTTTTGCTTTTCCGTTGCTGGTAAGCGAAAGAAAGGCTCGAAAATCTTGTCTTTCATCTCATAAGGGATCGTATAGCCATCATTTTTGATCTCGATCGTAAAAAATGGATCGGCTTCCCGAAAGGGGAGCAGCGCTACATACACTTCCTTTTCCGCATACTTGACCGCATTGCTGCACAGGTTCGTAAGGATCTTGATAAACGCATCCGTATCCACGGAAGCAAAGACCGGCAGGGCAGGGAGGTCGATCCGGAAGAGCAGCCCCTTTTGCTCCGCCAGCGGCTTGAAGTTAAGATACGTGTCTTCCAGCATTTCGGAGATATTGGCCCTTATAAAATTAAGACTAAACCCCTTGATCTCCGTCTGCCTGAAATCCAGGAGCTGATTCGTCAGATCGATCAGGCGGTTGGTATTTCGGTCCATGATCCGGAGGCTGTCTTTTATTTCAAGCAGGTCGCCCGCCTTCCGCATCACTTTTTCCAGGGGACCTTTGATCAACGTCAACGGAGTCCTGATCTCATGAGCGACATTGGTAAAGAACTCGATCTTTGCCTGGAAGATCTCCTTCTCTTTGGCGATTTCCAGGTGTTCGATCTTTCGCTTGTTCCTTTCTTCTACCCGGCGATGATAATTCCGGATCCCGTAATAGATCAGCATCAGCACCGCCAGTGCATACAGAAAATAAGCCCGGGGACTCGCCCACCAGGGGGGCAGGATCTGGATATTCAATGTCGTTTCCTGCTTATTCCATATCCGGCTGCTATTGGCTGCCTTGACCTTGAAAATATAATTGCCGGGAGCCAGCCCGGTAAAATAGGCTTTCCGGTTTGTCTGAAGATAAGTCCATTTCTGGTCGAGCCCTTCCATTTTATAAGCATATTCCGTTCGTTCAGGGGCCGTATAGCTCAGCGCCGCAAAATCGATACTAAAGGAGGACTGGCTGTGGGTGAGAGTGACTTTATCCGTATAGCTGACCGACTTCTGTAAAACGGAGCCCGGTTTTCCCACCTGCGCCTCTTTATTGTCGACCTGGAAGCCGGTAATATAGACGGGGGGAATAAAAGAATTGGTGACGAATTCATCAGGACGGAAACAGATCATCCCTTTTACACTGCCGAAATACATTTTTCCGGTAGGGTCCTTATAGGCCGAGCTGAAATTGAACTGATCATTTAACAGCCCGTTGTCCTTCGTGTAGGTATTCATCTGCCCCGTTGCGGGATTGAAACAGACCAGTCCTTTGGAAGTGCTGATCCATAGATTTTTCTTTTCGTCCTCCAGCAGGCTCAGGATGAAATTAGTGGGAAGGCCATCCCCGGTAGTATATCGCTTATAGTCATTCGTTGCCGGCCTGAATTCACAGAGCCCTCCTTCCGTGGCGAACCACAGGTTTTTTCCACTGTCCTCGAAGATGCTGTTTACCCGATCGCTGCTAAGGCTATTCCTGTTGCGGGCCTCATACCTGAAATTGGCTCCTTTCTTCGTTCGGGTATTATAGCAGTTCACGCCGTTGCCATAAGTGCCGGCCCAGATGATGCCGTTCTCATCTTTCAGCAGGGAGGAATACCAATTATTCACGGGCATCCCGGGCAACGGGTGAAAATCATTCCCTGCCCGGTCAAAAACATAAGCGCCCCGGGTAGTGCCGGCGAAGATCTCTCTTTCACGGGTCTCATAAAGACAGTAAATAAAATTACTTTTCAGCGCCGATTCTCCTTCGCCCTGGGAATAATGACGGATGACCTTGCCCGTGGTAATATTCATGACATCCAGCCCATGCTCGAAGGTACCGATCCAGAGCTCATTGCCCTGCACCAGCAGTCCGTGGATATTCGTATAGGTGATACTTCCTTTGGCGCCCGTAGGCAGGAAATGTGTAAAGACCCCGGTTGCCGGATTCAGCTTATTCAGCCCTGCGTCCTCCGTGCCGATCCATAAATTCCCGCCGCCATCCTGGTGGATCTCCCGTACGACATAACCGCTCAGGGAATTCTCCCCGCTCCGGGGAAAGATCTTTTTAAAAGAGTTATATGGTTTCGGATAGTAATTGACCCCTCCGAAATAAGTCCCTGCCCAGATCCCTCCTTCTTTGTCCTTACAAAAGGTGTAGACGGCATTATCGGAGAGGGAGTATGGATCGTTGTATTTCTTCCCAAGGTTGGTCAGACTTTCTGTTTGGGTATTATAGATATAGATCCCCGACTCCGTGGCAATCCAATATTCGTTTTCCGAAGTTTGAACGAAATTCCGGACGAAAATGGCTGTTTTGTCGGGATTGTAGGTGAGGATGTCCTTATAGGTGGAGTGTTGTATATCGAACAGTTTAGCCCCGTGGATCGAAGTCCCCGCCAGGATCATGCCATCCGAAGTGCCATAGATCTTTTCTATCCATTTATTGGGAGTCTTATTGGGAGTCGGGGGCGAAGCCATGAACAGATCATGATCGATAAAAGTGCCGGGACCGGCCCCGCCGCCGGTCGATTGACCTGCCGGACGGAATTCTTTCAGCGAGCCGGAGCTGGTGGAAACCCAGATCCTTCCGTCTGAAGAGCGGCAGAGGGAAGTGGCCTCAAAATACCGGGGGATATCGTAATATTCTATGTTTTTTTTCGCAGGGACATACCGGCACAGCGTCAATCCGGAAATAAACCACAGGTTGCCCTCTCCGTCCATTTGGATATCCCGGATCTGACCATTCGAAGTCTCCGGTAAGACGCTGAAGCTCTCGGTAGTCGCATCATGCCGGTAGAGCCCTTTTTCCGTGCCGACCCATAATGTCCCGTCGGGACCTTCATATAGACAATGGATAAAATTGCTGCCGATACTTCCGGAATCATCCGGGTCACTCCGGAAAATTTTAAAGGTATATCCGTCGAACCGGTCCAGGCCGTCCTTGGTCCCGAACCATAAAAACCCTTTTTTATCCTGTAAACTGCAAATGACTGCATTGTTGGAAAGCCCGTTCTCCACCTGAAAATGTCTGAAATAATAAGGCTGCCCATAGAGAAGGGGACAGGCTATAAGCAGAAAGATGGCAAGTATGGGCGTTTTGGAATCCACCAGGTGATTATGGTTGGTACAAATATAGCTGAACGACCGCCAAAGACCTAAACTTGAGATTTTTTGATGAAAGGTTGATACGAATTGAGGGACGGAACTGGGATTTTAGTTGCAATTTCGTAGTGTACATAGTATTACGTTCCTAAACGATTTGCATTATGAGATTGCTTTGCCGCATACCGCTCCGGCGCATCTACGCGCATTATTCAGCCCGATATCAGCGGGTCTTTTCCCAACATATCAATTCATCGAATCGACAATGTCCCGAGCCGGCCCGACCACATCCGGCCGCCCGCCGGTTTTTTTAGCGGATCCCCGATAATCGTAATAATGACACTTAAAAGCCTAAAAACCCAAATTAACGCTATATGAAAAAATCTAAAAAGAAACCCCACTGGAGCACCCTGCTGTCCTTGTGCCTGCTTCTCCTGGCCGCTTGCCCGGTTCTGGCGCAAACCCCGGTCAAAGGGACCATCAGAGACAAAGATGGCCGCCCTGTGGTTGCCGCTACCATTACTATTAAAGGTAAAAAAATCAGTACCAGCTCTTCTGAAAACGGTGAGTTTACCATTCCGGCAAACCCGGAAGATGTATTGGTCATTTCATCCATCGGATATGAAAACTATGAAATAAAGACTGGCCATAGCGCTGCCGTTCTGAATATTAATCTGGCCACAAAAGCAAACCCCTTAAACGATGTGGTGGTGGTGGGGTATGGAACGGTGAGAAAAAAGGACTTAACAGGGTCGGTGGCAGTGGTGAATGTTGACAATGCTAAAAAGACGGCTTCCTATGATGTTGCCCGCTTATTACAGGGCCAGGCTGCCGGCATCAGCGTACACGGTTCCGGAGAGCCCGGAGGATATGTCGCCATTAAAATAAGGGGTATCAGCACCTTTGGGGATAATAGCCCTTTGTTCGTGATAGATGGTATACCCGTGGGAGCTCCATACGATTTTGCACCGGATGATATCGAGAGCATCCAGGTATTGAAGGATGCTTCCGCGGCGGCTATCTATGGTTCACGTGCGGCAACCGGCGTAGTGATCATTACTACCAAAAAAGGCAAACAGGGACCGGCCAGGATTACGCTGAATAGCTATATCGGAGCGCAGAATGTTGCCAAAAAGATCCCGCTTACCAACAGGCCGCAATACCAGCAGATCGTCTCTGCCGCGGAGACGAATGCCGGGTTGACCCTGGCGCCCGCCAATGATCCCACGAATGCAGAATATGTTTCCAATATCAATACCGATTGGCAGAAGGAAGCCCTGAAGACAGGAGTGATACAGGACCATAATGTCGGCCTTTCCGGGGGATCTGAATTTGTATCTTATAATCTTTCATTGGGTTATTTCGATCAGACCGGCTACCAGGTCGGCCCTCAGGGTTATAACAGGTATACCCTCAATAGTAATATCCAGGGTAAAAAAGGCCGGTTCGCCTTTGGGGCTAAGGTTGCCTACACGCAGTCTCATAAGGGGAACTATGCGGCTACCAACGGACATGCCGTATTCGGAGGTACTGTCACCAGTATGTTAACGGCTATTCCCACCATGCCGGTATACGATTCTACCCGGTTGGGCGGATATGGCGGCAGCGATGCCGTCAAGAACAGAGCCATCTCCGCTAACGTAGTGGGGATCAACAAACTGGTGAATGATTACAGCAACAGGAACAGGGTACTGGCCAGCGCCTGGGGAGAACTTGAAATAGTGAAAAACCTGAAATATAAGATCAGCCTGAGCTATGACAGGACCGATTATAAAAATTTTCATTTCGAGCCTAAATTCAATATGGGGTATTACTATATAAATACCCAGTATTATATGTACGAGCAATTGGGGCAGGCGAATACCGGGTTGGTAGAAAATACGCTTAGCTATTCATTGAAAAAAGGAAACCATAAGATCGATCTTTTGGGCGGAATGACCTATCAGCAGGACAATTATGAATGGATGGCGGGCACCTCCACGGATACCTCAGACCTGAATTTTCAGACATTCGGGGCCGTATCGAATGCGAATGCCAATACGATCACCAGCTATAAGGGCACGGCTACTTTGTTCTCCCTGCTGGGCCGTATAAATTATAATTATGCCGACAGGTATCTGCTTACCGCCAATTTCAGAAGGGACGGATCTTCGAAGTTCAGCCCTTATAACCGCTATGGCAATTTTGCCGGTTTTGCAGGAGCCTGGAATGTCTCCAATGAAAAATTCATTCAGCTGCCCAAAGAGATAAGCAGCCTGAAACTGAGAGCTGGCTATGGTACCCTGGGCAACCAGAGCTCTTTAGGCTATTACGATTGGCAATCCTATATAAACAATGCCTCCAATTATGTATTTAATAACCTGTTAGCTACTGGTAGTACTACCGTATCCGTTACTGATCCCTCCCTGAAATGGGAAAGTACTACCACTAAAAATGCAGCCATAGACCTGGGTCTTTGGAATGAAAGGCTGACTTTCACCGCCGAGTATTTCGACAGGGTATCGAAAGATATCATAACTGCTATTCCTATTCCTTTATCGGTGGGATCCTTTCCTGCAACGCTTACGACGAATGCCGCCTCTGTAAAAAATTATGGTCTGGAGTTTACACTGGGTTACAAAAGTGCAGTGGGCCCCTTTAGATATAACGTCAGTGCGAATGCCTACACCTTAAAGAATAAGGTACTGAAATTAGGGGGCGCTAACAATCCCATATATGGAGCGGGCAGCAAGACCGAGGTAGGCAAAGAAGTGGGAGAATTGTATGGCTACCAGACAGAAGGTTTATTCCAAAGCGCCTCAGATATAGCCGGTCACGCTTACCAGACTGCGTTGACGGCGCCCGGGGACGTGAAGTTCAAGGCGCAGAACGGGAAGGATGGAAATAATTCCTATACCATTACCGATGCTAATGACCGGGTATACCTCGGATCGGCTATCCCAAAAATTTATTACGGATTGAATTTTGACGCCTCCTACAAAAACTTCGATATCTCTTTCTTCTGGCAGGGCAGTGCGGGCAATAAGGTGTTCAATGCCGTCTATGCATCTTTAATGGGAGGGCAATACGGCAATGCGCATACAGATGAGCTGCAGTACTGGACTGCAGCCAATACAAAGACCAGCGTACCCAGGCCGGTCATCGGGGATCCCAACGGCAACAGCCGGTTCTCGGACCGGTTCGTAGAAAGCGGTTCTTATGTCAAGCTGCAAAATGCGCAAATAGGATATTCCATCCCTTCCTCCTTGCTGAACAGAAAGCATATCTTCAGCAATCTGCGTATTTATCTCTCCGGTCAGAACCTTATTACGATTGCTAAATACAAGGGGTACGATCCTGATTTTATCAGCGATGGCCTATTTAGCCGGGGGTATGACTATGGCTCGTTCCCCAATCCGAGGTCATTCATGATAGGCATACAGGCAGGCCTTTAATCTTTAATTCTTAATAATATATTGTATGAAAATATTCAAATATATAGTCTTCGTTTTACTGGCAGGCTGGTTCTCGGCCGGCTGCAACAAACAGTTGGAGCAGGTGAATCCCAATGCGCAGACCTCCTCCTCCTTTTGGAAAACCTCCGCCGATGCCCTGGCCGGCATCAACGCGGCCTATGCACCCCTGTTACTGGATGGCGCTTATATGCGGTTTACTCCTATCTTGTTAGATGTACGGGGCGATGATATCCGGAGCAACAGTCCGTGGACGGCTATCTCCAATGTAGGTAAATTTTCTTTGGGGACGAGCGATCCGTCAGGTTACGGATGGGCTTTTGATGAATACTACGAAGGCGTTTACCGGTGTAACCAGGTGCTGGCGTATGTTCCCGCCATAACGATGGATGCCGGTCTGAAGAACCGCATCCTGGGGCAGGCTTATTTTATGAGAGGGCTATATTTTTTCCATCTGGTGAATTTATTTGGGAACGTTCCCTTACCGCTTACCCCTCCTGTCAGCACTTCCAGTTTTTTTGTTCCGCAGTCCACACAGGCCGAAGGATGGACGCAGGTAGAGACAGATTTTAAGGCGGCTATCGACCTGCTGCCGCTGAATTACACGGTTGTAACCGGAGCTGATGCGGGTGACCTGGGAAGGGCCACCAAAGGCGCCGCCATGGCATACCTTGGCAAGGCATATCTGTTCAATAAAATGTATACGGAAGCTGCCGCACAGTTCAAAGCCGTCATTGACCTGGGCGTATATGGGTTAATGGCCAACTATAAGGATAATTTCACTGAAGCTTACGAGAACAATAAAGAATCGATCTTTGAAGTGCAGTTTTCCTTAACGGCAGGCGGTACTGTCCTGGGATGGCAGGGTATTCCCGCGTCTACCTGGGGCAAAGGGTCTGCCAGGGCCATTACCTTCGGTGCGCCCGATTTCGGCTGGACGGACGTACAGCCTGGCTTTTCCGTGTACAATGAATTCTTCCAGGAAAAGGCAGTCGATAGCACGACAGATCCCCGGCTGGACGCCACGATATTTTATAACAAGCCCGGCGAGACCATTTATCAGACCATTTTTAGCGTTATATATGCCAATAGCTCTTATCTGACGGATATTTTCTGCCGTAAATACGAGAACGGAGATGGCAATAAAGCAAATGAATATGATTGGCGGTCGGGTATCAACGAACGATTGATGCGCTATGCCGATGTACTGCTGATGTATGCAGAATGCCAGAATGAGCTCGGCAATACGGCCGATTGTGGGAAATTTATACAAATGGTACGCACCAGGGCGAACCTTCCTGACCGTACGGCGGAATTTTCCTTATATACACAATCGCAGATGCGCGACCAGCTCGGTCACGAAAGACTACTGGAATTCTGCCTGGAGGGGCATCGCTTCGACGATATTCGCAGATGGGGATGGCTTTCCGATCCCGTAAAACTGGCATGGTTAAAGACAAGAGATGCTGAGTTCAATAGTTATATACCCGGAAAAGAATTGTACCCGATACCCCAATCAGAGATAGACAACAATCCCGGTATAAAGCAGAATCCAACTTATTAATTCTTCCCAAATGAAAATAAGATCCTTCTATTCATCCCTGGTAATGGCCCTGGCTGTATGTGCGGCGCCGGCATGCAGTAAAAAGAATGCTACGACTGGTAATACCACTACCGATAGCACGACGACCACGACCACGGCATTCGACATTAATTCCATTGAAGATACCTATGCGGATGTGTCGGCTTTTACGTACTATCCCAAATGGGGTTCTTATAATGTGCATGATCCTTCCATCAAAAAATTCGGGGATTATTATTATTGTTACAGCACGGATGTGGCTTATGGAACTTCTGTGAGGTCGGGTATACAGATACGAAAGTCGAAAGACCTCGTTCAATGGCAGTTCGTGGGATGGGTCTTTTCGGCTTTGCCGGCATCGGGCGCTAACTATATAACTCAGCAGGGAGGAACCCCTTTCGATGCTTTATGGGCTCCCTATATCCTAAAAGTGGGCAGTGAATGCAGGCTTTATTATTCTCTGTCTTCTGCGGTGGCAAGGTTGAGTGTGATAGGGCTCGCTACTTCTTCATCACCTGAAGGGCCCTGGACGGAAAAAGGTTTGGTCGTTACTTCCGCCAACGACAATACCACTCAGACCAATGCCATCGACCCCACTGTACTGACGACTTCATCGGGCGAGCAATATATGTACTATGGCTCGGCATGGGATGGTATTTACATCCTCAAACTGAATGCCGCTACGGGACTTGCCGCCACGATCGGGGATAAAGGCACGCGCATCGCCAACAGAGGATTCACCAATGGCGCTTATAATGGCAATATAGAAGGATCGGAAATTATTTATAATGCGACCCTCAATAAATATTATCTTTTTATCGCTTACGACTGGCTCCAGACAAAATATAATACAAGGGTTTGCCGAGCGGATGCGCCCACGGGGCCCTTCCTGGATTATAACGGCGTCGATGCGAATACCAGTATCGATCATACTCCGATGATCATTGCCCCTTATCAGTTCGCAGGTCATGGCGGTTGGCAGGGGACCTCCCACTGCACCGTGTTTACAGACGATAGTTCGCATTATTATTATGCCAGCCAGGCCAGGCCGGCAGTCAGCAGCTATTTTATGGATTTGCATGTACGCAAGTTATTCTGGACGGCTGACGGATGGCCGGTAGTGTCGCCGGAACGGTATGCCTGGGAAGACAATACCACCGTTGCAAAGGATTCTCTTTCAGGGGTTTGGGAACGGATAGCGCTGAATTATACGGTGGTGCCCGGGTATGGGGCCGAACAGGTGTCCCCTGATCTGCAGGTGGCTGCCCTGACTACCCTATCTTTGGATGGTACGATTACGGGCGCTGAGTCCGGCACATGGTCCTATTCGGCCCCCTGGTTGCAGCTCAACTGGGCCAGCGGCGTTATAGACAAGGTATTTGTACAAAAGGGCCGTGACTGGGAGAATAAAAAAAGCACGATTATCTTTACAGGTCTCAACAGTGCAGGCACGGCTATCTGGGGAAAGAAAAAATAAAAAAGTATTATTTAAGAAAATTACATGAAGACGAACAAACTGATCTTTGGTACGCTGATAGCCTTTCTGCTTTTTAAGGTTGCGAGGACGCAGCCCGCCGCGCCCTTATCCGCGCGCAGTTCCGGAGTGACGCCGGCTCCTGCGCGAGCCGCTTCTCCCGTCATCACTGTCAGAGCGGACCGTCCTACCGCCGACATTCAACCGACCATGTGGGGTGTCTTTTTCGAAGACATCAATATGGGCGCCGACGGTGGCATCTATGCGGAGCTGGTGAAAAACCGCTCTTTCGAATTCTCCAAACCTATGATGGGCTGGACTGTGCTGGGCAAGCCCGCTACGGAAGGAGACTTCCTGGTGGTCAACCGCCGGCAGGAAAACACCGCCAACCCGAGATTCCTGCGGGTGACCCTGCATAATAATGCAACCGGCAGCATCGGGCTGAGCAATGAAGGGTTCCGGAGTATGGGCATAAAAGAAGGCGTACAATATGATTTTTCCGTCCAGGTACATCAGCCCTCCGGCAATAATACCCTGCACATCGAACTGGTCAATCCAAAAGGAGAGATCATCGGGAAGGCTTCCCTTCCGGTCGCTGCCACGGGCGACGGATGGAAAAAGCAGGCAGTGTCCTTTACGGCAACCGCTACCGAACTGAAAGCAAAAATGAATATCTGGTTCGAAGGTGACGGTGTAATGGATCTGGATATGATCTCTCTGTTCCCCGGCGACACCTGGAAAAAGAGGCCCGGCGGCATGCGGGCGGATATGATCCAGCTCCTGGCCGACATGAAGCCCGGCTTTATCCGGTTCCCCGGAGGCTGTATCGTGGAGGGGCCCGAGCTTTTCCAGCGTTATCAATGGAAGAAGACCATCGGTCCGATAGAAGAAAGGCAACTGATTGTCAATCGCTGGAATTTTGAATTTGCCCATCGTCCGGCGCCGGATTACTTTCAAACCTTCGGGCTGGGCTTTTTCGAATATTTTCAGCTGGCGGAAGACATCGGGGCCGAGCCCCTGCCGATCCTGAATTGCGGAATGGCCTGCCAGTTCAATTCCGGGGAAGTCGTCCCCCTGGAAGACCTGGAGCCCTATGTACAGGATGCCCTGGACCTGGTAGAATTCGCCAACGGTGCTCCTGATACCAAATGGGGTAAGGTACGCGCCGATATGGGTCATCCCGACCCCTTCCATTTAAAGATGATGGGTATCGGCAATGAGAACTGGGGACCCCAGTACATCGCCCGCCTAAAAATATTCACCAAAGCGATCAAGGATAAATATCCCGATATCAAATTAGTCAACAGCTCCGGAACCGATCCCAATGGCGCCCGCTTTGATTATCTCAACGGGCAATTACGGCAGATGAATGCGGATATTATCGACGAGCATTATTACCGCAAGCCGGAATGGTTTTTCGAAAATGCCCGGCGCTATGACAACTACCCGCGCAACGGATCGAAGATCTTCGGCGGCGAATATGCGGCGCAGAGCGATCATACCGTAAGTGTTGACAATATGAACTGCTGGATCACGGCCCTGTCGGAAGCGGCTTTCATGACCGGCCTCGAGCGTAACGCCGACGTCGTCAGCATGGCTTCTTATGCGCCTTTGTTTGCCCATGCAGATGGCTGGCAATGGACGCCCGACCTGATCTGGGTCAACAACCTCCAGTCTTACGGCACCCCCGATTACTACGTGCAAAAGTTGTATTCCCTCAATAAAGGAACCAGGGTGGTGCCCATCACCCTGAACAACGAAGTGCTGGCCGGACAGGATAGCTTGTACGCTGCCGCCTGTATCGATGAGACAACCCATGACCTGATCATTAAGCTGGTGAATGCTTCCGGCAAGGAACAAACGAACACGGTCGCCCTGGAAGGCGTGAAGAAAGGAGTAGGACAGGGGCAGCTCACCGTCCTGCAAAGCGACGACCTGTATAGCGTGAATTCCTTCAGCCAGCCCCGGCACATCGCCCCCAAAGAGTCTACGATTGCGATCAAAGGGAATAAGATCTCTTTGTCGGTCGCACCGTATTCGTTTAGTGTACTGCGGATCCGATATAAATAAGCGCTATGAAAATGAGCGTTCTAAAAAAGACCTTTTGCTTCCTGCTATTATCGGGGGCTCTTTTGTTGGTTGGCCGGACCCCCGCCCGGGCGCAGACCACGACCAGCAGGCGGGTAAACGCTCCCGCCCACCCGCAGGATACCTTGCTGCAGGACATCCCTGTCCATGACCCGGTCATGATCCGGCAGGACAGCGTGTATTATGTATTTTGTACGGGGTTCGGCATTACGATGTGGTCTTCGACCAACCGGAAGGACTGGAGGCGGGAACCCCCTGTTTTCAGCAAGCCTCCTCAGTGGGCGGTGGATGCGGTCCCCGGGTTTAAGGGACATATCTGGGCGCCGGATATCAGCTACTATAATGGTAAATACTATTTATACTATGCCGTCTCTGCTTTCGGGAAGAATACCTCCTGCATCGGCCTGGTCGTCAACAAGACGCTCCATACCGACTCTCCCGACTATAAATGGGAGGACCTGGGCAAGGTCATTCAATCCGTGCCCGGCAGGGACCTATGGAATGCCATCGACCCCAACCTGGCCCTGGATGATAAGGGAACACCCTGGCTGGCCTTCGGCTCTTTCTGGAATGGGATCAAGCTGGTGAAGCTGAATAATGACCGCAGGGCGGTGGCGCAGCCGGAAGTCTGGTATACGATAGCCGCCCGGCCCCGAAATGCGATCCTTCCCGACAGTGTGGCCGGAGATGCCGCGATCGAAGCTCCCTTTATTTTTAAGAAAGCGCCTTACTATTATCTCTTTGTATCGTGGGATTACTGCTGCCGCGGCGAGAAGAGCACCTACAAGATGGTAGTGGGCCGGAGTGAGAAGATCGAAGGACCTTACCTGGACAGAGATGGCGTCCCGATGACGCTTGGGGGAGGGTCCCTGGTGCTGGAGGGAGACAAGAACTGGAATGGGGTAGGGCACAATGCTGTCGTCAGCTTCGGAGACACCGATTACCTGGTCTTTCATGGGTATGACGCCAATGACAAAGGACGGTCAAAACTGCGGATAGAAAAACTGGTCTGGCCCGGCGGCTGGCCCACTGTCGGGCGATAAGACCATTCCTTTCCAGGAGTAATCATTCCTTTCAGGAGCCTCAGGCAGGAGAATAGTGGATAGGATCGATGAGCAGGGTGTTTTTCAATAAAGAGATGCGCTCTTCGTTACCCTGCGCTTTAAAATAAGAAAAAATGTGTCGTAAAATTATCCTGTAAATAAAGACCCCCGTTCGTTTTTCCCTGGAAAGCTCCTGCCTTTTGCCCCATAGATCGACTAAAACATCCGCGGTAATCCCGATCACTTCTTTTTCATCGGGCAGGCCGGTCAACTTTGCGACTACTGAAAAGACCGATGGGCTGTAAAGATCAACAAAAGATTCGAGCAAGCTGGATACATTAATGGATAGAGAATATTTGCAGCCTGCAAGTTATCATGATGCCCGGCACCCTGCAAAAAATGACGTACTTCCTCATGAAAGGCATTGAACTTGTTCAATATATTTATTTTTCTTTACATTTGCTACGCTCCCGAATAATGACAACCTGGCGCCCTTATGGATCTTTCAATGCTATGTTATGAGCGGAGCGGATAAAAATTTTCATTCCCTGTTGGTCATTGATGACCATAATATGATCGTCAATGGCATTAAACTGCTGATCGGCGACCAATTCAGGGATTTCTACCAGGCCAATAACGGTACTGCCGGGATCGAACTGGCCCTGAAGCATCAGCCCCAATTGGTGATCGTTGATTATGTCTTACGGGATATATCAGGGGATATGGTGGCGAGGGAGATCAAATACCGGTGCCCCGCGACCAGGATACTGGGTTATTCCTTCAATGTAAATGCCACTCCTGTCCTGAAAATGTTCGAGGCCGGCATCCACGGATACGTGGCTAAAGGGAAGGGCGACGCGGAATTCAGCAAGGCGCTCACCTATCTCCTGGAAGGAAAGGACTATTTCTGCAAGGAAGCCCGTAATCATATTATCAACAGGGTCTCCATTGAAGAGGATAATACCCACCGGATCATCGCCAATACCGAATTTTCCGCTAAGGAGATCGAAATTATCCGGCTTGTCTGCAAGCAGAAGACGGCCAGGGAGATCAGCCGGCAGGTATACCTCTCGGAAAGAACGGTGGAACAATACCGCAGCAATATCACCCGGCGTATCGGAGCCCGGAATGTTGCCGGTATCATCAAATTTGCCTTACAATACGGGATCATCGACCTGGAAGACCTGTAGAACGAAAACATACTTCCTATGATTATGATAAGATTGAAATGCCCGTTGAGCCTACAACGGCAATTATTCCCTTTCCTATTGTCTTTCCTGGTTTTTGCCTGGGGCGGCGCCTGTGCGCAACGCCCTGATTCCCTCAAACAACACCTCTCCGGCCTGCTGGTCTTATACCAGGACCATACCCTCTCCGATACGGCCTACCTAAAGGCCGTGGACTCGGCCGCCCCCCTGCTGGTGCATGACGACAGCCTGGAGCAGTTGTTGTCGACTTACCGGCAGATTGCTTTCGGCAACAAGAGATTGGGCGCCTATCGCGCGAATTATTATACCGACCTCGCCCTTTATTCATACAATAAGAACAAATACGGAAGCGCCATTTATTATTCGGAAAGAAATAACGAGGAAAAAACAAAGGCCGGATTATTTGAAAAGAACGGAATACCCCGCAGTGAGCTATTTGCGATTACCGTATATTATAATAACAAGGACTATAAGAGGGTGTTTTCCAAATACGACAGCCTCCGGCCGGCGTTGGAAAGTTTGCCTGCGGCGATCTCTTCCGGCAAAGTCAGTTCCAGCCAGGCATATATTGCATTCGGAATCCTGAATAGTGTCGTTTATGCTTCTTATAATGCAAAAGATACGGTCAGGGCCAATGAGGGGATCCTGATCTGTGAGAAGATGCTGGAGGGCATACGAAAACAGCCTGAGAAATTCAGGGATTTAGGTACGGTCTATGATTACATTTACCATACGCTGGGCTATGCCAGGGAAAAATACCTGAACCATTTCGGTCAGGCCCAGGATTTTTTGCAGCAGGCGATTCATGAAGTGCGATCCCCGGGATTCCCTCCAAACTACCAACCCGCGTATACGGAGGAATTATATGCCGAAGTGTTTGACTTCTATTTTGAACATGGTAAGAAAGACAGCGCTCAGCATTACCTGGACCTGGTACGCGCTATGCAGGATAGCCTCGTTAAGTTCTCCAATCTGGAACAGAGTTTTTTGCTGGAGGGTAGCAGTAAACTCCTGGCAAGTAACGGGCATTTCGAAGCTGCATACAATGATCTGCGGAAAGTTTACCAGATGAAAGATTCCTCTTTTTATTCCGTCAGCGCTGATAAAGATAATAACCTGTATGCCCTGGCAAAAGAGGAAAACACCCATAATGAGCTGCTCCGGGCGGAGGCGCAGAAGCGACAGGCAGAACAATTCAATAATTTGTTTTTTTTCATCCTTGCGTTGCTGCTCTTTGGGAGTGTGGCGGCATTCCTTATATACCGGTCGGTGCAGCGGCAACGCCTGCTCAATCTCCGGTTGAGCCTGGCCCGGAATTTTCACGATGAGATCGGTCCGATGTTGCTGTATGCCAGTACCCTGGTAAAGAAGGAAGCAGAGACCAACGCCTCCCCCTGGGTCGAGGATCTGAGAATCCAGATCCTGCGGATTATGGAAGCGGTAAGGGGCATATCACACGATCTTAAATCGAGTGATATGAGTACGGTGCAAACCTTTTATAAGGATGTCCTCAGCTTGCTGGAGAAGATCAGGACTTCCACCGGGATCGACTTTACGGCCAAAATAAATACTGGAAACCGGGTATTGAGCCACTTACAGTATACGAATCTCCGGAAGATCGTCGATGAATTGATCACTAATTCCATCAAACATGCAGATTGTAGCCTTATTACCATCGATATAAAGACGGCGGAGCAGCATCTGCGGGTAAACTATTTGGATAACGGTAAAGGGATGTTGTCCGGAGGGCAAACGGAAGGGATCGGTTTACAGAATATACAGGAAAGAGTGAGGTCGCTGAATGGTGATTTTCAATTGTACAATGCCTGGCCGGAAGGTTATTCCATTGATATTTCAATCCCATTGTTATGAGCGGAGAGCCAAAGATGTTTCAATCCGTATTGGTCATCGATGATCATAAAATGGTCGTCATCGGCATTAAGCTGCTGATCATGGATCGATTCAGGGATTTTTACCAGGCTGGTAATGGAGCCGCGGGGATCGAGCTGGCTCATAAGCATCAGCCGAGTCTGGTGATCGTTGACAATGTACTTCCGGACATGTCGGGAGATATGGTAACGAAGGAGATCAGATACCGGTGCCCCGGAACCCGGATACTGGGTTATTCTTTCAATATGAATTCTGCTTCTATCCTGGAAATGGTCGGGGCCGGCATTCATGGATACGTGGACAAAAGCGGGAATGATGCAGAATTCATCAATGCAGTGACCCATCTCCTGGAAGGCAAGGATTATTTTTCCAAAGAAGCCCGTTTTATTATTAAGGAATCCTACTTCGGGGAGGAGCATACCGGGCTGATCGCGGCCAATACCGGTCTGTCTGCGAAAGAGATCGAAATCATCCGGCTTATCTGCAAACAAAAAAAAGTAAAGGAAATCAGCCGGCAGGTGCAACTACCGGAAGAGACAGTGGAACAATACCTTAAAAATATTACCAGTCGTATCGGCGCCCGGGACAAAGCCGGTATCATCAAATTTGCCATTCAGCAGGGGATCATCGGACTGGAAGACCTGTAAAATGTCCACCGGGAATGCCCTCTCCAGGGGCCGCTCCACTCCCTGGGGATAAAAATATCTTCTTTAGTAATAGTACGATTTTCCGTTCCTGCTGTTTATAGGTATACGAAAGAGAAATTTTTATCAACCTGAATTTGTAAGTCTGTTTTCTCATGTGAATCTCACTAAAGCCGGCGGGTTGTTCTCAACCTGCCTTTTTTTGCGCTGGATTTTTTGGCAAAAATAATCCAGCGCAAAAAAAGATAATGATTGCCCTGTCCGGGCAGCGGACCCGTGGTCCGCTTGGATACTATTAGGTCATAAAGAACCTATTCTACGTCTTAAAAGTCAATTATTTCTTCGCTTCGAACAGCGTCCATGGATTAGCCTTCATATCATGCAGATACTGGGCCTGCCATTGAAATTCCGGGTGCAGCTGGAAAAAAGGAGCGGCCAGGAAATCTTCTCCATTTGGATTGCCCATATGTGCCCAGAATTTAAGCTCCTTCGCCAGGGCGGCCGTCGTCACCTTTCCCTGCACCGTTCCCCCGGGATAGTAAGGCGGCCAACCCCACTCCGGACACCCTTTCGGGTCCGTATCGACCCTACCCGCAATGACGCAGCGACTTGCTTCCTTAGCCTGTGTCAGCTCATTGTACGTGTCGCCTTCAATCGTCTGGCCCGTAAGGACATCGATCCTGCCCTTATATGCTGCTGTCAGCTTCTCCCAGCGACGGCGGCGGGTATTCGGTGAATTCGTGGAGTCAGCCGGGTTGAACGTGGTCTCCTCCCTGATCAGCTTCGGATCGCTGGCAAAATTGGAGCCGGTATAGATCCCGTCCTTTGTACGCCAGACCTTGTGATTCTTCAACCCCAGCTCCAGCCGGGCGATCTCATTGGTCTTGGTATCTCCGACCAGCCAGTCGTTGGCATAACCGCCATTATTCCCCCTGGTCATGATCTTTACGAAATCGTCAATGCTATTCCCATACTGCGCCGCCTTGCGGGCCCGGACAAATTCCGGGATGCCCGATTCTTTAAACCCTTTGAACTGCGTGATCGTAGTTTCCGTAATGAGAAGCCCCGCGCCCGTAACTACAAAATCATCTCCGCTATGGATCAGCCCCGGCATCATATCCATAAAGAGCCGGTTGCCCTTGTCCGGAACGATATCCCCGATCACATTCCATCTTTCCCCCACGATATAATCCGTCCAGTTATTATGGCCGATGGCTATCTTCCCGTCAGCCGTATAGCTGCCTGTTGCAATAAAACCGCTGCAATTGCCCGGCGCCTTATTATTAGCTGACCCCGCCCTGGCCTTTTCCGCCAGCCAGGGTACATAGTATTGGGCGAGCTCAATATTGCCGTTCAGGACCACCAGGTCATAGACATCATAGTCCTTACCCCGGGCCTTCAGCCCTTCGCAGATCCCGGCGATCTCTTCCTGGTATTCGGGATCGATCTTCGTCCAGAACATTTTTTTCACAGCATCCCGGTAAAAATCCCAGTCCTTTCCGGAACTATGCGCGAGGAAATATTTCATGGTCTGCAGAAGATCATCTATCTCCGGGGCCAGCAGGTAGCCATGCTGGAAACCGATCGTGGAAGGGCTGCCTTCCAGATGTACGGCGATCCATCCGGCTTTATCTTCCCGGGAAGCTTTTGCCAGACGAGGGTCTGTCGATTGAGCCTTATTGAATAGAAAGGGTAGGCATGCGAGGAGCAGCAATAGCAGTTTTCTCATATTTTGGTAAATTACTGGCCAGGTAAGTTACTCAAAATACTTCACCCAGATTTACAAAAAATCCCCCGGATCCATGGATCCCCCAGCCATAATCCACACAGAGATTGGTTCGGGAGAACTTGTTCAGGCTGATACGCAGCCCGGCGCCATATCCCGGAGCAATATATTCATAGCGACCGGTAACCGGTTCGGAAAAGGACTGCGCATTGGCAAAGATCACCCCACCGAATAACCCGTTATTAGTGATGCCGAACCGGTACTCAGATTCCAGGTATAACATATTCTTACTTCTGAATCTCCCTTGTATATATCCCCTGGCCGTATTACTATAGGCGTCCCAGCCCGTACTGGGGAGCAGGAGGTAAGGGGGATCGCCTCCGCCGGTGGTAAACCAGTCATAGTTCCAGATAGCCAGCACATTATGGCTGCTCCCCGGCAACCGGATGAATTTGCGCAGGTCCAGGATCAGGGATTGCCAGTTGGCATCGCTGCCCATCCAGGTGAAATTCGGCCGGTAGGCGACACTTGCATAGCCCCCATTCTCCGGGTTGATCTGGTTCCTCCGGGAATCGTATAAAAAGTGGAGCGACACCCCCGAGGCGACAGCCGTCTTATGAAAACCGTAGCGCTCATAATCCGTCTCTTTTCCTACCGGCGGATCTATTTCCCGGATATTCCAGAAATAATCCAGGTCGTAGCCCAGTCCCAGGTAGAAATCTTTGGCCACCGTCTTCATAATGGCCTGATGAAGCCGCAAATAGGTATAGTCGATATTATAGCCGCTATCGGTAGCTGTATTGCCTCCCAGGCCATAGGTGAGGGAAGGGTATTTCAGGTAACGCCAGTCCGTGACGATATTATATTTGTTCCCCTTTGTCCAGATATCGGCCTGTATGGGAAATATAATCTGGCTGTATTGGGAATAAGTGATGCTCGTGAGGACGCTGGATAGATTCTGGGGAGATGCGCTGGTATAGAAGGCGAAATTGGAGCTGAAAACCCCGGCAAAGCCGGTCTGTAACGTATAACCCACCACCGGCAGGGCGGAAACATGCAATTTTCCCGCTTTTTGAGGAATGCTATCGATCCGTTTGGTATTCACCCTTTTCAGAAAAGATCGCCCCACATCGACCAGGTCCACCTTATCATTCGCATATTGCGCCCGTACCAACATCGGGCAGAGAATTACCAGGATCAGAAAGAAATGTATTTTGAGGTTGCTGTTCAACTATTTAAAGGCTATTAAAATATGAACTTATATGAAACCTTTCATATTGCGCATTCCGATAATATAAATTGCAGGTGTTTTTATAGCCTCAACGAAGAGAACTGGAATAGATTAGCAGATTCTGCCCACAACATTACGCTATTTTTCCGGCAGACGTTGTCCGAAAATAAAAAAATCATACTTCCAGCCACTCATTTAACTTATGCAGTTCCAGGATGGTGGTCCTGCCGTCATCGCTTTCACGGTACATGGGGATGAACTTTTTGTTAAATTGGATCTCTTCAAAGGTATAGGAGGTCCTTTGCTGGACAAAATTGGAATAGACATCATCGAAGCCCCTGATCAGGACATACACTTCCACGTCAGAAGCTTTCATATCTTCCGGGCCGAACCCCTGCAGGGGGCTCTTCTCATCGATGGGATGCACCACCGTCCAGTTCATGGGCAGGCTTTCCACTTTGGTGCGTTCCAGGATCAGGTCGTAATACTTGTACATCGCGACGCCCTCCTCCTGTACCTGCAGGCCGATATTCACCCGGATCTCGACATCTGTAAGGACATGCTTGTCTTTAAAGGAGGCAAAGCGGAACATAAGCGCCGTTCTTTCTTTATAAGGACTTACCAGGGCATGTTCGCTGAAGACCAGGTAGGCCCTGGGCCGGGCAAACCTTCCAAACATAAGGCCTGTAGCGAGGGCAAAGGAGAGGAAGCCCATCATCGCTTCGATGGACGCTACGAAATTGGCTCCGTCGCCGACCGGATTGACCCTGCCATACCCCACGGTCGTAAAAGTCTCCGTGCTGAAAAAGTAAGCTTCCTTGAATTTACCCCAGGGAGTGGTGGCGATGACCCCCTGCAGCTGGTCGATGCCGACAAGCAGGTAGAGTGCACTGTATAGCAGGTTGATGGTCAGGTAAAATAAGACGATCACTGCGGCGAATTTCCACCGGGACAGGGTCAGCATATTGTGGTAGACGCTGTACCGGTTCAAAAAGGAAATACCTTCTCTCCGCATATTGAAGGTGCCGTCGCGATTGATAAAGCGGCCTCCGTAATTGCTGGCATTATTCCCAAACCCGGTGTCGTTATTGGTCTTTAAAAAGGGATCGATCCTTTTGCTGGCCGCCATAGTTGTTAGTGTGGTTTATACGGCAAATCTAATCCCTTAAATCAGTATTTCCAGCCTTTGCATTTACTAAGATTGAGAAGAAACTTTCAGAGAAAGTAATAAAATAACGATGCACAGTAAGATGACGATCCTTAAGGGTCTTGTGGAGGAGGAGTCTTGTGGGTCCAGGTCTTTCATAATAACTTTTTTCGAATGGGATATTGCTGGACCTATGTAATCCTGAAATGTGCCAATTTTTAACACATTGATTATTAGTGTGTTGTTTAAATATGTCAGAATGATATTTCTTATTTTGGGAAAAAATTCTGCTTTTTGGAGGTCCCGGATCAGATCAATGCCTCATACAGCACTTCCACCGGATGGAGGGCTTTCCGTCCCGTTCCGTCTTTGATCTGGTGACGGCAGCTGGTGCCCGGCGCCGCAATGATGACATCCTCTCCCTGCTGGCGAACCGTTGGTAGCAATACCAGCTCCCCGATTTTCCGGGAAAGCTCATAATGCTCTTTTTCATAGCCAAAGGAACCGGCCATACCGCAGCAACCGGAGGGGATCGTGCTGACCGAATAGTTTTCTGGAAGCGAAAGCAGCTTCACAGAGCCCGCTACGGAGGACAATGCTTTCTGTTGACAGTGCCCGTGTAGTTTGATCGTTTTTTTCTCCCGGGTGAATTGCTCGCTGCGAATATTGCCTTTGCCGATCTCCCGCGCGAGGAAATCGTCTATAAAGAAACTCTGTTTGGCCAGTCGACGGGCGGCTTCCAGCTGACTTTCATCGGCCAGGTCGGGATATTCATCCCGGAAAGTGAGAATGGCGGAAGGCTCGATACCGATCAGCGGGGTGTCTTCCGTTATCACGGGACTGAGCAGCCGGATATTCTGATCCACGATCTTCTTTGCCTGCCGGATCAGCCCTTTCGAAAGCCAGGTCCTGCCGCTCTCCAGATGCTCAGGGATCACCACTTCATAACCCAATTTCTCCAGCAGGAGGATTGCCTTGATCCCCGTCTCCGTATCGTTGTAATTGGTGAATTCATCGCAGAAAAGATAAACGCGCCGGGCCCCGGCGGGAACGTTCGTGGGCGCTGCGCCGGCACCGTTCATGGCGGAGACTGCCTGCCCGGATCGCCCGCGCTCCTTTACATGCTTGCTATACCAGCTTTTGAGTGTCGTCTTATACAGCAGGGGCATCGACCGGTCCACGGCAAAGCCAGAGAGTTGCTTGATCCATTTCCCCGTTAGTTTATTGCTGACGGCAAAATTGTAGAGCGATGGAGCCAGTGCGCCCAGTCTGGCCGAAGCGGTAAAATTGGCGATCAACCGGCTGCGGAAAGGGACGCCATGCGCATCATAATAATGCTGGAGGAACTCCGCTTTCAGCTTGGCCACATCTACATTCGAAGGACACTCCGATTTACAGCCCTTGCAGCTCAGGCAGAGATCCATTACCTCATAGATCTCTTTATGGTCGTAGCGGTTGAGCTTTTCAGAATGAGTGAGGAACTCGCGTAAAATATTCGCACGGGCCCGGGTCGTGTCCTTCTCATTACGGGTGGCCATAAAGGAAGGGCACATGGTGCCGCCCGATAGATGGGTCTTGCGACAGTCGCCGGAACCATTGCATTGTTCCGCATGCTGCAGGATGTCCTGGTTGTGGAAACGGAAGATGGTAGGGAAGGCCGGCGTCTGTTGACCCGGCGTATAACGCAGCATGGTATTCATCGGGGGCGTATCCACGATTTTGCCGGGATTGAAAATGCCGGCAGGGTCCCAGCTTTTTTTGATCTCCCGGAGTAAGCCATAGTTTTTTTCGCCCACCATCTGCCGGACAAATTCCCCGCGCAGTCTTCCATCCCCATGTTCGCCGCTAAGAGAGCCTCCGTATTTTTTCACCAGGGTGGCGATCTCTTCGGCGATCGCACGGAAGAGACGATTGCCTTCCTCCGTTTTTAAATTGATGATGGGACGAAGATGGATCTCTCCGCTGCCTGCATGCGCATAATGCACCGAATAGAGATTATACTTTTTCAGGATCTCGTTGAAATCCCGGATATAAGCTGGCAGATCCTGCACATCGACGGCTGTATCTTCTATAACGGGTACTGCCTTTTCATCCCCGGGCAGGTTGCTGAGCAGTCCCAGACCCGCTTTGCGCAGGCTCCATATTTTTTTGGTGTCGTCTCCGAACAGGAGCGGGAAATGATAACCCAGCCCCGCTGCCCGCATGTCGGCTTCCACTTTGGCCGCAATCTCCTTTATCTCATCCCGGTTTGTCCGGGCGAATTCCACGACGAGGATAGCGCCGGGATCGCCCTGTACGAAAAATCTGTTTTTGCTTTGCTCGATATTGTCCTTCGTGCATTCCAGGATATAATGATCGATCAGCTCACTGGCGCTGGGATGATAGTTGAGAGCGATCAGGTTGGCCCGTAAGGATTCGTCGATCGTATTGAAATGGACGCAGAGAAGTCCCGTTTCCGCAGGGGGGAGGGGAGACAGGTCCAGTTTGATCTCCGTAATAAAAGCCAGGGTGCCTTCCGATCCGGCGATCAGCGTGCAGAAGTTGAAATCCGGCAGGCCGGCTGTGAAAGGAGCCGTCTCCAGCAGCAGGTCCAGGGCGTAGCCCGTATTTCTTCTTTCGACGCTCTTCTTAGGGAACTCCTTCCGGATCTCCTCCTGGTTATTGGTATTGCTCAGGATACGGCGGATCGTGCTGTAAAGAGAGGCTTCCAATCCTTCTCCTTCGCACTTGGCATGAAACTCATCGAGGTTCAGGGATTGGAAGACTGTTTCCGTCCCATCGCTCAAAATGGCTTTTACTTCCAGCAGGTGTTCGCGGGTGCTGCGATAAACGACGGAATTCGAGCCGCAGGAGTTATTGCCGACCATACCGCCGATCATCGCGCGGTTGGCGGTGGACGTTTCTGGTCCGAAGAGCAGGCCATGAGGCTTGAGGAAGAGGTTTAGCTCATCGCGTATGACTCCGGGCTGCACCCGGACCCATTTCTCGGCCGTATTCAGCTCTATGATCTTCGTAAAATATTTTGATACATCGACCACCATTCCCTTACCTACGACCTGACCTGCCAGGGAGGTGCCGGCTGTGCGGGGGATAAGAGAAGTGCCTTCGGAACGTGCATAAGCGATCAGCTTTTTCAGATCTTCCACCGATCTGGGAACGGCTACCGCCAGCGGCATCTCCCGGTAGGCGGAGGCATCGGTCGCATACAGCGTGCGGGTGACGGTATCATCATAAAATTCTCCTTCCAGTTCCAAGGCTAATTTCCTCAGCTTATCGCTCATTTTGGGCAGTATTTAAGACATGGTGCTCAGAACCCGCAAAATTACGCGGTTTTATCTTTAAATGCGTTCCCGGGACAGATAAAGTCGTGTTCTATTCTAATCGTTTCCCCCTAAAAACCCCAACCAGCTTGCCTTGACAGCGGATTCGCCGTATATTGACCTCAAATCTAAATCCTGGAAAGACCTCAAAATCTTTACCCTATGAAAAGAGCATACTGTTGCTTTTACCTCATCCTTTTTTCCCTTTTTTCTTCCCTCATCAGCCAGGCGCAATGCAGCGGCAGCTGCCCTACCGGCGCCCTGACGACCTTGCCGGCCGGCGGCACCATCGCCGCGGGAACGACTTATTGTATTGTATTGCAGGGCCCGTCACCAACACTACGGCTTATACCATCAACGGGACCCTGATCGTGTCCTCCGGCTCCGTATCGATCGGTACGGTGACGCTGAACAAGACCGGCTCGATCCTGGTCAGCAGCTCGGCAAAGCTGTCCACGGGGAGTTTTACGGGTCAGTCTACGACCCCTGCCTCCACCATCGATAATATTACGGTCTGCACCGACGGCTTCCTGAGCATAAGCGGCGCTTTCAACCAGTGGGAGACCAATATCGTCCTGAATAACTATGCCGTATTGCTGATGACAGGATCCTGGACATCCAGCGCCTCTGATATCTATGCCAAGATCGGGGCGGGGGCCCTGGTGGATTTGTGCGGGACCTTAAATATCAACTCAAACGGTTTCTTCACGGAGACCTCTGCCAGTCCTTCCTATCTCGTAACCGGGGGAGGCGTCTCGGAAAGCATTGTCAATGGCTGGCTTTCCACCAAACAAAGCGCTTCCCTCATAAAATGGACCTCCTTAGCCACATCCGCTTTCGTGTCACATCCTGCCGCCTATACCTGCAATGGCTGTGGCAACAGTAGCATGGCTCCTCCCGGGATCACTCCTACGGTAGGCTCCTGCAGCGCGGATGCCAATTCCTATTTGTTGACCGTATTGCCCCTCTCTATCCGCCATTTTTATGAACAGACCTCCAGCCAGTCCCTGCAGCTCATCGCGGAGCTATACGCGGATGTGCCGGTCCGGCAGGTGATCCTGGAGTCTTCTACCGACGGAAGTAATTTTGCCGCCAGTCCTGCCGCCGCCAGTCCCAATGGCGCTATCCCTGCCAATCCTAATGGGGCTGCCCCCGCTGCCGCCCAATATACATTCACGCTCCCTTTATCCGAATCCGGCAAATACTACCGGGTCCGTGTTCTCTACGACGGGGGCTTCCTCTATTCCTCCATACTGCCTCCGGCGCAGCAGCCTGCAGCGGCTGCCGGTTTTGTCTTTCCCGATCCGGCCACCAATTTTGTGTACCTGTCATTAAAAGCCAATAATAAATTTACAGAGGTCTGCCTGATCAGTAATACCGGGCAGGTCTTGCAGCGCAGCACCTTGCCGTCCTCCTCCACCACCGTTCGCTTCGATCTGCCTTCCGGGCTGGCGCCCGGTATTTATTTCATCAAGGTGACAGGCCCGGGCGAAATGCCGTTGATTGCGAGGGTATTGAAGAATTAAAGGGCTGGTTCTGCTTATTTATGCTTTACGCAGATCCAGGGATATTCCATTTTTTTACGGAATATCCGGTTCCGGAGAGAACGGGGATTGTAAAGATAGCGGTGATTGAAGGCACTCAGTTCGCTGACGCAGGGGTGAAAAATGTGCTTCGCCATCTCTGGAAAGCCCAGAGAGGCATAATAGGACGCCGTATGCTTCCGGGCAGCTTCCAGCTCTTTCAGCCGGTAAAACCGGGTATCGAGGATATGGATCTCTCCATTTGGGGTCAATTGCTGCAGGGCTCCCCCCAGGATGCTCCGCAAAGAAGGGAAGTATTGGATCGAAGCAGCAAATACGATAATGTCGAAGGAAAGCCCCTGTAAGATACCCGACCGGAAATCTCCATACATAAACTTCAGGTTGGGCTGGTAATCGAATACCCGGGCCGCCTGTTTCAAGCCGATGAGATTCAGATCGAGGCCGACGACCCTGCTGCCGGGTACCATGGCAAGCTGGGAGGATAACCAGCCATTGCCGCAGCCGATCTCCAGGATGCTGACTTCCTGTTTTTTAAAGGCAAGATACCGGATAAGACGGCGGCAGGAGCGCTGCCGGATAAGCCATTCCTGGTGATGAGGATGGTTGTCCGTTATATCCGGCAAAAGGGCGACCTCCTCGTCGGTATAGGAGCGGTTCTCCCGGCTGCGGCTGCCGGAGTATTGCTCTTCCAGCAGCCGGTCCGGCCTGAACAGGCCGGGAATATATATGTTATTCGTTTGATAAGTGTCCTGCAAAATCAAGGTAAGGGGTTTTATATTGCCCGTCATAGCCTTTATACGGATAAACGGATGGAAAGGATGCCTTTTTTTATTCATTTTTACTTAATTTAGATTGATAACGCACGATTGCCTGCTCCATGGAGAAAACCCACGCTGATATAGCTGCCCTGCTTTATAGTGTCTCTATCAATAATGACGAGTCCTCGTACAGGCGATTATTTGACGTTTACTTTCCACCGCTTAAAAGATTTGCACGATACTTCCTTAAATCCCAGGAACTGGCTGAAGAGATTGCTTCCGATACCATGATGACGCTTTGGGAACAACGGGATAAATTGATGGAAATCGACAATATCCGCGTCTGGCTCTTCGTGATCGCCCGCAATAAATGCCTGAACACGCTCAAATACCAGCAGGCCCGGCCCACGCTATCCCTGGATAGCATCCATGTCGAAATCTCTTTCCCCGGTAAAGACCCCGAGCAGATCTTTATCAATTCAGAAATGAGGAAGAAAATGGAAAAAGCCGTCAACGCCCTTCCCCAACGCTGCAAGCTGATCTTCAAGCTGGTAAAAGAAGAAGGCCTTTCCTACAAGGAGGTCGCCGACATCCTCCATATTTCCTCCAAGACCGTGGACGCCCAGCTGGTGACGGCGCTCCGCAAGATCACCCTGGCCATTAAGCTGGATTACGCGCAATGATTTTGAAGAGGTTGAAAAATTATCCCGGGAAAGATAGCGCAAACGTTTGTGTCATTTTTTAAAGAGGAAAGTCTTTACATTTAAAACGTTATTATCTTTTTATGAAACTAACGCTATCTTATCGTTAAATGCTGGCTCAACAGGATATACAATTACTTTACCGGTTAAAACAAGGCGATCTGACAGCCTTTGACGAACTATATCTCAAGTACTATAAATTGCTTTGCACGAGCGCATATTTTTTTTTAAAAAACGAGCAGGAGGCCAAAGATCTTGTCCAAACTCTCTTTCTGGATATCTGGGACAAACAATTGTATGAGCATTTTCATGATGATATAAAAGGATATTTATTCCGTGCCACCAAGAACCGTTGCCTGAACCATCTTAAATGGCAAAGGGTGCAATATGAACATCATAAAGGCTATGCCGAGTTTCAGGATCATGCCGGGGTCTCTCACATGGAAGGGCCACCCGACAGTTATCAGCAATTGCATATTGCATTGAATGGCATGCCGGGCCAGAAAAAGGCAGCTATCCAAATGGTATATATGCATGGGAAAAGATACCGGGATGCTGCCGATAGTATGCGGATAAGTATCAACTCCTTAAAGACTCATTTGAAGACGGGATTAAAAATTTTACGGGGCGAGATCAATAGCAAGATGAATTAATCCGATTTCAGTTAATATTGTTGTAGTACGAGAAGATGATTAATTAGTACAAGAAGATGATTAATAAGAACGAACAGGTATTTCAGATGTTCATGGAAAAGCTGTCAGGTAGTATTTCTCCTGAAGATGAGGCCGTATTGGACGAAATGCTGTCGACCGACCCTTCCCTGGAAGAAGCCTGGCATTCCATGGAAGCCGAAGCGGCTTCGCTGAACCTTCCTGATTTCCTTAGCAGGACCAGCGCGGGCGAAGACCTGGACAAACTAAAGACACAGATGAAGGCGGAAGCCGGGCGTCGGTTCGTTAAAAAGAGGATTTCTTATAAAAAAACGCTCTCCATAGCCGCCCTCTTTTTAATAATAATAATGTCTGGCGCCTGGTGGGTCTTTTTTAAAAAGACGGTATTGATCAATAAAGAACAGATCAGCGCTGCGGTACGTAAAAATCAATCCTCTGTAAACCTTCAGTTAAGTAATGGGCAATCGGTAGACCTTGGCAAGGCCGGAGCCGGTAAGCCGATCGCATTGAGCAACGTGACCTTGAACACTGGCAGGGACGCCCTGGAATATACTTCCGAAGACACTACACAGAATATCTTGTCTGTTCCGGCAGGAGCCAATTATAAACTAGTATTATCAGATGGTACGGAAGTGCTGTTAAATGCTGCCACCCGCCTGCGATTCCCTTTCCGGTTCGCCAAAGCATCGCGGGAGGTATTCCTGGAAGGGGAAGCCTACTTCAAAGTGGCGACGGACGCCCGGCGTCCCTTTATCGTTCACACTTCCCTTACCCGGGTGAATGTATTAGGTACTTCCTTTAATGTCAACAGCTATGAAGAAGGAAGGGTCAAAACTGCCCTGGTGGAGGGCAAAGTGATCACACAGAGCAATGATGGACACAGCATGGAGCTTCGGCCGGGATATGCCGCCGAGTATCGGACGGCGAAGGGGTTCTCGTCGGAGCAGTTCGATGAAGAGGATGAGCTTTCCTGGATGAATGGTGTATATTATTTTCATGATATGCCGGTCATAGACCTTACGCATATTGCATCCCGCTGTTACGGCATTAATATCATTATCGATAAGGATAAGTTTGCCGGAAGGTCTGTGACCGGTTTGCTTGACAGGAACAAACTTTCCGATTTCCTGAATGACCTCGAGACCACCGCTCATTTAAAATATTATTATTCGGGTAATAACCTTTTCCTCGAATAATTTCTTCGATTTACCGGAATAATTTCTTCACTCTCATTCACCCATTTTAGTAGTTTTCCTGTAGCTAGTATGAGCCTGTTTATTTCTGACCGGCTTCCAAACCAGGTCTAAACATTTAAAACTGCTATTTATGAGAGAATTCCTGCAAAAAGGCCGGTATTTCCATCGAAGGTCTTTTCAGTTTCTTACCCTTTTCTTCTGCATCATGCTACTGCGGCAGGGGGCCGATGCCCGGGTCAATCAACCTTCCCCGCTGCAATCTCCCGTGAGTATTTCCGGGGACAACATTCCGATCTTACAGGTTTTGAAGGCTATTAAAAAGCAAACAGGGCTTACGTCTTTTTACAGTAACCAGCTGCTGAACGATAAGGAAAAAGTAAGCCTTCATTTCCGGGATGCCAGGCTGGAAGAGGTCTTGGCATACCTGTTCAAAGATAAGAACATCGGATATGAGGTCCGCGGCAATCATCTTTTGCTGAATGAAAAGCCCTTACCCGCAAAGGCGATTACCGTTCAATCCCCGGAGCCCCCTGATAAGAAAGCGACGGACACCGGGCATGTTAAAGGGCAGGTAATGGATGTGGATGGCAAGCCCATGGTCAACGCCACCGTAATGGTAAAGGGCAAGGCCAGCAGGGTTGTGGTGACGGATGAATTGGGGATTTTTTCCATAGTAGCCAGGCCGGGAGAGATCCTCATCATTTCTATGGTCGGTATGCAGACAGAGGAAGCAGCCGTACCGGCCAAGGGGACCATAAATGCGACTATGAAAATAAAGAAAGACAATATGGAGGAGGCGGTGGTAGTGGGGTATGGCAAACAGAAGAAATTAACGGTCACCGGAGCTGTATCGTCTGTTAACATGGCCGATATGCGGACACCCGTTCCAAGCCTTTCCAATGCGCTGGCTGGAAAAGTGGCCGGTATTATTTCCGTGCAATCCAGCGGAGAACCTGGATATGATAATTCCACGTTCACCATCCGGGGTATCAGCACTTTTACGGGAAATTCATCCCCACTGATTATCGTGGATGGTGTGCAAAGACAGGATGTAAACAGCACCTATGGCGGTGCTTTTAATAATATAGATCCGGAGGACGTCGCCAGTATTTCCCTGTTAAAGGATGCTTCCTCGACGGCCATGTATGGAGCCAAGGGCGCGAATGGGGTATTGATCATCACCACCAAAAGAGGGCAGGCGGGTAAGGCGAAAATTTCGGTAAAGGCCGAAACCGGTATGACGGGATTTACCAAAACTCCCAAAATGCTGGATGGCGTAAACTATATGAAACTGCTCAATGAAGCTAAGGTCAATTCCGGATCAGCTCCTCTGTATTCAGACGAACAGATCCAGAAGACGGCCAGTGGCCTTGACCCCTATTTATATCCTAATGTCAACTGGATCGACGCCGTCTACAGGAAGAACTCTTCTCTCACCAATGTCAACCTGAACGTAAACGGGGGCAGCGAGGCCGTGCGTTATTATCTTTCCGCATCATTCTACAACCAGGATGGGCCTTATAAGGTATCTAATCAGAATGGCTTCAATCCCAACCTGAATTTCAAACGTTATGATTTCAGGAGCAATGTCGACGTCAATATTACCAAGACCACTTTACTGCAAATGAATCTTGGGGCCATGTTGGTAAATTCGAAGTATCCCGGTATTTCGGCGGCTAATCTTTGGTATATATCTTATGCCACCACACCCGTGGGTTTTCCCACCAAATATCCGGATGGTAAATGGGCCGGCCCTGTGAATAATGGTGGAAATAACCCCCTTAACGAAGTACAAAATGATGGGTATACCACTGAATTCCGCCCATCCGTTCAATCTGTGTTCACGGTCACCCAGAAATTAGATGCTATTACCAAGGGCCTGTCGGCTTATGGCAGGTTCTCTTTTGATAGTTACGGAGAGTTTGATAATGCAAGGACCCATGCAAATGACCTGTGGAATGCCAGCGGACGGGATGCCACCACCGGTCAGTTACTATACAACCAGACAAGGGTAGGGTCACAGTTTTTAGGATATAGCCAAAGTTCCACGGGCGAGCGGATCATGTACCTGGAAGGAAATATCAACTATGAGAAAAGTCTGGGGGATCATCATATAGGGGCCATGGCCTTATATAATATGCGCAACCGGCTGGTTAGTACGGCTGGCGATGTAATTAGTTCCATTCCATATCGTAACGAAGCCTTGGCTGGAAGGCTGACTTATTCTTACAACGACAGATACCTGGCGGAAGTAAATGCAGGTTATACAGGGTCTGAAAATTTTGAGCCGGGTAAAAAATTCGGATTTTTCCCCGCCGTATCCGCGGGTTGGGTGATCTCGAAAGAACGTTTTTTTGATGCGCTTTCCAGGAATATCAGTCTGTTAAAGATCAGGGGTTCTTATGGCATCGTGGGCAATGACCAGATCGGGGACCCTCTGCAGGTAAACAGGTTTCCTTACCTGACACAGATAGGCGGGGGAAATACCGCTGGGTTTGGTTTGAACGGCACTGAGGTTTATGGCCAGACGGAAAATGTAATCGGCGTTCAGAACCTCACCTGGGAAAAATCCTATAAGAGCGATCTTGGCCTGGAAATAGGCATACTGAATAAGCTGAATATTATCGCCGACGTATTCAAGGACCGCAGAAAAAATATCCTTATTCAAAGGGGCACCGTGGCCTCGATAGCGGGTTACAATGGTTCAAAGATCTTCGCCAACCTGGGCGAAATGAACAACCTGGGGATGGATGCCAGTGTGGAGTATAATGACAAAATCGGTAAGGTGGGCCTAAGACTATTCGGGAATGTCACCTATAGCCATAATAAGATCGTATTCCAGGATGAGCCGGCCCGGAAGTATGCATATCAGCGCGGGACCGGACACCAGTATGGTGAATTTACCGGCTATGTTGCTGATGGGTTGTTCAAGGACCAGAATGATGTCGATAATAGCCCTGTGCAAACATTCAATCCGGTATATGCCGGGGACATTAAATACAAGAACCTGAATCCTAAGGATGACAACGTGATCGATACCTATGACTGGGAGTATTTAGGCAAGTCCTGGTTCCCTACCTGGCTATATGGAGCAGGCTTCACCGTCAGCTATCATAATTTCGATCTATCCCTGTTCTTCCAGGGAACATTCGGATCGAGTATTATGGCCAACGGATCCGGGTTTGCCGGAAATGGCTGGGGTGCAGATGGGGTGGGCGTCGTGCCTTTCTCAGGCATCGGACAATATCCCAACAACACATTGGCCATTGCGGAGGACAGATGGACCCCGGCGAATCCCCGGCAGAATGCTTACTATCCCCGGTTGACGATGGGCAGTCTATCCGATAATAATTACCTGGGCAGCACCCGGTGGCTGAAGAACGGGGATTACGTGCGGTTGAAACAATCCTCCATAGGCTATACCCTTTCTTCCGCGACATTAAAGAAAGGCGGTTTGTCCAGCCTGTATTTGTACCTGTCCGGTCAGAACCTGCTGACCTTCAGTAAATTCAAACTATGGGATCCGGAGATGGGTTCCAACGGCGCTAAATACCCTATTACAAGAATGATCACCTGCGGCATCAGGGCTCAATTTTAGTATCCTCTTAATCAAATTATCATGAACAACACAGTTAAAAATATTTTTTCTTTAGTCAGCCTGGTCTTTTGCGGGGCGCTATTATTGCCGGGCTGTAAAAAGTACCTGGACAAACAGCCAGACAACCTGCTGACCTCTGATATGCTCTGGCAGACAAGGGCCAATGCGGAGTCTTATTTATACCAGGTCTATGGTTATGTCCTGACTCCCGAAGATGACTATACTGTATTAGGGGCGAGTGATGAAACATCCTGTAGCGTTCAGGGGGTATCCGTCCGCAAAATGGTGACCGGCAACTGGAATCCGCAGAGCGGGTATTGGTACAATTGGGGTAATTATTATGCCGCGATCAGGCAGTCGATTGTTTTTGAAAACAATATAGATCTGGTGCCGTCCAGCCAATTAAGTGATGATCTGAAAAATCAATACAAGTCGGAAGTGCGGTTTTTGAGAGGCTGGTATTACTGGAAATTATTACGCCAGGTTGGCCCCTTTGTGAAGATAACAAACACCTTAAGCTTAAATGATGACTATACTAAATATGCACGTGCTCCTTTCGACACCTGTGTCGCACTTATCAACCAATTGATGGACCAGGCCGCACTGGGTTTGCCGACTGCATGGTCTGCTTCCAGCAACTATGGCAAGCCGACCAAGGGTTCCTGCCTGGCAGTGAAATCGCAGGTGGCCTTGCTGGCGGCCAGCCCTTTATGGAACGGGAATCCCCGGTTTGCCGGTTTTAAAAATCATGATGGCACTTCCCTGGCGCCTGCCCAATATGATGTCAATAAATGGAAGGCCGCCGCTGATGCCGCCAAAGCCGTGATCAATTTGAATGTCTATAAGCTGTTCACCAACCTGGATGAAGGGGATGCGCAATTTGATCCATATCTGTCCTGCCGGGATCTGTTCCTGACCAATTGGAATGATGAGATCGTATTCTCCACCAATACCAATGTCAATGATGTCACGAAAGCCTGGCAATGGGGATTCGAGAAACGCTGTGCTCCTTCTCCCGGAGGATACAATATGCAAAACGCCACGCAGAACGTAGTTGATGTCTTTTACATGCGCAACGGCAGGACCATCGACGATCCGTCGGCCGGGTATTCGGAGAGCGGTTTTGCTTCGGCGGACGACACGGCCAACTATGGCCTGACCAGGGATCAGGTGAACAGGGGGTATATCAAAGGGAACTCCAATATGTATGTCGGTCGCGAACCACGCTTCTATGTGGACATCCAGTATAATGGTAAGCCGGTATTGCCTGCTTCCACCCAGGATGACCTGAACTATTTCTCCTCTACCAACAATCAGGATGGCCGGGGAAGAGCGGAATTTTATTACAGTGGCAAGTCCGGGGTAGCCCTCAATAGTAACGGGGACATCACAGGGTATGATGTATTAAAGAATATCAGCCCTGCCTCAAATATCCGGAACAATTCGGTGCCTTACAGACCTTACATACAAATCAGGTATGCGGAGATGTTGTTGAATTATGTAGAGGCATTAAATGAATATGATCCCGGCAACGCCGATATTTTGACCTACCTGAATATGGTGAGGACAAGAGCGGGCATTCCAAACCTGGAGACGGTATATCCCTCCGCAGTGGGCAATCAGGTTGAAATGCGAAAATGGATCCTCCGCGAAAGACAGATAGAACTGTGCTTTGAAGGGGACAGATATTTCACGCTCGTCCGGAGATTACTGATGGGTAACCCTGAAAACCTGGCTATCTACAGGATGAATACAATTGCTAATGATAACAGCCAGGGTTTTGCCTTCACGGATTACAATACCAGGATCTTGTTTCAGACCCGGTACTGGGATGATAAAATGTACCTTTTCCCGATGCTACAGACCGATATCGATATAGATAATTCTCTCGTACAAAACCCCGGCTGGTAGATCAATTTAATTACTCAAATTTTATGTTCATGAAAAAATATATTATCGCAGCTTTTTTTTCCCTTGCCCTGCTGGCAGGTATGACCGGTTGCAAAAAAGACAGTATGCCTGGTCATAATGCCGGAGCTGCAATGGCCATAGATAGTTTTATCGCTACACGTGGAGGCGGAGGTACGGAAGTATTGATCTCCGGTACTAATTTTTCTTCCGATACTTCATCCATTCATGTATTCATTAACGGCAATCCACTGGCAATAGTCGCCGCTACGTATCATCAGATCATGGCAGTGGTGCCCAAAAAATGCGGATCGGGCCATGTGATCGTGAAGATAGGCGGCGATAGCGTCGTAAGCGCCGGTATCTTTAATTATAGCTTCACCCGTACCGTCAGCACGTTCGCGGGCAACGGGATAGCCGGGTTTGCCAACGGGCAGGGCACGGATGCTCAATTCAATTTTAACGGTCAGAACTGGTACAGAAGTTTGGGCCTGGCCATCGATGACAATCTGAACCTGTATGTGGCTGACCCGGGCAATCATTGCATCCGTAAGATCGACAGTCTGGGGAATGTTACGACTTTCGTGGGCAATCCCAATAATTCCGGGTACGCTGATGGGGTGGGGTCCTCAGCCTTATTCAGTTTACCATATGGACTGGCATTGGACGCCGCCGGTAATTTATATTCCGCCGATCCCGGCAATGGAGATGTCCGGAAAATAACGCCGGATGGCACCGCCACTACCTGGGATCGTTGGCCATATCCCTGGGGCATAGCCGTAGACAAGACCACCGGCAACGTGTATTACACCGATGCCGGCTCTTCGGGGCACGTTTACCCGGTTACTGCTGCCGGCAGCGGTCCTGCGATAGCTTCAGGCCTCAGTTACCCGAGTGGTCTCGGCTTTGACAAGAGCGGCAACCTTTATGTTTCTATAAATGGCGAGGATGTGATCCGGAAGTTTGCTGCCGGTACCTGGGTGAGCAGCATTGTTGCCGGACAGTCTGGTAGTGGCGGATATGTCGACGGAGCGGCCACTGCTGCGAAATTCGACCATCCCTGGGGGCTGGCAGTAGATGCATCCGGCAATATATATGTAGCCGGCAATGGTACATGGGACGGTGGCACCTATAACACCGATCAGTCGATCCGGTATATAGAGGCGGGCACCTTCCAGGTCAGCACTTTTGCGGGCAGCGGCGCTGCCGGCTATACAGACGCCGTTGGGGCTGCAGCCGCTTTCAGCGCTCCCACCGGCGTAGTGGTGGATAAAAATGGTACCGTATACGTACTCGACAAGAATAATAACAGGATCAGAAAAATTGTTTCCGAATAGAAATTCCATGCAGACTAAAATGATTCATCTTATAATTATCGCCCTTGCCCTGCTCTCCTGCAGCAAGAATAGTGTGCCCGATTCTTCGGGTAATACAGCCAATACTGTCCATATTTATTATGTATCTCCAAACGGCAGTGACGCCAACACCGGGACGATCAACGCACCTTTCCGCAGTATCGATATCGCTTTGGGCAAAACCCTCCCCGGAGACACCGTATTGGTGCGCGCTGGAACATATCATGAAAAAGTCGCTTTTCCTGGCTCCGGCAGGCTCAATAAATATATCTCCCTGAAAGCCTATCCCGGAGAAACTCCTATCATCGACGGCACCGGCCTTTCCATCTCAGGGAAAGAAGCCCTGGTCACCATTCGCGGCGTAAGCTTTATTTTATTCCAGGGCTTCGATGTATGCAACTACACGAGTTCCACTCCCTGGGTGAATATTAATGGCATAGAAGTCGACGGGGGATCAGGCAATATACAGGTGAGGCAGAACAAGATCTATAATATAGCACACAATGTCGCGCTGGCGGATGGAAGGAGCGGGCACGGTATTGAAATATTCGGCAATGCGACTACTCCCATGACGAATATCCTGGTGGAAGAGAATACGATACACGATTGCAAGACCGGCTACAGCGAAAACCTCACCATTAATGGCTATGTAGACGGCTTTACCATACGGAATAACACGATCTACAATGCCGAGAATATTGGCATCGATGCGGCGGGAGGCTATGCGGCCAACAGTAACCCGACCTTAAACTATGCCCGCAATGGGCTCATCACCGGGAATACCCTGTATAATGTGGAAACTTCAAGGGGCCCGCTTGGCGGCTACGGCGCCATTGGCATTTATGTGGATGGGGCGAAATATATTACGGTAGAGCGAAACAAAATATATGATACGGACAGAGGCATTGGCATTGTTAGTGAGAACAATGGCTTTCCTACCCACTCCTGCATCGTAAGGAATAATTTTGTATATAATAACTGGCGAACAGGTATCTACCTGGGCGGCTACCTGAATTCTACCACGATAACGGATAGTTGCTATGTCATAAACAACACGTTGTATAATAACAATAAGGTCCTTGGCTATTATAACGAGATTGAAGGGGAGATCAGGCTAACGGAGTATTGCATGAATAACGTTATAAAAAACAACCTGGTCTTTGGACGCCCAGTGGACCTGCTGGTGCATAAGTACACGACGACAGGAGGGGGAAATATCATCGATAATAATCTTTACTATACCACCGGCACTGCCGCCTGGCTATGGAACAGTGTGAATGATGCACCCGTAACAAGTTTTTCCGCCTGGCAGACCCTCTCTGCGGGCGATGCCGCTTCCACCAATGGCGTTGACCCGCTACTCGTTAGCGCTGACACCAGCCTGCCCGACCTGCATATCAGCCCCGCCTCTCCCGCAAAAAATACAGGCCTGGTCATTTCGGCGGCTATCAACGGCAGTACAGATATCGATGGCAATCCCCGCATTGTAAACGGCAAAATAAATATAGGAGCACAACAGTAAAAAGATGAAAAAATCAATAAAGCAATTCTTATTCCTGGCAGTTTTCGGATGGATGCAAATTGGGAACACCATCGGCCAAAATTTGGCCCCGATGTCTGCATTTCCCGGCGTGAAGGAGCTGGCAATACGCCGTGTTCCCTGGCTGGCCCCGCACCTGGTATTTCGTACCCTGGGAAAGGCAACCGGGCAGCCGGCTGAGAAAGACGCGAAAGAGGTATTTGAGCTTTCCACTAAGGATGGCATCGTGCAGATTGCTGCTTCGGGACCTAATGCGGCGGCCGTCGGACTTGGCTGGTATCTGAAATACTATTGCCATCGTTCCATGAGCCATATGGGGGATAACCTGTCGGCTGTAACTCCTTTGCCTGTGATAAAGGAGCCTGTAAGGGTCGATGCCAGCGCCCAAATAAGATATGCGCTGAATTATTGCACCTACAATTATACGCTCAGTTTTTATAACTGGAAGGACTGGGAGCATGAATTGGACTGGATGGCATTGAACGGCGTTAACACCATGCTGGTCGCCAACGGCGAGGAGGCCGTATGGCAGAATGTATTGAGGAAGATAGGGTATACGCAGCAGGAGATCGATGCTTATATCACCGGCCCCGCCTATAATGCCTGGTGGCTGATGGGAAATATCCAGGGATGGGGCGGCCCGATGCCGCAAACGCAAATTGACAACAGAAAAGTCTTAGTGCAAAAAATGCTGGCCCGTATGAAGCTTTTGGGCATAGAGCCCGTAATGCCTGCCTTCTTCGGGATGGTACCCAGCACCTTAAAAAATAAGTTACACGCGCATATCATCACGCAAGGCAACTGGGGCGCTTTTACCAGGCCGGATATACTGGATCCGACCGATACAGCTTTTGATCGTATCGGGGAATTGTTCTACGGGGAAACAAAGAAATTATATGGCAAGGATATTCATTACTTCTCCGGGGACCCTTTTCATGAAGGAGGCATCACGGATGGGGTGGACCTGGGTAAGGCCGGCGTGAATATCCAAAAGACCATGCAGCGATATTTCCCCGGCGCCGTATGGGTATTGCAGGGATGGCAGGAGAACCCGCGGGTAGAGATGCTGGCGGGACTGGACAAGTCTAAAGTACTGGTGCAGGAATTGTTCGGCGAGACTACCAACAACTGGGAAAAAAGAAAAGGTTATGAGGGTACGCCCTTCGTATGGTGTATGATCACCAACTATGGGGAAAGGCCGGGGCTGTTCGGAAAATTGCAGCGTTATGCCGATGAGCCCTATCGCGCCGCCAACGGGGAATTTGGCCCCTACCTGAAAGGGGTAGGTATTATGCCGGAGGGTATCAGCAACAATCCCGTGGCCTATGATTTTATGTTGGAAGTTGGCTGGCATCGGGAGCGTGTCGATGCAGCGGAATGGATAAAAAACTATGTATTGTACCGCTATGGTAAATACAATGAAGATATCCTGAACGCCTGGAAGTTGTTCCTGCAGACAATTTACAGCAGCCCGGAAGGTTACCAGGAAGGTCCACCCGAAAATATTTTATGCGCCAGACCTGCCCTTCAGATCAAATCGGTCTCCAGTTGGGGGACCCTGAAAAAGAATTACGATATTGATACGTATTTGAAGGCGGTAAAATTGTTTGCCAATGCCGCATCTTTTTTCAAAGGCAGCGAACCCTATGCCATCGATCTTATCAATTTTGCCCGCCAGGCGGCGGCAAATAGGGCGGATACCGTATTTACCCGTTTAGTGGGCGCCTATAATCAAAAGGACCTGGCTTCCTTCAACGTGCAGGCACAACATTTTTTAGCGCTATCTGACGCGACGGACACTTTGCTCAACGCGCATCCTTATTTCCGGTTATCCACCTACCAGCAGCAGGCATTGGCAGGGGGACACACGGCTGCAGAGAAAAAGAACAATCTTCAGAATGCGATGATGCTGGTCACTTATTGGGGAGAGAACAATCCAAAGGAAGATAACCTGCATGAATATGCCTATAAGGAATGGGCCGGTATGATGCAGCCCTTTTATAAGCAACGGTGGGAGCTATACTTTGATTATTTGCGGAAGCAGTTGAAAGGAGAGCCCGCCACGGAAACCGACTGGTTTCATTGGGAGCGCCAATGGGAAAAGGAACATGAGAAGATCATTCCCGCGCCTGCGGCAGCTTCCTTAACGCCGGCTGTAAATGCTGTCCTGTCACTAGTCTCACCGCGCAGGGCGCAAAAGAAAAGTATCGGGAACGAAACGTCCGAAGAAAAGCAACAACGTATGGCCTGGTGGACACATGACCGGTTCGGAATGTTCATCCATTGGGGGCTGTATGCCCAACTGGCCAGACACGAATGGGTCAAACGATATGAAAGGATGAATAATGATCAATACAAAATCTATTTCGACCTGTTCAACCCGGATCTGTTCGATCCGAAGACCTGGGCAAAGCAAGCCAAAGCTGCCGGCATGAAATATGCCGTGCTGACTACCAAGCATCACGAAGGCTTCTGTTTATTCGATTCGAAATACACCGATTATAAGGCTCCTAACACGGCCGCCAAAAGAGATCTTGTCAGGGAGTTCGTAGATGCTTTCAGGGCCGAAGGAATAAAGATCGGGTTTTATTATTCGCTGTTGGACTGGCACCATCCCGATTATACGGTAGATGGATTACATCCGCTGCAGCCGGCAGTCGAATCGGATTCGGCCTATGCCCGGCTGAATAAAGGCAGGGACTGGAGTAAATACAGGACCTACCTCCATAACCAGATAAAAGAGCTCCTGACCAATTATGGCAAGATCGATATCCTGTGGCTGGACTTCTCCTATCCTAACAGCAACGGTCATGGAAAAGGCAGGGAGGATTGGAATTCCATTGAATTGCTGAAGATGATCCGGAAACTGCAGCCGGGTATCCTGGTAGATAACCGGCTGGACCTGGACGATTATACGGATGGGGCGGATTTTGTCACCCCGGAACAGGTAAAGCCTTCGGAATTGAGCAAATATGGGGGATCACCATTCGAGACCTGCCAGACATTCTCCGGCTCCTGGGGGTACTACCGCGATGAAAATACCTGGAAGACGGACCATGAATTGCTGACTTTACTGATCACTTCGGTCAGTAAGGGAGGGAATTTAATTTTGAATGTGGGGCCAACCGCCAGGGGGGTATTCGATTACCGGGCCCAACGGGCGCTGGACAGTATCGGCATCTGGATGAAGTTCAACGGCAAGGCTATCTATGGATGCAAGGAAGCTCCCGAAGGCTTTATTGCCCCGTCAGGTACCCTGCTCACGTATAATCCGGAAACAAAAAGGTTGTATGTGCACCTCATGGACTATCCCAACGGCCCGTTGCTCCTGCGGGGATATGCAGGTAAAGTAAAATATGCCCAGTTCCTCCAGGATGATTCGGAAATTAAATATACCGTATCGGGCGGAGAGGCGGGCAATACTGCCTCCGGCGGCGATATCAGCTTAAGCCTTCCTACCCGGAAACCTCTGGTGGAAGTTCCTGTGATTGAACTGGTGTTACCATGAGAAAAAACATTTTTTTTGCCTGCTGTATGACCGCCCTCTTTCAGTACGGCGCCGCACAGGACCTGGTAGTAGAAAATAACTGCCTATCGGTCCGATGGATGGAGAAAGACAAAAAAATAGTATCCGCTGTTTTTACCGATAAGCTGCTACAACACTCCGTTCATTTCGGCAAAGAGGATCTTTTCCGGGTTGTTCTGAAAAACGGAAAGACCATCGGCTCGGAGTCTTTCCGGCTCAGGGGCTCGCCTGAGTTCTCTGTGGTCGAAGGCATTCCCAATGCTGTTAAAGCCGCGGAACGACTCCCTGCAAAGAAGATCACCGCGCAACTGTTTAACCAGGAATATGGGATTTCCCTGCGATGGGAAGTCTTACTAAGGGATAGTACCAACTATGTCCGGCAGCTTTTTAGCTTTTCGGCAAAAGACACCCTGTCTATAAACAATGTCATTTTTATCCGGTTGCGGGCAGATAGCCTCGTCACCGTGGCAGGTAAAGTTGACGGCTCGCCGATAGTACGGGAAAATCTGTTCTTTGGAATAGAACACCCCCTTAGCCAGACGGCAACGGATAGTCAGTATACCACCTGCTTTCTTTCCAGGCAGTCGCCTGTGACGGCTGCCGATAGCTTTAACGCTTCCACGGTATGGGGCGTGGCGCCGAAAGACCAGCTGCGGCGGGGATTCCTGAATTATGTGGAGAAGGAAAGAGCCATGCCCTACCGGCAGTTCCTGCATTACAACTCCTGGTTCGATATCTCCTGGGCAGACAGAAAATTAAGCGAAGACTCCTGCCTGGACAGAATAGGGACTTTTGCTGACAGCCTGATCGTTAAAAGAAAGACGGATATGAACGCTTTCTTATTCGACGACGGCTGGGACGATAATCAGACGCTCTGGCAGTTCAATAAAAGTTTCCCGAACGGGTTTGCTCCCCTGCGATTACTAGCCGGCAAATACCATAGCCAGCTGGGGGTATGGATCTCTCCCTGGGGCGGATATGATGAGGCCAAACAACAACGGGAAAAGTATGGCAGGCTGCAAAACCCGCCTTTTGAAACGGACGAAAACGGGTTTTCATTGGCCGGCCCAAATTATTATACACGTTTTAAGGCAGTAGCCACCCGGTTCGTAACGGACTATGGGATAGCCATCTTCAAATATGATGGCATCGGTTCTATCAGCGGCGCTAATGGCGATGCCGATGGGAGCAGCGGCGGCAAAGTAATCTTCCGGAAAGACTTCGAGGCGATGTTGAAACTGGTGGGTGATCTACGGAAGATCCGGCAGGATCTGTATTTCAGTCTTACAGTCGGCACATGGCCCTCTCCTTTCTGGCTGCAGCATGCTGACAATATCTGGCGTTCCGGCTGGGATAATGGGTTGGCTGGCCAGGGGCCGAAAAGACAGCAATGGCTCACCTTCCGCGATGCCGGGGTTTACAAGAACATTGTGTTACGCGCTCCGCTCTACCCCTTGAATGCCGTCATGAACCACGGTATCTGTATCGCTAACAACGGCCTTCCCGCACAGTACGAAATGGATGAGAAAAATATCTCGGACGAGATATGGTCATTTTTCGCGACAGGGGCCAGCTTGCAGGAACTCTATATCAATCCTCATAAACTATCCGCTGCCGACTGGAATAACCTGGCTAATGCTATTCGCTGGTCGAGGGAAAATGCCGATATTATGCAGGACGTCCATTGGGTCGGCGGCAATCCCGAATCGGGAGAAGTGTATGGATATGCAGCCTGGGCGCCACGGAAGGCGACCCTCTCGCTTCGCAATCCTTCTCCTGAAAAAAAGACATTTACGATAACGGCCGGCAAGGCATTCGAGCTCCCTGCCAGCGTGGAGCACACCGCCTATTCTTTTTACCCGGTCAATAAGGGAGACAAGAAAGAGGTATACTCTGCCGGGGAAAGTCTTACCGTCACACTGGAGCCTTTTGAAACGATCGTATTTGATGCTATTCCACTGCAATTGTTTTCTCAAAGTAATGGAGGGCATACTCCGGGTGCCGGAGAGTATAAATGGTGGAATCCTGCTGTCAACAGCTTCCCCGTGCTGGAAGGACAGGCATGGCCGAAAGAGGTAAAGAGCCCTTATGACCGTTTCCCCGGGCGTGCGCAACAAACACTGAATCCCAATGTATGGAATATCTCCCATAGCAGCGCGGGTTTGTATCTTAAATTTAAAACAGACGCCGCGGATATCGTGGTGCGGTACGTCGTGCAGAACAAAGGAAGCTTTGCCATGTCGCATATGCCTGCAACGGGCGTCAGCGGCATAGACCTGTATGCAATCGATCATAATGGGAACTGGACCTGGGCGCCGGGGAAGTTTTCATTCGGGGATACGATAGAATACCGGTTTTCCAACATAGCCGTCGATCATGAATTTCCCGGAAGGGACTGTGAATACAGGCTTTTTTGCCATTATACAATGCGGTAAGCTGGATGGATATAGGCGTTCCTGAAAATAGGCACTTTACGGCCATGCCCCTGCAGCCCGAAAAAGCAATAGTGGTTTACGGCACTTCCATCGCCCAGGGAGCCTGTGCCTCAAGACCGGGTTTGGCATGGACAGCTATCCTGGAGCGGATATTCGACAGGCCCGTTATTAACCTGGGTTTTTCAGGAAGCGGCCGGCTGGAGAAACCGGTTATCGACCTGATGGCAGAGCTTGATGCAAAGATGTATATATTGGATTGCCTTCCCAATCTTACCGCTGGTGCTGGATTTACCGGGCAGGAAGTGGCGGACAGGATCAGCGGGGCCATACACGGATTACAGGAAAAACACCCCTCTATTCCTATTCTGCTGGTAGAACATAGCTCGGGGAATACTACCCGTATTATCGATACTGCGCGTCATGCTGAATTTGGAGAAGTGAACCAGTCATTGCAAAATACAGTTGCCCGGTTAAAAGCAGAAGGCGTACGTAATATTTACATCCTGACCAGCAAGGAGATCGATCTCGATATAGATGCGACGGTAGACGGTTTACATCCCAATGACATTGGTATGAAGAAGGTGGCGGATGCTTACGAAAAGATCATTCGTTCCATTCTTCATGAACCGGTGGGGGGGTACGTTACTACCTTACCCGTTGTTCAAAGCCGCGATGGCTACTACGACTGGAGGAGCAGGCATGCTGAAGTGCTGGCGCTCAATAAGGCAACACCGCCGGTAAGTGTGATCCTTGCCAATTCGATCATTAACTATTGGGGTGGTAAGCCCGCGGCTCCTATAAGCCGGGGCGCCGGCTCCTGGGATCAATACCTGGAACCCCTGGGCGTCAGGAACCTTGGATTCGGATGGGATAAAATTGAAAACGTGTTATGGCGTGTTTATCATGAAGAGCTCGACGGGTATAAAGCCAGGCATGTAGTAATAATGATTGGAACGAATAATCTTTCCTCCAACTCGGATTCAGCAATTCTTGAAGGCTTAAAAATGCTTGTTCAGGCAGTAAAGGAACGGCAACCAGACGCGGATGTGTTATTATCGGGTTTGTTTCCCAGGAGGAATATGGAGGAGCGGATCGCCTTGCTTAATCCGGAAATTGCCAGGCTGGCGGGAGCTATGCATATCAGGTATATAGAGCCCGGTAAGACGCTGCTGGCCGGGACCGGGAAAATAGACGAATCGCTTTTTGGAGACGGATTACATCCCAATGCTGCCGGCTATCAAAGAATAGCTACGGCATTGGCGTCCTGGCTTAAAAAATAAGTACAGCTTAAATGAACCCATAAATAATGATAAAGAATTTTAAATATACTTTCATTGCCTTCTTATTGCAAATGGTTATCGCGCATGCACAAAACGATCCGGGAAAATATACGGCGCCGAAGGATACCATGGTCATCAAAAAGCTTTCTGAGTGGCAGGATCAAAAGTTCGGCTTGTTTATGCATTGGGGAACCTATAGTCAATGGGGCGCCGATGCAAGCTGGACCATTTGCCCGGACGACTGGGTAAAGCGGACCGGGCCTTACAGTAATAATTATTTTGAGTACAAACAAGCATATGAAAACCTGCAAGCCAGCTTCAACCCTGTTGCTTTTAATCCCGCCAAATGGGCGAAGGCCGCAAAAGAAACCGGTATGCGATATGTCGTATTCACCACCAAACACCATGATGGGTTTTGTATGTTCGATACCAAACAAACCGACTACAAGATCACCAGTCCCAAAACAGCTTTCTCGGCGAATCCCAAAAGTAATATCACCAAAGAGATCTTCGATGCTTTCAGGAAAGAAGGTTTCATGACCGGCGCCTACTTCTCCAAGCCCGACTGGCATAGTGAAAACTATTGGTGGCCCTATTTTCCGCCCAAGGATCATAATGTGAACTATAGTCCGTCCACTTACCCGGAGAGATGGCGGCAATTCCAGGACTATACCTATAATCAGGTGGAAGAGCTGATGACCGGGTATGGTAAAGTGGATATTCTCTGGCTGGACGGAGGATGGGTCCGTCCGCCTGCGCAGGATCTCAATATGCCGCGCATGGCGACAATGGCCAGAACTCACCAGCCAGGGTTGATCATAGTAGATAGGACGGTATCCGGCGAGTTTGAAAATTATACGACACCCGAACAGGAAGTGCCCGAAAAGCCGTTACCCTATCCCTGGGAGACCTGCATGACAATGGGAACCACCTGGAGCTATAGTCCCCATGATACCTATAAACCTGTCTGGCAGCTGGTTGAGCTGCTCGTAAAGATCGTTTCCCGGGGCGGCAATTTCCTGCTCAATGTCGGGCCGGATGGACATGGCGACTGGGACCCGATCGTCTATGATCGTTTGAAGGAGATAGGGGAGTGGATGAAGATCAATGGGGAGGGTATTTATGCTTCTCAGCCGGTGGTTCCTTATTCTGTCGATAATATATATTTTACACAGTCGAAAAAGGAACGGAAAATATATGCCTTCTGGCTGGCTGGAAAAGAAACGGTGCTCCTTTCCGAAAATATTCAGCTTCCGGCGACCCTTGCTCCCGCTATTAAACAGATATCCTTGTTAGGTGCGCGGCAGAAACTGAAATGGACCGTTACCGGCGATCATATTATTATTCATATACCTGCTGCCCTGCGGCAAAACGCCTTAAAGCAGAGCGCCGTGTTCCGGATTGAATACTGATTTCGGATCGCCGCACACCCGGTTGAACCCCCAAAAATTATTCTAAACTCCTATAGGGAGTTTCTCTCCCCGCATTGTCTATCTACCAGGGCCTTCCCTGCGATATGACAGATACCAGGATTATACAGTTGATAGCCCGGAAATTATCCGGTGAGGCGACCGCCGAAGAACGGGCCGAGCTGGACCAGTTGCTGACCCGCGACCCGGAGGCCGTCTACTATGTAGAACTGATCACCCAGCTTTGGGATGAAGAGCGAATCCGGGAGATCGGATCCCGCGAAGTGACCGATACGGATATGGCCTATCTCAGGCACCTGGCCCGGCACCGGCCGGCATTTGCTCCGATACCCCCCATCCCCCCTAAAGGGGGAGTTGCGACTCCAACGGAGACCCAACACCCGTCGCATTCCATGCTGCCGCAGCAAACCATCCCGGCGCTGATCACCGACCTGAACCAGGCCCCGCCGCCGCCAACCAAAAAGCGCCGCTCCCGGCAACTCGCCTGGCTGCTCTTATTCATCCTCCTCACGGCAGGAATGTTCTATGGTCTCCCGCACTTGACCCGCTCTGTCACACCCGCAACGAACGGCAATACACAGTTCTCCACGGAACTGGGCTCCCGCCGCCAGCTCCTCCTGCCGGACGGCACCAAGGTCTGGCTCAATGCCGGTAGCCGTCTTAGCTATGACTCGGACATGCTTCGGAAAGATATCCGCGCGGTGACCCTCTCCGGAGAGGCCTTTTTCGACGTGGCAAAAGATAAGGACCGCTGCTTCGTGATCCACACCGATAAGATCGCTATCCGCGTATTGGGTACGGCCTTCAATGTCAAAGCCTATCCCCGCGACAAGATTACCGAGACCACCCTGATGCGGGGCTCTGTCGAGCTCACCGTCAATAACAAGCCTTATCAGAAGATCGTCCTCAAGCCCAAAGAAAAATTCGCCCTCATCGACGATGGTCAACCCGACCCCAGCTCCGACCCTGGCGTCGACCCGGACTCCGCGTCTGCCAAGTCCGGCCGGCCGGCAGCACCGCATACCTCCAACAAAGAGAAGCTGGTCATACAGGACGTCGTTCCGGTGGAAGTGGACGATAAAGAATATGTAAAAGAAGTGTCCTGGGTGGAAGACAATTTAGTTTTCCAGAATGAGACCCTGGAAGAGCTGGCGCCGAAAATGGAACGCTGGTTCAACGTGCAGATAGAGCTTGACAATGCCCGGATCCGGTCCCTTCATTTCACCGGTATCTTTCATAAAGAGACGGTCGAACAGGCCTTCGCCGCCCTGCAGTTCATTCAACCTTTTAAATTCAAAATAACCGACAACCATGTATACATCCATTAACGACACCTGAGTTGACTCCGTCGGTTGTAAATAAAAAAAGCGGGAAATGCTGTAACATAACCCGCTTCGGTTTACAATCGAAGAAAGGGAAGAACGAGTTCTTCCGGAATCAAGATTGCTTCACCTAACAATAATTAAAACTATGAAAAAGTTTTTATTTCATAGTGGAGTCTTTTTGCCTACTACTATACATCAAAGACTGCTGCTTATGTTCAAATGGGCCTTCTTTTTTATTTTTGCCCTCTGCCTGAAAGTCTCCGCCAGGGGATATTCCCAGAATAATAAAATAAGCCTGGACGTCAAAAATATGGAGTTCAGGAAAGTCCTCTCCCTCCTGCAGAAGAAAGGCAGGATCCACCTCCTGTACAATAACGAAATGCTGCCGGCAGGCAAAGAGATCAGCCTCTCCGTCAAAGACGAAGGAGTGCTGGATGTCCTGCAGAAAATATTGATCCACACGGGCCTTAAATACAAAGTCCTGAACGATGAACTCGTGGTCATCGCCCCCGAGGGCGCCGAGACTGCGGAAAGTAAAATCAAAGGCAGGATCCTCGACGAGCAGGGCCGGCCCCTGGCGGGTGTCAGCGTACAGGTAGAAGGAGCCCGGGGCGGGGTGACAACCAATGCCAACGGGGAATATGAAATCGATATACCCGAGAATGGGAGGCTGGTCTTCTCCTATATAGGGTATGTCCGGCAAATCATCCAACCGGCAAACAAGGGAAACCTCGACATCGTCCTGAAGCTGGATCCTGTCGCCGCCAACTTAAACGATGTGATCGTCGTCGGATATGGCACGCAGAAACGCTCCGACGTAACAGGCTCGGTCGCCTCCGTACCCAAATCGCGCCTCTCGGAAATCCCCGTCACCAATGTCCTGCAGGCTGTAGAAGGCACGGTGGCAGGATTTACGGTCTCCCAAAGCTCTTTCGCTCCGGGCAGCAGCGCCGACCTCCAGGTCCGGGGATTGAATTCCATCAAGGCCAGCACGAGCCCGCTCATTGTTCTGGACGGCGTTCCCTTCCCCGGCTCCACCAACGATATCAATCCCAACGATATCGAATCTATAGAAATTTTAAAAGACGCTTCGGCTACGGCGATCTATGGTACCCGGGGATCCAGCGGCGTCCTGCTGATAACGACCAAAAGAGGCCGTACCGGCAAACCCGTCATCCGCTACAGCGGTTATTCCGGCCCCGAATATTTTGCCCATACCTTCCGGCCGATGAACGGTCCCCAATACGTTCAAAAGAATATCGACTTTAACCAGCAGCGGGGTGTCGTCCCGTCCAATCCCGTCTTCGACTCCGTCATCAATATTGCGGAAGTGGCGAACTTCCGCGCCGGGAAACAAGTCGACTGGATAAAAGAAGTTTCGCAGTCAGCCCTGCTGCAATCCCATAACCTCAATATCTCCGGGGGCAATAGTGACGTCAAGTATTATATCAACGGGGAATACACCAGTGACAAAGGAGTGCTGAAAGGCTACCAATATCGCCGGGTCAGCGTCCGGTCCAACCTGGATGCCAATCTGGCCAGCTGGCTTAGCATCGGGACTTCCCTGTTCTATGCCAATAATAATTATGACGGCGGGCATATCAACCTCACCTTAGCCGGGCAGATGAGCCCTTACGGGCAGGAATATAATGCGGACGGCACCTATGCTATTTATCCCATGTATACGCAGCTGCTCTACACCAACCCCCTGCTGGGTTTGTACCAGCCTACGATCAACCGGGCCAACAATATCACCGGTACCGGCTATCTCGAAGTCCGGCCCTTCCAGGTCCCCGGCCTGAAATACCGGCTCAATGGAAGTTATTCCTCCCTTCCCGGCCGTTATGATTATTATACAGGCAGGAATATGGGCGACCTGATCGGGCATGCCTATGCACAGAATACGGAGACGCAGAACTGGATCCTGGAAAATATCCTCAGCTATGCGAAAGACGTCAAAAAGCATCATATCGATGTGACTGCCCTGTATAGCGCCCAGCATAATAATTTTTTCGTCACCAACCTGTCTGCCAACACCTTTATCAACGACCAGCTGGGATTTAATAATATCAATGCGGGTCAAACACAGGCAGCCGGCAACGTAGATACCCTGAATCATTCCGCAGGCCCCTCTCAGTACGCCCTGCTTTCCCAGATGGGGAGGATCAATTATTCCTATGCGGGAAAATATCTGTTGACGGCCACTGCCCGACGGGACGGCTATTCCGGCTTCGGAGCGCTCACCAGCAAATACGGCGTCTTTCCTTCCGTGGCCCTGGCTTGGAATGTAGGCAAAGAAGATTTCCTGAAAATGTCTACGGCTGTCAATTCCTTGAAGCTAAGAGTGTCCTATGGGACTACCGGCAACTCGGCCATCGGACCCTATCAGACCCTTACCACCCAATCCGTGACGCAATATGTGTACAACGGTACTACGGCAACAGGCTTGCAGGCCTCCAGCCTGGGCAACGCCAATCTCAAATGGGAGAGTACGACGGGCACCAATATCGGGATCGACTTCGGCATCCTGAACAGGATTGACGGAACGATCGAAGGCTATATCACGAAGACCCGGGACCTGTTATTATCGCGTAACCTGCCCATTCTTACCGGCTATTCTTCCATCCTGGATAATATCGGCAAACTGGAGAACAAGGGGATCGACCTCAGCATCCACTCCATCAACATCCGGTTAAAAGATTTCACCTGGGAGACCAATCTGAATTATTCCTTCTACCGGAATAAAGTCACACAGTTATATGGCGATGGGAAAGACGATATCGGCAACAGCTGGTTCATCGGAAAATCCCTGGGCGCTATTTATACATACAAAACACTGGGTATCTGGCAGGCCGGAGAAGACCCCTCTGCTTCCAATCCCGGCGCGAAACCCGGCGACCTCAAATTGGCGGACCTGGATAAGAGCGGATCGATCTCGGCGACAGGCGATCGTACCATTGTCGGGTACACCGTTCCCAAATGGACCGGAGGCATCATCAATACCTTCAGCTATAAGAACCTCAGCCTGCGGATCTTTATCCGTACCAGTCAGGGAGCAATGAAGAACAATCCCGTCCTCAACCCCGCAGACCAGGCCGGAGCGATCAACCTGCCCGCCGAAGTGGGTTATTGGACGGCCGCCAACAAGAGTAACGCACGCCCTTCGCTGTCCTATACCAATCCCCTTGGTTATGCCTTCCCCAGCAATGCCAGCTACACGCGGATCCAGGACATCACCCTCAACTACAAAGTACCTTCCCGGATCACGGATGGTTGGGGACTGGGATCCCTCTCCTGTTATCTCAGCGGCAGGAATATCCATACATACACGCATTGGATCGGATGGGACCCGGAAAGTACTTATAATGGCGGTACTTCTGTCAATTACAATAATTACCCGACGGTGGCTACCTATGTTTTTGGTATCAACCTCTCTCTAAAATAATTTCTTACCCAAAATAGTAAGACATGAACAAGTTTTTTATCTACATAGCAGGGCTCACATTGCTGACTGTCTCCTGCAAAAAATCTTTCCTGGACGAACATCTGACGTCCAAATATACGCCGGGAAATACCCTGGTGGATTCCCTGGGTTTTGAAGCGGCCATCGCCGGATTACAGGCCCAGGTCCGTTCGCAATATACTTTTGCCGGCGACCAGGGCCTGATCGGCTGCATGTACCTGGGCACGGATATGACCAGTTCCATTCCTGTTCAATCTACGGCGGCTATGTTGCCTTATTATCAGTATGCAACGCTTAGCTCGACGGACCTTGGCTCCCTTTATTACTGGCAATGGGCCTACACGACGATCAACAATGCCAACCTGATCATCCAGGGAGCAGAAAGCGCAGCTGTGACGGCCACCTCGGCGGCCAATAAAGCCTATATCGATGCGGAAGCGAAGTTTTACAGAGCCTATGCCTATAATTTTTTGGCCACATTGTGGGGACCCGTGCCCCTGATCACCATTCCGTTGACTGCTCCGCGGATCAATTTCACCCGTACTACCCTGGACAGTGTGAACGCACAGATCACCCAGGATCTCAATGATGCTGTTGCGACGCTGCCTACGGCCAATGGGGTACGAAAAGAAGGCCGGCCCAATATTGCTATGGCCCAGCAGCTGCTGGCGGAAGTATACCTGCGTCTGAATAAACCCGATCTGGCTAAGACGCTTTGCCAGACCATCATCGGCAGCGGCGTCTTCAGCCTCACCAGCTCCCGTTACGGCGTGCATGCTTCCCAGGCCGGAGATTACTACTCGGACATGTTCGTCTATGGCAATCAACGCCGCGGACAGGGAAACAAAGAAGCGATCTGGGTCATCGAGCAGGACTATAATATCCCCGGAGGCTCTACCACTTCCGACCAGCACCGGCGGATGTGGGTGCCCGCTTACTATGGTACGCCCGGTATGCTGATCTGTGATTCGCTGGGTGGGAGAGGGATCGGCCGCATGCGGCTTAGCCGGTGGATCATGTACAACCTGTATGATAACAACGATATGCGGAATTCGATCTATAATATCCACCGCACCTTCTATTACAACGATCCTGCCAATGCCAACTATGGTAAACAGGTAGTGGTAACGGGAACGGATACCCTTACAAGGATCTGCCCTTCTACCACGAAGTGGAACCAGTATAACCCCCTCGACCAGTTCGGATATGGCACGACCAAAGACCTGATCATGATGCGGCTGGGTGAAACCTGGTTGCTGCTGGCGGAAGCCCAGTTCAAGCTCAACGACCTGCCTGGCGCCGCTGCGAGTATCAATGCCCTGCGGCAAAGAGCCTATCCCGATTATCCGCTCCATGGTCAGGTACAGGCCTCCGATATCACCCTGGATTTTATCCTGGACGAGCGGGCCCGGGAGCTGGTAGCGGAAGAGAACAGGCGGATGACCCTGGTCCGGACCGGTACGTTGTTGGAGCGGGTACAGAACTATGGCGACCAGGGAGCGACTGCCATCACCGGCCTGACGGCAAAAAACCTGTTATTGCCTATTCCGCAGACCGAGATCGACCTGAATAAAGATGCGGTGTTAACGCAGAATACGGGGTATTAATAATTACTTTTAGACCATAAATTGATGTTTATGGATCGACTCCTCTGGGTGGTTTGCTTTATCTTTTCAGCGAATACTTTTGGCCAGCCTGTGAAGGCAGATAAATCCGCACCAGCGGATTTATCTGCCCACGCGCCCACAGGTCTTTCCGACCGCGAATTCTGGCTGGCGCAGCTTGACCGCATCGCCCGTCCCGTCATAGAGAACCTGGCCCATGACGAACTGAAGAAGAATATGCCCCTGGTCTTATCCAAAAGGACGGATAACCCCCAGACCAGAACGCAGGCCGCCTATCTCGAAGCCTTCGCACGGACCTTGAACGGGATCGCTCCCTGGCTCAATGGGGAAGGAGGCTCGCCAAAAGAGATCGCCCTGCGTAACCAATACCGGCAGTGGATCCTGCCAGCCATCGTCCATGCGGTAGATCCCGCTGCCAGAGACTATATGGCCTGGGATAAACCCGGGCAGACGCTGGTGGATGCATCCTTTTTCGCATTTTCTTTTTTGCGCTGCCCCTGGTTATGGCAGCACCTGGATACCACTGCCCGGGAGCAGGTAGTAGACGCCCTCCGGCTTACCAGGAATACCAAACCCGGATTTTCCAACTGGCTCTTATTCTCCGGTATGATCGAGGCCTTCTTCTGCCAGCTGGGAATGCCCTGGGATGAAATGCGGATAGACTATGGCATCCGGCAATTAGAACAATGGTATGTAGGAGATGGGGTCTATTCGGACGGCCCCTCGTATCATTGGGATTATTACAACAGCTATGTCATCCACCCTTACCTGGCGCAGATCATGGACATCGTCAATCAAAAGAACGGCGCTTACAAAGGATTGGCCGATAAGTTGAAAGTCCGGGCCGAACGGTATGCGATCATCCAGGAGCGGCTCATCAATACCGATGGGACTTACCCTGCTACCGGGAGGTCCATCGTATACCGGGGAGCGGCTTTCCATCACCTGGCCGATATGGCCTGGAGGCAAAAATTGCCGGCGGCGTTAAAACCCGCACAGGTACGTTGTGCCCTGACAGCCGTTCTCAAAAAGACCCTGGAGAGCCCCACGACCTTTACAAAGGACGGCTGGCTGAATATCGGTGTCTATGGGTCTCAGCCGGATCTGGCGGACACTTACAACACGACCGGTAGCCTCTACCTTTGTTCAGAGCTATTGCTGCCCCTGGGATTACCGGCCTCCGATGAGTTCTGGTCGGCGCCTGCATTGCCCTGGACCGCACAAAAAATATGGAGCGGGCAGGATGTATCCGGGGATCATTCGATAGATTAGCAGGATTTTTGATCTTGATTGATCTTGATAGGTCTTGATCTTGATAGGTTCTGATCTTTTCAGCCGGATAGATTGATCCGGATCTTTTTCGAGTCTTTAATTTTATTATAATATGTACAGGATTATCAGCCCGTTATTCGTACTCTCTTTGCTGCTGACCGGGTATACCGGCAGCGCGCAAAAGAATCACGGCTTTCAGCCAAAGCCCGCCCTGGTCCGCCTCATCGATGGAAGCCTCCGGCAGGCCGCCAACCAGTATAAGGTCCTGATGGGCAAAGTCCCTGCCGATCGTCTCCCCAAGACCTATTATGCGAACACGGATAAGTTCGAGACCAGTAATTCAGGGTGGTGGACCAGTGGCTTCTACCCCGGCACGCTCTTGTATCTGTATGAATACACCAAGGATACCAGCTTGCTGCGGGAAGCCCTGGCGAGATTGACGCTGCTGGAAAAAGAACAGTATAACAAAGGCACCCACGACCTGGGCTTTATGATGTATTGCAGCTATGGCAATGCGGAACGGCTGGCAGAACATGGTATTCTCCTGAAGAATGCCGGAATGCCGCCGGGCCAGTCTGCCTCCTCCTACAGCGACATCCTGCTGAACAGCGCCCGTTCCCTGGCTACCCGCTTCAATCCCAAAGTTGGCTGCATACGTTCCTGGGACAGCCCACCCTGGAAATACCCGGTCATCATCGATAATATGATGAATCTGGAGCTGCTGTTCTGGGCCACCAAAGCCAGTGGGGATTCGTCTTTCTACAAGATTGCCGTGACCCATGCCAATACGACGATGCGCAATCACTATCGTCCGGATTACAGTTCCTTCCATGTCGTGGATTATGATACGGCTACGGGGAATGTGCTGGCTAAAAAGACGGCGCAGGGATATGCCGATTCTTCGGCCTGGGCCCGGGGACAAGCCTGGGGCCTTTATGGGTTCACCGTTATGTACCGCTGCACCCATGATCCAAAATACCTGGACCAGGCGGAGCATATCGCTCAGTTCATCCTGAACAACCCCAATCTGCCCGCCGATAAGATTCCTTACTGGGATTATAACGCACCGGATATTCCCCGCGCGAAGCAGACCACAGGTCTGCCGGCCGAAGGCCCATCATCAGCGTCTTCGCGGGCCGGGGGTACGTTCCAGCAAACACCCGGCCCGCTACGCGACGCTTCGGCCGCTGCGGTCATGGCCTCCGCGCTGATAGAGCTAAGCCATTATGCAGGGCCGGAAAAGGGTAGGGGATACCTGGATATAGCCGAACAGATCATCGTGTCTCTTTCCTCCAATAACTATAAAGCTGTCGTAGGCTCCAACGGAGGATTTCTTCTGCGGCACAGCGTCGGACACCTGCCTGCCAGATCCGAAGTCGACGTGCCCCTTACCTATGCGGACTATTATTTTGTGGAAGCCATGCTGCGATACAAGCAGCTGGGCAACGAAAAAGCGGGCTCATTCGCCGGCGGCGTAAAAGCAGCCAGGGCCGCTATCGATCTCAGCGCCCTGGAAGCCGCGCCCTTCGCTGGTCTCCCTGCTTCGGAGCCAGCCCCTGCGGCGGGCCTCGGAGCTCGGACTGCCAGCTCCACCCCCGCGAGCTCCGTCTCTCAAGGCTCCACCTCCCGCCTGGTCAACGTCGCCCCAGGCTGGGCGAAGAACTCCGTCAATACGGTCATCTTCCGCCATAATTCCCTGGTAACGGTAAAGGACACACAATTCATCGCTTTTTATGACGGCGACCGCAACCTCGTCTTAGGCAAGCGGCGACTCGAAGATACCTTTTGGCAGCTCCGGACAACCCCCTATAAAGGAAATACTGCCGATGCACACAACGCTATCAGCCTCATGGCTGACGGAGAGGGATATCTGCATGTATCCTGGGATCATCATAATAATCCGCTTAGGTATTGCCGCAGCATCCGCCCCGGCTCCCTGGAGCTGACCGATAAAATGTCCATGACCGGCAGCCATGAAGCCCAGGTCTCCTATCCGGAGTTTTATAAGATGCCGGACGGCGACCTGCTCTTTCTCTATCGGGATGGCGCTTCCGGAAATGGCAACCTGGTGATCGACCGCTATGATACAAAGAAAAAAGAATGGGCACAGGTACAGCAGGACCTCATCGACGGCGAACACCAGCGTAGCGCTTACTGGCAGGCCTGCATGGACGACCATGGCATACTCCATCTCTCCTGGGTATGGCGGGAAAGCCCCGATGTCGCCAGCAACCACGATATCTGTTATGCCCGCTCCACGGACGGAGGACGCAGCTGGGAAAGATCCAATGGAGAAAAGTATCAGCTGCCCATCACCGCAGCCACCGCGGAATATGCCAGCAGGATCCCCCAGCACAGTGAGCTGATCAATCAGACCTCCATGTGCGCCGATGCGGCCGGGCAACCTTATATCGCTACTTATTGGCGTGCTGCCGGCAGCACGGTTCCTCAATACCAACTGGTCTGGAATGACGGTAAAGCATGGCAACAGCAGACCATCACCCGCAGGACCCTTCTTTTTTCCCTGTCGGGGATGGGCACCAAGAAGATTCCCATCTCCCGGCCCCAGATCCTCTTAGCCGGGAAAGGCAAAGAGCAATCTGCGTTCCTCCTATTCAGGGATGAAGAGCGGGGTGATAAAATATCGGTTGCCAGCTGTACGCATTTTCCCGCAGGGGAGTGGCCGGTCAGCGACCTGTGCACCGCGGCGGTAGGCTCCTGGGAGCCCACCTACGATACCGAACGCTGGCGTCACCGCCAGGAACTGGATCTCTTCGTCGAGAAAGTAGAACAAGGCGACGGAGAAGGACTCAAAGAGACCGCGCCCCAAATGATTGCCGTGCTGGAATGGCGGCCGAAATAAGCTTTTGGTCCGGGTCCGGCGGCATTAACGGTCACAGAGCATCATCTAAAACAAAGCTGGCAGGAGCATATGCTTTTAACATAAATGAAAGCTTGTCATCGGTTATTTTTATAGGCTTACCGGTTACTTCACCGCGAAGGTTTACAGGAGTTGCTTTTGTGTATTTTGACCCCTTGGGTAATGTAACTATAACATTGCCCGAAATCCCCCCTTGTTCCCATAACCGTAACAGGGTTGAATTTGAATTAGCGGTGGTTGTTGCAAAAACAGGATTGTCCGGACTATTGTGTCGGAAGGCGGTAACTTGTATTCCTTTTCGAGATACAGAAACTCCGGTTTGTTCAACAGGAAGGCTACCTGCTTTACCATCGGCTTCAGCTATCAGCAAAGGAGTTCGTGCTTCAAGAGATGGTGTAACCAATCTTGATTCAGTTGTGCTGTTTTTGGTAAAAGTCCAAATCCTGACTTTTGAACTCCATGTACCCGGGTACCAATAACGATAATTTGTGTTCCACTGGTTATTATAAAGATTGAGGTAGATAACCGGTTTATGAGGAATGAAATCTTTAGAGAACTTCCAAATCCCAGGTCGGTCCAAACTTATAAGAGGGTGATCAAATGGACAAAACCCAATTCCGGACCCATCCTTATCAATTATAGTAACCCCCGACCCAACAGCATATAAATCTTTATCGGCTCCTTCCATAATATCTTTCGAAGGATCCATCATGCCTAAAGAACGTCCAACGGTGAATTTAGCTGAATGTATTTTGAACGGGAAACAGAACCAGTCCGCCTCAGGCCAGTTATCTTTTGTCTTGTCTTTAATAGTAAGTTCCATATCGACAAAGGGCCTATCATCCTGTAAGGTTACCCGCAATGAAGAAGCGGGGAAATGATTAACTGTATCAGCAGACATGTCAATTAAGGCTATTTGCTGGTACCCGTCATTTGTAATTTTCAAAACACCATTTTTAGGTGATGCTGCCCGGTAAGGAACTTGTTTCTCAGAGATCATTCCCGGCTTGTGCATACCAGGATGCGGCCATACTCCTTTTGCGCCATAAATGTTCATGGCACGGCCCTGTTGATAATCGATTACATATTTTAGGGTTTGTTCGTAGGTAAACCGCTCGTTCATATATTGTCCCAGTCCTTGTTTAGCCTTAGCATCAACCCACTCCCTTCCTGTGCGTTTGTCGATCAGGGATGAAATAACCCCACAGGCAGGATCAAGTTTAATTATGAAATACTTGTTTTCTATGGTATTTGAGCTTGACCCGGTTGAAGTCTTTTCCACCAAATCCTTTTCAGTATAGGTCTTATAGCCGGAAGGCGGCACATTCTTAGCATAGATATATTTATGCTCGCTGCTCACTTCAACCCATTCCGATCTTCTCCATGGCAATGGATTGTAAACTACAAAGCGTTTGCCGTTGTGGTTTATATTTTGGGCCAATACAGAAAGGTTGCTTGCCAGCAGGGGCTTAATAATATTTTCGGTTGTGCGGATATAATCGGTCTTGTCTTCCCACGATCCTTCAAGGTCTTTATAACTTTCAGGCGATAGTTTTTTAAATGCCTCCCCATATTTATCGACAGAAGCAGAACCTCCCCATGTATGTTCCGAATAAAGCAAAACATTTTCATACGCTTTCGAAATATCTTTGGTGATATCAGCAACAACGATATTCCAATTTTTGAGTTGCGTATTTAGCTCTTCCGTAACGGGGATAAACGGGTTAATATTTCTGGAAATTTTCATGCCTCCGGGGTCACTCATACAACCATGTATCCACGTATCCGGCGCTTCTGCTTTAATAACGGGCAAGTTAGGATGTTTAGGAAGAATTGCATCAGCAAAGTCTTCAAGACGACCTACCCTTATCTTCACACCCGGCATTTTTTTCGCAGCTTCATCAAATAATGCTTTCACATCGCTGGCACTTGGCGGCCCGGAATTGTCAGTGGTAACAATAATAGCTGGCCATACTTTATATGGCCAGTTTGCAGGAGGTATAAGATTTCTTCCAACACCTGGATCCTTGCCTCCCCATTCAAATGGCCAATTCAGTGCTGTTGTAGTACCATAAACCGGTGAATAAAGTGTCAAAATACGGCTTCCATCAGGACCCTGCCACCAGAAAAGCGGAGGGTACTTTACGGAGAGACTGGGCCAGTTGCACCCAATGTGCATAAATTTTATGCCACCTTGTCCCAATCCTGTAGCCAAAACGCTCGCCTGTGAAGGTACATCAGTCATTTTTGCACCACGCGGCAACGGCAATCCGTATTTGCGGGAAACGTAGGACGATGATTCATAAGATCTTGCAACATCCTCTGGAAACAATATTTGAGACTGAACTGAAAATGGCATTGCATGAGTAACAAAGCGGCCTGATTTGAATGCTTCTTCCAATCGCCGATGGCGTTCGGGTGTCTGCCCTGGCCAATCTTCCAATACCTTGGCCATCACCCAACCCGGTGCCGTCCATGAAAATTGCTGATCTTTAGGCAAATCTTTAGTTTTGTCCATTATATCTAAAGCTTTGTCAATCATGTCTGTACGATAAAACTGTACAATGTCTTTCACACGATGAGTATAACCTATATCGAAGTGAGTTTTGAATATTACAATGATCTCCTCAACCTTCGGATTTATATAGGTAGTATCAAATGGCTTGATCTGGCCAAACGTCGATATGCTAATAAGCAGCAAGAAGGCTATTATTACTTTTTTCATATTACAGGCCGGCAAGATACTTCCTAAACTAGTTTTTGCCTAAAACTGGTTCGAGTTTTGTACCACCTCGTTCACTTGACATAAAAGCCACTGACTATCAGTGGCTTTTGCTTTGCCTGCGATTTCTTGGGTTTGTAATTTGTTCATATTTTTGCGGAACAGTCCGTAATTATATATTTTATATGAACGTACAAGAACAAATCAAAAAGTATATTACCAGCCAACCTGAACCAAAGCGTAGCGATATACAAGAGTTGCACCAGCTCACACTTCAAGTTTTACCAGGTTGTAAATTATGGTTCGACAATGGCAAAAACAGCGAAAATAAAACTGTTAGTAACCCTACTATAGGCTATGGATTTCACACCATAAAATATGCTGATGGAAAGACCAGGGATTTTTTTCAAATTGGTTTGAGCGCAAACAAAACCGGAATCTCTGTCTATATCCTTGGTATCAAGGATAAGACATACTTAGCCCAAACGTATGGAAAAAAACTAGGCAAGGCGAGTGTGACTGGGTATTGCATTAGGTTCAAAACGCTAAAAGATATAAACATTGATATACTTGAAGCGGCAATACGATATGGGGGTGAGGCTCAGAATGAAAAAAGTGAGCCGATGAAATAATTATTTTCAAATCATCAATAAACCGGTTCTAAATTTGTACCATACGGTTCGCCACGCTCACTTTGCTACGTGCATTCGTCGGCCATTCTATTGACTTGAGCAAACTTATTATTCCAAAACTGGAAAAAGATTCACCGTGAGCAAATAAGGTTTGTACGGATTTATATGTTTTGTAGCTTGCAATTATTATCGGCCTAAAAGACGATTTCACAATATGAAACAAGCCATGAAGCATAAAAGTGACTTGACGGGAAGGGAGATTACTTTCACCGTCAGCGGAAAGCTGAACAAGCTTAAAGGCAAGGTTCTGGCTCCTAAAAAATTGGCAGATGCCAATAATCTTCTACGGAAATTAAAGGCCCCTCTGCCTAAATAATATTTTTAAGCATTTTAGTTACTCCATACATTCAGCATACACTGCTAAAAGTGCCATTTTGGAACCGGTAAAAAAGGATAACCGTTTCCAAAACTATAAACCACGTACATGACCAGATACTATTTTCTTTTTTTAGGGGTTGCTGTCTTTTTCGGTAAACATTCATTGCAGGCTCAAACATATACTCCTGTACCCTTCGATTGCCGGGATAGTATTCCTGTTTGGATGGCAGCCAGGAAGGTACCAGCCGTTGGGGTTGGTATCATAGAAAATGGCCGTGTCAAAGAAGTTACGGTGTTCGGCACCCTGCCGGACAAAGCTCCCTATCCGGTGAATACCCTTTTTAATGTCGCCTCTCTTACCAAACCGGTTACGGCGATGCTGACGCTGAAATTAGTCAATGCGGGACAATGGGATTTGGACGAGCCGCTCTCCAAATATTGGATCGATCCGGATAAAAGAGCTTACCCCTTAAACTAATAAGTGTTTGAGATCCTGTGCCATGGCGCGATATCTTTCCCGAATTCGTAAGCATTTTTCCCGAATTCGACAATTGAACAGGGTATCTGTCTATTACCTTCGCACCACTCCTGATTTGCCTACTGATTCTTGCTGATCTCCCGTGGGGAGGCAGCCTTTATGTCGATCCATGAAGGAGCGATGATCCGTGTGCAAAAGCCAAGCTAAATTAAATGAGAAAGAAGACTACCATAGTAACGGCGTTTATTATTATAGCCATTGTCGCCTTTACCGCCTGTTCCAAGCTACTCCCCTCCATGATCGATCCGTCAAACGGATTGTGCGGGCCTGTGAGCCTTTCCAGTGCTCAAACGATCCTTTTTTCACAAGGAAACGACCAGTTTTTCGCGAATCGTACGTCGTCAACGGGGCTAGGTCCTTATTTTGTCGCGACGGGCTGCGGCAGTTGCCATTCCAGTGATAACCGGGGGCATCCCTTTACCATTCTTACCCGTTTCGGTCAATCGGATACGACGGGTAATACTTTCCTGGCGGAGAGTGGCCCTCAGTTGGGGAGCTTCTGTTTACCAGGCTATACCCCGGAACAAATCCCTACGGGGGCTACCAGTTCCAGGTTTATCGCTCCTATCACCGCTGGCGTCGGTTTTCTGGAAGCAGTGCCCGATTCTGAAATATTAGCCCTGGCGGTAGCCAACCAGAGTAATGCCGATGGCGTCAGAGGGCACCCCAATTATGGCTCCATCCCCTCCTATGCTACGGCATTAAATGGAGCTATCCCGAGAGCCGATGGAAAATATATCTGCCGGTTTGGCCGCAAGGCTTCCACATATGATTTGCTGCAACAGGTAGCGACTGCCTATAACCACGATATGGGCGTTACATCCAGCTTTCTACCCTATAATCCATATAATTACCTGGACCAGACGGCTCCGGTGACTGCCTCCGCTCCCGAAGTAGATAACGCAACGATGAATTCCGTGGTGTTTTACTGCAGGTGTTTGCAGACCCCTGTTCAGCGCAATGCGACTGACGCGACCGTCTTAGCTGGCAATACAGTGTTTATCCGGATAGGCTGCGAGACCTGTCACAAACAAACCCTGACCACCGGCTATTCCCCCATTGATGCACTTTCGTATCAGACCTTCAATCCGTTCACTGATTTATTGGTACACAATATGGGCCCGGGACTGGATGACGGATATACCGAGGGGAATGCACAAACCTCCGAATGGCGTACAACGCCTTTATGGGGTTTGGGCCTGGCTCCGAACGTACAGGGCGGCTATACCTATTTACTACACGATGGCCGGGCGCATAGTATCGAGGAGGCCATCCAGCTGCATGGAGGAGAAGCGGCTGTCAGCGCCAGCCGGTTTAACAGCCTGTCGCAAACAGACAAGGATGCACTCCTGAAATTCCTGAAATCCCTTTAAACCGTATGGAAAGAAAAGCATTTTTGAAGACCTGCGGCTTTGCCTGTTTAGGCGGAACGATGTTGGCTACCCTGCTCGAAGGTTGCAGCGGTAGTAAGGTGATTGAAGGAACGATCGATCATTCGGACCTGGTGGTGCCTGTTTCTTCTTTTCAATTGCACAAAGATTCCTTCAGAAAGTACGTGGTGGTGCAGCATGAAAAATTGAAATATCCTGTTTGTGTCTATCGCTTCAGCGAAACAGCCTATACGGCCCTGCTGATGCGCTGTACCCACCAGGGAGCTGAATTACAGGTATTTGGGGCCCGGTTGCAATGCCCCGCGCATGGCAGCGAGTTCAATAATAAGGGCGTCGTACAGACTGGCCCTGCAGACACCAACCTGCGTACCTTCCCTGTAACCCTTTTCAATAATCAACTTTTAATCTCCCTGAAATGAAAATACCTATATTGGCTGCGGCCTTCACAGCCTCCTTCTTCTTTTGTCATGCGGTCCATGCGCAGATTGACAGCAGCCTGTTAAAATCTTCTGCACCATCCGACACGGTAAAACGAACCCTTACCATGGACGCTATTTATAACCGGCCCTTCCTCAAACTAGGCAAAACACCCGTTTCCATTGGCGGGTATGTGGAATCCAACTGGCAATATGTCTCTACCTCAGGTATTACGGTAGGCAACCAGTTCCAGTTCAGAAGGTTTAGCTTGTTCGTGGCTTCTACGATCACCAAACGGATCAAGTTTTTATCAGAAATAGAGTACGAGAATGATCCCAGCGGAGATGCAGGTGAAGCGGGCAAAGGAGGCGAGTTCCAGGTAGAATATGCGGCACTGGATATCGAGCTGCATCCCTTGCTGAATCTCCGGGGTGGCATGATCGTCAACCCAATTGGCGCCTTTAATCAGAATCACGATGGCCCGAAATGGGAGTTTACGGACAGGCCCATCGCCATGACGCAGATGCTGCCGGGTACCTGGAGCAATACGGGATTTGGGATATATGGAAAGGAATATACCAACCATTGGATGTTCGGGTATGAATTTTACCTCACCGGTGGATTTAATGACTCTATCATTGACAACAGCCAGGGCAAAACCTTTTTGCCGGCTGCCAAAAGCAACCTGTCGAGATTTACGTCGAGCGCCAGCGGAGAGCCCTTGTATACCGGCAAACTTTCTGTCCGCCACGATAAAGTAGGCGAGTTAGGCTTGTCTTATATGGGCGGCGTCTATAATACCTGGCGGGTAGAGGGGGCGCCTATCGATAATAAAAGAAGCCTGCATGTCTTTGATGTTGATTTTAATACGACCCTGCCCCGGCTGCATACCAACATCATCACGGAATGGGCCTGGATTTTTGTTCAACTACCACAGGACTATACCCCGGAATACAGTAACAAACAGTTCGGCGGTTTTATCGATATAGTACAACCCATCGTCCGGGGAAAGATCCTGGGTTGGGATAATGCCTCCCTCAATATCGCCGTGAGAGGTGAATATGTAGACTGGAATGTAGGAAAATTCGCGGCCACCGGAACCCGGATGTACAATGATCTGTGGAGCATTATGCCGGCAATCAGTTTCAGGCCTGCTTCTCAGACGGTGCTGCGATTTAATTACCGCCGCCAGAAGCAAAGGGATATTACCGGCAGTACCATCGGTGCAACCATCGGGCCTACGGCAGGATTCAGCTTTGGTCTTTCAACCTATTTTTAGGGTCGTTAGAGATTCTGCTTTATTGTCAACCAACCGACTGCCTGAATTCCAAAGGCGAAAGGTTGGTTTTTGTCTTGAATAACTTGCTGAACGACTGCGGATGCTCAAACCCCAATTCGTAAGCTATTTCACTTACTGATAAATCGGTGGCGGACAATTTTTCCTTTGCCTTTTCCATCAGCTTATCATGGATGTGCTGTTGGGTACTCTGACCTGTTAATGTTTTAAGCAAACCACTTAAATAAGTAGGCGATATGTTTAATGCTTCGGCAATATATTGAACGGTTGGCAATCCCTTTTTCGCCAACGTATCGCTGCGGAAATATGCTGCAAGAATCTCTTCCAAACGATGGAGGATTTTGTGGTTCGTTATTTTCCTTGTTATGAATTGACGATGATAAAACCTTTCAGCATAAGTAAGCAATAATTCCAATTGAGCAATAATTACATCCTGGCTGAATTTGTCAATGTTTGAGTGATATTCCTGCCCGATGTTTTGCATGATGCCCATAATGGTTGTTTCTTCTTTCTCCGAAAGAAACAAGGCTTCATGTACCGAGTAGTCAAAATATTCATATTGCTTTATTGTTTTGGCTAACTGGGTATTCCATAAAAAATCAGGATGGACGAGTAACAGCCATCCCGAATGTTGTAATGCCGCACCTTTCTCAACCTCGATCCCAAAAACCTGACCGGGCGAAATAAAAAACATGATCCCTTCATCAAAATCATATTCCTGCTGCCCGTATTTCATCTTGCCGTTGAAATTCCTTTTCAATGAAATGGAGTAAAAATTAAAGATCACTCTCATTGATTCATCGTAGGGCAGCTGCTTAATGGATTCAAAATTTATCACACTGATTAATGGATGCTCCGGTTTAGGAAGCCCCATAACCTGGTGATATTCGCTTATCGTTTTAATCCGATGAGGTTGAATGTTTGCCATATCGCAATTTAATTACATTTGTTTAAAGGCCCTGGTTTTTGATGTTACAAAGTTGCGCAATAACAAAGAAACAGAGGTAGCCGAATCTGCTATTGTTGTAGTCAAATCTATGTATGCCTCCGGTAAAATGCCAATTCTAATCCAAATGTGGCGGAATCGTATAATATTGGGGCGAAAAATGATCAATCGGATGGACTGCCAGGAGAAATTTCTGCCATAATGAGTAGTTTCGCCAGGATATGCCCAAAAGCTATTTATGCATATTTTTGATCCTATTGTTGACGAGGGTCACCGCGCAATCCCAGGCCCTTCTCAAAGGCCGGATAACCGACGCCCAAACACATCAGCCGCTGGCAGGGATCACCGTGCAGCTATTGCCGGGGAAAACAACCGGTATTTCCGACCAGCTGGGCAATTTTTCTTTCCGGGGGCTGAAGATGGAGCCCTCCGGCATCACTTTTTCCTCCGTAGGCTATGGCATAAAAACCATTTCTTATAACGAGCTGAGACAAGCCGGTTACCAGGTCACCCTGACAGGGCAAAGCGTGGAGCTGACCAATGTAACCATATCGGCCCATGCCGGCGAACAGTATAAACCCATCAGCTGTACCGACATCGCCCTGCGCGGTGTCAACAACTCGCAGGAAGTGCTGCGCATCATTCCCGGTATCGTGATCGGCCAGCACCAGGGAGGCGGCAAAGCCGAACAGATCTTCTTACGGGGATTCGACTGCGACCACGGCACCGATATCAGGCTGGAAGCGGACGGGATGCCCATCAATATGGTATCGCATGCCCATGGTCAGGGCTATGCGGACAGCCATTTTATCATTCCCGAGACCATCGCCAGTGTGGATTTTAACAAAGGTCCTTATACGGCTGCCAAAGGCGACTTCGCCACCACCGGGTTTGCGGATTATCATACCAGGGATGCACTGCCCTATGATCTGGTGAAAGTAGAAGGAGGCATGTTTAATACCTGGCGCGGATTGGGAATGTTCAACCTGCTCGGTGAGAAAGCCCGGCAGAAAGAGCAGTCCTGGTACATAGCTTCTGAATACCGCTATTCGGATTCGTATTTTGATAATCCTCAGCATTTTAAACGCTTTAACCTGTTCACCAAATACAATGGTAAATTGCCCGGACACAATTTCCTTACCGTGTCGGCAACTACTTTCTGGAGCAAGTGGAATGCATCCGGTCAGATCCCCGACCGGGCGGTGTCCGAACACCTGATAGGGTTTTATGGGGCTTTGGATCCCTATGAAGGAGGCATAACCTACCGGACCAATGTGAACGCTCAGTTGCTTACTTCCCTGGGCAATGGAGATGTAATCAAAAACCAGGTATACTATTCCAATTACCATTTTGATCTCCATACCGATTTCACGTTTTACCTCGTGGATACCGTCAACGGCGATGAAATACGCCAGCGGGAGGCCCGTGACATGATGGGCTATAATGGCAGCTATCAGCATATCGGGTATCTCGGTAAGACTAAGCTGACCGCCGAAGGCGGGTTCCAGGTAAGGCTGGATAAAACCAATAATACGGAACTGTCACACACCGTCGATCGCTATACGCTCCTGGGCCGGATCAAGCTGGGCGATATCTCCGAATTAAGCCTTTCGCCCTATCTCAGCGAGACCATCGACTTCAGCTCCAAATTCAGCATGACCGCCGGCCTGCGTTTCGACCAGTTCTACCATACCTATAATAACAAACTGGCATCCGATACGACCCTGTCAGGGATCGGCATTTATAAAGCCCATGCGAATACGCTGAGCCCTAAGCTCAACTTCTACTACCATGCCGGCAAGGACCTGCAGATCTATCTCACCACCGGTCGCGGCTTCCATTCCAATGATACCCGGGCCGTGGTCGTGGAGCATGGGGTACAGGTATTACCTGCCGCCTACAGCGCCGATCTGGGTGCGGTCTTCAAGCCAGCCCCTAACCTGCTCATCAATGCCGCCATCTGGCAAATTTATCTGGCGCAGGAGTTTGTCTATGGTGGCGATGGCGGAACGGTGGACTTTAATGGTAAGACACGACGCTATGGATTCGATTTTTCAGGTAGGTATGAACCGCTGAAAGCGCTGTATGTCGACCTGGACCTCAACTATGCTCATGGACGGGCCCTCGAAGCGCAAAAAGGGCAGAACTATATTCCGCTGGCGCCCATTTGGACCAGCAGCGCGGGCATCACCTATGCGGCTAAGAAAGGGTTCAATGGGAGCCTGCGGTACCGTTACCTGGCCGATCGGCCCGCCAATGAAGATTACAGCCTGACCGTCACCGGTTATTTTATCACCGATGCGATGGTCAATTATACCCGGGGAAATTACGAGATAGGGCTGGTGGTCAACAATATCTTCAATACCAAATGGAAGGAGACCCAGTTCGCTACAGAAACCCGTTTGAAGGGAGAAGCTCACTCGGTAAATGAGATCTGCTTTACGCCGGGCACTCCCTTTGCGGCGAAGCTGAGTTTTGCCCTGCGCTTTTAAGAGATTATTTCCTACGCACTACAACATCCTGATCGCGGCGACCAGGACAAAGATCGCAACGGCGCCGGTAAGAAAGTTTAGAAAAAGGTCGAGCCGTTTTTGATGCCGGGATTCAAAATCACAATATCCCTTGATGAAACGGTGGGCGACATAATAGATGGCTGCTCCAAAAAGGATCAAACAGAGAATCTTCAGGAACGGGTTGGTGAACATCAGGCTGCTCAGCCCGATGACAAAACCTGCCACAAAGACCAGGGTCGGTACAAAATCATTCGGATAAGTGACCCAGTTTCGGTTCTTATTAGGGGCTAACGCTGCCAGTAGCGCATCTTCGATGGCTATTACTTTTTCCCGGGGCTTATTATAATCCTGCAGGGCGATCGAAAGAAACGAGTCGCCGCTCCAATGTCCGAATTTCATCTCCAGGACGAAGGCCAGGGATGAGAATGAATCCCCCTCTTCTTTGTACAATAATTCGATCGTTAAAGCTTCTGTGTCGTTATTGAACAGGAGTTGGGTATACTTGGAGAGGGGTATATAGACCTCTCTGACGTCGGATCCGTATATCGTGAGGGAAGTATGATTGGAAAAAGCGTTAGCATTACCGAAATGAAGGATGGAGGGGACCTTATTATTAAGAGTCTCCACTATATTCTGGATCATCTGTCTGTTTACCGAATACGTGCTCAGTCTTCTCCACGTAGTATATTTCTCCATGTTGGGTGAAGTTTTAGCGCTGCCAATAAAAGCCTCTGATAAAGATTTTGCTAAGGTGCGGGTGGGGTAGTAAGTTAAGCTCTATTTACCAGATTCACAAGATTCCAGGATCTTTTTCACCATCCCATCCATGGACGCATTCTCTATCCAGCGGACGACGGCTACCAGACCGTGAACGGGGTCGACATAGATGAAATTGGTGCCGTTGCCGATATGTACGAAGGCGGAAGCCGGAGCGCTGGGTAACAATTTGTGGTCGGTATTGAGGAACCAGTTCATATAGCCATAGGTAGGTTGGGCCGTCGTAGGCGTGAGGGCCTGTTGTACCCACTGTTCGGAGATCAGCTGCTGGCCATTCCAGTTGCCCCGGTGCAGGGTCAGCAACCCAAAACGGGCCATATCATAGGCATTGATGAACATGCCGCCCCCCCAATGTCCGCCGCCGCTGACAGACTGCACCGGTTGACCGTCCAGTACGATCCAGGAATTGCGGTAGCCATTCCATCTCCAGGTATTGGAGGCGCCGATGGGATCCATGATATAGGTCTTCAGCACCTGCGGCAGGGGCTTACGCCATACGCTCGTGGCGGCGAGGGCCAATGCATTCACCCGTACATCATTATATTTCCAGACGGAGCCGGGTGCATTCCGCTTACGGGTAAGCCATTCCTCCGCCTTGGGGCCCGGTCGGTCGGCCCAGTCGGCCTTACCCCAGAGAACGCCTTCCCAGTCGCTGGTCTGACGGAGCATCACGTCCCAGGTGAGGGTGCGGTTATGAGGGCTGGCAAAAGGATAGAGTAATTGAGGCTGCCCCAGCTCTTCCGCCGTGCGGGCGGGCGCCGCGGGGTTATACACTTCTATAGGCGGCACATAGGCCGCGACCGTATCCATGACGGAACGGATCAGCCCCTGATCAACGGCTACTCCGACCACCGTCGAAAGGAAGCTCTTCGTGACGCTATGCGTCATATCCACCCGTAAGGGCTCGCCCCATTCGGCGACGATATATCCTTTGTAGAGAATGATGCCGGTGGGATCATCCCGGTCTGCGAAAGGCCCGATACCCTCGCCGAAAGGCTCTTTGCCAAAACTCTCGGCCTGAGCCAGCTCCATATTCCGCGGAGCCCTGGCCTCATTGTCCCGGGCAAAACGGATCGCTTCCTGTAATTTGAGGGAGTCCAGTCCCAGAGAGGCGGGAGACCGATGCTGCCACTGCCCCGCAGGCGGGAAATAATCCTGCCCGTTTACACTAAAAAGTCCGGTCAGCAGCAGGCATAATAAGAGTGCGCGGTTCATCCACTGAAGTTACAATTGCCGCTTCAACAATCCAAGATCCAGTTGTTTGTCATAAGTCTTCAGCGATCCGGCCAGCTTGACGAGGGTGGTCTTCGCTTTGCCAAAATGGTCCATTTTAAAGACCGGCGCATTCAGGTCCAGCACCTGGTCGAAAAATAAGGTAGAAAGATAGATTTGTCTGCTCACCAGCTTGTAGTCTTTAGGCATGTCGAAATACCAGACTAAAAACAAACGGCCTTTGATCGTCAGCCATTCCGTCTGCAGCCCACTATATTTCTGTCTGAGCTTCTTCTTATAATAGCCCAGCTCATAATTCATATATTTTATCAGGATCTCTTTTTCGCGGTCCGTGGTAGGATGCCTGGGGTCCACCGTCAATGCCGCCGGCACCAACGTGGATTGCAGCACCTGCCCGTCGATGGTGATAAAACCCGGGATATCCGAAGGCTTGGCCGTTTTCGAAGTCGTTTCCATGGTGAAGGAATGCGACGGACCGGCATAGGCGATCAGGGACTTTTTCTTCCCGACCAGCAGGGTGGCGTGTACATCTTCATCGGATGCATTCTTCTGGCAAAAAGCCGGGACGGCGGCCAGTAGCAGAAGCCATAAACTTATTAATTTCATGACGGTGGGGTGGGGGTTAGGCTATTTTATCTTCCTAAACGGCAATAGGATCGAAATCGTATATTCTTCGACCCGCAATCCGGTCAGCAATGCCTTTTGTGGGGCGAGCCCCCCCTGTCGAACCGTTTATCCGTCATAAATGCAATTTTAGCACTTCCTTTCTTGGCTATCTCAAAAATATCAATACTTTTGGCCCCCTAAACCAAAAAAGATTACAAAGGCTCCAACTCACCTGGCTGACGACTGCACCATTATCCATTTATGCTCAATTCCATTTCTATTAAAATACAAAGTTTCCCAAAGACATGAAGAGACCAATTATGATGACGGCAATCGCCGTAATAACGGTATTGCCCGCCTTCGCGCAGCGTAAGCCGGCAACACCCGGCAGCGACACGTCAAAGCCAAAGACTCCGCCCATACCCGGCTTCAATGCGCCCAAACAAGGCCCCAAGCCCTATAAGGAGATTATTACGGACAAGGCCGTTTCTCACCAGGGATTATTCTCTGTTCATAAGGTAGAAGACAAATGGTATTTCGAGATCCCCGACTCCTTGCTGAAGAGGGAGTTTATGGCCATCACCCGTTTCAGTAAGACGGCAGGCGGCGGCGTATACGGAGGAGAGCTGGCGAACCAGCAGACCCTGCAATGGGAAAAAGGTCCCAATAACACTCTTTTTCTGCGGGTGATCACCCTTATCAATATGGCCGCAGACTCCACCAACAATATCTACAAGGCCGTTAGTAATTCCAATGTCAACCCTATCGCCGCAGCCTTCGATGTCAAGGCCTTTGGCAAAGACTCCTCCAGCGTCGTTATCGACGTGACGGATTATTTCAAAGGAGATAACCTGGTCGTCAGCATCCCCGCCTCTGCTAAAGGAAGGATGAAGCTTGGCGGACTGGCCCCGGACAGATCCTATATACAACATATCAGCACCTTCCCCATCAATACGGAAGTAAGAACGGTAAAGACATTCTCGGCAGGCGGCGGCCCTCCCTCCCTTTTCGGGCCCTCCGGACCCTCGCCATCGGATGCCGCAGGCGCTGTCACCCTGGAGCTCAACACCTCCTTTATTTTGCTGCCGGCCGTTCCCATGAAAAAAAGACTGTTCGATCGCCGGGTAGGCTACTTTGCGGATGACTACACCGTATACAGTGATGAACAGCAAAAAATAGACAACCAGGAATTCATCGTCCGTTGGAGACTGGAACCTAAAGAAGAAGACAAGGAGAGATGGCGCCGGGGCGAGCTGGTAGAGCCGGCCAAACCCATCGTCTATTATATCGATCCGGCTACCCCCAAAAAATGGCGGCCCTATCTTATACAAGGCGTGAACGACTGGCAGAAAGCCTTCGAAAAAGCAGGGTTTAAGAATGCCATCCAGGCAAAAGAATGGCCGGAGAACGATACCACCATGAGCCTCGAAGACGCCCGCTATTCCGTACTGAGATACTTTGCCTCCGACATAGAAAATGCCTATGGCCCCAATATCCATGACCCCCGCAGCGGCGAGATCATCGAGAGCCATATCGGCTGGTACCATAATATTATGGAACTGCTCCACGACTGGTACATGGTACAGACGGCAGCCGTAGATCCCAAGGCCCGGACCATGCACCTGGACGACGCGCTCATGGGCGAGCTGATCCGTTTCGTATCCTCCCATGAAGTGGGCCATACGCTGGGACTGCGCCACAATATGGGTAGCAGCAGCACCGTGCCGGTGGAAAAATTAAGGAGCAAGGCCTGGCTGGACGAACATGGGCACACGCCCTCCATTATGGACTACGCCCGGTTTAACTATGTAGCGCAGCCTGAAGACAATATACCAGAAGCCGATCTCTTCCCCCGTATCGGGGAATATGACCGCTGGGCCATCCAATGGGGTTATGCTTATTCCGGCGCCAGCAATGAAAAAGATGACAAAAAGATCGTCAACAAATGGATCGTCGACAGCCTGAAGAGCAATCCCCGGTTATGGTTTGGCGGCGAAGGCTACGGTACCGATGCCCGTGCTCAGACAGAAGATCTGGGAGACAACCCCATGAAAGCCGGCGAATACGGTATTAAGAACCTGCAGCGTATCCTGCCCAGCCTGCCCGAATGGACCAGCGAAGAAGCCGATAAGTATGATAACCTGAACGATGTCTATAAGCAGGTAGTAGGTCAGTATAGCCGCTACATAGGACATGTGCTGAAAAATGTAGGATCTGTCTACGAGACCTTCCACAGCGTGGAGCAACCCGGTGATGTATATGCGCCGGCTCCCAAAGCCCGTCAGCAGGAAGCCGTGGCTTTTCTGAACAAACAATTATTTCAGACGCCCCGCTGGTTGCTGGATTACCCGATCCTGAATAAGATCAGCAATCCTGCCGGCGGAGATCCTGTCGGTTCCATGCAGGTTGCCGCTCTGGGAAGCCTCTTGTCTGCCAACCGGCTGAATAGCCTGCTCCAGTCGGCCGCCCGCTTCGGCGATGCCAAAGCCTATACGGCAGAAGACCTGCTGGCCGACACCCGCAAAGAGATCTGGAAAGAATTGGCGACGCATCAGCCCATCGATGCTTTCCGCAGGAACCTGCAAAAGGCCTATGCAGAAGCTATGATCACTATCATCAGTCCTGCGCCGGCGCCTACGGGATTACCTCCCGGATTTTCCTTCGGGCCCGGCACGAAAAATACCGACCTGCCTTCCATCGCAAGAGCCGAGCTCGTCGCGCTGAGAAGCAGGATTCAGGCCGCTATCCCTGCCACTGCGGACAGGCTTAGCAAATATCACCTGGAAGACCTGGCCTTCAGGATCGGTCAGGCGCTGAATCCGAAAGGCTAAAGGCGCCACAAAAGGCGCCACGGGCGCCTTGGCGAAGCCCATCATGAGACCCGGCGTAAAAATGCCGGCATTTTTACGCCGCTCGAGAGGCAGTATCAACGATACTGCCTCTTTTATTTAAAAGGTTAACAGAGACCGTCAGGTCTCTGTTTTTGGAACGAGGGGAAACGTTTTCGTTTATCCAAAAAGGTTTTCATCATCGGAACGATGGCGGCGAATCGGATGATCGGCAACAACCTTCTTTTTTGAGGATGCACCCTTGCGGGGTATCAGGGAGTCCGCAGGGAGGGTGAGCTTGATGAATTTTCCAAGGTTTTCATCATAATACTTACAACGTACGTTGCCCTTTCTTTCATTGACCTCTTCCACGATCAGAGGGAGGTCCAGTAAGCTTTGAAAAGTAACTTCTTCACCTGGTTTCAGATAATCGTACATGCTAGGATATTTTAAAGGTGACCGATATAGGTTTAACTATAGTAAGATAAGAAATTCTCCAGTTGCTCTCAAATTTTATCGGTGAATACACTTATTGCCTTATATAATTTCCCCTTATTGAAAACACTCCGCGCAGGACGACGTACTAACTATTATCAATAAATTTTTTGTGAGCATAAAAAATGCCTTCTTCGGTTGCATATACGGTGTATTAACCCGGGTAACTATTCTTTCCCTGTTTTTCCACCCATTTTATGGGGGTGGCATTCAATACCCGAATTTTATGGTTTTAGTCCCCGCTTTGAATATCTTTGGCGCTATGAAAAAGCATACCACGACCCTTCTTGTCTTATTCCTCTCCTGCTGCGCCGGCCTGCTTTCCCTGGGCGCCAGCGCCCAAAAGGCTAATTGGCACAATCTGGACCTGAAAACCGACAGTGTTTTTGGCATCAGCACCGAAAAAGCCTACCAGGAGCTGCTCGGACATAAAAAAGCCAAAACCGTCGTAGTGGCCGTTATCGACGGCGGCGTAGATACGGCCCATGAGGACCTGAAATCCGTCATCTGGATCAACCCTAAGGAGAAGCCCGGCAACGGCAAGGATGACGACCATAACGGCCATGTGGACGATATGCATGGATGGGACTTCATCGGAGGGCCTAAAGGAGATGTAAACTATGACAACCTGGAAATGGTGCGGATACTCCGGCGCGACAAACCCCGGTTCGACAGCCTGACGGATGCTACCGTTTCCCCCAATGACAAGGCGGCCTGGGATGCCTACCGGAAAATGGACTCCGAATACACCAAGAGCCTGGAAAACGCAAAAAATACCCTCCAGGGCATCAATGGCTTCAAAAATATCCTGGACGGGGTCCTCACCAAAATAGGCAAGGATTCTCCGACCCTGGCCGACTTTGAGAAATTCCAGCCCCAGGGACCCGCCGAGACCCATATCCGCAAAGTCGTGCTGAGCGAGCTGAAAAGAGATCCCGATTTCCAGAAGTTTAAAGAAGACGAACTGGGTGGCGCGATCAAACATTTTCAGACCCAGGTCGACTACCAATATAACCTTGCTTTCGATCCCCGGCCGATCATAGGGGACGATTACAATAACCCTGAAGAACATAACTACGGCAATTCCGACGTGACCGGCCCCAACGCCGATCATGGTACCCACGTATCGGGGATCATCGGCGCCGTAAGAGATAACGCCATTGGAATCAAAGGAGTCGCCGACCATGTCCGTATCATGGCGATCCGGGTCGTTCCGGATGGAGATGAACGGGATAAGGACGTCGCTAATGGCATCCGTTATGCCGCGGACAACGGGGCAAAAGTCATTAATATGAGTTTTGGTAAAGGATATAGTTGGAATAAGAAGGTGGTGGATGATGCCGTCAAATATGCCCTGTCGAAAGACGTGCTCCTGGTGCATGCGGCCGGCAATGACGGGAAAGACCTGGGCAAAGAGTCCAACTACCCCACCCGGGTATACGAAGAGGGTGGTATAGCAGATGCATGGATAGAGGTGGGGGCTTCCGGGCCGGATGATGATTCCACCCTGGCAGCTTCCTTCTCCAATTATGGGAAGACCCAGGTGGATGTCTTCGCCCCCGGCGTCGCCATTTATTCCACCACCCCCGGTTCCAAATATGCCAATCATGATGGCACCAGCATGGCCTCTCCGGTGGTAGCAGGTCTGGCGGCCCTGATCCGGGAATACTATCCCAAATTAAAGGCCGTACAGGTAAAGGATATTATCATGCGTTCCGTGGTGAAACCCACTCATACCGTGACGATAAACGTAGACGGAGCGTCCCGCCAGGTGCAAATGTCGGAGCTTTGCATCTCCGGCGGAGTGGTCAATGCCTATCAGGCACTGCTGATGGCACAAACGTATAAAAAATAGGGGCTCAGGTCCGTAAATAAGGGCCGGGCCATGCAACATATCATTTTAGAAACTGTCTTTCTTACTGAAAGGGTCCTCACCGGGACCCTTTCGGCATTTATAGGGGTCTTTCAGTTATATGGAACCCTTTCGGCTTTTTATAACCTAACCAAATCCTTCCTCCGCTATGTTCCAGAACTATTTCCGCATCGCCTTCCGGACCTTATGGAAGAAAAAGACCTTTGCCTTCCTCAACATCCTTGGCCTGACAGTCGGCATCGCCGCCAGCCTGCTCATCTTCCTGGTGATCCATTACGAAACCAGTTACGACGCCTTCCAGTCCCGCAATGACCGGATCTACCGGGTGGTCACCACCTATACCAAACATGCCAACGGAGAGAACGCCGGCTACGAGAGCGCTGTTCCCCTGCCGTTACCCCAGGCCATGCGCCTGGATTTTCCCCAGTTTGAGAAAGTAGCGCCTGTCTGGAACATAGGAGGCGCGCAGGTTCATGTGCCCGGAAAGAAAGGGCTGGAGGATGAACATATCTATAAAGAGAATGAGGGGATGTATTTTACGGAACCCGACCTCTTCGTACTATTCGACTACCAATGGCTGGAGGGCAGTGCGGCCGGACTGACAGAGCCCAATACCGTCGTCCTTACACAATCCCTTGCCGACACTTATTTTGGCTCCTGGAAGAACGCCATGGGAAAGACGATCCAGATGTGGTCCTTCCGCGTTCCCTTCCGGGTTATCGGTGTCTTTAAAGACCTGCCGGTCAATACCGATATGCAGGTCCGGTATGGAGCTTCCTATGCCACCTTCCGCAACCTCAACGGCCCCACCGCCTTCACCGACCCCAAACAATGGGGCGGAGTCCCCTGGAGCTCCGAATGTTTCCTTTTGCTATCGAAAGGCGCACATATAGAACCCCTGCAAGCGCAGCTACCCCGATTCGTACAAAAATATTTTCCTGTGGACAAAGTGCAGGGTACCACCGTTACCTCCCTCTCCTTCGAGCCGCTCCGGACCATGCACCTGGACGAGCGGTGGTATACCTTCAAGGGAGATGCGCTCACCCATAAAGAGCTTTGGTCCCTGGGACTGATCGGAGCCTTCCTGCTGATCGTGGCCTGTATCAATTTTATCAACCTGGCAACGGCCCAGTCCGTCAGCCGGGCCAAAGAGATCGGGGTGAGAAAAGTGCTGGGCAGCGCCCGCGCTCAGATCCTCCGGCAATTCCTGAACGAGACAGCCCTCATCACAGTCCTGGCCCTGGTCCTGGGTTGTTTGCTGACCTGGGCTTCCCTGCCTTTCTTCCGTGACCTGATGAAGAAACCGCTGGCCCTGGACCTCTTACAGAGTCCCGCAATCATCTTATTCCTGGTGATCACCGGCGTAGTCGTCACCTTGCTGGCCGGCTTTTATCCCGGCGCCGTCCTTTCCGGCTTCAATCCCATCGAAGCGATCAAGAGCAGAATTACGGCTAAGCAAGTGGGTGGTATCTCCCTTCGGCGGGGACTGGTGGTGCTTCAGTTTGTCATCGCGCAGTTGCTGATCATCGGTACGGTGGTGGTGATCCGGCAGATGCAGTTCTTCCGCAGTCAGCCGATGGGCTTCGAGAAGAAAGCCGTAGCCATGGTCGAGCTGCCCAGCGATAGCACGGACAGGCTCCAATATAATTACCTGAAGAGCCAGGTCTTACGGATTCCCGGTATAGCGGCGGCCAGCTTTTGCATGGATGCCCCGGCTTCATGGGGTGCGTACAATGAGGAGATCTATTTCGACATGGAGCCGGTGAAAAAAGATTTTTCCGTGGCTGTGCAGCTGGCGGATACCAGCTATCTGAATACCTTCCGCATTTCTCTGCTGGCGGGACGTCTGCCTTACCCCTTGGATAGCCTGAGAGAGATCCTGATCAATGAGACCCTGCTAAAAAAGCTCGGATTAAAATCTTTCGGGCAGGCCATCGGAAAAACGATGGCCCTCTCGCAGAGCCGGGACAGGAAATATACCATCGTAGGCGTCATGCATGACTTCAGCAGCAAATCCCTGCGGGAGCAGGTGTCGCCGCTGGTCCTGGCCTATAACCCCAATGCCTACAATTATATCGCTTTCCGGATGGACCCCGACCGGATGAAGACCGTTCTTCCCGAAGTGCAGAAAGTATTTACACATTTGTATCCCTATTATATGTATGACCTTAATTTTCTGGATGAGCGGGTCGAATCCTTTTATCATACGCAGCTCATTACCTCTCAATTGTTCAAGGTCTTTGCCTTTCTGGCTATTTTCATTTCCTGTCTGGGGCTCTATGGGCTGGTGTCTTATATGGCATTGCAGAAGACAAAAGAAGTGGGGATCCGGAAAGTATTGGGCGCGTCCATACAGCATATCGTTTACCTGTTTTCCCGGGAGTTTACCCTGCTGATCGGTATCGCTTTCCTGATCTCGGCCCCACTGGCCTGGTTTTTCATGCAGCGCTGGTTATCCGACTTTTATTATCATATCCATATGGGGTGGGAAGTGTTCGGGTTGGCTATTGCCCTGTCGATCATTATTGCCTGGCTTACAGTGGGATACAAAGCGGTCCGCGCCGCCATCGCCAATCCGGTCAAAAGCTTAAGGAGTGAGTGAAGTAGAGAAGTGTTATTCTTTAGGTGGAAGTCCCAATTGTTCCAGGACTTCTTTTGGAAAACCGACTTTTTCCAACCTTCTTTGAGCGGCTTCGCCTTTTCTAATAACAAAAGGGTCATTGCTGTAATCCCTCATATTGTAATTTATCTTACAGGAAGTATCTATTTTTCCCAAAGAAAGCTCATTAGTGGAAGTATGTTCTTGTTTCGTACTCATAACAACCAAATTTACTATTTAAAGTTACATTTTTTTCGTCTAATTAAAAACGCTTCATAATTCACATTTTTCTCAAAAGCTTTCCATCTGTTGTCTGCAGTAAGGCCATACACATCGAAAACAGTATAAATCTCATTCCATAATTTGCTGATTCCCATTTGATAGCGCCTTGTTCTCGCCATTGTGCTTCCCTCGGCATAAACCAGTGAATCCGGAAATTGCTCCGTAAAACTTAATATGATATTGGCAACCGTTCCCAATACTTTCTCTGCATCCCCATTATTACTGACAATAGTATCATTAAGCCATTTTTCTTTTTCATCCCAATCCCCGAAACTCAGGTAGAAATAAGGCACACCATCCGTGACTTTTAAATCAAATCTAACTACTTTCAATATCGGGCCCTTGGGACCGATACTATAAAACTCATACTCATGCCTAGTAGCGTTTTTTTCATATTCATACCTCTCCAGATTCATAACCTCATCAATTTGGCTTGCAAAAGAAAGGAAAATTTTAATTCACGCTAAAACAATCTCCCTTTTTGGGAAAAAAAGTTGCCAATCAACTTATCCCGATTTGCCTATCTACATGGCAGGAAATTTGATAATTTTGAGGCAAAGACAGATAGCTATGATCGATTTATTGCCAGGTCTCCCCGCGAACGTCGTTGGCTTCAAGGCAACCGGGGAAGTCACCCGGGAAGACTTTGAAAAAGTCGTCTTCCCCGGGATCAAAAAGCATACGGATACCTCCCGGAAACTCAATTTTATCTTTTTTGTCGATACCCCCCTCCGAAACTTCAGTACCGGCGCCTGGGTCCGGGATATCTGGCTGGGCGTGAAGAAATTCGCCGCCTGGCATAAAGTGGCCATTGTCTCGGATGTGGAGAAGATCCGGAATTTCACCGACTCCGTCAATCATATCTTACCGGGTGAATACAGAGGCTTTCTTCCTGCCGAATACGAAGAGGCTGTCAAATGGGCGGCTATGGAAGAGAAAGCGCCTGCGGCTAAAGAGTCTCCCAATACCGGAACACCCGCCCCGGAACCGCCACCCTATATCAATGAATTATTACCTGACCAGGTAAAAGGCGCTTCAGCCGAGATCTCGGCGACCGTAACGGCCGATAGCGAAGAGCAGGCCGGCTATATTTTCGAAAGGGCCAGGGAGAGAGTGCTGGACGTCAATAACTGGACGGATCATTGCCGGCCGATGTCGGTCTCCTTCCAGTTGACGGATGATGCCGGCGAATCCCTGCAGGGCAGCGCCACAGAAGGCGATTTTATACAGATCGACCTTCCGGGATCCGGAGCCCGCGACGGACAGGACCATGACTGGGCAAGAATAGAGAAAGTAGAAGCACATGCCGCCCCATCATCGGGCAGCCTGTTCCTGGTGCAGATCCGGCCCTCCTACGACCCGCAGACAAAGGGATCTTCCCGCATCGCCCATTTCCTGGAAGATGCCGCCACCAGTAGTTTCGTCATAGAAAAGAAGGACAGGAAAGTGACGGCTACCGTCTTCGGCCGTAATGAAGTTCCCAACACGTCCAATCCCGATGCTTCGGACAAGCCGCGTAATGGAGCAGTTAGCTCCCTGGGCGTGATCGGCCTCTCCAAAGGACAATGGAAATCCCTCATGGAAGGATTACTGGAAAGGGAATAAGGTATCCTCCGGATCGCCCCATCCCGGGTAATAGTGGCCAAAATGCCCCAGTTACCAGTTTCATACCAATGCAATTCCCCCCTGGCACAAAAGTTTCTGTATTGGATCTGCGAAACATTTTTCACAAAAGTTAAAGCAGTTATATGTCAACAACACAAACAAGACCGGTATCCGATACCGCCAGGAACTCGAAATTGCAGCAATTCTTCGTCGACCAGCTGGAAGATATCTATTGGGCCGAACAGAAACTGGTAAGGACCCTTCCCAGGATGGAAGAAGCCGCCAGCTCCAATGAGCTGAAGCAGGCATTCAACAACCATTTACAGGAAACGATCAACCATGTGTCGCGTCTGGAAAAAGTGTTCAACCTGATCGGGGAGCCTGCACGGGCAAAAATATGTCCCGCCATGTCGGGGATTGTGGATGAAGGAGAAGATATCATTGACGAAACGGGAGAACACACGGCTCAACGGGATACAGGTCTTATTTTCGCCGGCCAGAAGGCAGAACATTACGAGATCGCCAGTTATGGCGGACTGGTGCAACTGGCAAAGACCCTCGGTTATACCGATGCCGCTGAAATATTGGGCGTCACGCTGGCCGAAGAAAAAAAGGCGGACAGCAGGCTGACCCAGATTGCCGAAGGAGGCGTCAATGACCAGGCGGCCCAGGAACCTGCTGAAGATTAATAGGAATTAATAGAGGATTAAAAAGAGGTTAAAAAAGAGGACTTAAAGAAAAGATAAGAGGGTGTCTCAAAAGTTGAGACACCCTCTTTTTGTATATGGGGGGCTATAGAGCGTATAGTATAGGTTATAAGGAGCAGGAGGATACCGTAAGTGGATGATTAGGAGACTGCTTTGGCCGGGAAGGTTGGAACGGTAGGATGTAAGCCCTTTTCAGGC
>Ga0179596_10000022_pt1 | contig 197340 bp, 167 predicted proteins | sample CZODoug1_1_08_16_FD_155494 | JGI IMG/M metagenome (GOLD analysis project Ga0179596, IMG submission 155494) | Vadose zone soil fungal communities from Angelo Coast Range Reserve, California, USA - CZODoug1_1_08_16fungal (Illumina Assembly) | ecosystem: Environmental > Terrestrial > Soil >... | reverse complement strand
AACGGGAAGGTGGACCGCAAGTCGCTGCCGGCGCCGGAGCAGGGAGTGGAGCAGGGGTATGTGGCGCCGCGTAATGAAGTGGAGCGGCGGTTGTCGGAGATCTGGGAGCGAATCCTGTATGCTGACAGGATAGGTATCCATCAGAATTTCTTTGAAGCCGGCGGCCACTCGCTGTTGGCGATGCAACTCATAGCCGCCATTAAAGAAGAATGGCAAATAGATGTCCCTGTTAAACTGATTTTCCGTCCTGCTACTATTTGCCTGCTGGCTGAATTCATCCAGATGACAGTTTCCGCAGCACCGGACGATATGACAGTATACGATATTGTTGAACTGTAAAAAAACAAACAGTAATGAGTGACACCAGCCTGAATGAGATACTCGACCTCATGCGAAAAAGCCGTGAAGAAGGAGTAGAAGTGATTGTGGCCGACCAAAAGATCACACTGAAAACTTCCCGGCAGAAAAAAATTGATCCGGACCTGATAAACAGGTTCAAGCTATTTAAAGACGACATTCTTTTATATTTCAACCGCGAGTCGGAGGATATCTCAAGATCCGGCATGCACGTGCCGTCTATTGAAAAAGATGGACGCCTATATTTTGAGATCACGCCGACACAGCTTTATTGGATCAACAACGATTTGGACAAAGAGTATAAGGAGCAGGATAAAGGCCACGGCTCGACCATACTCATGTATAAGCTCGAAGGAGCGATCTCGGGAGATTCGTTCGAACGGGCGGTAATGGCGTTGGTAGAAAGACATGAAAGCCTGCGGGCAAACTTTGAACGAGTCGGCGACGCATACCGAATGGCGATAGCAAGCGCGGACCTTCCTGCTTTCAAGCCGTCCATCCTGAATGTGGCTATAGAAAAAGACGAAAAACAGGTACAGTCGTTCCTGCAATTCAGGGATTATACGTTCGATATGGCTATTTTACCATTGTTTCAATGCCGGCTGTGCCGAATTAAAGAGCTGGAATATATCCTGTCGATAAAGCTGCATCATGTGATATTCGACACGATGTCTTCGCAGGTTCTGCTACGGGATCTGTTTTCTTTATACGTGGAAACGGAGGAAAAACGACCGTCGGCTTTACCTGCCCTTACCTTTCAATACAAGGAATATCTTGCTTATGAAAATCAATACACGAAAAAGAACGCGGCGGAGCATAAGCAGTACTGGCATCGCATATTTCAGCACCTGCATGACGAAATCCTGATTCCTGGAAATGCAAGGAAAAATGCAACGGCGGTCAACAGCGCCGGTAAGGAGTATTTCGATTACGGCCCCGAATCGACTGCAAGGCTGGTAACCCTATCGAGGGCGCATTCCACCAGCCTGTTTGAAATCCTTCAAATGACATTGAAATCCTATTTGTTTTGCACGACAGGTAAGACCCGGCTGGTCATAGGAAGCTATGTGTTCGGAAGAGATTATCCTGGAGCCGAGCATCAGGTAGGCTGTTATGCAAAAACGGTCTTGATACGCACGGACCTGGAAGGCAGCGATACCCTGGAAAGGGTGATATGGAAGGTGAAGAGGGCAAATGAGGATATGCGGCGCTACCGCGCCTATACGTTGATGGAGGCATCGAGAGCCATGCTGCCTGAAGGAAAGGAATCCATCGGGTGTTTTTGGAACATCAATATGCAATTCAATGATTCAGGAAGGGGAGGTTCCGGTACGAAGGACGTAGCATCAGGGCCCTCCTCAGCCGGCTCGCTGTCGGTGACTGTGCTTCCTGATCTGCGGGCGGATCGTATGGTAAGCATCGATCTTGAGCTGGAGATCCGGCAATTGGGTAGCCACCTCGAGCTCTGTGTGGTGTACAGTCACGGCATCTATGATGCAAAAGTGATCCAGGATTTCTTTGCCGGTTATTTACGGTTTTCGAAATACATATTGGATCACCCTTCTGCAGTATTGCAGGATTTACGTGTAAAACAAGTCTGGTAATATTTTTTTCATAGAACAATCATGTACAATGCAGAAGTGCTTAAATGAGAAAAGATGGAATTTCGAGTGGATCGGAGAATCGCCTTTTGGTGAGAGCAAAAAGGCGCTGCTGATACCCCTCTATAATGAAAGCGGAAGCGATTTTGAAGCGAGACTTGGCTATTTTGATTCAGTGGCACGCGAATTTTGCCAGGAGCTGGATGTCATTATCATCGATGACGGATCGTCGGACGATAGCCTGGAAGCCATGAAACGTTATAAGGAAAAGAATCAGGCTCTGTTTTATATTACCTCTGTTTTTCCCAATGGACAGAAAGTGGGGGCATTGTTCCTGACAGCTCTTCATATCTCCCATGATATTGTCGTTCTTTCCGATTTCGATACTCAGCTGGTGGGAATCGAAAAGCTGTTCGGAGAATCAAAAAGCTGTTTGTATGATAGCAATTTTATGGGATGTTATTTCCGCATGCTTCCTTTTGATGGAAATGGAAACATATTCGAATTTCAGCAACTGGAATATTCAATTGAAAGAAGTATTTACAAGTTCCATAGGAAAGAGCATACAATCCGGGTTATGCCGGGGGCCGGATCCTGTTACAAGCGGGAGGTCCTGCTGGACATATATAGCGCGCACAGCGGCCTTAGAAGCGGCGAGGACCGGGAGGCGACGATTATAGGATTGAAGTTGGGCTATAAAGTTCTTTATTTGGAGAATGTGCTGGCATTGACAAAGCCGCCATCCTCTTTCAAATCGCTGGTCAGACAAAGGATAAGATGGAACCTGGGGTATATCGAAACCTTTTATAAGGAATTGTCTTATTACCTGCAGGAGATACGTAGAATGAGTGTCGTAGGAAGGATTACGCTTATAGACCTGCTTGTTGTAATACTAATGATCCTTTTACCTTATTTGATTTTTGCCCTTGGCGTATGGGATTTTCAAAAATTGCTGGTTTTTATCGCGTCGATCTATTTCTTGAAGATCCTGTGGTGTCTCTACCTTCTATCCGTTTCTCCTGCCGAATCCCGGGAATTCAAACATAAGAGACTAAGCGTTATTATCGCATATCCTTTCATAAAGATCAGCCTCGATTCAATTGCCTGGACGGGTGCCGTCATCAAATTTGTCAGGAATTGGAGGCTGAGCAGGAAAAACCCTGGCTAATGCACTTATTATATGATATATTCTTACTATATAGCTATATTCCTAAAAGCCGTTAGAAGCTTTACTGTATTTCATTTACCATTTAACTCATAAACAATTTGTTATGCTCTATTTTATTACAATGGATGATAATAGGTGGACTATTGAACTATTTCGCCGATTTATCGGAGATTATTTAGAATTCCCTGTACAAATATTAAGTTACGAGGAAGCTCGCGCTGTTGATGATTTCAAAGATGCTGTAGTTATATTCTGTGATATCGAGCGTTTTTCCGGCAATTCAATTCATGATGCCCAATCGCTTTATGACAGAGCAGCTGCACAGGGAGCAAGACGGTTGTTAAATAACCCGGGTAAAGTGCTGCGCAGATTTGAACTGTTAAAAGAAATGCACAAGCAAAATATCAACACTTTTAATGTGTATCGTGAGTTGAAGAATGCAAATGACTTTAGGTATCCTGTTTTTATACGGAATGAATTGGATCATTATGGCCCTGTCAGCGACTTGCTTCATTCACCGGAAGAACTGGAGAAAACATTATCTACTTCTAAAAGTAAAAGTGTGGGGCCCTTTGCTCCGATGATCGTCGAGTACTGCGATATAAATGTTGAGGGCGATGGCTTTCATAAATACGGAGCTTTTTGTATAGGGGACATGATCGTCCCTAACCACTTGTTCTTTTCATCCCAATGGATTGTCAAAGGAATTAAGGGTCAATTGCCGGAACATGACGAATTGGAAAAACGGTATCTGGTACAAAACTCATTCCGGGACAAAGTTTCTGAAATTTTTAAAATAGCAAACATCCAGTACGGAAGAATTGATTTTGCAAAAACAAAAGAAGGTCTTGCGATATTTGAGATCAATACGAATCCGGTGGTAGTGGATAACTGGGATTTGGAGCCCCACAGGGGATATGCTACATACGCCTTTCTTTCAAAATTTACAATGGCAATGCAGAATTTGTTTGATATCTCCGGGAGGGAAATTGTACCTGCAGAAAATGTCAGATGGAACCTGGATGAGGCCAGGTAACTAAAAAATTATAATCGAGTATGATATCAAATCAAATTTTATGAAACTTACAATTGCGCAAATCGATCAATATCACGAAAATGGATTTTTATTTCTGGAGAATCTTCTTTCCAGCGGCGAAATAGACTGCATTCGGAAAGAGGCGGAAGAAATGGCTAAAGTTGATGGGCCTCAAAGGATATTGGAAAAGAATGGCGCCGTTAGATCGATATTTGCCCCGGAATCCTCGAGTGAGCTGTTTGCCCGGATCATCAGCCTGGATCGCCTGGTAAGACCCGCTATGCAGCTGATTGGTTATGATGTTTATGTGCATCAGTCGAAAATAAACATAAAGCAGGCCCTCGTCGGGGACTGCTGGGAATGGCACCAGGATTTTACGTTCTGGCACAAAGAGGATGGCATGGAAAAGCCCGATGTGGTCACGGCCATGATCTTCCTAAATGACGTAACCGAGTTTAATGCGCCCATGTTCCTGATTCCCGGGTCTCATAAGATCGGGATTGTTGGCGATGAGGGCGATCGGCCCAACGAGATATCGTTCGATAGCGAATGGTTCAGGAAATATTACGAAAGCACTTCCTATATGTCGGCGCTGACGACCAATCTGAAATTTACCATCGACCCCGAGCTCGTGTCCTATTGGGCAAAAAAGAGGGGCATCTATTCTGCCAAGGGACCTGCGGGATCGGTATTGTTTTTTCATGGAAATGTATTCCACGCGTCGGCGGGAAATATTTCTCCATGGGATCGCAATACGTATCTGGTGACATATAACAGCCTGAGTAATACGATCCCTAGCATGCCTAATCCCCGTCCTGGTTTTATCGCCAATAGAAATTTCACAAAGATCACTCCCTCCCCTCAAATGATCTTATAGAAAATTTGATATTCATGTATATAGTAAAAGCCGCATCTTTTTATGCTGTCTTTACTAAGATGAATTTTGGCAGATTGGTCTAATTTGTTTCACTATCCATTTATCCTGTGATACGGACATGATCCCAACAAAGCACTACTATGAATGATGGTATAACCTGTTTGCGTATTATTTTACAATATTATGGCAGAGATCATTGCGAGAGCAGTCTCAATAAGATGCTGGCGATACCACGCGAAGGACCTTCTTTGCAAATGATCAGCCGGCTGGCGGAAAAAATTGGATTTCGTACAAGGATCCGCACGATAACGTATGAATCCTGGTCGGAGGAAATGGTACTTCCCTGTATCATGCATTGGGGAAGTTCGGGCTTTGCTGTTCTTTGCAAAAAAGGCAAATGGAAGGACAGAAAAAAAAAGGAGGTTTTATCGAATAACCGGGGGGTCATCGTATTTGACTATAAGGAGCTTGCGGATCATTGGCTGTTGAATGCAGTAGAAGGTAGCTGTGAATTTTGCAAAGTACTGTTCCTCGATCCGACGGCGGAGTTTTATGCCAACGCCGGAAAAGAGGAGAGGAGATTCGGATGGAAATATGTTTTGAAATATTTCTCGAGGTCCCGGGGCATGCTGGCCAAGATATTCGTTACGCTCGTGCTGGTGAGTGTCATTCAGCTGATCTATCCCTTCCTGGCGAAGAATATATTCGATATCGGGATAGGATATCATAGTACGAATGTCGTTGTATTATTTCTTTGTTGTCAGGTGGTGTTGATCTTCAGCAAAATCTCTCTTGATTTTATCAGGGGCAGGGTGTTATTGTATATTTCGACCCATGTCACCTTGAGCCTTTTATCGGATTTCTGGATAAAGCTGAACCGGCTGCCAATGATTTATTTCAATACCAGCCGTGCGGGAGAAATGCTCCAACGAATCAATGAAAATGAACAGGTGCAATCGTTTTTGACAGGTCAAACACTGAATACCTTGTTCTCGCTGTTGAACTTCATCGTGTTTTCCCTGCTGCTTGTAACTTTCAAGGCCAGCCTTTTCCTGATATTCACCGCCGGCATGCTTGCTTATTTCGCCTGGATGGCCAGGTTTTATAAGGTCCGCAGGGAACTGAATTCCGAAATATTCGATGCAACCAGCCGGGAAAATGAGGCTACATTGCAACTCATCCGGGGCATGGAGGAGATAAGGTTGAATAGCGTACATCAACAGAAGCGATGGGAGTGGGAGGATATACAAAGAGATCTCTTTAGGAAAAAACTGAAACTGCTTTCCATCACGCAGTATCAGCAGGCTGGCGCCATCTTTTTTAGTCAAACAAAGGATGTAGTGCTGACATTCATAGTAGTCAGGGGCGTGATGAAAGGGGAGTTGTCGTTTGGGGCCATGCTGGCGGTTCAATATATACTCGGACAGTTGTCCGGTCCTGCGGAGCAGTTTGTCAACTTTGTCCAGGATGCACAAAGAGCTAAGATGGCTGTGGACCGGCTGAACGAGATACACGGTTTGCGAGAGGAGGATGAGGATGTGGATGCCGCCAGGTCAAGGACAAGCTTTCCAACTGGCATGGGAATATGCATCAGAAATATGTCCTTTTCGTATCCTAATTCGGCCAGCATGCCTGTACTCAAAAATATCAGCTTCGATATTGAGCCTGGTAAGATGACCGCTATCGTTGGGTCAAGCGGAAGTGGTAAGACCACTCTTTTAAGGATATTATTAAAGACGTACGATCGATATGAGGGCAGTCTCAGTATGGGAGACGTGGATTTCAAGGATTTACGCGCGTCGGATTGGCGGGAGAGGTGCGGAGCTGTCTTACAGGACGGTTTTATTTTTAATGACTCGATTGCACGGAATATTGCAGTAGGTGACGATGAAATTGATGAGCCCAGACTCATCGAATCTTGTAAGGTAGCCAATATCTATTCTTTTGTCAGATCATTGCCCGACAATTTCAATACCAGGCTGGGCGCCAGCGGCTTGAATGTCAGTCAAGGACAAAGACAGCGGCTGTTACTCGCCCGGGCGGCCTACAGAAAGCCAGATTTCGTGTTTTTCGACGAACCCACCAATGCTATGGATGTACACAATGAAAGAGAAGTCGTTCGAAACATTCGGGTGCACTTCAGACAAAAGACCATTGTCGTCATTGCACACCGTCTAAGCACGGTAAGAAATGCAGACAAGATCATCGTTCTCGACGACGGATGCATGATCGAGGAGGGGACGCATGAGGAGCTGACCAGCATGCGGGGAAAATATTACGATCTTATCAACAATCAACTCGATATTATCGAGCATTAGCCTTGTATATATGAACAGTTTTATCGGCAGTGATCGAAGCGTAATGACTAAATGGGCAGTATTGCTGATAATCTCTATGGTGATTGTTCTCGTACTGGTGGTCTTGTTCCTGCCTTTTAATCAGCAGGTACGCATACCTGCAGTGATAGAGTCTGCAAATAGTCAAGACCGCCTGATCCTGAAAATCGTGTCCGGAACTTTTTTCGGTAATATCGATAGTGCCCAGAAAGCGCAATTATGCTTGCAAGATTCGCCTTGCGAATTATATGGATATATATCGGGAACTGTCATGAAAGGTGTTAACGGGATGATGCGGCAAGATTCGCCTGCTTATTTGAGCGTGGTGGCCGGCGATACAACCTACGTGGGTCATGTCGTCACTTATAAACGCGGAGGCGCGGTATGGATTAGCTTTTGGGTCCATCGGAGGGGCGTATTCTATGAATTTCTGCACTGATGCGAATAATTGGGTATTAACTATCGGTTTAAATTTAGCGACAATGAATAAATCTAAATTAATTTTGGTGTTTATGCACGGGGCTTCCGCAATTAACGGTAGCTTTAGCTTATCTCATCTGTTGATCAACCGGGGACATGAGGTTATTTACGTCGGATATGAGGGCGACCGAAAATATATTGAAGAGCAAGAGTTCAAGTTTCATACTTTTGATATATCTCCATTTGTGAAGCAACAGGAGACGGCGGGCAGCCACCTAAAATCGATCAGCCGCTTTCGTTTCGGGCTCAGACAATCACTCCGGGTAATAGAACATTTGTTTGATCAGGCGGAATGCTGGATCCGCGAGCTACGGCCCGATCTCGTACTGCTGGATGCAAATAATCTAGATTTTTCTGTGCCCTTTATCGATTGTAATGTCCCCATCATCAATGTAAGCTGTACCCTGTCTTCCTTTTATGCGGCCGGCAGACCACCCGTGTTTAGCGCCCTGATACCTTCTGCCGAGGGCGCTTTTTTTTCAAAGCTGAAAGCAGACCTGGCATGGAAGAAATTGTTCCTGAAACAACGTTACCGGGAAATTATATTCGGCGCATTTTTGCGAATTGGATTTGGCACGGAAAAATATACTTCCATCCAAACCCGGGTCGGGCAATCGGGCATTGAACTGGCAAGGACGGAATACGGCCCCAGGCTGCGGGTGCCACAGATCATACTGGGTCCCCAATGCCTGGATTTTCCCCGAAAGAATGACTCCAACAAAATTTGGTATACGGATGCCTGCGTGGACGAACATCGGAAGGAACCTGAGATCGACCTCAGCTTTTTACAGAAGGAAAAGACCCTGATATATTGTGCCATGGGGACCTGCAGCCGGCATTATGATGCCATCAACCTATATCGCTGCCTGTATGCAGTGATGAGAGATCTGCCGGACTGTCAGCTCGTCTTGCAAACCGCAAACACGAAGGATGTGGACAAATGCGGAGTTATTCCGGAAAATGTAAGAGTCTTCGAGAGCGTCCCGCAGATCGAAATGCTTAAAAGAGCAAGCTTGTTCATTACGCATGGCGGATTTGCTTCATTCCGGGAAGGGGTCTATTTCGCAAAGCCGATGATTGTCTTTCCGGGTTGGCATGATCAGCCTGGAAATGCGGCCAGGGTGGAGTTCCATAAATTGGGCAGACGCGGCAGCATGCGTACAATCAAAGCTTCGCAACTATTACAAATGATCCGGCAGGTATTGAGCGATCAGACAATAAGTAGTTCTCTGCGTGATATGCAAAAAAATATACGTGACGACCGCGATCTCTACGAGGCGATCTCGCTGATCGAGAACTATGGTAGTTGACATCCTCCCTCAAAAGCAAATCTATGCGATCGAATATTATTCTGATATACAACAAGGCCTGGGGTATGACCGATGTTCCGTACATCGTTCCGATGGGAGATTTTTTTCTGACAAATGATCATTTCTATAGGGACCGGGCTGCCGTCATGATTATACATATGCCGACGCTTCATTCTTCAGACCCGATACTGAACTGGAATATGAAAAGGGATGATGAACTATGGGTCTTCTGGTCGATGGAATGCGAAGCGCATCGTCCCTGGCAGTATCAACCTGATGTATTGAGTTTATTTGACATCATGGCTACCCATAAACTCGATTCCGATATTCCCGTACCTTATTTGGATGTGCGATATCTGGAGAGCTTTAGGCGGCCGCCATGTGCCAAAACAGGATTTGTGAACGCTTTTATATCAAGTCATTTTAACCTTAGCAAACGACTCGAGACCCTGGAAGAACTGATGAAATATATCGACATACATTCCTATGGAAAATGCATGCATAACTACGATCTCGTAGCGGACGAAGGTATGGCAACCAAGGAGAACGTCATTGCTTCCTATTTATTCACTATTGCATTTGAGAATACCGTTGCCGAAGATTATGTCACTGAAAAGTTTTTTCAACCACTCGAGGCGGGATCGGTGCCGATTTATCTGGGTGCTCCTAATATTGATGAATTTGCGCCGGGAAACAGGTGCTTTATAAATGTGAGCGATTTTTTGTCGATACCTGAACTGGCGGAATACCTGCAAACGCTGAATGCAGATCCCGCAGCCTATGACTCCTATCATGCCTGGAGAACGGAGCCCCTGAGAGATACGTTTCTGGCAAAGATAGATCTGATCGCTACAGATGCGTTATTGCGGCTTTGCCAAAAGATCAAAATGCAATTTGCCTGATTTGGGCCTACGTGCCCTCTAAGGCAGCCGTCGATATAGGCGTGCCATTGCTATACTAACACTTGCGTCCCGCCTGTCGCTGTGCGGCAACGTAATCGGACGGCGAACTGCCAGTAGCAACACATAGGTTCATCGGGAAAAATAAAATTTAATCGAGAGGGTAACAATAATAGCTGATTGCGCCCTCCTACTGCCCCTGGGCCAGGGAGTACTGTTTTTTACCTCCCCACACATTCAGCAGCTCGGAAGAGCAGATCTTAAAGTCCCCACTCAGGCTCACATACAAGCCCAGCACATCCTGCTGGTTCAACGGAGACTCGTCGATGCTTTCGAAGCGGACATTGTACTGGTTCACCAGGTTCGTATACACTGATCCGGTAGGCCATACCTGGGTTCCCCTGTTGCTGATATTGATAAGATTGAATTTTACTCCTGCATGCCGCTGACATTTTTTAGCGATGTTGGCAGGCTGTTCCGAGCTTTCGATGAACAGGTCTACCCCGACGATATATTCTTTTTCGGTTTCCCCGGAGACCATCATCTCATTTCCGGACAGTTTGAAAGACGTAGGGGTCGGGGTCATATTCGGCAGCAAAGGCTTGGCGCCCTGTACCGGGGTCTTGCCGAAATTGCCGATGATGGCTTCTGCAAATTGGGTGGTATTGAGGGAAGGCGTGTTCTTATCGCCAAAATCGCCCGTATGTATTTTTTGTTCGAGCGTAAATAACAAGGCATTTTCAATGATAGCGGCGTTCTCCATAAAGCCCAGATGCCTCAGCATGGCAATCCCGCTCAGCAATAGAGCCGTGGGATTGGCAATATTCTTCCCGGCGATATCCGGGGCTGTCCCATGCACTGCTTCGAAAATAGCGATATGGTCCCCGATATTGGCGGAAGGCGCAAAGCCCAGTCCCCCGACCAGACCGGCACAAAGATCCGATATGATGTCGCCCTGCAGATTGGTCAGCACGACCACGTCGAATTCCTGGGGTCTCACCACCAGCTTCATCGCCAGATCGTCCACGATGATATCGTCCGCCTTTAGCTCAGGATATTCTTTCGCCACTTCCATGAAGCATTCGAGGAAGAGACCATCCGTCAGCTTCATGATATTGGCCTTATGTCCGCAGGTGATACGGCGGGCGCCGTTTTTCCTGGCCATCTCGAAGGCGTATTTGATCACCTGCAAACTTCCGGGACGGGTGATAAAGCGACGGCTTAACGCTACATCCTGGGTGAGCATATGCTCGATGCCGCCATAGGTATCTTCGATATTTTCCCGTACAATCGTAATATCGATAGGGATGCCCGCCTTTGAGAAAACGGTGTCCACGCCATGCAGGGTCTGAAATACTCTCTTATTGGCATAGGTATTCCAGGTCTTGCGGGCAGTGACATTTACACTCTTCACTCCTTTCCCTTTCGGAGTCTCCATAGGCCCTTTGAATAAGATCCCCAGCTCTTCGATCGTTTGTTTTGCCTCCGGTGTCATCCCGTTGGAGAATCCTTTATCAAATACCCATTTACCCATGTCTACAAACTCATATTCCAGGGATACTTTACCTTTTTTGAATATACTAAGCACTGCATCCATGATCTCCGGGCCAATTCCATCCCCTTTGGCTACTGCAACCTTCATATAGTGATTTTTTATATTTGTATCAAAACCAATTCTAAGGCCAATTCGTATATCCTATTGTAGTATTTTCAAATGCTGGGGCAAAATTAGGGTAGATTTGGCATTAGGATATTAAATTGTGAACATTACTTTTAATGCCTGTTGATTTTGATTAATTTTAGAAAAATTTGATTAGATGGCAAACAAGATCTCAGAAGGGGTGGAGGTGAGTGTCGAGACCTTTTACCAGCCGGATTATTCTAATCCTATCTCCGGTGAATATATGTTTGCCTATCGCATTACTATCGAGAATCATAATAATTTCTCCGTCAAGCTTCATCGCCGCCACTGGCATATCTTCGACAGCAATGGAAGCTCCCGCGAAGTAGAAGGGGAGGGTGTCGTTGGAGTGCAGCCCATCCTCAACCCCGGTGAGAGATATCAATATGTCAGCGGTTGCAACCTTCGCACCGAGATGGGAAAGATGTACGGCTCCTACACGATGGAGAATCTCAACAACAAAAAAAGCTTCGAAGTCAACATCCCCATTTTTGAAATGATCGTACCGTTTAAGATGAACTGATACCGGGTTGCCGGCCGGCACTAAGACCCGATGACTTCATCGAGCGGATCCTCCGGTTTTGTCCCCGCCTTATAAAGGGCATAGCCCATTACCGCGAAGACCGCCAGTCCCAGCAGGTAATAACCTGTTTCACTCAGGGCGCCCGTCAGCCATTTTTCCATATTTACCTGTTTTAAGAGGTGAACGATCTTATCCGGTATATTCAGAAAGGCGAAGATCACCCCCATTAAAGCTCCTCCTGCCACGAGTCCCGTAGCGAACAGGTTTCCTTTCTCCAGGTCCTCTTCTCCTTCTCTGGCGACAAAACCTCTTTTCTTCTTCACCCGGTCTGTCAGGCCGCGGATAGCGCCCCCGATGAAAATAGGCAGGGTCGTGGAAATAGGCAGATAGACGCCAATGGCGAAGCTAAGGGCCCTTACCCCGCATAATTCCATTACCAGGGCTAAGGCTGCTCCGGCCAGTACGAAATTCCAGTCCAGGTTCCTGGAAAGAATGCCTTTGATCAATGTGGCCATCAAAGTAGCCTGCGGAGCGTTGTACTGACTGCCGATCGCATGGGTGATACCTTTGGCAGCCATCTCCGAACTGGGGATATCCAGCACTTTTATCGTGAGCCCGACGGCGATAGAGGAGACGATAACACCGATAAAAAGGGCCAGCTGCTGGTAACGGGGAGTCGCGCCTACCAGGTATCCGGTCTTCAGATCCTGGGAAGTTCCGCCCGCATTGGAGGCTGCTATACAGACCATGCCTCCTACGACCAGGGCCATCGGCTCATAAACTTTCCCTGCCCAGCCTACGGCCAGAAAGATCAGGCAGGTGCCCATCACGGTAGCGATCGTCATACCGGATACAGGGCTATTGGACGAACCGATAATACCTACGATCCGGGAAGCCACCGTTACGAAGAAGGCGCCGAATACCAGGATCAGCAATCCGATCAGCAGCCGGTTGAAAAATGAATCTCCCGGGATGATGGTCAGGAAACCGATCAGTACCACCAATGCCAGGCTGCCGAACCCGACCACTTTAATGTTCAGGTCACGCTCGGTCCTCAGCATAGCCCCCTGGCCTTTATCTTTTACGCCGCCGATGCTTTCTTTAAAGGAAGATACAATGGTAGGGATGGTTTTTATCAGGGTGATCAGGCCCCCCATCGCCACAGCGCCCGCACCGATCTGCCGTATATAAGCACGGTAAATGGCGGAGGCAGGGTCGGCAAAGGTCCTGCTGACAGGATCCCACCCTCCGTATCCGCCCGATGTTCCGATATCTTTCAGGAATCCCAGTTTCACCTGTTGCAGGGCAATGTTGACGGGATCGATCAGGGAGGCCAGCAAGGGCTGCAGCACGAGCCAGCTCAACACGCTGCCTGCCACCAGGATACCGGCGATCTTAGGGCCAATGATATAGCCTACCCCCATATACTCGGGGGTAATATCGGCGGATATCTGGGCGGAAGGGAAGATCTTATTCAGGCCTTTATTCTTTACCGTATCGAAAAGAGGGGTCTCGGCAACGATCTTGAACATCTTTTGCAGCAGGGCGTATACAAAGGCAAAGCCCAGTCCCTGGAACGCCGTTTTGGCAAATTCACCGCCCTTTTCCCCGGCCTTGAGTACGGAGGCGCAGGCAGTGCCTTCCGGATAAGGCAGGGTCTCATGCTCTTTGACGATCAGCGAACGGCGTAAAGGGATCATAAGCAAGGTGCCCAGCATACCGCCGAAAATGGCCAGTATAAAAATAACGGCATAGTTAAAAAAGCCACCGGAATCGGCCGTAGAGAGAAATAAGAACCCCGGCAGGGTGAAGACCACCCCCGCCGCGATACTTTCGCTGGCGCTGCCCGTCGTCTGGATGATATTATTTTCAAGGATGGTCGTTTTGAATAATTTTTTGCCCAGGGTGATAGCCAGCACCGCGATGGGGATCGACGCCGAGACCGTCAGCCCCGCTTTCAACGCTAAATACACGGTAGAAGCTCCGAAGAGGATCCCGAAAATGCTGCCCATCAGCAGGGCCTTGAAGGTAAATTCCTTCATTTGGGTCTCGGGGCTGACAAAGGGTTGAAATTTTTTCTCGGCCATACAAAAAAGGTTTTTTTGGGTGGGTTTGAGCGTTGAGCTGTTTCCGGGTCCGGAATATTATGCTTCTCCTGTCTTATCGCGCATGACCTGGTTCAGGGATCCGATACGGCTATAGATCAGGATGCCTCCGATGACTGCTGCCACGAACCAGATGATAAAATAGATCCTCTTATCCGGGAATTTATCCCAGGAGCTTGTCATCAGCCCGGCTACCTTGCTGCCCAGCGACATCGTCAGGAACCATCCGCCCATCAGCAGGGAGGTCAGGCGGGGAGGCGCCAGCTTGGATACCAGGGATAACCCGATCGGGCTGCAGCAGATCTCTGCAGCGGTCACGACAAAATAAGTGCCCCACAGCCAGCCCGGAGAGACCTTAAATTGGTAGATAGAAGACACCGAAAGCACGGCAAACAGCATTACCAGGGAAGAAAGCCCGGAAAGGAATAGCGCGATGCCAAACTTGGAAGCCGTTGTCGGCTCCTTTCCTCTTTTGCGCAGATAGCTGAACAAGGCTACCAGGAGAGGCGTCAGGGTCACGATAAAGAAGGGACCGATGCTCTCGAATATCTCTGTATTGACCAGTTTTACATCCTGCCCGGTCGAAGGCCAGCTTTCCCTGGGGACATTTTCGAAGTAAGGATCGGGTCCGGTGGTCGTGGCTATCCGTCCACTATCGCCCATGACCGGCACTAAAAAAGCGTCGACCCGGGTCACTTCCCTTGGGTTCGTATTCACTTTTTGCATCATCCCCAGCCAATCGGCTCCTTTTTCGACCACCGGTGAGGAGATAGTCCGGTCTGTATGCTGCTCGGCCCAGAGGGTATAGGCCGTAAAATTCTGGTAATAGATGGCCCAGAAAATAACGGAGATGGCAAAAATGAACAGTAAGGAACCGATTCCCTTTTTATCCTGTCCGCGCGCTTTGACCCATAAGGAGACAAAAAAGGCGATCACCGGCACACAGGCAAATACGAAGGCGTCACTGGCGGGGCTGCCCATGATCGTTGTATGCAGGAATTTGCCGGGCAGTGCATAACCGATCAGGGCGGCTATCATGCCGGGAACAAAAACATACAATAGTATTTGTGCCAGGGACATGTCTTCTTTATGCGGCTCCCTCCGGATATCCCCTATACGCACATGTTTTACATTCAGCCCAAAATTGATCAGCCCGATGATCATGCCTATGCCCGCCGCGCCAAAAGCAAAGCCCCACCCATACTTATTCCGTAAATAAGCGGCTGCAAAATTGCAGACCAGGGCTCCTATATTGATGCCCATATAAAAGATATTATAGGCATTGTCCTTTAAAGGCTTCAAGTCTTCCCTGTTGTAAATATTGCCCAGCAAAGTGCTGATATTGGGCTTGAAGAACCCGTTGCCGACAATGATCAGCCCCAGGGAGATATACATGGCGGTATCCCCGGGCAGCACCAGGCCGAGATAACCTGCCGCCAATAGCCCACCCCCGATGAAAATGGATTTGACATAACCCAGGTAGCGGTCTGCGATCATCCCCCCAATAAAAAGGGGAAGCCAGATCAGCGCGAGGAAAGTGCCGGTGACATCGGCTGCCGTGCTTTTGGTAAATCCCTTTCCGTCCTTCAGGTATAATAATAAGATGCCAGCCAGCAGGTAATAGGCAAAGCGTTCCCACATTTCGGTTAAAAACAGTACATAAAGGGCTTTCGGATGTTTGCCGGTCCCGGTGGTAGGTTGGCTCATGCGTTTTAAAAATTAGCACCTAAAATACAGATAAATCCCTACACACCGCCAAATTGTGCTTCACCGAACTGAATAAGGTTTTGGTCCCTGCCCAACCTGCCGTCCATCCTTTCCGTACTTCCCTTTCGTCCCGTTATTTATCCTGCAACCCTCCTTTGCAGGACGCCGTATAAAATTCTTTTTCAGAATGTGCTTACGAATTTCGAATTTCGGGGCGCAATTCGGACCCATGGGTCGGTAGAAAAATCTACCCATGGGTCCGAATCCATAATGTCGGGGCCTTCGGCCATCAGGCCGGTGGCCTGATTAAAGCGAACTTAATTACACCCATGAATATTTTATTGTTAGGCTCAGGTGGTAGAGAACATGCTCTGGCGTGGAAACTTATTCAGAGTCCTCTTTGCTCAGGACTTTTTATCGCCCCCGGTAATGCAGGCACTGCACAATGCGGTACCAACGTAGACCTCTCCTCCACGGACTTCGACGGGCTCAAAAAATTCTGTCTGAAAGAAAAGATCGGAATGGTGATCGTAGGTCCGGAGGAACCCCTGGTCAAAGGCATCGTCGATTTTTTCGCCGCCGACACCGCCCTGCAGGAGATCCCCGTCATCGGTCCTTCCGCAAAAGGCGCCCTGCTGGAAGGTAGTAAGGCCTTCTCCAAGAAATTCATGGATCGCCATCAAATCCCCACGGCGGCTTATCGCGAGTTCAATGCCGGCAATTATGCGGAAGGGGTCGCCTATCTCCAACAGCATTCTCTTCCTATCGTCTTGAAGGCGGATGGGCTTGCAGCCGGTAAAGGGGTCGTAATCTGTCAGAATCATATCGAAGCCATTGCCGAATTTGAGCTGATGCTGCAAGGGAACAAGTTTGGGGAAGCTGGCAGTAAAGTGGTCGTCGAGGAATTCCTGACCGGGATCGAACTCTCCGTCTTTGTATTGACGGATGGCAAACATTACGTGATCCTGCCGGAAGCCAAAGACTACAAGCGGGTAGGTGAAGGGGATAAAGGACCCAATACCGGAGGGATGGGCGCTGTAAGCCCCGTGCCCTTTGCCGACGAATCTTTTATGCGTAAAATAACGGAACGGATCATTATTCCTACCGTCGAAGGTCTTTTCAAAGAGAATATCGAATACAGAGGCTTCATCTTTGTGGGGGTGATCAAAGTGGGAGACGACCCCATCGTGATCGAGTACAATTGCAGGATGGGCGATCCGGAGACGGAAGTAGTGATGCCCAGACTGAAGAACGACCTGCTTGAGCTGTTCCTGGCGACTGCACAGCAGCGGCTGAACGAGGTGACTATCGAACAGGATGAACGGGTCGCCTGTACCATTGTGGCGGTGAGCGGCGGATACCCCGGCAGTTATGAGAAAGGCTTACCCATCACAGGATTGGATACCGTCTGGCCGGCGGACAGCCTGGTCTTTCATGCCGGGACCAAATTGCAGAATGATGCTACGGTGACAAGTGGAGGGCGGGTACTTTGCGTCACATCCTTCGCAGAGACGATCTATGAGGCTGTAGATAAATCCAGGGATGTGCTGGAAAACATTAATTTCGAAGGGATCTATTACAGGCGCGATATCGGATACGAATTCCTGTAAACGGGACCCCGCATCGCCGCTCTTGCCAGGCCCATTGAAGAAATAAGGTCCGAACCAATCCAAAATGACTAACCATGGTCCATTATAGCGATTACCTGCAATTAGATAAGATTCTGAACGCCCAGGACCCGGAGAGTGACAAGCTGGGTCAGCCCGCTCATGATGAGATGCTGTTTATCGTCATTCACCAGGCCTATGAATTATGGTTCAAACAACTGCTGTTCGAGACGGGGTCCGTCATCGGGATCATGCAGCAGCCCGCGCTGAATGATAACTCGCCTGAATTGCAGACCGTCGTTCATCGTCTCTCCCGTTGTTCAACAATCCTGAAGGTATTGGTCCACCAGATCGACATCATGGAGACCATGACCCCAATGGATTTCCTGGATTTCCGGGACAAGCTCCGCCCTGCTTCGGGTTTTCAGAGCTGGCAATTCAAGCTGCTGGAAGCCAGGCTGGGACTAAAATACGAACATCGTTTCGGCCAGCAATACTATGTGTCGCAGCTGAGACAGCCGGAGGTCGATATCATAAAGACGGCTGAGAAGGAGCTCTCCCTGCTGGAGCTGGTGAACAACTGGCTGGAAAGAATGCCCTTTCTGGCTTCCGAAGGAGATTCGTTCTGGGCAGACTACCGTCTTCGCTATCAGCAAAGTTTAGCCGATCCTGAAAAGGCCAACCTGGGATCCTTCGATACGACCTTCTTCAACGGGGGGGGAGCGTCTATGGCCAATTCCGGCAATACCGGCCCCCATGCCGCAAAAGCCGGCACTGAAGGCCCGCCACTCCCTTCCCGGTCCCTCTCCCCCGCCGCCTGCCGGGCCGCTTTATTCATCATGTTATACCGCGGATATCCCCTGTTGCAGCTGCCTTTCCAGGTCCTCCATCAACTGCTGGAAATCGATGAACAATTGAGCACCTGGCGATACAGGCATATGAGCATGGTACATCGTACGATCGGTACCCGTATCGGGACAGGAGGCAGTACTGGCAAGGATTACCTGAGCTCCGCTCTGGACAGGCATCACCTGTTTAAAGAGATCGCAGGACTCACCAGTTTCCTGATCGAACGGAGAAGGCTGCCTGAACTGAGCCTGGAAATGGAAAGAGGGTTGGGCTTTGCCAGAAGCTGACCACGGGTCAGCTCCCCGGAGGCGCGAAACAAAGTTGTATCCGCAAATACGAGAGTAGTCGTTTTGTCGTTCTCATAGAGAACTGATTTTTATAAGTGAGCGTGCAGGCACAAAAAAAAATTTGGCAGTTAAAGTTTTGTGGAAAATAATCCATCAAATCAAGGGTTTCACCTTGTTAATTCAAATTATTTCCTTCAATTTTGCTGACATTAAGAAAAAACATCTGAACTTCAAAAATCTGACCTTTATATAAAATGGGATTATTCAATTTCCTTACACAAGAAATAGCCATGGACCTGGGTACCGCGAATACCCTAATCATACATAACGACGAAATAGTGGTGAATGAACCGAGCATCGTAGCCCTCGATCGTAACAACCCAAAAACGGTGCTGGCAGTAGGTAAACGGGCGCTGATGATGCATGAGAAGACCCATGAAAGCATCCGCACCGTCCGCCCCCTCAAAGACGGCGTTATCGCGGATTTCAACGCGGCCGAGCTGATGATCCGGGAGATGATCAAGATGATCTACCCTAAAAAACCCCTTTTCCCTCCCAGCTGGAGAATGATGATCTGTATCCCCTCCAGTATCACCGAAGTGGAAAAAAGAGCCGTCCGGGATAGTGCCGAACAGGCCGGCGCCAAAGAAGTATACCTGATCCATGAACCAATGGCAGCCGCTCTGGGTATTGGAATTGACGTGGAAGAGCCTGTTGGTAATATGATCATCGATATTGGCGGTGGTACGACAGGGATCACGGTCATAGCCCTGGCGGGTATCGTCTGTGATCAGTCGATCCGTATCGCAGGAGATGAATTCACGGCAGATATCATGGAGGCGCTTCGCCGCTATCATAGCTTATTGATCGGGGAAAGAACGGCCGAACAAATTAAAATACAGATCGGCGCCGCCCTGAAAGATCTGGACAACCCTCCGGATGATATCCCGGTCAATGGACGCGACCTGGTAACAGGTATCCCCAAACAGATCATGGTAAGCTACCAGGAAATCGCCGAAGCCCTGGATAAAAGCATTTTTAAGATCGAAGAAGCCATTTTAAAAGCCCTGGAAACCACCCCGCCCGAACTGGCAGGAGATATTTATCGCCGGGGATTATATCTTACCGGAGGAGGGGCCCTGCTCCGGGGATTGGATAAACGGCTCAGCCAAAAAATCAAGTTACCCGTGCATATCGCCGACGATCCCTTAAAAAGCGTAGTGCGTGGCACCGGTATCGCCCTGAAGAACTATGACAGGTATCCGTTTGTAATGAGATAGCAATGGTGGCGAGCCAGACTTTGTGATCCGAGATAAAAGACATTTTTCTACGAAGTAAACCAGAAACTACATACCGGTGCGTAACGTTTTTCTCTTCATCAGAAGGCATTTCAACTTCCTCTTCTTCCTGGTGTTGCAGATGATAGCCCTGTCCTTTCTTTTTCGCTACAATAAGTTCCATGAGGCTGCCTTTATGAACGTCAGCACCGAGATCACCGGCAGGATCAACGAAAAATACAATGGCATAGAATACTACTTCCAGCTGAAAAAGACCAATGAATCGCTGGTCCGGGAAAATCTGCGTCTGCGCCAGCAGCTGAAAGAAAACTACGAAGCGCCGGACTCGGCCAGACGATTGATCCGTGACACCATCAAAGTCGACTCCGGGAAATCTATCCTGAAATATACTATCCTGGAGGCTAAAGTGGTCAATAACACCACTGCTTCCCAGACCAACTACCTCACCATTCACCGGGGATTTGCTCAACAGGTCCGGACGAATATGGGCGTCATCGGCCCCCAGGGGATCGTAGGAACGGTAGTGAACGTAAGCGAGAACTTCGCAACGGTGATGAGCCTCCTGCACCGCCAGTACAAGGCGGTGGTCAAGCTGAAAAATGGCGAAGAAAGAGGCACCATCGAATGGGACGGGCTAAGTCCCCTCTTTGTCACCCTGAAGGATATCCCCAAAAGCGCCAAAGTGGCTAAAGGAGATACGGTGGTTACCAGCCAGATCTCTTCTAAGTTTCCCGCGGATATCATGGTGGGAACCGTGTTCGAGATCGTGCCGGATAATACGAGTAATTTTTATACGCTGAAGATCCGGCCAGCCACCAATTTTTTTAATATTGAATATGTATATGTCATTGATAATACGCAATATGACGAGCAAAAACGATTAGAGGACTCTACCAGTAAAAAAGTACAATGAGCGAATTGCTGAAAAATACGATCCGGTTCATCTTGTTTATCCTGGTGCAGGTGTTCATTCTATTCAAGATGCCTCCATTGCACCGGTTTATCACTCCCTACCTGTATTTCCTGTTTATTCTCTGGCTTCCTTTTAACTTATCGAGGGCCTCTTTGACGCTGATCGGGTTTATTTTCGGTCTCAGCCTGGATTATTTCAGTAAAACTCCCGGTTTGCATGCCGCCGCCTGCACCCTGATCGCCTATGTCAGACCTTTTATCATCGGGCTGCTTATATCCCAGGAAGGCGCTGATAAGAACTATATCTCCCCTTCCATTGTTAGTATGGGATGGGCGCCTTATGCAACGTATGTGATCGTTTTGACACTTCTTCATCACACCTGGCTCGTATTATTGGAATGGATGAATTTTGGTTCCTTTATGTATTTCTTAGGGAAAGTAGTCGCTTCAACAGCCGTCAGCTTATTACTCATTTTATTGACAGAATTGCTATTCTACCGGAAACAAAAGTTCAGGACGAATACAATCTGATAGCAATAATTTATTCTTTCTTTACGCGTTAATTAGCCGGACTTCGTAAATTGTAGGTAGTACCTTTTGTATGTCTGTATTCAATCAATCCCGTAGCAATATCATCCGCCTCATTTTCGCGGTCATGTTCCTGGTCATCGCAGCACGATTGTTTCAGCTGCAGATCATTTCCCGGAAATATAAACAGCAGGCACAGGAAAATGCCCTTTTCCGGAAGAGCGTCTATCCTACCCGGGGTATCATCTATGACCGGAAAGGAAAGGCCATCCTCAATAATACCATTCTCTATGACCTGATGGTCACCCCCTCCCAGGTAAAAAATATCGATACCGGCTATTTCTGCCAGCTGGTGGGTATCGACACTGCCGAATTCCGGAGCAGGGTCCTGGACGCAAAATATAAGAATGGTCCTTTTCGACCCACTATTTTCGAGGATCTGCTCACTCCAGACATGTATGCCCGGTTGGAAGAAAATATGTGGAAATTCCCCGGTTTCAACCTGCAGGAACGTCCGGTAAGGGTTTATCCTTTCAATGCCGCCGCCCATATCATGGGCTACGTGGGAGAAGTGGATTCAGCCATTCTCAGGCGATCCAATAATTTCTACCAGTTGGGAGACTATGTGGGCCGCACCGGTCTGGAACAATACTACGAGAAAGAGCTGATGGGCCAGCGGGGGATCGAATTCTGGCTCAAGGACAATAAGAACAGGCTGGTAGGACATTACCAGGATAAGACCCTGGATACGCCCGCCATTGCAGGAAAGAACCTGCATACCTACATGGATATCGAGTTGCAGCAGCTGGCCGAGAAATTATTGACAGGTAAGACGGGCGCCGTCGTGGCAATTGAGCCTTCTACCGGGGGGATCCTGGCCATGGCATCCGGCCCCACCTTCGACCCCAACTCGCTGACCGGCCCGGACAAACAGTCCAACTACGCCAAACTGGCCCTGGACGTATCCGGACCCCTGCTGAACAGGGCTATCAAAGGGCAATATGCTCCCGGCTCGACATACAAGCCGGTAGGGGCCCTGATCGGGTTAGATGAAGGGGTGATCACGCCCGCCAGTGGTATTCAGTGCCTGGGGCTTTATTATGGTTGCACCAAGACCTATAAATGCGATGAGAAAATTCCGGGGCATGCCGCCAACCTGCGCCTCGCCATTGCCCACTCTTGTAACTCCTTTTTCTATAACACTTTTCGCCTGGAGCTGGACAATCCTGCCTATCATAGCTCCCGCACCGGACTGACGAAATGGAAGGAATATGTCAACGCCTTCGGCATGGGACATCGTGTCGGCGTCGATCTTCCCAGCGAAGACGGCGGTAATATTCCCGATACGGCTGCTTACGACAAGGAATACAACCATACCTGGAACTCCTGCACCATGGTGACGATGGGTATCGGACAGGATAAGATGCTGCTGACCCCCCTGCAGATGGCCAATGCCATGTGTATCGTGGCCAATAAAGGATACTATTTTACGCCCCATTTCATGCAGAGTGTCGAGGGCAGCCGGGATGAAGATACGCTGCTGCATCGCTTTCAGCAGCGGCACAATCCTGTCACCCGTATCTCCGAGGCCGACTATGAGGTAGTGCATAGCGGTATGCAGGATGTGATCGAGATCGGAACAGGCCGTCCGGCCAGGATCCCGGGCATCAATATGTGCGGCAAGACAGGTACTGCCGAAAATAAGAAGGTCATCGACGGCCGGGTCGTAAAATTGCATAATCACGCTGTTTTCGTATGTTTCGCCCCCCGGGAAAACCCCAAAATAGTCGTGGCTGTCATCGTGGAGAATGGAGGATACGGAGGCACCTACGCTGCCCCTATCGCCTCCCTGATGGTGGAAAAATACCTGCGGGATACGCTGAGCGCGGCGCGGATACAGGAAGTAAACAGGGTCTCAGGGCTGAATCTCATGCCTAAATACCTGGTGAGAGTGCAGTTTAAAGACGATTCCATCCGGGCCGCTACCTGGGCTAAGCAAGGCAGGGACAGCACCCGCTGGCTGAAATACCAGACGCCTTCTTTCCGGGCGATGATGTTGGATACTTCGGAGAACTCTAAAAGCCCTCTTTTACAAGCCATCAGAAAGATGCAGGTGATGAAGCTGGCCTGGATGGAGAAGCCCAAAGCCCCTCCGGCGCCCGCTCCGTCCGCTCCTGCGCAGAAGCCGGATTCCAATCGGGGAACAGGGGTGTCACCGGCATCGGTACCAAAGCCCCGGAAAAAAGATTCGGCGGCGACGGATAACCCGGACCGCAAACCGGCTTCGGGACAAAGGCCGATCCCGAAAAAGGATTCGACAGCAGCAGATATACCTATAAAAAAAGACTCCACTCCGAAATAATATGAACTCAAGAAACGCTACCATATCAAAAGGTGTAGACTGGTCACTTGTGTGGATCTGGTTCACCCTCTGCGCCATCGGCGTTATGAGCATATTTGCAGCTTCTTATCATGACGGAGATAATATCGTACAGGGCTTTATTTCGCTGAAAACGGATTATAGCCGCCAATTGCTTTTCTTTATCATAGCCGGTATCGTAGGTACTTTCATCCTGCTGACCGACAGTAAATTCTTTACGGCCACCGCTAACCTCGGTTATGCCTTCGGTATATTCCTTTTATTACTGGTATTCCCCTTTCACTCCCGGGTGAAGGGAACAGAGTCCATTATACGATTTGGATCCGCCTTCCAGCTGCAGCCGGCCGATCTCTGTAAGATATTTGTCAACCTGGCCCTGGCGAAGTATCTGTCCCGGGTGGAGACCAATTTCACCCGCCCCCGTTCCCATCTCATCGCGGCGATCATAGCGCTGGTGCCGGCCATGCTCAGTATTATGCAGAAGGAGACAGGCCTGGCCCTGGTCTATTTTTCTTTTTTCCTGGTGATGTTCCGGGAAGGGCTGCCCCCTTCGGTCCTGATCATCGGCTTTTCCTTTGCGGTACTGGTGGTGGCGACCCTATTGCTGGAGCCCAATACCCTGGCCATTATCCTTACGGCCATAGCCCTGCTGGCTATCTATATCCTGCGCAGACCGATCAAGCGGAGCCGGTCCCTTCTTTTTCTCATCGTGGGCATCTGGTTCGTTTGTGTAGGGGTGCAGCGTTTTGTCGTGCCCTTTGCCTTCGATCACGTATTTCAACCCTACCAGGTGAAGCGTATCTATGACGCTATCGGAAAGGACTATATACCCAAGGACCAGGCTACGGAAGCCGTGCTGGAAAATGAGCAGAAGACCAGCAAGAAAAAAGATAATAACTATAATGTAAAGCAAAGCAAGATCGCCATCGGCAGCGGAGGCCTTATTGGAAAGGGCCTGCTGAAGGGAACACAGACCCGTTATGATTTTGTGCCGGAACAAAAGACCGATTTCATCTTCTGTACGATCGGGGAAGGCTTTGGCTTTACCGGGAGTATTATATTCCTGGGGATCTATATATTGTTGCTGATGCGTATCGTGACGGTCGCGGAGCGACAGCGAAGCGTATTTAGCCGATGTTATGCGTATGGCGTGGCCAGCGTGCTCTTCTTCCATATTATCATTAATGTGTGTATGACGATCGGCCTGGCGCCGGTGATCGGGATACCCCTGCCCTTTGTCAGCTATGGGGGGACCTCCCTGCTGACCTTCAGCATCATGTTATTTATCATGATACGTTTGGATGCAGACAGGCAGATGGTGCTGCGGTAATCCTTAAATTTGTCTCATGAAGATCATCCCATTGTCCGAAGGCGCCTTCACCATTGATAAGACTAAATTATTCGTCCCCTTTGACACGGAAAAAGACGATCTGCAGGAACGCTCGCGGGGCAGTCTGCTGGTAGAAGTCCAACCCTTTGCCGTAGTCACGACGGAAGATATTTTAGTGCTGGATACAGGGCTGGGATTTGAAAAACAGGGAGTCTTGCAGATCCATCAGAATCTCCTGAACGCCGGGATCGACCCCTCCAAAGTGACGAAAGTATTGATGAGCCATCTTCATAAAGATCATGCCGGCGGAATGAGCAGGGAGCGGGGTGAGCGGCTGGGCCTCGCCGGGGGCGTCAGCGCTGCAACAGGTGCGGGCAGCAGAGAACTGGCCTTTCCCAATGCTACCTATTATATTCAGCGCAAAGAGCTGGAATATGCTTTTGAGAAAGGCCCCACCTCCTATATGGTAGAAGAGCTTGCCGGTCTGGAAGGGTCGCCGCAGGTTGTTTTCCTGGAGGGCAACGGGGTGCTGGACGGGTATATCAAATATGAAGTGACAGGCGCCCATTGCCCTTATCACCAGGTATTCTGGATCGTGGATGGCGGGGAAAAGATCTTTTTCGGCGGCGATGTCGCCCCCCAGCTACAGCAGATGAAGAGCCGCTTTGTGGCCAAATATGATTATGATGGAAAGAAAGCGATGGAATTGAGACAGGAGTGGTGGCAGAAGGGCAAGGAAGACGGCTGGATATTTCTATTCTATCACGATGTGAAGACGCCGATGTTCGACGGTCGTTGACCGCAATGACGGGGTGCAATATTAAAACGGGATTAAAGAAAAAAGGCCTGCCCTGGAAAGAGCCGGCCGTTGCTAACCTATGAAAAACACCAGGTTCAAATATCGTTAATTGGATATCCGCGGGTAAAACTAATCGGTCAATAAGCGAAATCTCAGGGTCTATTGTCCGTTCCCAAAAGACCTGTGCTCCATTTGCCTCCGCTGCATTTCCTTTTGAACAAAGGCTCCGAAGTCTTTTTCGACCCGGAAGAATTGATTGGCCCTGGCGGGAGAAGAAAGAGCCCGGGTAAAATCAGGGCTGTACTTTTTCCGTATGTTAAGAAGAGACTCGTCCAGTCCGATCTCATCTTTATTATCCCTATAGGTGATATAGGCCTGCCTCACTTCGATCGCATATTTATTATAAACAGGCCAGAATCTTTCGGCTTCTTCCGGAGAGAGCTCCAGTCTCTTGGTGATAAAAGCGATCTTCATAGCTTCCAGGGCTCCGCCCTTTCTCTGGTTGGGCTGCTGGGAAATACCCTGCAGGCTCAGCAGAAAAGTGAAGAAGATCAATACGGGTAATATTCTTTTCATGGTCATTAACTAATTCGTAGCGAGATTTTTTACGTCCCCATGCTCGTCTATATACTGTTTCAACTCTCCATCGGGGACATCGCCCAGAAAGCTTTTTATGTCATTATCCGAAATATCCAGCGATGCCGTGCTGTTGGCAAGGTCATCTGTCAGCGGGACATTATTGGTAACATTATTCGTGTCAAGATAATTTTCGATGTCCTGATCGCTTACTGCAGGTAAACTTTTTGCAATATCAACGTTGCCCGTACCCGCTCCTGTCCCTACGGAAGTATGCGTCCACAGCCACCCTCCGGTCAGGATCAATCCGACTATTGCAGCGGCGGCCGAATATTTCCACCAGTTCCTTGTCCGGCTGATAGAGAAGACTTTTGCAGCCGCAGCCCCAGGCTGTTTCCCGGAAACGGCCGGTTGGTTATCGAAAGCCTGCTCTTTTATCGTTGCCAGGACCGTATCGGGAAAGGACTCAAAATAGCTTTTTGGCGTCTGATAGACCTGTTTATCTTTCAGACCGGCCAGTAGAGGAGACAAATTCTCTGTTTCGGCCTGCCCGGACGAAAGTCGGAGATTAGCAGCCATCGTTCCTGATAATTCGTCGAAATATCCATCGGGGACCCTGAAAGGCATTTTTCGGTCGATCCGGCTCAGTAAAGGGGATAGCAAAGCCAGCTCTTTCTGTGGGGTATCGGCGGCTTTGATCCGGTCCATCAGCTTTCCGGCAAATCCTTCGAAATAACCTTCCGGAACGGAATAGGCGGGTATGGAACTGGCCGAACCCAAAAAGTCCGGCATCCGGGTATCGTCAGACGCCCCGGCCCTGACCTGGTCCAGCACGCGGTCGGCCAGGCCTTCAAAATACCCGTCTGGCAATCCATAAGGAGTTACCCGGCTGATGGTAGCGAGTAATTCGCTGATCAGCCTCAACTCCTCTGATATGTTATTATTGCCGTCCATACATTTATTTCAGACCCCCTTTGCTTTCTAAAGTTTAATGATTGACGATATAATCCTCTATTTTTTTGACAGCATGGTGATAAGACGCCTTCAAAGCTCCCTCCGAAGTCTCCAGCACCCGGCTCATCTCCTCGTAGGGCATTTCGTCATAATAACGTAAACTAAACACAACTCTTTGTTTTTCAGGAAGTTGCTGAATGGCCAACTGTAATTTCCATTCCAGCTTATTGGGGTCAAAATGTTTGTCTGCCTGTATCTTATTGCTAAGCCCGGATTCCATCTCACTGAGGGGGAGGGTGGACTTCTTTTTTTGCTGTTCGAGGAAACTGAGGCATTCATTGGTGGCTACCCGGTAAAGCCAGGTGTACAACTGGGAGTCTTCCCGGAAGTTTTCCAATCCATTCCAGACACGTATGAATACATTTTGCAATACATCGTTGGCGTCTTCATGCTCCACGACCATGCGACGCACATGCCAATATAGCTTCTCCTGATATTTTTTTATAATAGCAGTAAAAGCCTTCTCTTTGGTGCCAGGGTCCCGGAATTGAATTAACAATTCAGTGTCATGGATAGTCACACCCATAAGGTTAGCGATTTTGTATAGTATACCGATTCAATAGGTGAACCTTCGACCCCTGCCGGATGCTCAAGTTTAAACAGCGTAAAACTAAATATTACTTATTTTTTCTGGCTATAACTTTTTCTGCTGCGGCTACGATATCAGGGGTATCCAATCCATATTTCTTTAAGAGCTCCATAGGAGTGCCACTCTCGCCAAAAGTGTCTTTAGTGCCTACGTATTCGATGGGGATCGGTAGATTTTTGGCGGCTGTCTGTGCAATAGCGTCGCCTAATCCGCCGATAATATTATGCTCCTCGGCCGTAACAGCACAGCGGGTCTTTTGGATGGAGGCGATGATAGCTGCCGTATCGAGGGGCTTGATCGTATGAATATTGATGATTTCTACTGAGATGCCTTTCTCCTGGAGGATCTTTCCGGCTTCGATAGCCTTCCATACCAGGTGACCGCAGGCGAAGATCGAGACATCGGTACCTTCCGAGAAGATCTGGGCCTTCCCAATCTCGAAGGGCCTGTTTTCGGTGAAGATGGGCCACACCGGACGGCCAAAACGAAGGTAGACCGGTCCGACATAGTCGGCAATGGCCATCGTGGCAGCCTTGGTCTGGGCATAATCGCAGGGAACGATGACCGTCATGCCGGGCAGCATCTTCATCAGGCCGATATCTTCCAGGATCTGGTGTGTAGCTCCGTCTTCACCCAGGGTGACGCCGGCGTGCGAGGCGCAGATCTTGACATTTTTATTAGAATAGGCTACAGACTGCCGGATCTGGTCGTATACCCGGCCGGTGGAGAAGTTGGCGAAAGTGGTGGTATAAGGGATTTTTCCGCCAATGGTCAGTCCGGCGGCGATGCCGATCATATTGGCTTCCGCAATACCGCACTGTACGAATCTTTCGGGATTCTCCTTGATAAATTGATTCAGTTTCATGGAGCCTAACAGGTCTGCCGTCAGCGCGACGATATTCGGGTTTTTCCGGGCTGCTTCTGCAATTCCATCTCCAAAACCGCTACGGGTGTCCTTCTGGCCGGTTACTTGTATCTCTTTTAACATGAATCAATGATTAGAATGAATTAAAATTGATTTTAGGGATTTTGGGTCCCTGGTTTGGTGATGCAAAGTAAAGGATTTATCAGTTTAATTCCGAGAACTTTCCATTATAGAATTTCTCATCGGTCTTGAGCTTTTGTTCCCATTTCCAGGCGGTGGATAGCATATCCTCCAGGGTATATTGGAGCTGCCATCCCAATTGCTTTGTAGCAAGGTCATTATTGGCGTAAATGGCGATCACATCTCCTGTACGGCGAGGTCCGATCTGGTAGTTCAGCTTGACGGAACTTACTTTTTCAAAGGCTTTGATCGCTTCCAGCACCGTCACTCCGTTACCCGTGCCCAGGTTATAGACTTCGCATTTTTTGCTGATTTTCTTATCCAGCATGTATTGCAGCGACAGGGTATGAGCGTGTGCGATATCGCATACATGGATAAAATCCCGCATACAGGACCCGTCGCGGGTAGGATAGTCATCCCCATAGACGGTCATCATGGGTAATTTACCGATGGCCGTCTGGGTAATGGCAGGCACCAGGTTGGCCGGACGGCCAATGGGCATTTCCCCGATCAGGATGCTGGGATGGGCGCCTACCGGGTTGAAATAGCGTAATAAGATGCATTTTGTATGGGTAGATGCTTTCGAAAATTCGTTGATGATCTGCTCGCCCATCTGCTTGGTATATCCATAGGGAGATTCGGCGGGCTTGGGCGGCGTCATTTCCGTTACCGGAATTTCATCCGGGTTGCCATATACCGTACAGGAAGACGAAAAGACAAAATGAGGGATCTCGAACTCCTGCACGCATTTCAGCAGGTTGATGAGGGATAACAGGTTATTCTCGAAGTACATCAGAGGCTGCTCTACGGACTCTCCGACCGCCTTGAAAGCGGCAAAATGAATGATACCTGCTATATTTTCATTTTCCTGGAAGATGGCGTATGTATCATCGTAATTACAAAGATCTACCTTATAGTTTTTTATCTTTTTCCCGGTGATCTTTTCTGCGCCTTCCAGTATTCTGGGGGAAGAGCGGACATTATTGTCCACACATATAACTTCGAATCCATTCTCGATCAGGTCTACGATCGTGTGTGAGCCTATATAGCCACATCCGCCGGTAACAAGGATTTTTTGCATAGTCGATGGTTATAGAAATATAAATTAGGGTTAGTTGGTATTGATTATTTTTATCAGATATTGCCCGTACCCGCTCTTTAGCAAAGGCTGAGCCATTTTTTCTACTTGTTTTTTGTCAATAAAGCCTTTCCGGTAAGCGATCTCCTCGATACAGGCAATCTTGATACCCTGTCTTTGCTCGATCACCTGGACAAACTGAGACGCCTGCATGAGGGAATCGAATGTACCCGTATCCAGCCATGCCGTACCCCTGTCTAAGATAGAGACTTTCAGATTCCCTCTTTTCAGATATTCCCTGTTTACGTCCGTGATCTCATATTCTCCTCTGGGAGAAGGCTTCAGGTTCCTGGAAATTTCGACCACTTCGTTATCATAGAAATAGAGGCCCGGAACCGCATAATCGCTCTTGGGGGCGGCCGGTTTTTCCTCGATGGAAATAGCATTCATATTCCCGTCGAACTCTACGACGCCATAACGCTCGGGATCGCTCACCTGGTAAGCATATACGATGCCTCCTTGCGGATTGTTATTCTTTTCCAGCTGTTTGCCCAGCCCGGCGCCATAAAATATATTATCTCCCAGCACCAGTGCTACCGGGTCTTTGCCTATGAAATCGGCCCCTATTACAAAAGCCTGCGCCAGCCCATTGGGCAAGGCTTGCTCGGCATAGGAAAATTGCAGCCCCAGCTGAGAGCCGTCTCCGAATAATTTTTTAAACAGTGGGAGATCATGGGGCGTCGAAATGATCAATATTTCATGGATCCCGGCCAGCATAAGCGTAGACAGAGGGTAGTAGATCATAGGCTTGTCATAGACCGGCATGATCTGTTTACTGATGGCAAAGGTGATGGGATGCAGACGTGTTCCGGATCCACCGGCCAGGATAATTCCTTTCATAAGTATCTCTAGTTGGTTAATATCTTTTATCTTCCAAAATAGTAAAGATAGGGCAACCCGCCCTATTTAAAACGCCGGCGCATTAAAACGCTGAAAGCGTTTTGTTCGAAGGACAGACATTAGCCATATTCCGTGTATACGCTATTTTTCAGCAGCGTATACACGGAATATCTACCGGACAAGGCTGACAATAAAATAAACGATGGCGGCCAGCAGGGCGCTGACTGGTATCGTCAGTATCCAGGCCCAAAGCAGGTTGATGGTCACCCCCCAGCGGACGGCGGACAACCGTTTGGTAGCGCCTACCCCGATGATCGAACCGGTGATCGTATGCGTAGTGCTCACAGGTATGCCCAATTTGTCCGACAGGAACAAGGTGAGGGCGCCTGCGGTTTCCGCACTTACTCCTTCCAGCGGAGTGACTTTCGTGATCCTCGTGCCCATGGTCTTGACGATCTTCCATCCCCCGCTCATCGTTCCCAGAGCGATGGCCGTAAAACTGGCTACCGGCACCCACATATGGGAATCGATAAATTGCCTGAAAGATAATTCATGTCCCCTGGATTTCTCATACCAGATCATGGCCGCCCCGATGATCCCCATTACTTTCTGGGCATCATTGCTGCCATGTCCCAGGCTCAGCAGGGCGGAAGATACCAGCTGCAGCCGGCGGAACCAGTTATCCGCCCGGTACGGGTTCGCCCGGCGGCAGATATTGATAATGAGTATGGAAATGAAGAATCCGATGACCATACCGATCAAAGGAGCCAGGAAAATGAAGAGGAAAGTAGGGATCACCTTACCATAATTGATAACAGCTACCCCATGCCGGCTCAAAGCCCCCGCATGCGCCAGCGCTGCGCCCATAAATCCTCCCAATAAGGTATGGGAAGAGCTGGAAGGGATGCCGAACCACCAGGTTAGCAGGTTCCAGCAGATAGCGGCGATCAGACCGGAAAAAATGACTTCCAGGGTAATAAAATCCTTATTCACGGAACTGGCGATGGTATTGCCGATCTTGAATTCTTTAAGGACATAACGGGCTATGAAAAAAGCGGCAAAGTTCCATAATGCCGCCCAAAGGACCGCCTGGAAAGGAGTCAGAACCTTAGTAGAAACGATGGTTGCGATAGAATTGGCTGCATCGTGGAATCCGTTAATATAATCGAATACAAGGGCCAGAACGATAATTACGACCAAAAAACTCATAGAGTTGGTTTTAGCTTACAGCTATTCTCACGCGTATTTAATAATAATGGATTCTATTACGTTCGCGGCGTCTTCACACTTATCCGTAACGATCTCCATAACCTGATAGATCTCTCTTTTTTTGATCACTTCCTTGGCATCGGGCTCTGTTTCGAACAGGCGCTCGATGCTGAGGTCGAATATGTCGTCGGCCTGGTTTTCAATACTGTTCACTTTTACCAGCGCATCCGTGATCTTGCGCATATCCCGCATATTACGCAGCTCTTTCACTGCGATCTGGATCTGTGCAGCCCCCTGCTCGATCAGATCGGCCATTTTCTGGATACCGGTGTCATTGGGATTGACCTTGTAAAAATTGATCTTTTTAGCCGTGGCATAGATATAATCGCAGATATCATCCAGGGAGCTGGCCAGGTAGTGAATATCCTCCCGGTCGAAAGGGGTGATGAAGTTCCGTCCCAGTTCAGTGAATATCCGGTGCGTAAGATCATCATTGACATGCTCCTGATCCTCTACCTGGGAAATAACAGCGGCTCTTTTGTCATAATCGGGTTCTCCCACTACCTCTTTCATCAGCTTGCCCATTTTCGCTACCCCGTCGGCTACTTCTTCGAATAGGGAATAGAATACCCGATCCTTGGGTGTGAAGAGTTGAATGATCGAATTGAACGCCATGCACAAAAATTTGGGCAAAAATAGGGCTATTCGTGCGGATTGCAGCAAAAGCGGGTTTATTTACTGCCCGCCAGCCGGTCCGTGGAGGCAACAGGTGTTGCGGACGAAGGCCCGGCCAGCAGAGGGGCCACCAAAGGGAAACGGATCGGCCTACCCGGAGGATGTCCCGCTCCTGAGGGATCTCCCATCAACAAGGCGATCGTAGCCGCCAGCTGTTTCTGGTATACCTGTCCCCGGGTCCTGAGCTCGCCTTCGGGAAGAATATCCGGGCCTATCATTGCCACCCAGATCTGCCCCGAGCCGTTTGCCCAGAATCCATGCGTTGTCCACTTGCCGGTCTTCCACCCTCTTCCATGATCCGTAGTGATCAGCAAAGTAGTGCTGTCTTTATAATAAGGATCGGTCTGAATAGCATACCATAGTTCGGCGATCATCTGGTCTATCTGATTAGCATGCTGCAGATACAGGTCATACCTGGCCGCGTGAGCGCATTCATCCGTCTCTCCCAGGCCAAGGTACAGGACGGAAGGATGATGCCGGTCGATATATTCCCGGGCGGTCAGGTAAGTGAGAAGATCATAGCGGGTCTTTGATTTGGGCATAGTCTCCTCCACACTGTCTATCATCCCGGCTGCCGTGTCATTCTCCTCATTCAACTTTTCATAGCCGCTGTTGATGGGCAGCCCGCTGCGCGTCTTGTTCAGAATATAGGGAAAGACGTTCCAGGAAGTGAAGACGGCGACTTTCCCATGGTACTGCGGGGTAGAGTTGAGGTATTCCAATACATTGATGTTCTTGTTATTGATAGGCAGGTTGGGACTGGTCGCATCGGTATGCCCGGTAAAAATTTCATTATACCCTGGATAAGAGATCTTTAGGAAATTCTTCACATTGACCTTGTTATCAAAACGACGGTTGCCATATAGCTGCCCTTTTTCCGCAATGGTATTCCAGAAGAAAGGCATGAGCCGGCGCCGGCGTAATTCAGGTGTGGAATCCCAGTAGAGCTGCCGGGTCAGCGTGGTGTCCTTTACATAATTCTCATTGGCGACCAGCGAAGGGTCGGCCCCTGAAAAAATCTCCTGCCACCTGAATCCATCGATAGTGATGATGAATAAGTGCCTCGATGCAGATTTGCCCTGACCGGGAGCCTGGGCAAAGGCTCCTGAAAAAGTCAGCCCGGCTGTCAGTAAAAGTAGGAGGAATTTCATTTTAATGGGTTTGTCAAAGTTACCCAGGGGATATGACTGCATGTTTACGGCAACATTAATTTAACATTACCGGTTTTTTTAACTAAATCATAATCTTATGGCAACCTTGGCATAAAAAAAAGAGTATAGTTTTATTAGATATAAATTGCGATATATGACATTGCTAAAATGGCTGGATCATATTGACAAGATCTTATTCGTGCTCATCAGCCACGATACGGATCATTCCATCCTGGATAAAGTGATGCCCGTGTTGCGGGATCCGATCACCTGGATACCCTTCTATGTCTTTATGCTGTATTATGCCATTCGTAAGCGCAAGAGCCAGGCCTGGGCTTTCATTCTGCTGAGTGTGCTGACCGTCGCTATTACGGATAGCCTGACTGCTCAGGTACTCAAGCCTCTGTTCGGGCGGCTCCGTCCCTGCTATGATCCTGAATTGTCTTCCGTTATAAGAGGACTGGTGGATTGCGGCGGTTTGTATTCCATGCCTTCCAACCATGCCGCCAACCATTTTGGATTAGCGGCTTTCTGGTATTTTTCCATAAAGAAGATAAGCGGTAAAAAATGGAAAGGACTATGGGTATGGGCAGCGGCCATCTGTTATGCGCAGATCTATGTAGGCAAACATTTCCCTTTCGATATCCTGGCCGGTGCGCTTACGGGTTTTCTAACGGGACTGGGCATGTCCAGGCTCTTCGAGTTTTGGGAAAGCAGGCAGGGCAACCGTAGCTCAGCCTTTACGCTCCTGTTTAAGAAATCCCCTGAAAAGCCCGTTGAAATATAGATCGGGCGAGGTCAGGCTGAACAAGGCCCATGGGGCGAAGTTCAGAATTCATTATACCTTTACCCGTGATGACTGAATCTTATAATTACTCCTGGGAAAGCTGGTTACAAAAATGGTTTGTCAGGCTTCTGGTACCCGCTATCCTGATAAATGCGGGAGGATTATTGATCCCTATCCTGGAACCTGATGGCGCGCTCTATGCCACTATTGCAAAGACGATCGCCCGTACAGGGGATTTTATCAATCTTCGCGTGGAGGGTAAAGACTGGCTGGACAAGCCTCATTTCCCTTTTTGGATGGCTGCGCTGAGCTTCCGCCTCTTCGGTATAAATAGCTTCGCCTATAAATTTCCGGCGCTCCTATTCTGGGGAATGGGCGCCTGGTATACTTACCGGCTGGCCTTGTCTCTCTATGGCAAGCCCGTCGCACAGCTGGGAGCCCTCGTCTATGTTTCCGCCGCGCACCTGGTGATCTCCAATAATGATGTCCGGGCCGAACCTTATCTTACCGGACTGGTCATCGGCGCCGTCTTTCATTTTTACAAGGCATCCCGGGGGCAGGCCAGGGCCTTCGACCGGAGGGTTGGCTGGCATTTGGTGGCGGGTTCTTTTATGGCCGCCTGTGCCGTTATGACGAAGGGGCCTTTTGTATTGATCACCATCTCCGCCGGTCTGATCCTGGACTGGGTTGTGCGGAAAGACTGGGTTCAATTCGGGAACATACGCTGGTGGGTCGCCCTGCTGCTGGTCGCCCTTTTTATTACGCCTGAATTGTATTGTCTGTATATCCAGTTCGACCTCCACCCGGAGAAAGTGATCTTCGGGCAGACCAGGGTGTCAGGTATCCGTTTTTTCTTTTGGGATAGTCAGTTCGGCCGTTTCTTCAACACAGGCCCTATAAAAGGGAGCGGTGATCCCTTCTTCTATTTCCATACTCTTTTATGGGCTTTTCTGCCCTGGTCCTTATTGTTATATGCGGCGATGGTACAAAAAGGCAGGAAGGTCAGCAGCCATTCCATCCCGGGAGATGCCATTTGTTTGGGAGCAGCTGCTGCCAGCTTCATCGTATTCTCTCTTTCCCGTTTTCAGCTGCCCCATTATCTCAATATATTATTCCCGTTTTTTTCGATATTGACGGCCGGCTACCTGTATCAGCTTCACCGAAGGAAGACACAAAAGATCCTTGTGCTTATCCAGCGGGTGATCACTCTCCTTCTCCCCTTACTGCTGCTTTTTCTCAGCTGGTTTTTTCATTTCCGGGGCTGGCCTTTTATGGCAGTTCTTATCGCCGCCCTTACCCTTCTGTCCTTCCGGATCTTCCAGGGCAATGACCTGCCGGCTGTGACGGCACGGAATTTCTGGTCGGCCCTCCTGGCCTATACGTTTGTTAATTTTTGCCTGTACCCGGCCATACTCCGGTACCAGGCGGGAACCCAGGCCGGGGACTATATCAGGCGGGAGCTCGCATCCATCGATCCTGCGACCGGCACCTTGTCTGACAATCCCGCCATCGCTACGGGAACCGCCGATCCTGCGTTCACCGGTATCGATACTGCCTCCATCCATCCTGCGTTCACCGAAATCCTGTCCAGCTCAGCCATCATTTACATGCCGTCCGAGACCTCCGCGAATTATTCCTTTGAATTCTACTGTCCCATATCCGTTGAACGGATCCCTGTCGACAGTATCCCACGGACGCAGGCAGGCCAGCTGCTCTTTATTCCTTCAGCATATGCCGACAGCCTGGTGAAGAGGAGCTTCCGGGTGGAGAACATACGGCATTTCCCTAATTTTCATATCAGCCAGCTGACCGGAACATTCCTGAATGAAAAAACGAGATCGTCGACCCTGGAAGAATATTCGCTGGTCAGGGTTCATTAGATTGGGCAGCTCCCGGAAATTCGCTCAATGTTCGTCGGCGCTGGGTCCATAGCTGCCAGGGATCGGAATATCCAGCAACCGGAGGAATACACCCAGCTGGGCCCGGTGATGTACGATCTGGCAATAGGCCATGCGGATGATCTCTCCCTTGCTCGCTACCTGGTATACCTGGTCGCCGTTCCGTAATGTCCAGTCTTCCAGCAACCTCTCTTCGGTGGCTTTGAGGAGGTGCTCTCTGCCGTCAGCCAAAGAGCTTTCAAAATAATCCAATAATTCTCCCGTATTATTCACCGTCACCGGGGAGTAAGGATTTTCGGCAAAATCAAGCCCCTCGGTCGTCACCGCCATGGTTACCCAGGATGGCAACTCGGCTACATGAGTAGCTAATTGCTGAAGGGTCATACTTTTCTGATGCGGCTGCCAGTCGAACTGTTCGGTGGGGATACGTTCCAGCATTTTACGGGTGGTGGCTGCCTCCTGGTCGAGCTCCTTTAAGAGCATTGGGATCGTTGACATAAATAGTAGTTTTTGTTGTTGGTTCAAAGTAACTACCGGCTGGTGACAGCCTTATGTCAGCATCTTTTTGCCCCCGGATTTGCCCAAAAAAACAGCCGGAAATGGTAGCGCTTATTAACCCGGAAATGCCAAACCTGCTCCAAATCCGGGCAAATCGGGCCAATTTTGAGCAAATCGGGCCAAATCCGTTCAAATTGGGGCAAATCCAGGGCAAGTCGGTAAAACTTAACATTCCATGCATTACTAAAAGGTTAACTTTAAGTTATCATATTATTACTACAAAACACTTTTTCGTATGAATCAACAAGAAACAGCTACTCCTGCCGTAATCTCCAAAAAGAAGCAGGTCCGCAAAGAGATTGTGGAAAAGCTGACAGGAGCCCTGGCCGATTACAAACAGGAATTGGGAGAGAAGAAACTGGCTACCCACGTGAAGCAGATCAGCAAGCTCATCAGCCGCGACCTGCTGAAGTCCGGTAAGAAGCAGCAGGAGAAGGTAAAAAAAGCAGCGCCCAAAAAAGTCACTAAAAAATCAGTTAAAAAATAGTCCTATCTGATTAACCTTCTGCGCCTCCGTCCCGGAAATTTCCGGGACGGTCTCTTTTTAAGCCGGGTCCGGACAGCCCCCGCCGCCAGCCTTCCTCCCCGCCGGATTCCGCAGCCAACATTCAGACCCTTCCCAAATGATTTTACGCTCCGTTAACATTTAATGAGTGATTTTTGTCTGCTAAAACGAATCATCATGGCCACCTACGGAGAATTGAATCCCGACACGTATTACCTGATACAGGTAGATGCAGAATCAGATATCGAAATGGTATCGGTTATCCTTCAGACGAAAGAGACCGTATTGCTTCGCAGCTTTCTTCCCCAGACGGAAGATTTTTTCAAATACCTGGATGAACCTATTTTCAAACTGATCGAAGAACTGGACGAAGAGACCGCTGAAAGATTCGTCAATCTTTATCAGCAGCCTGAAGGAGAAGAATATGAAGAATAAGCATTCATAGTTCCGCTCCGTCCTCCGGTAATAGGGAAGCTGCCAATCCACCGATCACGGCGCGTCCCAGCGGAGCCGGATGCTGGCGCTGGTGCAATACCGGTAATTGAAATGGGGTCCGGGCTCGAATCCTTATATAAATAATTGTAAGATCCAGTATACCAATGCCGCCAGCAGGGCGCTGACAGGGATCGTGAGGATCCAGGCCCAGACCAGGTTGATAGTCACTCCCCAGCGGACGGCGGAAAGACGTTTGGTCGCGCCTACTCCCACAATGGCCCCGGTAATGGTATGGGTTGTGCTCACTGGAATACCCAGGGACTGGGTAATGAAAAGGGTAATGGCGCCCGCTGTTTCCGCGGAGACTCCCTCCAGGGGGCTCACCTTGGTGATCCGGGTGCCCATGGTCTTTACGATCCGCCAGCCGCCGCTCATCGTGCCGAGGGCAATCGCCGTAAAGCAGGCGGCGGGCACCCAGTTGGGAATATGCCGGAGCGTGTCCAGGTCGCCATGGGCGATCATCGCCGCGGCAATGATACCCAGGACCTTTTGTGCGTCATTGCTTCCATGCCCCAGGCTCAGCAGGGCGGAGGATAACAATTGCAGCCGGCGGAACCAGTTTTCGGCGCGGTAAGGATTGCTCTTTTGGAACAGGTTCACGATCAGGATTGTGATGAGAAGTCCCACGATCATGCCGATCAAAGGCGCCAGCACAATAAAAAGGAAGGTGGGAATCACATGGGCATAATTAATGACGGCCTTTCCGTGGATCACCCATCCTCCGGCATGCGCCAGGGCCGCTCCCACAAAGCCTCCCAGCAGCGTATGGGAGGAACTGGAAGGGATGCCGAACCACCAGGTCAGCAGGTTCCAGGTAATGGCGGCGATCAGCCCTGAAAAGATAACGGGCAACGTGATAAAATCCCGATTGACAAAATTGGCAATGGTATTGCCGATCCTGAACTCTCCTATAAAGTATTTGAAAATGAAAAAGGCGGCAAAATTGAAGATTGCTGCCCATAATACAGCCTGAAAAGGCGTCAGCACTTTCGTAGATACGATGGTCGCGATCGAAATAGCGGCGTCATGAAATCCATTAATGTAATCAAAGAGAAGGGCCAGTATAATAATGAGAATTAGAAATATCATTGTTTGTGCCCCTTCCTACGCGTATTTAATAATAATGGATTCAATGACATTGGTCGCATCCTCGCATTTGTCGGTAACGATCTCCATCACCTGGTAAATATCCCGCTTCTTGATCACCTCTTTGGCGTCTGGTTCCGTCTCGAACAGCCGCTCGATGCTCATATCGAATACGTCGTCGGCCTGGTTCTCAATGCTGTTGACCCTCACCAGCGCATCCGTGATCGCCCGCATATCCCGCATATTCCGTAGTTCCCTCACCGCCGCCCGGGTCTGCCGGGAGCCCTGCTCGATCAGATCGGCCATCTTCTGGATCCCTATATCATTGGGGTTGACTTTATAAAAATTGATCTTTTTGGCCGCGGCATTGATATAATCACAGATATCGTCCAGGGCGCTGGCCAGGTAATGAATATCCTCCCGGTCGAAAGGAGTAATGAAATTCCTGCCCAGCTCGGTAAAGATCCGGTGGGTGAACTCGTCATTAATATGTTCCTGTGCCTCCACCTGGCTGATCAGGACCGCCCGTTTATCAAAATCAGGCTCGCTCACGACTTCCTTTAATAACTCTCCCATTCTGGCCACGCCATCCGCCACCTCCTCAAAGAGGGAATAGAAGACCTTATCCTTAGGCATGAAGAGTTGAATGATAGCATTAAAGCCACGCATGAAGAAAGTTTGAACAAAAATAGAGTTAATGTAATCGGGTAATCCATAAAGACATTTGGTAATAATTTCTTAACACAGAAAAGGGCAATAACGAAAGATATTTATGGGATAGAGCAGGGGGATTTTGAGAGTTGTTTTTTTTGTACTTTATAATACGATATATTACAGCCACTTAATTATTCTTCGTTCTCCCTTTACTTGTCGTTTTGGTAAGTGTTAACATTAAGGTAATATTCCCTTAACATTCGGGTCATCGCATAGGTCTTGTTTTGCAACAGGATTTGAGACAATACAACCATCGATTTTTTAATCAACCAAGACTTTTATGAAACGTAGTATTTTGTTACCATTTTTATTGATCGTTACCTTATTTTTTTCGGCCATCTCTTTGAAAGCACAGTATTTATTGAATTCGGATTCAGCCTTTAAAGCAGGAGCGGCTAATTCCGGCAGGATCTGGGGTTATGTTTTCGGAGACTATTATGTTAAAGGACACAGTGATTCCCTCAACAGGGGCGGTAATAACCAATACACCGGCATCCCCAAGAACAGGAACGCTTTCGCCTTTCGCCGTATCTACCTGGGCTATGACTATAATATCTCCTCCAAATTCTCAGCAGAGCTCTTGCTGGCGGCCGAGGATAATTTTCCTGCTTTCAATCCTCCTTCTTCAGGAGCTGCGAGCGGAGATGAATTAGGCAATAGTAAAGAAACCTTCTTCATCAAGCTGGCTAATGTTCGCTGGAAGAATATCTGGAAAGGGACCGATCTGGTCGTAGGCGAACAGGCTACCCCGGCTTTCCCCCTGTTATCTGAAAGGATCTGGGCCTACCGTTCTATCGAAAGAACGATCTCCGATATCCGCCGTACTCCTTCTTATGATATGGGTGTAGGCCTGCAGGGCAAGTTCGACGCTAAAGGCAATTACGGGTACAATCTGCTCGTCGCCAATGGCACGAGCGACAAACCTGCTTCTACAAGTTTCAAATGGTTCTACGGTGATCTGTTCGCAATGTTCCTGGATAAGAAACTGATAGTAGACGTATATGCCGATTATCAACGCTTGAACTGGCAGCCAGGCTGGCACCATGACCGCCAGATGCTGAAAGGATATGTAGCTTATAATACGCCTGCGCTTACCGTCGGTGTAGAAGGCTTTATCAATACGATCAGGAAAGACACCAAGGCTACCCTGATTGCAGGCGGCGCCGATTCCATTAACACGGTAGCCCAGGGCATCTCTTTCTATGTACACGGAAGTATCGTCAAGAATTACCTCCGCTTCTTTGCCCGCTACGATGGTTACAACCCCAACCACAAGATTGACAATAGTAAATACTCGGGTTATGCAGGGATCTCTTCTCCCGGCGGATATAACACCGTAGGATATAAGATGACCTATAGCGCCAGCACCGGCGCCCCTACGTCGGCCGTTGCCAACACCGATCCGACTTCCAAGGAAGGCTTTATTACCGCCGGCCTGGATTTCACGCCAGCTAAAAATGTACATTTCATGCCCAATATATGGTATACGCACTACGCATCTCAGATGGCTGCGGGCAAACAATCCGATTATGACATGGTGTACCGGATGACCTTTTACTATGTATTCGGAAAATAACCCTGAAAACCCCTATTTAGTTTCTTAACTACCTTAAGTAATAAAAAATGAAATTAAATTCTTTCAAATTCAAGACTTCCTTAGCAGCAGGCGCATTATTTGCCATCCTTAGCGTAAGCATGGTTTCCTGCGGCGGCGGCGGTGGCAGCACCTCCGGTTCCGACAGCACGGCTTCCGCCAATAGCGACGACAACACTCTCATCGGCGCCGGCAGCTCTTTTGACAACCCCCTGTTCTCTAAGGTCTTTTCTGAGTACAATAAGACCAATGGCCTGAAAGTGAACTATCAGTCCGTAGGTTCCGGAGCCGGGATCTCCCAGCTCACCAACAAGACCGTTGATTTCGGCGCTTCCGATGCCCCGATGAATGGCAAACAGGATTCCGCTTTATCAGCTCCGGCCCTCCATATTCCTATTACGGCAGGCGCGGTAGTACTAAGCTACAACCTTCCTGAAGTAAAAGATACCCTTTCCTTATCGCCTGCAGTACTGGCCGATATATTCCTGGGTAAGATCACCAAATGGAACGATCCCAAGATCGCCGCTATCAACAAAACGGCCAAGCTTCCTGCTACGGCTATCCTTATCGCTCACCGTTCCGACGGCAGCGGTACTTCTAATATCTTCACTACTTATCTTTCTAAAGTAAGCGAAGAATGGAGCACCAAAGTAGGTAAGGGATCTTCCGTCAACTGGCCTGTAGGGCTGGGTGGAAAAGGTAACGAAGGTGTTGCCGGTCTGGTCAAACAAACTCCCGGCGCTATCGGATATATCGAGCTGGCTTACGCTATCCAGAATAGCATGGCTTACGCCAAGATGCAGAACAAAGCCGGTAATTTCATTACCCCCAGCATCGCCAGTGTTACGGCCGCTGCTAATATCACGATTCCTCCGGATTCCAAGGTATCCCTCACCAATACGGACGCCGCCGATGGTTACCCCATCTCTGGTTTTTCCTGGATACTTGTCTACAAAGAACAGAAATACAACAACCGTTCTCAGGAAAGGGCTGCCAAATTGCTGAAGCTCATCTCCTGGGTAATACATGACGGCCAGCAATTCAGCGGCGCATTGAACTATGCTCCTCTTTCTCCTGCTGCCGTTGCAGTCGGTGATGCGATCCTGAAATCTGCTACTTTTGATGGCAAGCCGATATTACAATAGTGAGATAATGAACTAATTTATGGATACATCAGTAGATAATGGTTCAATTACCCGCAGCGACACACCGCTGCGGGTAATTAATTCTAAAACACCGGAGGCGATAGTGAAGACTACACAAAGGATCAGGCGATCTTTCCGACAGATCCGCACCGAAAATGTTTTTAAACGTACACTGGTGATCATGGGTATTATCATGGTCCTTTTGGTACTGGGCATTTTACTGACATTGATCGTGCAGTCCCTCCCTTCTATCAAGGCGTTAGGACCGAAGTACCTTTGGGGACGGGTATGGGATCCCGTACAGGACATTTACGGGGCCTGGCCCTTTTTGCTGGGAACGCTGCTGAGCTCCTTTCTGGCCCTGCTCATCTCCATCCCTTTTTCCATTGCCGTGGCTATCTTTCTGGGCGAATACTACCCGAAGGGGTGGCTGCCCGACCTATTGAAGAACACGGTGGAACTGATTGCGGCCGTACCTTCCGTTATCTATGGTTTCTGGGGACTGGCCGTGCTGGTGCCCATCGTACGCAACATGGAATCCCATATCGGCGTGGAGCCGATAGGCGTCGGTATTTTCAGCTCTTCTCTTATCCTGGCGATTATGATCATTCCCTATGCCGCTTCCCTGGGCAGGTCCATGATACAAATGGTCCCTTCTCCGTTGAAAGAAGGGGCGTATGCCCTGGGAGCCACCCGCTGGGAAGTGATTCGCAGCGTCATCCTACCATACACCAAGTCCGGCCTTTTTGCCGGTATCCTTTTATCCCTGGGACGGGCCCTCGGAGAGACGATGGCTGTCACTATGGTGATCGGGAATACCAGCATCATTCCCAAGAGCATCTTTGCTCCGGGCAATACCATGGCCAGCGTGATCGCCAACGAATTTACGGAAGCTGATAAATCCGTGTATCTTTCTGCGCTGATCGAACTGGGGCTGGTGCTCTTTCTCGTCACCGTGGTGATCAATATGATCGGCAAGAAAATTATTGACCGCTTCACTAATGAATAAACTATGAACATCGGCAGCGTAAAATACAGGATCGGCAAAAGCTCTGGTTTCCAGATATTGACAATGGTATTGGCATTTGCCTGTGTGGTGCCGCTCCTCTTCATCCTTTTCTTTATCATTCAGGCCGGTATCACCAAGATCAACTGGCATTTCCTCGTCAATATCCCCAAGCCCGTCGGGGAGACCGGAGGCGGTATTGCCAATGCATTGGTCGGCAGTATCATCATTATTGTCGTAGCATCTGTGATCGCAGTTCCCATCGGTATCCTGGCAGGAGTCTACCTGGCCGAGAACCGGAAAAGCCGTTTGGCCTATTGGTGCCGGCTCTCCGTTGATATCCTGCAGGGAGTCCCTTCCATCGTGATCGGCATCGTCGCTTATTTCTGGCTGGTCAAGCCCCTGGGTGGTTTTTCGGCCCTGTCCGGCAGCGTGGCCCTGGCCATCATGATGCTGCCCATCATCGTTCGTTCCACCGAAGAGACCCTCAAACTGCTCCCGGACTCCCTCAAAGAAGCTGCTTATGCCCTGGGGATGCCCTTCCATCGGGTGATCTTTAAAGTGATCGTTCCGGTGGGCGTCAGCGGGATCCTGTCCGGCGTCATGCTTTCGATAGCCAGGATCACCGGCGAGACAGCACCACTGTTATTTACTGCGTTTGGAAATCCCTACCTGTCCACCAATGTCACCAAACCCATGCAGAGTCTACCCCTGCTGATATTTAACTATGCAACCAGCCCCTATAATGATTGGCATGATCTGGCATGGGGGGCATCCCTGATATTATTGTTCTGGGTATTATTCCTAAATATTTTTACAAAGCTGATAACTAGAAAATGGAAAGTACAATTATAAAAAGCAGGGACTTTAACGCTTCTTTTGGTAGCAATCACGTCGTTAAAAATGTAAACATCGATATTCCAAGGAACCATGTTATTGCCGTGATGGGGCCTTCCGGCTGTGGTAAAACGACCTATCTGCGCTGTATCAACCGCATGCACGAACTGATCCCGGGCGCCACCTCCAGCGGTGAGATGAAGATCAATGACGAGAATATTTATGACATGCATCCTATTTTCGTCCGTCTCAAGATAGGCATGGTTTTTCAACGCCCCAACCCCTTCCCCAACCTGAGCATTTACGACAATGTCATCGCCGGTTATAAGCTCAATGGGATCAAATTGGCCAAGGCTGACAGAGATCGGATCGTAGAGCATTCCCTTACCCGGGTCGCTCTCTGGAAGGAGGTCAAGGACTCCCTCACTAAAAAGGGCTCCTTTCTTTCCGGCGGCCAGCAGCAACGACTTTGCATCGCCCGCGCCGTTGCCATGGAGCCGGAAGTCCTTTTGTTCGATGAACCTACCTCAGCCCTCGACCCCATCTCCACCTCCACGGTAGAAGAACTGTTCCATGAGCTGAAGACTAACTATACCCTGATCATCGTGACGCACAATATGCAGCAGGCCGCCAGGGTCAGCGATAAAACGGCTTTTTTCTATATGGGAGAACTGGTGGAATATGACGAGACCAAGACCATGTTCACCAACCCGAAAGACAACCGCACCCAGAACTACATTACCGGTCGCTTTAGTTAAAAGATAAAAATTCCAAGCACTTTACATTATATTAGACTATGGCACAAATAGAAACAGAATTACAGCTCCTGAAGGTAGAAGTCGTTAACATGTGGACCCTGGTGGATTCTCAGCTGAGCAAAGCCAGGCTTGCCTTCCTGAACTTCGATAAGGATTTGGCCCGGGAAGTGGTGTTGAAAGAAAAAAGGGTTAATGGCAGCGAACTGAAAATAGACCGGGACTGTGAGAATATCTTCGCCTTGTTCTGCCCCGTCGCCATCGACCTCCGGTTCCTCCTGGCGGTCCTGAAGATCAATTCCAACCTGGAAAGGATCGGCGATATAGCGGAAGGCATCGCTAAATACATTATCGACGCAGAAGTGCCGTTTACCAACGAAATGCTGGAGACTACCCGGATCCTTCCCATGTACGAGGAATCCGTCAACATGCTCCAGGCCACACAGACCGCTTTCGAGACGGAGGATACCATCCTTGCCCGCAGCGTCTTTAAGAAAGATGATTTTTTGGACAATGTCAATAAGACTTCCAATAAGGTGCTGGAAAGTCATCTGGTGGCTCATCCGGAAGACACAGCTCAGGCCCTGTGGATCTTATCCATCATCCGCAAGCTGGAAAGAGTAGGGGATCAGTCGAAGAATATCGCCGAAGAAATTATTTTCTATCTCGAAGCGAAGGTCCTCAAGCATAAAGGCAAACATTCCTAGCGACCCGCCAGGACCCGCGTACCGGGCAGGCCACGGAAGACCTTAATATTAGCATAACCTTACCATAAGCTCCCCATAATACGGGGAGCTTATTTTTGTATCCGAATTAATTGGTTAGTCACCGTTAATCGATGGTTTATATATGTAGAGTTGAATTTTCTCATGCAGAAGCCACTTCATTTCCATGAAGTGGCTCACTTTTTTAAGTCAGGAATGAAATCGATAAGCTGCTAATTGAACACAAACTCCGGATAGAGCAGATCCAGTGTATTCTTCTTCTGCTCCGTACAATTGTGCATGAGATAGCTTACAATCGACTCCGTGGAATGATCCAGGGAGAGGGCAGGTCTTTTCTTTCGCTCCATCCATTGGCGGAATACTACCGGGAAGTCGGCATTCAGTGTATTCACGACAGGCACCCCCATCTTCGCCAGCGCGGCCCCATTGCAATCCTGCTCGTACTGACCGCGGATAGGGATCACCAGTAATTTCTTTCCCAGATACAGCGCCTCGGCCGGCGTCTCAAAGCCCGCTCCCGTTATAATGGCCTGGCAATTGATAAGACTTTTGTTGAACGCATTTTTGCTGACCGGAATAAAAAGGATATTGCCCTGCTGTATGGGTTGTTTTACTTCTTTGGAGAATACCTGGAACCGGAAGTCGGTCAGGTGTTCGAGATACTGCTTCACCGTAGCATCGCTGTAGGACGAAAGATAGACGGTGATATGCCCTTTATCCTGCGGTTCAGCCTGCAGGATCTCTTTTTTAATGACAGGAGGTAGAATGAAATCGTCGTATTGCTTAAAGTGCAGCCCTATATATTGCGTGGCCCGGGCATAGTTCCGCAGGATCCACTCCCCCATCACATTTTTCTGTTCCGGCCTGGGGGTCTTGGGAGAGACGAAGCTGGCCTGGTGGCCAAAGTTGACAGAAGGGATTTTCTTATAGGCGCAGGCCAGCGAAGTAATGCTCTCAAAATCATTCAGCACCAGGTCATATTTCTCTACCGGCAGATCTCTCACCTCTTTCATGATTCGCAGCGGCGAGAATTCCCGGGCGATCTTCCAGTAATCGAGCCCACCTTTGTCGGTGTAGAAGAGGCTGAGGCCCCTGCTGCGGTATTTTACCGCGCTGTCCAGCTGCAGGCTGTTATTGGCGCCACTGAGAAAAAGATCCACCTTCCCATAGCGCTCGAGATAGGGAAGGAGTTCCATTGCCCGGCTGATATGGCCGTTGCCGGTTGCCTGTACTGCGTAAAAGATCTTCATGACCTGGGTATTATAGGTAGTTATTAGATAGCTGCTAAGGAATTAATGTAAAAATTGATCTCATCCGTCATGACATTCAGGGACTGCTTCATCTCGATCGTCTGCGTCGCCGGGAAATTCTTCTCGTCATATTCGAAAATCGTCCATTCATTTTGGTGGTATTCCAGGGCCGTACAATGCTCGACCCAATCTCCCGAATTCAGGTAGGTCACCTGACCGTCCTTTGTCTCCACCACTTTCTTCTGCGGCTGGTGGATATGCCCGCAGATCACATAGTCATACTTCTTTTCGATGGCCAGCTCCGCGGCTATCAGTTCGAAATCATTGATCTTGCTCACGGCTTTATTCACGCCTGCCATCACCCGTTTGGAGATGGATACCCGCTCGCGGCCCAGGAATTTTAAAATGAAATTGATAAACCGGTTGAACCGGATCAGCAGGCTATAACCGCTGCTTCCCAGTTTGGCGAGTACTTTGGCGCCTCCTTTGGTGGTATTGTCGAAGACATCTCCATGGAAGATCCAGGTCATCTTATTGTCGATTTCCAATACCAGCTTATCGGTAAGCGTGAAATTCCCGATCTGTATATCCGCATATCGCCGCATCATTTCGTCGTGGTTGCCGGTAATATAAAAGACCCGGGTACCGTTGGTGACAAATTGAAGGATTTCTTTGAGGACCATCATGTGAGCGCCGGGGAAATAGCGCTTCGAGAACTGCCAGCCATCGATGATGTCGCCGTTCAGGATGAGTATGTTGGTGGTGATGCTTTTGAGGTAGTTGACTAGTTCTTTCGCCCGGCATCCGTATGTTCCGAGGTGGACATCGGACAGAACTACTACATCTACATGACGCTTTTCCATTATTGTGGTTTATCAAAGTTCTATAAAAGGTATTACGATAGTTTTATCGGACTGTTAAGAAATTATGAGTTTTGCGTGAACAGAATGTTATCGGGCCTTCGTTGCAGGTATAGGAGGGGGTGGTGACCGGCGCATAAAATTAAAAGTTTGATAAGCGGGTAAAGCAGTTTAAATTGCCGCTTTTATACAATTGCAAGATGAAAAGAATTAAAGGATTATTGGTCGCCTTATTCCCCTTGTGCCACTTGTTGGCTCAACCTAAAGTGTACACGGTGGCCAATACGCATTCGCATAATGATTATGAGCAGCATGTCCCGTTCTGGACTGCGTATAATGAAAAGTTCGGATCTATTGAAGCCGATATCTGGCTACGGAAAGGCCCCTTACTCATCGGACACGACACGAATGAAATCAAAGCCGGCCGTACGCTGGAAGAATATTATCTCAGACCCTTGCTCTCCTGTGTTCAAAAAAATAAAGGATATCCTTATGCGGACACCAGCCGGCAACTGCAAATGCTGATCGATATCAAGACGGATTCGATCGGTACAGTGGATACCCTGATCGCTCTTCTCGGCAAATACCCCGCGCTGATCGGCAACCCTGCTATAAAATGGGTGATTACGGGTAACCGGCCGGATCCTTCGAGATGGGTTTCCTACCCTTCTTTTATCTGGTTCGACGGGATTTTAAACCGGGAATATAGCCAGGACGCGCTGAGCCGTATTGTCATGCTGAGCGATGATTTCAAGAGCTATAGTCATTGGAATGGCAAGGGGCTTGTCCCGGAAAAGGAGTGGAAGGTGCTGCAGGGGGTCGTGAAAAAAGCCCATGATCTGAATAAGCGTGTCCGCTTCTGGGATGCTCCTGATTTTATCAATGCCTGGCTGCAATTCACCCGGTTACAGGTAGACTATATCAATACCGACCATATCGAGGCTTTAAGCAGTTACCTGAACAGCCTTCCGAAAGCGAATTAAACGGCCTCTTAGGGCCTATGGTCTTTAAAATAGCGTTAAAAAAATTCTGCAGGGAAAGCTGCCGGTTTGTATGAATATATTTTTATCTATCTTGGCCCCCGCATCAAAGGCCGGGCTATATGAACGAAGAACTGATTTTGCTGCTGGGAGATAAGATCAAGACCAAAAGGGTCTTAAAAAATATTACTTTGGAGCAATTGGCTACCAAAGCGGGCGTCAGCAAAGGACTGATCTCCCAGATCGAGAACAACCGCACCGTCCCCTCCCTTCCCGTATTATTCAATATCATCCATTCCCTGGAAGAGGACCTCAAAACCTTTTTCGAGGACATGCAGGACAGCTTTACTAATAATAAGGTGCTCATCATCCGGAAGGGGCAGGAGAAGGAATTCGCGAAAGAGCCTGTTAAAGGATTCTCCTATAAGCGCATCCTCACCAGGAGTGTGGTCTCCCAGGCAACAGATATCGTTTTGCTGGAATTAAAGAAAAAGGCTTCCCGTAAGCAAATGATCCAGACCGATGCCTTCGAATGCAAATATGTATTGAAAGGCAATGTGGAATACCAGATCGAAAAAGAGATCTTTCTTCTTGAGGCCGGCGACACGCTCTTCTTCGACGGCCGCGCCAAACACCGGTTGAAAAATATCGGCGATACGGAGGCCCTGATCCTCGTCATTTATCTGTTCTGATCCTGTTGTAGCGTCACCTGGCGGCAGCCCAATCCGGGGCGGGGTGCATTCTTCACGGTGCTAATTTCCTCCGAATGCGGCTTAGGCTTTCTGGTTTCATACCAAGAAAAGAAGCGATATAAATAATAGGAACATTATGTAAAATTCCGGAATAATTTTCAATTAGCTTCCGGTAGCGCTGCTCTGCAGAAAGTGTTGCCAGTTCCATAGAACGGTTTTCGTTATAAGCAAGAGATTGCTGAAAGACCTCAATGCTGAAGTCTTTCATTGCTATGCTTTGAGCAGTTAAGATTTCCAGATCTGCCTTTGTAATTCGTAACAATTCACATTCGGTGATACATTCTACATTCTCATTGGATCTGGCGCCTTTTACAAAATGGGAGTAGGAGGTGAAAAAACCGGGAGGACAATTGATATGCGTTGTAACCTCATCGCCATTTTCGTTATAATGAAATAGACGCAGATAACCGGAATTAATATAGTAAAGATATTTCGGTACTTTTCCTTCTTCTTCAATGATGCGATTTTTGGGGTCTTTTGCCCATAACTTAAAGGATGCCCCAACGGCATAAAAAGTTTCTACGCCCTGCAATGCTCTTACAAAAGATGCTTTGTCTGTAATGTCTGCCTGAACCACTTCGCAATCCAATCCTGCGAAAGGTGATTTGTTATTGATGTTCCTCACCGTTGCACGTACCGGGATACCTTTGTCAATGAGCAATCTTACCAGATTGTTTCCCAAATGTCCGTTGGCGCCGGAAACCAGTGCTAAATTTTTCTGTGTCATGATATCCTATATTTTTTATTGATGACACAAAGTTCTTCTGTTGATTCCCGAACACACTTGACTTTTGTTAGGAAATGAGTAGATATGGACAGCTCCCACTTAATGGACGAAATAATAATATTTCTCTGATAATCAGTCTTTTATAATTTTACAAATACTTAACATTAGTTTAGTATTTGTAAACTGTTAACATTTACTTAAATTAGAGCTAACCTTTGGGTCACACAGCCCTGATAATTTTGCAGCACTAAATTTTTCTGGTTCTTCTCAATCAAAAATCTACTGTATATGAGTAAAAGAATTTGCCTTCCCATAGGGGTGTGGTTAGCAATATTGTTGCTGCCGCTGTTTTCCCTCGCCCAGAAAGCCATCACGGGGCATGTGTTTTCCAAAGCAGATCAATCTCCCATAGCTGGCGCTACGGTGACCATCAAAGGTACCCATCTCGGAACCTCTACGGCTGTAGATGGAAGTTTTTCCATTAAGGCTAAAGAAGGAGATGTGCTGGTGATTTCCGGTGTTGGAGTTGTGAAGCAAGAGCGGTCGGTAGACGCGGCCGATCTTACCATCGTCGTTGTTAGCAATGCCTTGGAGCTGAACGAGGTGGTGGTGACGGCTACCGGTATCAGGAAAGAGGCAAAACGATTGGGTTATGCCTTGCAGACCATCGATGCTTCTTCCCTTACACAAGCGAGGGAGGCGGATCCGATCAATTCCTTAAAAGGAAATGCAGCAGGGCTTTCCATCAATATCAGCTCGGAGATCGGTCATTCGCCGGATGTGATCATGCGTGGGGAGAATGCTGCCGAAGATCGCCCGATGTTCGTGGTGGACGGGGTGCCCATCATTTCCGATACCTATAATATCAACCCGGACGATATCGAGACGTTTACGGTGTTGAAGGGGCCGAATGCGGCCGCCTTATATGGTTTCCAGGGAAAGAACGGAGCGATCATCATTTCTACCAAGAAGGGAACCAAGGACAAAAGAGGGTTAGTGGTGAATTTCAATTCCAGTACTCAAATGAATAAAGGTTTTATCGCCCTGCCCAAATACAATGATGAATACGGTCCCGGCGATAATGGTAAGTATGCTTATGGTGGCGGTGGTTCCAGCCCGGCTTCTTATTTTGGTACCGGAGCGGTAGGTGTGGGTGTCAATGACTATGATTATGATGTTTGGGGACCGCAGTTCCGGGGTCAGGCCTTACCGCAATATGATGGGGCTTATGATCCGACCAAATCCTACACCACCACTTTTGCCGATGGCAGCACCTATAGCGGGCATGTTTCCCCTACGCCCTGGTTGGCTAGAGGAAAGGACAACCTGAAAAATTTCATACAGGCCGGCCTGCTTTCTTCCAATAGCCTCTCCGTAAGTTCTTCCACCGAAAAAACGGATATCCGGTTGTCCATAGGGAATACTTACCAGAAAGGGATCGTTCCCAACACGCAGCTGAACAATGGCAATTTCACGGCCAGCGTAGTTCAGCGTATCAATCCAAAGCTAAGTGTGACTGCTTATTATAACTATAGCCGGCAATCCTCGCCCAATGTACCCGATGTCAGCTATGGCCCCAACAGTATCATCTACAACCTGATCATCTGGGGTGGTGCGGACTGGAGCGTCAAGGATCCCAATATCCGCAATTACTGGCAGCCGGGTAAGGTAGGGATCCAGCAAAACTATGAAGAGTATTACCGGTATAATAATCCCTGGTTTATGTCGTATGAGTGGTTGAGAGGCCATTATCAGAATAATACTTATGGTTATTTGTCGCTGAACTATAAATTAAATTCCGACCTTGATTTCCAGTTCCGGCCAAGTCTGACGTCTTATGATATGGTCAATTCCGAGAAGCTGCCTTATTCCGCCGATGTGTATGGAAGGGAGCTTCGCCAGGGGGATTACCGGGAAGATAGGAGATCGTTATTCGAGTCGAACGAGGATCTGCAGGTGCGGTATCATAAGAATGAGCTGTTAGGTTTTCTGGATCTGGCGGCAGTGGGCGGTGCAACAGCCAGGAATTCGAATTTCAATGCCGACTTTGAATCCACCAATTACCTGAACGTACCGGAAGTCTATTCTTTCTCCAATTCCCAGGGGGCTTTGACGGGGAGCAGCTATCATTCCAGTCTGCTGGTAGTAAGCGCTTATTACTCGGTGGATCTGGGCTATAAGTCTTATCTGACGGCGAATATCACTGGTCGGGTGGATAAATCTTCCAGTATGCCCACGAATACCAATAGCTATTATTATCCTTCTTTCAACCTGGCTTCTGTTATATCTGAGTACGTCCATTTGCCCCAGGTCGTTTCCTTCCTGAAAATAAGAGGGTCTTATGCGGCCAGCAAGAGCGGAGGAACGAGTCCTTTGTTCTCCCCGGATGTGAGCAGTACCCCGGCCGGAGGATATGGGTATACCTGGTACTCTCCGTATGGTGGACCGAGCTACAAGTTTTCGCAATCTTATACGCTAAGCCCGACCTATAGCAACCAGAATAGTGCGCGTTATTCCGATCAGACCGTCAATCCGACTATTTATACATCCGACCGGAAGGCGATCGAGTTTGGCGCGGATATTCGCTTCCTGAATAACAAAATAGGCCTGGATGTGACCCGCTATCATTATAAAAACACTGGTATCATTAATCAGACCACTTCTTCCGCATCCGGGTATTCTTCCTACCTCACCAATGGGGATGGTTATACGAATGATGGATGGGAGGCAACTTTGAATGCCCGTCCGATCACTAATGCAAGAGGGTTTAGCTGGAATGTAATCGCTAATTTCTCGACCTACAAGAAGAAATGGACCAATTATCTGACTGCTCCGAATAAATATGAATATAATGGGCAGCGGGTAGATCTGGTTTATGGGAATGCTTTTGTCAGGACACCCGACGGCAAGATGGTGATCGATCAAAGTTCCGGGCTTTATAGCCGTATTTCGGATCTGGGCTCTTCCGGCCAGAAGATATACGGTCACTCCGATCCGGACTGGCAGTGGGGTGTAGTGAACAACCTGAGCTATAAGAACTTTGCCATTCGTTTCCAGTTCGATGGTATGGTAGGCGGGGTATTGGAAGATTATGTGAGAAAGAAGACGCTCCAGGGTGGTCGTCATAGCGAGAGCGCTTCCGGTGCTTTCGGTATCGCAAGACCTTCGGATGAAGCGAATGTGGCGGCTTATACCGGCCAGGGCGTCAATCTGACCGGCGCTGCTATCCAACTGGATCCGGTGACTGGACAGATTACGAATATGAAGGACCTGACCGAGGTGCAGAATACTACGAAGAGCCAGGTACAGCCTTTTGTAACCCGTATCGCTTCCATTCCCGACCTGGATATTATTAAGAAGACCTACGTTAAATTAAGAGAAGTGGTGTTGACCTACAATCTGCCGGCAAGCGTATTGGGTAAAAAATCCTTTATCCAGAAAGCAAGCATTTCCCTGGTGGGCAGGAATCTATTGTACTTCTTCCCCAACCGGTATAAAGATGTGGATGTGGACCAATACACGCAGGATTCGGGTTCCGGATTACAGACGCCTACTACCCGCAGTTATGGTTTTAACCTCAATCTTTCTTTCTAAATCCATAAAGCAACAAATAATATGAAACAGATAAAATATATATTTTTCATTATTATGGGCGCTTTGCTGATGGCTTCCTGTAATAAGCAGATTACGGAAAAGCAAGCTAACCCGAATAATCCCACCAGCGTCCCTCCCAACCTGATCCTTGGGACGATATTAACGGATATCTCCGGCACGGGAACTGCCGGTGCGCTGAGCGGTACCGGTTCTGGCGAGGGGGTAAATTCCTGGGACGGCGCACACCGCTGGAACCAATACCATTGCAGTAATTATGACTATTACGACAACAATATCTATTCCTGGACCAATGGCAATTTCGATCCTTACCTGGTGTTGAAGAATGTGGTCCAGATGGAAAAGGAAGTGACTTCGAGGGGCGTAAGCGCTGTCAATCCTTATGAGGCCGTCGGAAGATTCGTCCGGGCCTACTATTATTATAACCTGACCTCTTTTTTCGGGGACGTTCCCCAGGTGCAGGCTTTGGAAGCGCCGGCTAATTCGACGCCTTCTTATACGCCACAGGAGCAGGTCTTCAAATATGTGCTGGATCAGCTGGATAGCGCCAATACGGATCTGACGGCCTTGATCGCCGCCAACGATGTTTCCCTGTCTGCTACGCAGGATATCTATTATGGCGGAGTTCTTACAAAGTGGCAGAAACTGGTGAATTCTTTCAAACTGCGCGTATTGGTCAGCCTGGCCGGCAAGGCTTCGGATGCCACGCTGAATGTTCCGGCACAGTTTGCCGCCATTCTCGGCAACTCCTCCAAATATCCGATCTTTACCAGCGAGGCCGACGATTGCGCCTTTGTTTACAATCCGGGAGGTTCCAATACGTTCAGCACTTATTATTTCAACCCCAGTAATTTTGGTTCCGTTGCGGCCCGTTTCAATATGGCCAAGACCTATGTGAGCGTACTGACCACCTTGAACGATCCCCGTGTTTTTATCACCTGTGAGCCCGCCTGGGCGCTGGTAGGGACCGATACGGCCCATCCGGCTCAATATCAGTATTTCGCGGGAGCCAGCACCGGCGAATCCCTGGCTACGATGTATGGCAATGCGAATGCAGGTCTTTATTCCTTTATCAATCGAAAAAGGTATTACTCGAATTTTACGGGTGAGCCGAATGTTTTGGTCGGCTATAAAGAAATGTGCTTCAATATCGCCGAAGGCATTACCCGTGGCTGGGCTACCGGTACGACCGAAACCTGGTACAAGGCAGGCATCACCACTTCCATGGCCTACTATGGCATCGATGTAACGAAAACCAGCTTTACCACCTACTTTTTGCCGCCGGGCCATAGCTCCGTTACGGAGGTGGCGCCCTATCCTTTCAACTTTGATTTTACAGCGTACTATGCACAGTCTTCCGTGCAGCTCTCCGCTACTGCTGCCACGGCCATTAACCAGATCGTGCTGCAGAAGTATATCACATCGTTCCAGAATTCGGGTTATGAGTCCTATTATAACTGGCGCAGAACAGGTACGCCTGCCTTTGAAGGCGGCAGCGGTGTAGGGAATAACGGCATCGTACCGGTAAGATGGGCCTACCCGACCACTGAGCAGACGGTGAATGCGACCAACTGGAAAGCGGCTTTGACGAACCAGGGGTTCAGCGCCGATGATCTGAATCAGAAGATGTGGTTGTTAAAATAATAGAACCCTTACTCCTCTTATCTCGAAAAACGGCGGAACGCGGATAGCGTTCCGCCGTTTTTTAAATCTTTTTTAACAGGATCGTTAATCATATATTATTTAATAAGAACCGGCTCTATCCTTAACACATTTTCAATACCTTCCCAGGAATATTCATAAAAATCACCGTCATGACCAGCGAGCAAGCCAAAAAGATAACGGATGAAATCTTTGTACTGTATGAAAATCACGGCGGGGCGGAATATGCCGGCGAGAAAGTCTCCCAGCTGGAACATATGGTGCAGGCCGCCCAGCTGGCGGAGGAGCAGGGATATGACGAAGAGGTGATCCTGGCCGCCTTCCTGCACGATGTCGGCCATATCAGCGAGGCGGCGAAAGGAGACAATGAGATGGATGGCTTCGGCATCAAAGATCACGAAGAGATCGGCGCTGAATTCCTGCGGGACAAAGGCTTCTCTAAAAAGGTCGCCCGGCTGGTCCAGTCCCATGTGGAAGCGAAAAGATATCTTACCCGCAGAGACCCGGCCTACTATGCTCAGTTGTCGGACGCCAGTAAAAAGACCCTCGAATACCAGGGAGGGCCGATGACGGAAGAAGAAGCCGACGCCTTCGAAAAATATCCCCTCTTCGACCTGATCATTAAAATGCGTAAATGGGATGAAGAGGCGAAAATAGAAAACAAGCCCCTGCCCGATCTGCAGCATTACCGGAAAATGATGCTTCATCACCTGGAAACCCGGTAATCAATACTAATCTTCCTTTATGCAGTCACCTCCCATTTCCTCCGCGCCCGGCAGCCTGCCGGTGGCAAAGACACTAAGCCTTCGCGCCCGGCTGCAGCAATCTCCTGTCTGGGTGTTCATCCTGTACGTCTCGCTCTCTTCCTTCGTGGTCTATACATGTATGTATGGGTTCCGCAAACCTTTTACCGCGGCCTCTTTTAGCGGCGTCCATCTCTTTGGAATCTCTTACAAGGTAGTGCTGGTCATCTCGCAGGTGTTGGGCTATATGCTTAGTAAATTCTATGGGATCCGCGTCATCGCCGTGATGCAGCCGTCTAAAAGGGCCGGGTTCCTTGTCAGGCTGATCCTTGCTTCCTGGGCTTCGCTGCTCCTGTTTGCCTTCGTGCCCGCTCCCTATAATTTTGTTTTTATGTTCTTCAACGGGCTGCCATTGGGCATGGTCTGGGGGCTGGTATTCGGCTTCCTGGAAGGAAGACGGGTTACCGAACTGATGGGCGCCATCCTGGCGACCAGCTTTATCTTTGCCTCCGGCCTGGCTAAGACAGTAGGCAAATGGCTGATGCTGGATATGAAGATCAGTGAGTGGTGGATGCCTTTTGCCGCCGGCGCCGTGTTTATAGGCCCCCTGCTCATCAGCACCTGGCTGTTGAACCAGACCCCGCCTCCGAATGCGGAGGACATCGCGCAACGGACCATCCGCTTACCTATGGAAAAGAAGGAACGCAAGGAATTCCTGCGACGGTTTGGCTTTGCCCTGATCCCGGTCGTCATCGCCTATGTGATGCTTACCATCCTTCGGGATTTTACCGAGGATTTTGCCAATGAATTATGGGCGGAGACGGGGTTTCAGAATAGCGTAGATGTTTTCGCCAGGACCAGCACCATTATTTCCCTGATCGTACTGGCCGTGATCGGGGGCTTCTTTCTTATTAAAAATAACTATCGGGCTTTCCAGCTGAACAATATCATTATCATAGGAGGATTCGCCCTGGCGGCCGGCACCACTATTGTTTATCACCTCCATTGGATCTCTCCCGTGACCTGGATCGTCGGCGCCTCGACGGGACTTTACTTCGGGTATGTTCCCTACAATTGTTTTTATTTTGAAAGAATGCTGGCTGCCTACAAAGTGCCGGGAAATGTAGGCTTCCTGATCTATATTGCCGATGCATTCGGCTATCTGGGGACGGTAGTTGTTTTGCTGGTGAAAGAATTTGTAAAGATCAAATATACCTGGGTCGATTTTTTCACCGGTATGTTCTATGTTTCCGCGGGAGCGGGTATTTTATTAGTCCTGTGGGGGGCCGTACTCTACGATAAAATCTACAAAAGAAACCATTAATAATAAGGGAAGTATGCAATCGCGATCGGCTATCGTTATAGGGGCAGGCATTGTGGGGCTGGCTACGGCAAGGGCCCTGGCGCTCCGGGGATTTTCAGTAAAAGTATTCGAGCGTTCGGAGAAGGCCGTAGGGGCTTCCATCCGGAATTTCGGAATGATCTGGCCGATCGGCCAGACGGCAGGAAAAATGTATGAGAGGGCCTGCCGCACCCGGGATATCTGGAAAGAGCTCTCGCCAAAGGCCAATTTCTGGAGCGAGCCTGCCGGAAGCCTCCACCTGGCCTATCATCCCGATGAATGGCAGGTACTGCAGGAATTATATGAGTCCTTTCATAAAGAAGGGAGGCCGGTAGAGCTGCTGGATAAGACGGCCGTGGCCGGCAAATCGGCCTCCGCCGTCAGCGATGGCCTGTTAGGCGGGCTCTATAGCGGGGATGAATGGATCGTCGATCCCCGGGAAGCTATCGCCGCCCTACCCGGCTGGCTGTCCGAACAGCTCAAGGTAGAATTCTACTGGGGGAAATGCATCTCCTACATCTCCGAGCAGGTAGTGTATATTGGAAATGAGGAAGAGCATGAGGCGGACCTGATCTTTATCTGCAACGGGGCGGACTTCGAAACCCTTTACCCGGAGCATTTTGCGCAGTATCCCGTCACCAAATGCAAATTACAGATGATGCGCCTGGTATCCCAGCCGGAGAACTGGCGCATAGGTCCTGCTCTCTGTGGCGGCCTGTCACTCACCCATTACAATAGCTTTAAAGCGGCGGCCTCTTTACCGCAGCTGAAACAACGTTATGCGGAAGAAATGCCGGCTTACCTGGAATGGGGTATCCATGTCATGGTCTCGCAGAACGGGAAAGGAGAGCTGACCGTCGGGGACTCTCATGAATATGGCCTTACGCACGACCCCTTCGATAAGGAGTTCATCAATAAGATGGTCCTCGACTATCTCCGGAAATTCGCCCGGTTTAAAGACTGGTCGGTTGCCCAGACCTGGAATGGCATCTACACCAAGCTGACGGACGGTGAAGCCGACCTCTTCTTCACTCCCGAACCCTATGTATATGTGATTAATGGAGTAGGAGGGGCGGGTATGACCCTGTCTTTTGGCCTTGCTGAAGAATTAGTGGCCGGATTGTAATAAATTTGCAGGATTATAGTTATTTCATAAGTGTACCACAGGGGATATGAATAAATTAAAATCCATATTTGTTGCCAATCGCCTTTTTTTTGCCGGCTTTCTCTTCTTCTTTCTGGTAGGCCTGGTTTTCTTGTTGACGCAGGGGAAGGCCGCCACTTTTATATATCTGAACCCCTATCATCGTACGGCCCTGGATACCTTTTTCATCTATTTAACGGATTTAGGGGACGGCCTTTTTTCCATTGTGATCTTCCTCATCCTGTTGTTGCTGCGGCGCTATTCCCAGGCTATCCAGCTGATGGTGGCTTTCCTGGTATCGGCCCTGGTAGCCCAGGTCCTGAAGAATCTTTTCTCCATGCCCCGCCCGAAAGAATTCTTTGCCCCGGGCCAATACGCTTATTTCATCAACGGGGTTACCCATACCGGTTTCAGCAGCTTCCCCTCCGGCCATACGACTTCCATATTTGCGCTCGCCACCCTGCTGGCCCTGTTCGAGAAGAACAAGAAGGGTAATATCGGCTACCTGCTGGGGGCTGTGCTCGTAGGCTATTCGCGGATCTACCTGGGACAGCATTTCCTGGGTGATGTCCTGGTGGGCTCCTTTATCGGAGTCGCCCTGGCCGTGCTGGTACATTGGCTATTCACTGAAAAATTTCATTCATTGCCGGGCTTTGCGTAGGTTTGCCATCAATTTTTTTGTGACAGCCTAATATTTTGATGTCTTATGATTGATGGTAAAAAACTGGTGATCGTGCTTCCGGCCTATAATGCAGAGCTTACCCTCCGTAAGACTTATGCAGAAATCCCCTTTGATATCGTGGACGAAGTAGTGCTGGTCGATGACAATAGCAGCGACCGGACCGTGGAAGTGGGACGTGAATTAGGCATTAACCATATCATTAAGCACGATCGGAACCGGGGTTATGGCGGCAATCAGAAAAGCTGCTATAACAAGGCCCTGGAGCTGGGCGGTGATATCGTCATCATGCTCCATCCCGACTACCAGTATACCCCTAAGCTCATCCCCTCCATGGCCTACCTGATCGCTAATGATGTCTATCAGGTCGTGCTGGGTTCCCGCACCTTGGGGAAAGGCGCCCTCCACGGGGGAATGCCGCTGTATAAATATTTTTTCAACAGGGTGCTCACCTTTTTTGAAAATGTCATGTTGCGGCAGAAACTGGCCGAATACCATACGGGTTACCGGGCTTTTTCCCGGGAGATCCTGCAACGCATCAATTACGACATCAACTCCGAAGATTTCGTGTTTGATAACCAGATGCTCTCACAGATCATCTACCTGGGTTATGAGATCGCGGAAATCACCTGTCCCACCCGTTATTTCGAAGAAGCTTCCAGCATTAATTTCCGCCGTAGCGTAGTATACGGATTAGGGGTCCTCAAGGTCTCCATCGTCCACCGCCTCTGTAAATGGGGGGTCATGAAACGGGAAATGTATAAGCCGTTAAATTAAAATAATGGCCCGCTGAAGTAACGGGCTACTAAAATTAATCTTTATTGTACCCTGTCCAGGATAGGGTGATCGACCCCTTTCACTTCATTGATGGCAGGCTTTAATAGTTCCAGGACCGTTATCTCATTGCTGCCTTTTTTCAGCCATTCCCCGGGAACATAGAGGGTCTGCTGAGGGCCTATCGCCCAGTATCTCCCCAGATTATGGCCGTTGATCCATACCATTCCCTTACCCCATTGGCTCATATCCAGGTAGGTATCTCCGACAGCAGCTAATTCAAAAGCGCCCCTCTTTATCACCGGCGTCTCCGCGGAGGCTCCGGCCGCGACGCTGCCCGCGCCCGTCGCCGCGCTGCCCGTGGCCGTGTTTCCAATTGCAGCCGGACCGCCTGTATTCGTAGATCCGCTTACCTGTGCGGTGGTAAAAGGCAGTTTGAAGTGTTGCCATCCCTTTAGCTCTTCCTTATTAAACAGGACTTTTTCCGTAATACCTTTCTGATTATGTAAAAGAGCCGGGCCGAAATTGACGCGGCCCAGGTTTTCCACCAGTATATCCAACCGCACTTTGCCCGCGGGCAGGTCGATCACCAGGCTGTCCTGCTTTAGCCTCCTGTCCAGGATACCCACCCGCCGGCCGTTTACAAAGACGAGGCCATAATCCCGCAGCTCTTCGATCTTGAGTAAACCGCTTTTACCGCCGTCCAGCACAGTCCGGTACAATACAAATCCATAAGCCTGGTTCAGGTCTTCGAATGTTAACGGATGGCTGCTCTTCACGGGCGATGGCAATACATCGAACAGGCTGCTGGCCGTGGTGAAGGTAATAGCCGGAACAGCGATGGCGTATTTTATAGGTGGAGGAGGCAGTATTTCTCCGGGCGGCAGATGACGGGCGATGACGTCCCTGAACTTCAGAAATTTCTCCGTAGCATTACCTGCTTCGTCCAGGGGAGCGTCATAGTCATAGCTGCTGATCTGCGGCTCATAAGGGCTTTTGTCATTGACATTAGCGCCATTCATAAAGCCCCGGGTCGTTCCGCCATGGAACATATACATGTTTATGGATATGCCTGCCGCTAATACGGATTCCAGCCGGCCGACATATTCGTCCGCCGGCACTTTATGATGCGGGGCGCCCCACCAGTCAAACCAGGCCGGATACCACTCTGCAATATAAAAAGGCCCCTTCCCATTATTGTTTTCCCGGATCAGCCGCTTTACCTGATCCGGCTTATCGATCCCATTGATGGCCGGCAGCAACCCGGGCAGATGCCCGTTCGCGATGGCCTCCTTTGGGTCACAGGTATACAACAGTCCGTCAAACCCTGCCTGTATAAACATCTTTTTATTGATCTCCAGGTAATCCTTGTCATCGGAATAAGACCCGTATTCATTTTCTATCTGCACCATCAGGATATTCCCGCCATGATTGACCTGCAGCGGAGCCAGCTCTTTGCCGACGGCACGGATATAATTGCTGTAGGCCTTCAGGTAGCGGGGATTCTTACTGCGAACGACGAGCCCTTTTTCCTTTTGCAGCCAGTAAGGATAACCTCCGAACTCCCATTCGGCGCAGACATAAGGGCTTGGCCGCAGGATGACCCACAACCCCTCCTCCTTCGCCGTCTTTACGAATTCCGCGATGTCATTATCCCCTGAAAAATCATAATGGCCTTTCTCTGGCTCATGCAGATTCCAGAATACATAGGTCCCGATCGTATTCAATCCCATTGCCCGGGCCATTTTCATTCTTGCCCGCCAGCATTCCCGGGGCACACGGGAATAATGCATCTCTCCAGAGATCATGAAAAAGGGTTTCCCATCCAGCAAAAAGGTGGAATCACCCAACGAAAACTGATGATTGCCGGACTGTGATTGCACGGATAAACACAATAAGGTCATGCTAAAAAAAACGAATGCTCTTCTTTTCATGTTACTGATGATTTATTTTTTAGACCCTTCCGTTTTCCGCGGTATGCCCTTTCCTATAATTGTCATTATCGAGCGGGAAGGAATACGTATAAGGTCTTTTGTTGAAAAAACAGGACCGCGTTGCAAGTTGCCATCTGCGGATGTTAGATAAGCATAAGCCTCTCTCACGGCGACGCCACGGAAGCTCAAATTAACAGAAATTTCCTTTTCTCCCGAATTGATAATTACGAGGGCTATTTTATGGTTGGCGTTTTGCCAGGCAGAAGCCAGTATTCCGTTTTGGGTGGTATCCGTATTTTTTAGGTCAACGCCTTTTAGGTCAACGCCCAGGCACAGGGCGCCGGGCCTGATAAACCGGCTGTAATTTCCCAATGCCCACAGCATTTTGCTTCCATAATAGTTGCCATCTCTTTTATTCTTATCTATGTATATAAGGCCATCTTTATAGTCATAAGGAGAGATCGCGAGCCAGTATTGCCAGGCGGAAGCATGTGCAACGGTAAGATCATTGTGGATCGTACGGGCAAGATATAGGGCTGCGTCCATTCCCGTATCCCTTTTTGAACCGTTTATTTCTCCTGCATTGTCTCCCAGGATACAGTATTCGGATTGCCAGTATTGCAAGCCTTTTATGGTCGAAATCTTTGCGGCCAGCTGCTGTCTCGATCTTATGGCTGAAGACCAGGGAGAAGTGGTAAAATAACTGTGTGCGGCTATTACAGGGCTTATACGACCCAGGTCACCTACATAAATAGGAGAGTGGGGATTAAAGAAGGCGTAAGCCTGCTTGTTTTTCCCGGGCTTATCTTCCCCGGAAAAGAGATAGTCGATCTTGCCCGCTTCGGTAATAAGGATTTTAGCCGACAGCCGGTTGACGGTCAGCGAATGGTCTACTGCTTTTACGACCCCGCTGATTTGTTCATTGCTGTAGGGGCATCCTTCCTGGTTCCCGTCGCTCCAATCCCATTGGGGTTCATTCACGGGGCTTATATAATTAAAATATATCCCTGTCGACCGTTTCACCTCTGTGAGAGTGGCGGAGATATAATCCGCTAAAGCCGGATACTTCTCCGGGTCGATATTGCTCCGCCCTGCCGATGTGAAGGCTTTGCCGTTGCGGGTCAGTTGCACGGGCGGGCTGTTCAGGAAAGCCAGGAACTGATGTACGCCCCGTTTTTGAGCCGCTTTTAAAAACCAAAGCTGCCCTGCCTGCCGCTGCCTGTCATCCCGGTCGCCCCGGTCATCCCGGGTATTGGAATGATCCCCTTGATCGCTGCCGGAGTCGGTAAAGGAAGCCGTCCGGCGCCATTCATCGGGTATGCCGCTGGAATCACCCTGCCCGGCGGTCCCTGCCCCTATATTGAACCGCCATAGGGAAAGGCCGATACCTTTCGGCTGCCCTCCGGTGAGAGTGTCGGTACTGAACAGCCAATCGGCCATCGCATTCTTTTTGGCCTCCGGCCAGTTACCGGTGAATTGGCAGGACCATGCGTCGGAAGCTGCAAAATTTTCTACGGTTTGATAGGTCCTGCCGGCATCAATAAGTAGTTGGATTGTTTTTTCGTCACTGGATTTTCCCCCGGGTGACTGGGCTCTTCCGGCATACACGGTGCATACAAGAGCTGACAATATAAGTAGCCTGGCTCCCCGACAGGGGGGATAGGGGGGAGATTTAATAGCCATCATCATATGTAATAATAATAAACCTGCTTCTAATTCTGAAAAGGGAATTTATAAAAGGCTTACCTTCATAAAATTATCTGCACTTACTACAAAAATTATCTGTAAATACTACAAATAGCCTCTGGATAATGCGCCTAAATAAAATTACCACCATCCTGTTGATCGCCGTGCTTGCCGCCCTCTTCTTTATCCCTTTTCTGGGACGCGTGCATCTGTTCGATTGGGATGAGATCAACTTTGCCGAATGTTCCAGGGAGATGATCAAAATGAACGATTATACCCGGGTATACGTCGATTTCAAGCCCTTCTGGGAGAAGCCCCCCATGTTTTTCTGGATGCAGAGCACCGCCATGAAAATGTTTGGCGTCACGGAATTCGCGTCCCGTTTTCCCAATGCCCTCTGTGGCATCGTCACCCTGATCGTGGTCTTCTGCTGTGGCAGAAGGATCTATGATACCCGTTTCGGGATGCTCTGGGCCCTGGCCTACGGAGGATCTCTTTTTCCGAATATGTATTTCAAGTCAGGCATCATCGATCCCTGGTTCAACCTGTTCACCTTCCTCTCGCTTTACTATTTTATTTTATATCACTGGAAAAGGAATGGGTTCGATAAGCAAGGGTTGCAGAAGTCCCCGATCTATTATGTGCTATGGTCCGGTGTTTTTATGGGCCTGGCTGTCCTTACCAAAGGACAGGTAGCCCTGATGGTCTTTTTGCTGGTACTGGGTGTTTACCTGATCTACAACCGTTTTTCATTCTATTTCAGTTGGGGGCATGCCGGGGTATTTCTGCTGGTAGCTCTTTTGGTGACGTCTACCTGGTATGGATACGAAACCTATACGAGAGGGCCCTGGTTCATCAATGAATTCCTGAAATATCAATATCGTCTTTTTACCACACATGATGCCGACCAGGCCGGCTTTTTCGGGTATCATTTTGTCGTGTTGCTCGTCGGATGTTTTCCGGCTTCCGTCCTGGCTATCCCTTCTTTCTTCCGGTCGGATTACAGCAGCCGGTACGATAAAGATTTTAAAAAATGGATGCTCTTCCTTTTCTGGGTGGTGCTCATTCTATTCACGATCGTTCAGTCCCGGATCATCCATTATTCATCCATGGCCTGGTTCCCCCTTACTTTCCTGGCTGCTTATTCCCTGTACAAATGGCAGAACAAGCCGGCAGAATATAAAAAATACGTCGGGGTTTTTATCGCCATCCTGGGCGGTCTTATTTCCTTGCTGCTGCTGGGTGTGGCTGTTATCGGACTGAATGTTAAAAGGCTTGCTCCTTATGTCGACGACACTTTCGCCCGGGGGAATATGGAAGCTGAAGTGCACTGGTCCGGCTGGGAAGGCATTGTAGGCGTATTGATGATCGTGACCCTTATCCTGGGCATATGGAGATTAAACAAAAAGAAGTTTAATGCCGCTGCCTGGACCTTTTTTGGCGGCACGGCTATCGTCATCTTTTTAGCTTCTGCCATTATCGTTCCTAAAGTGGAAAGGTATTCGCAGGGAGCGGCCATCGATTTCTTCATCCAAAGGCAGGGTGAGAATTGTTATGTACATACGCTGGGATATAAAAGCTATGGAGACCTCTTCTATACGTATAAGGAGCGGCCCACCAACCTCAATTCGTATGATGAAAAATGGCTTCTTACGGGCAATATCGATAAACCCGTCTATTTTGTCACCAAAGTAGATCGCACGGATAACTATAAATACCCGGAGCTGAAGGAGCTTTACCGAAAGAATGGCTTCGTATTCCTGAAACGCGAAGTGCCGGTTGCGCACTGATCCGACGCGCTCGCGCGCGAGGGGGTTATTTCTTCTTCCTGCCGCCGGAAAAGAAGCGCAGCAGGCCGCTGATCACCTTGTCATTGGCGCCCAGTTTTCCTTTGATCGCCGTATACATCGATACGAGCGCATTGTCCAGCCGCACGAGCAACTTGTTGCTGCCGTCCCCGGGTCTTGCCTGGTAGTAGGTAGCCCTGCGATAAGGGTTGGCTTCGACGGTATAATAATAGAGAGCGATGGATCTCCGGTAAGTACCTTCCGGGCAAGTCATCGGTTCGGGATGGCCGTGGAAGGAATCGGCATCCGTATTGAAAATAACGCAGCGGTTATAGACTGGCAGGACACTCTCTTCACAGGCTTTCAGGTTCTTGTCCCAGAGCTCCAGCTTACCGCCCCATTCTTCTTTCCAGTCCTTGTTCAGATAGACCAGTACGTTCACTCTTCTCTGCCAGTTGCGTTGGTGGGGATGCACGGTAAAGTCGGCATGGATATTCAGGAAGCCGCCGCGGGTAGACTGATGGATACCACCCCCTTCCAGCCCATCGTCTTTCTGCAGCCCCTTGATCCCGGTGATGGCGCTGAGCCATTCCAGGAAAGCGGGAGAATTTAATTCGTTGATGGTGTTTTTGATGGTCTCGGGCAGCAGGTCGAGCTTGTTCAGGCCCCGCTTATCCTCATTATAATGCTTGTAATTGATCCAGCCGTCTGTTTCATTCAATTTATTGAATTCTGTAATACAGGCGTCGATGACTTCCGGATTCAGAAAGTTTTCCAGTACAATATGGGGGTAGGGAGGAGTTGCCTGGTATTTTTTGCCTAATTCGTCTAACTGGCTATTCCACTTGCTATAGTCGAAAATTTGGGTATTGGTTGGCACTTGTTGGATTTTTATATGGTTGGGCCGCGGACCTGTGGGTCCGCAAAGGGGCAAAGGTAAGAAAATAGCTTGATGCCGCAAGTGGACGGCAGTTGCCCCTAATCTCTTCTCGATTCCAGGGTAAATCCGATAGTCGTTCCTACATCCGGTGTGCTCCGGACGTGGATGGACTGGCCATGCGCCTCGATAATATGCTTACAGATCGCCAATCCCAGCCCTGTTCCCCCTTTGTCGCGGCTCCTGGCGGCATCTGTCCGGTAAAAGCGTTCGAAGATCCGTAAAAGATGCTCTTCCTCGATGCCGATCCCATCATCGCTTACCTCTATCAATACGTTCTTCTCATCGATCTTATAGATACTGGCGACAATAGAGCCGCCTGGTTTTCCATACTTGGTAGCATTCTCGACGAGATTGATCAGTACCATCCGGATTTTCTCCTTATCTGCAAAAACGGTGATGGGGGATTCGCAGCCCTTTTTAATGGAAGTGCGGACATTTTTCTTATTTATCTTGATGGACAGCGACTCAAAAACCTCTTTTATCAGGTCCTGGATAATGAAATTCTGTTTGTACAGCAGCTGTTCGCCCCGCTCGAGCGTGGAGATTTCATCCAGGTCATTCATCAGATTGACCAGCCTGTCCACATTTCTGGCGGCATTCTCCAGGAATTTTACCCGGTGAACCACGTCTTCCATCGCTCCGTTCAGCAGCGTATCGACATATCCCTGTATGGCGAATATGGGCGTTTTAAACTCATGGGCCAGGTTTTGCAGGAACTCTTTCCGGTAAGCCTCGTTCTTCTTCAGCAATTCGATTTCTTCGTTCCTCTTTTCCCCCCACTTTTCCACGTCTTCCCGGACCTCGTCAATACTCTTCTGGGGCAGGATATATTTGAAATAGACCTCTTCTTTTTTAGTGGCCTTGGTCTGGTGGATCAGCTTGTAAATCAGCTTGATCTTCCGGTAAATGAACTTTTCCAGGGTGAACTGGATCAGCCCGTAGCTGCCTGAAAAAATAATGAGAAGGGAGGCGGCGCCTATGATCCAGTCGCCCCTTAAAAAGTAGATGCCCGCTGAAATAGGCAGGGCCAGCAGGATGGCTGTCAGCGCAGACAGTTGTTTGGGAGATAAATTCTTGGTGGAGGGCATGCGTCCGTAAAGTTACAAATTGAACTTATAACCCACTCCTTTTACCGTTGTGATGCAATCCAAGCCCAATTTCTGGCGGATCTTACGGATATGGACATCGATGGTGCGGTCGCCGACGATCACTTCATTTCCCCATACCTGGTTCAGGATCTCATTTCGCAGGAATACCCTCCCTGGCCGGGAAGCCAGCAGGTACAATAATTCGAACTCTTTTTTGGCCAGCGTGACATCCTTGCCGTCTACCGTAACCTCAAATTTAGAGGGATCGATGGTCAGGTTCTCTACCTTTAGCACTTTATCCTCCGGTTCTTTATTCACCCGGCGGAAAAGGGCATTTACCCGGCTTACAAGGACTTTGGGGCTGATGGGCTTGGTGACATAATCGTCTGCCCCCGTCTCCAGGCCCCTGACATGGGATCCTTCGTCACTGAGGGCGGTAAGGAATATGATCAGGGTCTCTTTAAAGACGGGCTGGGACCTCAGAATCTCGCAGACCTCTACCCCATTCTTTTTAGGCATCATGATATCAAGGATGATCAGGTCGGGTCGAACGATCTTGGCCTTGCCGATCGCTTCGTCGCCATCCTTAGCTGTAATGACCTCATAGCCTTCTTTGGTAAGGTTGTATTGAATGATTTCCAATATATCAGGCTCGTCATCAGCTATCAGTATCTTCTTTCCTTTGGATTCCATTTTAACTAAAAATTTACGCAAACCTACTGGAAATAAACCTTTGAGTGGGATGTCCCCAGCTTAGTTCACAATTTTTTAATATAGAAATAACACGGAATCAGAGCCGGAATAACTGATTTTCACCAAATTTATAGGTTTGGCCTCCTCAATTTAAGCCTTCTTTCCCTGATCCTTACTATATTATCTGTAGCTTTAATCCTGCTTGGTAGTATTTTTGCATAATCTCGCCCGGGGGTATTTTCTCTTCAAAAGCCCGAGGGGCGTAAATCCATATATGAATACATTTTTACGATCCATTCTGAGTCTTACCATGTTATCACTATTCCTGATAACTTTTACTGTAAAAGGAAGGGCCCAGACGAATGCTTATCCTTACAAGGTAGCGCAGGACCGTATGCTATGGCATGATAATGTGGATAAGGAACAACAGCGCCTGGTGATCCTGGGCGGGGGCAAATACGATAGCCTGATCCGGCTGTCAAAGGACGAGAACATCAATTACCAGGTCACTGACGCCCTGATCCGGCAAATAGACGATATACAGCAACAGATCGAATTCGACTCTACCCTGAACACGAATAATAAGAAGAAATATCTCCGGGCCCTGGAATTCCTCCTTCGGGGATTTCACCAGGCTTATGATAACAGGGAGATACAGCCCGCCGCTGCTCCTCTCCTGGTAGTCTCTTTCCAGAAAGCCATGGAGCTGGATAAAAAAGGACAGAGCATCGAGCCTGTCATCACCGGCGCCTCTTATGAAGTAGGCAAGATCCTGGTAGAATGTTTCTTATACCCTTCGGAAAACAGCGGAGTCAAGCCTTCCCGTCTTTACCTGACGAGAAGATATTGTGAAATGCATCCCGGATTGATCCTGAATTATCTCCGCCTTCATCCGGACCTGCCTTTCCAGGATAGCCTCATCATCATCGCGGGTCACCATGATATCCGCCAGCTATATGACTTTGCCGCCGCCAACAATGATCTGGGCGTTCATATCCGCAATAGCAAGGATTCCCTGGTTCATACCGTGGCCATGATGGCCAATAACAAGAGCGGGCAATTGTATTTCCCCTTTCTGGACAACCTGGTCAAGGGGCGCATTACCCTGGAAGAGATCGATAAAGTGAAAGAGGATGAGCTGAACTATTTCCGGCTGCTGGTCAGAACCCGACAGGATTATGCGGAGCGGATATTGCCTCCTCAAAGAGATACTCCATTGGAAATGAATGCTTTGAAAGAGATGCTGGCCAAAAAGAGCAAGGAGGTTTTCGTTACTGAGATCAATGCGCTCCACACCGTGGAAAATCCTGCCATCCGCTTTAAGATCCTTGACCCCCTTACCCCCGCCGAACTCTATTACCTGATCGTTTTGAGCGAAGATGAGATCTATACCTCCAGTTACCTGGGCGTCTATGACAGGATTTTCCAGCGAATGGCTAATCCATACGGAGACAGCCTCCTGATGCAGGTACATGGGGATTATTTCCGCAAGTTCATAAAAATGGCGGCAGCTTATAACAAGCTGGACCATTTCCTGGGTACGATGGATAAGCAGAATGCGGGCACGGTCATGAAATCCTTTATCATCCACCTGGAGAAAGCCAACGAAGAGGAAGCGGTGGATGTTGCGGACTCTTATAGCAGCATCTTTGAAAAAAATCCGGCGCTGGCCAGGTTTATCCTGGGGGAAGTAAGGATGAACTATGACAAGAATGTGGCGGCCGGTGATAAAAAGGGGACTATTATTTACAACCTCCTCCAGACCTTATTCGAATCGGCCGATACCACCAATAAGACCGATATTTCGGCCAGACTGGGTATCTCTCCTATCTATACCGTGGACTACAACTCCCTGGCGGATGACAGCGGCCGTGTGATCCAGCAGGTATTTTTTTATGGGGACAAGGACAAGGATGGTCAGAATTCCTTTCTCAATTTTATGGCCCTGTTCCGGCCTAAGCCGAGAATGAAGCCTGAATGGAAGATCACGGAGAATCCTCAATGGGTTTCCATTGCCTCTACAAAAGGGAAACCTGTCCTGATCTTCGCCAATAAACCACTGCTGGGCGACGACGATCCGGACGCCAAAGCTCAGAAAGCCCTGAGCGATTACCTGTATGACCGCCACCTGAAACCCACCGTTGTCATTCACCGGGGGCATAGCTATCATGTAAAATATACGATCGAACAAATGCCAGGGACAGCCCGGATCGTGGTATTAGGCTCCTGCGGGGGCTATAACAACCTGAGTGAAGTACTGAAGATCAATGAAGATGCTCATATTATATCTTCCAAGCAGGTAGGGACCAAGACGGTGAACGAACCCATTTTGCAGGCGATCAATAATACCCTGCTGGCCGGGAAAGACATCGAATGGCTCCCCATGTGGAAAGAATTGAGCGCCAGTTTTCTGAAAGATCCTGCCGCCAAAGAGAAATTCGACGATTATATCCCTCCTTATAAGAACCTGGGCGCCATCTTTATCAAGGCCTATCGGAAAGCGATGGATGTGGATCAATAATCCTTGTACCTTTGGGATCTATTTGAGCGCTGGAAGCGCTCGTCCTAACCGAGGAAGAAACGAGGAACGAAGTTTCGACGAAGGTTACGAACGAGGGCTGAATAATTCAGACCGAAGTTCTACAGATATTAGCCGTTTGCCAGAAATGTGCTAATATTTCAAAAAAGCATATTTCTGGCAAATACTATGGCGGAAACGACAAAGAAAAAGAAGATATTCGATTTTAGTTTGCTCAGAAGGGTATTTCATTATGCGGCTCCTTATAAAAGCCGCTTGTATACATCCGTAGCGCTTTCTATCCTGCTGGCCGTATTATCTCCCCTGCGGCCTTTCCTGATCCAGGTCACTATTAATGACTATATCCGCAAAGGAGCGTCCCCGGACCTATCTCTCAAACAAAAGATGGAGACGTTGATCATCGGCATCACCCTGCTGCAGATCGTATTTTTATTGATCGAGACCATCGCCCGCTTTTATTTCTCCTTTATTACGGCCTGGCTGGGACAGACGGTGGTGAAAGACCTGCGGGTGGCAGTCTATAAAAAGATATTGGGTCTCAACCTTTCCCAGTTCGACAAGACGCCTATCGGCACGCTCACCACCCGAACGATCAATGATATCGAAGCGATTAATGATATCTTCTCGGATGGGTTGATTCCTATTATAGCCGATCTGCTTTCCATCGTTTCCGTTCTGCTGTTCATGTTCCTGGTGGACTGGCGGCTGACCCTGATCTGCCTGGCTCCCTTCCCTCTCCTGATCCTGGCTACCTGGCTGTTCAAAGAGTCCGTCAACAAATCTTTTATCCGGGTGCGTAATGCCGTGGCGGCCCTCAATGCCTTTGTGCAGGAGCATATCACCGGCATGCAGATCGTACAGGCGTTTTCAGCGGAACAACGGGAATCCGCTAAATTCAATAAGATCAACAAAGAGCATCGCAATGCGAATATCAATGCCATCTTTGCCTACTCCGTCTTTTTTCCCCTGGTAGAGATTATTCTGGCGGTATCCACCGGTTTATTTGTTTGGTGGGGCGCCCGGCAGGTATTGCATTTGCCCGTAGACCAGGCAAATGAGCTGAGCGGCAAGATCATCGCCTTCTTTTTGTACCTCAATCTCCTGTTCCGGCCTCTGCGGGTGATAGCGGATAAGTTCAATGTATTGCAAATGGGTATGGTGGCCAGCGAAAGGGTTTTCCGGGTGATGGATAATGACGATACGATTAAGACGGAAGGCTCTTATGCGCCGGATAGGATCAAGGGGAAGATAGAGTTTGATAAAGTGAGCTTTGCTTATACGGAGGATCGTTATGTGCTGAAAAATATCTCTTTCACCGTATTGCCCGGACAGACCGTCGCCATCGTAGGGCATACCGGCAGCGGAAAAACTTCGATTATCAGCCTGATCAATCGCCTCTATCATATCCAGCAAGGGGCCATCCGTATCGACGACGTCCGGATCGAGGAATACAAGCTGGATGACCTGCGGAAAAATATCGGCATCGTATTGCAGGACGTCTTTCTATTCTCCGGTTCTGTAAAGGACAATATTACCTTGCGCAATGAGGATATCCCGGAGGAAAAGGTCATAGAAGCGGCCAGGCTGATCGGCATGCATGATTTTATCACCAGCCTGCCGGGAGGGTACCATTACAATGTGATGGAAAGAGGCAGCTCCCTGTCCCTGGGTCAGCGGCAATTGCTGTCTTTTATCCGGGCTTTATTATACGATCCCTCCATACTTATACTGGACGAAGCTACTTCTTCGGTGGACACGGAGTCGGAGCTGCTCATTCAGGAGGCTATCGACAAACTGATTGCCGGCCGCAGCTCCATCGTGATCGCTCACCGGCTCTCCACCATCCGGAAGGCTAATCAGATTATCGTGCTGGACAAAGGCGAGATCAAAGAGATCGGCACGCATGAACAGCTGCTGGCCAGGGGCGGCTTCTATGCCCGGCTGCATGAGATGCAGTTTCAGCAAGGGCCGTCACAGACGGCTGGCCCGACCGCGCGAAGCAATGGTCGCGAACAAGGAGGAGCAAGGGACGACGCTCCGACGAAGTTCTCCCATCATTAGACCCGATTGTCGGACGGTTCACCGTTCCGGCAATCGCTCAAAGAAGGACCGGCCTTTCAGCCAGTCCTCTGTTTATCATTATTCAATTAAGGCAGTGTCACTGTTTTAGTCGTAGCGCCGACCTTGATCGTAGCGGTGTTATCACAATCTCCGCTTCCATAATCCAGTGTGCCTTTCAGCTTAACGCCATTATTGCCATAGGTGAAGCCGACAATACCGGACACGATATTTTTGCAGGAAGTCTCCCAGACCAGCGGGGTCGTAATGGAGTCGGTCAGGGTTTTGCCTGCGGAAGAGCTGAACGTATTACTGCCCGTAATGCTATAGACATTATCCGAAACGTCGGTTGTCCCGGCACCTCCTGTCTGAAGCAGGGTCTTCGTACCTGCATAGGCGTAATAGCTGGCATCCGGGAAAGTGATCTGTCCGGAGCTGATTGTCGTGGTAAAGGAAATGCCGTTGCTGGTAGAGTTGTTGGTAATGCTATAGGCTCCGGCCAATTGGTAGCTATTTACGGAATAGCCGGTGAAGGTGGCGGATACCGTAGTTCCCGGAGCGAGGATCTTGCCGGAAAATACATAAGTTATTTTTCCTTTGCGGGTAACTCCGTCTATGCCGGTACAACCCGTTCCGAAATCAACGGTGATCGTTTTGGGATAGCTGACAGTGTCGGCAGGGGAGGCCGTGATGACAGCGCAGCTGGTGATGCCGGCAGGTCCTGTGACGGTCTTTACATCATTGACCTCCACCGTTCCGGAAGAAACTCCGGGGGTATAAGCGGAGGAGGCGCTGCCATCGCTGCCCGGCTGCAGGGCGACCGTCAGCACGTCGTCGTATTGATTGTCGGCAGTGGCGGAACTGGCGCTCAGGCTGGCTGCATCCGTTTCATCTCCGCTGGATGACGAGGAGCTGCTGTCTTTTTTACACGCCGTGAAAAGGAAGACAACCGAAAGAATAGAAAAGGTAGCCGTAACGATAATTGCTTTGGAAATTTTCATGAGCTGATTGGGTTTTAAAAGTTTATAATTTTTGATAGGACACGTTAATAACGGAGGGGTTTAAGCCTTAGTCTGCCTTTTCAGTGAACAAAGCCCCTTCTTCAGTTAACGACAGGTCCTTCCCTTCCCGCCCCCTGAATTCTTCATAGTACCGGGGGTGGTTGGTGCCCATCAGACGATCCCACCAGTTGAAATAAAGCCCGTAATTATGCTTGTTGTAGTGATGGTGCATATTGTGATGAGTAGAAGTATTCTGCCAGTTCAGCCATTTGTTCCGGACGAAACTTTTAGGGAACAGCTCATACCCCAGATGACCCATTACATTAGTAAGTATCATATAAAGACCCGTTATTGCCAGCGCCAGCGGGTGGGCTGGTATTACCCAGGCAATAACCGGCACGATGCCTGCCTCGATCACAGCTTCTATCGGATGGAAGGCAAAGGCCGCCAGCGGAGTCGGGTTATGGCTCAGATGATGGACACGATGCACATACCGGAATATTCTTTTCTGGTGCATCAGCCGATGCGTCCAGTAAAAATAAGTATCGTGCAGCAGGATGATAAGTACAACGCTGCCTGCAAAATAAATCAGCGAATGATCCCGCAAATGGAAGTACATTCGGGTATAGCCTTTTCTGGCGGTAAGGATGGTACAGCAGATAATAATTGAAAAGATAAAAAGGGTGGAGAGAGAATAACGCAGCTCCGTCCGGATTGCCCTGGTCGGCGGGAATTTTTGCTGTATTCTGAGATGGGAGTAACGGTTTCTTTTCCATACATAAAAGAACAGGTAAGCAGACACGGCAAATAATAGATATCTTAGAGCCGAGCCGGCCAAGATAAACAGCCATTTTTGAAGGATTTCCATAGGAGTATGACGGAAAATTTCCAGTAAAGTTTTATTCAACCGATCCTTAGGATAGGTCTTTTCAATGAACAACAGGTATTCTTCAATGAACAACCAAAAAAAAATAGCTTTCAATTTTGCCCGTTACGCCCAGGGTATATTTTGGGTGGTGCTTTTCATTTTCCTTTTGTTCTCTGTTGTCAATGTCGGGATCAATAAAGGGGTGGAAGGAGCTGTACTGCTTTTGATCTGCCATATGATCAATTTCTATATTGCTTATGCCTGGCTCACGCCCCGGTATTTTGAAAAGGGGAGATACGGACTTTTTCTAACGGGGTGCGTCTTGCTGCTGCTCCTGCTGACGCCTTTCCGGTTGTGGATTGAACATAATTATATCCTCCGCCCTTTTGTATTGCTCAAGGGCATGCGTTTGCTGGGTATGGTCCTTTTCTCTGAAATATCGATCGCCGCCTTTGCTTTTTTATTTCGGATGTCTGTTGACAGCGAGGCGAATAAAAGACGGATCGGTGAGATCGAGCGGCTGCAGCTGCAGACCGAGCTGAAATTCCTGAAGTCCCAGATGAACCCTCATTTTCTTTTCAATACGATCAACAATGTATATGCCCTGGCGCTTTCACGATCGGATAAGACCCCGGCTGCGTTGCTGAAATTATCCGGGTTGCTTCGTTACCTGCTTTATGAGTGCAATCAGCCGACGCCTTACCACAAGGAGATAGGGGCCCTGGAGTCGTATGTCGCCCTGTTTCAGCTACGTTATGAAGAGACCCTGAACATCTCTTTACATTCGGAAGTGCAATCCATGGATATGCTGGTCGAGCCGATGCTGCTCATTTCGCTGCTGGAAAATGCGATCAAGCATTCTTCTATTGGCGTGGCGCCCGGCGCCTTTATCGAAATACGACTTCGGGAAGAAGAGGGCAAGCTGGCTGCCAGTATAAAAAATTCCAGGTCGGAGTTGAATCATACGATCCGTGAGGCGGGTGATGGTAAGGATGATCGGGGACGCGATATAGCAGGCGGCATAACGGATGACCCTGCAGGCGCCGCCGCTGGCGGTATCGGCCTGCAGAATATTTATAAGAGACTGGAGATGCTGGCGCCGGGTCTGTCCAGCCGGAACTTACAGATTAAGGAGACGCCCGGGATCTTCGAAGTGTTCATTAAAATCCCCGGGATATGAATCAGCAGGAAAGCGTCGATCCGGGAAGTGGTAATCAGGAGAACGCCGATCGCGGGCATGCGGATCTGCCGGGAAACATAAATCCCGTTGAGGCAGATCAAAGGAATGACAATCCGGGAAGCGTGAGTTCCGGGGAGGCTGGTCTACCGGGAAAAACAGACCCGCCAAACCTGCGATGCATAATCGTGGACGATGAATACCTGGCCATCCGGATTCTGGAGGAATACAGTGCCCGGATCCCTGCTCTCACCATTTTGCAGTCCTTCAAAGATCCTCTGCAGGCCCTTGGGTTCCTGCAAAACAATAAAGTCGATCTCTTATTCCTGGATATTCAGATGCCGCATATCTCCGGTACCGATCTGGCTGGGAGGTTATCCGCAGATGTGGAGTTACTGGCTACGGGCCCGGCCTCCGGCGTCCCATTGGACTTCGCTCCGGGCTTAGGTGCGGGTTTGCCGATTTCCGATGCGGCCCCCGGCCTCCCGGCTGATTCCGCTCCGGTCCCGGGCTCGGCGGGATCTTCTCCCGCCCCAGGTTGGACTGCCTCCGCGCCGCCTTTGATCGTTTTCACTACGGCCCGTCATGAATTTGCCGTGCAAGCCTTTGAGCTGGATGCCCTGGACTACCTGGTAAAACCGATCTCTTTCGAGCGATTTGAGAAGACCATCCGCAAGGCGGTTGAATACCTGGGCTCTCCCGCCCGCTCCTTGCCGGCCCATGCCTCCGGACCGAATGACGCTTCGTCACAGAATGCCCCCTCCCCGCAGGATGCCCTGTTTATCAAGAGTGATCACCGGACGGTCAAACTGCTGTATACGGAGATTGTCCTTATTGAGGGGCTGAATGAATATGTGCGGGTGCATACTCCGGGTAAGAAGATCATCACCCTGGCGGCCCTCAAAGACCTGGAGGCCACGTTACCCAGGGGGCGATTTGTCCGGATCCACCGGTCCTATATCATTTCTCTGGCGCATATCCGTTCCTGGAGCGCCTCCGAAGTGGAGATGGGCGGCGGCCTGCGCCTGCCCGTCGGCCGGGTTTATAAAGAGAATTTTTTGAGGCAGGTGATGTTGTGACCGGTGCCGGACAATCCGCTTGTCTAAAGTTGGTTTTTATGCTAACTTGCAGTAGTATCTATAAGATCAAAATATGGGCAAAACCTATAAAAATGACGACCCGGTTTCTGTTGTAAATGAAGACAACGGCGCCATGCGTTTTTATGCTTCGCAGGAGGAGCAGGAACTGGAAAGACTGAAAGAGGATATGAGCCGGTCAGCTACGGAAAAATTCCATAGACTAATGGGCCTGATGAAAGTTGGGAATATGATGAAAAAAGCAATAATCCATCATAAAGTATAAATCCATGCCCGATTATGGATATTTATGAAAATGCCTTTCTCGACTTATGGAATAGTCTGAATAATAATGACGTTCGCTACATAATGGTAGGAGGCTTCGCTACCTATCTTCATGGTTGCTATAGATTTACTGGAAATATTGATTTATATCTGGAAGATACTCCCGAAAATCGTAATAAATTAAGGCGGTCTCTTAAGGATCTCGGACTAGGGGATTTTGAACCCATTGAAAGAATCGATTTCATCCCAGGTCTGGTCGATTTTCGTTTAGACAATGGGTTTCGAATGACTATTATAACCTCCTTGAAAGGCGTCTCGCTCACTTTCGACGAATGTCTCCAAATAGCACCAGTGGCTGAAATCGAAGGGATTAAGGTGCCCTTTCTTCATATTAACCAACTGATTGATAATAAAAAAGTGGTTAACCGCCCGAAGGATCAATCGGATGTCCGGGAATTGGAAAGGATCCGCAGTCTGACTGAACGGAAATAAACAGGATGCAGGCTCATCTGTCTCCCTTTTTTTAATCTTATTTTCATATTTTGGGTCTCCCCCCGTATCTTTGCGCCAAATTTCAGGGAAGACATGGTATCCAGAAGCTTCAAATCTTTATTGGTCGCGGCTTTCAGCCTAAGTATCTTATTTTTTTCAACTGTGTCGAAGGCACAGGATTCTGGCGCTCCCGCAGGCGAAGGGGAGAATAAAGTGGCCCCGAAATTAAATCCTTCCAAGATTATCCTGGAACACGTAGGGGATGGTCATGAATTCCACTTTTTTACGATCAGCAAGAAACCGGTCACCCTGCCTTTGCCGGTGATCCTCTATTCACCCGTAAAAGGCTGGTCTGTCTTTATGTCCTCCCGTTTTGAGCATGGCCATGAAGAATATGACGGCTATCGTCTCCTGGACGAAGAATTTGCAGAAGAGCACAAGCTGGATCCTGCTATCTATAAACCCGGTAAGATCTATGCAGCAAATGCCGGCATGCCGGATGCAAGCGTAAAGGTCTACGATCTTTCCCTGACCCGCAATGCGGTGCAGGTGCTGATCTCTATCCTCCTGCTTATCCTGATCATGAACAGTGTCGCCGGTAAATATGCTAAGGGACAAGGAGTTACGACTGCTCCGACTGGCTTCCAGAACGCCGTTGAACCCGTCATTACCTTCGTCCGGGACGAAGTCGGCAAGTCCAACCTGGGCAATAAGTACCAGAAATACATGCCCTTCCTGCTCACCGTTTTCTTTTTTATCCTGATTAACAACCTGATAGGTCTGATCCCCGGAACGGCCAATGTCACGGGGAATATCGCTTTTACGGCAGTATTGGGCATTATTTCTTTCGTAGTGATCATCTTCAGCACGAACAAGCATTATTGGGGGCATATCGCCAATCCGCCCGTTCCGCTCGGGGTTAAGCCGATAATGATCCCGGTGGAAATAATGGGTGTCTTTACCAAGCCTTTTGCCCTGATCATTCGTCTTTTTGCCAACATGATCTCCGGCCATATCATCATTCTGAGCTTTATTATCCTGATTTTTATCTTCGGCGCCATGAACACGGCCCTGGGCTGGGGAACTTCGCCCTTTTTCGTGGTACTGGCCGTATTCATCTATCTGATTGAAGTATTAGTCGCATTCATACAGGCATTCATTTTTGCTAACCTTACGGCCGTATTCATCGGTCAGGCTTTCGAAGGAAGCCATGACGATCACGACCATGGGGATGGGCATCATGACGATCCGGTAGTGATCTAAGTCTAAAGTCTTTTTTAATTATAAAACCAAGTATCATGACGTTGATGACTATTTTGTTAGATGCTGTACAGCCTGGTTATGGTGCAATAGGTGCAGGTCTTGCCGCTGTAGGTGCCGGTATCGGTATCGGACAGATCGGTAAAGGATCTGTAGAAGCCATTGCCCGCCAGCCGGAAGCTTCGAACGACATTCGTGCCAACATGATCCTGGCCGCGGCGCTGGTTGAAGGGGTTGCCCTTCTGGCTGCTGTAGCAGGTCTGCTCGCTGTTTTCAAATAAACAGGGATCCGCAAAAGCATTTTGCGCAAGTTAGCACGTAAAAATCGTACTGCATCCAACGCACAGGGCCGAGGATGCAGTATTTTCAACTAAAACACCCGACACCGATCTTAAAAGATAGTACTGACTATGGATTTATTAACGCCCGACTTAGGCTTGTTCCTCTGGAACCTACTGGCTTTCCTCATTCTGTTCTTTATTTTGAAAAAGACAGCCTGGAAGCCGATCCTGAAATCCCTGGGTGACAGGGAAAAGAGTATCGCCGACTCTCTTGCTACCGCAGAAAAAGTGAAGGCCGAAATGGCACAGATGAAGAGCGAGAATGAAGCGCTGCTCGCCAAAGCCCGCGAAGAGAGAGCCCTGTTATTAAAAGAAGCCAGGGATACAAAAGACAAGATCATCAATGAAGCCAAAGACCAGGCTAAAGTGGAAGCCGGCAAGATCATCTCGGATGCCCGTGTTGCTATCGAGCAGCAAAAAATGGCAGCCCTGACAGACGTGAAGAACCAGGTAGGCAACCTCGTGGTCGAAGTAGCGGAGAAGATATTGCGCCGGGAACTGGCCAATAAAGCAGAACAGGAGAATTATATCCGCCAATTGTCGAACGAAGTGAAACTGAACTAATTATGCCTAACCCCCGTTTAGCAGGAAGATATGCCAAGTCGCTTTTGGATCTGGCGATTGAAAAAGGACAGTTGGATGCCGTATACGGAGACATGCAATACCTCGATGCCGTCATCAAAAGCAGCCGGGAGTTTGTAGTAGTCTTAAAAAGCCCCATCATCAAGGCCGATAAGAAAGGAAAGATCCTGGAGGCCATCACCGCCGGAAAGATCAGCGTGATCACCGCCACGTTCAACAAATTGCTGTTGACCAAAGGCCGTGAATTCTACCTGCCGGAGATCGTCACCGCGTTTATAGCCCAGTACAAGGAGAACAAAGGTATTCATACCGTCAAATTGACGACGGCCGTACCTATCAGTGAAGAGCTGAAACAGTCTCTCCTGCAACAGATCAGGGTAGCGAAGAATATGCAGCATCTTGAATTGAACTCGGAAGTGAATGAAGCCCTTATCGGAGGATATGTGCTGGAGATAGGAGATGAGCTGGTAGACGCCAGCATCGCATTCGACCTGCATAATATAAAGAAGCAGTTCCAGAACAATGATTTCGTGTATAAGATCCGGTAGAAATTTTTAAAATAACTGACAACTAATAAGTATAACTATGGCAGAGATCAAACCAGATGAAATTTCAGCGATATTGCGCCAGCAATTGAGCAACTTCGATGTTTCCGCTGAGCTGGAAGAAGTTGGTACCGTGTTGCAGGTCGGTGACGGGATTGCCCGTGTATATGGCCTGAGCAGTGTAAGCAGCGGCGAACTGGTGGAATTTGAAAATGGCGTAAAAGCCATCGCGCTTAACTTGGAAGAAGACAATGTGGGGGTGGTATTGATGGGGGAGAGCGGTGATATTAAAGAAGGATCGAAAGTACGCCGGACCGGAAAGATCGCCTCTATCAATGTAGGGGAAGGAATGCTGGGCCGCGTGGTAAATACATTGGGAAACCCGATCGACGGTAAAGGCCCTCTGGCCGGTGAAAAATATGAAATGCCCCTGGAGCGCAAAGCGCCGGGTGTAATTTTCAGGGAACCGGTAAAGGAACCGCTGCAGACGGGTATCAAAGCTATCGATGCGATGATCCCTATCGGCCGTGGACAACGTGAGCTGATCATCGGCGACCGTCAGACGGGTAAGTCGGCTATCGCCATCGACACCATTATCAATCAGAAAGAATTCTTTAAGGCAGGGAAACCTGTATACTGTATCTATGTCGCTATCGGGCAGAAAGCTTCCACCGTTGCCGGTGTGATGCAGACGCTGGCTGAGAATGGCGCGTTGGAGTACACCGTAATCGTGGCTGCATCGGCTTCCGATCCCGCTCCTTTACAGTTCTATGCTCCTTTCGCCGGCGCCGCTATCGGTGAGTTCTTCCGCGATACCGGTCGTCCTGCCCTGATCATCTATGATGATCTTTCCAAACAGGCGGTAGCATACCGCGAAGTATCCCTGTTGCTGCGTCGTCCTCCGGGCCGCGAAGCATATCCCGGTGACGTATTCTATCTCCATAGCCGTCTGCTGGAACGCGCCGCCAAGGTCATCGCTGATGACAATGTAGCGAAGAATATGAATGACCTGCCCGCGTCCATCAAACACCTGGTCAAAGGCGGCGGTTCGCTGACAGCATTGCCGATCATCGAAACACAAGCCGGCGACGTATCTGCCTATATCCCTACCAACGTGATCTCGATCACGGACGGTCAGATCTTTTTGGAAGGTAACCTGTTCAACGCCGGTATCCGTCCCGCCATCAACGTAGGTATCTCCGTTAGTCGTGTGGGTGGTAACGCACAGATCAAGTCCATGAAAAAAGTATCCGGTACGTTAAAACTGGACCAGGCGTTATACCGGGAAATGGAAGCCTTCTCTAAATTCGGTGGAGACCTGGACGCTGCTACTAAACTGATCATCGACAAGGGCGCCCGTAATGTGGAAATATTAAAACAAGCCCAATACTCTCCTTATACTGTCGAAAAACAGGTGGCGATCATCTACCTCGGGACGCAGGGTTTGCTGCGACAGGTGGCTGTCCGGAAGATGAAGGAGTTCGAAGAACATTTCCTGCTGGAAATGGAAAATAAGTTGCCGGATTTGCTGGTTGAATTTAAAAAAGGCAATTTGCCCGATGATGGGATTAAGAAGATGGTTGAGCTGGCAAATGGCCTGATCCCTCAGTACAAATAGACGCCACGGGCCGCTGGCCGGTGCGCGACAAAAGTCTCTATAAAACAGAAAACCACTTCGGTCATCCGAGGTGGTTTTTTTGTTTTGCACATTAATTTCTCTTCAAAAAAATAAAGACAAACACTTGCACAATTAGAAAAAATTGGCAATCTTTACATCGTCATCACGACACACCCTCCAAGTCTCCCAGAAAAACAAATCCATCAGTTTTTATTCCAATCGTCTCCTTTTTCTTTCAGTTTATCCGTACGAAAAACAAAGCACTTGTGTGTTTCCGGCTGCCGGTAACTAAGTCTTTGTGTTCAAGCTATAAAACTATATATGAAACAATTATATCCGTACTGTTATTCATCATCTTCCCCGTTTTCAATCCATAATCTATTCAATTTACAGTAGTTGTCGGCTTCCTTTCGGAAGAAGGCCGCTCCTTGGGCTCAAACGTAATAATCAACTTAAATAATTTTATTATAAGAGTTTAGTTTTAAAGGGTACGATCAACAACCGCCGGGCTTTTCTAAGCCTGGCTTTTTTTGTTCGCCTCAGGGGTTTGGGAAAAAAATACCCCCGGGGCCTCCTAAAATAATTTGGTTTATAAAATAAAGTAGTTTATTTTAGCGATCAGTTTATGAGAGATTTGCTTCCAGGAATCAGAAAACACTTGCTAAGAACCAGAAACACCTTTAAAAAGCCTTAAAATATGAATCTTAATAAACCAGTCACCTTATTGGCTGCTCTTATTTTCCTCACCGGATGCCTGACAGCCCAGACCCTGGTATCCGGCACCGTCAAAGATACCAAAGGCCACCCCGTCCGGGGCGCCAGCATCACCATCAAAGATTCCTATGATGGCGCTGTCTCCGACTCTATCGGAGCATTCCATTTTTCAACCTCCGAAAAAGGACCCTTTACCATCACCGTCACCAATATAGGGTATAGCTCTTTTGAACAGTCCATTACTTTGGGATCGGGTCCTATCGTCCTCAAACCCGTTATCAAAGAACAGCTGAGCGAATTAAAGGCCGTCACCATCACCGCCGGCTCCTTTACCGCCGGAGACGCTAAAAGAGGGGCCGTACTGAGCTCTCTGGACGTAGCCACTACCGCTGGCTCCAATGCCGATATCACTGCTGCACTAAAGACATTACCCGGCGCACAACAGATCGGCGAACAGGAAGGTCTCTTTGTGCGGGGGGGCGCCGGTTATGAAGCCAAACAATATATCGATGGGGCCCTGGTCAATAATCCTTATTATTCCAGCGTACCGGATATTTCCTCCCGGGGCCGGTTCTCGCCTTTCCTGTTCAAAGGCACCGTCTTCAGCACCGGCGGCTATTCGGCGCTCTATGGCCAGGCCCTCTCCTCCGTCGTACTACTGGAGTCCATCGATCTCCCGGAGAAAACGGAGATCGATGCCACCCTGTCTCCCATCATCGTCGGTGTCGGCACCCAGCAACTGGCAAAAGACAAAAGATCTTCATGGGGCGTAAACTACAACTATGTCAACGTAGGATTATACTTCGACGCGGTAAAACAAACCCCGGACTATTTCAAAATGCCGCAGTTCCATAATGCAGACTTTAATTTCAGGGCAAAGACAAAGAACGGAGGCATGATCAAATACTACACCACCTTCGCGTATAATGACCTGGGATTAAGAAGGCAGGACATCGATAGTCTCAACACGAAAGACGCTTTTTCTCTGACGAACCATAACTGGTATAATAATCTTAGCTGGCGGGAATACCTGAACAACGGCTGGAAAATGAACCTGGTCGCCAGCTACAGCACCAACCTGGACAACGTGGGGCAGCAGGTCCAGAATGCCTTCAACCAACCCAAAACCTTTAACGATACCGTTTTCTGGATGAACGCCAAGACCTTCAACGTAGACAACCGGCAGGACCTGTCGCAGGCCAAAGCCGTATTCGATAAGAAACTGGGCGGTATCAGCTCTATCCGGTTCGGTACCGAATATTGGTATTCCTATAATACACAGAAATACAGATCATTGCCTTACAGCGATACCCTTTTTAAATTTAAGGACAATTACAACGCGGTATTCGCTGAATCAGATATCTTTCTGACCAATGAACTGGCTGCCAAACTGGGCCTCCGGTATGAACATTCTACCGTGATCAAAAAGTCCGATCTGGCCCCGAGGGTATCCCTCGCCTATAAGACAGGACCGGATGCCCAGGTATCCCTGGCCTATGGCATCTTCTATCAGAAGCCCGAGAATAGCCAACTCTTTTATACGACCAACGTAGGTTTCACCAAGGCGACGCATTATATTGTCAACTATCAGAAGATGTCGAAAGACAGGATCTTCCGGATCGAGGCGTATTATAAAAAATACGAAGATCTCATCAAGACCATACCGATCAATTATTATTATTCCACCTTTTCCAATAGCGGCAGCGGATATGCCAAAGGGATCGAGCTTTTCTGGAGAGACAAGAAGACGATCAAGGATTTTGATTACTGGATCAGCTACTCCTACCTGGATACCAAACGCAACTACCTGAACTATACCGAGCAGTTGATGCCCAGTTTTGCCGCGACCCATACGGCTTCCCTCGTAATGAAAAAATTCTTTACCAAACTCAAATCGGGTGTCAACCTTACTTATAGCTATGCGACCGGAAGGCCCTTTTATAACTTCATGCTGAACGGAACTAAATACAACCTGGCCGAACAGGGCAAAACCAAAGACTATAATAGCCTTAACTTCAGCGCGGAATATGTTCCCAGTATCGGCAATCCCAAGGCAAAGACCTTCGTCGTCCTTTTTGCCAGTGTGAGCAATGTCCTGGGCTATAATGCGGTATATGGATACAATTTCTCTTATAGCGGCGGCTACCGGCAGCCTATCACCCCGCCGGCTAACCGTTTTTACTTTATCGGCTGTTTCCTGAGCTGGGGTGTGGACCGTTCACAGGATGCGATCAACAATAATCTATAAATTTCCCGAGAGGGGTTAAACCTGACCGGTACAATTTTAAACTTTAAAAAATAAAACCATGCAAAAAATGATCCTTGCGCTTGCTCTCCTGGTGACCCTGGAAGTCAGCGCGCAGACAGACAAGTACACACAGGTAATGCAAAAAAACATCGCATTGCTGGATTCCGCCAAGAGTATCGACGAGCTCCAAAGCCTGGTAGGTACCTTCGACAGGATCGGCGATGCGGAAAAGACAAAATGGCTGCCCTACTATTATGCGGCCCTGGCCCAGACCTGGGTAGGCTGGAATCCCGCCACCAAGGATAAGGATGCCAACTCGGCCAAGATCAACGCTTTCTTAGCCAAAGCCGAAGCCATCGAAAAGAATGCTGAATTATACGCCGTGGAAAATATGTCCGCCACCCAGCAGATGCTGGTTGACCCGCAGACCCGCTGGATGACCAATGGAAAAGACGCTAATACCGCCCTGCAAAAAGGTCTGCAGGCAGATGCGAACAATCCCCGGCTATACTATCTGCAGGGGATGAGCCTGCTGGGTACTCCCGAGCAGTTCGGCGGCGGTAAGGATAAGGCCAAACCAGTATTTGAAAAATCACTGGCGCTCTACAAATCCGCCCAACCTCAGCCGCTTTATCCTACCTGGGGGCAGAAACAAGCGGAGGATGGACTGGCACAATGTAAATAACGAATGCCTTTAACTCTTTTGACCTCATTTTTGTACTATGGATAATAATTCTGAGAACTTTTCGCCGGAAGAAAGCTTGCAGCTCATCCAGACCATGATCGATAAAGCCAAAGTTTCCGTTGCTGATAAAAGTTTTTATTTCCTGCTTTGGGGATGGCTGGTGTTGATTGGAGCCCTTCTTCAATATACGCTGAAGGTCATCGTTCATTCGGAAGTACATTATATGGCCTGGAATATCATGTTCCTGGGAATGATTATCTCCATTTTTCGTAGAGTGCGGGACAAAGGCAGAAGAGTAAGGACTTATGTGGATGAAAGCCTTCGTAATATCTGGACTTGTATCGGTATCACCCAGGGACTGATCGTCCTCATCTTCATGCGCAGGGGAGGCTGGGAGAACTGCTACACCATTTTCATTCTTTTGTATTCGATCGGGTGTTTTTTTACCGGGAGGACCCTGAAATTTGCTCCCCTGGTATGGGGTGGCATCGCCTGTTGGGCCCTGGCCATCATTTGCACCTTTGTAGACTATGATACCAATATCCTGTTGATGGCAGCCGCTGTCCTGGTCAGCTATATTATTCCGGGCTACCTGTTACGGAAAGAACATAAAAAGCAACATGTTTAAAGACCTCAACCCCATATTACATTCCCAATTGAGACTGGCCGTAGTCTCCATCCTGATCAGCGTGAAAGAGGCTGAGTTTACCTACCTCCGGGAAAAGACCAATGCCACGGCGGGCAACCTCAGCGTCCAGATCAATAAGCTGAAAGAGGTGGGGTATATCGACGTCGCTAAACAGTTCAAGGACAACTATCCTCAGACCATCTGTAAGATCACTCCGCAGGGAGTGCTGGCCTTCGAAGAGTATGTAAAAGACTTGCAGTCGTACCTTAATATAAAAAAGTGAGGGCTGATAATTTGCACAACACGACAAATTATCAGCCCTCACTTTTTTGATAAGTAGATTTAGCTTTTGGCCAGCTTCATCGTCAGTCTTTCATTGCTGTTGATGATCACTTCCAGCTGGTACATACCGGGCTGAAGCTGATCGGTGCCTTCGATATTATACATATTGGCGCCATTCTCTCCCATGACTGTCTTTTTGATAAGCTCACTGCCATTGGCATCCGATACTTTCATCACTACGAAAGATTTTTCCTTCAGCTGTACATTCACCTGGATATCGTTGACGCCCGGGTCTGGAGTAACGCTGACCGCGGTTACATTCTTGCTGCCATACATCCGAACGATCAATACTTTCGAATAAGTCACCCGGTTAACCGCATCCACCTGCCGGAGCCGGTAATACAAGTCATTCCTGCGGGCCATTCCCTCATGCACTTTATCGGTGAAGACATATTCCTGCAGAGGAGCGGTGGCGCCTGCCTTTACTTCTCCTACCTTTTCGAAATTATTGCCATCCAGGCTTCTTTCCACTTCAAAACGATTGCTATGGTTGTCGGCCGCCGTATTCCAGTTGATATCCACGGCATTCTTCCGGTACAGGGCCTGGAAGCTCGTGAGCGTATTTTTGGCGGAGAAACGGATCGTAGCGGTCGTTGTGATCGAACAGAGTGACGGATAGCCATTGTCGCAGATCTTATAAGCGAAGTGAGTGGAGTTGCCTGTGAAACCTTCATTCGGCGTAAACGAGAACTCTCCGTTCTTCTGCAGCTCTACCCTGCCATCGGGAGACTCTTCCAGCAAATAAGCCGTCAGCGTCTCATGATTCGGGTCGTAGTCATTATTCAATACATTTCCGCTGGCGGTATGGGATGCGGTGCCGGTAAATTTGTCCCGGGCTGCGACCGGCGCCGTATTACAGGTGGATTGATAATGGGCCGTGGCGCCAATGGCCAATTGGTCAATGGCGATCCTTTCATTTCCGCCGATGCCCTGGTAGTTGATATACAATTTATACTGGCCGGCTGCCGGAACCGGTAAGGACTTCTGATATTTATAAATGCTGGTATTGTTGGAGCCCGTCAGTTCCAGGCTGTCCAGTAAGAACAGGGACTTGTCATTGGCGTCTGCCGCATAGATCTTGATCCACCGGCGGTCATTGACGGGCTGGTTGAACTTATAGATAAAAGATAGGGGAGTGCTGCCCTGTATGTCTAACAAAGGCGTGTAGATGCCCGTTTTCTCCGTAGCGCTGGCTCCGGTACCCGATACCATCGCTCCATCTCCTTCCATATTAGGTACCCAGCCGTTGCGGTTGACATCGAAATCAGAAAAAAACCAGCAATTTCCCTGGAGAAATCCCTTTACTTCTGTAAGCCGGAGGCCTGAGCGGGAATTGAAATTATCGGCGGTTTCCGCTGACAGGGATTGCCAACCGAGAGCGAGGACGGCAGTCAGCAAAATGAAGAATAAGTTCCTTTTCATCTTTGTAATTTTCAGAAGGTGAATGATGGGGCTATGATCCATCATGATTAATTAATAAATAGTTGTGTAAAACACGGGGCTATTCAAAGGAAGGAACTATGATAAATACGATTGAAATACGATAGGTTGTACAAAAACTACTGCGACCGGTTCTTTGTTTTTCGAGGGGATAGTTGTTTCTGGTCGGTCTTCGGGATTTGGCGGTAAGGAGTCTGGCTCACCTATGCGGGATTGTCGTAGGATTGGATTCAAAGATAGAGAAGACATTCTGTTTTTGCAAGCCTTTGGATAAAAATTCCTTCTTTTGAGGACGGTTTCGGCCAACTATCGGGCGGTATATTTGTAAAGCACCTTGATAGTCAAGTATAAAGGAGGGTAAAGACGCATGTCCACGATCATACAGGTGAAAGAATTGAGTAAACGTTTCAGGGAGCTGCAGGCCGTGGATTCCCTTTCCTTCTCCGTACAGGAGGCGGATATCTACGGTTTTCTGGGCCAGAATGGAGCCGGCAAGTCGACTACGATCCGGATGTTGCTGACCCTGATCGCCCCCACTTCCGGCGAAATAGAGATATTCGGCATGAACCTCCGGACCCACCGCCGGGAGATCCTTCGCCGGGTTGGAGCTGTTATCGAAAAGCCCGACCTCTATAAATATCTCACCGCCTATGAGAATCTCTCCCTCTTTGCCCGAATGAGTGGGATCAGCCCCACCTCCCGGTTATTAATGGACCAGCTGGAACAGGTCGGACTGGCTGAAAGGGCCCATAGTAAGGTGAAGACCTTTTCCCAGGGAATGAAACAACGCCTGGGGATTGCTGTGGCCCTGGTCCATAATCCCGACCTGGTTATCCTGGACGAGCCTACCAATGGCCTCGATCCCCAGGGCATCGCGGATATCCGGAACCTGATCCTCCACCTGAGCCGCCATCTCAAAAAGACCCTGCTCGTATCCTCCCATCTCCTCAGTGAAATGGAACTGATCGCGGGCAGGATGCTGATCATCGACAAAGGAAAGAAGATTGTGGAAGGGGGCGCCGCTGAATTATTCGATCCCGCACAGACCATTGTCGAGCTGGATACCACCGACCCCTCCTTTACCGCAGAAAAGATCGGCTATTCGATATGGCAACCCTTTTTACAGGAACGACAGGGTGGGAAATTTATACTGAAAATGGACAAGTCCCGGATCCCGGCTTTTACGCAGGATCTGGTAACCCAGGGAGTACAGGTACTCGCTATCCGCCCCCGGCATTCCCTGGAAGATTATTTTTTATCATTGACAACAGCCAACCAGCATGTGGAAGCTTTTACAAATTGAACTGTTCAAAATATTCAGGCGTCCCCGCACCTATATCCCGTTCGCGGCGATCGCCGCGATGGTCCTCATTATCCAGCTGGGATTGAAATTCGATGGCAGGTCCTACCTGGAGCTGATGATGAGCAGTCTCTCCGACTCATTCTATATACCCTATAACATGATCATGAATGGCTACCTGGTAGCCTTCGTCATCCTCAATACCCTGCTCATCCAGGTACCTTTGCTGGTAGCCCTGGTGGCTGGCGACACCGTGGCCGGAGAAGCCAATATGGGAACGCTGCGCCTCCTGGTCACCAGGCCATTCAGCCGGACCCAGCTCATGCTGGTCAAATTCGGGGCCTCCGTTATTTATACCATCCTTCTACTGGTATGGATGGCTATTCTGGCCTTATTTTTAAGCATGCTGCTCTTCGGCACCAACGATATGCTCATCGCCCGCAACAACGTCATGGAGCAGATCCGGGCCTCCGATGTATTATGGCGCTATATCGCTGCCTTCGGATACGCGACCGTGGCTCTGAGCACTGTAGCCGCACTCGCCTTTCTGCTTTCCATCTTCGCAGAGAACTCCATCGGTCCGATCGTCTCCACTATCAGCATCGTGATCGTACTCACCATTCTATCGGAGATGCGGATACCTTTATATGATAATACGATCAAGCCCTGGTTATTCACCTCTCATATGCTGGCCTGGAAAGGATTCTTTTACTCCCGGTCCAATGGCGAGGGGGCCGCGATCCCGGGCACGGTGGAGAACCTGCCCGCCATCCTGCGCAGCCTGGGAGTCTTACTGGCTTATATCGTCGCTTTCGTAACGGCAGCCATATGGATCTTTAAAAAGAAGGATATTTTGAGTTAACCGCCGAACCGGATCGATGCTAACCTTGTTTCTTTTGGTAGTCCGGGGATAAATCAATAAATCATTCAGTATGAAGAATTTGCTGCAATACTTATATACCGCCTACCTGCTTCTCGGGAGCGTCCTGCTGCTACCAACCGGCGTACATGCCCAGGACGCTGCAGCCCTCCTGCAGAAAGTAAGGGCCCGCCTCGACCAGGTGAATGATTACCAGGCCTCCGGATTGATGAAGACAAACGTATCCTTTCTGAAAGTTCCCGAAGCCCAGGTGACGGTCTATTTTTCAAAACCCGACAAGCTGAAGATAAAAAATGAAAAAGGGATCTCGCTGGTGCCGAAAGGCGCCGTGACCATCAGCCTTAACAACCTGCTCAAAGGAGGGTATACCACCCTGGATGCAGGTATGGATACCACCGCCGGCCATAAAGTAAGAGTGATTAAATTATTGCCCCAGGACGAGAATGCCGACCTGGTCTTGTCCACCCTCTATATCGATGAGACCCGTTTGCTGATCCTGAAGGCCCGGACCACTACGCGGGAGAATGGCACTTATGAAGTAGAAATGAGCTACGGAAAATATATCGCTTATGCATTACCGGATAGGGTGATCTTCACTTTCAATACTAAAAACTACAAGCTCCCCAAAGGTATCACCTTCGACTATGATGACGGCTCCGCCAAAAAACAGGAGACTTCTGCCGGTGCAAAAGGGAAGGTAGAGCTCAGCTATAGCTCCTATATTATTAATAAGGGCGTGCCCGATGGGGTCTTTCAATGATTTTTTCGCCCTGCGGCGATTCGACAGCCGCCTTCGGAAAGATGCCCTTGGGGCTTAGGCTTACCCCCTATTCCCTTCGATCTTCTCATCCTCCGCATTGCCCAGCACAACAGATCCCATCTTTTTCATAGGATTGCTCCGGTTATCCTCATACTCCCGGCGGTTGCGGATGATATCGATACAGGTATAGATCGAGGTGATGAAGGAACTGGCGTCTGCCCGGTTCTTTCCGGCAATATCGAAAGCCGTCCCATGATCCGGAGAAGTCCTCACCATAGGAAGGCCGGCCGTATAATTCACCCCTTCTCCGATAGCCAGGGATTTGAAGGGAATCAGCCCCTGGTCATGGTACATGGCCAGCACCGCATCGAATTTCGACTGCTGATTGCGGGCAAAAAAGGCATCGGCGCTATAAGGACCGAAGACCAGCATATTATGTTTGGCGTCTTTAATGGCCGGTTTGATGATATCCTCATCCTCTCTTCCGATCAGGCCTTCGTCCCCTGCATGGGGATTCAACCCCAGCACGGCGATCTTCGGCTTATCGATCCCAAAGTCCCTTATCAGGCTGTCCCTTAAAATAGTCAGCTTGGATAGGATCGCCTCCCTGGTAATATGTTGGGCGATGTCCTTAACAGGCACATGTTCGGTGACCAGGCCCACCCGGAAACTCTCCGATACCATCAGCATCAGCACATCCTTCACCCCGAATGCATGCTTCAGGAAAGGGGTATGCCCCGTGAAATTGAAAGAAGGAGATTGCGTATTCTTCTTATGGATTGGTGCGGTCACCAGCCCCTGGATCTTTCGGTCTTTCAGCGCCTCTACGGCTGCTACCAGGGATTTGACGGCATAGCTTCCCCCCAGTTCCGTCAGTTGTCCCGGCTGGATTGCCAGCTCTTCCTCCCAGCAATTATAAATATTGATCTGTTTATGGGCGATCCGGGAAAAATCCTTGGTGCTTTGATACGCGAAATTGATCTCCGGAACAGCCTTGCGGTAGAAGTTGATCAGCTTGTTCGACCCGAATATGATAGGGGTGCACAACTCCAGGATCCGGTGGTCGGAGAAGGTTTTTATGATCAGCTCGGTCCCGATCCCATTCAGGTCGCCGACGGAAATTCCTATAACGGGTCTTTGTAGTTGAAGGCTCATGAGCTTATTTTTCAGGCATGAAGGTAGTAAAAGTCCCTTACTTTTGCTCTACCCATGTATACCCTCAAGAAATCCCTCGGCCAGCACTTTCTGCGGGACGAAAATATCTCCCGCAAAATAGTGGCATCAGTCCTTGACACGCCCGCCTTTAAAGAGACGGGTGCTGCTCTTGTAGGGGGCAGTGAGCGGGGGCAGGGGGAAGCTCCCCCTTCAGGGCATTCCCCCTCCGGGGGGCAGGGGGTGAGGGTGCTGGAAGTGGGCCCCGGCGCCGGCGCCCTGACCAAATACCTGCTGGAAGTGGAAGGGCTCGATTTTAAGGCGGTGGAGCTGGATGAGGAAAAAGTGCTCTATCTGAAGAAGACCTGGCCCGTCCTGCAGGATAAGATCCTGCATGCGAGCATCCTTGATATCGACAAGCCTTTTGAAGGAAAATTTACTGTCGTTGGCAATTTTCCCTATAATATTTCCTCCCAGATCCTGTTCAAAATGCTGGACTGGAAAGACTCGCTGGAGAGCATGACAGGCATGTTCCAGAAAGAAGTGGCGCAACGGGTGGCGGCCAAAGAAGGAAATAAAGTGTATGGAGTGCTGAGTGTGCTCATCCAGGCTTTTTTCGAAGTGGAATACCTGTTTGAAGTAAGCGAACAATGCTTCCAGCCTCCTCCCAAGGTCAAAAGCGCCGTAATACTTCTTGTGCCCAGGGCGACGCCTCCGGCGTGCCGGGACGAAAAAAGTTTTTTCCTCCTGGTAAAAACAGCGTTTAATCAACGGAGAAAGACCCTCCGCAATGCGGTAAGGGGGCTTTTTGACCCCCTCGTACTGGAAGACCCCCTCTTCGGACAACGAGCGGAGCAGTTATCGGTGGATGATTTTGCGCAATTGACCTGGAAGATGCGCTAAGTCATTATTTTTGCGTTCGCGAACGTAAACCACCTGCATGAACAAAGTCATCATCACCGCCAAAACACACGAATACCTGTCAGAAAGATTGACACAGAAAGGATATACCGTTCAATACTCGCCTAAGATCACTTATGAAGAACTGGCAGAGAGCCTGGAAGAGGTGGAAGGACTGATCGTAACCACTCGTCTGAAGATCGACAGGACTATCCTGGATAAAGCCCCTGCGCTGAAATGGATCGGCCGTTTGGGCAGTGGCATGGAGCTGATCGACACGGTCTACGCGGAGTCCAAAGGCATCCGCTGCGTCAGCAGCCCCGAAGGCAATAGAAATGCCGTGGGAGAGCATATCCTGGGTATGTTGCTCAACCTGATGAATAAGATCTCCATCAGCAACCAGGAAATAAAAGAAGGCAAATGGATCCGGGATGCCAACAGGGGCACCGAGCTCACCGGCAGGACCGTAGGCATCGTAGGCTTCGGGAATGCAGGGGGGGCTTTTGCCAAACTCCTCTCTTCCTTCGATACGACTATTCTTGCCTATGATAAATACCAGTTCGGGTTTGCAAAAGGCAATGTGCGGGAAGCTTCTCTGGAGCAGGTAGCCCGCTATGCCGATGTGATCAGTTTTCATGTGCCGCTCACGGAGGAGACCTTCCACATGGCCGGAGATGCCTTCTTTGACTCCCTGGAGCAAAAACCCTGGTTCATCAATGCCTCCAGGGGCAAGGTCCACGACACGGCCGCCCTGATCCGGGCCCTGGAAAACGGGAAGATAGCGGGGGCGGCCCTGGATGTACTGGAGAACGAGCAGCTGGAGACCTATTCCGACATCCAGCGGGAACAGCTGAAGGGGCTCCTGAACCGCCCCGATGTCCTGATTACTCCCCATGTCGCAGGATATAGCCATGAGGCATTTTTCAAAATGGCTAAGGTCATATTGGATAAATTAGGCATCTGAACCCGGGCTACACAGCCTGCTGAGTTCCAGGCTACCCCTGCCGGAGCCCCGGGGCTACCCCCCGGAAAATCGGGTTGGGCCGCATTATCAGGCCAAATGGTCAGATTGTATTAATTTTTCTATCTTTGCACAAATAGTATTTCCGGCAAAGATCGATTGAAATATAATCTTTCCCGGCAATACTCATTTTTGTCTATGAATCTTCGGGTGCAAGGATTTTTAAAAATCCTTGCACCCGAAGATATCTAATGAGGTGAGAACTTCGGTCGCCGGCCGGAGTTCATGGTCGGGCAAAGCCCGGCAGCGCAACGCTTTGGAAGTTTTCCGAGGCGTTGTATTTTTTTCTTTAAAACGCCGGAAGCTTTGAAACGCTGGAAGCGTTTTGTCCGAAGGACAGACATTAGCCATTTGCCGGAATGCGCTAAATTTCTGAAAGCGAATTTCCGGCACATTATTGTAAACCGAAAGGAGGGTACTATGAGTGGTTTTACCTATTTTACGAAAGAGTCCTTGGAGCAATTAAAAGCCGAACTGCAACGATTGAAGGCGGTGGAAAGACCAGCTGCCTCCAGGGCCATTGCGGAAGCCCGCGAGAAAGGTGATCTCCGGGAGAATGCAGAATATGACGCGGCTAAAGAGGCGCAAGGCCTCCTGGAAGCCAAGATCCAGAAACTGGACAGCGACCTCGCCAATGCGCGTGTCATGGATGAAGCAACCATCGATACCAGCAAGGTCTCCATCCTGACAAAGGTCACCGTCACCAACCTGACGAATAAAAAGCAAATGACCTATCACCTGGTGTCGGAAAAAGAAGCCGACCTCAAGCTGGGGAAAATATCCGTTACATCCCCTATCGGCAAAGGCTTGCTGGGCAAACAGATTGGCGAGACAGCCGAAGTACAGGTGCCTGCCGGAGTCCTTACCTTCAAAGTGGAAAATATTACTGTATGACCCTTTTTTCAAAGATCATATTGGGCGAAATTCCCGCTTACAAAGTTGCAGAGAACGAACAGTTCTTTGCATTCCTGGATATATTTCCCCTTCGCGAAGGACATACCCTGGTCATTCCGAAAATAGAAGTAGATAAATTTTTCGATATGCCGGACTCATACCTGGCCCAGCTCCTGTTATTTGCCAAACCCATAGCCAAAGCCATCGAAGCGGCATTCGATTGCAACCGCTGCGGACTGTCCGTCATCGGCCTGGAAGTGCCGCATGCCCACCTGCACCTGGTACCTATCGACCAATCCGATGACCTGAATTTTACCCGGCCCAAGCTCAAACTGAGCCCCGAACAATTAAAAGCGGCTCAGGAAAAGATACAGCAACACCTGGCCTGACAGGGCCGCCAATTATCTGACAGCCCCATATTATTCAAGAAACCATGATAGCAGGACTGGGAATCGATCTGATAGAAATTGAACGGGTAGCTTCCAGCATCAGCAAAGAAGCCGGCTTCCGGGAACTCGTGTTCTCTAAAAAAGAGATCGATTATTGCGAAGCAAAGACGAATAGATTTCAGCATTATGCTGCCCGTTTCGCAGCAAAAGAAGCGTTTTTTAAAGCCCTGGGAACGGGATGGATGGGAGGCACGGCTTTTAATGAAGTCGAAGTCTCCAATGATGATAAAGGGAAGCCGGAACTGATCCTGCTGGGTGAGACCAAAAAGTCCATGGAATCATGGGGCATAATTAAAATTTCCCTTTCTTTGTCCCACCTTGCGACAGTAGCATCTGCTGTAGTAATTATAGAAAAGCAACTATGAGCCTTACAGAAGCAGCCTATCACAACACCGATGAAATATCGCTGAAGCAGGTACAACAGCTGCAGCAATTACTAGGGTATCTCAAAGAACAATCTCCTTTTTACCGTGAGTTATTCGTTCAGCATGCCATAGACATCAGCACTATCAAAACAACTGCCGATCTCTGCTCCCTGCCTACTACCAGCAAGGAAGACCTGCAGCGGCGAAACGATGATTTTTTATGCGTATCCCGGGACAAGGTCATTGAATATGCCTCTACCTCGGGAACATTAGGCAGCCCGGTCACCATCGCCCTTACAGACAATGACCTGAACCGCCTGGCCTACAATGAATATAATTCCTTTAAATGCGCCGACGGAGCGCCGGGCGATATTTACCAGCTGATGCTCACCCTGGACCGACAGTTCATGGCCGGAATCGCCTACTATTCAGGCCTTCGCAAACTGGGCGCCGGTATCATCCGGCTGGGGCCTGGCGTCCCTTCCCTCCAATGGGAAACGATCCAGCGGCTTAAACCGACCGCTATCGTAGCCGTTCCTTCTTTTATTCTCAAGCTCATTCAGTTTGCCAAAGAATACAAGATCGATCTGAATAGCTCTTCGGTTAAGAAAGCCATCTGCATCGGAGAGAACATACGCAACACTGATTTCTCCCTGAATATTCTCGGAAAAAAAATTAAGGAAGGCTGGGATCTCCATCTCTATTCCACCTATGCCTCCACGGAGATGCAGACGGCCTTTACCGAATGCAGCGAAGGGCAGGGCGGTCACCTGCAGCCCGAACTGCTGATCGTGGAATTATTGGATGAAGATAACCGGCCCGTAGCGCCTAACACCCCCGGTGAAGTCACCATCACTACCCTGGGGGTAGAGGGAATGCCCCTGCTGCGTTATAAGACAGGCGATATCTGTATGTATTATGACCAGCCCTGCGCCTGCGGCCGGAAAAGCTTACGCCTGTCACCCATCATCGGCCGGAAAAAACAAATGATCAAATTCAAAGGTACGACCCTCTATCCTCCCGCATTGTTCGACCTGCTCAATGAAATGGAGGAAGTCCTCGATTTCGTGGTGGAAGTCTATTCCAATGAAGTGGGTCTTGACGAAGTGCTGCTTCACCTCCTGCCTGCCGATCATAGCGAAGCATGCGACCATCGTATCAGGGCCTATCTGCAGGCCAGACTTCGTGTCAGTCCCCATATCACTTATGTCAGTCCCGAGGTGATGCAAAAAATGCACTTCCCCGAATCAAGCAGGAAAATTGTCAAATTCGTGGATAGAAGGAGTTAACTTTACGACCACTTTATATAAATAAATTAAGCCCCATGATACCTGTTGGACAAGATATGCTCTCTCTGGAACAGTTTTCGGATATATTATACAAGAAAAAGACCGTAACCCTTACCGCGCCCGCTTTAGACAACATCGATGCTAATTTTCGTTTTCTGCAGGAATTTTCCTCCGATAAGCTGATCTATGGGATCAACACCGGCTTCGGACCCATGGCGCAATACAGGGTGAAAGAAGAAAGCCTCTTACAGCTTCAGTACAATCTCATTCGCAGCCACAGCTCAGGCAGCGGCCGCCTGTTGCCCGCCTTCCTGACCAAGGCATTGATGATCGCCCGCCTCAACAGCCTCATGCAGGGGTATTCCGGTGTACACCCCGAAGTAGTGGAGCTGCTAAGGGATCTTATCAATAAGAATATCTGCCCCTGCATCTATGAACATGGGGGCGTAGGAGCCAGCGGCGACCTGGTACAATTAGCCCATTTGGCGCTGGTCCTGATCGGAGAAGGAGAAGTGATCTTCGAAGAGCAGGTTCATCCCACTAAAGAAATATTCGATCGCCTGAAGATCAAGCCTCTCTCGATCCATGTCCGGGAAGGATTGGCTATTTTGAACGGCACTTCCGCTATGACCGGCATCGGAATTGTAAATATTATCCAGGCCCAGAAGCTATTGCGATGGTCCGTGATCCTGTCGGCCATGACCAATGAGATCGTAGAGGCATTCGACGATCACTACTCCTATGAACTGAATGTGGTCAAACATCATAAAGGGCAGAACAGGGTTGCCGCCATGATGCGCGAGATCCTGAAGGACAGCAAAATGATCCGCAGCCGCTCCGAACATTTGTATCACCCGGGTAAACTGGAACAGGAAAAATATGAAGACAAGGTACAGGAGTATTATTCCTTGCGTTGTATCACCCAGGTATTGGGGCCCATCTACGATACGATCAGCCATGCTGAAAAAGTATTGGTGGAGGAGCTGAATTCGGTGAATGACAACCCCGTCATCGATCACGCCAACCAGAATGTCTTTCATGGCGGCAATTTCCATGGCGATTATGTTTCCCTGGAAATGGATAAGCTCAAGATCGCTATCACTAAATTATCCATGCTTTCCGAAAGACAGCTCAACTACCTCCTGAATGAAAAGCTCAATCAGAAGTTCCCGCCTTTCGTCAACCTGGGCGTATTGGGATTGAATTTCGGTATGCAAGGGGTTCAGTTCACGGCTGTTTCTACCGTAGCGGAGAATCAGACCCTGTCTTTCCCCATGTATGTTCACAGCATCCCCAACAACAACGATAACCAGGATATCGTCAGCATGGGTTGCAATGCGGCCCTGATGACCAAAAAAGTGATCGATAACTCCTTCGAGGTCCTGAGCATCCAGCTGATGAGCATACTGCAGGCAGTCGATTACCTGGATTGCGCCCCCAGGCTGGCTGCCAGCACCCGGTCCCTCTATAGTGAAGTGCGAAAAATATTCCCGAAATTTATCGAGGATACGCCTAAATACAAGGAGGTTGAAAAGGTCCGGAATTTTTTAGAGGTCACCGACCCGGCTCTTTCATTCAAGACTTTGGCCGCTTCGTAGACTGCCATAGTTCCGAACGGTGCCTCTCCGTCACATTTTAACAGAACCTATGCTACCGGAAGAAGATATCCTGCCTTTAATACCACAAAGACCACCCTTTGTGATGATCAGCAAATTACTGAGCTCCGATGAGAGCAGTACCCGTACTTCACTGCTGGTCACCGAAGAAAATATCTTTGTGGAAAAGGGATTATTTCGTGAACCCGGATTAATGGAGAATATCGCACAGACCGCCGCCGCCCGGGCGGGCTATATGGCGAGGCTGGCCGGCCTGCCCGTACAGGTGGGGTATATTGGCGCCGTTAAGAACCTGGTTATAACCGGTTTGCCAAAGACGAATGATGAAATAATAACGGAAATAAAGATAAAGGACCAGGTTTTCGATGTCACCATCATTTCCGGAACAATATGGTGCAGGGAAGAAGTGGTAGCTCAGTGCGAAATGAAAATATTTATCAGACCATCATGAGCAACGCAGAAGTTTTCATTGCTTCGGATAATATCTGCTCCCCGCTGGGGAGTACGACTGCTGAAAATTTTTCAGCGCTTGCAAAGGGTATTTCCGGAATACGGCTGCATGATGATCCCGTGCTATCCGCCCAGCCCTTCTATGCCGCCCTCTTTGGAAAGGAGGCCCTTTTTATGAAAGCGGGTACTCCCGGGACAAACGAGCGCATTTCCGGAGTAAAAGGGACCATTCCCCGGACCTATACCAAATTCGAGCAGCTGCTGATCGCTTCCATCAGCACTGCCCTGCAGGACAGCGGGATCGGGGCCGGCGATAAAAAGACCGTGCTGATTCTCTCTTCTACTAAAGGGAATATCAGTTTGCTGGAGACGGCGGCCTCCGACGAACAGGCCCACCCCGGCGAGCTTCAGACGACTCCGGCCGGCAGCCGGCCTGGCGTAGCTTCCGAGCCTGTGATGCAGGACCGCATCGCCCTGCATACTTCCGCCAGCCTGATCGCCGAATATTTCGGATTCAGGAATCCCCCGATAGTAGCTTCTAACGCCTGCATCTCGGGAATCATGGCCATCCTGACGGGGTTTAGACTGATACGATCTGGTCAATACGAAAATGCCGTCATCGCCGGAGCCGATGTAATATCCAATTTCGTATTATCCGGCTTCCAGTCCTTTCAGGCTATCAGCTCCCGGCCCTGCCGGCCTTTCGACAAGAGCCGGGACGGGATTACCCTGGGAGAAGGCGCTGCAACCGTAGTCCTTTCTTCCAACTCAAAATTTGCAGGGGGTATCAAAATAATGGGCGGCTCGACCAGCAATGACGCCAACCACCTTTCGGCGCCCTCCCGCACCGGCGAAGAATTGAGCTACTCCATAAAAACGGCCCTGGGACAGGCCGGCCTGTCCGCAACGGATATAGATTTCATCTCCGCACATGGGACGGCTACCCTTTATAATGATGAAATGGAGGCCAAAGCTATTACCCTGGCCAACCTGCAGTCGGTTCCCGTCAATAGTCTGAAAGGCTATTACGGTCACACGCTGGGAGCAGCCGGCCTGATCGAGTCCATCATCGCGGCTCATTCATTGAAAGCCAATCGGGTGCTGCCCACTATCGGATTCGAACAGTTGGGCGTGTCACAACCTTTAAATATTTGTAGTACCTTACTTTCCACTCCTTTAAAGAACTGCCTGAAGACGGCTTCCGGCTTTGGCGGGTGTAATGCAGCGCTGGTGCTGAGTAAACCATAAACTATGAATCGTATCACCGCCAGTTGTAGGATCAGCGACCATTCCGTTTACAGAAACGGACAACTCCTGTTTGAAAATAAGAAGACGGACCTGCCCGGCTTCCTGCTTTCCGGGTACCACCATTTTAAATTGAACTATCCTAAGTTCTATAAAATGGATAACCTGAGTAAATTGGGGTGGCTGGCCGCCGAAGTACTGCTGAAGGAAGATTTCAGGCCAGGGACCTACCAGCCGCAGGAAGTAGGACTCTCGCTTGCCAATGCCAACTCCAGCCTGGATACGGACCTGAAATATTATGAGACGGTAAAAGAGATTCCCAGCCCCGCCTTGTTCGTATATACCCTACCCAATATCATGATCGGCGAGATCTGTATCCGCCATAACTTCAAGGGAGAGAGCGCCTTCTACATATCCCCGCGGTTCGATGCCGGTTTTATGGAAAACACGGTAAATTACCTGCTGGATAATGATATCCTGAAAGCTTGTATTGGCGGATGGGTGGATTTGCTGGGGGACGAATACAAGGCTGTGCTCTACCTGGTGGAAAAGGACGAGGCCTCAGCCGCGCAGGGCTCCGAAGAACAGGGTGATGCCGGCGGCCTTCCGTTTACAACAACAACTATTAACCAACTATTTCAAGGCGAAAATGGCTAATACAACGAATACAGATATTTTTATTGCTGGCCTTGGAGCCATTTCCGCGATCGGCAATGATGTGGCTGAATGTCTTTCTTCCCTGGAAAATCGACAGGCTGGCATCTCGGGTATCGCCCACCTGGAAACCATACACCGTCAGCAGCTACCCGTAGCCGAGGTGAAGCTGAGTAATGAAGAGCTGGCTTCACGGGCAGGCGTTTCTCCTAAAATAAGCCGTACCGCCTTGCTGAGCTTACTGGCGGCCCGTGCTGCGCTGGATCATGCGGGACTGCGCAACGCGTTCCCGGGTGACGCAGGGCTGGATGCGGAGGTCCGCCGTGGTGCGGGTCCGGGTGGGATGGGCAAATGGCGAACCGGCTTTATCTCGGCCAATACCGTGGGCGGAATGGATAAGACCGAGCGATTCTTCGCCGACTTCCTCTCGGATCCCATGAAAGGGAAGTTAAGAGATACGATCCAGCATGAATGCGGCAGCATTACCGAATGGGTGGCGGATCAGCTGCATATACGCGACTACATGACCACCATCAGCACGGCCTGCTCTTCTTCGGCGAATGCTATCTTCTTCGGCGCAAGACTGATCCGGCACGGAATGCTGGATGTGGTAGTAGCAGGCGGCACGGATGCGCTGACAAAATTTACCCTCAACGGCTTCAATACCCTCATGATCCTGGACCAGCAATATTGCAAACCCTTTGACGAAAACAGGAAAGGGCTCAACCTGGGCGAAGGCGCCGGTTATGTTGTCCTGGTATCGGAGCGCGTAGCGGCCTCTCTGGGGGCATCCATGGTTTGCCGCCTCAGCGGTTATTGCAATGCCAACGATGCCTATCACCAGACTGCTTCTTCCCCCGATGGCACCGGATCTTATCTCGCCATGAAAGGGGCCCTGGAACGCAGTGGATTACAGCCCTCCGATATCGGCTATATCAACCTGCATGGCACCGGCACACAGAATAATGATATTGCGGAAGGTACCGCCATCCGGCGACTATTCGATCCGCAATATCCCCCGATGAGCTCCACCAAATCTTTTACAGGTCATACTTTAGGAGCATGCGGAGGGCTGGAAGCAGTATTCTCCGCCTTGTCCGTTCAACAGGGACTTATTTATCCCAATCTGCGCTTTGAGACACCCATGAAGGAATTGCCCTTTACCCCCGCCGTCACTTTTATGAAGGATCAGCCGGTACGCCATGTCCTGTCCAATTCATTTGGATTCGGGGGAAATTGCTCCTCGCTGATTTTTTCGAAAGTATAGGCGGGGAGCCAGATTGGACAGATTTCAAACCGGATTTGAGAAGATTTGACGTTTTTGATTGGTCCATATCATAAACCACTCATATTGCAGGGCGCAGGCGGGTTTAGTGCATCGGATATTCAGGATCTCAAAAAGAGGCATTTACCCGTTCAAGTGCGATCTCTATCTGCCGAGCAGGCATCAGATCCCTTTTACGGGAAGACCATTGACGAATGTATTCCACAATCTCACCTGTGGATGAAGTTGCCAGCTCTTTTCTGGCCCAATACACGGTGGCCAGCAATTCGAGACCGAGAGGAGATTCAAACCCTTCTATAAAGGTGCTTACCTTTTCCAGTCGGACCTTTTCTTCTTCGGAAAGCTGATCATCGAGAAAGCGGTGTATTTCCTCTAGTCTGTCGCCAACCAACAATAACCCGTCCGTTGGTTTCATATCCTGAAAACGGATTTGGCCCTTAAAATAATATCCTTCCAAATAGGCAAGCAAATGTTTGAGATTCGTCGCATAAGGTCCGTATGCCCCTTTGGTGTACCGCAGGTTCAAATCTTTCTGGCCGAATTCCTGTAAGAAATAAGCTAGCTTCTGTATTTCGAGATGTGAAAGGTCAAATCCTAATATATTGTAGCGCTCAGCCAGTGCAAGCACAAGAGCTCGGGCTTTTGTAAGCGGTGGGGTTTTTGATTTATAGGTGGTACGGGTATAGGAATGATGGCCGGGTTCATAGATTTCAATATGGACACTATCGGATAATGGAGCCAGTTTCTCTTCTATGATAGGTTTGACAACGGTCCAATCCAGCCCTCCATTGCCGCAGCCTAATGGTGGAATAGCGATGGACCGAATATCTTTTTCCTTAATTATCCGCACAAGGTCATCCAATCCCCGATGGATATAATCTAGCTTGGTATTGGAACGCCAATCGGTCTTTGTGGGAAAATTAATAATGTATTTAGGGCCTGTCAACTGGCCGGTTGCAGTTAGCAAATTTTTCCCTACCTGCAAGGCCCCGTCCTTACAGGCTTTCTGGTAAACCCTGAAATTGTCTGGAAAATGCTCTCTAAACTGCAAAGCAATTCCTTTGCCCATAATACCCACCGTATTGACGGTATTAACGAGCGCTTCCGCGTCGGACTGGAGCAAATCGCTATGCTTATATTCGATCATGAATAATAATATTCCGGTTTAACCACTACCTGTAAGGTGATACCAGATGAATCAACGGCTGACTTGACAAACTTAGCTATTTGTTCATTATGAACCACCAGACCTTGTATCGCTTCCACCGGGACATGCCGGTACACAAGGAATTCTGCTTGTTTCAATTCTTTTCTTAACTCACTGTATTGTAAGTGCCAGGTGTCATCCCGGATGATATCCCACTGGAGATGTTTAAGATCTTCAATTTCATTGTATAGGGTTTTATGCGCCAAATAGGCATGTCGGTCACTGAACAGAAAAGGCAAGTCAAGCTCGGCTACTTTGTCCGCAGAACTAACAAGGCAGACAATCTCTTCCTGGGTTCCTTGAAATTCCTTCACCCTCCCTTTAAAAATATGATAGAGCATCGGCATTTTAAAATGAAAATAAAAGGGAATATAATCATTCAGTATGCCACCAGGATTACTTCGTACCTCAGAAGTTCCACGCATGCTTATAAGGCTACGGTGCCCGATGTTCACATAGCTGGGATCCTGTATCTCGCAATTACAGCAGTGCAAACCATGCCCTAGAATAAAGGGAATATTCCTGTAATGTGTCATTCTCCAAATACGTGTCTTTGTTTCGGCCATGAAAAACAAATGGATAGCGAATATAACACTATTTCACATGGCCAATTTCGTTTTCGAACCGACCCGGTAAAGGGCCGAAACGGCCGGTATATATTCAATGGGGGGCTATTCGAAAGGTACTTGCAAAAAACTGCACAGCTGATAACGTGCGATACTAGTAAGCCACATTGGAGAGTTTTCAAACCAACTCCGGGAAGATTTGAGGCCGTAGCCACCTGCCCTGAGAGAAATTCGACCCTTTTGTGAGGTATTCGGAAATCAATCTACTCTGCTGATCAGCATAAAACTATGTTGAATACCTTTGTAATTATTGTAAAGGAGAATGTTCTTATAGACCGGTGAAATTCCTGCGGCCGGGACAGTCCCTCGTTTTATCATATGCGATGGAAGCTTCAGCGCTCCCCCCACCAGCTGACAGGCGACCCATAGCGCAAAAGCAATGGCCGTCGGATATTCCCCGCTCATATGTTTATAGCGGGCCACCGGTATTTCCCTATCCAGGATGCCCTCACAGCCGGCATAAAAATGAGCGATGCGGTTGTCTCCGTTTTCGCCTGTGAGGAAGAGATCCGGCTTTGCACCGGCGACTGACGATTTTTCATCGCCGGACGCCACATGCCCGTCCAGGAAGTCCTGCAATTGACGGGTCACGACGCTCTCTTCTTCACTATGTATGGTGGCCAGCGCCCGTACCCTGGCCAGCGCATGCTCGGGGAGGCCATTGACGAGGAACAGGGCGGCGCCTTCTCCGGCGATAGTGCCCGGAGAGTCCGTTTCATATAGATGCCTGCTGGAGATGGCCTCCTTTTTATAGGAACCTGCCAGATTCTCCAAATTGTGATGATAAGTAGCTATCTCATCCACTCCTCCTACCAGGTAGCTACTTCGGGGATTCTCTTTTAGCAGCATGGCCGCATCGAGGACGGCGTTCTCAAAAGCCAGCCCCCTGTGTACATGCGTAGTATTATACCCTTTGTTTTTACTCAGCAGGCTGATCTGCGAAGAGATCGCATTGGGAATGCTTTGTACAAAATTACCGGGTGTCAGCATGTCCTCTTTGTACTCGATGATCTGTTTCAGGAACTTAACGCTTTCTTCCATCCCGCCATTGGCGGTGCCTATAATGATACCTGCCGGCGGATGATCCCCCGCTCCCTGGATCAGGGGAATGGCCGTGCCTACGCCCATCCGGACGGCTTTGGCCATTCTGCGCAGGATATTGTCGGGGATGTCCGGATAAGGAGGCTCCAGGACCTTCATTCTGTTATCCACGGACTCATATTCACGCGACAGGTCTATTTTCGTTCCCGAAAATGTCTGTTGTGGCGAAATACAGGTTGCTTGATGAATATAGAACATACACTCACGCTTTTGAGAAGATCAGGGAAGTACAATTACCGCCAAATCCAAATGAATTGGACATGACATGCTCTAAGGACATTTTTTGATAAGCCTGAACAGGCCGCAGACCGGTAGCAGGGATCGGCTCCTTAAAATTCAGGCCGGCATATATTTCCTGGTGGACAAGATTGAGGATACTATACACGGCTTCGACTGCCCCGGCGGCCCCCAGCGTATGGCCGATATTGGATTTGGCGGAAGAGAAGGGGGGCGGTGTGCCGAACAGGCTCAGCATAACCCTGCTTTCTACTTCGTCGTTGTTTTCCGTTCCGGTGCCATGCGCATTGATGAAATCGATCCGGTCCTCTGACAGCTGTGCGGATTGTAAAGCGCCCTTCATCGCCAGGTAAGGACCGTCCCCCGATAGGGAAGAAGGATGATAGGCGTCATTGGTATTGCAATAACCCGTTAATTCGGCATATACCTTTCTATGGCCGGGGGCCTCCTCTCTGCGGGGAACATCCTCTCCTTCCAAAACAAGAAAGGCGGCGCCTTCTCCCAGGTTCAGCCCTTGCCGGTCCCTGTCAAAAGGAGCGCAGATCTCCGGCGAAAGAATATGCAGGGCATTGAACCCATTGATAGTAAATTTCGACAGGCTGTCCGCCCCGCCGACAAGGACTCTTTTGGCAAACCCGTTTTTAATCAGCCGGGCCCCATACAGGATAGCATTGGAAGAAGAGGAGCAGGCCGTATTGATGGTATTGACGAGGCCCTTCATTTTATAATGGGCCTGTAGGAACATATTCACCGAGGCGCAATCATAAGAAGAAAGAAAATCAGATCCTCCCGTATTTTTATTGGCGTCATCGAACATCTGGTCCATCAGGCACATACCTCCGACTGTGGTAGCGCCCACCAGGGCCGTATCGGGAGACATAAGCTGGGATGGACTAAGTCCGGCATCGGCGATAGCCTCTTTAAACGCATGTAATGCCAGTAATGTGGTACGGGTGACTCCTGTATCGCTTACTCTCAGCTGCTCTTGCAACGCTGAGGTAGGAATCAGGATTTCCCCAAAAGGCAGCACCCCTGCATATCGGGACGGGAAATTCGCCCCTTTTGTAATACCGCAGTTACCGGCTATAAGAGCCCGGTGGTTTTCAGCTGTAGTATTGCCTATCGCGCTGATCACTCCCATCCCTGTAATGAAAACCCTGCTCAATGAACGAAATTTTACTTTGTTCTGTTTTTTTCAATGTAATCCACCATCGTATTGACATCCACCAATACTTTCCGGCCTTCTTTGGGATCCTTGATGACGATGCCGAATTCCCTGTTGAGCAATACGATCAGCTCCAGGGAATCGATTGAATCCAGTCCCAGTCCTTCCCCGTCGCCGAACAAAGGCTGATCATCCCTGATTTGCTCGGGGGTTAAGGATGTCAAATTCAGGAACTCTATAATTTGTTTCTTCAGCTGTTGCTTTAATTGTACTGTTTCCATTATCGTATATAAGTGATATTCAAATCAGTTTTTTCCTCTTCAGGCCCAAAAATATTAGTAAATGTATCAAGATAATAATAACAAATAAAGGTATAATATTTGTTAAAACGTCTTTCAGTTTTCCGCCTTCCAGGAACAGACCATAGTACGCTTCCAGGCACCAATGAAGGGGCGAGAGCTGGATGACGGTCCTGAACGAACCAGGCATGGCGAAACTGGGGACCATCAATCCGCCGACGGCGGAAAGGATGACAATGGACACGGCCCCAAATCCATTCGCCTGCTCCTGGGTCTGGGCAAATACCCCGACACAGATCGCATAGCTTACCGCACACCATCCGCACATAAAGGAGACCACGAACAGTCCGGAGAGATCCGCGGGCATATTCAGAACCGGCAATCCGATAAAAGGGAACAGCCACACCCCCATCGCAAAAATGACCGCCGCCTGCAGCAGGGTCACCCCCAGATAGGTGATCTGTTTTGACAATAAGGCCACCATATAATTGGTGGGAAGGGTCTTCAGCCTTATGAAGCTCCCGCTCGATTTTTCCCGTACGATGCTGCCTCCCAGCGATATCACGACAAAGAACATGGCAAAGATGGTCCAGGCAGGAACATTATGCTGTGAGGCATTGGGTACGATCCTGCTGCCATCCCGGAGCACGGGAATCTCATTGATCCCGATCCGGTTATTGAGCAGTTCGTTTTCCAGCGTGTCCGGCAGCTGCTTCTCATTGATAGCGAAATAGAGACTCCTCAACACCTGCTTGCTTTCCACCAATTGCAGGGCGCTGTATAAGGCTCCCTGTATCGAACGCCGGAACGACTCCTGTAAAATAGGATGATAATATAAAGTGAGCGGGTCCACATTACCCGATTTTGCGTGAAGCGTATCCCCCTCCAGCCCAAAACTATTGAGGGCCTTGCCGGCTAATTTTTTCGCTTTCGTAGTGAGCTGAAAAGAGAAGTCGTTCGGGATGACAATAGCCAGTAAGGCATCTTTGGCACGCATGCGGTCCGTGATAGCCCGGGCATCCTGGTCTTTGGATACCTGTACCAGCCTGAACATACCGATCCCGTCGATCGTCCGTATCAGATCGGTGCTTAGTGTTCCCGTATCCCTGTTACAGATGATCAGGGATACCTTATTTTTGTTGACCAGGTTGAAGGTACTGTTTTGAATACTGGTAATGACCAGCACCAGTATGATCGGCATTCCGAACATGAACGTAAGTCCCACCTTATCCCGGGAGAGGATCCTGACATCTTTTACTATGGTGGCCCAAAGTTTATACATCCTTAATTTCGATAATCTTTTCCGGTTAAATTTAAGAACAATCCCTCCAGCCCTTCCTGCCGGTGCTCCGACAACAGGACCTGGAGGTCGTCGTGTACAATGATCTTCCCTTCGTCGATCAGGGCTATTTTTTCACAAAGATCTTCTGCTTCACTCAACTGGTGGGAAGTATAGATCAGCGTGGTCCCCTCTTTATTCAATTGTTTGAGGTAGTTGATGATCGCATGTCGGGTCTGTACATCGACTCCGACAGTGGGCTCATCCAGGAACAGGATACCCGGATGATGGATCACCGCGATGGCAAGATTTACCCGTCTTTTCATCCCCCCGGAGAATTTATGAACGGGTTTGTCCCGGACATCTGCCAGACCCAGTATCTCCAGCAGCTCATTCGTCCGCCGACGGATCTCCTGCCGGTGAAGGCCCGACCAGGCCCCGAAGAATTCCAGGTTTTCAGCCGGGCTCAGTTCCTGGTAAAAAGAGAAATCCTGTGGGATGAATCCAAACAGCTTATTGACGGATCTGTTTTGTTTTTTAACTTCTTGTCCCAGGAGCTGTATGCTCCCCTGCGGAAAAGTCAGCAATCCCGTCATGAGGTTCATCAGGGTCGTCTTACCCGCCCCATTGGGACCGAACAGGCCAAACCTTTCTCCAGCCTCTATCTTCAGGTTCAGGTGAGAAAAGAATAAGGTCGACTGCCCCGGGTAGCTAAACCCAAGATCAGATATGTTGACTGCTAAAGGGCTCATGAGTGCCATTTGATTTTGGATAATGCCCCGAATGCCTGTCGTTCCAGCTCCGATATTTCCAACAGGTAATCTCCCATCACGTTAAAATCACTTTGGCTGCCGATCCTGCCCTTATAAATACCGGCGGCCTGAATAGCGGCAGTGCGCCAGGTGTCTCCCGCCTGGGTGAATAGTCTGGAGATTTCCAGTAGCTGATCATTGGGATAATAGGAATAGGATTCCTGGAGGAAGGCGCCATAGATATAACGGAAACCACCCCCTCCCGTCCCTATTTCTTCCTGCATCCGCACCAGTTGCGCCAGGTATAGACCGGCCTTATGTAGTCCCAGCTTATCGCGCCATTTTTTTATTTGCTGACCCGTGTACCGGATCCCTTTTACCCCGGCAATACTTCCGGGAATATGCAGCATGTTGCGCACATTCCGGTTGATCCCGCTCCGGATCGCTCTTTTCAATTGCTCATCCGTCAGGAGAACCTTCTCTTTGGGATAATACAATTGCCCCCTGGGCGCTAAAGCGCCTTTGGCAAACCGCACCCGCTCCAGCTCATAGCTCGTTAAGGTCGTGGGCGTTTCCATGATGGGATCGCTGATCACATAGCGGTCTTCTTCCTTACCATAAACGATAATATTGTGCGCATTGAAATGAAAACGATATTCCTTGGGGAAATAGGAAAGATAATAGACGCCCACCTGGCAGCCCACCGGCTGCCCTCTTTCCAGGCAACTGTCCAGGAAGGAGGCTGCTGCTGCTTTATTGCTGAACTTTTTCCGGATGACCGGTATGTTCAGCGAATGACAGGTCTTCGAAAAGATCCAGCCCGGAAGCGTCCGGAAGGCAATAGCAGGTCCGTTATTTATTTTTATGAAAGGGATATGTACATAGAACAGTCCCGCGCCAATGCCGAAAGCCAGCGGCTCCGTCATCTTATCGATGCCTGCGTATTTCAACAGACTGCTGGTAACGCCTGTTTCACAATGCGCCGCCTGTAGGTGATCAAACTCAATCTTCATGCACATTCATGCTTTTAAGGTCCTCTATGCTCACATTAAAAATTTCGGCGTATCGCTGCAGCTTTTTGTCTGATAATTTTTTAAAAACGGCTGGTTTCAGATGCCTCTTGATCTGCCACTTCCAAAAGCCCGTATAGGCGGAAACAATACCGATATCCATCAGCCCCTTCTCCATAAAGAACAGGATGGGGCTTGCCTTATCGTTCAATACGAGCTCCCTGGCCAGGGCGACACGATCCTTGATATCCTGCCAGGCTGTATCCAGCGCGGATATCTTAATGTCCCAGCCACGGCTCAGTTCAGTGGTATACTTTCCTGATTCATCCGTGGCATAACACAGTTCTTTCGTGATTTTACCAAGTGAGCTCAGATCCTGGGGAACATCTTTTTTTTCCATAATCTTACCCGTTTAGCAAACCGTCAGCATGGCATACATATAGGAGAAGCGGCCGCTCTCCGGTACCAGCAACAGGAGCTTCTCGCCCTTCTTCAACCGGCCGCTATGGAACAATTCATGGACCATCAGGTAGGCGGACGCGGCGCCTACATTGCCCATGCTGCTTAAATTAAGGAACCATTTCTCATAAGGGATGCCTTCCCCGTATAGCTCCATGATATCAAAAATCTTGCTTTTAAAAAATTCACTGGAGATATGCGGAAGGAAATAGTCGACGTCTGTGGATTTAAGTCCTCTTCTCCCGAAAATTTCTTTGATTCTTTTGCCGCCCAGGGGAACGATATTGTCGCTTAATAACTTTATATCCTGCTTGATGCTCAAAATAGACTTTGTCATGATCTCTTCCGGCGTGAAATCCATATAGCTCTTCAACGTGCCATCCGGTTGCTTCTCACTGGCCATATACATACAGGCTTCCATTTCATTGGCATAAGAAGCTCCTTCTATCCAGTCGACCCGGAGGCTCAGGCCCTGCTCGTTGGGTTTGCCGGATAATAAGAAGGCGGCAGCCCCATCGGACAGCATCCAACGCAGGAACTCTTTGTCGAATGCGATAAAGGGGTTCTTTTCCATCTCTATCAGCTTCTGTGCCTCTTCTTCGAAAACATTGGAGACCAGCGAACCGGAAAAACGTTCGGACCCCGTAGCGACCGCCAGTTGGGTCTCTCCCGTTTTCACGGCCATATAAGCATATTTGAAAGCGTGCATGCCGGCGCAGCAGACTCCGGAAGGGGATACGACCTCTATCGGGTTGGTTTCCGGCAGCCAGCCGTGCGTCATGACCCCATGGGAAGGCATCATCTGATCCGGAGAAGAAGTGCCGCAGGAAAGCAGTTCGACCTCTTTTATCCTGGCAGGATCAGCGGCGAATAAGCTTTTTACCGCCAACGCCGTCATCTGCGCGTTGGTATGGGTTGCTTTCCCCTTTGTGGTCAGTGCATAATACCGGGTCTTTATGCCGTTGTTTCTTAAAACGATCTTTTTTGATTTGGAAGGTTTATCATTGATATAGCCCAGGTAGGACTCCATGTCGTCGGTGGAAACAGGTTCATTCGGCAGGAAAATGGAAGTATTGGTTATATAAACTTCGTTAAGGGCCATACTGGTGTTTAATTGGTTAATTCAAGGCTGAATAATATTGTTTCTTCGCTTTTATACGCTTGGATGAAAATGGCTTAATAAAGAGGGCATCGATGATCAGCAGGATCGGTGCGCCTATAAAGAGCGCAAATAAAATATAATATTTGAATACGGCAAGCCAGGCTGTTCTTTTTTTCCTTTTGACAATGAAGTGGGCCCACTTCACGTAAGTGGGGATCGCCGTGGTCTCCAGCAGCCATAGTGGATATTTTACTACGGCCGCATGGTGCTCTTCCAGGTTATGGGACAGCTCCTCCCAGTGGTTGCTGTTCAGGTAAGGGAGGGTAAGTTCTCCAAAGAACCTTGTATGGGCGATATCCGCGGCAGAAACGCCGGGATAGGGAAAAATATTGAGATACCTGCTCTTTTTGCCTCCCAGCAGCCAGTGGAAGATCGTTACAAAGCTGACGATATTAGGATGTTTGTCCACCAGGGCGATATTGCCGACCAGGTTCGCTCCATCCTCCAACAGCATTTTCCGGATCCCTTCAAAAGCATTCAACCACATATTCCTTGCCCCGGTGATGGTGAGTACGGGCGTATTCTTTACGACCGCCTTGAAAGCCGGATGCCGTAATAAAGAATTGGTAGGGATGCCGGGATACAGGAACCAGGCCTGATAACCGAGAATGATCAGGTCATAAGAAGATTCTTTCAGCGTAAAAGGCGCCAGCTCCACCGGCACACCCAATACACAATCCGGCATGACACTATAAAAGACGGGACTCTTCCAGGGGAAGGCATAGTCCGCCACGGGCCTGATCCTTACTTTTTCAACAGTAACATCCGAGGCAACCAGTGGATCCGTCAGAGAATCAATGATTTCCTCCAATTGGCCGGATTGTGAATAATAGATAGCTAATACTTTCTTGCTCATGCTGCTGAAAATTAAAGGTCTTCCGGATGTACTATTTTAGATTTCCTGCTGTAATCGATGATAGCCTGCTTAGCTGCCGGCGATAAGCCTTTAAAGGTATGGTGAATGATCTGACGGTCTTTTTCCTGATCGGCGGAATACTTAACGATCCGGGGGGCATGTTCCTGTATGATAAGGCGTAGAAAATGATACTCGCCATTGGCGCTGTCCTGTGCTAAAGAAGTCTCCAGCTTGATACGTCCCGCCTTAAAGAATTTTAATTTATCCGCCGGTTTGGTGACGAGTCCGGCTTTTTTCATCAGTAATACACCCTCATAAGCCTCCTTTTCATGGATAGAAGAAGCCCCGAGAAGGGTCAATTCGGCGTTGATCTTGTCCACATTTCCGGACGCCAGGACACTGTAAAATTCAGGCCTGTCAAAATCTTGCAGTACTTGCTTTCCCTGACCTACCGTATAGGAGAATAGGTAGAATAAGGAGAAAATCACTTTTAATTTCATAGGTTATTTTAATAGCTGCGAGATTTTTATGTATATTAGTCTGATAATCAATTTGTTATGTTAATAATACTCACCTATTATTCCTGTCGGCTGTTTTTTGCCGGCTTCCTGCCTGATTGTTGCCCTCTTTAGTTTAGGGCGCCAGGCCTGCAAAATTAATTAATTCCGCTCGTTTTTAAACGTTTCCAGGGTTCTGACTGGTTTAAAATTACTTACTTTCACCTACTTTTGCGGCTTTTAAATGGGGCGTAGATACGCTTTCTGAAAATGATTAAAAAGGAGTAGGTGTACAATAATAAAGAGCAATTTTCGGGCCGGTGGGCCGTTATTTTGGGCGGTTCGAGCGGCTTTGGTTTTGCGACCATTGAAAAACTGGCTGCTCACGGCATGAATATCGCCGTGCTCTATCGTGAGACTGCCGCCGCCGAAAGGTCGCTTAAAGAGAAGTTTTCGACTTTGGCTGCCGCATCCGGAGTAACCATATTGCCTTTTAATAGCAATGCATTGGATGCAGCCGGGAGAGAGTCGGTCATCGGGCAATTTTCAGCGGCTGCCGGAAAAGGACAATGTGTCAGGCTTTTGCTTCATTCCATCGCAAGAGGCAATTTAAAGCCATTAATGGACGATGCTGATCCAAAAGAGAATAAAGAAGTTCTTTCCATCGAGGATATCCAGCTGACTACTTATGCGATGTCTACCAGCCTGCTGGATTGGACAAGAGCGCTATTGAAAGAGGGGCTTTTTTGTCAGGATGCAAGAGTAATAGGGCTTACCAGTGAAGGGGCCCACAAATACTGGGAAGGTTATGCCGCTGTATCTATAGCAAAAGCAAGCCTGGAAAGCCTTACTACTTACATGGCGATCGAATTAAGCAAATATGGACTGCGGACCAATCTGATCCAGGCGGGAGTTACCGAAACCCCTTCCCTGAAGAGAATACCCGCCAGCAAGCAGCTCATTGAGTTGTCTGTGGCGAGGAATCCATTGGGCCGAATGACGAAGCCGGAAGATGTAGCGAAGGTCATTTACCTTCTATGCACGGACGAGGCCTCCTGGATCAACGGGGCGGTAATTCATGTGGACGGCGGAGAACATTGTCTGTAGGAGGGGCCTGACATTCGCAGAGACACAAATTTTTTATGTATAAAGATATCATAGACCGGCTGCCTTATAAATCCTCCTTCCTTTTCGTGGACAACATCTCATTACTGAATGAGGAAGGGGTGATAGGGGATTGTACCCTGCGAAAGGATGCTTTTTTTTATGAAGATCATTTTATAGGGTACCCGGTGACGCCCGGAGCTATCATTACGGAGATCATGGCGCAGATCGGGCTGGTAGTGCTGGCTTTATACCTTATCGGCCAGAAACCGGAAGAATATAAAGTGCCGGCGGACGGGGCCTTATTTCCCTTGCTCACCTCGACGGAGATCTCGTTTCACAAAATGGTATTGCCGGGTGATAAAGTGATCGTGCATTCCAAAAAGGAATATTTCCGTTTTGGAAAATTGAAATGCCGGGTAGAAATGCGCAATGCGGCGAATGAAGTGGTCGCCAGGGGAATCGTTGCAGGTATTATTAAACAGCGCTGATATTATTAAAAAAGCTGAGATAAAAGTCGAATAAAATGAATCGCCGCGTCGTCATAACTGGTTTAGGAGTCGTTGCTCCCAATGGAGTGGGGGTTCCGGATTTTCTGCATTCCATTCGGAATGGCGTGTCAGGTATCCGGTTTATGCCACAATATGAAGAGCTCAACTTCAATTGCCAGGTCACGGGTCTGCCGGAATTTGATTGGAGCCATATAAAGAACTACATTCCGGAAGTCGCTCTGAATGGCCTGAAGGCGATCAGCATCGGTTATGGAATAAAGGCCGCCCTGGACGCGTGGACGGATGCGGGCAATACCATGGACAGCGACCAGCCCCGCTGGGAAACAGGGTGTATCTTCGGTAGCAGTGTAGGAGATACCAGCGTCGTAAAGAATGTAATTAATCGGGTCGATGCCAAAGAATCAAAAAAACTGGGTTCCAGGGTAGTGGAGCAGATCATGAACAGCGGCGTCACTGCCTATATTTCAGGACGATTGGGATTGGCCAACCGGGTTACCACGAATTCTGCCGCCTGTGCCACCGGCACCCAGGCGATCCTGATGGGATACGAGCAGGTCAAACATGGCCTGGCAAAGCGTATGCTGGTGGGCAGCACCGAACATGTAGATTCCTACATTTTCGGTACATTTGACTCCATGCGTGTTTTGGCTAGGAAATTCAACCACCTTCCTGAGCAGGCCTCACGGCCTATGAGCGCTTCCGCCGGTGGCTTCGTTCCCGGCTCCGGTGCGGGCGCCCTGATCCTGGAAGACCTGGAATTTGCGCTGCAACGTAATGCTACCATTTATGCAGAAATAGCAGGAGGCTCCGCCAATTCAGGAGGGCAGCGTTCCGGAGGGACTATGACGGCGCCCGGCCCGGGAGGGATCGTAAGATGCATTACCCAAGCCCTGGAAAGCTCCCGTATCAGTCCCCAATCGATCGACCTGATATGTGGTCACCTGACTGCTACCATTGCCGATATCCTGGAAGTTCAAAACTGGGGCGTGGCGCTTGACAGAAAAGGTGATGACTTTCCCCTGATCAATTCCCTGAAGTCGATGATCGGACATTGCCTTACCGCCGCGGGGTCCATCGAAGCCGTTGCCGTCGTATTACAACTTATACATCAATTCGTGCATCCGAACCTCAACCTTGAGGATCCTCATCCCGAAATTTTAAAGCTGATCGGTACCGATAAAATACCGACCACCCTGGTGAAAAAAGAAATTAACGCAATAGCTAAAGCCAATTTTGGCTTCGGCGACATTAATACCTGTTTAATATTTTCAAAATACAATCATAATGGATAGACGCGAAATTTTAGAAGAGTTGAAAAAAGTACTGGCGCCCTACACGGAAAACAAAGAAATGCTGGCAGGAGTCACCGAACAGACCGACCTGATAAATGACCTGAAGATCAATTCAGCGAACCTGGTGGATATCATTATCGATGCAGAAGCGAAGTATAATATTGAAATCGATATGGACTCTTCGGAAAAAATGGTCGATGTAAAAAGCTGTATTGACGTGATCGCTGAAAAGATGAACGTCCAAAAATGAGCAGCGCCGGCAACGATATCGTAGCGCTGGCAGCCATCGACAAACAACGTACCCATCATAGCCGGTTTTATTCCAAAATCCTTGCTGATGCCGAGCGGCCCCTTTTCGACAGCCTGCAGCCGGGAACAATGTCTTTTGAAAATTTTGTATGGCTCTTATGGTCTATTAAAGAATCTGTCTATAAATACCTGAAACGAACGGAGCCCGGTCTCCTTTTTGCTCCCGCGAAGATCCATATCCGAAAGATCGAATTGCCCCGCATCCATGCCGATCTTCTCCATGACATCTCCGCCGCCCCCCTCCGCAGCGTCTCTGCCGTCTCATCGGAAGAGACGCAATGGGAGAGCCGGGGAACCGGGCCCGGAGATGAATCCTATAAAGGCATCGCCCTTTTCGAATCCCGTATTTTTTACTTCCGGTCGAAGATCCATCCCGATTTTATAGCTACCGTTGTCAATAGCGAGGAGAGTTTTGAAAATATCTGGTGGGGAGTCCAATCGATCGGCCACTCTGACTATACGCATCAATCCCTGGCCGTCAGGTCATTTGCCCTGAATAAATTGAACGCTGTTCTTTTTGCCGGGAGAGATGCCGCCGGCAAGAGCCCTTTACAGATCGGCAAAAGCCCGCTGGGCTATCCTCTCCTATTAAAAGATACCCGGGAAATGACCATCCCTCTTTCCTTCGCACATCACGCTAATTTTGTCGCCTACTCTTTTAACCTGGCGCTGCCCCCTCAATAATTTTCGGGTAGCCGGGCTCCGCCGGTTACATTTCAATTAATTCTTTGCGGGATACTTTTTTCGCCAGTGTCTCTACCAGGTCAAGTATCGGATTGGTCATCAGCGTAGTGGCAAGCGCCATCAGGACCATGATAGCGAAGATCTGCGGCGACAGGATTCCCAGGTCATAACCGATATTCAAAACGATCAGTTCCATCAGCCCTCTTGTATTCATCAATGCGCCTATGGAAAAAGAATCCTTCCAGGATTGCCCGGTGAGCCTGGCGGCAATAGCGCTGCCCCCGAACTTTCCGAATACGGCGACAAAAATGATCAACCCGCAGACAGCCCACAAATGACCGTCATTCAAAAGCCCTATTTGCGTGCGCAGACCGGTAAATGCGAAGAAGAGCGGCAGCAGCACCAATACGCTGATATCCTCTGTCTTTCCAGCCAGCAGCTCTTTGAACCGAAGGTTTTTCGGCATGATAGCTCCCGCCAGAAAAGCACCGAAGAGCGCATGAATGCCGATGACTTCGGCAAGGTATGCGCATGCCAGTAGAATAAAAAAAGCCACTGCCACCATGGTCTCATTCGAATGGCTGCGTCCGGCCATCCTGTCCATCGTTCTTTTCAACCAGGGGCGGACTATATATACCATGAGCAGCACAAAGACCAGGCTCAGCGATATCGTCAGCAGCGCGCTGGTGATATTCCCTGCTTTTACAATGGCGATAACGGCGGCAAGGATACACCAGGCCGTTACGTCATCCGCTGCGGCGCAGGTGAGCGCCAGGGCGCCGAGAGGTGTTTGGGTCAGGTCCCGTTCCTTCAATATCCGGGCAAGCACCGGGAATGCGGTAATGCTCATCGCGATCCCCATAAAAAGAGCGAAAGCGAGAAAGCTGACATGTGCAGGAGCGAACTCCTGGTAGAGGACATAGGCCAGCGATACACCGAGGAAATAGGGGAAAATAATGCTGGCATGACTGATCACAATGGCGCTTTGCGCTTTATTTTTCAATTTTTCAATATCCAGGTCCACGCCAATGAGGAACATAAAGAAGATCAACCCGATCTGGCTGAGGAATTGAAGACTGGCAAGGGAATCTTTTGGAAAGATGAAATGGGAGAGATCCGGAAAGAGCCAGCCCATAAGAGATGGACCGAGAAAGAGACCCGCTATGATCTCTCCTACTACGGAAGGCTGACCAATCCGGGTGATGATCCTCCCGAATAATTTCGAAACAAAAAAAATGACGATTATTTGAAACAGCAGTAAAGAATATTATTTGATTCCTTACCAAAGCCTAAAATTATAGCTTAAAATCCGTATCTTTTATTTTTACACCCCTTCCCGGGGGGTAAAGTTTACTCCCCTTTACCCCTCTATTGCTACCATGGAAAAATTTGACACTATTATAATAGGATCAGGTGCGGGCGGCATGGCCACCGCCATCTGTCTGGCCAGAGCGGGTCAGAAAGTACTGGTCCTGGAACAGCACTATGTGCCTGGCGGCTGGTGCCACAGCTTCTTCCTCAAAGGCCAGCGGTTCAGTCCGGGCGTCCATTACATCGGTCTGATCGATAAAGGGCATTCAGTAAATCAATTATATGAAGGCCTCGGCGTAGCCAATGACCTTGTATTCTTTAGAATGAACAAGCAGGGATATGAACACTGCTGGATAGGTGAGGATCGTATCGATATGCCTGCCGGCATGGACCAGCTATGGGAGAGCTTGTCCACCCGCTTCCCGGAAGAAAGAAAAAGGCTTAAAAAATATCTGTCGCTCGTCAGGACCGTAAGCCGGCAATTACAGCTGGTACAAAAAATGTATGGGTTTTGGGATAATGTCACCATCCCGTTCAGAACGAAATACATGGGGAAATATGCTTTGTTCAGTCTCAAAAGGGTCATCAACTGGCATATCAAAGATCCATTATTGAAGGCCGTCCTCAATGTGCAATGCGGAGATCATGGACTGCCTCCCTTCAGGGCCAGCTTCCTGCTACATTGCGCTGTCATGGACCATTATTTCGACGGCGGCTTTTATCCGATGGGAGGAGGCGCGGGTATTGTCAAAGCCATGGTCAATGCCTTTAAAAGACATGGAGGAGAGATCAGGACCCGGCAAAACGTCACAAAGATATTGATCGAGAATAACAAGGCCGTCGGAGTGGAACTCGAAGGCGGCCTGCAGATCGCCGCCGGGACTATCGTATCCAATGCCGATCCCTCCATCACCTACCTGGACCTTGTCGGAAAACAATATCTCAGCTCCGGCCTGGCGAAAAGGCTGGAAAAAACCAAATACTCCGTCACTTCCCTGATCCTCTTTCTGACCCTGGACATGGACGTTAAAAAAGCCGGGCTGGATTCGGGGAATATCTGGATGCTGAAAGAGCAGGACATAGATAAGATATATTATGAATTGATTGGAGATGATCTGTTGGAAGGCGACTCTTTTCCGGCCGTATTCATAAGCTGTACAACCCTCAAAGACCCGGCCAGCTTCAATGGCAGTTATCACAATTTAGAGATAGTGACCTATATAAGCTATGACAGCTTTTCGGCGTACAGCAACAATAAAGACTATCACGGGGACGTTTATGCCGGACACAAGGAGAAGATCATTGAAAAGCTGATGAATAACGTTGAAAAGGCCCTCCCGGGCGCTAAGGAGCATATCGTTCAGATAGAGCTGGGAACTCCAAAGACGAACCAGTACTATATCAATAGCACCAACGGGAATGTTTATGGTACGGAAAAGACCCTGAGCCAGATAGGCCCCTTCGCCTATAAGAATAAATCGGAGATCGGCAATCTTTTCCTGTGCGGGGCCAGCACACTATCCCATGGAGTAGGGGGTGCAACACATTCCGGTATAGAGGCTGCCGCCAGGATCCTCAAATGCAGACCAGGCGAATTATTGATACCTGATGAGGCGCAACAGCTGAGAATTTATGACGCCGAAGACAGTTCCACCTGGCCCGACTGGGTTTCTCAGAAAATGGCCGACCGGAAACGAAGATTTAAATAAGTAAAACCCCTTATATATCTATCACGAAACCTTTATTAAATGAAACTTTTAAAACTAAGCAGTTCCCTCCTTTTAATGGCTCTTATCTCCGTAAGCGCCAGCGCCCAGAAAATCAAGTTGCTCGAAGGTGATCTCTCCCCCTTAAGCGGAGAGACTACCATTGGTGCAAAATTTACTTACGACAATATGGCTGTGGGTAAATTTGATAAGGAAGCAGACTATATCGCTAAGAAAACGGATGATTACAACAAAAAAGAGCCCGGCAGAGGCGACACCTGGGCAAAGAACTGGGTAGGTGATCGTGAACGCGACTATGAGCCTAAATTCATCGATTTATTGGAAAAAGAAAGCGGATGGACAGTGTCCCGGAAGAAGCCGGCCAAGTACACCCTTATTTTTAAAACAACTTTTACGGAGCCCGGCTACCATTTGGGCATTGCCTTTGGCAATAAAAATGCCCTGATCAATGGGGAAGCATGGATTGTGGAAACAGCCACGGAAAAAGTAGTTGCAAAAATCTCCGTAGAAAAAGTGCCTGGCCGTACCTTCGGTGGTTATGACTACGACACGGGCGTAAGGATTGCCGAATGTTATGCCGATGCCGGTAAACATTTGGGTAAATTCATGAAAAAGAAGAGCAAATAGCCCCATAGCTACTGAATAAGTAGTAAAATTTCTTTATTTAGCATCCGTTAAGCACTAATTTTACAGCGCTTAACGGATGTTTTGTAATGATTATCAAAGACAAAGGGGGAAAAAGATGACCAGCTTAGATGCGGTTAGGGCTAAGTTCGATGAGTTGCATACCTGTGTAATTATACCCACCTATAACAATGCTGCAACATTGGGCGGAGTAATTGCCGATGTTTCAGCCTATACCGATCATATTATTGTCGTCAATGACGGCTCCGTAGATAACACCGAAGAACTGGTGAAACGGACCCCGTACGTACAACTGATCAGTTATCCGAAGAATGTGGGTAAAGGCTGGGCGCTGAGACAAGCCTTTGCCTATGCCGTAGAACAGGATTACCGGTTTGCTATCTCGATCGATTCGGACGGACAGCACTTTGCCAAAGATCTGCCTTCCTTTATGACCCGGCTGGAATCCATACAAGACGCCATTATCATCGGTTCCAGAAATATGGAGCAAAGCTCCGTTCCGGGCAAAAGCAGCTTCGGGTATAAATTCTCCAATTTCTGGTTCAAAGTGGAGACCGGCATCGATTGTCCCGATACCCAGTCAGGCTACCGGCTCTACCCTCTGTACCTGCTGAAGGACCTGAAATTTATTACCCGCAAATACGAGTTTGAAATAGAAGTATTGGTAAGAGCTGCCTGGAAGGGCGTGAAGATCGACTCGATCCCGGTCTCGGTCTACTATCCCCCCCGGGAACTCAGGGTTTCCCATTTCAGGCCCTTTAAAGACTTCACCAGGATCAGTATCCTGAATACTTTTTTGGTGCTCATCACTTTTCTGTATATCAAGCCACGTGATTTTTTCCGCATGCTGTTCGATAAAAAAAAAGCTAATCAGTTCCTTAATGAGCACTTCCTTCATCCTCATCATTCCGACTCTGTTAAAGCGGCCTCCATTGGCCTGGGGGTCTTCATGGGCATTATTCCGATCTGGGGATTCCAGATGCTCGTAGCTGTTTTCCTGGCCCTGGTGTTCAGGCTGAATAAAGCATTGGTCCTTATTGCCTCCAATATCAGCATCCCTCCCATGATCCCGCTGATCATTTTCGGCAGCTATAAGTTAGGGGCTGTCTGGATGGGCGCCAACCCGGGACATCTGGAATTCAGCCGGGATATTTCTTTGGAATCCATCCGGAATAACCTGAAACAATATATCCTGGGTAGTACTACCCTCGCAATCCTGGCTGGCGCTATCGCCGGTCTGCTGGCTTTTGGATTGCTTAAACTCTTTAAGAAAAAAGCTGTTCTGGCCTGATAAGTTGACAATCCCATGGAAAAAATGTTCATAGCCATTTATAGGTTTTTTGATAAAAAACGGCTGGCGTTTTATATCTCCTTTGGCATAAGCTTTTTGCTCGTCGCTTACTTTGCCCTCCAGGTACGGTTCGAAGAAGATATTTCCAAAGTGCTGCCCAAGGACAAAAAGATCGAAAAGCTCAACCAGGTCTTTCAAAACTCGAAATTCATCGACAAGCTGGTCGTCATGGTATCGCTAAAGGATACGGCCGCGGAAGACCCGGACAGCCTGGTCGCCTTTGCCGATAAGCTGGTAAGCTCCGTGCAGGACCAGCTCGGACCCGATATCAACAAAATAAATTATGCTTCGGACGATGACCTGGTCATGGACCTGTTCAATACTATCGACAATCATCTGCCCATCTACCTGAACGAAAAGGATTACCGTACGATAGATACCCTCATGACCGAAGAGAAGGTAAAGGAGACGCTGGCCCAGAACTTCCGGACACTTACGTCTCCGGCCGGGATCGCCCTCAAGAGCGTCATCTCCAAAGATCCTTTGGGCATCTCCTTTATCGCATTGAAAAAACTGCAGCAGCTGCAATACGATGAAAACTTCCAGCTGTATGACGGCCATGTCATTACCAAAGATCAAAAGACCCTTCTGATCTTTATCACACCGGCCTACCCCCCGAATAATACCGCTAAGAACGCCGTGCTGCTGAAGGGGATCGACCGGATCATCGACAGCCTCAGCACCACCACCTATAAGAGTACGACGGCCGCTTATTTCGGCGCCGCCGCCGCTTACGTGGGAAACGCCCTGCAATTGAGAAAAGACACCTTTTTCACACAAGGGCTTACGGTAGCGATCCTCGTCATCTTTCTCGGCTTATATTTCCGGAAGAAGACCGCGCCTTTTATCATCCTGGTCCCGGTATTGTTCGGGTCCCTGTTCGCCTTGTCCGCCATCTATTTCATCGATGGCAGCATTTCCGTCATCGCCCTGGGGACCGGCTCCGTAGTGCTGGGCATCGCCGTCAACTATTCGCTGCATATCTTCAATCATTACCGGCATACAAGGAGCATCGAGCAGGTAATAAAAGACCTGGCCCTGCCTCTGACCGTGGGCAGCTTTACCACTATCGGCGGATTCCTCTGCCTGGAATTTGCCGAATCGGATATCCTGAAAGATCTCGGTCTTTTTTCCGCCTTCAGCTTAATTGGCGCCTCCCTTTGCTCCCTGATCTTTCTACCCCACTTCATCGCATCGAAAAAAGAACAGAAACAACATAAGATCATTTTGCTGTCCTGGATCGATACATTTGCTTCCTACAACCCGGAATACAATAAGTACATCGTTATAGGCATCCTGGTCCTTACCGGGTTATTCGCCTATACGGCGAATAACGTCACCTTCGAATCCGACCTCCTCCGGATGAATTATATGCCGGATAAGCTGAAACAGGCCGAGGCCAAGCTGAATAAAATAAATGAATTCTCTCTTCAATCCGTTTACCTCGTCACAGAAGGAAAGAACCTGAATGAGGCGCTGGTCAACAATGAGAAGCTGGTAGCCAGGATTGAAGCGCTGAAGGATAAGAACATCGTAAAAAAATATTCCGGGATCTCTTCTTTTATCATCTCGGACTCCTTACAGCGGCAACGAATAGCTGCCTGGTCGGCCTATTGGACCCCGGAGAAAAAACAGCGGCTACTGGCCACTCTCCGGAAAGAAGGAAGCGCCCTGGGATATAAAGTATCCGCTTTCGACTCTTTCAGCGCGCTGCTCGATAAGGATTTTCAATTGGCGGATGAAGGGGCCACGGCGAAGATCCGGAAAACTTTTCTGGATGACTTTATTACAGAAAAACCGGGACGGGCGAGTATTGTCACCCTGGTAAAACTGTCCCAGGAAAACAAATCGGTGATCTATAAGACATTTGAAGACGATCCCAATAGTACGGTCGTCGACAAACAATACCTGACGGCGAAATTCGTGGAGATCATTAATTCCGACTTTACCAGGATTGCCGTCATGTCATCCCTCCTGGTATTCTTCGTCTTATTATTGACCTATGGCCGTATTGAGCTGACGCTGGTCTCTTTCATCCCGATGTTTATAAGCTGGATCTGGATCCTGGGCATCATGGGGATCCTGGGCATACAGTTCAATATCATCAATATCATTATCTCCGCGCTTATTTTCGGGCTGGGAGATGATTATAGCCTTTACATCATGGATGGTCTCCTGCAGGAATACAAGACCGGGAAAAAGAACCTGGCCTCGTTCAAATCCTCTATTTTCCTGTCGGCTATTACCACGATCGCAGGTCTGGGGGTGTTGATCTTTGCCAAACACCCTGCGCTGAGATCCATCGCCCTGATCTCTATCATCGGTATCTCCTGTGTGGTGCTGATGGCGCAGATCCTGATCCCCTGGTTATTTAATATCCTCATTAAGAACAGGGTAGAGAAAAAGCAATTCCCCTGGACGGTATCCGGATTTTTACTGACCATCTTCTCTTTCTCTTATTTTGTGCTGGGCTCCCTGCTCCTGACCATCACAGGGCTTTTATTCGGCAGGCTGAACCCGATGAAAAAGGTAAAGAGGAAGCGTATCTATCATACCCTTATTTCCAAATTTGTAAAGTCCATGATCTACCTCATGGTCAATGTGAAGAAGCGGGTCATCAATACCGAAAACGAGGATTTTTCAAAACCTGCGATCATTATCTGCAACCACCAGTCTTTTTTGGATAGCCAGGTCATCATTATGCTGCATCCTAAACTGATCCTCTTTACCAATAAATGGGTGTGGAATTCGCCCGTATTCGGGGGAGTGGTCCGGTTAGCCGATTATTACCCCATCGAGCAGGGGGCCGAACCCAGTATCGATCTGCTGGCCGATAGGGTAAAAGAAGGTTATTCGATCGTCGTCTTTCCCGAAGGAACAAGATCGACCGATTCAAGGATCGGCCGGTTTCATAAGGGGGCCTTTTATCTTGCTGAAAAGCTCAACCTTGATATTTTGCCGATTATCATCGAAGGCACCGGCTACACCATTACGAAAGGGGATTTCCTGTTGAAAAATGGAAACATCACCCTGAAATTCCTGCCGAGGATCAAGCCGGATGATCTCCGGTTCGGAACGGGATATTCGGAAAGAACAAAGAAGATAAGTCATTATTTCAGGGACGAATTCGAAAAATTATGTGGAGTTACCCAACAAACAGGTTATTTCCGCGAAAAACTAATCTATAACTATCTTTACAAAGGGCCTGTACTGGAGTGGTACATGAAAGTCAAAACAAGACTGGAGAAAAATTATCAGCCCATTCACGAATTGCTGCCACAACAAGGTAAGATGCTCGATATTGGCTGTGGCTATGGATTTATGTCCTACATGCTGCAGTTTGTATCTCCTCAAAGAGAAATTACCGGGATAGATTATGACGAGGAAAAGATAGAGACGGCCAACAAATGCTTTTCCAGAAACGATAAGATCCATTTCGAGGCCACCGATGTAATGGAATATGCCTTTTCAGCGTATGATGCCATTATCCTGGCAGATGTATTGCACTATCTTCAGCCGGGCCAGCAGACGGAATTGATCGAAAAGTGCATCCGGCATCTTCGCCCGGGCGGGACGATCCTGATAAGGGATGGCGATAAGGATCTGGGCGCCAAACACAAAGGCACCCGGCTGACGGAATTTTTCTCGACGAAGGTGGTCTCCTTCAACAAGACCGCGGGTGAAGGGCTGTCCTATATCTCCGGGAAAATGATCAGGGCCATTGCGCAGGAGAAGGGGATGACATGCCAGGTGATCGATGGGACGAAGTATACGTCCAATGTTTTTTTCGTACTAAAGGCGCTGTAAGCGCCTTGTCCGAAGGACAGACATTAATCATTTGCCGGAAATTCGCTACATTTTCCAAAGCGGATTTCCGGCAAATATCACATAATCCAATGAATTGAGTATGCCGGACTTTGACGTGATAATAATCGGGAGCGGAATGGGGGGGCTCGTCTGTGGTAACCTGCTTACCATGGAGGGGTTTACCGTATGCGTCCTCGAAAAGAACAAGCAGATCGGTGGATGCCTGCAAACCTATGTCCGGGACAGGGTCATTTTCGACTCCGGCGTTCATTACCTGGGAGGACTTCGTGCCGGGCAGAACCTTTACCAGATTTTCAAGTATCTTGACATATTGGATAGGCTCAAGCTGCAAAAGATGGACGAAGACGCCTTCGACAAGATCCTTTTCGAGGGCGACGACAAAGAATATGTATTCGCCCAGGGATATGATAATTTTATCAGCAGGCTCCTGGTTGATTTCCCCGAAGAAGAACAGGCGCTTCATGCCTATTGTGATAAGATAAAAGAGGTTTGCAGCAAATTCCCCTTATATAATTTACGCTCCGGCGGGGACGAACATGAGAAAGCCGGAGCGCTCGAAATCGATACCAAAGGCTTTATTGATTCGATCACTACGAATGTTGTTCTGCGCGAAGTGCTGGCAGGCAATAACCCGCTCTATGCAGGTATGCCCGATAAGACCCCGTTCTACGTGCATGCCCTTATTATCAACAGCTATATAGAAAGCTCTTATAAATGTATTGACGGCGGCTCGCAGATCGCTAAATACCTGAGCCGTAATATCCTGAATAAAGGAGGCACGATCCTCCGTAATAGTGACGTCAAAAAGATCATCGTGGAAGACGGTAGGGCCAGCTGCGTGGAACTGGCAGACGGATCCAGGATGTATGGAAAATATTTCATCTCCAATGTACATCCGGTGAAAACACTGGAAATGACGGAAACCGACCTGATAAAGAAGGTTTATCGTAACCGGCTGAGAAGCCTGGAAAACTCCATCGGCTGTTTTACCCTGAACATTGTTTTCAAGAAGGACTCATTTAAATATTTCAGGCATAATTATTATGTTTATAATGAAGGCTGTGTCTGGAAAACGGATGCCTATACCCAGGAGAACTGGCCTCTCGGATATGCGGCTTTCTTTGGAGCTTCTTCCAGGTCTCCGGAATATGCAGATGGCATGACCGTGCTGGCCTATATGAAATACGAGGAAGTCCGGCAATGGGAGCAGACGCATAATACGGTCTCCCATGTCGAAGACAGAGGCGAATCCTACGAATCCTTTAAGGCGCGTAAGGCAGAGATCCTGCTGGATTATATGGAAAGAAAATTTCCGGGACTGAGAGGTCACATAAAAGCCTATTATACAGCTACCCCGCTCTCGTACAGAGACTATATCGGTACCGAAGACGGTTCGTTATACGGGATTGCCAAAGATTATAAGGACTCGTTGAAAACTTTTATTTCTCCGCGTACTAAATTGCCGAATTTATTTTTTACAGGTCAGAATCTCAACCTGCATGGTGTCTTAGGGGCCGCGATGAGCGGCATCGTTACCACCAATGCCCTGTTGGGAAATGATGATATTATAAACAAAATAAGAAATGCGTAGGGGAAAAAGAATCTGGAAAAGGCTTCTGTATGTTTTAGGCGGATTCCTGTTATTGCTGCTCATCGGGTCCATCTATCTTTACTCCGTCGCGGTGGCCGATCCGCCGAAACCGGCCGATATGAGCAGCCTGCAGCTGCAACGCAAAGAGGTCAGTCCCGGTTTTTATACCTTGAAGAACAGCTGGTTCCGGAAAAATAAGAGTGGGCTCTACGAAATGTATGTAGAAGGCAATCCCTTCGAACGGGGCGTCATTAATGGCAAGCTCTCCGAGGAACTGGTGCAGAGACAAGAAGATCATTTTAACGAGCAGATCGCCCGGATGATCCCCTCGAACTTCTACCGCCATTTCCTGAAGTATTTTGTCGGTTGGTTCAACCGGGACCTGGATAAGAATATAACGGAAGAGTATAAGGAAGAGATCTACGGGGTCTCCGGGGCCGCTTCGGACAAATATGACTACATCGGCTCCAACTATCAGCGTATCCTGAACTATCATGCGGCGCATGACATCGGCCACGCATTACAGAGCATGGCCCTGGTGGGCTGCACCTCCTTCGGCACCTGGGACGCAAAATCGCAGGATAGCACGATGATCATCGGCCGGAATTTTGATTTCTATGTCGGCGACAAATTCGCCGAAGATAAGCTGGTAGCTTTCATTAATCCTTCACAGGGATATAAATTCATGACTGTCACCTGGGGTGGGTTTATCGGGGTGGTCTCGGGCATGAACGAGAAAGGGGTCACCGTGACCATCAATGCTGCCAAATCCGATATTCCATCCGGATCTGCTACGCCGGTCTCCCTGGTAGCGAGGGAAATATTACAGTATGCAAAAAATATCAGCGAGGCGCGGAAAATTGCAGATGAAAGAAAGATGTTCGTATCGGAATCCTTTCTGGTTGGTTCGGCTGAAGACAATAAAGCCGTAATCATTGAGAAGACGCCGACGGACCTGGACGTATATGACCCGCACCGGGATTTTATCGTTTGCACCAACCATTTTCAGGGAGACGGCCTGGCCGGCTCTAAAAATAACAGGGAACAGGTGGCGGAGAGTGCCTCTCCTTACCGATATCAGCGGCTGATGGAATTATTGGATACCAACGGAAAGAATACCGTCCAAAAAACGATCGGTATTTTAAGGGACCGCAGGGGGCTGCACAATACGGATATCGGGATGGGCAACGAGAAGGCGATTAACCAGCTGATAGCTCATCATAGCATTGTTTTCGAACCTAAGAAATTATTGGTATGGGTATCTACCTCTCCCTGGCAATTGGGAGAATATGTGGCCTATGACCTGAATAAGATATTTGCCTTGCGGGGTATGCAGCAGGACCAGGAAGTCTCGGAAGCAGGTCTTACGATACAGGCGGATTCATTCCTGCTCTCCCCGGATTACCGGAATTTCACGACTTTCCGGAAGTTCAAGCAGCGCCTGGCGGATGGAGAGAAAGTGGATCCCGATAGCCTGGTGGCCAGCAACCCGGAATTTTATCATGCCTATGTGCTGGCCGGGGATTACTCCTACAAACAGAAGGAGTATGCCAGGGCATTGCATTTTTACCAGCTGGCGCTAACGAAGGTGATTGCCACGAAAAAGGAAGAAGACCATATCAGGGACCGGATTAAGAAATTGACGAAAGCCTGAGTTCGGCCGGGTTCACCGGAGGCGAATCAACCCTTCAGGCAAACGACCCCTTGAACTTAAAGAACAGGGTGGCCTCATTGAGAAGCTGTGCATCCACGCCCGTCTCTCCATTCTCCCGGGTGTTTAATTTCAGGTCCATCCGGAGCTGCCGGGTTTCAGCAGGAATGAGCAGGGCGAGGAATTTCAGCTGATCGGCCCTGACCAGTCTGGTCTCTCTTCCCAGCGCACCCTCCGTTATTTCCTTTACCATCTGCATCATGCAGACGCCGGGCACGACGGGTTGTCCCGGAAAATGTCCCCCGAATACCGGATGCGCCGGATTGATCTCCAGCATCGCGCTGATGGTATTACCCGCTGTCTCCGACGTCGTAATATGGAAGAAATCGCCTTGTAACATTATCTTACTATCTTTTTTAAACCGATGGTGAAATGGAAGGTTTTATGGGTAATACCGATGGTATCGGGTATCCCGTCGTGATAATCTTTCATGATCGCCTCTACTACGGGTTTCCGTTTGGACGACCGCTCCATTCTCACCAATTCATCGCCTGCGGGATTGGTAATATAATAGTAGAACCCATTCGATCGAGGGAATACATAATAGAGGAGGGAACTGTCTTTGAGGATATAAGCGGTCGAAGGATCCAGGGATTGCATCAACACCAGCTCGAAGTCCTTCCGGAGGGTCTTGATGACCGGCTTCTTATTCATTTTGCTGATGATATAATTCACTTTAAAGCGGCCTCCCGGAGCGAACTCGAAGTCGAAGAATTTGAACCCCATTTCATTGGAAAAGACCATCCGGAGGCTGCTGTCAGGCATCGTTTTTAACAATAACAGCCCACTCAGGTATTTGCCGATCACATTGACATCGATCTTATACAGGGCCGTCGTGATGACGGGCTTGAATCGCTGCAGGTTATTGGGGTCTCCGGTGGTATGCTGCAGGTTCCTGTAGGCAGAAGTGCATCCCAGCTGGATAATAAGGCTACTAATTAATAGCAAATAGCGCATCGGGAAGATTTGTGTTCATCTCTTTGTTGACAAAATGAATGATGGTATTATCCCCCGAATTTTCATTCATCTCGATATTGGTGACGGAGTAATCTTTTTTATCGACGATGACTACGATGGTTTTAAAGAATTCCTTCAGGTTTTTGGAGACGGGTGATAGTTCTACCAGGTAAGCGTTTTTATTCTCGAAGACCCGGGTACTGAAATCGGGATTGGTAAGCACGGTACCCTGCACACAGTCTACCGTGATCTTGTTGATCTGCTGAAAAAGCTTGTTGGACTTGGTGGAGATCGTATTTTGTTTCTGTCCGTCCTTCACAAAGACCTTGTCTTTATTGATGATCATCAGGTAGGTAAACGGTTTGGTATATTCCATCCTGACACGGCTGTCTTTTTTAAACCAGAATTTCCCCTGGGACGTGATCTTTTCCGACAACATGCTCAGGTTCTTTTCCTGCACAAAGTCGCTTTTGATGCTGGTCACTTTCTGCGCTTCCACGGAAAAGAGCTCCTTGAACTTCGAAAGATCAGTCAGGGGGGCATACCCTGTATACTGTGCTTTCAAAGAAATTCCGCCGCTGATAAACAGCCCTATTAAAAGTAGTTTATGCATATGCCTGCAAATTTAGCATTTTATCCAATCGGACTATTTCATACCCACGCTCCTTTACCTGCCGGATAAACCCGGGCAGGATCGCCAGGGTCGTTCGGCTTGTGTCGTGGAACAGGAGTATCGCCCCGGGTTTAATAGCCGCATCGATCTTCTTCAGCAGTTTTTGCTCGTTTTTGATGACGGTGTCCAGGGAACGTACGTTCCAGCCGATGGGAGTATAGCCACCCCGGAGAATAGCTCTTTTAAGGTTGGGATTGATGACGCCATAAGGGGGGCGGAATAGCCTGGGCTGCAGGCCGGTGACAGCCGATAGGACGCTGTCCATCATTTTGAGGTCGTCGAGCATTTTTTTCGAAGAGAACAGGTCGAACCAGAAATGATGCGAATAGCTGTGATTGCCGATGACATGTCCTTCTTCCTGTAACTGGCGGAGTATTTTTTCATTACCGGCTATCCGGCTGCCGATGCAGAAGAAGGCCGCCGGCACTTTTTCCTCGCGTAGGATGGCCAGAATTTCCCCTGTATAGTCAGCGGCCGGGCCGTCGTCAAAGCTCAGGGCAATTTCTTTTTTGTCGGTTTTTGCGGCGCAGATGACTGGTAAAAAGAAGTTGGAGCCCACATAGGCGCAGCCATAAAAAAGGACCCATGAATAGATGAACAGCAATACGGGGTAGACAAAGAAGGAAATCCCTCCGTGAAAGATATGGAGCCCGATCAATAAGATCGTCAGGGCTCCGAAGAGAATATTCGTGTTTCTGAAATTTAGCATGCTGAAACCAGTAATAGGGAATGATGCCTGTTCAGGTAATTATTGTAGATAAGGATCCTTTGGGGCCCGCGGCCCGGTTTTTCCCCGGAGCCGGTCTGCCGGCTCTGAAGGGGGGGCTGGCCCGATACTTTTACAGCCGCCGGCAACCGGCCTGTTTTGAGGATATTTGCCGCCAGCCAGAGGGCAAAGGCTGTAGAAGTAGGATATTCACCACACAGATCTTTATAATTGACAGCAGGGATGTCTGAAAAGACAGACGCTGCCAACGAAAGGTAGCCCGCATCATTTTTTTCATCGCCGTTGCGGCCTGTTATGATCAGGTCGATATCGCCGGTCTTGATTTGCTGAGAGGCTAAAAAAGAGGAGATTGCCTCTTCGGTGGCTATGATCGTGCGAGGATGGTAAAAAGTCGTGATCCCCTCCAGGCGGGCGTAATCTGTTTCAGATGGATTATCGGCCAATAAGAAAAAGGCCGCTCCTTCTCCGGCAACGGTGCCTTTTGAGGGGCCGGCGAACAGCTCCCGGGTGGAATGCAGCTCCTGTCTGTAAAGTCCCAGGCGGCTTAAAATAGCATGGCTGGTATCCGTGATCTCATCCACTCCTCCTACCAGGACCCGGGTACCGGGGTTTTCCAATAAGAGTGTCATCCCGTCCAGCAGGGCGCTTTCAAAGGAGAATCCCCGGTGAACGAATGTATTATTATAATGGTGGCATTGCAGCATCAGGGCGATCTGGGCGCCGACGGTATTGTGGGTGGATTGTATAAAGGCGGTGGGCGTCAGCATTTCCTCCTTATTTTCCACGATCCTTTTGAGGAATACTTCCGTATCCTGGAGGCATCCATAAGCCGTTCCGGTGACAATGGCGTCGGGCACGGTTACTGCGGCCTCCTTCAGGCATTCCATAGCGGCCGCCACTCCCATTTTGATGATACGGCTCATTCTCCGTATCAGTTTACCATCGATGATCTCTTTATAATCAGGCTCTATGCAGTTTAACCGGTTGCCCGTATATTCGACGGGGTCCGTAAGGAATGGGGCCTGGCCAAATGTCTTTTGCGGCGATATACTCCCTGTTGCCCGTATATATAGCATCTTCTTACAAATTTGATACGTTGATCTTCATCATCGGGCAACAATTATGCCTGCTGCTGATGGGCAGTGATATATTCAGCCATCGTTCTTACGGAGCGGAACACCTTAGGGCCGTCTTCCGCATTGGAGATCTTGATCTTATAATTTTGCTGTAACAGTACGATCAGTTCCAACGCATCGATGGAATCCAGCCCCAGCCCTTCGACGAACAGAGGTTGGTCATCTCCGATATCCTCCGGCTTCAGATCCTGCAAATTCAGTTGGTCAACGATCTGTACCTTCAGATCTGCCATTAATTTATCCATGTTCTAACTGGTTATATATATTAAAGTTACATTTTCCCTACCATCTCGGTGAGCTCGATGGTCCGGGCTAGTTTCTGCAGGGCTGTTCCATGATTTTTGACATAAGGGTTTTTCAGGTCCCATACATACCCTGCCAGGACGGAACAGATCATCTTTTTGATCTGAAGGTCCTGTCTGTCTGCAAAGAAGATCGTGTCCAGCGTCCCTTCATACCAGGCCATTACATAGGAGCGGAAAGTATTGACTCCCTGCATCATCTGTTCCATGTATTCTTTATTCCAGTCTACGGTTTCTCCGTTCAGGGTGCGGATCACCAGGTGGGCGGCCAATTGGCTCGATACTGTCGCCAGGGTGACTCCGGAAGAAAATACCGGGTCCAGAAATTCGGTTACGTTGCCTGTAAGGACGAATCCATCGCCATAAAATTTATCGGTAGTGCTCGACCAGGATTCCAGCACTCTGGGCTCGAATACCAGTTCGACGTCCTTAAAGCGTTCGCTTAAATAGGGTTCCGATGCGATCAACGCACGCAGTTGCTGCTCCGTACTCCCTTTATATTGTTCGAAGAAATCCGGGTTCCCTACAAATCCCAGGGAGGTGATGCCGCTGGAAAAAGGGATCACCCATATCCAGACACCTGGCTTATGTACGACAATGGTGATACGGTTCGGCTCGTCGACCATCGATCGTTTCAGGTCCACTGTATGGGCAAACAAGGCTTTACGGGGAGGAAGATTGGAAGGTCTGTCGAGATTGAACAACCTGGGAATGACCCGGCCGTATCCGCTGCCGTCGATGATAAACCTCGCTGCTATCTGTGTCTGGTTGCCCTGAATGTCTTCCACCGTCGTAATGGAATCGGTACCGTTAAAGACGATATTTGTGACAGTCGTTTCGTAGGAGACAGGCACGCCCATCTTCTCTACGGTATCGGCAAGGGTCTTGTCAAATTCACTACGGGGGACCTGCCAGGTCCAATTCCAGCCTTCTGTAAACTGATCGGCGAATAAATAGTCACAGATCATGCCGTTCTTTACGAACTTGGCCCCGAATTTCTCCTGGAAGCCCCGGTCTTTCACGGCGTCTACGAAGCCGGCTTCTGTCAGCGCCTCCATGCAGCGGGGAAGCAGGCTTTCGCCGATTACGAACCGGGGGAACCGGAGTTTTTCCACGATCCTGACTTTGAATCCTGCTTTGTTTACGATAGAGGCGGCTACAGTACCGGCAGGTCCGGCGCCGATGACCAGTACATCTACTTTTTCTGTGTTCATGGTGTTAGTATAGGGGCGTTTTTAAAGGTCTTTTTTCTTTTTACATTTTAATAAGGTTTGGCTTAACCCGATGTTATCTACCTGTTCGGCGATTTCGAAACCCGCCTCTTCGATGCAACGCAGGAAAGTCTCCGCGCTGTACATCTGGCTGTTGCCATTGGCCAGCGCCGTAAAATAAAGCGAGGTTTGCTGCAGGCAGAAGGCGGCAATTTCATACCGTTGCCGGTCCCAGAAAGGCTCCAGGATAAAGACATAGCCATTATCCGCCAGGGAGGCATGGCATCTTTTCAGGATGGAAATGATCTCGGCTTCCGAGAAGCAATCCAGGAACTGGCTCATCCAGACAGCATCGAATCCCGTGGGGAATTTCACCTGCTCATCCAGGATATTCGTAGGGAAAAAAGATACCCTTTCCGCCAGGCCCAGATCATTGATCCTGGCTTTGGCCATATTCAGCTGGCCCGGAAGGTCCATGAGGGTCACCTGGATATCAGCCTTATATTTGGTGGAAGCGATAGCCCATTTACCTGTATTACCTCCGATGTCCAGTAATCGTCTGGTGCCATTGACATATACTTTCGGCAAGACAAGCTCGAAGGCGTCGTCGGAGAAAAAATGATCGAAGCTGAACCAGCTCTTCTGGACATGCTCCGGTAGTTGGGACAGCCCTTCGTAGATGGTCTGCCACTCCCCGAATTCCTTAAGGCCTACCGGTTTTCCGGTTTCAATGCTTTTATCCAGGGTAAAGAGACCCTTATAACAGACATCGTGCACAAAATCCATATTGGTCTTCGTAAGTGGGTCATTCAAAATAAAATGACCTGTTTTTCCCAGTGTATACTTACTGTTATTTACCAGGACCAGTCCCATGCTCAAAGCAGACTCCAATAAAACCCTTACGCCATATAAGGGCAATTTCACTTTTTCTGCGATCTCCGCTAAAGTCAATCCGGATTGTCCGCTATCCTCGATCACTTTCAATATTCCTGCATTCCTTAATACCCTTGCTGATTGAAAAATGACCGGTCCAAAAGCAATCCATTGCGCCGTCTCCTTAGCTTCAAAAGCAGAATTCTTGTCCTTCTCAAAAAAAGTCATTGAAAATGAATTGGGTTAGATTAATTTTTATTTTTTAAAATCGGATTTCGCTTCTTTCATAATGTTGAACCATGACTTAGCCCAGTAATTCCTGAACCCGAATCCCCCTGCCTTACCGGTCTTATAGGTGGTGGATAGTACTTTTTTTGCCTTCATGTCAACCAGTGTCACCCAGGCTCCGGCTTCACCCAGGCCCTTGCTCATCCCTTCTACGAAGAACAGCAGGCCGTTGCCTGTCTTACCCTGGAAATCATACCTGCTCACCAGGTCTCCGATCTTTTTCTCATCGATGGTCTTAAAATCGTTGGGGCTGCTCCCGAAGAATTCTTTTTTGATCGTGCTATTGGCTTTGTTAGTGACATCCAGGGCATATTTTACATCGGGCCGATGTACCATCTCGGCTACATTGAATTTTTTTTGTTCATCGATAAAAAGCTGATTCCAGGAAACGGTATACTTATCTCTGAACTCGTCATTCGTGATCTCCCCGGCATCCTTAAACTGGGACGCGGGTCCGATAAATTTAGCCTGGCTGAAATCCAGACCAAGCCAGGTAATATCCCCGGATCCGGTGGTTTGAGCAGAAACGGGTTGGATATTTAAGCAAACGAACAAAAAGGCGATCAGCCAACCGGTTTTGTGTAGACTTTTCATGATGTAAGATTTTTGTTTGATTGATAAAGACTTTTACTGCCAAAAGTTATAATAATTATACCACTGTTCGGGGTATTTCTTCACTTTAGTTTCCATCGCGGCGACGAAATCATCCAGCATCTGCTGCATGAGCGCGTCCTTATTCAAATGGGCATAATCCTTGATCTCACTTGCAAAAAAATGATAATGCAGATTGGTCTCTTTCATAGCAAATACGAAAGAGACAGGCACTTTGAATTTAGCGGCTAATACGAAGGGCCCCATCGGGAATCTGGCTTTCTGGCCTAAAAATTCGCTTGACAGGGTCTTATTACCCTCTATAAACCGGTCTGCGTGGATACAGACCAGCTCATTGTTCTTAAAAGCCTCGCTTATTGCGTAGATGTGGGAAAGATCGTTCTTGATTAAGATGACGTTCACCTGCCTCTTTCCGGTCACCGCCGCAATGTATTCCTTGATCTGCCGGTGCTCCCCATCGAACATTACGATATTGATCCGGGTATCCAGCCGCTTCAGCAAATGCCCTGCAATCTCCCAGTTACCCAGATGAGCGCTTAATAGTAAGCCACCTCTCTGCAATCCGGCTATCTCCCGGAGATGCTCCTCTCCGTCAAAGTCGAAGGTGAACTTATTGGGAATCTCTGACATGATGACAACCTTATCGATAATACTCTGACCAAGCAGGTAGTAATTTCGATAGAGTTTGATCAGGGATTTCACCGGTCCATATCCGATCCTTTGACGAAAATAGGTAAGTACGTTCCTGGACGCTTTATAGGAAAACAGGAAATAATAGAATGCGACAAATCTCAGCAGAAAATAGGCTGGCAGAACCCCCCATCTGTTCAAAATGCCTACGAAAATACGATATCCTAAAGGCCTTCCTCTGGATTTACCTTCCCAGCCCGGCATTATACAAGCTCTTTCGCTTGTTTATGGGCGATCACATAATCATACATATCCTGGAAGGTAGTAATGCCGGCGAAATCTTCGGGCTTTACCTTAAATGCAAAATTGCTTTCGATGGCAACGACCAGGTCGATATAGTCGAGACTGTCTAGCTGAAGTGTATCTTTCAGGTTAGCATCGGGGGTGATCTTCTCTTCGTCCACCTCGAATTCTTCTACCAGAAAGGCATTTATCCGGTCAATAATTTCTTCAATTTGCATAGTGAGTTGGTTTAGTCAGTTTTTTTAATAATGAGGGAGGAGTTCGTTCCCCCAAATCCAAAGGAGTTAGACAAAAATACATTTATATCTTTTTCAAGGGTACTTTTTACGATATTCAGCTTAGCTGAATTTTCATCCGGGTTCTCGAAGTTGATATTGGGTGCGATAAAGGAGTTCTGCATCATGAGCATCGAATACACGATCTCGCTGGCGCCGGCCATCCAGCATTCATGCCCCGTCATCGACTTGGTAGAGCTGACCGGCGGCCGGTTTGCCCCAAAGACTTCATCGAGGGCTTTGGCTTCACTGGCATCGCCGGCAGGAGTGGAAGTCGCATGCGCATTGATATAATCTATCTCGGCAGCCGTCATCCCTGCATCTTTTAACGCCATGATCAGTGATCTTACAGGCCCTTCTACCGTCGGATTGGAGATATGTCCCCCATTGCTGGAGAAACCATATCCTACCACTTCTCCCAAAATAGGCGCCCCTCTTTTCAACGCCGACTCCATGCTTTCCAGGATAACGGTAGCTGCCCCGCCGCTGGGGATAAGACCGTCCCGGTCACGGTCAAAAGGCCGCGATGCTTTCGCAGGGTCCGATTCCATAATACTAAAGGCGGATAAGGCATCGAAACTGCCCATGGAATAATGATTCACTTCCTGTGCGCCTCCGCAGATGATACAATCCTGCAGACCGCTCTTTATAAAATGATATCCGACGCCGATGGAATGCGATCCGCTGGCGCAAGCCGCACTGATGGTAAAATTGACGCCTTTTAGCTTGAAAATGGTAGCCAGGTTCATGGTTACCGTCGAATTCATGGTCTGAAACACAGATCCGGAACCTACCAGCGTAGTATCCTTCTTCTTTCGGATGATATCCGTACATTCTATGACCGACTTCGCCGTACTATCATTACCATATAAGATCCCGACCTCTTTCTGTTCGAGGAAATCGGTATCTATACCGGCATTCTTCAACGCCTCGAGGGTAGCTACATACGCATACTCTCCTTGTTCGGGCAGCATAATACGCGCCCGCCTGTCCAGCAGGGCTTTTAAATTAGGCCTTTCGACAAATCCGGTCAAACCGGAACGATACCCGAATTCTTTTCGCACAGGGTCGAATATAATACCGGATTTTCCCTTATATAGAGAATCACGGACTTCATCCAGGTTTTTCCCTATACATGAATAAATACCAATACCTGTAATCACTACTCTATTCATATCCGTAAACAATCTTACCGTACATAAATAACATAAATTTCCCGAAAACACAAAAATAACTTAATTCCGGCACTTTTATTGTCTGCGGGAGATGAGCCTTAACGGAGTGGGGAATTTTTTCCACACTCTCCTTGCAAAATAATACTAACACAAGTAGTTGAATATTAACTTTTTATTAAAAATAAGACGGAATTATTTTTAGGAATACAACCCGCCATTAATGGAGAGTACTTCGCCTGTGATATAGGCTGCGTCCTTGGAAGCCAGGAAGCCAACGGCATGAGCTACCTCTTCCGGCAAACCAAACCGTTTAACAGGGATCATATTCCTCAATTCCTTCTCATCCAGCCCTTCGATCATATCCGTTTTAATAAATCCCGGCGCTACGGCATTGACTGTGATTCCTCTTCTGCCCACTTCCTGGGCCAGGGCCTTGGTAGCTCCGATAACACCAGCTTTGGCCGCTGAATAATTGGTCTGGCCGGGCAGTCCTTTCAGGCCGGAAAGACTGACGATATTGACGATCCTCCCGTATTTTTTGACCAGCATGCTGTTTAAGATCAGGCGGGTGACATAGAAGAAGCCGTCCAGGCTCGTCTTTATCACATTCTCCCATTGTTCGTCCTTCATCCACATCATCAGGGTATCATCCTTGATCCCGGCATTGTTTACGAGTATTTCAATGTATTTGTCGGTGTTGCTCTCTATCCATTTGCCAAGAGATTCCTGGATGTCCTCTTTTTGGGAAACATCGAATGGTAATAATTCGCCATCTCCCCCCTCCTGTCTTATTAAAGCCAGCGTTTTATCCGCCTCCTCCCTATTCGATTTGTAATTGACCAGGACATAATACCCCATCTGGGCCATTTTAATACAAATTGCCCTACCTATACCTCTTGACCCACCGGTGACTAATGAACATTTCATTGATAGAACCTTTAAATTTAAATGTAAGATTAACGTATATTTTTCATTCTTTTTTGGGGGCTTGGGGTTTTGGGAGAAGCGTGGCCGTCTATCGGGTACGGACCTTACCGGGATTTTCCTTGATGAAAGCCCCCCAGTCGCCGGATTTCTTTGGGGAGGTCTTGCCGGCTGGCAGGGGCTTACCCGTAGCGAGGGCTTTGACGGGGAGCCGGTGCTGGAAATGGTGGCATACCGCTACCGCCAAGGCATCCGAGGCGTCATATTCCTTGATTTCTTCTCCCAGTTGCAGAATAGTTTGCAGCATCTTCCACACCTGCTCTTTCCCTGAATTACCATTACCGGTGACGGATTGTTTGATCTTTCTGGGAGAGTATTCGGTGACCGGCAGGCCGGCATTCATAGCCGTGGCAATGGCTACTCCCTGGGCCCGCCCCAGCTTGAGCATGCTTTGGACGTTCTTTCCAAAAAAGGGCGCTTCGATGGCGAAGTCATGCGGACGATATTCTATGATCAATTCTTTTACTTTTTTATGGATCAGCCTTAACCGTTCATAGGGGTCATTGCGGGCAGATAGCTTCAGAACGCCCATCGCGATCAGACTGAGCTCGCTGCCGGAGCACAGGATAAGACCATATCCCATTATTACTGTACCCGGATCGATCCCCAGAATTATTTTAGATTGTTTTTGCAAGAGTAAGGCTATTTTTGATACTGATTGTCTGACTGTGCGATTGAACAAAAATATCAAAATAATACTCAACTATTTCATCGGGCCACTGGTATTCCTGCTCCTTTCCTGGTTTATCTGGTGGCAGGTTATCCACCAGCGTGACTGGCGGGGCTCTTTGGATAAGATCTGCGGGGCGATGACCGGCCCCCGGCAATGGAGACTATGGTTGGTTGTAGTGCTTATGCCCCTCAACTGGGGAATTGAAGCCCGCAAATGGCAGCTGGCCCTCCGCCGGGTAGGCGGCATCTCCTATCGCAATGCCTTTAAGGCCATCTTCACCGGTGCTACCATGGCTTCCTTTACCCCCAACCGGATCGGGGAGTATCTGGGACGTATTTTATATGTGAAAGAAGGCAAACGGCTTGCCTCCATATCTCTGACCATCGTCTGTAGTATCGCTCAGCTGCTGATCACCCTGGCGGTGGGGATAGCGGGTCTTTTTTACATGCGCTATACCCTGCATCAGCAAGGTTCCCCCGGCAAGCCTTACCTGGAATTATGGCTAAATAGCCTGCTAAGCGTCGCTTTCCTGCTTTTGTCTGGTTTAACAATTATTTATTTCCGTCTGTCCTGGGTCTTAAGGATCTTGAGGAAAATCCCCCGGTCAGGTAAGATCCTGGCCTATATAAAAGTTGTAGAAAATTTTGATGCAACGATCTTATTGAGGATTTTGTTCTTATCTTTTGCCAGGTATATTGTGTTCATTGTTCAGTATGGCCTGATTTTTCCATTGTTCGGGGTATTTCTCAGCCTTGGGCAAATAGGAGGAGGGGTCAGCGTGGTGTTTCTGGTGATGGCTCTTGTTCCTACCTTTACTTTTCTGACTGAGCTGGGGCTCAGGTGGGAAGCAAGTATACAGGCGCTTGAGCTATTCAATACGAATACCGTCGGGATTTTTGCCACCTCCTTTGCTATCTGGCTGATCAACCTGATCATACCGGCTTTAATAGGGAGTTTGTTAATTTTAAGCATCAAATTATTTAAAAATAGATGAGAATATTTATTACAATTTGTATCCTGCTGTTAATGGGTCTATCCCTGCCATTAAGGGCTGGCGATGAATTTTGCGGGGTTCACAACACTGCTTTCCAGGCCGGCGAGACGCTCACTTATAAGGTACTTTATAAGCTGGCCAATGTATATGTGGGGGCCGGCGAGGCCGTTTTTACCAATACGCTCGAACATATGGGTGGAAAAGACGTCTATCATATTGTCGGAGACGGGAAGACATACAGCTTCTACGACAAATTTTATAGAGTGAGGGATCGCTACGAAAGCTATATCGATACGGCTACTCTCCAGCCTATGAAGTTCATCCGGAATATCAATGAAGGAGGATATAAGACCTACGAGAACGTCACTTTCGTCAAAGCTACCAATACGGCCGTCACCACGGAAGGGGTCTATGCGGTTCCATCCTGCATACAGGATGTCCTGAGCGCCATCTTCTATGCCCGTAATATTGAATGGGGCAAACTCAAACCGGGAGATAAAGTGCCCTTCGATATGTTCCTGGACAGGCAGGTCTACCATCTCTATATCCGCTACCTGGGGAAAGAGACCATCCGGACAAAATATGCCAAGTTCCGGACGATCAAGTTCAAACCTCTGCTGATCAAAGGCACTATCTTCGAAGGCGGGGAAAAAATGACGGTCTGGGTCAGTGACGACCCCAATCATATCGCCCTTCGTGTGGAGAGCCCTATCAGCGTCGGCAGCGTGATTGTCGACATGATCAATTACCGCAATCTGCGCCACCCCCTTACCTCTCTCGTCGATCTATAGGTGTTTAATTATATATAATTTTTTTAGTATCGGGATGCTTCGGAAAACCACATTTTTTTCGAGTAGAATCCCTCTATTTTAAAAGTAAGTTTCCTTAAAAAAGGGTCGTAAAACTGCTAAAGGCCCCGACACGGATTGGGCATTAAAGTGCACGCTTTACAGATGAAGGTTGACACGGCCCTGAAAGTATCGGCGACCGGAAATTTTAATTTTTAGCACTCTTCATGTCTGCTATTGACAACTTAACCTCTAGGTGTGAATGATTTATTTTCCTAGTTTGGTGAAACGAATTTTAATCCTGCCCGCGATCTAAAGATTATCACAAATACTATAAAAAGAAATTGACCATGAACCTCCCTTTACCCCAAGTACGGGCAAGGCTTTATTTGCCTGCGCCGGTCTCCTTCCCGATTTTTTTCATCCTTTTTTTCAGACCGCATTATTCTTTTATAAGAGCCTCTTTGAGGTGACCCTTTAATTTATTGTTCTGTCCGATAGGGCACTGGCTTTTCCGCCGGCTGCCGGCTATCCTTTTGCCCATTTCATACTTCAACCTGATTTGTCTATGCGACCCATCGTATTCTTTTTTGTCTTGTTCCTGATATCCGGCACATTGTCCGCCCAATATGTCTACACCATCAGAGCGGACAGTGTAAAGCTCACGAATTGCGATTCCTCGGAGCTGATCATCGAGAATCATACGCAGGGAGTTCCGGGTTTCCTGTACAATACCGGGAATGGGCGCACCCAATTCAAAAGAGGGGTGGTAAAGATCAATGGCGGATTGTATTTGATCGGAGCGGATACATTGAACCTTGGAGCCAATGCATGGGTACAGGGTGGTAACACCTTTGGCGCGACCGGCATACTGGGCACTCTCGATAATAATCATTTGGATTTGTATACCAATAACGTGCGGAGGGTACGGATTGACAGCATCGGTAATTTTAACCTGGATGTTGTGGCAAATCAAGCTGTACCTGATCTTTTTTCCCTGACTAATTCCAATGGCACATTCAAATGGGTGAGTTTTTCAGGAGACTCCAGACATGTTTCACTTGACCTAAGGGCTAATAATCCCGCATTTGGCCCCGGTCTACAGATTATGGCAAGCTATAATTCAAGCATTGAGACTTTTGCCTATGGTGAGCTGGCAATTAAAGCTTTTGGTGGGCTTGATCTGTATGGTGGTTATGGAGGTGGGGCGGTTAAGGGTATAAGATTCATTCCGGGATATAGTGGGGTTTCGGGGCTGTTCTCACAAGCAGGAAACTTTATTTTGGGGGATAGTGTGGACAATGGCAACAAACTACAGGTGACCGGCAATTCACAGGTACGGGGAAATGGAACCTGGATTGGTTCTCAGATTAATGGGGTTCATATCCAGCTTGGAGATTCGGCAATCAATAATGCATTAGGAATCAGAGTTTATGGTGATACTCTCAGTGGACAGAACGACCATTATGCGGCAATTGGACTGAATCTGGGGGAGTCCGCTTCGGCGTATAATATGAGTAAGCAGGGCGGCGGCATTTATTTAGATGATCGAAGCAATATACAACCGATCCGGTTCATGATCAGGTCGCCGGGCACATCCTTCAACGCAACTGCTGCAGGCGCTATCACCAGCGGGGGGAATTTATTATTGGGAACGGCAACGGATAATGGCAGTAGATTACAGGTAGCCGGAGCGGCTGTTATTAACGGAACATTTACGCAAGGATATAATAACATTGCTAGTTTTGGAAACGGGTTATATTTTGATATTGCTTCTTATAACGCTGCTTCCGCCTCAAGAATCTTTTCCACGGGAGAGATTGCCTATCAATCAAATTATAGTGGCGACCAGCATGTTTTTGAAAATTCAATAGGTACCGGATTTAAAGGTACATTGGTGACCCTCGATCCAGGGCCTTACCCCGCCTTACCAGATAGTCAATTAACCCTAAAAGTATTAGGCAGATATAACAATTTAGGATTAGTAGTCAATATGCTGGGTAATACCGGAATAGGTACTTTGTATCCATCTGCGCAGCTTCACACAACCGGCACAGTCCGCTTCGCCGGTCTCACCAGTGACACCACGAAGACCCGGGTGCTGGTCAGCGATGCCAATGGCAACCTGTACTACCGGGATGCTTCCTCCCTCGCCGCCAATGGACTACTGAACGCTGACCTGGCGAACGGCAATGCCATCTTGCCCTCTCTGGCCGTCAATGGAACGGTCACTGCTCAGCGGTTGAAACTATCTCAGACTGGCTGGCCGGATTATGTATTTGCGCCCGGCTACCACTTGCCTTCCCTGGGCGAGCTGGAACAATATATCCGGCAGAACAGCCGCCTCCCCGGTATCCCTTCCGCCGCAGAGGTGGAAAAGAAGGGCATCGATGTCGGCGACCACCAGGCGGCCTTATTAAAGAAGATCGAAGAGCTCACTTTATACACTATTGAACAAGATAAAAAACTGGCAGCGCAGGGTGAGGAACTGGATGAATTAAAAAAAGAGATGGTTGAATTAAAGAAAATGATTATTGATCGGCCTCTAAAATAAGCAACGCATTATGAAGACCTTTTTATTTGTATTTATACTTATCAGCTTTGCGCATGATCTATCCGCTCAGTACGTATATACTATCAGGGCGGATAGTGTAAAGCTCACGAACTGCGATTCCTCGGAGCTGATCATCGAGAATCATACGCAGGGGGTTCCCGGGTTTCTGTTTAATACCGGGAATGGGAGGACTGTGTTTAAGAGGGGAGTGTCGAAGATCAGTGGGGGATTATATTTGATTGGAGCAGATACGTTGAACCTTGGAGTCAATGCGTGGGTGCAGGGTGGGAATTCCTTTGGCGCTACGGGTTTCCTGGGAACACTGGATAATAATCATTTGGATTTTTATACCAATAATGCCCGGCAGGTACGGTTGACGAATACAGGCAACTTGTTGGTTGGATCAATAGTCGACAACGGCGATAAATTTCAGGTGCATGGTAATGGTGCAATGATCGGTCCTCTGAATACCGGAGTCCGTCTCCTGATGGGAGATTCGATAACCAATAACGCATTTGGGATCAGGTCTTATGGCGATACGGCCAATGGGAGTAATAATCACTATGCTACGATCGGACTGAACCTGCAGGAGCCCTATGCTCAGTACAATACGAGTAAGCAAGGCGGCGGCATTTATTTCGATGATCGCAACGGTGTGCAACCGATCCGGTTTATGGTCAGACCGCCGGGTGTATCGTATATCGCGGCTCCTGCGGGCGTCGTCACCAGCACAGGGAATTTTTTGATGGGAACGACAACGGATAATGGCAGCAAACTGCAGGTTGATGGTAGCAGTTATTTCAATGGGCCCCAACAGATCACGGGAACTGTTGGGGGAACGATCAACGTAGCACATACCACTTTTAATCCAACCATTACCGCTTTAGCACAAGATTATACTAATTTTTGGGGTACACGAATGACGCCAACAATGAATTTTAGCGGCAATTATCAGCAAGCGTATGCTGCCGATATTAGCCCGGTATTCAATTTAAACGGATATTCATTATCCGGGGATGTCATAGCCTCTGCATTGCATATAGGCTCCAGTCTTGGGGGTATCACGATCGATCAGTCTTCTTCCTATGTAGGTGCTACAGGGCAGCCCCTATATATAGCTCAGGGGCCGGGTACGGATAAAGAGGTGATCCGGATCTTGCGGTTAAATAATTCAACAAACCGCGCTTTTATTTGGAATGACGATGTCCGTCTTGCTGCCACGAGGGGTTCCGTCATTCCTGCTCTCCGTAGCAGCATTCGCCCTTTTGCGGGCGGAGGGGTTTCTTTTACACTGGATAGAATAGATTATGGGACAGAGGCTTCCGTTGACATGAAATATGAGCTGACCCCGGCCGAAGATACGGCTTCTACCATCAAAACTGCCATTGCTTTCAATACGATTGATCTGGGCTATAGGAGCGCCGCATTATATATCAGTGGAAGTAAAGTGGGTATAGGCACCACTACTCCGTCTTCCCAACTCCACACGACCGGCACCGTATGTTTCGCCGGCCTCACCAACGATACCACGAAGACCCGCGTACTGGTCAGCGATGCCAATGGCAACCTGTACTATCGGGATGCATCCACCCTCGCCAGTAATGGAATACTGAACGCTGACCTGGCGAACGGCAATGCCATCCTTTCCTCTCTGGCCGTCAATGGAACGATCGCCGCTCAGCGGTTGAAACTGTCCCAGACGGGCTGGCCGGATTATGTATTCGGCCGGAACTACGATCTTCCCAAACTAAATGAAATTGAAGAATATATCCGAAGGAACGGCCATCTCCCCGGTATCCCTTCCGCCGCAGAGGTGGAAAAGAAAGGCGTCGATGTAGGCGATCACCAGGCGGCTGTATTAAAGAAGATCGAGGAGCTGACCCTCTATAATATCGCACAGGAAAAAGAACTAAAGGATCAAAATAAACGACTGGAAACACAAGCCACGGAATTAAGCGCTTTAAAACAGGAGATAGCTGAATTAAAGAAAATGATTACCGGCGAATCCTTAAAATAAAAGACACAGTATGAAATCTATCTTATTTCTGGTTATTCTTATCGGCCTGTCCGAAGTAATGTCCGCCCAGTATGTCTACACCATCAGGGCCGACAGCGTAAAGCTGACGAATTGCGATTCTTCGGAACTGATCATCGAGAACCATACGCAGGGCGTTCCGGGATTTCTGTTCAATACCGGGAATGGGAGGACGGTGTTTAAGAGGGGAGTGTCGAAGATCAGTGGGGGATTATATTTGATTGGAGCAGATACGTTGAATCTTGGAGTCAATGCATGGGTGCAGGGGGGGAATTCCTTTGGCGCTACGGGTTTCCTGGGAACACTGGATAATAATCATTTGGATTTTATCACAAACGATACGCAACGGGTCCGGCTGTCAAAAGCAGGCAATTTGCTGATTGGCGATACGGCGGATAATGGGTACAAGCTGCATGTGAAAGGAGGTCTTTTTCAGGACGGAGGAATATTTAATAAAAACTATTATACCGATGTGTCCAGTTCGTCCATGAAGATCGGATCGGGCTACGAACTGTTCGGTGTCAGTCATAGTGCAGGGGGATATTCCCTATATCTGTCCGGGGGTTTAAATGGCGATTTTAGTTCCGGGTGGGATATGGCATTCGGGACTTCCACGAATAGGATCATGACTATCGACCATCAGTCCGTCAATACGAATCAACCATTAAAAGTTAATGCCGGCTTAGTACTGCCCGAACAGTCTTCCTATATGTCGTCTCCCTATGTCGGTTTTCAATATGCCAGTTCGAATCTTTGGAATTGGGCGGTAGTAAACAGTTCCAATGTTCCGAACCTGGTCGTCAGGTCCAACGGCAATGTAGTTGTAGGAAGCACGCTCGATAACGGCGACAAATTTCAGGTGCGCGGAAATAGTGCAATGATCGGTCCATTGAATACCGGCGCCCGTCTCCTGATGGGAGATTCGATAACCAATAATGCATTTGGGATCAGGTCTTATGGCGACACCTCCAATGGGGGCAACAATCACTACGCGACGATTGGGCTGAATCTGCAGGAGCCTTATGCGCAGTATAATACGAGTAAGCAAGGCGGCGGCATTTATTTCGACGATCGCGAGGGGGTGCAACCGATCCGGTTTATGGTTAGACCGGCAGGCGTATCGTATATCGCGGCGCCTGCCGGCGGCGTCACCAGTACAGGAAATTTTTTGATGGGAACCGTTACTGACAATGGTAAGAAACTACAGGTCAACGGGGATATTTTCGGGGGAGACCTTTACCTGAATAATGGTGGTATCCTGATCTCAGGTAATGCAGGCTCAAGGATCATGAATGCGTACGAGGGGATCAGGATATATAATTCTACAAGCACGGGAGATTATTTTTCATGCTATACAGGTCAGACAGGTATCGGTTCTTCAGGCGCTATTAATTTTCGCGCTAACGGTTCCGTTAATCCTGGAATCTATGTGTCAACTGTAAGCTCCGGCCCTTCTTCAACCACTCTTACATTTGGCAATGCAAGGAATGACGGTATCAAGTCTGCCATCATCAATACTGCCGATTTCGATGCGACACTACTAGGAGGTAGTACCGGGGTTAATCTCTTTATGTACCCAGGTAAGGAGACTTATTCGAATAACCAGGCGAATACAATAATGGCATATGACGGAACTAATCAGAGAGGAAATATACTTGTTGGGACTACTTCAGATAATGGCAGCAAACTGCAGGTAAATGGTAGTTCTTATTTCACCGGTACTGTTCGCTTTGCCGGCCTCACCAGCGATAATACCCAAACCCGTGTATTAGTCAGCGATGCCAATGGCAACCTATACTACCGGGATGCTTCCACGCTCGCTAGTAATGGAATACTGAACGCTGATCTGGCGAATGGTAATGTCGTTTTGCACTCTCTGGCGATCAATGGAACGATCTCTGCTCAACGGATGAAACTATCCCAGGCAGGTTGGCCGGATTATGTATTCGCCCGGAACTACGATCTCCCTAAACTAAATGAAATCGAAGAATATATCCAACGGAATGGCCACCTGCCCGGCATCCCTTCCGCTGCAGACGTTGAAAAGAAGGGCGTCGATGTAGGCGACCACCAGGCGGCCTTATTAAAGAAGATCGAGGAGCTGACCCTCTATGTGATCAACCAGGAAAAGAAGTTGAAAACACAGGAACAACAGATCAGTGAATTGCAGCAGCAGAACAAAGATCTGAACGATTTGAAAAAAGAGATGACGGAATTAAGAAAATTGATCGAAAAATAGTGTTTCTTGAAAAGACACCTAACCATATTATCTTTCTTTTTCGGTTGCTGTCTGACAGCGATCGGACAGACCATTCCCCCAGCCGGCAGTCCGCCTGTCAACGGCACGGGCTTGCCCAACAGCAATAATATCCTGTCCAGTTACCAACACAAGCTCGCTGCCCGCAAGGACTCGGCGCTGTCTTCTACGCATCAATATATCAATCCCGGCCCGGCAAAGAATACCGCCAATAAGCCCAGCAGTAAAGACTCTGTGCCTCCGGCCGCTAAAAGATCGCCCCGGCTTGCACCTACGGAAACCCCGCCAGATCCGGTATTCCTGGTACCCTCGCTGGACCGTGCCTCCTGCAAAGGAGTACAGTTTATTCCCGGTCCGCAGGAATTTGAGCCTGTAGCCGTTGTCAGGACGCCTCCTCCTGCTGCTCCCCCGCCGGCACCAAAACCCCATGTGCCCTTTCTGCAGGTGCACGGCAATGTATTGTACAACCTGAACTATTACTCCCGGATCGACACGCCTTACAACGAAAACAATATCTACCAGCATACCATTCAGACCTACCTGGATATCCTGGTAAAAGGCCAGTATCCCATGCGGATCTTTCTGACCAACCACTTCAGCAATTCCGCCTTGTTCCGGAATTATACTGACTTTAATTATTCCTATAGTAACAGTCAGTTCAACCAGCAGGTCAAAGACCAGGTCCGCAAGGAATTCCTGCAATCCCTGCCTTCGCAGAAGGTGCTGGATAGTCTGCAGGGACTGCTGAACAGTAACTGGCAAAAGCTCCATGGACTGGATGGATGGATGAAGAACCCGGCCCTCATACAGAAGGCTATAGAAGCCCGGGAAGCGCTGGCCCATAAGAAGCCCCAAAAGACGGACAGCAGCTCCACGGTGGAGATCGATACGGATCTTATGGATTCTCTGTACGCTTCCAGGAAAAGAGAGGCCGATTCCTTGCGCGGGCAGATCGCCCGGCTGCAAGCGCTCCTGCAGACAACCCATCAAAAATCCCAGACGGAGATTAACAGTACCCTGCAGGAGATTCAACACGCCGATAACCCCGGTCTGCTCCGGAAAAAAATGCAGGACCTTGGCATGAGTGACTCCTCCCTCCCCAAAGGCTACCAGACCCTGATGGCTATAAAGTCCTTCAACCTGGGCCGGACCGTGGTGAATTATTCAGAACTCTCTGCTAAGAATATTTCCATCAATGGCGTTCAGGCGGAATACAATCCCTCTGCCTATTATGCCGTTGCCTCGGGCAGCGTGGACTATCGCTTCCGGGATTTCATCGTGCAGGGACCCGGCAGCGCTCATCAATACCTCAATGTGTTCCGGGTCGGCAAGGGACTGAAAGACGGCAACAGCATCATCCTCACTTATTTCACCGGGAAAAGGCAATTGTTCAATTCGGCGACGACTGATTCCACTACCGCACAAGTACCTTCTTCGTCGCTGATGGGACTTACGCTGGAAGGAAATTATCACCTTAATAAAAATATTTTGTTTACGGGGGAAATCGCTAAATCTTCTTCTCCCGGGTATAACGGCGATTCCACGAGGAAGCCCCTGGGAGCACAGCTTTTCCGGATGAATGACCATAGTAATGAAGCCTGGTCCCTGAAAATGAACGCTTTTTTCCCGGCTACGCAGACAAGGATAAAGGGTACCTATAAGCACCTGGCCGTGAACTATCAGTCCTTCAGCATTTTCACCGACGGATCTGCTCAAAGCGCCTGGAGCGTCAATGTCGAGCAGCTCCTGTTCCGCAAACAGCTGGATATCATGGTGGGCGCTAATACCAATGATTTTACGAATCCCTTTATCAGCCAGGAGTATAAGAGCACCACGGTGTTTAAGAGTATCCAGGTTACCCTCCGCAAAAGGAATTGGCCGGTAATCTCCCTGGGTTATTTTCCCAGCAGCCAGATCACCAAGCTGGGCAATAGCCAATACATAGAGAATCTTTTTTATACCCTGGTAGGGAATGTGACGCATTCTTACAGCTACCAACACACGATGATGAATACTGCGCTGGTTTATACGCAGTTTTACAACCGGTCGTCCGACTCCGGCTTCACCTATTTCAATACCCGCAATCTCCTGCTGAGCCAGTCTGTATTCCTGAACAAGTTTACCCTGCAGCTGAATGCATCCGGGGCGACCAACCAGGACTACCAGCTTTATACCCTGGAAGGGAAAGTGCAGCATACTCTCGGAAAAGCGCTGACCCTGGGGGCTGGCGTCAAATACAACAAACAAACCACTTATAATATCGAACAACTGGGATATTCCGCCGAAGCCATATTGCGTATCGATCGCCTGGGGCAGCTACAGCTATCGGCTGACAAAGGGTTCGTTCCCGGTATGAACAAACAGCTGGTGCCGGATAATACGGGCCGGCTCACTTATTTTAAAACATTTTGAATACGATCCTATATGTATAAAAAAAGACTGATCTTTTATTGCCTGTTCCTGGGGATCACGATTGCCCGGGCCCAGGTCAGTATGACCCTTCAGGTGCCGCCGATGGGAGTTCTGGTAAAGAACCAGCTTTGGAATATGATGCTGGTCAATTCCGGAAATCATAGTATCCTGGTTCGCGTTAACCTTGTGCTGCTGGACGAGAAGACTAACCAGCCCGTTCTGACAGGCAGCTCGATCCCCTTCCAGCTGGCCAAAGGCGCCCGGCAGCTCCAGTCAAAAGATCTGGGCCCGATCCAGTATACGTATAACTCGCCTGCCTTCAATGCCGATCGGGACCCCAACGGATTTCTGCCTGCCGGCGCTTACCAGGCCTGCTATACCGTGGTGAATGCGGAGAAGGGTAATCCGCAGGTTGACAACTGCATCCAGTTGAATGTAGACCCGCTGAGCCCCCCGTTGCTGAATACACCGGCCGATGAAGGCAGCCTGTATACGGCTTATCCTCAATTTACCTGGTTGCCTCCTACGCCGCCGGGGCTCTTCACGGATCTCAGCTATCTGCTGGTGTTGGTGGAAGTGCTGCCCGGTCAGGGCAAGGCAGATGCCATCCAACAAAACATCCCTGTCTATAGCGCCGGATTTATAAAGAACCTGTATATGAATTATCCCTCCTCTTACCGATCCCTGGATACTTCCCGGCTTTATGCCTGGAGAATTGTGGCGCTGAACAATGGCCAGCCGACGGCCATGAGCGATATCTGGACCTTCCGCGTCACATCGATACCACCGGGCAAGCTGGTTAAGAAAGAAGAACCTTATCTGGATCTCCGGCGCGGTCTCGACGTTTCCGTGGCTTCCAGTGGGCAGACCCTGAAGCTGACGTATGAGAATACTCCGGCGGATACCCTGGTCCATTATACGATCACCAGCCTGGCAGATCCCGGAAATCCAGTAACACAGCAGGGCGAATTGACCCTGAGACGAGGACGTAATTTCCTGCAGGTCCCGCTGCAAAAGAGCGGGGGATATGGGCAGCAGAAGGTTTATCTGTTCCGCCTGATGAATAGCCGTAATGAATCCTGGACGGTGAAATTCACCTGGTCTCCCTCGTAGGAGCAGGTCTCCTTTGCGGACGAGTGTCTGCCAGGTAGACGAGGAGAGAATGAATTCCATTAAGCAAGTATAAAGAACGAATGATTTAAAGACCTCTTACCATGATATTAGCTTTAGCGACCCGGTTCCAAAAATATATAGCTTTATTCCTCTACAGCGTCTTTTATAGCCAGCTGATCTTTGCGGCGGAAAGCCTGCGCGGAAGTGGAAGTCCGGATTATCCGGCGGCTCAGCGGCGGGCTTATGTTCCCGAAAGGCGTGTCACGCCGCCTCCGGCTGCCAATGTATCGAACGGAATCTCTAAGGCAACCCGCCAGGAGAGCCGTGGAGGGGAGGACGGTGTGGAAGAGGGAAGGGATTCCCTGGTGAAACCGGAGTGGCATCCCTCGCCGGTAAAGAATATCTCGGTCTCCATCCCTTCCCGGCCCGCACAACCGGCGAAGGCGTTTATCGGTGGTCCGAGTCAGCCGGAGATGCAATCCTTTCAATCGGTGAACAGCAATAATATGGTGGATTTGTTCACCGGGGATTTCGCCTATAATATACCCTTGCTGGACGTAGGGGGCTATCCGGTGAATATTGCTTACCATAGCGGCAGATCGATGGATGAGGATGCGAGCTGGGTAGGGTTGGGCTGGAATATCAATCCCGGCAGCATCACCCGCGACATGCGGGGATTGCCGGATGATTTCAGTGGGGGAGCAGATACGATCAAGAAGGTGTCCAGTGTGAAGCCCAATGTAAACCTGGGTATTACTGCGGGAGGCAATGTGGAAATAGACGGTTGTCCGGTAGGCCTTGGTCTCAGCGGCGGTATCTTTCATACTACCTATGCTGGGTGGGGTATGGAGACAGGGATCAATGCCTCGCTCAATGCAGGCGCCAAATCTTTTGGGAATCTTTCTGGTGGCTTGAGTGTGACGAATAATTCGCAAAACGGCATTAGTATCAATCCAAGTCTTTCTTATCAGGCGTATGCGAATAAGGCGACAGATGTTGCCGGTGCCGCTTTCGGTGCGCAGTTGTCGACCTCGTATAATTCCAGGACGGGATTAAAGGACATACACTTGGGTCTTACCACTGCGGGTGTCATGAAGTTAAAAAATGGCAAACGGTCGTCCTTTGCACAGGGTGAGCCTTCCGGTATTTCCTTCGCATGGCCTACTTATACGCCCACGATTTCTCTGCCTATGTCCAATTACAATTATTCCTTTACTTTCAAGATAGGCGGGGAGGTTACCGTCTTTCATTATAGCTTGTATGGCAGCGGCTATTATGGAAAAGAATATATTGCTGCCTCGGATAAATCCCAATCCCTTCCCGCATACGGATATCTTAATTTCCAGAACAGGAGTGGTAACTGGGCTGCTCTTACGGATTTCAACCGGGAAAAAGAGCTTCCTTACCGGGAAAAGCCTGCCATTCCTCATATTGCCGTCCCTGCTTATACTTACGATGTATTTAACATTTCGGGCGAAGGGACAGGCGGTATGTTTCGTGCCTACCGGGGGGACATAGGATTCATCTCGGATCACCTGATCAGCAATAAGAGTCAATCCGGCGCCGGCAGTGTAGATATAGGCGCCGGGGATGATTTCCACGTGGGTGTCGACCAGAATGTCAATTATTCGGTCACCCAGTCAGGGCCTTGGATTCCAGAAAACCCATTGGGCAATATTATTAACTTTCAAAAAAGCAACGGATTATTCGAAGCAGCCTATTTCCGCAATCCCGGCGAAAAAACTATCAATACCACCGACTTTTATAATGCTATCGGGGGAGATAATGTGGTGGTGCCCTCTCTTTCACAGAGTGGATCTTCTATTGCGACAAACCAATATCTCAGGCTTGTCAGCGGCCAAAAGCAAATGGGGATCGATACGCTGACTGCCGCCAAAGCCATAAAGAATACAAGGGACAAAAGATCCCAGGTGATCTCCTATCTCACCGCTACGGAAGCCTCGGTAGTGGGACTGGACAAATACATCAATCGCTATAATGTGAACCAGTTCGGGCATTACTGCGAAAATTACGCTTCTCCGGATCCGGCCGGAAAGGGTACGGGCCTGGTAGGTTACTATTTCAACAATAGACAGTTGAAAGGAACTCCCATCCACATAGAACAGGACACCTTTGCCTTCTTTAACTGGGGTAAAGGGAGTCCATTCTGGCATAACGATGACGGCGTTAAGGTAACGACTGACCATTCATTCCCTACTGACAATTTCTCTGTGCGCTGGCTGGGTCGTTTAAAAGCCCCCGCAACCGGCACCTATACATTTGGTATTTATTCCGATGACGGCGTGCGATTATGGATTGGCGATTCTTTGGTGATCGATGACTGGAAGACTCATACCAATGCCTGGAATACCGTCCAGCTAAATCTTGTCAGTGGCACCCTTTATAATATACGGCTGGAATACTTTGAAGCCGGCGGAAATGCCTTCTGTCAATGGGGATGGAAAAGGCCTGACCGACCTAATGATGAATTCGATCAAAATCGTAAAGACACCGTTGAGTCGCCCTATCTGTATCCTCCCATTTTTACGGATACGGTGCCGGTCAATCCTATCCTTACCCGGGAAGACAGGGTCAATAATTTCCGGAAGGCCAATCATATTTCCGAGATCGACGTGCTGAATGCCGATGGGCGAAAGTATGTATATGGCATACCCGTCTACAACCTGCTCCAAAAAGAAGTCAGTTTTTCCGTTGACGCGGGCGATGCCGGTACCGGCCTGGCTTCTTATGATTCTACGCAAAATTCAACCGACAACCAGAGTGGCAAGACCGGCTATTACAGCCGGGAGGAGATTCCTGCCTATGCGCATTCTTTTTTATTGACGGGCATTTTATCCCCGGATTATGTGGATGTCACCGGCGATGGCATCAGTGATGACGATATCGGGGATGCGGTCCGCTTCGATTATTCCAAAACCAGCGGAGTGGCGAATTCCTATGGTTGGAGAGCGCCTTATGTTATGGGGAAGGCTAATTACAATGAAGGGTTCCGGAGCTACAACCGGGATGACAAGGCGAATTATATCTATGGTAAAAAAGAGCTGTGGTACCTGCATACCATTGAATCAAAGACGATGATCGCCACCTTCACCCTTCAGCCCCGGTCGGACCTGTTGGATATCGATGAGAATGGAGTTAAATCGAATACCGGTAAAGCTATGTGTCTGAAGGAAATCAATCTCTATTCCAAGGCGGATTTCCTGTCTCATGGTACGACAGCCATACCGATTAAGACCGTGCACTTCGAGTATAGCTATGAGCTCTGCCGGGGTGTCAGTTCCAATTCCCCTTCTGCCGGGAGTGATTCGGGTAAGCTGACCCTGAAAAGGATTTGGTTTACTTATAATGGAAATAACAAGGGCGTCCTCAATCCTTATGTGTTCAATTACCATAGCAATAATCCCAACTATCAGACCAGTATGTCGGATAAATGGGGCACTTATAAGGATCCCATCCAGAATCCGGGTTCGACGTCCTCGAACGTGCTGACGAATGCAGAATACCCTTATGCCTTGCAGGATAGTACGTTGGCGGCTGCCAATGCAGGAGCCTGGAACCTGGATTCCATCCAGCTGCCTTCGGGAGGCCGGATAAAAGTGAAATATGAAAGTGATGACTATGCGTTCGTGCAGAACAGAAGGGCTACCCAGATGTGTACGATTGCGGGCATTGCCATGGACAACCAGGGCGGCTATAATAACAAGCTATATAATTTCTTTAAAGGCGATGGTTTATACGTCTATATCAAAGTTCCTTACGCCGTAACTACACCTAAAGAAGTCTATAGCCGTTATCTCGAAGGTATTGGTAAGCTATTTTTCCGGCTATTTGTCACGATGCCGAAGGATGACTTTGGCAGTGGGTCGGAATATATTCCCTGTTATGCGGAACCTGATACTACTATAAAAAACTGGTATGGCGTTCTTTCCGCTGACCACAACACCATCTGGGTTAAGGTTAAAGGTGTCAATAAAACCGGCGATGGCGATGGAGTATACAGTCCCCTGGCGCAGACGGCCATCAATTTTCTTCGCCTCAATCTACCTTCCAAAGCCTATCCAGGTTCAGAATTAAATGACAATATAACACCTATGGATGCGGTAAAGATCCTGTTCTCCCAGGTGGCGAATGTCCTCGATCTGATGAATGGGTTTACCAATACGGCCAGGGGATTTGGCTGGTGCAGCACTATCGATGTGACCCGGTCTTTTGTGAGAATGGATTGCCCCATCCTGAAAAAGCTGGGTGGAGGGCTGCGGGTCAAGAGTATCCTGATCTATGACAACTGGAAGGCAATGGCTAATAAAAAGGAGACTGTTTATGGGCAGACCTACGATTATACGACCACCCGGTCTGTAAATGGCGTCAATACCACCATCAGTAGCGGAGTAGCTTCGTGGGAGCCTGCGGTCGGCAGTGAAGAAAACCCTTTCCATTTACCGATTGAATATGTCGAACGTACTTCTGTATTGGCTCCCGGCGCTTTGCAGTATACAGAGGAGCCGCTGGGAGAGGCTTTCTATCCCGCTCCATCAATTGGTTATAGCAAGGTAAGCGTTCGATCCATCCACACCGGTAAGACCCGATCTGCCAATGGGCATACGGAAACCACTTTTTTCACCAGTTACGATTTCCCCACCTCGTGGGATTGGTCTACGATAGATAATGATACCAAGAAACGGTATAAACCTCTTTTGAATAATCTGCTGCGTATTAATGCGAAAAGCTATCTGACCCTTTCCCAGGGATTTAAGATAGAGCTCAACGACATGAATGGGAAGCTAAGGAGTGAAGCCAGTTATCCGGAGACAGACACGGCGGGACCTATTTCCTATACGGAGAACTTCTACAAGGTGGATGATGGCACGGCTCAATTCAAGCATTTGCGTAATACGGTGACAACGATCGACCCGTTTGGAAATATTGACAGTAATGCCACTATCGGCAAGGATGCTGAGCTGATGACGGATATGCGCGATCAGACCTCCAGCTCTACCGGCGCCAATGTCAATGTCAATGTGGATGTTTTTACCGTAGGGGTAATACCTGTGGTGATTCCCAGTCTGATTCCTCTTTATCAGCATGAGACGACTCAGTTCCGTTCGGTGGCGATGACAAAAATAATTCAGCGATATGGTATCCTTGACAGCGTAGTGCATATCGATAAAGGCAGTAAAGTAACTTCCAAGAACCTGTTGTATGATGCGGAAACAGGAGATCCGCTCCTGGTAATGACCCTTAATGAGTTCAATGACTCAATTTACCAGTTTACCTACCCTTCTCATTGGATGTATCCGGGTACGGGGCCTGCTTATTGGAATATAGATGCGCAGCTCAGCCACCTGGATATCGATCATGGGAAATTGAAATATATAGACGATTCCGTTTTACATATAAAGGACTCTCTTTTCCCCGCCACTACCTATCTGTCTGCCGGAGATGAATTGCTGGTATATAGTAAACAGACCTTTAGTACTCCGGATTGTAATAAGTTCAATGCCACTTTCCGCGATAGTTATAAGTTATGGGTGATCGATACGAACCTGGTCCATAACGGAGCACCTGATTTGTTCCTTGAAGATAAGGACGGGAATCCCTTTTCGGGTCATGACGTGAACCTGAAAGTAATCCGTTCGGGCCATCGCAACTTGGGGAGCACGGTCGGGACGGTAGCCTCATTGGGGAACCCCCTTGTCCGGGATGGTCAGAACAACTATCACCTGGTATTTGATACGACCACGCAGGTAGTGAGCGCCGGGGCCAGCGAATTGCAGCAGCTCTGGAAAGTAGCGGATAAACGAAAATCCAATATTCTTACGTCCTGTATCAATACTTCGCAGGATAGTTCCGCTGCCGCGCAGGGGTGTAGCTGTCTGAGACCCTTTTTCGATTATCTGATTTCCAGTCATAATTTATTTATGCCTTTCTCTCCGCGGGTACTTCACTGGACGGTACGCCGGTTGGTCGATTCGGCCAACGCTCATGGCGCAAATATTGTTCTGGATGACTGTCCTATCCTGAAAAATAATGCCGATCTGAATTTCAAGGCGTTGAGCGTTGATTCCAACGGAACGATGTATGAAGCCGTCCTCGGTAACGATATCGTGGATATCCGCAGTATTTCGGGAGGTCCTATGCATCTTTTCAGCCTTGTCAGCAAGGGCTGCGATTCGCTGGGCAGGGTGATCTATAAGGATACGTCGGCTGCCGTAGCTCCTCCGACGGATACCGTCACCGTGAATATCAGGTCTGCTTTTTCGGCCAATCTTTTTTCTTCTCTTCGATCTACTTGCAAGTACTACATGGATGACCTTTTGCAGGCAGATACGATCTCCGATCACCTGATGACTGAGAATGGCCTTGTTGCAAATGGGTATTATCGCAATGCAGCTTCTATCCTACGGTTTGATCATCTTAACATTAACCTACCGGTTAATGCCCAAATTGTATCTGCCAATCTGCTGTTGCAAGCCGATCAAAGAGGCCATATTCCAGGCGCCTACAATAACTCCAATTCCGTCTTCCCTTCTGATTCGGTAGGGGTTTCCCTGTCCGCACCCGCCGGTTGGTTCCCCTATCAGCCCCTGGATACCATGTTGTACCAGGCTTATTTTACGAATTGGTTTGGAGGGGGAAAAAATACTACTGCTTTCCAGGACCTTTCAGTAGATGTAACTGATTATCTGTCTGGTTATATCAGCGGAATCTATACTTCCAGTACGTTTGTGCTGACACAAGGCTCACGAGGCCTGCATATCGGAGGATATGATTCTGCGATGGTCGCCAACCATGCCGTACCGCCTTATCTGATCAGCGGTTATAGTAATTACTATGCTACCTACTATAATCAACGATACGCGGATTCAACCAAATGGCCCGTAATCCAGGTGAAGTATGTAACCCCACAGGGGTTCACCGATACCCTGGGCGCCGTGCTGGAATATAATTCTTCTGTAGCCTGTACGACGGTCTATGGCCGATCCTGCTATAGCGCCATCACGGATACGCTAGTCAACCCCTATCAATATGCCGTATTGGGCGATTTTCGCCCGGAAAGATCTTATGCATATTATGGGCGGCGTAAGGAATCCGATCCTGCCGATAAGACGGTGAGTATCCGGACTGCCGGAGTGATCAAAAATTTCGCTCCTTTCTGGATGCTGCAGTCAGGACATTGGCTCCCTTCTTATGACACTACCCGCTGGGTATGGAATAGCCAGACTACCCTTTTTAACAGAAAAGGATTTGAGTTGGAGAATAAAGATCCCCTCGGCCGGTATAACGCCGGACTTTACGGGTATGGGCTCACTTTGCCTACGGCCGTCATACAGAACAGTCGCTACCAGGAATCGGCCTTCGAAGGATTTGAAGATTATGGTTATATCGCCAGTTCCTGCGATAGTTTATGTCCGGAGGCGAGGCCCTTTGACTTCTCTTTCTACCAGTCGAATATCAGTGATTCGATGGCACATACCGGTTTGTATAGTCTGCGGGTTCAAAAGGATAGTTCGATCAGTCTCATCGGGCTGAAGATAGCCGCAACTCCCGATCTCAGCAGTCCTCAATTGACCGATAGTCTTTACCTGGATAATTGTACATCGACGTCCCGGTTGGCCGGATTGAAGGCTTCTTCCAACACCGTGTTGCCTTCTTTTACTCCCTTTGCCGGGAAGAAAATGCTGGTGAGCGCCTGGGTAAAGGAAGAAAATACTTGTACCTGTCAGGCCTATTCCCGCAATCATATCCTGATCAATTTCTCGCTTAGCGGGGCGGGTACTTCGGCTATTTCGCTGACGCCTTCCGGAAATATGATAGAAGGGTGGCAGCGTTTTGAGACGGTCGTGAATATTCCATCTAATGCGACGGCTATGACCCTGACCTTACAGGCTTCGGATTCTTCGACGACCTACTTCGATGATATTCGTCTCCTGCCGTTTAATGCCGAAATGAAATCTTATGTATACAATCCGGTCAACCTGCGTCTGATGGCGGAGTTGGATGAGAACAACTATGCCACTTTCTATGAGTACGATGATGACGGCACCCTGATCCGGGTGAAGAAAGAGACGGAAAGGGGTATACAGACTATTAAAGAGACCCATAGTGCATTACTGAAAGATCAACAATAAGTTTATGAAGACCACGAAAATAAAGACAAAGATGAGCGGGCTGCTGTTAACCGCCGCCCTCTTTCTGGCAGCGGGCAATATCCAAAGCGCTTCTGCGCGGAGCAGGCCCGACAATCGGGGTGATGCCAGGTGGAGGATAGGGAAAGATACCCTTCAACCCGCTAACCCGGACAGCGCCGCGAAGATCAGGGCCTTGCTGGAGAAGGTGCAGCAGGCTTATCATCGTGCCGCCTACCTGGGCTTCCGGATGAAATATCTCTATGCCAATGAGGGACAGCCGGGTAAGAATATAGACTCTCTGATAGGAGAAGTAGAGATGGATAAGAATCGCAGCCGCTTTGTCATCGATGGAACGGAGACGGTCCTGACGGATAAATATGCCATCCAGGTGAGGAGTGAGGACAAAGCGATCTATCTGTCGGCCGCCAAACAGGCTACTATGTCAAATCCGCTAGGAATGCTGGAAAATGTTGTTGGGCATATGCAGGGAGTGCAGGCCGAGCTCCGGCAGCAGGGTACATTAGAAGTGTTGGTCCTGCGATTTCCTCCCGGTAGCGCTTATTCATCGATACAGATGCAGGTAGATGCGCGGACAGGCTTTTTCAAAAAGATCACCTATTCTCTTTATACGGAGGGATTGGTGGGGCAGGAGCTGATCGATCGTCCGGGTCATCCGGGACCTTACGAGTCGCGGGGGCAGGTGAGTGTGGTTTTCAGCCAGTATGAGCAGGGACGTTTTGATGACAGCCTGTTCAAAGAAGAGAATTTTTTTAGTAAGACAGCGGGTCGGTTCGTGCCGGCCGGCCGATACAATGAGTACCATATTTTTTTAGCTTCTTCTAACCTATAATCCTGATTTATGCCAATGCTGCGGAAATATAGCAATTCATGGATGCTCGTGTTCATAAGTATATTTATGCTATCCCTCTCTGCCCGGGCAGGGAATGGAGGAGGTCAGGTAAAGGCCATAGCGACCCTGGACGGGAGCTTACACCAGATCAAGATAGACTCTTCACGGACGGTGGAGGATTCAGTTTTCTTCAACCCGGCCTTTGCGGGTAATATCGACTCTTCCTATTCGGTGCAGAACGAGGTGACGCTGATGATCAACGAAGCTTCTTCGCTTTATCTGCGAAGTCCTTTCACTGTAAAGGTGAGGTTGAGGATCTCTTATACTACCTCCAAGGGAGATACCAGTTCGACCTTTCATGACTTTATTGTCGGCTATGACTCGGCTGGTACCTATAGCAGCCGCAGCAGCTTTGTATTCTCCGGGGCTCATAAGGTAACGATCACCGTAGTATCCGACAGCAGTAATGTGTCTACCTGGGACCCCAATACCGTCCTGGTAATAGAGAACCAGTTGATCACCCGTCCCCGCTTTACATTCAATTGCAGCAATACGGTCAGTAATATCACGATCAATCCTTCGGTCGATCCGATGGCGGACGAACTGCCGGTGACCTGGACTACCGTACTGGGTGCTGACCAGTATGACCTGGAATGGACCTTTATCGATTCCAGCGCCCTGGCGGACACGGTTCTGAAGAAGTATGGCAATCCACTGAATCCTGATCCTGTACTGATCTTCCGGAACAATGCCACCCGGGTGACTACCAGTGGTACTTCCTATAATATCCCGCTTATTTATGATAATACCGGTACCCTCTTTATCCGTGTCCGGCCCACACAATCGGGCAAGGCAGGCTCGGTAACGGCCGCCATCTGGAGTTCCGAAGCTGCCAGCACCGTGATGGGGCAATATATCTTCCGGGGACATGAACGACCTCTTAACTGGCAATCCAATATCAGTTTTGCGGAAGAGGGTAAGCGCAAAGTGGTGCTGCAATATTATGATGGCAGTCTTCGCAACCGGCAGACAGTGACAAAAGACAATACGACCAATACCACCATCGTAGGGGAGACGTACTACGATTATCAGGGCCGGCCCGCCATCCAGGTCATGCCTTCTCCCACGCTCAGTAATACCATTCAGTATACGGCCAATTTCAACGTCAGCATCAATGGACAGGAATACAGTCAATCCAATTACGACACCCTTTCCGGTCTTACTCCGTTTTGCAATGTCCATGCCGATCCCATGGTCGATACTTCCGGGGCCAGCCTGTACTATTCTCCTTTAAATCCGACTGCAGCGACGGGGTTGAATCAATTTATTCCCAATGCCCATAACTATCCTTTTACGGAAACGGAATATACGCCGGACAATACGGGGCGTATCAGCCGGCAGGGGGGAGTAGATTCCCTGTATCAATTGGGTAATGGCCATGAGACCAAATATTTTTATGGCACGCCGGACCAGGGTGAGCTGGATGGTTTGTTCGGTACAGAAGTAGGAGATGTTTCCCATTATTTTAAAAATATGGTCCGGGATGCCAATGGACAGTATAGCGTCAGTTATGTAGACATGCATGGCCGAACGATCGCCACGGCCCTGGCGGGTCCGGCGCCGCTGGGAATGACTGCCTTGCCTTCCAATACCGTTACTACGACCACCGATACGCTGGCCAGCGCCCGATCGGTATTCTTCCAGGGAAATAGCATGATCAGCCAGAAAAGCCTGCTGGTGCCTACTGCCGATACCTTCCGGTTTAATTACAACCTTACCCCGGCCATCCTGAGCGAGATGAATTGCCAGTCGCAGAATATCTGTTATACCTGCCGGTATGACCTGGAGATCCGAATCTCAGATAATTGCAACAATCAGTTGCTGGGCGGAAAACCTTATGATACGGTCCTGTATAATTTCTCCGTGGATTCTACCAACACCTGTACGCCTGTCAACAGGGGGCTGAACTTCTCGCTCCTTCTTCCCGAAGGGAGTTACCTGATCACCAAGAAGCTGACAGTCAGCAGCGATGCGTATAATTTCTACCGGGATAGCGTCTACCTGCCTAACAATACCTGTACGACGGTAGGGCAATTCATTGCCCAGCAGAAAGCTATTGCTTTGGCAGCCACTACGCAATGTGCCCCCACTTGCAAGAGCTGCCTGGACGGTGTGGGTAATTACCCTGATTTTCTGACGAAGTATATTGTACAGTCGGGATCTACGCCGGCTGATACGGTGGCTGCCTATACGGCTTATCAGAATGCTATAGCGGCTTGTTCTGTTTTATGTTCCGATAGCCTGTCCGATGCAAATGATATCCGGAGCGCTATGTTGCAGGATATGAGTCCGCCATACGGGCAATATGCAGATACGACCCTTGCCACGGGGGCGGATCTCTATTCTATTTTCTATATCACGTCAGATACGGCCAACTATCTTCCTTTATTTCAATTGTCCTCTGTTCATTATACCGATGACAACGGCAATCCCGACAGCGTGTATGATGCGGAGTCGGGCCTGATGGTGCATCCCAATGAGCTCACGGTCAATCAATTCGTGCAGAACTTCCGCCCTTCCTGGGCCAATGCGCTGTTGCCCTATCATCCTGAATATTGCAGGCTCCAGGCGCTGGAGGCCAATCGGCCAAGCGACTTATGGAACCGGAAAATGGAAGCCATAGACACTTATCAGGAAGCGCGGGACTCGGGATGGCTCAATCCGACAGGCAGTACTACGATAGATGCTTTCCCGATAGGACATACCGATCCCTTGTCGCTGCCGGCAACGGCACTAATGAATGGCCTGGGATCGACGGATTTGAAAAATGCCCTGGAAGCGAAGCTACAAATATATCAACCGGTTTCCGGTCAAAATCCGGCATTGAGCATGTGGTCCCTGGCTTGTGTGATGGTGAATTGCGATTCCAGCCAGACGGGCTGTGTGATGCGCTATGGAAATCAGGCGAATGGTATGACCTCTTCGCTTGATTTTGATGCCACTATGTGTGATGGCGATAAGGATCAGGCGTGGAAGAATTTCCGTCAATTATACCTGGGCGCCAAACAGAGTATTTTTAATCAATTGGTCATCGCTAAGGTAAAATGTACGCCTGCGAATAGCCGGGCCTATCCCAATGAGCCATTACTGGCAGAAATTTATTCGCATGGTCACCAGCCGGAATTCAGCGATGTTACCAGTAGTACGACCAATAGCAGCCTGGGGAAGTATAGCAATGTATCCACTGCTGCCGATGCGGCCAGCCTAAAGGCGTCGGTACAGAAATCCACCGATAGTTTTTACACGACGAACTGCAATGCCATGGCCCAACAATGGGCGCAGCAATTGTCTGTCTGCACCCCCTTATATACTTCCCCGGATTTTAATCAGACGATCCTGCCGGGCCTGGTGGCATTATGCCGGGCGGCCTGTGACAGCGCCCATCCATTTGGGGCCAGTACGCTTCCTCCCGGAGTTAGCATCACGGTTGCCGGGCAATCCTGTTCCAGTTTCCAGGACATTATTAATCATTACAACCAGGCTAATGGGATCACGGACGTGCTGCATTGTAATGCCGATCTGATCACTTTCCCGTTACCTTATGGCAATCAGCCTGTCTACAGCAATAAACCCGTTTACAGCCGGCCTTCCGATTGCGAGTGCGGATTGATCAATGATCTGTTCAACAAGTATACGCTGGGACAGCAGGCCGGCGAGACTTTTTCGGCCTATCTGCTGAGGACCCAGCAGATCACTATGACGGATGCCGATCTGACTCAGTTACGGACGATGTGCGCTAATACCACCAATTCGGCTACCTGTAAGTACCTGTCCAATCCGATCTATCTGCCTCCTGCGATGCAGTGTTATGTGGGGCCTACCTGTGTACCTTGCCAAACGATCGACTCGTTGAATACGGTTTTCCGCACTTTATATCCATCGGATACGCCATCTATTACGAGTGATGCGGATACGGCGCAGGTCCAAAAGAATATCTTCTTCCAGAATTTCATGAATAATCGGCTGGGCTTCAGCATGCAGACCTGGCAATATTTGCAGTTCATGGATAGCTGCGTCGCGCATGCGAGCGATACGGCTATGACCCGCAGTTGCCTGCCGACGAACATCGCCGAATTGTTCAATTCAGGCGCACAGGATGCGATGTATAACATTGTCAGCACGCCCGACGGCGGGTATGTGCTGGTCGGTGTGCGACAGGTATCGGGAGCTGCCTATTCCAGCGCGTATATGATACGCTATAATAGCGCAGGTGTCGCACAATGGACGAAGACCTTTGTCAGTTCGGCGCATACTGATCTGATGAAAATTCGCCGGACTTCGGATGACGGATACGTGGCTGTAGGAACGGCATATTATAGTACAGGTTCGGATACGTCCGGTAAAGTGTTTGTCGTTCGGGTGGATGGCGCCGGGAAAACGCTGTGGCAAAAGGCGTACGGCTTTGGGAGTATTCGGGGCGAACTGGCCGTTGATATTATCCAGACGAGGGATGGTGGTTATGCCATCGTAGGGGATCATGATATCACGCAAGCACACTCCGGGCCTGCTACTATACTAACGATAAAACTGGACTCAACCGGAACCGTCCTATGGGCCAAAAATTCCGGGAATATGGGTAGTAGTGACGGAAATGACGGATACGGTATCGCCGAGAGCAATATTGGGGATACTTTATATGTCACTGGTCGTCAGAATGGCGGTGGCCATGGCGTCCATGGCGTATTTATAAAAATGAAAGAGAGCGATGGCAGTTTCATCAATTCATTTGTTGTCAATGATCCTGCGGAGGGGTTGCAGCTTATCAATATTGAACCATATAACAGCGGATTCAAGATATACAACTATACAAGTGATGATGGGCAAGGAACCAGCAATGGGAAGATAGGCGTACTAACTTTGTCCCTTTCCGGGGCGATCTCTAATTCTACCCGGTTTGACCTGCCGCCAGGGAATTATCCCAGTGATCCTATGACTACGGCCACGGTACTACCTACTTTTGATGGGGGCTGGCTGATTGGAGAGACGGCACCAGCGAGTACACATATTTATTGGGTAAAAATGGATGCGTCCGGTAATAAGTCCTGGTCAAGAATGACGTATCTGTCCGGCACACAGACCATAGGTAGTCTTATACAAAACCCGGACAGCAGCTACACTGCCCTGGGTACGGATAATGGCGCTGCGATGCTGTTGAATTTATCTTCTTCGGGGTCAACGGGCTGTAAGGACAGCGCTGCCAATGTGACGATAAGTACTCCTACGTTAAGCGTGAGTGCCGTCACACAACCATCTTCGCCCCTAACCTTTACTAATTTTGGGGCGCCGTCCACAGAAACACCGGTAGTTGTCGATACGTCGTTCATAACTTGTCCCAGCAGCAGCAACTGTTATACTATTTACAATGGTCCCCTGCTTTGCGGCAAGGCTGCCCCGCTCTTCCCGCCGATTTCTATCGACTCGGTAACTACCTGTACGGATAGTACATTCTTCTCCGTCAGCAAGGGTACGGAGTTGTCCAAAGTATATAACGACTCTTTGACCGGAGATTTCGAGAGAAGGTATAACAACACCTGTTTGCAGGCATATAAATATGAGAGCTTTACCGTTACCCATAAAAAGAATGAATATCACTACACCCTGTATTATTATGACCAGGCAGGAAACCTCTTAAAGACCGTTCCTCCAGCCGGTGTTCGTCCAATTACGGATGCTAACCAGCTTAAACAGGTTGCGGCAGCCCGGGCGGCAAAGCAACCGCTGGTGCCGGCGCATACACTGGTGACCAATTATCGCTACAATACGCTCAACCAGGTAGTCTCCCAGAAATCCCCTGACGGAGGGACCAGCTATTTCTGGTATGATCGTTTGGGTAGGTTGACTTTGTCACAGAATGCCCGGCAGCGACCAAATAATCAATATAGTTATACCCAGTATGACACGATTGGCCGCATCATCCAGGTAGGGCAGCTGGTGAGTGCCGCGGCTATCACGGATTCGATTAGTCGGGGAGATTCAACGTTGCTGGCTTGGGAGAATAATGTGGCGGCTTCGGCGAATCAGATCACGGTGACTACTTATGATACGGCCTACGCGATTATGTCGGATGAGTTGTCGCCATCGAATCTGCGCAACCGGGTATCCGGGACGATGCTGTACAATACGGCGGCGGATCTGGCGAATGGCAATCCGAGCGCTGCTGCAGCTACCTATTACAGCTATGATATTTTGGGTAATGTGGATACACTGGTGCAGGATTATAGTAGTAGTCTTTCGATCGGTATCCCCAATGTCATGAATCAAACCGGCAATCGCCACAAGAAGTTGGTGTACGACTACGACCTGGTGAGCGGGAAGGTCAACCAGGTAACGTACCAGCATGGAGAAGCGGATGCCTTCTATCACAAGTATTTGTATGATGCGGAGAACCGTATTACCAATGTGCAGAGCAGTACGGATAGCGTGAATTGGGATAATGATGCCTTTTACAGCTATTATGCACATGGGCCTTTGGCCAGGACGGTGCTTGGGGAGCAGCAGGTGCAGGGAGTCAATTATGCTTATACCTTACAGGGCTGGCTGAAAGCCATCAATCCAGCCCCTTATACCGGCGGCGCCTACACCTTGCGACCGGACAGTGTGGGTAATATAGTGGCGGGGAGTGCCTACAATCTCCTGCTGAACTACCATGATGGCGACTATGCGCCGATCAGCGGCGTGGCCGGACCGGATAGTGCGGTCAACAGCTCACTGGGTTCAACGGATTACCGGCCCTTGTATAACGGTAATATTAGCAGCATGGGCGCCAATATTCGGGGATTAAGCAATCCGTTATTGTACAATTATCAGTATGACCAGTTGAACCGGCTGGTGCATATGGATGCCTGGAATCGGACGGGAACGGCCTGGAGTGCGATTACCAAGGTGCCGGACTTCCAGGAGAGCATTGCCTATGATCCGAATGGGAATATCATGGGGTACAAGCGGAATGGGAACAATACGTTTGCCGGCAAGCCGATCGGTATGGATAGTTTAAATTATGCCTACACGCCGGGAACGAATAAACTGGATCATATAACGGACTCGGTGCCATCGGGTAACTACACGACGGATATCGATGGGCAGTCCTCGGGTAACTATCAATATGATTCGATCGGGGAGTTAGTGTCGGATGTGGCTTCGGGTATTTCCAATATCACCTGGACGGTCTATGGCAAGATTGACAGTATTACGAAGAGCGGCGATACGACGATCAAATACACCTATGATCCGGGGGGTAACCGGATCAGCAAGGCGGTCACACATGCCGGGCAAACGGAGACGACCTGGTATGTGCGGGATGCCCAGGGCAATGTGATGAGTGTATACAAGGCGGGAGACCCGGCAGTGCATGGTATGCATCTGACACAGACGGAATTACATATATACGGAAGCAGCCGTCTGGGTATTCTGAAGACGAATAACGATGTGGAGATGATTGCTCCTACTATAAAGGATTCCGTTCCCTTGCTTGGATCGGGAGATAGCCTTATATTTACGCGGGGTAACAAGCTCTTTGAACTGACTAATCACCTGGGCAATGTGCTGGCCACGATCAGCGACAAACGCTATGGGGTTTCTACGAACGATAGTACGGTGAATTATTATACGCCGGAGGTGGTGAGCGCCAATGATTACTATCCGTTTGGCTCGCAGCAGCCGGGACGGTCTTATACCGAGAGTGGGGTGGGAAGCTATCGTTATGGGTTTAATGGGAAGGAGAATGATAATGAGGTGAAGGGAGATGGGGATCAGGTTGATTATGGGATGAGGGTGTATGATCCGAGGATCGGACGGTTTTTAAGTGTGGATCCAATGAAGGGGAAGTACCCGGAGTTGACGCCGTATCAGTATGCGAGTAACAGGCCGATCGATGGAATAGATCAAGATGGCTTGGAATGGGAAGGTTCTAATCCCTCAACCGCGTTGACAATAGGCAATCTATTTTTGCCTAAGACCATGAAATTGACTGATCAGCAATTAAAAGAGACTGGCGCTGCCTATGACAAGGCTCAAATGACGGGAACTGCTATTGGCGCGGGTTTGTCGCTTGATATGTATACCGGCGGTAGGATTACTCAGTTTTTGACGATGCAACAACTTGTTGGCGCATTCCCGCATAATAAGGCGAGTACGCCTGAAGGAAGAGCATTGCAAGATCAGAGCTCGAAAGAAGCATTGACTGATGCATTTCTTACATGGGGTGCGGGTAAGATATTAGGCGTTACTTTAGACATTAGTATATCAGGCTTGAGAGGGTTGGCAAGGAATCGATTTAATTTTGCGAAAGACTTTTATGAAACTGCTGGATTTGCTCCGGAAAGGGCTAGTTCCCATATAAGTGGTATTGATTTGACAAAAAAGGTTACTGAAGAAACTTATAAGAAAGGAACAGTTCTTGAACAGTGGACTTATCTTGATAAAGAGGGGCAACCTATTATGGGTGACTACTACGCTTTACCTGGTGCTGATCCCTCCAAATTGGGAATTCCTTTAGAAGGTAGAGTAAAGACAACAATTGTTCTTAGTGAGGATACAAAATTTCTTCAATCAACTTCTGCCGATATTAAAGATTGGACACCAGGATCAAATAGAGAGCTTAAGGGAGGAGAGACCCAATTATTTCAAACTGGTGTAAAATATGAAGTAAAAAAATAAGATGCTTAGTATGATAACCCAAATTAGTACTAGTAATATTGAGGAAATCGCCCATGAGATTCAGGGAATCGATTATGATTGTAATGCGTTATCGCATCTCATAAGTGGTGAAATAAAATATCAGAAGGTTAATGATGCATATTATAAAATTATTATTGAGAAAGTGTCAAATGATATTAAGACTGTCGTCATTGATTGTGCTGCAAATAAAATTAAATCCATTGCATTTTATGGCTCTTTGAATATTCAAGCCAAAGAGATCTTTTCTTTTTTTAAGAATTATCGTGAGCACTATTCGATACATGATGATTTGTACTTTTATTTCTTTAATGAAGAAAAAAAATCAGGAAGTTATATTGTATCTTTTTTTGATTCTTCACCGAAAAGAAATAAGATTCAAGAAAGTGATGAACATCTCTCTAATCTAATGTTGAATTGGTAATCCCGGGTAGTGTATCAAATTAGCAGTTTTTCAAAAAACATAGGATTTACAAGCTTTACAGAGGGCCTCTTTGCAGGCCCTCTATCGTTTTGGGTGCCACAATATTCTTATTTTCGCCGTTTAATGCCCTGTAATGGGGCTTTTTCATTACTCGTGTATCAAATTAGCAGCTAAATTATGGACTGTAAGTATTGTTCACAAGAATGCCAGTGTGCCGGCAGGCAGCAAAACGGTGCCCAACGCTATTATTGCAGGGGCTGTAAAAAATATCAGTAGAAATAGTATTTGTATCAGGCTTACTATGGCACGGTAAACACAACGGTTAAACTATTGGTCAGCGAAAGCGTTGGCGTCCGGGGCCTCGGGCGGGTATTAAAAATAGCCAGAGGAACCGTACTGAACAGGATTAAGGCAATAGCCGACCAAATATCCAAACCGGCCCTGTCGGGAAGCCATCCAATAGTAGAGGTGGACGAACTCTGGACCTATATGGGCCGAAAGGAAAATGAATACTGGCCGGCTTATGCTTTGAACAAGGAAACCCGGAAAGTAATAGACTTTGTGATTGGCAAAAGAACTAAAGGAACTTTGAAAATACTAATCGACAGTATACTTGCATCCAGACCTAAAAAGATACGGACGGACAAATTAACAATTTATAAGAGGCTTATCCCACCTAACCTGCATCGCTGCGGAGCCTATTGCATCAACCACATCGAACGGAAAAACTTATCGATCCGCACACATATCAAGCGGCTGAGTCGCCGGACGATCTGCTTCAGCCGTAGCTTACTCTTATTAGAAAGCTGCTTAAAAATCTACTTTTGGGGATGAACATACAAGTGCCTTCCTATTAAAAATATCCCCCCTTTCAGGAGGATATAATAATCGGCAACTCTTCAAATTTAGTCAGTACATCCTTGATACTCTCACCCCATAACAGGATCTTATCTCCCTTCTCTGCTAGGAATCGAACCTCCTGATCGGGGCGGATCTGGTGAATCTGTAACTCATCTTTTTCCTTTATAAGATATACGGTCATATAAAAATGGTTTATCGTAAAAAAATAAAGCCCCTTCGCAAAGCACCGGAAGGGGTTTATTTTTTTACGATAAACAGCATTTGATAGCGGAAAGAAAAAGTTAGTTATTCTTGCCAGGCATAGCTCAAATAATTAACCGAAAAAGTGTGCTGTAGCAGAAATTATTTTACCGTTCGCAAACGGAATACCTTTATACACGCGAAGCAACACCTGAGGGAAACCCGCACAGGCACCCGCTCTCCGGCGTCTGGACTGTCCACCCTTCACTAGGCGCCTTTCTTCGCATAGAGACTGGCCGCTGTTGACGAGTACAAAAGAAGAACCAGCGCCGGTGAAGGAGTGGACGGGAGGACGCCTGGCACGTTGTTTCATAGGTTGGTCTACAAAGAATATGGATTTCTTTAAAAAATACGCTAACCTAACGATGACTTTTGATACTAAAAAAAATAAATGGTTGAGAAACCATTACTTGTATGACTGCTCATAAGGCAGGCCCTGAGTTGGGGTGCCACACAAAAATACACCAACGGCTGCATAGAACCACCACCGCAAAAGAGTGCGACGCCACAAAAGAAAGATAGTAGCACCACTGCCGATACCACACCCTTGCTTATTACAACCTCTCTTCTCCTTTCGCTGCGGCTGTTCTGAACTGATATACCCTCCTGCCCATAACTTAAAACCCAATACCAGCAACCGTTATAAGAAGCTGGTCTACGACTTCGATCTCGTGAGCGGGAAGGTAAACCAGGTAACGTATCAGCATAGCAATGCCGACGCCTTCTATCATACCTATCTGTATGATGCGGAGAACCGGATTACCAATGTGCAAAGCAGTACGGACAGCGTGAATTGGGATAATGATGCTTTTTATAGTTATTATGCGCATGGCCCGCTGGCCAGGACGATCCTTGGGGAACAGCAGGTGCAGGGGATTAATTATGCCTATACCTTACAAGGCTGGCTGAAGGCCATCAATCCGGCTCCTTATACCGGCGGAGCCTTTACGCTACGACCGGATAGCGTGGGTAATGTAGTGGCGGGGAGTGCCTACAATCTCCTGCTGAACTACCATGATGGCGACTATGCGCCGATCAGCGGCGTGGCCGGACCGGATAGTGCGGTTAACAGTTCGCTGGGTTCGACGGATTACCGGCCCTTGTTTAATGATAACCGAGCGAAGCGAAGGTTACGACCGAGGAGGAGCGACTAAATGTCGCTCCAACGAAGGTCTATCAGTAGCATGGGTGCTACTATCCGGTGTTTGAGTAATCCGTTGCTGTACAATTACCAGTATGACCAACTGAACCGGTTGGTGCATATGGATGCCTGGAATAGGACGGGAACGGCCTGGAGTGCGATTACGAAGGTGCCGGATTTCCAGGAGAGTATTGCCTATGATCCGAATGGGAATATTCAGGGGTACAAGCGGAATGGGAACAATACGTTTGCCGGCAAGCCGATCGGTATGGATAGTCTGAACTATGCGTATACTCCGGGAACGAACAAGCTGGATCATATTACGGACTCGGTGCCTTCCGGAAATTATACGACGGATATCGATGGGCAGTCTTCGGGCAACTATCAGTATGATTCGATCGGGGAATTGGTTTCTGATGCGGCTTCGGGTATCACTAATATCACCTGGACGGTCTATGGCAAGATTGCGAGTATTACGAAGAGCGGGGATACGACTCTGCTGTTCACTTACGATCCCTCGGGCAATCGGATAAGTAAGTCTGTCGTTCATGCCGGTCAGACGGAGACGACCTGGTATGTGCGGGATGCACAGGGCAATGTGATGAGCGTGTACAAGGCGGGAGACCCGGCGGTGCATGGTATGCATCTGACGCAGACGGAATTACATATCTATGGCAGCAGCCGGTTAGGTATTCTGAAGACGAATAACGATGTGGAGATGAAAGCGCTCAGCATAAGGGATTCCGTCCCCTTGCTTGGATCGGGGGATAGCCTTATATTTACGCGGGGTAACAAGCTCTTTGAACTGACCAATCACTTAGGTAATGTGCTGGCAACGATCAGCGACAAACGCAATGGGGTTTCTACGAATGACAGTACGGTGAATTACTTCACTCCTGATGTCGTGAGCGCCAATGATTATTATCCGTTTGGGTCGCAGCAGCCGGGACGTAGTTATACTGAGAGTGGGGCTGGAAGCTATCGGTATGGGTTTAATGGGAAGGAGAATGATAATGAGGTGAAGGGGGATGGGGATCAGATTGATTATGGATTTAGAGTTTACGATCCACGTGTAGGAAGATTTTTAAGTGTAGATCCATTAGGTACGCAATACCCATGGAACAGTTCTTACGCCTATGCTGAAAATGATGTTATACGGAGCACCGATTTGGATGGGCTTGAAAAATATTTAATAACGACTACAAATTCGACAGATAAAAATGGTTCAGCGGTTCAATCAAGACATTTAACTATAAATCCACATACAGAACAGTGGGGTAAAGGCTTAATTGGGCACTATGATGCGAACAATAAACTTACTATGATAAATGATCCAAGCCAACTTTCAACGTTCGATCAAACTGTTTATAAATATATGCTTAGTTCTATGAAGGTTGGTATATATTCGGGAGTAAGCATTAAAATGAATGGCAATACTGACATAAATCTACAAGAACCAGCACCTTTTAAGGATGATGAACCAACTGTAGGTTATAGAAATGGGATTAACACTACTACTACTACTACTGTAACCATGAATATGAATCTAACGAGATCTTTGGATGCGAATTTTAATATCCAAGAGGCTGATGGCCCGAAGATCGGAGAGTTTTACAAAAACCCTGCAGAGGCTAATAGATCAATTGGAGACTATGCTAGTTTTCTTATAAAAAATGGAATAACAAGTATTGACTTAGGGATTTCAACTGTATACACGGACCCTAATAAAAATGATTACAGTTACAGAACTGCTCAAGGTTTATTAGAAGCCAGAGTGGCCACAGTACGAAAGTCTTTTTCAAAATTTGGAGTTTCTATAAATAAGGTTGATTACAGATATGGTGAAGCAGAACCGAGCGTTTGGGGAACGTCTTCAACACAAATTAAAAGAGTTACTGGATGGAACGTATCTCAAATACCAGTTCAACAAAAATTGCTTAACGGCATGCCCACTGGACCAGTTACTGTGACAGGGAAGGCCTCTACCCCTAAGTTTATTCCCAATTTAGGTCAACCTGCTCCAAAGTCAAAAGTTACCTGGAAATGACAACCGAAGAATATAAAATAAAAAGAATGAAACAGTACCTAATAGAATGAATTTGTTGCTGTAATTCGGCAATTTTTTTAACAAGACTACTAATAATTTGCGTAAATAAAATAAGTTACTCCATTAGATGTGACCTTTTTTAGGATATTCACATACTTTCATATTTGTATGGCCACATATACCGATACTAATAAAATGACATAAAAGATAAAGGTTTCAAATTTATTAATAAAACTGGTTACGTGCTTAACAATTAAACAGTTTAAGAATGGCAAGGATAATTACCCGATTTAGAATAAAAATAAAAAGAAAGATATGCAGTATAATTAATCCGTAACCTTGTCATGCTGCATATCCAGGCTGGAAAATTAGATGACAAAAGATATAATAATTAGACGCAGAAAGGAATGTTTACAGTTGCAATATGTAATAGAATGCCTAATTTTTTAATTCTTGTTGAATTTTTTTATCCCAAAACTCCTGCATTTGTATATTCCTGGAGAAATCAGTTTCTTTATCATAAAGGGACTGCATTTTATTCTTTTCATTGTATATTTTCAAATAAATAGCTTTTAAGTCTTGTGTTGCCGTCGATGGATTAACCACAAAATTCTCTAAAGTTTGAGTAAGTTTACGCGTAAATAATTCAGTAATGTTAAAATGACCTTGCTCATGCTTAAGTCCAATGTTAGAGCGCAATTTCACCCAAGATTCTTTTCTATTAAAGTACGACACAACTTTAAATGTTAAGCCATTTATTCCATACGAAGCTTTATATAATATACCTGTGTACGACAATGCGCCATATTTTTTAGTTGCATCGATTTTGCCTTTAAAATCTTTCCACTCCAATCTATAGTCAGGGCGCCAATAGATAGTATCTTGAGTAAATGCCTTATTAGAAAATAGCAATATAATGCCAACAATTAGAATAGATTTACACTTCATAGTAAATTATAGATATGCTTGGGCCGGTATTAATTAGGCGTAAGCTTGTTTGTTTTTTACATCTCTGATAAATCCTGCGATGATACGCAGCAAGGAAGATTTATTTTCCTGTAACAGGATATCAATTTCTTTAAAATAGTGGATTACTTCAGCATCCTGCAACGCGGCTTTGCCTTTATCGGGAGTATCCGCATTAACTAAAAATTCTACTTTGCTATTCAGAGCGTCAGCAATCTTCTTCAGCACTTCGGCCTTGGGTTGTGCCTCTTTTGTTTCATAGCGGCCGATTTGGGCATAGGAGATACCCAGTCTATCGGCAAGTTGGGACTGCGACCAGTTTCTTCCCTTGCGGCAGATGTTATCCATACGACAAGAGTTTTTTAAAAAGGCAAGGAGGCCGACAAACAGAAAGCCTTCCGACGCCCAGATGGCATTGGCCAGGAGATTAATCACTATATACCAGAGGGTATTCATGATAGCGTAAATATACAGAAATTGGTAGTGTATCAAATTAGCAGTTTTTAAAAAAATATAGGATTTACAAGCTTTACAGAGGCCCTCTTTGCAGGCCCTCTCTCATTTTAAGTCCCTCAACAACCTTATTTTCGCCTTTTTATGCCCTGTAATGGGGCTTTTCCATTACTCGTGTATCAAATTAGCAGCTAATTATGGAATGCAAGTATTGCACTCGAAAATGTCGGTGTGCCGGAAGGCAGCAAAACGGCATACAACGCTATTATTGCAGTACCTGCAAAAAGTATCAGCAGAAACAGTATTTGTATCAAGCTTACTACGGTACGGTAAACACAACCATCAAATTGTTGGTCTGTGAGAGCGTTGGCATCCGTGGCATAGGACGGGTATTAAAAATAGCCATAGGCGCCGTGCTGAATAGGATACAGGCAATGGCTACCCGCATATCTAAACCACTCATATTGAGGAAGCAACAAATAGTAGAAGTAGACGAACTCTGGACCTATATCGGCCGAAAGGAAAATGAATACTGGCTGGCTTATGCTTTGGACAAGGAAACCCGGGAAGTAATAGACTTTATAATTGGCAAAAGAACTAAAAGCACCTTGAAAATACAGATAGATAGTGTACTGGTGTTCGGACCTAAAAAGATACGGACAGACAAATTAACAATCTATACGAGGCTTATCCCACATCACCTACATCATAGAAGTGCCTACGCCATCAACCACATCGAACGGAAAAACCTATCGATCCGTACAGATATCAAGCGGCTGAGTCGCCGGACCATCTGCTTCAGCAGAAGCATACTCTTATTAGAAAGCTGCCTGAAAATCTACTTTTGGGGGTGATATATAAAAGTCTCCCCCCTTCAGGGGATATAATAACCGGCTGCAATTCCGCTGCTTTACATAATGTGATTATCGGAACCGATCTCCGGACGGGTACGTAGTGAACCGATAACACCACATTATGTAAAAGACGGACAGGAGTAAACGCATAGTGAAAAAATATATTTATTGTGCCGCTGTCTTATAGGTATGACTTATGGGTATACTATATGAAAAAAATATGGCAGGTAAAAAATCGATCTCCTACAAAAGAGATAAAAACAAGGTGGAAATCAATGGAGATCCAGATGATATAAAGGGGGTGATGTGGTTCGATCTGATCAGTTCAAGATTATGGGGAGTGTTACCGATAGTTTTATTGTTTGTGCTCCCCAAAGGCAGTGTAATGTTGATGCTCTGGCAATGGGTAAAAAAGAGTATGTTTCTATTTATACTTTTTGCAGTAATGATAATATGTGAGCTGCCATTGTGGTTGTCAGGTTGATTTTTTTTCTTTCTTCCGAAAAGAAGAATCGGCTATCTTGGGGGCGTATAGCAGATCTTTGAATAAAGCAAAAATCCGATGTGGGGTCATACCGGAACGGGTTTAATGGACAAGAGAAAGATGATGAGATTAAAGGAGCCGGAAATAGTTACACCGCGGAGTTCTGGGAGTATGATGTGCCGACCGTGTACCATTCGTTAAAGCTCAGACAGGGAAAAGAGATTCGGCGGAATAAGTTGTTTAACGGATGAAGGTTAAATTGTGTAATCTGTTGAAATGTAGATACTTATAACGAAAAAGATTAGGCGAGAAATTTCCACGCTGCGTGGAGAATTATTGAATAAAAGGAAGTTCTAAAAAAATGTACCTCTTTGGTTAGTGAGATTTTAGAAGTAAATTTGTTAAGCAATAATAGTATCGTATGGCTACACCATCTATATCAAGAGAAATGCTACGTTATTTCACGCAGCTGAATGATGCGGAGCAGAAAAGTGTTTTACAAATGATTAAAACATTCTTAAGCACCCGTAAGGATGATTTTAAACCGGTATCATTAGAAGATTATAACCGTGAGTTAGAGGAGGCTGATGCGGAAATAGAGGCCGGAGAATTTGTACCTCATGAAGAGGTGATGAAACGCTACTTAAAAAAATAGAAATGCGACTGAGCATTAAGTGGAACCGCCGTGCCATAAAACAATTATGAGCCAACATCTCACACCTCCCCTAGCCTAAACACGCCTCCATTCTTTACGCCCTTCTCCGTAGCCTGCAATACACAACATTCATTTAAAGGATCATGCTCGAAGACAAGTACATAATTACCGGCGGCGGCCTCGCTGAAGAAGGATTTCTTCTCCAGCAGCGTCGTCAGGGGATGCATATCATAAGCCATTACATACGGCAAGGGAATATGCCCTACGGAAGGTAGGAGATCGGCCATGAAGACGACCGTCCTGCCCTTATAGCGGAGTTGCGGCAGCATCATCGCATCGGTATGTCCGTTGACCAGCCGGAGGGACAACTGCGGCAGGATGCCCGAGGGGACCGACGCCAGCCGGAAAGCGTCGGAAGGGTCACCGCCTGCATGGCCGGTCTCGGAAGTGCCTGTTCCAACCCCGGCCACATCTATAAATCGCAGCTGCCCGCTCTCCCAGATCGGCAGGATATTGTCTTTCAGAAAAGAAGCCTTCTCCCGCTCATTCGGCTCGGTGGCCCATTTCCAATGCCGCTCATTGCTCCAGTATGTAGCATTTTTAAAAGCCGGCACCAGACGATCTCCTTCGCGGATAATACTACCCCCGCAATGATCGAAGTGCAGGTGCGTCAGCAGGACATCCGTGATGTCATCCCGGTGAAACCCATGTTTGGCCAGTGACTTATCAAGGGTATCGTCCCCGTGCAGGTAATAATGACTGAAGAATTTGACGTCCTGCTTGTTTCCGATCCCGTTATCTACAAGGATGAGGCGGTTACCTTCCTCGATCAGCAGGCATCGCATGGCCCAGGTACAGAGATTGTTCTCATCGGCTGGATGGATCTTGCTCCACAATGTCTTGGGTACAACCCCGAACATGGCCCCTCCGTCGAGTTTGAAGAAGCCGGTTTCGACCGTATATAATTGCATACCGTAAATTTAAAGGAAATTCTCTTCCGCCCGCTGCTTGCGTAGCGCCGAATACAGCCAGCCCAGCCCGATGGCAAAAAAGAGGATCAGGAAGAGTACCGAATTTTTCATGCTGTTGGTCAGCTCCTCGATAAAGCCGAAGCTGAACATACCGACCACGATAGCGAGCTTCTCGGTAATATCATAGTAGCTGAAAAAAGAGGCTGTATCTTTCGTCTCCGGCATCAGCTTGGAGTAGGTCGACCGGCTGAGGGATTGTATCCCGCCCATCACCAACCCCACAGCCAGCGCCAGCAGGTAAAAAGAGTATTCAATAGGGCCTTGTCGAGGCGCCAGTTCCGCTTTCCATCTGGACAGCTCGCCCTCAAGCGTACCTTCCTCTCTATCGTAACGGTTGAACAGGGCGGTATCCCGGGCTGCTTTGACCTCCTGGACTTTCAAGGCATCTTTCTGCTTTTGCAGTTCCGCGATCTTCTGATGATAAGGTGTCAGCGGCTCCGCCATCCCTGCCGTCACATAGGCTGCGATACATACTACGATCCAGAATAATACTACTCCCATCAGGACCTTGATATTTCCATAACGGGCAGAGAGCCGGCTCATCCAGGTAGCGCCTACGATGGCCACCAATTGGATCAGCACGATCGTGACGATCAGCTTGGTATCCTCCAGGCCCAGTAATTTGCTGCCGAAGAGGGTGGACGCCAGCATGACGGTCTGCACACCCATACTATAGAAAAAGAAACCCCGTAAGAATCGTTTCAGGACGGCCATCTTCTTTACCTCCCCGTATACTTTCCGGATCTCTTTGAAGCCATCTTTGAGGACATTGCCGGATTTAGCGAGACTGAGATTGGCCTTGGGCAGGACACGGAAGGTGAACTGCGCAAAACCGGCCCACCAGAGCCCTACCAGCAAAAAGTTCAGCCGCAGCGCCAGAAATTGTCTGGTGGACAGCACCAGCACGAGCACAAACCCGATCAACTGCAGGATAACGCTGCCTACATAACCGTAGGCATACCCTTTGGCGCTGACGCGATCCTGATCTTCCGGCGCGGCGATTTCCGGCAGATAAGCATTATAAAAAACCAGGCTCCCCGTATAGCCGAGAGAAGCCACTATGAAAAAGAGAACGCCCCAGCCCAGGTTCGACCCGTCAAAAAGATACAGGAGACTGCATCCGGCGGCACCCATATAGCAGAAGAAACGCATGAAATTCTTCTTATTACCCCTCGTATCGGCAATAGAGGTAAGGATAGGATAGGAGATGGCGATCAGCAGGTAGGCTGCTGCCAGTGAATAATCGTAAAGAGACGAGTTGATAAAGGTCCGGCCGAGGAAAGGGATATGATCGCTGCCGAAATGTTCACGTGTGACGGCCAGGAAATAGATAGGAAAAAAGGTAGTGGTGATCACCAGGTTGTACACCGAATTGGCCCAGTCATACATGGCCCATCCGTTGATCACTCGTTTGGGGGCCGTTATCATTAGACGATTCCCCTCCATAATAAGAATAACATCACCGTGCCTACGACGATCCGGTAATAACCCCAGACTTTAAATCCATGCCGCTTCAGGAACCCGATAAAATAACGGATGACAATGATCGACACGAAAAAACAAATTACGCTGCTGATACCCAGCAGAGAAAAATTATCTTTCGAAAGGACTTCGTGGTGGTCTTTATACACATCCCAGAAACTCTTCACGGAAGCCGCGAACATGGTGGGAACGGCCAGGAAGAAGGAGAATTCAGCAGCTGCCTTGCGGCTCAGCGACTGACTCATACCGCCGATGATCGTAGAGGCGCTGCGGCTCAGGCCCGGGAAAAGGATGGACAGGACCTGGAAACAACCGATCCGGAAAGCCACTCCATTGGATACCTTTGCCTCGTCATCGATAGTAGGGTTGAGAAACCACTTGTCTACGAAGAGGAAGATGATACCGCCGATGATCATGATGGTGGCGATGACATACAGGTTACCGAGGACATTGTCAATATGTTTCTTCAAGAGGAATCCGAATACAAGGGCCGGGATCACCGCAATGATCAGCTTGATATAAAAGGCCAGGCGGGAGAAATCGAAGAACTTCTTATAATACACCACCACAACGGCAAGAATGGCTGCCAGCTGGATAACGATCTCGAACATATCCGAGAAAGGGGTGGAGGCCACGCCGATGATCGGGTTCGTAAACTTCATGTGGGCGGTGGACGAGATAGGGAGGAACTCGGTCAGCCCTTCTACGATCGCGAGAATGATAGCTTGGACGATAGTCATGTCGGATATTAAAATTGTAAGGAGGAGCGGAAATTATTGCTCTGTTTTCTTGTCCTTGCGGAAAATAGCGAAGATTTCCAGCGCCAGTCCCCCTAAAATGAGGATCGGGGCAATGGTCACCCGGGTAAAGCTATACACTTCCTTCGGATCGAAGACATTGGGGTCCTTGCTCTTACCCCCGGCCATCAGGAACAGGCCCAGGGCCATGACGATGATACCGATCAGCATCCAACGGTAGTTCTCCTTACCGAATAAAGGGGCATTATTTTGCCTGGAAATGGGAGAAGCTGGTTTTTTGGTCGTTGCCATGAAATAGATTGATTGTTGGGCCTGCAATATACGCAAAGCCGAACACAGTTCGGCTGTCCGAAGGACAATTATTAGACCGGGCTCCGGGACCCCGGTCCCGGAGGGTAAGAGCTCAAAACGGATCACGGGTCCGCTGAACGAGAAACCCCGGAGCGCTCAATACAAGTCGTCCAGCTTCATTTTCAGGTATTTCAGCACGCTGCGGTGGGTGCTGATAAAAGATATGCAAATTCCCAGTAATACGATTACCACGCCCATGGCAGACAGGAGCGTATAATCCCGGAGCGCCCTGATCTCCGGCAGCCATTTCTCAGTGACGAAGATGACCCCAACGATCCCCCCGATGGCGATCAGCCCGCTGATTGCTCCATTGATCAGGGCCCTCACGTCCATTGGCTTGGCAATAAACCACCGGGTGGCGCCCACCATCTGCATGGTCTTGATGAGGAAACGGTTGCTGAACATGGCCAGCCGGATCGTATTGTCGATCAGGATGATCACCAGGATCGAAATGACGATAGCTATGCCCAATAAGATAAAACTGACCTTCCGGATCATATTGTTCAGGCTGGAGACCAGCGCCTGGTTGTATTGTACCGATTCGACGGCAATATTCCCGACCAGGTCGGCCTTGATCTTATTCAGGGAGTCGGTGTTGGCATACTCGCTGCGGATCTTAAAATCCACGCTGGCCGGCAGGGGATTCTTATCCAATACCGGTCCCCAGTCATTATTGCCATCCGAGATAAACCGCTTGCGGGCCAGCTCTTTGGTCAGGTATTCATACGATTTCACATAAGGCTGTGAGGCAATGTACTGTACCAGGATAGCGCTGTCTTTTGCTGTCACCTGGTCCCTGACATATACCTGCACCTCTACATTTTCCTTGAAATTCTGACCCAGTTTGTTGGCATTGATCACGATCCAGCCCAGCAGACCCAGCAGAAACAACACGACCGAGACACCTACAATGGCCATAAAGTAGGATGGGGTAGAACGTTTAGCATATCCTTTTCCGAATTGTGCCATGTTTAATAGTAATTTTTGGGTTAGTACAACGGGTAAACACCTTCACTTCGACCGGTTGTCAGGCCGGACCTATTAACAAAAATAACGGATTTGCGGGCATCTTCACGCTCTTTACCGGGCGTTTTCGTACTTTTGTCACCCTTTAAACGATACTCTTGGCGCATTATTTCGAGAGGAGGGCGGCTTTTAACTTTTTTCCAACTTTTTACCTAAGTATATAGCATAAAGAACTTTATGGAATATAATTTCAGCGAGATTGAAAAGAAATGGCAGCAGCAATGGACGAAGAATGGCAGCTACAAAGTAAGTAACGATGCTGACAAGCCTAAATTCTACGTACTGGACATGTTCCCTTACCCCAGCGGAGCAGGCCTCCACGTAGGGCATCCCCTGGGATATATCGCCAGCGACATCTATGCACGTTATAAAAGACTGAAAGGCTTCAACGTACTGCATCCGATGGGGTACGATGCTTTCGGCCTTCCCGCCGAGCAATACGCCATCGACCACGGCATCCATCCCGCCGTATCGACGGAGAATAATATTAAAAATTTCCGTCAGCAACTGGACAATATAGGCTTCTGCTTCGACTGGGACAGGCAGGTGCTCACCAGCGAGCCCTCCTATTACAAATGGACGCAATGGATCTTTCTGCAATTGTTCAAAGGCTGGTACGACCGCAAGCAGAACAAGGCGATGCCCATTAGTGACCTGGTACAACGGCTTGAAGCGGAAGGTAACAAGCACCATCCCTGCCCGGGTGAACCCAAGCTCCGCTTCACTGCGGAGGAATGGAAAGGATTTGACCACCGCCGCCAACAGGAGATCCTGATGAACTACCGCCTGGCTTATTGCGGACTTGGTGAGGTGAACTGGTGCGAAGCCTTAGGCACCGTTTTAGCAAACGATGAAGTGGTGAATGGAGTCAGCGAACGCGGCGGTTTTCCTGTAATAAAGAAAAAATTACGGCAATGGTACCTGCGCATCACCGATTATGCGGACAGGCTGCTGGAAGGACTCGAAAAAGTCGATTTCAGTGATGCGATGAAAGAAATGCAGACCAACTGGATCGGCAAAAGCTTCGGGGCAGAGGTTACTTTTGATGTCCACACCCCTGGGGCTCCCACGACCGGGAACCCCGCGTCTGTTCCCGGCGGACCGGCTGTATCCGACTCTGCGGCCAATACCCCCGGCGGGCCGGGAGCCCATCGCCTTACCGTCTATACTACCCGCCCCGACACCATCTTTGGCGTCGACTTCATGGTCGTAGCCCCGGAACACGAACTGATCGAAAAGATCACTTCCTCCGAACAACGGCAGGCGGTGGAAGAGTATATCGCCTATGTCAAGAGCCGCAGCGAAAGGGAGCGTATGGCGGAGAAAAAGATCACAGGCTGCTTTACCGGGGCCTATGCCATCAACCCCTTTTCCGGATTGCAGATCCCTATCTGGATATCGGAATACGTGCTGGCGGGTTACGGTACCGGAGCGATCATGGCCGTACCCTGCGGAGACGATCGGGACTTCAAATTTGCCCAGCATTTCGGTATCCCCATCACGAATATTATCGGAGATTATTATAACGGCAAGGAAGCTAACGCTACCAAGGAAGCAAAACTGCAGAACAGCGATTTCCTCGATGGCATCGTCATGAAAGACGCTATCGTCATTGTGATCAACAAACTGGAGGAAAGAGGGATCGGTATCCGTAAGACCAACTACCGGATGCGGGACGCCGCTTTCAGCCGCCAGCGTTACTGGGGAGAACCTTTTCCCATCGTCTGGCAGGGGGGCGAGCAGAGCGAAGTCCCCGAACACGGAGGAGCGCAGCCCGGCCAAAGTTCTATAGCCACTCCCCTCGACGAGAAGGATCTTCCCCTGGAACTCCCGCATGTGGAAAAATATGGCCCCGGCCCCGAAGGCGAAGGCCCTCTCGCCAATGTGGCAAGCTGGACGGCCCGTCACCTGGAGACCAATACCATGCCCGGTTATGCCGGCAGCAGCTGGTATTTCCTCCGGTATATGGACCCCCACAATGAGGACGTATTCTGCAGCCGCCAGGCATCCGACTACTGGGGACAGGTAGACCTGTATATCGGCGGTACCGAACATGCCGTCGGCCACCTCCTCTACAGCCGGATGTGGACCAAGTTCCTCTATGACCTGGACCAGATCGGCCATGACGAACCCTATAAAAGACTGGTCAACCAGGGCATGATCCAGGGTAGCAGCCGTTTTGTCTACCGCGTCGAGCTGAAAGGCACCCAGGAGGTAGAAGAGCTGGCAAGAAAGACGCCTGTCTTCATCTCCTGTGGGCTGCGGGCTATCGAAGGGACCCCTGAATTACATGAGCTGGTCACGATGGCCGTCAGGAATATTTTTAATAATGCTGCTATCGAAATCAGCCAGATAGCCTACTCCCAACTGCATGTCGACGTCAATATCGTCGATGGGGTAGAATTGGAGACCGCGAAATTCAAAAAATGGCGGACTGAATATAATAATGCTGAATTCATTCTCGAAGAAGGCAAATATATCTGCGGGGTGGAGGTGGAGAAAATGAGCAAATCCAAATTCAACACAGTCAATCCCGACGACCTGGTGAACAGGTATGGCGCCGACACCTTCCGTATGTACGAGATGTTCCTGGGACCCGTCGAACAAAGCAAACCCTGGGATACCAAGGGCATCGAAGGCGTCCACCGCTTTCTTCGCAAACTATGGCGTTTGTTCTTCGACGAAACCAAAGGCAGGATCTGGACGACGGACAAAGTGACGGATGCGGAATTCAAAATCCTCTATAAGACCATAAAAAAAGCCGAAGACGATACCGAACGTTTCTCTTTCAATACAGGCGTCAGCGCCCTGATGATCGGGGTCAACGAACTGACAGACCTGAAATGCCATAAAAAAGAAGTGCTGGAGAAGCTGGTCATTATCCTGACCCCCTATGCCCCGCACGTCTGCGAAGAGCTCTGGCAGCTGATCGGGAACGAAGGCTCCGTCCTGGACGCGCCCTACCCCAAAGTCGAGGAGAAATACCTGGTGGAATCGGCTAAGAACTATCCCATCGCCATCAATGGCAAGACCCGGACGGAAATGAATATCGCCCTGGATGCCACCCAACAACAGGTGGAGGCCTTGGTGATGGCCGATGAGGTGGTAAAAAAATGGCTGGAAGGCGGCGCGCCTAAAAAGATCATCTATGTGAAGAATAAGATGATCAATGTGGTGATTTAAGGAGGGGATTTCGTAACTTGATACTATGGCAGCTGCAGCTTTAGTATCCATTCTGCAAAAGCACCGGCAGGCTTTTCATCCCGTGGTCCCATTCGACCCGGCCAGGGATAAGCTATACCCCTTCGATCTTACGGATAAGAATACGGAACTGAGCCCGGAACAGATTGCCGACACGGAAAGCTTTGCTGTCTATATCAATAAGACCCTGCAAGCGCATCACTGCAAATATGGCATCGGCGGATACGACGAACACCGCACTCTCTATGCCCGCAGCAAACACTTTGATCATTCTCCCCCGGTATCGGGCAGCGAAGCGGCGCGTACTTCCCCGGGAGAAGCGGCGACCGAACCCCGGCGTCTTCACCTGGGGATCGATATCTGGGGACCGGCCGGAACCAAGGTCATGTCACCTCTGGACGGGATCATCCATAGTTTCGCTTTTAACAACAATGACAGCGACTATGGTGCCACGCTGGTATTGACCCACAACCTCGAAGGGCTTGGCTTTCATACCTTATATGGTCATCTCAGCCTCAACTCCCTGAAGAACCTGCATGAAGGTAAAAATATCCGCAAAGGGGATGTAATAGGAGAATTCGGAATGCGTTTTGAGAACGGCAACTGGCCCCCTCACCTGCATTTTCAGATCATCCGCGATATGCAGGGCTGGAAAGGCGATTATCCAGGCGTATGTAAATATTCGGAAAGACAACAATGGCTGGAAAACTGTCCCGACCCGGATCTTATTTTGCAGATGAGGCAATAAGGCTCTTCACCATTTCCTCCCATTCCTTCTCCAGAGAATAGCCCGGCATCGTCTTCCCGGCCCGGACATACCAGTAATTGGCATTCCCGGAGTCACCTTCCTTACGATGCAGATACGCATGCACCCAGGCTCCATCCTTCGTTTCGATATCCTGCGCGATCGTATGGGCCCGCTCCCAGTCATTCTTTCCATCATACCACATGGCCTGCAGACATCCACTGATCCCATCAGGGGGTTTGTTTTCTATCAGGGACGATTTGAAGGCCGATGGACTCATATTCTTCTCATTTATAGGATGATAAACACAGATATTCAGCACAAATTTACTTCTTCTTCCCTTTTGCGTAAATGAAATTTCCCGATCGCTAGTCCTATTCCCCGCCGATCCCTGCAAATTTGCAGCATAAAAATAAGGTGGCAGCGCCTGGCAGGTAAAAGAGTAAAAGCGGATGGCAAAAAAAAGGAGGGTGAAATATTGGATCGGTCAGATACACCTCTGGCTCGGATTGGCATCCGGGATTGTGGTACTAATAGTGAGCATCACCGGCTGCCTCTTCGTTTTTCAAAAGGAAATATCGGAACGCCTTTATAAAAAAACTTATTTTATAAAGGCGCCAGATCTGGCCGCGTCCACTCTCCCCTTGAGCCTGCTGCAACTCAAGGCCCGGAATGCATTGGGCACCGCTCGTCCCATCAATAGCATAACCACTTATAGCCAGCCCGACCGGGCCTGGGAATTTATGGCCTATAGCTCCAACGATTCGGCGCTGACCTATTTCGGCGTTATGCAGTATTCTCAATCCGTTTTCCTCAACCCTTACAACGGCGCCGTCACAGGGATAAGGGATTATAAATACGATTTCTTTTCCATCGTCAAATATATTCATTGGAGCCTGCTGCTTAATACGGACTACGGTCAACCTATCGTTGGATGGAGTACCCTGATCTTCGTGCTCCTGCTCATTACAGGGATCGTATTATGGTGGCCCAAAAAATGGACGAGGGCTTACAAAGACAGGAGTTTTAAAATAAAATGGGGGGCCAGTTTTAAGCGGGTGAATTATGATTTGCACAATGTGCCGGGTTTTTACAGCCTCTTTCCCGCGCTGATCATCGCTATGACTGGAATGGTCTTCGCCTTCAGATGGTTTTCGGCGCTGGTATATGTCGCTGCTTCCGGCACGACCACCCCTCCTCCGCAGGCTATTATAAAATCCGTCAGGTCCGCTGCGGACAGCGCGCTTGTGCAGGATTCCTCTGACTCGCTTATCTGGATTCATCCCGCAATCGCCTCTCCCATGGACAAGGCCTTCGGGCTGGCGCAGGAGCAATTGCCCGGGACCCGTCGTTTGGGAATCTATCCGGCCACAGGCGCCGAAGGCACGATTTATGTCTATGGCTATAAGGACGGAGAAACTTATTATGGCTCCGATGCCCTGCAATTCGACCAGTATACCGGCCGGCTGCTGCACAGACGGAATAATTCGGAGAAGAACAGGGGCGAAAAGCTCGCTGAAATGAACTATGATATTCACGTAGGCGCCATCGGCGGGCTCACGGGCAAGATCATCGCCTTTATAGCAAGCCTGATCTGCGCCAGCCTCCCCGTCACCGGCTTCCTCATCTGGTGGGGAAAGAGAAGAAAGTCCTCTTACATCCGGGTTTGATGGCATTGCATGGAATATCCTTAAATTTGCCGGATAATCAACTATATGCACAAGACCTCCCTGATATTCACTGGTTTAATTATTCTGACCTTTATAATGACTATAAGCTGCGGCAAAGCATCGGACCAGGGGTCTGTCAGCTGCACCAGCGTCGATCCTACCGCCGATTCGTCGGCCCTCCTCAGCTTTGCCAGGACGAACGGCATTACCGCAGTTAAGGATACCACCGGACTTTATTATCAGGTCATTACCCAGGGCACCGGCGCCGTCCCTAATGGTAATTCCGTGATATACGTTACCTATACCGGTACCCTTCTGAACGGGACCATCTTTGACTCGACCACCAATTCTGCCAAGACCGGCTTTAAACTGAGCAACCTGATCGCCGGATGGCAGATAGGCATGCCCAAGATCCAGGCAGGCGGCCATATCAAATTGCTGATCCCTTCCGCCTATGGTTATGGCTGTCTGGGATCGGGATCTATCCCGGCCAATACTCCCATCTATTTCGATGTGACCCTCGTCAGCGTTCAGTAAAAGATCGCGGTCCGCGATGGTATAGTAATTGCGTAACTTCCACGTAAATATATATCCCGGGCGCCATGACAAAATACGATGCCATCATTATCGGTTCCGGTCAGGGTGGAAATCCCCTCGCCAAAAAACTGGCCAATGCCAACTGGAAAGTTGCCCTGATAGAAAGGAAATGGGTAGGAGGAACCTGTATAAACGTAGGCTGTACCCCCACGAAGACAATGATCAGCTCCGGACGCATCGCCCATCTCGTGAAGAACAGCGCGGATTACGGGATACATACCAGTGGCCTCACCGTAAACATGGAAGAAGTGGTCAAACGGAAAAATTCCGTCGTACTGTCTTTCCGCGAGGGTGGCACTAAGGGTCTTCTCAAGACCCCCAACCTGGACCTGCTTTTTGGCAACGCCGTTTTCTCGGGCCCAAAAGAAGTGACCGTTGTCAAAGAGGATGGCTCCCGGGAAATACTGACCGCCGAAAAAATATTTATCAATACGGGCCTGCGGCCCTTATTGCCCCCTGTTGCGGGTCTTGACGAAGTTAACTATCTTACTTCCACGTCCATTATGGACCTCCTGGAGATACCCGCGCACCTGGTCATTATCGGCAGCAGCTATATTGCGCTGGAATTCGGTCAGCTGTACCGGAGATTGGGCAGCGAAGTGACAATCATCGAAAGGGGACCGCATTTTCTGTCCCGGGAAGATGAAGACATCGCCGCAGAAGTAAAAAAAATACTGGAAGAAGAAGGGCTCAACATTTTGATCGATACGACTGTTACAGAAGTCGCTGCTTCCGGGAAAGAAGTACAGCTGAAGATCAAAACCGGCGAGACCGAGGGATTCCTTACCGGCTCGCATGTCCTGGTAGCCACCGGCAGAGAGCCCGATACGACAGGCCTGAATACGGCGGTTGCCGGCATTGCCCTGGATAAAGGTGGGTTCATACAGGTGAATGATTCCTTAGAGACCTCCGTACCGGGGATCTATGCCCTCGGCGATGTGAAAGGAGGCCCGGCTTTTACACATATTTCTTATAATGACTATCTGATCCTGTATAAGAACCTGTTGGAGAATGGAAATGAAAGTACTGCGAAGAGGCCCCTGGTCTATTGTATGTTCACTGACCCGGAACTGGGAAGGGTAGGATTGTCCGAAAAGCAGGCCCGCGAAAAAGGGCTCCGTATAAAAGTGGCAAAGCTGCCCATGACCAGCGTGGCAAGGGGAATAGAGACAGGAGAGACCCGGGGGCTGATAAAAGCTGTCGTTGACGCAGACAGCAGGAAAATAATCGGGGCATCCGTCCTGGCGCCGGAAGGGGGTGAGCTGATGAGTGTATTGCAAATGGCTATTCTGGGAGGGGTCACCTATGATGTAATAAGGGATAACGTTTTTGCCCATCCTACTTTTTCTGAATCCCTGAATAATCTTTTTATGACCCTGGACTATGAATAGGATGATCGAAGTAAAAAATATTACGAAATCTTTCGGCGGATTCGCAGCGGTCGATAATATCTCTTTTACCATAGAAGAAGGAGAGACGATCGTATTCCTGGGAATGAGCGGCTGCGGTAAGACGACCCTCCTTAAAATGATCAACCGGCTTATCGAGCCCACCTCCGGTGAGATATGGATCAAAGATAAAAAGATCCATGAGCAGCCCCCTTCCGTATTACGCAGAAATATAGGATATGTATTCCAGAACAATGGTCTGTTCCCCCATTATACCGTTGCCGCCAATATCGGCATCGTTCCGGGCCTGCTGCACTGGGATAAAAAAAAGATTGCCGGCCGTACCGCCGACCTGCTGGAGAAACTGCATCTTCCACCCGCTAAGTATCTGTCGGCCTATCCTCATCAGCTGAGCGGAGGCCAGCAGCAAAGGGTAGGACTGGCAAGGGCCCTGGCGGCCGATCCGCCTATCCTGCTCATGGATGAGCCATTCGGCGCCCTCGATCCGATCACCCGGGCCCACGTAAAAAAGGATTTCTCCCAACTGGACGAACTAAAAAGTAAAACGATCATCCTCGTCACCCACGACGTACAGGAAGCCTTCGAGCTGGCAGACAGAATATTCCTGCTGGATAAGGGGAAAATAGTACAGGCCGGAAGACCCGAAGAATTGCTGTTTAAGCCGGCCAATGAATATGTGAGAACTTTTTTTGAAGATCAGCGTTTTCAATTGGAAGTGAAACTGATCGATCCCACCGATTATACATCCCTGATAAAGGCATTTACTCATTTTAAGCACAGACCCAGCTGATGGACCAACAGCAAAGCCTTTGGCAATTTATGCACCAGGAATCAGGCAAATTACTGCAGCAGACCCTGGAGCATATCGGTCTGACCTTTATTTCCCTGATGATAGCCGTCCTGATCGGCTTGCCTCTGGGGATCTATATAACAAGGCATAAAAAAGCAGCCGGACTCGTCCTGGGCGCAGTAGGGATCCTGCAGACCATTCCCAGCATAGCCTTGCTGGGATTTATGATCCCGCTCCTGGGCATCGGACCTATACCTGCCATCGCAGCGCTTTTTTTATATGCCCTCCTCCCCATCATCCGCAATACGTTCACCGGGATCAGCAACGTGGACCCCGTGGTCAGAGAGGCCGCGGTAGCGATGGGAATGACCAATGCCCAGGTATTGTTTAAAGTAGAGCTCATTTTGGCATTTCCCGTGATCATGGCAGGTATCCGCACCGCTACGGTGATCAACGTAGGCGTCGGTACCCTGGCTGCCTACATAGCAGCAGGCGGACTGGGTGAGTTTATATTCGGAGGCATTGCCCTGAACAATACCAATATGATCCTGGCAGGCGCCATACCGGCTGCACTGCTGGCCATACTGCTTGATTTTATGCTTTCCCTTGTCCAGAAAATGAGCAGCCGGAAAAGACGGTTGGCTTTATGGTCGATGCCGCTGATCCTGCTGCTGTTCTCCTCTTTTTACGTCCTGCCCCTGGGATTCAGCTCCAAACTGCTGGCGGGCTTCACCCCGGAATTCATGGGGAGGATCGACGGGGATATCGGACTCCGGTCCATCTACGGCCTGAAGATCCGGACGGTCGTCATCAGCGATGCCGTCATGTATAAAGCCATCTTCGATAAGCGGCTGGATGTCATCAGCGGTTATAGCACGGACGGAAGATTGAAAGCCTATGACCTGGCCGTACTGGAGGACGATAAAAAAATATTCCCACCCTATTATGCTGCCCCGGTGGTACGAACGGAAGTCCTGCAGAAATATAAAGAGCTGGCGCCCGTGCTCAACCTGTTGTCAGGAAAAATCAACGATTCAATCATGACGGAATTGAACTACCGGGTCGAATACCTGAATCAATCTCCGGAAAAATGCGCCCGGGATTTCCTCGTAGCGCAGGGACTCTACAAGGTCCCCCGGGAAGGAACCCGGGGAACCATTCGTTTGGGGTCGAAGATTTTTCCGGAGCAATACATTCTGATAAATATGTACGCTATGCTTATACGGGGATATACCGATCTGCAGGTGGAGACAAAGACCGGACTGGGCGGAACCAAAATTTGTTTCGACGCCCTGACGAATAATAAGATCGATATGTATCCTGAATATACCGGTACGGCGCTGTTGGCGATCCTGCATCCCGCGACACAGCAGATTAAAAACCTGGCGGGCGACCGGGACAGCGTCTATACGTTTGTTCGTCAGCAGTTTACCGAAAAATACCATCTGTCCTGGCTGCCACCTATCGGGTTTAATAATGCCTATGCTTTGATGATGCGCAGAAGTCAGGCGCAACAATTGCATATCAAAACTGTTTCTGATCTTACAGACTATCTCAATAAAAACAAGTTATGAGCTTACTGGAACAATACCGGTCTATAAGAAAAGCCAGCGAGGATATCTGCCGGCCTCTTCAGAAGGAGGATTACGTGGTACAACCTGTGGCGGATGTAAGCCCGCCTAAATGGCATTTGGGACATACGACCTGGTTCTGGGAGACCTTTTTGCTGGAAAAACAGCTGCCCGGCTACAAAGTTTTCAACCCGGATTATAATTTCGTTTTCAACAGCTATTATGAGACCATCGGCGCCAGGGTGATCCGCACGGACCGGGGTAATCTCAGCAGGCCTTCCGTTGAGGAGGTATATCAGTACAGACAATATGTGGACAACGCGATGGAGAAGCTGCTGTCGCGGGAGCCGCCCGCTTCCCTCCGGGATATTATCTTGTTGGGGCTCAACCATGAGCAGCAGCACCAGGAGCTGCTCTGGTCCGATATTAAATATATACTGGGGCATAACCCGCTCTTTCCCGCCTGGTCCGGGTTCGATATTAACGATCCCGGCAAGGCGGCGGGCGACCTCAGCCCGGTCCCGCCATCCGCGGCCGCCTCCGCAACTTCAGCAACGCCGCCCGGATCAACGCTGCCCGGAGCAATGAAGTCCGGAGCCGCGATCCCCGGAAAAAGAGATGAGGTAACGGAGAACCTTATCCCAGTGCCGGCGGGTATTTATGAGATAGGGTATAATGGGGATGGGTTTTGCTTCGATAATGAAGAGGGCCGCCACAAGGTCTGGCTGGATGATTTTAAAATAGCCGGTTCCCTGGTGACGAATGAAGAATATAGTTCCTTCATACGGGCAGGCGGCTATGAAAATTTTATATATTGGCATGCGGAAGGCTGGGACTGGGTGAAAAAAAATCATATCGGCGCCCCTTTATACTGGCATTGGATAGAGGGCAAATGGTTCCATTATACGCTTGCCGGCCTGAGACCTCTGGCTATGGAGGAACCTGTTTGTCATATCAGTTATTATGAAGCGGTCGCCTATGCGGCATGGAAAGGAATGCGACTGCCTACCGAGTCGGAATGGGAAGCGGCATCCGGGAAGTTCAACTGGGGAAAAAGATGGGAATGGACAGAGAGCGCCTACCTGCCTTATCCCGGGTTTAAAAAAGCCGAAGGGGCGATAGGAGAATATAACGGAAAGTTCATGGTAAGCCAGATGGTTCTGCGGGGCGCCAGTGTAGCGACTCCTGCATTGCACAGCCGGCACACCTACCGTAATTTTTTCCATCCGCATCTTCGCTGGCAGTTTACTGGCATACGGCTTGCCGGTCAGTAAGCCAAACCGGGCCACGGGCCCGGTGCCCGAAGGGCCATCATTAGATTCGGGCCTTTCGCGACCCGTCGCGGAAGGTCCGCTCGCAAAAAATTGCAAGTAACCAGGTAATTAAGAGGGCGATTATTAACAATTTAAACTAAGGTCTATGTTTCCTGTCACCACCACCGGTAAGACCGCAGGGCGCTGTTCATCAGGATTTCATCATGATGTGATCAACGGCTTGAAAGCGGCAAATAAATATCTTCAATCCAAATATTTCTATGACGAGGCCGGTGATAAGCTCTTTCAGCAGATCATGGCAACGCCTGAATATTATCCTACCCGCTGTGAAATGGAGATCCTCCAGCATCAGTCGGATAAGATAGCCAGCGCATTTGGTGAACAGGACGGTCCCTTCGACCTGGTAGAGCTGGGACCGGGCGACGCGACCAAGTCCTATTACCTGCTGCGGGAACTGCTGAAAGAGGGGGCGTCGTTCACCTATTACCCCATCGATATCTCATCGAATGTGATCGGATCGCTGGAAACAAGGCTTCCTGTTAGCTTGCCGGGACTACAATTCCAGGGCCTTAACGGGGAATACCTGGATAAGATGGAACGGGTGAACAATATCTCCGCTAAAAGAAAGGTCGTATTGTTCATGGGCGCTAATATCGGGAATATGACCATGCCGCAGGCTACCATTTTTTGCCGGCAGCTGCATGACCGGATGAGGCCCGGCGACCTGTTGCTGATAGGCTTCGACCTGAAGAAACATCCAAGGACTATCCTCGACGCTTACAATGACAGACAGGGCATTACAGCTGCTTTCAACCTGAACCTCTTACGGCGGATCAACCGGGATCTGGACGCCGATTTCGATATCGCCGGGTTCGAACATTACCCGATCTATGATCCGGGTACCGGGGCCTGTAAAAGCTACCTGGTCAGCCGTATCGCCCAGCAAGTGCATATCGGCTCCGGGGAGACCATCGATTTCAAGGAGAATGAACCCATATTCATGGAGATCTCTCAAAAATATTCCCTGCCGGAGACAGACTATATAGCAAGACAGTCCGGATTCCGGTCGATGCATACCTTCTTCGATTCGAACAAATGGTTCGCGGATATTTTATGGCAGCGTCTGCCCTGATGCCAGGCCGGCGATCTCCCGTTGGATCGTCGCCGTTTTGTCCGTATTATACCAACGCTGTAGCTCTTCCTTGATCGGATCATAATCCATGCCATCCGCCTTCATCCGGTAGAATAGCTGCTGTAAAGGAGCCGGTCTGGGTCCCCAGGTGAAGAGCTCCGTAAGGGAGTCTGTGTCCATGGCGATCAGTTTTGGAATACTCCGGCTGACGCCATTCGTCAGGTATTGATCCATCAATTCCAGGTTCTCATCCCGCAAAAGCATCCGTAGCCGGATCAGGGGATTTAAAGACACCAGGGCCTGCATCACGGGAAGGCTCTGTGCCGCATCCCCGCACCAGCCTTCTGTCAATACCAGCCAGGTTTGCGGCCTGCTGATGGACAGGATTGACGATTTTACTTCGGGCAGCAGCACGATCGTCTTTTCCAGCCGGTGCATTCGTTGCTGGTTCAGGTGGGAATAATGCAAAAATGCCTCAGAATGATTGGTTCCGGTCGCTTTGCCCGCAGCCAGCAGGTCATCTACCAATTGCTTATATGCGTCATAAGACAACGCTGATTCCAGGTGAGTCGGGCTGATTGACTTTGCCGGCAGAGGAGCTTCCATAGATTTTATTTTATAGGGCAATTTACGTGGTATATTTGCTTATGCCCAATCTCAATCTGAATAATGAAAAAGACGCTTTGAGTCCTTCGGATAAGGAGTTTGAGAATAATATCCGCCCGGCCGCGATCGAAGATTTTTCCGGGCAGCCCCAATTGATTGAAAACCTGAAGGTCTTTATAAAAGCCGCCAAAATGCGGGGGGAAGCATTGGATCATATCTTATTCCATGGCCCACCCGGATTAGGTAAGACTACTTTGTCCAGGATCGTCGCCAATGAGCTGGGCGTGAATATCAAAGAGACCTCCGGGCCTGTCATTGAAAAGCCGGGCGATCTCGCAGGCTTATTGACCAACCTGGAACCGCATGACGTACTCTTCATCGATGAAATACATCGCCTCAGCACCGTAGTGGAAGAATATCTGTATGCTGCCATGGAGGATTACCGGATCGATATCATGATCGACAGCGGACCCAATGCAAGAAGCATCCAGCTCAATATCAATCCCTTTACCCTGGTAGGCGCCACTACCCGCAGCGGCTTGCTGACAGCCCCTCTTTTATCACGCTTTGGCATCAAATCAAGGTTGGAATATTATAATGCAGAGACGCTGAGGCTGATCATTCTCCGCTCTGCCAACATCCTCAATACCAAGATCACCACGGATGCTTCCGGAGAGATCTCCCGCCGCAGCCGGGGCACTCCCCGCATCGCCAATGGCCTCTTGAGAAGGGTCAGGGATTTTGCCCAGGTATTGAGCAATGGCGTGATAGATCTCGGCATCACCGAACATGCGCTAAAAGCCCTGAATGTAGATAAGCATGGCCTGGACGAAATGGATAACCGCATCCTGTCCACCATCATAGAGAA